>Ga0308157_10000039_pt1 | contig 577777 bp, 510 predicted proteins | sample PhyBR1_FD_201035 | JGI IMG/M metagenome (GOLD analysis project Ga0308157, IMG submission 201035) | Phyllosphere microbial communities from UC Gill Tract Community Farm, Albany, California, United States - DLSLB.R1 | ecosystem: Host-associated > Plants > Phyllosphere > Unclassified | place... | reverse complement strand
AGAACTTGGCAATTCGCCTTCAAACGCCCACGCTTATCGGCTGTATCTTTTTAAAGATTCAGTCTGAAATCTCTTTCAAACTCTAGCTCGCTGCGATCAGCGAAGCCTTGTATTGTAGCACGCTTTTTGACGTGCTTTCAAAAGAATTTTTAATCTTCTTTTGCCTCACAGTAACGATGCGTTATCAGCGAAGACCGCAATTCTAACCCTATTTTTGACACCCATCAGGGAATTCCCTTGAAATTCCCGCACCCGCCTTTGGCGGGTGCTTTGGCTCACCGTTTAAGCGCTGTGTACTGCGTGCTCCAAGGCATCCAAGAACAGTGCAGGCACATCACAGCCAGTTTGCTGCTGGATTTCCTGGAAGCAGGTGGGGCTGGTGACATTGATTTCAGTGACCTTGTCGCCAATCACGTCCAGTCCGACCAGCAGCAGGCCACGCTGCACCAAGATGGGGCCGAGTTTTTCAGCAATCGCTTGATCACTTTCGCTCAGTGGCTGCGCAACACCTTTGCCTCCTGCCGCCAAGTTGCCACGCACTTCATTGCCTTGTGGGATACGGGCCAAGCAATATGGCACGGGTTTGCCTCCAATGATGAGGATGCGCTTGTCCCCCTCTTTGATCGCAGGCAGGAATTTTTGCACCATCACACTGGTAGTGCCCTGCTGGTTCAAGGTCTCGATGATGGAGCCCAGGTTCATGCCATCCGCACCGACACGGAAGATGCCCATGCCACCCATGCCGTCCAGCGGCTTCAAGATGATGTCTTGGTGCTCTGTGTGGAAAGCACGAATGTCTTGGGGGTTGCGGGTGATCAGGGTAGGACCGAGCACTTCGGGGAATTCCATGACTGCCATCTTTTCGGGATGGTCACGCAATGCGGCTGGCTTGTTGAAGACTTTGGCACCTTCACGCTCTGCCTGACCGAGCATGTGGGTGGCGTAGAAGAATTCGCTGTCAAATGGCGGGTCCTTGCGCATCAGCACGGCATCAAAGCGGGCTACGGGCTGCGGCTCCACCGCAACTTCTTCGTACCAGTCTTGCAACTCCCCCGTCAACCGCAGCTGACGCACTTGGGCCATGACTTTGCCACCAACTTGCCAACTGATGTCTTTAGGCTCTGTGGCAAACACGGTGTGGCCGCGTTTTTGCGCCTCACGCATCATGGCGAAGGTGCTGTCCTTTTTGGTGTTGAAGGTTTCCAGCGGATCGGCAACGAAAAGAAATTGCATGGCTTGCAGGGGGTCTACCCCGTTCAATGGAAGACAGAAAACTCAGCGTTACTTTGTACGCCAAGGTTTGTACTGTTGCACAAACAAGGCCAAACCTCCGGCCACCACCCCCCAGAACGCAGAGCCCACCCCGGCAATGACCACGCCGCTGAGGGTGACCAAGAAGGTGATGAGCGCAGGTTCTCGGCTGCTTTCTTGCTGCAGTGCCACCACCAAGCCACCGCCAATGCTGCCCAGCAGCGCCAAGCCCGCAATGGCCATAACCAGCTCTTTGGGGAAAGCGGCCAGCAAGCCTGCCACCACAGCACCAAAGATACCAATCAGCACATAGAACAAGCCACACCATACGGCGGCGGTGTAGCGCTTGGCTTTGTCGGCATGGGCTTCAGGTCCCATGCACATGGCGGCGGTAATGGCAGCCAAGTTGATGCCAAACGCACCAAAGGGCGCCAATAGCAAAGTGGTCACACCCGTCATGCCCACCAGTTTAGAAATGGGCAGGTCATAGCCAGCAGAGCGAATGACAGCCACACCCGGCAAGTTCTGCGATGCCATGGTCACCACAAACAAAGGCAGCGCCAAGCTGATGCAGGCTTGCCAAGAAAACACGGGCGTGGTCCATACCGGCAGAGCGAAGGACCACTGCACTTGCTCCCACTGCATGAGTCCGCGGCTTGCGGCATAAGCAACACCCGCCAGCAGCGTGGTCATGACGGCATAGCGCGGCAGCACACGGCGCGAGAGCAAATACACCACCAGCATGAGCAGCACCAAGGGCAGCGCAGTTTGGGCGGATTCAAACACCTGCAGACCAAAGCGGGCCAGTACACCCGCCAGCAGGGCGGCGGCAATCGATGCAGGAATGCGATCCATGAGCTTTTCAAACCAGCCACTCAGTCCGAACAGGGCAATCAGGGCGGCGCTGACCATGAAGGCGCCAACGGCCTCGGCCATCGAAAAACCACCCGTTAAGCCTGCCGCAGCCAGTACGGCAGCGCCGGGGGTGGACCATGCCACCATGACCGGCTTGCGCAACAGCAGGGACGGCACTGCGCAGCACAGGCCAATGCCCCAGCCCAACGCCCACATCCACGAGCTGATTTGCGCCGGCGTAGCCCCAAAGGCCTGCGCCGCCTGAAAGACCAAAGCCACTGAGCTGGTCACGCCCACCAGCACCGCCACAAAGCCAGCGCTCAAAGCGGACAGGCTGAAGTCTTTGAAAAATTGCATAGCTGCACATTGTGCGCAGACCAGCGACTGCGCGCTACACCTGCATGACAGCACCGTGCACACCACCCAAAGAAAAAGCGCGGGGCATGCACCACGCGCTTTTCAAAAAACAGAGCTGTTTACGCTTGTTAGATATAGGTTTCAGATAGTTTTCTATCTGAAATCCAATCTATATCAGCGCCAGCAGCTCCTTTTTATATAGAGCTGCTGCGCCAAACCACAAATGCAGGCAGATGCAGCCTAGAGCGGCTTAGTCGTAAACCTCAGCATCAGGGTTGGTGGCCTCCAGCTCATAGCTGGCAGACAACATGGCCAAGCGAGCAATCACGCCATACATATAAAAGCGATTGGGCGCGCTGGCACCGGGGTGCATGCCGGGTTGGGGCATGTGCGTGCTGTGCGCAAACGCCAGCGGCACATAGCTGGAGCCGGGGGCATTCAAGTTCTCGTCAATGCCACGCTCGGGGTGCATGCGGTAGAAACCGCCCACCACATAGCGGTCCAGCGTGTACACCACCGGCTCGGCCACGGCATCTTGCATGCGCTCAGAGGTTTGCACGCCCTCTTGAATGATGACGTCTTGCACCATCTGGCCATCTTTGATGATGCCCATCTTGTTGCGCGCCTTCTTGGTCAGCTCTTCCAGCTCCTTGGCATCGCGCACCGTCATTACGCCCATGCCGTAGGTGCCGTTGTCGGCCTTAACAATGGCAAACGGCTTTTCCTTGATGCCGTATTCCTTGTACTTGCGGCGCACCTTGGTCAGCAGCGCATCCACCTGTTCGGCGAGATTGCCCATGCCGTGGGTGGCACCTTCGGTGAAGTCCAAGCCTTCAGCCTTGGCAAACAGCGGGTGAATCAACCAATGGTCAATCCCCAGCAGCTTGCCAAAGCGCTTGGCCACTTCTTCATAGCTTTGGAAGTGACGGCTCTTGCGGCGGGTACACCACCCAGCGTGCACAGGGGGCAGCAGGTATTGCTCATAAAGCTCTTCCAGAATACCGGGCACGCCAGTAGAAAGGTCGTTGTTGAGCAAAATAGTACAAGGGTCAAAATGCTTCAGACCAATACGGCGCTTGGTGCGCAGCACGGGTTCGAGCAGCACGGTCTCACCATTGGGCAGCTTGAGCTCGGTCGGCTTTTTGATGTCGGGGCTGATCGAGCCCAGGCGCGCATTCAGGCCCGCCATCTTGAAGATGCGTTGCAGCTGCGCCAGATTACTCAGGTACGAGGGATTGCGGTTGTAGTTTTCCGGAATGATCAGAAGGTTGCGCGCCTCGGGGCAGATCTTCTCGATGGCGGCCATGGTGGCCTGCACTGCCAAAGGCAGCATGTCATCGGTCAGATTGTTCCAGTTGCCAGGGAACAGGTTGGTGTCCACAGGTGCCAGCTTGAAACCCGAATTGCGGATATCAACCGAGCTATAGAACGGCGGCGTGTGCTCCATCCACTCCAAACGAAACCAGCGCTCAATCGCGGGCATGGAGTCGATGATGCGCTGTTCTAGCTCGTTGATCGGGCCAGTCAAAGCGGTGATGAGATGTGGAACCATGAATGTCCTCAAACGACGGTGGTTGTGTAATTGTAGGGAGTCACAACAAAATTAAGTACTAACCCTTATCCCCCGAATCATACGCAGGTGCTCACTCACCTTCTCCAAAATGCTGGAGTCAGCAGTGCGAGAAAGCTCAAAATTTCCAGCCGTCCCAACAACATACCAAGCGTACAAACCCAGATTTGAAAGTCTGTCAGCGCGGCGTAGGTAGAGGTTGGCCCCACGGCCCCCAACCCCGGCCCCACGCAGTTCACACTGGCCACCACCGCAGAAAATGCAGTCAGCGGGTCCAGATCAGTCAGCATGAGCACCATGCTCAGCAGCACAATCGTGCCGCCATAGACGAGCATAAAGGCCATAACCGCAAAAATCATGCGGTTATCCACAACGCGCCCGCCCATTACAACGGGTTGTACGGCCCGTGGGTGCACAAGCCGTGTCAGTTCACGCCGCGCCTGACTGAACAAAATCAGCATGCGCATCATCTTGATGCCCCCACCTGTCGAGCCTGCGCTGGTGGCCATGCCCGACAAAATCAGCATGAACACCGGCGCAAACACCGGCCAAGTCAAATAGTCTGCCGTCACAAAGCCGGTGGTCGTCGCTACCGACACGGTATTGAACATGCCGTAGCGCAGCGCATCCAGAGGGCTGTAAATACCTTTCACCCACAGCAACAGCGCGACCAGCAAACCACCAGCCAGCAGCACGCCGACGGTGGCTCGCATCTCAGGGTCCTGCCAGAAACCACGCCAATGGCCTTTGCGCATGGCCACAAAATACAGCGCAAAGTTGCAACTGGCCGCCACCATGAAGACAAAGGTGATGCCTTCCAGCAGCGGCGACTGAAAGTACGCCAGGCTGGCATCGTGCGACGACAGCCCACCCAGACTCACCGTGGTGAACATGTGCATCACTGCATCCAGCGGCGTCATACCGCCCAGCCAAAACGCCACAAAGCAACTGACGGAAAACACGGCATATACGCCCCACAGCCCCTTGGCGGTGCCAGTGATGCGCGGTGTCAGCTTGGTGTCTTTGACCGGCCCCGCCGCCTCGGCGCGAAACAGCTGGCTGCCGCCCACTCCGAGCAGCGGCAAGATGGCCACCGCCAAAATCAAAATCCCCATGCCACCAATCCATTGCAGGAAGGTGCGCCAGATATTGAGTGACACCGGCAGCGCATCCAGGTTGGACAGTACCGACGAGCCCGCCGTGGTCAGCCCCGAAACAGCTTCAAAGTAGGCATAGGTGAAGGACAGATCCAGCCCGATCTGGTTGTAGACCAGCATCATGGGCAAGGCCGCACTCAAGGGCAGGCACACCCAAACCAGCGTCACCAAAATCACGCCATGGCGCGGTTGCAACTCTTGCTTGTGGTGGCGCATGCAAAACCACAGCAGCAGCCCCACCACCACCGTGACGGCCATGGCGCTGGGCCACGCCTGCCACATGCCATCTTCCAGCAACCACGATGCAGCCATCGGCACATTCATGCTGAGGGCAAAAAACACCAGCAGCACACCCAAGACGCGCAGCACGGGAAACAGGTCTCGCATGGCGGACTCCTGCGCTTAAAAGAAAGTAGCGCTCACGCGGAACAGGCGCTCTACTTCCTGCACCAACCGCTTGTTGGGCAGGAAGAACACCACATGGTCATTGCTTTCAATCACCGAATGGCTGCGCGGAATAATCACTTCAGGCTCCACCCCGTCGGCCTGGGCGCGCATGTCCTCCGTGTCGGGCAGGCCGCGAATGATCAGGCCGATGTGCACTTCAGGGGGCAATTTCAAATCGCCCACCTTGCGCCCCACCACCTTGGAGCTTTTGCGGTCGCCGCGCGCCACAATTTCCAGCGCCTCAGCCACGCCCCGGCGCAGGCTGTGCACGGCCTGCACGTCGCCCTTGCGCACGTGGGCCAGAAACTCACCCAGCATGGCCTGCGCGGGGGACAGCGCAATGTCAATCTGCGTGCCGTGCATCAAATCGGCATAGCTGCGGCGGTTGATCAGTGCCAGCACGCGGCTGGCGCCCATGCGCTTGGCCAGCAGGCTGGCCATGATGTTGTTTTCGTCGTCGTCGGTCAGCGCCAGAAACAGGTCGGTCTGTTCCACGTTTTCGTCAAAGAACAAATCTTCGTCCGTGTGGCTGCCCTGCAGCACCAGCACCTCGCTGGGCAAGGCAGCCGCCAGTTGCTCACAGCGCCGTGGGTCGTCTTCAATGATTTTGATGATGAACCGGTCAGACTCGGCCGCCAGCTCCTGCGCCAGCTGCAGGCTGACTTGCCCCCCACCCGCTATCAAAATACGACGTACTGCCCGCGCTGGCTGGTCGCTGGGGCGGTGAAAGGCATTTAAAACTTCTTGCAAATGCTCGCTGGCAGCCAGCACAAACACTTCATCGCCCGGCTCAATGCGCGTGGTGCCATCGCAGCGCACAAAGCGGTCGGGCTCATCGGCAAAGCGGCGGTAGATGGCCACAATGCGCAAACCCAACTCAGGGTTGTGCAGGCGCAAGTCGCCGATGCGCATACCCACCGCCGGTGCCCGCGCCCGTGCGCGCACCGACGACAGGCACGCCCGCCCGCCCGCAAACTCGCGCACTTGCAGGGAATCGGGGTATTCAATCAGCTTGCGGATGTAGCGGGTAAGCGACGCCTCGGGGCAAATGATGGCGTCTACCGCAAAGCCATCGGTCCCCATCAAGGGCTGGTTCACCGCAAAACCCGAAGAACGCACGCGCGCCACCCGCGTGGGAATGCCAAAGACCATGTGGCCAATCTTGCAGCACACCAGATTGGTTTCATCCTGGGCTGCGCAGGCAATCAGCAAGTCGGTATCTGCCGCGCCGGCTTCGGCCAGCACCTGCTGGTCAATGCCATTGCCCACCACGCCGCGGAGGTCAAAACGGTCTTGCAGTTCAGCCAGCCGCGCGGCGTCGGTATCGATCACTGTGATGTCATTGCGTTCGGAGACCAAACTCTCCGCCACGCTGTAACCCACACGCCCCGCCCCCAAGATGATGATCTTCATGTCACTTTTCCGTCTTGCGCCGATCGCCAAAGAAAAAGGCAGCCGAAGCAGCCTTTTGGGTTGGAGCCTTTAACTGCGAACGTCGCCTTCGCCCAGTACCACGTATTTGAGGGACGTTAGCCCCTCAATACCCACCGGACCGCGCGCATGGAATTTGTCAGTGCTGATGCCGATCTCTGCGCCCAAACCGTACTCAAAGCCATCAGCAAAGCGTGTGCTGGCGTTGACCATGACGCTGGCCGAATCCACCTCGCGCAGAAAGCGCTGGGCGTGCACATGGTCGCGCGTCAAGATGGCCTCGGTATGGCCGCTGGAGTACTGGTTGATGTGGGCAATCGCCGCATCCACCCCATCCACCACCTTCACACTGATGATGGGGGCTAGGTATTCCTCGCTCCAATCCGCCTCAGTAGCGGCCACCAGTTGCAGGCCATCGACGGCCTGCAAAATCGCCAGCGACTCGGGGCAGCCACGCATCTCCACACCCTTGGCGGCAAAAATAGCGCCTATCTTGGGCAAGAAAGTCTGCGCCACCGCACGCGCCACCAGCAAGCTTTCGGTGGCATTGCAGGGGCTGTACTTGTGGGTTTTGGCGTTGTCGGTCACCTTCACGGCCAGGTCGATGTCGCAGACATCATCCACATAGGTGTGGCAATTGCCATCCAAGTGTTTGATGACGGGCACCTTGGCCTCGCGGCTGATGCGTTCAATCAGGCTCTTGCCGCCACGGGGAATGATCACATCCACATAGGCAGGCATGGCAATCAACTGACCCACCGCTTCGCGGTCGGTGGTGGCCACCAGCTGCACGCCATGCGCGGGCAGTCCAGCTTCTTGCATGGCCTGCGCCACCAGCTTGGCCAAGGCCTTGTTCGACTCAATCGCCTCAGAGCCACCGCGCAAAATGCAGGCGTTGCCACTCTTGATGCTCAGGCTGGCCGCCTCAATCGTCACATTCGGGCGGCTTTCAAAAATCATGCCGAACACGCCAATCGGCACGCGCATCTGGCCCACGCGGATACCGCTGGGCTGCTGCTTCATGCCGATAATCTCGCCAATCACGTCGGGCATCAGCGCCAGCTGCTCGCAGCCTTGAGCGCAGGTTTCCAGCACTTTGGGCGTCAGGCGCAGGCGATCAACCATGGGGGCCGCCAGGCCATTGGCCACGGCACGCTCCAGATCTTTGGCGTTATCGAGTTGCAAAGCCTCTACGTTGTCACGCAGCAGGCGCGCCAGCGCCTGCAGGGCTTTGCTTTTGGTAGCAGCATTGGCACGTGCCATATGGGCCGCAGCCACTTTTGCTTGCAAACCCAAGGTTTGCATGTATTCGGCGATGTTCAGCGCATTCATGCCGCCATTCTCGCTGAGAAGTGCGTGCTGTTGCTTGGCCAGGGGCGCGCCCATGCGTGCCCGTGGTTTTACACTGCAGCCAACCCCCATTGCGCAGGAAAACACCCATGACCACCGAGACCCTCGCCCACGTTCAGCTCCAAGCCTTGAAAGATGCCCTGCTGCGCTTTGAAGACGGCAGCATCAGCGCCGCCGATCTCAACACGCAGGCGCGTGCCTCACAGGCCTTGCTGGCTGCGCTGCCCGAACGCTACGGTCCGGTCTTGTTGCAGTTGCTGGACCGGCTGGAGTCCAGCGCCTTGTTCACCGAGGAAAGCTGTTCTTTCAGCCAAAACGATTTGCACGCGCACTTGCGCGGCTGGCTGGACAAGGCACACTCCCAGCTAGGCATGTAAACCATAGCTATCAACACCTGTCCCACCTGCGTTAACTGCCAATTTGGCCAAAAAATTGACGAAAAAAAGGCAGCCTGGGCTGCCTTGCTTGTGTCCGTGCGCTGCGCGACTCAATCTTTGGGGTCGACGGCAGCAATGATGCCGCCGCCCAGACACACATCACCGTCGTACAGCACGGCCGACTGGCCGGGGGTCACGGCCCACTGCGCCTCGGGGAAATCCAGACGGAAGAGGCTGTCCGTGGCGTCAGCACCAATCACCGCGGGCGAATCCGGCTGGCGGTAGCGTGTTTTAGAACCATAGGAGCCCGCCACCGGCGCATGCCCGGCCACCCAGCTGGCACTGTCCGCATCCAGCCGGTGCGACAGCAGCAAGGGGTGGTCGTGCCCTTGCACCACGCGCAGCACGTTCTTTTCCATGTCTTTGGCCGCCACAAACCATGGCGCGTGATCACCAGCGCCACGGGCAGCGCCTTTTTCTTTCACCCCGCCAATGCCCAGACCCGAGCGCTGGCCCAGCGTATAAAAGCTCAAGCCCACATGCTTGCCCAGACGGCGGTTGCGGTCATCCAGGATCCAGCCCGGTTCTTTGCTGATGTAGCGGTTCAAAAAGTCGCGGAACGGACGCTCGCCAATGAAGCAGATGCCGGTGGAATCTTTCTTTTTGGCATTGGGCAGGCCGATTTCTTCGGCAATGCGGCGCACTTCGGTCTTGCACAGCTCCCCCACGGGGAACAGCGCCTTGGACAACTGGGCCTGGTTCAGGCGATGCAGAAAGTAGCTTTGGTCCTTGCTGGTGTCCACGCCCTTGAGCAGCTCAAACAGCCCAGTGCTGACGTTCTGGCGCACGCGGGCATAGTGGCCCGTGGCAATTTTTTCAGCGCCCAGGCGCATAGCGTGGTCAAGAAAGGCCTTGAACTTGATCTCCGCATTGCACAGCACGTCTGGGTTGGGCGTACGGCCAGCCTGGTACTCACGCAAAAATTCGGCAAACACGCGGTCTTTGTAGTCCGAGGCAAAGTTGACGTGCTCAATCTCAATACCCAGAACGTCGGCCACGCTGGCCGCATCCAGGAAATCTTGCCGGCTGGAGCAGAACTCGCTGTCGTCGTCATCTTCCCAGTTCTTCATGAAGATGCCGACCACGTCATGCCCTTGCTGCTTGAGCAAATACGCAGTTACCGCTGAATCTACGCCGCCGGACAGGCCAACGACCACTCTGTGCTTAGTCATAGCTCGAAATTATCTCTGGGCACCCGCTTGTGCGTGCGGGTGCGGGTTTAGGTGCGCTCGGGGTCGTCGTGGCTCAGCGCATGCACGATCTGGCGGTTGCTGTAATCGGATGAACGCTGGTACAGCGACAGGCCAAACAGCGGCAGCACGCCAATCAGGTGGTCAAAAATCTCACCCTGAATGCCTTCGTACTCCACCCACACCGTGGTACTGGTGTAGCAAAACAGCTGCAAGGGAATGCCGGTGGGCGATGGCTCGAGCGTGCGCGCCAGCAAAAACATGCCAGGGCCTTTGGCAATGCGCGGGTGCGCCATCAAATACGCATAGGCGTAGGCTTTGAAGGCGGCCAGATTGGTCACCATCTCCGGCGCAATCGCTTGCACGGGCATGGCGTGCTCAGCCGATTCTGGCTGGGCCAGCAGCCCCTCGCGCTCACTCCAGTAGTTTTTCAGCAGTTCAATGCTGGTCAGAGCGCGGCGCTCTTCGGCAGACAGCAGGTGCACCGTGGCAGCATCCAGGTGCATCGCGCGCAAGATACGGCGGCCACCGGCATCAAACATGCCGCGCCAGTTCTTGAAGCTCTCGCTCATCAGCTTCCAGGTGGGAATGGTGGTGATGGTCTTGTCCCAGTTCTGCACCTTGACGGTGTTCAGTGCAATGTCCACCACAAAGCCATCTGCGCCCACCTGGGGCATTTCAATCCAGTCGCCCACGCGCATCATGTCGTTGGACGACAGCTGCACGCCCGCCACAAACGACATGATGGTGTCCTTGAACACCAGCATCAGCACGGCCGACATAGCACCCAAGCCGGACAGCAGCAACAGCGGCGAGCGATTCAAAATGCTGGCCACAATCAGCAGCGCACCCAGCCCATAGGCCAGCAGCTTGCCCAATTGCACATAGCTTTTGATGGAGCGCGACTGCGTGGCCTTGGGACCATCGTGGCGGTCATGCGCCTCGTTGATCTCGCTGAGCAGGGCCGTGAAAGCGCGCACGATGTGATAGATGGTGAACGCCGCAGCCACATTGCGGATGGCCGTCGAGGTTGCCACAGGCAGCTGCTGCACCCAGCCAATGCCCAGTTGCACGACTACCGACGGCACAATCTTGGCGATGCGCACCAGCACATGGTCATGCAGCAAAATTTGCGCCCAACCCAGCGGCATGGTGTTGCGCCACATGCGCACAAAGTGAAACAGCACGCCCTGCGCAATAAAGCGCGAAACGATCGCCAGCAGGGCAAGCAGCGTCAAGCCGCTGGTGGCCTGGGCCCAAGGCTCCATATCGGCATACACCGCAAAAATAGACGAAGACACACTCACCACAACCCACCTTTGCACCACAGCACACAGGCACTGCGAGCCAACACCCCATAAAAAAAGCACGGAAACCGGCCATGAAAAAACGGCCATTTGGCCGCAGAGGCGCAGAGGGCTGCGGGGGTGTCAGCCCACCACAGCGGTAAGCTGCGCCCAAGCGCCTAAAATCTACGCGAAGCAGTATTGTGACTGCAGCACCACCAACCAGTTCCATGCAAGACAAATACAACCACATTGAGGTCGAGCGCGCCGCGCACGACCACTGGGCCGCCCAAGATGCCTACCGCGTCGTAGAAGACAGCAACAAGAAGAAGTTCTACGCCTGCTCCATGCTGCCCTACCCCAGCGGCAAGCTGCACATGGGCCACGTGCGCAACTACACCATCAACGACATGCTCACGCGCCAGCTGCGCATGAAGGGCTACAACGTCTTGATGCCCATGGGCTGGGACGCCTTTGGTCTGCCCGCTGAAAACGCTGCCTTGAAAAACAAGGTGCCGCCCGCCCAGTGGACGTACGACAACATTGCGTACATGAAAAAGCAGATGCAGGCCATGGGCCTGGCCATCGACTGGTCGCGCGAAATCGCCACGTGCGACCCCGAGTACTACAAGTGGAACCAGTGGCTGTTCCTGAAGATGCTGGACAAGGGCATTGCCTACCGCAAAACCCAGGTGGTGAACTGGGACCCGGTCGATCAGACCGTGCTGGCCAACGAGCAGGTGATTGACGGCAAGGGCTGGCGCACTGGCGCGCCCGTGGAAAAACGTGAGATCCCCGGTTACTACCTGGCCATCACCAACTACGCCCAAGAGCTGCTGGATCATGTGCAGGTGGGCAATGAGAGCGCCACGTTGACCGGCTGGCCCGACAAGGTGCGCCTGATGCAGGAAAACTGGATTGGCAAATCCGCTGGCGTGCGTTTTGCGTTCACCCACGACATCAAGGATGCCGCTGGCAATTTGATCCAAAACGGCCAGATGTACGTCTTCACCACGCGTGCTGACACCGTCATGGGCGTGACCTTCTGCGCCGTGGCACCCGAGCACCCACTAGCCCTGCACGCCGCTGCATCCAACGCGCCACTCGCAGCCTTCATTGAAGAATGCAAAAAGGGCGGCACAACAGAAGCCGAACTGGCCGTTAAGGAAAAAGAGGGCATGCCCACCGGCCTGTTCGTCACACACCCGCTCACTGGCGCGCAGATCGAAGTCTGGGTGGGCAACTATGTGCTGATGAGCTACGGCGACGGTGCCGTGATGGGCGTACCTGCCCATGATGAGCGCGACTTTGCTTTTGCCAAGAAGTACAGCCTGCCTATCCAGCAAGTGGTGGCTGTTGAAGGCCAGGCCTTCTCGACCGACGCTTGGGCCGAGTGGTACAGCGACAAACAAAAGTGTGTGTGCGTCAATTCAGGCGCGCTCGACGGTTTGACCCATGTGCAAGCCGTGGACAAGGTGGCCGAACTGCTGGCTGCCAAAAACCTGGGTGAAAAGAAGACTACCTGGCGTCTGCGCGACTGGGGCGTGAGCCGCCAGCGTTATTGGGGCACTCCCATCCCGATCATCCATTGCGAAGATTGTGGCGCTCAGCCAGTCCCTGAAAAAGACCTGCCGGTGGTGCTGCCGCAGGACCTGGTGCCCGATGGGTCTGGTAACCCGCTGGTCAAGTCTGAAGCCTTCCACGCTGGCGTGGTCTGCCCCTGCTGTGGCAAGAGCGCCCGCCGCGAGACCGACACGATGGATACCTTCGTGGACAGCTCGTGGTATTTCATGCGCTATTGCGATGCGAAGAACAGCGAACAGATGGTGGCCGGCGGTGCCGACTACTGGATGCCCATGGACCAGTACATCGGTGGCATTGAGCACGCCATCCTGCACTTGCTCTACGCGCGCTTCTGGACCAAGGTGATGCGCGATCTGGGCTTGGTGAAGGTCGATGAGCCTTTCACCCAGCTGCTGACGCAGGGCATGGTGCTCAACCACATCTACAGTCGCCGCACCGCCAAGGGCGCCAAGGAATACTTCTGGCCCAAGGATGTGGAACACGTGCTGGACGAAGGCGGCAAGATCGTTGGCGCCCAGCTCAAAGTTGAAGTCGACAGCGCCGATGGCCTGCTGCCCGTGGGCACGGCCATTGATTACGAGGGCGTGGGCACCATGTCCAAGTCCAAAAACAACGGCATCGACCCGCAAGACCTGATCGAAAAGTACGGTGCCGACACAGCCCGTCTGTACACCATGTTCACCGCCCCGCCTGAGCTGACGCTGGAGTGGAACGACGCGGGCGTGGAAGGCAGCTACCGCTTCCTGCGCCGCGTCTACAACTTTGGCCACAAGTTGCTGGGCATCAACTACACGCCTGCCATCATGCTGGCGCTGGGTGTCGACAGCTTGGACGATGTGCAGTTCGACAAGGATGCCAAGGCGCTGCGACTGGAAATCCACACCGTGCTCAAGCAGGTGGATTACGACTACCAGCGCATGCAGTACAACACCGTGGTGTCTGGCGCGATGAAGATGATCAACGCACTGGAAAGCTTCAAGGGTGGCCACACCGCTGAAGGCCAGATCGCGATGATCGAATGTTTTGGCATCTTGCTGCGCGTGCTCTACCCCGCGACGCCGCACCTGACGCACATGCTGTGGAAAGAGCTGGGCTACGCCAACAAGCAAGGCGAAATTCTGGATGCCGCTTGGCCTGAATTCGACGCCCAAGCGCTGGTGCAAGATGAGCTGGAGCTGGTGCTGCAGGTCAACGGCAAGCTGCGCGGCTCGATCCGCGTGCCCGCCTCGGCCGACAAGGCGCAGATTGAAGCCGTGGCCCTGGCCAACGAAGATGCGCTGAAGTTCACCAACGGTGCAACGCCCAAGAAGGTGATCGTGGTGCCTGGCCGTTTGGTCAACATCGTCGTCTAAGACCCATAAGGATGCACGCCATGCGCAAACGTACGCTGCTTTCTCTGATGGCTCTGGCCCCTGTGGTCAGCGCTTGCGGCTTTCGCCTGCGTGGCAAGCCGTCCTTTCCTTTTTCAACGCTGTACGTCCAGGCGCCGACAGGCTCACCGTTCACGCGTGAAGTTCTGCGCCATCTGGCAACCGCCGGTGGCAACCTGAGCATCGTCTTGCCCCCGGCCAAGCCCGATACCGCAGAAGCCACTTTGCAACTGCTGGGCGAGCGCCGCCAGCGCATTGTGCTGGCCAAGACGGTGTCGGGTCAGGTCCGCGAGGTGGAACTGCGCCTGTTCGCCCGCTTCAGACTGACCGACCGTGAAGGCCGCGTCTGGATTGAAGACACCGAAATGCAGCAAAAGCGCGAGATGAGCTACAGCGAAACTCTGGCCCTGGCCAAAGACGAGGAAGAAGCCGCGCTCTACCGCAACATGTACGCCGACTTGGCGCAGCAGCTGCTGCGCCGTCTGTCGGCCGCCCATGCACCTGCGGCTGATTAACACCGCATGCAACTGGCTCTGAACCAACTGGCCGCACACCTGCAAAAAGGTTTGCGGCCTTTGTATACCCTGCACGGCGATGAACCGCTGCAAGCGCAAGAGGCTGCCGATGCCATCCGCGCCGCTGCGCGCGCCGCTGGCCACTCCGAGCGCAGCGTACACGCCGTGCAAGGCGCACATTTTGACTGGAGCAGCGTGCTGGCCGCTGGCGGGTCGCTCAGCCTGTTTGCCGACAAGCAACTGGTCGAAATTCGTATTCCTTCTGGCAAGCCCGGCAAAGACGGCAGCGCCGCCATCCAGCAGTTGGCCAGTTCCGCTGCGCACGATGAAAACACGCTGACCATCGTCACCCTGCCGCGCATGGATGCCGCCACCAAGAAGGGGGCGTGGTTTGGTGCGCTGGACGCCAACGGCGTCACCATCCAAATCGATCCCATTGAACGCGCCGCCCTGCCCGGCTGGATCGCGCAGCGCTTGGCCTTGCAAAACCAGCGCGTGGCTTCGGGCGAAGAAGGCCAGCGCACGCTGCAGTTTTTTGCTGACCGTGTGGAAGGCAACTTGCTGGCCGCGCACCAAGAGATCCAGAAACTCGGTCTGCTGCAACCCGAGGGCGAACTGAGCTACGAGGTGGTGGAACAGGCCGTGCTCAACGTGGCACGCTACGACGTGTTCAAGCTGTCCGAGGCCGTGCTCTCTGGCCACCTGCCACGCGTGGTGCGCATGCTGGATGGCCTGCAGGCCGAAGGCACCGCCGAGGTCTTGGTGCACTGGACGCTGTCCGAAGACATTCGCAACCTCAAACGCGTGAAAGATGCGCTGGCCGGTGGGCAACCCTTGCCCATGGTGCTGCGCAGCCTGCGCATCTGGGGTGCCAAAGAAAAGCTGTTTGAGCGCGTGGTGCCCCGCCTCACGCCCAATGCTGCGGTGCGCTTGCTGCATTCGGCCCATGTGGTGGATGGCATTGTCAAAGGCCTGCCGGCAGATGGCTGGCCGCGTGACGGCTGGCAAGCGCTGCGCAAACTGGCCACCGACATGGTCACGGCCTTGCAGGCAGCGCCAGCGCGTAGATAAAAAGAGAGCTGCTTGCGCTTGTTAAACCGGCATTTTCAATAGTTTTCATATAGAAAACCAAGTCAGACAAGCACTGACAGCTCATTTTTTCACCACGTCATTTACAAAAAAAGCAGCCTACGGCTGCTTTTTCTTTGTGCGCATGCAAGGCTCAGGCCGTCAGGCGCTCCAGGGCTTCGCGGTACTTGGCGGCGGTTTTGTCGATCACTTCCTGTGGCAGACGCGGCGAAGGCGCTGTCTTGTCCCACAGTTTGCCGTTGACCTTGGCCTGCTCCAGCCAGTCGCGCACAAACTGCTTGTCGTAGCTGGGGGGGTTCACACCGGCCTTCAGCGCGTCGTCGTAGCCTTCCACGGGCCAATAGCGCGAGCTGTCGGGTGTCAGCACCTCATCCATCAACACCAACTCGCCGTCGTTCGTCAGGCCGAATTCAAACTTGGTGTCGGCAATGATCATGCCTTTGGTCAGCGCAATGTCTGCCGCTTCTTTGTAAATGCGGATGGCGGTATCGCGGATCTTGGCTGCCAACTCCTCGCCCACCATTTCGACCGTGCGTTCGTAGGTGATGTTTTCGTCGTGGTCGCCCATCTCGGCCTTGGCCGCAGGTGTGTAGATGGGCTCAGGCAGCTTGGCCGAGTTCACCAAACCCGCTGGCAGCTTCACGCCGCACACGGCTTGGTTTTCCTGGTATTCCTTCCAGCCACTACCCGCCAGATAACCACGCACCACCGCTTCAATCATGATGGGCTTGAGGCGCTTGACCAGCATGGAGCGGCCTTGTACCTGCTTGATTTCTTCGGCCGTCACCACGGACTCAGGCGCTTCACCCGTCAAGTGGTTGGGGCAAATGTGTCCCAGCTTGTCAAACCAGAACAGCGCCATCTGCGTCAGCAGCACGCCTTTGCCGGGAATCGGCTCGCCCATGATCACGTCAAAAGCCGACAAACGGTCCGATGCCACCATCAAGATGCGGTCATCGCCCACCGCGTAGTTGTCACGCACCTTGCCGCGGGCCAGCAGCGGCAGCGAGGTAATGTTGGAAGTGTGCAAAGCAGAAGTCGTGGACTGTGTCATGAGAGGGCAGACAAAAGGGGTGCGGAACGTGGCAAGGCCATCAGCGGCAAACTGACAAGCGGTGCTCCGAGCAGGATTTTAGAGCCGGACTGGCGCACACAAAGCTGACAATCGCGGCTGCTTCGATGTCAATGCCGATCATGAATGGCAGCAAAGCCACAAGTGCAGCCTTCAGCAAAAACAGCATATTTTGCGCTGAATTTGAGACCGCGTCTGTAAGCCGTTCATTCCCCAGCACCGCGTAGCGAAATGCCGTTGCACAGCACAGCCAACAGGCGCATAGTGAAACCCAAGCGACGAATGCGCATTCAACCGCCCCTTTCCGTACATCCTCGCGGTGTGCGGCCCATGCTTTGCAAACCTGAAAGCACAGGAGGTTGATTCATGAACCTGACCATCAGCGGTCACCATTTAGAAGTCAGTCCCGCACTGCGGGCCTATGTTGCCTCGAAGCTGGAGCGCGTGCTGCGCCACTTTGACCAAGTTGTTCACGTCACGGTGCTGCTCTCCAAGCACAACGAAGCGCAAAAAGAGCGGCGCCAGCGTGCGGAATGCAGCATTTTGATCAAAGGCAATGCACTGCACGCCGGCAGCAAGCACCTCAACCTCTACGCCGCCATTGACGAACTGGTGGACAAACTGGATCGCCAAGTGCTCGGCCATAAAACCCGCATACAAGAGTGGCGCACGGCCTCCGTTAAGCGGCAATTGCACCACATTGAACTCAACTGAGCCACAGTGTCTTTTGCTTGTGCGAAGATTTAGGTACAGTCCTCACTGACAGGCCGCCGGATGGCGGCCTTTTTGCTCCCACGCACCTGCCAGACATTTTTCGGCTCGGGCGATGCATAATAGTTTTCAAATGAACCGTCTAGCCTCCATTCTGTCGCCCGCTCAAGTGCTTGTGAGCGTGGATGCCACCAGCAAAAAACGCGCTTTCGAAGAAGCTGGTCTCTTGTTTGAAGGACTGCATGGCCTCTCGCGTGCCCTGATCACCGACAGCCTGTTTGCCCGCGAGCGCCTTGGTTCTACAGGTTTGGGCCACGGTGTCGCCATTCCCCATGGCCGCATCAAAGGCTTAAAAGCGCCTATGGCGGCGGTATTCCAACTGGCACGCCCGATTGGTTTTGATGCCCCCGACGAGCAAGCAGTACAACTGCTGATCTTCCTGCTGGTGCCTGAAGCCGCCACCCAGCAGCATTTGGAAATCTTGTCTGAAATTGCAGAGCTGTTGAGCGACAGCAGCCTGCGCGAATCTCTCAAGAGCGTCACCTACGCTGAAGCGCTGTACCAGTTGATCGCTGACTGGAAATCGGCCGCTGCCTCCTAAACTTTTGCCTTGCCGGCGCACAAGGCTGGCAAGGCCTTTATGCCTCGACCATGCGCCACAAAGCCATCAACGCCAACCGGCTTTTCGAAGCTTTTCGTGAAACCTTACGTTGGGAGTGGCTGGCGGGTCTTGGTGCATCAGAGCGTCGCTTCGATGAAATAGCGGTGCGCTCCGCCAGATCTGGCGCAGATCTGGTTGGCTACCTCAACTATATCCACCCCTACCGGCTGCAAGTGCTGGGCGAGCGCGAAGTGGCTTACCTGCTGAACGCCACACCTGAAGACTGCGCACGCCGCATTGGCCGTATCGTCAATCTAGAGCCCCCGGTTTTGGTGCTGGCTGACGGCCAACAAGCCCCTCCAGCCCTGCTCACGATGTGTGAGCAAGCGCAGATTCCGATGTTCTCTACCGCAGAAGCATCCGCCTTCGTGATTGATGTGCTGCGCGCTTATCTGTCCAAGCACTTTGCCGATCGCACCACCATGCACGGAGTGTTCATGGACATTTTGGGCATGGGTGTAATGATCACCGGCGAATCTGGCCTAGGCAAAAGCGAACTAGGGCTTGAACTGATCACACGCGGTAATGGTCTGGTGGCCGATGACGCGGTGGATCTTTACCGCATCAATCAAACCACCATCGAAGGCAAGTGCCCAGAATTGCTGCAAAACTTGCTAGAAGTGCGCGGTATCGGCCTGCTCGACATCCGCGCCATCTTTGGGGAAACAGCTGTGCGCCGCAAAATGCGCCTCAAGCTGATTGTTCATTTGGTTCGCAAGGAAACTATGGAGCGAGAATACGAGCGCCTTCCCCAAGAGCCATTGACCCAGGATGTGCTGGGCATTCTGGTGCGCAAGGTGGTGATCCCGGTCACTGCAGGCCGCAATATCGCGGTGCTGGTGGAAGCCGCTGTGCGCAACAGCATCTTGCAACTGCGTGGGATCGACACCTACCAAGAGTTTGTCGAACGCCACCGCAAAGCCATGGAACGCGACATGGGTAAAGGCGCTGCCCACTAGAGGGCGGAAAAGCAAAAAGGCATTCCGATGGAATGCCTTTTTTATGCAGATGAATTCGCGAATTAACGTTTCGCTGATTTGCTAGAGCAGGCGGCGCATTGCCCGTACAGAGACATGGAGTGGTCTTGAATGCTCCAGCCCATCTTGTCAGCAATCATTTGCTGGCGCTTTTCAATTTCGGCGTCATAAAACTCTTCCACCTTGCCGCACGAAGTGCACACAAAATGGTCATGGTGATGGCCTTCATTCAGCTCGTAAACAGCCTTGCCGCTCTCAAAGTTGCTGCGCAGCAAGATGCCTGCTTGCTCAAACTGCGTCAATACGCGGTAGACGGTGGCCAAGCCAATGTCTGAGCGCTCATCCAAAAGAACGCGAAAGACGTCTTCTGCGGTCATGTGGCGTTGCTTGCCAATTTGGAAAATCTCCAAAATTTTCAAACGCGGCAGTGTCGCTTTCAGGCCCGTGCTTTTGAGGTCTTCAATGTTCTTCATGGCGTAATTGGAGAGTGGCTGTTTGGCGCTAGCTTACGACAGCTAGCCCTCGACATCAAAACGGCCAGTTTACAGGCGGGCGAAACATGCGTGAGCCCAAGCAAAACCTGCCGCTACAATGGCACAGATCATATCCTTTGACCGATTACCCATGCATGTACAAGCTCGTTGTCACCTCCGGGTGGCGTTGACTCTGTCTCTAGCCTCACTTTTGGCTGCATGCAGCAGCGTTGGCGAAACCACCCGCAATGCCATGAGCGCCATCACCCCCTACAAGGTGGAAGTGGTGCAAGGCAACTTTGTTTCTCGTGAGCAAGTGCAAGCATTGCAACCTGGCATGAGCCGCCAGCAAGTGCGCGAAATCTTGGGCACACCTTTGTTGACCAGTGTGTTTCACAATGATCGCTGGGAATATGTGTTCACCATCAAGCGCCAAGGCGTGCAAGAGCAAAACCGCAAGCTGACGGTGTTCTTCGACGGTGAGCGTTTTGCGCGTGCAGAAGGCGATGAAATGCCATCTGAGTCCGAGTTTGTTGCTGCGCTGGGCAAACCGATTGGCAAGCTCAAGATTCCCAATCTGCAAGCTACCGAAGAGCAACTGGCCAAGTACCCCGCAGCCAAAAACAAGGCCGCAGAGACAGTGACCGAGGAAGCCGCGCAACCGCAGCGCAGCTACCCTCCGCTGGAAAGCCGCTAACCCCACGAGCAGCACCCTGGCTGCTGTGCACAGGCCGCTCCGCCTTCTGCGCTGAGCGGCTTTGTCCGTTTGACACATTGACTGGATTGTTATGACCTTGACTCACTCTCCCACCCCTTTGCGCATTGCTGTCGCTGGTGCTTCGGGCCGCATGGGCCACATGCTGGTGGAGGCCATTCAGAACAACCCAGAGTGCGTGCTGACCGCTGCCTTGGATGTGCCTGGCAGCCCTGCATTGGGCACAGATGCCGCCGCTTTCTTGGGCCAAACCAGCGGCGCGTTGATTGAGAGCGATGTGCGCAGCGCGTTGTCCAAGGCAGACTTTCTGATCGATTTCACACGCCCTGAAGGCACACTGGCCCATCTGGCCGTGTGTGCAGAACTGGGTGTGAAAGTGGTCATTGGCACCACTGGATTTAGCGAAGCAGAAAAGGCGCAGATTGCGGACTTCGCCCAAAAGACCGCCATCATGCTGGCCCCAAACATGAGCGTGGGCGTCAACGTAACCCTGAAGCTGTTGGAGATGGCAGCCAAGGCGCTGGACACTGGTTACGACATTGAAATCGTCGAAGCCCACCACAAGCACAAGGTCGATGCGCCTTCTGGCACCGCCATCAAGATGGGTGAAGTGATTGCCCAGGCCCAAGGCACCCGGCTGGAAGACCGTGCGGTGTATGAGCGCTTTGGCCACACCGGCGAGCGCAAGGAAAACACCATTGGCTTTGCCACCGTGCGCGGTGGCGACATTGTGGGCGACCACACTGTGCTGTTTGCCGGAAGGGGTGAGCGCATCGAGATCATCCACAAGTCCAGCAGCCGCTCAACCTATGCCGAAGGCAGCTTGCGGGCCGTGCGTTTCTTGGCCGGTCAAACCACAGGTCAGTTCGACATGTTTGACGTACTGAACCTGCGTTAAGTACGCTGCAGGCTTTTTGTTTTTAGGCGCTCACCACGCGGTTACGGCCTTCATGTTTGGCGCGGTACAGCGCCGCATCGCTCTCGCGCAGAATGCGTTGGTAGTCTGGATGTCCATCAAAGGTGGCCACTCCAGCACTGATCGTGATGTTCTTTTGCACGTTTTGCGGCAAATGGAACACCTCACGCTCAATGTGAGCCCGCAACTTTTCTGCGACGCTGCTCGCACCTTCGGCAGAGGTGTCCACCAGTAGCATCAAGAACTCTTCCCCCCCTAGGCGAAAGAGGTAATCACCGCCGCGAATATTGTTGCTGAGCGCGAGAGCCACTTGCTGCAGCACCATATCACCGCCTTCGTGGCCATGCTGGTCATTGATGCGCTTGAAATGGTCGATATCAATGCTGACGATGCTGAAGGACGACGCATGCTTGCGCGCATACGCGACTTCCTTGGCCAGCACCACGGGCAAAAATTTGCGGTTCAGCAGTTGGGTCAGCACATCACGGCCGGCATCCAACTCACTGTTCTGTGTGAACAGCGACTCCAGACTCATTGCAATATGGCGCGATTGCTCACGCAGCTGCAGCAGCGGCAATGCCACATCGGCACCCTTGGCTTGCATCAGAGCCGGCAGCAGATGGCTGTCGATGTGTTCAATCGCATCCAGAATGCTTTGGGTGGCCGGTGCACCATTGAAAATGTCGACGCCCTTGTGCCGAAACCACAGGCCAAAGTCAGAAGTCGACAAACCACTTAACGGCTGGCTACCGGCGCCCATGGCATGCAAATACAGGCACTGGTTTTCCCAGTCAAGCAGCTCTGCGCGGCGTTGCTCACGCACGGTCGCCAAGTTTTGTGTGACTGAAAATAAACGGTACGCCTCTGTAGTGCGCGCGTTGCGGTCGCGTGAGATGGCATAGCCTTGCGACATGGCCTCCATGGCATGGTCAATCAAGGTGGCGGCCATTTGCATGGCTTCGGCGTAGCAATCCACTGCCTCTTGCAGCAAGACGGCACGCAAACCATCTTTCAATCGGCGAGCGCCACGCAACACCAAATGCACGGGCACATCAATGCGGGCATGCACTTCACCAATCTTGACCTGCTGCGCCACCAAGGCTTCCAAGTCGCCGTCGGGCTGCGCTGTCAGCACCAGCACGATCCATTTGCGCATGGAGCCCAGCAAACGGGTTTGCACCTGTTCATGGGAGAGCAGGCCAGCAGCCGCTTCATCGGCCAGCATGGCACTGTAAAAATGCTCTGCCAAGGCTTGGTTGTGCGCTTGTGCAATCTGCGCCAATACAGCGCGGGGTTCGGCATCAAAGCCCGATAACAAGCGGCGCCATTCGCTGGCGTAGAAAGAGAACATGGCAACGGCACGCAAACATAAAAAGAGCAGACAGTCTGGCGCAGAAGCGGTGGCACCGATGTCCCGCAAACCTAAACCCAGCGCCACTCGGGGGCCTAAGCCCGGGAGTCGCATGCAAAAAGCCCATGGGGCGAACCGCATGGGCTTGTGCTTGCGTGCAAGATGCCGCAGGTTGTTTGGTGCTTAGAACGGGATGTCGTCATCCATGTCGTCAAAGCCCGAGGCGGCGCGCTGTGCGGGTGGAGCCATGGGCGCTGGCGCTGCAGCAGGAGGCACCATGCGCTGTGCAGGGGCTGCCTGGCGCGGTGCGGCGGCGGGTGCTCGGCGGGGGGCGGCAGCTTCATAGCCACCGTTGTCGCCGTAGCCGCTGTCGTCCGCATAGCCACCACCTTGGCCTTGATTGCCGCCGCCCATGCCTTGGCGGCTACCCAGCATTTGCATGCTGTCAGCGCGGATTTCTGTGGCGTAGCGCTCTTGGCCGGTAGCCTGGTCGGTCCACTTGCGGGTGCGCAGGCTGCCTTCTACATAGACTTGGCTGCCCTTTCGCAGGTATTGGCCCACGATTTCCGCCAAGCGGCCATTGAACACAATACGGTGCCACTCGGTGGATTCTTTGTTCTCACCGGTGTTCTTGTCGCGCCAGCGGTCGGTGGTAGCGATGGTGACGTTGGCCACTTGGTCCCCGCTGGGGAAGGTGCGCATTTCAGGGTCACGCCCCAAGTTGCCGACGATGATGACTTTGTTGACGGATGCCATGCTTGAAAAATCCTGTACAGGTAGTTCGAGTGTGAAGGGGGAGGTCTCGAACCAGATCAGTGAGTGGCAGCCCCTCCGGCAGGCTGCAGGACCGCAGCATACCTGAGCGCGCAAAACTCGTCAGCAGCTGGGCTGATCACTTGTGTGCTGAAAAGCACAATACAAAAAGAGGAGCTATCAGCGCTGATGAAGCAACAAATTCAAAGCCATTTATAGCCAGAACTATTGATTTGCTTACACCGAGCGCTTTGCTTTTCATGAGCGTGCAGACCGCCCGACGGGGCGCAGCGGCCACGTAATCACCAACCACAGCACCATCAACACTGCCGTAGCAGTGAACAAAGCGGGCATGCCACCCCACTTGGCCAGCAAGCCGCCCAAAAAGCCCCCCACAAACAAACCCAGTGATTGCAGCGTGTTGTAAGCACCCAAGGCTGCGCCACGCAGATGGGCGGGCGCCATGCGCGAGACCAAACTGGGTTGGCTGGCCTCCAGTACGTTGAAGCCGACAAAGAACAAGAACATCAACCCGCCCATCAGCGCCAGCGAAGGCTGGGCCATGGTTTGCGCCACAGCGCCCAAGCCCACCTGCACCACCAGCACCAAACCAATGGCCCCCAGCAGCGCTGCGCGCAGCTTGCCTTTGCGCTCCATGGCGAACAAACCGCCCATGGCCACAAAGGACAGCACGACGGCGGGCAAATACACCTTCCAGTGCCCATCCTTGGTCAGGCCAGCAGCCACCAGCAAGGCCGGCACGGCCACCCACATGGCCATTTGCACGGTGTGCAGAATGAAAACACCGGCATTCAGCCGCAGCAAATCATGGTGCTGCAGCAGTTCACGCGGTTGTCCAACGGGGGCATGGCTGTGCTTGGTGGGCTCGGGCGGTACCACCCACAGCACCACGGCCACACCCGCCAGCGCCAAGGCAAAGGTCAAGCCAAAGATGCCCGACAAACCACCCCATGCCGCCAGCAGCGGGCTGAGTACCAGCGCCAGCGCAAACATCAGGCCAATGGAGCCCCCCACCATGGCCATGGCCTTGGTGCGCACACTGTCGCGGGTCAGATCCGACATCAGCGCAGTCACCGCGGCCGAAACGGCACCCGCACCTTGCAGCGCACGCCCCACCATCAGGCCAGTGAGCGAATCGGCCAGTGCCGCCACCAAGCTGCCCAGTGCAAACACCAGCAAACCACCCACGATGATGCGCTTGCGCCCCCAACGGTCAGACGCCATGCCCAGCGGCAGCTGGAACACCGCTTGCGTCAGGCCATACAAGCCCATGGCCAGGCCCACCATGGCCGCATCATCGCCCCCCGGGTAATGGGCGGCCTCTAGCGCAAACACCGGCAGCACCAGAAACAGCCCGAGCATGCGCAGCGCAAAAATCAGCGCCAAGCTGGCGCTGGAACGGCGCTCCAGCGACGTCATCTTGCCGTCGACGGCCATATCGGAAGGGATGCTATGCGGGACGTTGTGGGATTGAGACACGCGGTAAGACCAGGGTTGAACAGCAAAAAACGCAGCTGCGGTCTGCGAGACCAAGAAAGTCCGGTCTCCGCCAAACCCTTATTGTCCGCGATTGGGCGAACGGCCGCCACACATGTAACTTGCCAAATCTCTATGATGGGCGATTTAGTTTTGCGCCCATCGCCCTCTTGTGACTGCAGCTTCAAACCCCTCTCTGCCAGTAGATGCACCTGACACCGCAGGGCGCTACCTGGGCCAAGCCATTGGGCATACGCGCATCAGCATCCGGGGTGCGCGCACGCACAACCTCAAAAATATTGATCTGGACATTCCGCGCAACCAGCTGGTGGTGATCACTGGCTTGTCGGGGTCCGGCAAGTCCAGCCTCGCGTTTGACACCTTGTACGCCGAAGGCCAGCGCCGTTACGTGGAAAGCCTGTCGGCCTATGCCCGTCAGTTTCTGGGGCAGCTGGACAAGCCCGATGTGGACTTGATTGAAGGCCTGTCGCCTGCGATTGCTATCGAACAGAAAGCGGCCAGTCACAACCCACGCTCCACCGTCGGCACGATCACCGAAATCAACGACTACCTGCGCCTGCTGTTTGCACGCGCTGGCACGCCGTATTGCCCCGAGCACGAATTGCCGCTTCAAGCCCAGACTGTCAGCCAGATGGTGGATGCCGTGTTGGCCATGCCAGAGGGCACCAAGCTCATGCTGATTGCCCCCATGGCGCGCAGCCGCAAGGGCGACTTCACAGAGCTGTTTACGCAGATGCAGGCGCAAGGCTATATCCGCTTTCGCATCAACGGTGCCGTGGTGGATGCGGGCAGCCTGCCCGCACTAGACAAGAACGCCAAACACGATATCGACGTGGTGGTTGACCGCATCAAGGTGCGCGCCGATTTGCAGCAGCGTCTGGCCGAAAGCATTGAAGCGGCATTGCGCATTGGTGGCGATGCCTCCAGTGGCCGCGTGCTGGCGGTGGACATGGACTCGGGTGAAGAGCACGTCTTCAGCAGCCGTTTTGCCTGCCCGCTGTGCACGTACTCGCTGGAAGAGCTGGAGCCACGGCTGTTCTCGTTCAACTCGCCCATGGGCGCTTGCCCCACCTGTGATGGCTTGGGCATCAGCGAAGATTTTGATCCCGACAAGGTCGTCCCTTTCCCTACCGTCAGCGTCGCCAACGGCGCCATCCACGGCTGGGACAGCCGCAATAGCACCTACTTCACGCTGCTGCAAAGCATTGCCAAGCACTACCAGCAAGACGTAGCCGCCTCGTTCGAGAGCTGGCCTGCTGACGTGCAAAAAGTGGTGCTATGGGGCTCTGGCACCGAAAAAATCGCCTTCACTTATGAGGGTGACGGCAAGCCGACGGTGGTGGAGCATGTGTTTGAAGGCGTGATTCCCAACATGGCGCGCCGACTGCGCGAGACCGATTCGCAAATCGTGCGCGATGATTTGTCACGCCTGCGCAGCATTCGCAGCTGCCCTGACTGCAAAGGCACGCGCTTGCGCCGCGAAGCGCGCTTTGTGCGCGTGGGCGAGGGGGAGCAAGCCCGCGCCATTTTCCAAGTCAGCGCGGTCACGCTGGCCGAAGCGCACCAGTGGTGCAGCGCGCTGAAGCTGCAAGGCAACAAGGCCGACATTGCAGAGAAAGTGGTGCATGAAATTGCCTCGCGCCTGCGCTTTTTGCTAGATGTGGGCCTCAATTATTTGAGCCTGGACCGCAGCGCAGACACGCTGTCGGGCGGTGAATCGCAGCGCATTCGCCTGGCGCGCCAAATTGGCAGTGGCCTGACGGGTGTGATGTATGTGCTGGATGAACCCAGCATCGGCCTGCACCAGCGCGACAACGACCGCCTGATTGCCACGCTGGAGCACCTGCGCAACATTGGCAACAGCGTGATCGTGGTGGAGCACGATGAAGACATGATGCGCGCGGCCGATTGCATCATCGACATGGGCCCCGGCGCAGGGGTGCACGGCGGGCGCGTGATGGCGCAAGGCACGTTCGATGAAGTCAAAGCCAACCCACAGTCGCCCACCGGCCAGTACCTGAGCGGTGCTAAGCGCATTGCGGTCCCCAAGCGCCGCACCCCGTGGCAGCCTGTGAAGGTGCAAGAAACCGAGAATGCCGCCACCAGCGGCTTTCCGGCCATACCCGGCGCCGACGGATCCAACCACCATGCACTACAAGCCTTGCGCGTGGTAGGGGCCAGCGGCCACAACCTGCAAACGGTCACTGCCGAATTTCCGGTCGGGCTGCTCACCTGCGTGACCGGCGTATCTGGCTCAGGCAAAAGCACTCTGGTCAACGACACGCTGTACGCCGAAGTTGCACGCCAGCTGTACCGCGCCAGTACGGAACCCGCAGCGCACCAAGCGCTGGAAGGGCTGGAGCACTTTGACAAGGTCATCAACGTAGACCAAGCGCCGATTGGCCGCACACCCCGCAGCAACCCTGCCACCTATACCGGCCTGTTTGCGCCAATTCGCGAGCTGTTCACCGAAACCAATACCGCCAAAGAGCGTGGCTACGGACCCGGTCGTTTCTCGTTCAACGTGGCCGGTGGTCGCTGCGAAACCTGCCAGGGCGACGGCATGATCAAGGTGGAAATGCACTTTCTGCCCGATGTGTATGTGCCCTGCGATACCTGCAACGGTAAGCGCTACAACCGCGAAACGCTGGAAGTGCAGTGGAAGGGCAAGAACATTGCCGACGTGCTGGGCATGACGGTAGAAGAGGCCCACGCCTTTTTCAAGGACGTGCCCAGCATTGCGCGCAAACTGCAAACACTGCTGGATGTGGGGCTGGGGTACATCCGTCTGGGCCAAAGCGCCACCACGCTGTCGGGCGGTGAGGCACAGCGCGTCAAGCTGGCCCAAGAACTGTCCAAGCGCGACACGGGCCGCACGCTCTACATCCTGGATGAGCCCACCACCGGCCTGCACTTTGCCGATGTGGAGTTGCTGCTCAAGGTGCTGCACCAGTTGCGCGATGCAGGCAACACCATTGTGGTGATTGAGCACAACCTTGATGTGATCAAAACCGCCGACTGGATCATTGACATGGGCCCCGAGGGCGGCTCAGGCGGTGGCCAAGTGGTAGCAGTGGGCACACCCGAGCAGATTGCCAAATCAGGCCAAAGCCATACCGGCCATTATTTGAAAAGCTATCTCTAAGCGCTATTTCGCCGAACCTGCCGCAGCCACACGGTAAAAACGGCGGGCAGCTACAGGTAACGCGACCACTTGAGCTGCACCTGTGCATTCGGGTTTGTCGATCCGCCACCGGTGCCCGGTGTTCCAGGCTTGCCACCGCCCGGTTGCAACGTTTTAGGCAAACTGCGCAAATCGAACGTGGTGCTACCCCCCATGGAATTCTTGAAGACACTGCCCAGCGCCAGTGCCGTCACGAACCCACGCACCGTGGTACTGCCCCCGCTCGAAAACTCATTGCCAGCCTTGATGCTGCCGTAGATATTGACCGACGAGCCCAACGCAATATTGCCCCCGATATAGCCAGCCTGATCGGTGTCATTGTCATCGTTGCGGCTGCCGGCCATCATGGCGTAATTGCCTAAACCATCCAGACCTGCCTGCAGGTACTTGGAGCCGGTCTTGTCACAAAAATCCGTGGGGTACAGACCGGGGAAATGGCTGTTTTCGCAAATGCCCGTCGGAGCGTACTGCACGCCGTCCGCCCGCCCGTTGTACCCCGCGTAGTTCAGGGCGTATACCGTCGTACTTCCGCCGGTAGAGATATTGCCGCTGGCAATGAAGGTGTTGTAGTAAGCGCCATTGCCCACTTCCAGATTGCCTTGGAACCACGACACACCTTGGGCCGCGCTGACGCCATTGATCGACCACGTCTTGGTCGATGCGTTGTAAGCAAAGCAGCTGTTGTAGTCAGAGTAGCCTTTGCAGACCGTGACAGACTTCTCTGGCTGAGGGTCAGCGCAGCGCGTTGAAGTCCCTGTGCCGGTCACCTTGGTACACAGACGATCTTTGTAAGGGCCATTGTCATAGTCCGCCAAAAAGTATTCACCATTTTGAATACCTGCCACATTGCGCACCACCACTTTCTTCGCCCCTGCGGTATTCACAAAGAACACATAGTTGGCCAAATGGCGCACGCCATTGGCATTGAAGGTTTCGCTCGCCTGCTCCACCTTGGCCACGGCCGGAATATCCACGACCAATGGCTTGGTGACCGTCACATTGATTTTGTTGTTCCAGCTGGGCTTGCTCAGCGTACCGCCAATCTTGCCCGCCGTCACCGTCGCATCACTGTTGACGGTCAGATTGCCTTGGGCCTCCAACGATCTGATCGTGCCGGATGCAATGCTGACACTCCCCGCCGTTTTGACCAGGTTGGCACCGGCACTGCCCGCGCTCAAATCCACGCCCTGCACTGACGGTGCCGTGCAGGTGGCCGCTGCTGCAGAGTCCCATGGCGGGCTGTAACCTGGCGCCGCACACGAAGCAACATCTTGGGGATTGACCCTGGCATGCACCTCACCGTTGCTGGACACCCCTGTATCGAGCTTGGCAGAGCCGTTGACTGTCAGCTTTCCCGGCACACTGGCCCCGCCCAGCACGCAGGCATTGCGGCGGGCATTGATCACTTTGGCCGTCACGCTGCCATCGATGTACACGTCACAGTTTGCATGCAGCTCATCAAACGACGATCCACTGCCAATGCGGATGGATCCCGTAGATGTGATTTTTTTCACGCCAGTGATGGAGTTGCCCCCCGTGGAAACATCCCCAATCACAGAGACTTCGTAAGCCTGAGCACCCGCATCCTGCAGCACATTGATACTGCCATCCAACTTGAGGTTGCGGCTGAAGGTAATCACATTATTGGGAGGCGTCGGGTTGGTGCCACCGCTACCGCCCGTGCTGTTATCGCCGTTGCCACCGCTGCCGGACAAGGTGTAGATGACCTCCAGCCCCACCCGCGCTTCTGCGGGCGACCCCTGCGCCGTCATGCCAATGATCTGCGAGGTCACTGTGTTCGCACCCGTACTCACAGCAACGAGCTGGGCCTCAATAACGCCTGCTACGCCCTCGCCTTGCAAGGTCAGTTTCTGTGGAAACGTAGCCCCCATCAACTGCGCCCACTTGCCCTGGGTCTGCACGTCCTGCAGATACTGGCGCACCAGTTCCGCACCCGTCCATGCCTTGAGCTGGGCCTGCGTCTGCGCATGGTTGCTCAGCGTATAGACCTGCTGCTGGCGCAAGTAGGCAGACGTACCCAGCACCATGACCGTCAGCGTCATCCCCACCAGCAGCAACAGCAAAATCGCGGCAATGCCACGCTGCCCTGCGACTTGGTGCATTCCGACTGCAGGTTGCATTAATCTGCAACGCTGCTGCTTCGCGCTGCGGATCACTTTCAATTGCGATGCGGCCATCAAGATGCCCTCATATTTGCTAGGCACATACTGGTGCTCAGGGATTGTCCATTGCTGCTGCTGGCATTGAATGTCAGCCGAACTTGGGCAGCCGCAACCCCGATACCAAACGGCGCGCACGTTGCTGCGCCCTGCACCAAGGTGATGGTGCCCTGGGGTACACGATCCAAACTGTACGGGGTGCCCCACGGCAGACTAGCCCAGGAAGTCGCATCGGTGCATGCCACCGGCCCCAGCATGCGCAGACCGCCGCCCACCGCCGGTGCCCACAGCAGCCGGCACTGCACCGCTCCGGCCACGTTGTCGCTCCAAACCACGGCATTGCCTTGACCGTCCGCACTGTTTTGGCCCGTCAGCTTCTGCTTCTGGGTATCCCACACCAGATCTTTCAACACCATGCCATGTGTGCCCCACACCGCGTCCGCAATGCCAAAGCCTGCCGACTGCACGACCAGCCCTGCCGACACAAAACTGGCATTGCGCTGTGCATTGAATTGGGCATCCTTGCGGGCGTCTACCGTGGTCTTGACCATGCGCTGAAACAGGCCCAACGCGGCCAGGATGACCATCATGGAAATCGCCATGCCCACCAGCAAGCTGATCAGCGTTACCCCTGCCCACCGCTGATGGCACGGGGCAATGTAGCGACGCACTTTTATCGTCATTGGTGAATCACCACGCTGCCACTGCCCAGCAATTGGGTGGCCTGCGCGTTGCCTTCGGGCGTGGCATAGCGCATTTGTGTATAGACCGAAGTAATAGGCGCAGTCATCGCCGGTAAACCGCCAGACACCGTCACAGTCACGGATTGCTTGGTGCACTGCAGTGTCGGCGTCACTTGCGTTGTACCGATCTGCAGTGGTCCGACCGTGCCCGCACACAAGGTTTGCAAGCCCTGGGACTCCAGCGTGGCACGCATCTGGCTCAGCGCCAAGTCCTGCGTATGGGCATAGCGCTGCTGCACGATGACGCGGGCACCCGCGTAAGACAGGCCCAGCCCCAACACACCCAGCAGGAGCATGCTGATTAAAGCTTCCAGCAACATATCGCCACGCTGCTTGCGGCCTGCGTTACCAGCGAATCGTTTCATCGTTCTGCGTTCCACCGCGCTGCACCACCAGCGACGTGTTGTCGGCCGGATTCACCAGCAATCCGCGGTTGTTGATGGACCAAGTGCGCGGTGTGCCTGCTGGCAGGGCCGCGCCATCAATCGACACCTGCACACCGGCAGGCAGCACAACCGACCATGTGGGCAGCGTCCGGCTGGCAAGATAGCTGCACGTTGCGGCACCCGCTACGGCATCCACACGCACTTGATACCCGTTATTGGCTGAATGCTCCAGCGTCAGCACGGCTGCCGCCTGCCCCTCCAAGGTCTGGCAAGGGTTACGCAGCGCCAGCGCTTTGGCCATGCCCCAGCCTTGCTCCAGGTCGCTGCGCGCCTGTTGTGTGCGTGCTCCGTTGACCCAGTCGCCGCCCAGAGAGATGCCAACCAGCAGCAAAAAGGCCATGATCACCAGCGTGACCATCAGCTCAATCAACGTCAGCCCTCGCTGCTGTGCCCGTCCCATGTGCATGCTCACCACGCACCCAAGGCTGGGCAGGCGCTGGCCGCATTGCGCACATTGTCGGTGTCCAAACTCAGCGTGCAGTTGCCGCTCTTGCGTGTTGCGGTCAAGGTGTAGGACGAACCATTCGACGTCACGCGGTAATCGAACAAGTCACCTTGTGTCGGTGCCCAGGCACTGAAGTCGGTCTTCACAGTGCCTTCGCGTGCCGCTGCAGTCTTAGGAATCACGACGTTCGCATACGTGGGGTAGACCAAGGTCCGCTGAAAACGGTTTTCCATGACCAGGCTCAACGCCACCAAGTCTGCAGAAGCGGCGCGCGCCTGGCTTTTGGCGATGTATTGGTTATACGCAGGCATGGCCAGCGCAGCCAAAATTGCCACAACCGCCACCACAATCATCAACTCAATCAAGGTAAACCCGCGCGCGCCCGATGCGTTGCATGCCCGAATATCCGCAGAAAATCTCATAACTTCGCTCAAAAAAACGCTTCTCGCACCCACCACGCGACAAAACAGCATGACTCTTGCCGCAGCGCAATGCACCGGCGACGGACGGCATAGCCTACAGGCAGGACCCGAAAAGGTCATCCTGCAGGCAATTGTCTTACAAGGGTTAACATTTATATTGGGTCTAAACAACACTTTTTGCTGCCATAAACCCAGTTTGGTGCATGCACCACCGCACTTGTAACAAAGGCGGGCACATGCACAAAAACTTCATAGCGATACACGGTTGAAATGCCTTGATTTCAAATAGAAAACCATTTGAAATCAAGCAATCATGAGCGCTGCATGCTATTCATTTTCAGTGAATCAAAGTGTGTGCACACAACCAACGGATCGATGCACACCCAGTGCTTGTGATGGACTGCGGCAAGGCCACCAAAGTTCCACCGCCATACGCCTTAGCGGTCGCATGACAGCGGTCAGCGGAACAACGACACCGCCTGCACCAACTCCCGCCCCTGCAAGTTCAAACTGTTGGCAGCTGCGGCCATTTCTTCGACCAAGGCGGCGTTCTGCTGCGTGGCTTGGTCCATTTGCTGCACCGCCTCACCCACTTGCGCCACACCGCTGGCCTGCTGCTGGCTGGCGCTGCTGATGGCGGCCACGATGTCGCTCACCTTCTGGATAGCAGCCACCACGTCGCCCATGGTGTCGCCGGCTTTGTGCACCAGCGCATTGCCATCGCCCACGCGCACCACGCTGGTGTCGATCAGTTGCTTGATTTGCTTGGCCGCTTCGGCGCTGCGGCCTGCCAGGCTGCGCACTTCGGCCGCCACCACGGCAAAACCCCGGCCCTGTTCGCCCGCACGGGCAGCTTCGACCGCCGCGTTCAGCGCCAGGATGTTGGTCTGAAAGGCGATGCCGTCAATCACGCTGATGATGTCGGCAATCTTGCGGCTGCTGTCGTGAATGCCCTGCATGGTCAGCACCACTTGGCCCACCACTTCGCCGCCCTGCACCGCCACGTCGCGCGCCGAGTTTGCCAGCAGGCTGGCTTCGCGTGCGCTGTCGGCGTTGTGGCGCACCGTGGCGCTCAGTTGCTCCATGGATGCCGCCGTTTCTTCCAGCGCACTGGCCTGGCTTTCGGTGCGGCTGGACAGGTCCAAATTGCCTTGGGCAATCTCGGCACTGGCCAGGGCCACGCTGTCGGCACCACTGCGCACCTGTGCCACCATGGGCCGTAAATGCGCACGCATGGCCTGCTGTGCATTCAGCAACTCACCCACCTCGTTGCTGCCTGCGATGCGGTCTTCACCACTCAAATCCCCATGTGACACGGCCTGGGCTAGCGCCACTGCCTCATGCAACGGGCGGGTGATGGAGCGCACAAAGACCACAGCCAGCCACAGCCCCAATACCAGCCCCGCCGCCGTCAGTGCCAGCATGGCAATCAGTTGCAGGCGCAAACTGCGCTCTTGCGCACGCAAAGCATCGGTCAGCGCCTGCGTACCATCCACGGCCAAGGCATTCACGGCTTCGATGCTGCGTGTCAGCGCATCAAAAAACACCGGTGCAGTCAAAGACAACGTCTGGGCGTTGAGCAATTGCTCAGCGGCCATCTGCAAACTCTCGCGGCTGAGTTGCTGCGCATTGTTCCAGCGCGTGTCCAGCAACTGGCGATATTCGGGGTTGAGCTGCATGGCGCGATCCAGCGAGCGACCCATCGAGGCCTGCAGATCTGCCGCACGCTGGTGCAAGGCACGCAGGCTGCCCCGGTTTTCTGGTGGCAGCACGCCTTGGGCCAGAAAACCCGCACCTTGCCCACGCAACAGCGCTAGGCTTTCACTCAGCAAGGGCGCCTGCGTCAACAACGCCTGAATCATGGCCTGACTGTCCGCCTGAGCGGTGGTATTCAGGGCGTAGGCGTGCATCAGCGTCTCATTGAGCAGCAGCAGTTGCACCACCAGTTGCGTGTGCTGTGCCATGCTGTCCGGCCCCGCAATGCTGCGGCTGGCCACGGCCTGCTCCAGCGTTTTCCAGCGCTGTACCAGTTGATCCAGTTGCTGGCGCTGCTCCGCTGGGGCATCGGCCTGTGCCAAGGCCTGTGCCAAGGCCTGCTGCGCCTGCTGCTGATGCTGGTGGACAGCGTCACGCACTGCAGTGCGGCGATCGGCCATGGTAGCGTCACCGCCCAACATGCCGGCCGCCGTGCCGCGGTGCACCTGCAGGCGTTGCACAGCGGCGTTGACGGCCACCATGGGTGGCATGCCTGTGGCTTCGCTGCGTGCATGGCGCAGGTCGCCCACCACATCGCTCACATACAGCGACAGGGGCAGCGCCACCATCAGCACCGCCATCACACCCAGAATCAGCAACTTGTGAGACAAGCGCATGCGATCAAGCAAAGAGGTCATAAAGCAAGCCCAGATGCCGTTGCTGGCAATCCGCCACCAGTCAACGCAGTCGTATCAAAAAGTATCAAACAGCGCATAGTATCGAGGACAACCCTTGGTACGTGACCCCCAATGGCATGCCTTAGGTAAGGGTTCAACCTCCCCAGCACAGTGTGCTTGCTACGGCTGGCAACGCATATGCCGTCACAACACCCAGAACGCGCGTATCGTTACAGGCATGAGCACAGCAACTAGCAATATGCAGGCCCAGGAATGGGACATCGTGGTGATTGGCGCGGGCATGGCCGGTGCCAGCGTGGCATGGCACCTGGCCCAAGCCGGGCAGCGCGTACTGGTGTTGGAGCGCGAGAGCCAGCCCGGCTACCACACCACCGGGCGGTCCGCCGCGCTGTTTGAAGAGCATTACGGGCCAGCGCAGGTGCAAGCCCTGACCCGTGCCAGCCGTGCGTTTTACGAGTCACCGCCGACGGGTTTTGTCGACGTGCCCCTGCTGCACCCACGCGGGGTCATGTATGTGGCTACCGCCGCACAAAAGCCGCTGGTTGATGCAGCTTATGCCGAGGCCGCTAAACACTCTCCCAACCCGCACCGCCTGAATGGCGACGCCCTGCGCGCGCTGGTGCCCGTGCTCAACGCCAGCATCGTGGACGGTTTTGTGGACGATGGCGCACGCGACATTGATGTGCACGCGCTGCACCAAGGCTTTCTGCGCGGCCTGCGCCAGCAAGGTGGCACGCTGTGGTGCAACGCCGAAGTCAGCGGCCTGGCACACGACAGTGCCACACGCACCTGGACCATCACGCTAGCCGATGGCCGCAATCTTCACGCCCGCACCTTGGTCAATGCAGCCGGGGCCTGGGCGGACAACATGGGTGAGCTGGCCGGTGCCCGCGCCATTGGACTGGTCCCCGCGCGGCGCAGTGCCTTCACTTTCCTCGTGCCCGAGGGCACCGAGGCGGCACACTGGCCGGCTGTTATCAGTGCCGATGAGAGCTTCTACTTCAAGCCCGACGCGGGCCAGCTGCTGGGTTCCCCTGCCAATGCCGATGCCACCTACCCCCACGATGTGCAGCCTGAGGAAGAAGACATCGCCACCGGCATCTGGAACATTGAGCAAGCCACCACCCTGCAAATCCGCCGCCCCAGCCACACCTGGGCGGGTCTGCGCTCGTTTGTGGCCGATGGCGAAATGGTGATTGGCTGGGACGACCAAATTCCCGGCTTGTTCTGGGTGGCCGCCCAAGGTGGCTATGGCATCCAGAGTGCCGCCGCCTATGGCTTGCTGGCGCGCAACCTGCTGCTGAATGAGCCCGTGGACGCACAACTGCTGGCCCAAGGCGTAGAAGTGGAACGCCTGCAACCCGTGCGCTTACAAAAATAAGAGCTGCCAGCGTTTATCTGCATTCGCTTTGCACTACAAAGTGCATTGAAAGCAACGCATAGCAAGCGCTATGCGCTTCTTTTTTTAGACAACAAAAAGCCCGCAAGGCTTTTCACCTTGCGGGCTTGGTCATACCAGCGGTGCTGACGAGCGATTACAGCTCGATCTTCGCCACGTCGATGATCTTCTTGTACTTAGCGATTTCGCCGTTGATGTACTTGCTAGCATCGGTCTTGCTGTCCATCACGGCAGCGCCCGCATCTTCCATCTTCTTGCGGAACTCTGGCGAAGCCATGGTCTTGTCCAGGGCTGCCTTCAACTTGGCCGCAATCGGTGCGGGCAGGTTAGCGGGAGCCAGCATGGCGAACCACGAGTTGATGTCCACATTCTTGAACTCTGGCAGCTCGGCCAGGGCGGGGATTTCAGGCGTTGCGCCGTAGCGCTTGGCTTCGGTCGTGCCAATCGGCGTGACCTTGCCAGCCTTGATCAAAGGCAGGCCCGAAGACAGCACAAAAATGCCGTATTCAATGTTGTTACCCAGCACGTCATTGGTCAGTGCAGGCACGCCGCGGTAAGGCACGTGCTGCATGTTGATCTTGCCCTGGTCCTTCATCATTTCGCCAGCCAGGTGCAGCGCAGTGCCCACACCCGACGAGCCGTAGCTGAACTTGGCAGGGTTGGCCTTGACCGCGTCAAAGAACTCACGCGGTGTCTTCACGCCAGCCTTGGCCGATGCCACCAGCACCATGGGCTGCGAAGCCACCAGACCGATGGGTGTGAAGTCGGTAATCTTGTACTTCACCGACTTGTTGATCTGGTTGGCGATCGCGATTTCATTGTTCGCACCCACCAGCAAGGTGTAGCCATCAGGCTTGGCGTTGGCCACCTTTTGCGCGCCAATCGCGCCACCGGCACCGCCCAGGTTTTCGACCACCACGGTTTGACCGAGGTGCTTTTCAATCTCGTTGGCCACCAAACGGCCCACCAGATCGGTCGATCCGCCTGCGGGGTAGCCCACGACAATCGTCACGGGCTTGTTGGGGTACGAAGCGGCGTCATCTGCAAAGGCAGGGCCAGCGGCCAGCAGGGCGGCACCGCAAGCAATCAGCGTGCGGCGAAGAATGTGAGTGCTCATAAAAGTTCCTTGTTGCTCGAATTGTGAACAACTTTCCACGAATTTTGCATGAATTTATGCAATATGGACATGCCTAATTGGCAATAGAGGCTTTCCCTTAATTGTTGCAAAAGTTAACAATTTCGCGTAAGCGAACTCGGTCCACTTCCGAGCATAAGAAAGCCCGCATGGCAAAACCATGCGGGCTTTTCCTTGCAAGAACAAGGCCAGCAGAGCTGCCAGCCTTGGTCCCAATCAGTTCACCACTTGCGCCAATTCGCCAGCGCTGTACTTCTTGGCCATTTGCTCCAGGCTGTAGCCCTTGATCTTGGCAGCCTGGCCTTCGCAACCGAATTCTAGGTAGCGCGCCTTGCACACCAGCTTGGCGGCTTCGCGTGCGGGCTTGAGCCATTCGCGGGCATCGAATTTGTCCGGGTTCTCGGCCAAGAACTTGCGCACCGCACCAGTCATGGCCAAGCGGATGTCGGTGTCGATGTTGATTTTGCGCACGCCGTACTTGATGGCTTCCTGAATTTCCTCGACGGGCACGCCGTAGGTTTCCTTCATCTTGCCGCCGTACTGGTTGATGATGGCCAGCAGTTCCTGGGGCACCGACGACGAGCCGTGCATCACCAGGTGGGTGTTGGGGATGCGGGCGTGGATTTCCTTGACGCGGCTGATGGCCAGGATATCGCCTGTAGGCTTGCGGCTGAACTTGTACGCACCGTGGCTGGTGCCAATGGCGATCGCCAGCGCGTCCAGTTGCGTGGCCTTCACGAATACGGCTGCTTCTTCCGGATCGGTCAGCATCTGGCTGTGGTCCAGCTTGCCCACGGCGCCAATGCCGTCTTCTTCACCGGCTTCGCCGGTTTCCAGGTTGCCCAGGCAACCCAGTTCGCCTTCGACCGTTGCACCAATGCGGTGCGCCATGGCCACCACTTGCTGGGTCACGTCCACGTTGTATTCGAACGATGAAGGCGTCTTGCCGTCGGCCATCAAAGAGCCGTCCATCATCACCGAGCCAAAGCCCAGGTTCAGCGCGCCTTGGCAGATGTCGGGCGTGGTGCCGTGGTCTTGGTGCATCACCAGCGGGATGTGGGGGTACATCTCAGCAGCAGCCTGGATCAGGTGCTTGATGAAGGGTTCACCCGCGTACTTGCGGGCACCAGCGCTGGCCTGCAGGATCACGGGCGCGCCGACTTCGTCAGCCGCCGACATCACGGCCTGGACCTGCTCCAGATTGTTGACGTTAAAGGCGGGGATGCCATAGCCGTTTTCGGCGGCATGGTCGAGCATTTCGCGCATCGAGATGAGAGGCATGGTCGTATTCCGGTAAATGGGGTCGGGGGGCGATCTTCAGGCTGGCACAACAGCTGTAACCGCGTGGTAACCGTAGATTTTACCCGCCTAACGCAAGCCCACGCACAGCACTAGACCGTCTGGCTTGTGACACCTTGCATCCGTGCGCCGCCAGACGGCCATATGCGCAAAACGCATTTACAAGCGCGTTTTGATTCGTAGCCACACGCCGCCTGCATTTTTAGACTGCCCTTTCTTTTACGCAGGGGTTGGTATGAAACGACGGGAATGGTTGGCAGGTGCAGCACTCACAGCAGTGGGCAGTCTTTGGGGTGGTGCTGCGCAGGCATCCGTGTTTCCGAACAAAACCGTGCGCATTGTGGTGCCGGTGGCAGCAGGGGGCAGTGCCGACAAGCTGGGCCGCACGCTTTCACAAAAACTCACCGAACGCTGGGGCCAGTCGGTGGTGGTGGAGAACGTGCCCGGCGCTGGGGGCAGCATTGGCGCGGCGCAGGTCACCAAATCACGCCCCGATGGCTACACCTTGCTGCTCGCCGGTGACGGGCTGGCGTTGAACGCGTTGCAGGGCCGCCGCGTTCCGTATGACGTAGAAAAAGATTTTGCAGGCGTGGTCAAGGCCGTGGTCAATCCGCAAATCTTGGTGGTGCGCCCGGACTTGGGCGTCAGCAACCTGCAGCAGTACGCCGCCCTGCTCAAAAGCAAACCCGGTCAAATTACGCTGGGCCTGCCCGGCAGCAAGGGCAGCTTGCAGCATCTGGCGCACGAAATGCTGAGCCAGCGCATTGGCGCCAGCCCCAACTACATTGCCTATCCCGGTGGTGGCCCCGCTGCCTTGGATGTGCTGGGCGGCCACATTGATGGCACCCTGATCACACTGGCTGCGGTGACCGAATATGTGCGCGCGGGCAAGCTGGTGCCGATTGCCGTCACCACCGCCCAACGCTCCAAAGCGCTGCCCAATGTGCCGACGGTGGCCGAGTCCGGCTTTCCCGGTTATGCGGTCGAGAGCTGGCAAGGCATCGTGGCACCTTCGGCCACGCCCAAGGCGGTGGTCGAGCAGCTCAACCGCGACATCGTGGCTGTGCTGCAGCAACCCGAAATCTCTGCGCAGCTCGAAGCGCTGGGGTTCACGCTGGCAGGTGGCTCTGCCCAGCAACTGGATGACACCTTGCGCGACAACCTGACGGGTTACGCCAAAGTGATTGCGGAAACCGGCATTCAACTGCGTTAACTGGCATGGCTGTAACGATTCGCAACCAGCGTGATTTCACCGTGGGCGTGGCCTACATCGCCACGGGCGCGGTGTTCGCCGTGGTGTCGTGGGGCTACGAGCTGGGCACTGCCTCTGCCATGGGCCCGGGCTACTTCCCGTTCTGGCTGGGCATTGTGCTGTCGCTGCTGGGCGTGGTGGTCTGTACGGGGGCCACCTCAGCCAAAGCGCAGCGTCTGCACTTAGAGCGCTGGGACTGGCGCACGCTGGCCTGGATGACGGGCTCGGTCGCTGCCTTTGGCTTGGCACTCAAACCCCTGGGTCTGGTGCTATCGATTGTTGCACTGGTGGTGGCGTCTAGCTTGGCCAGCCGCGAATTTACCTGGCGCGGCACGCTGCTCAACGCAGCAGTGCTGGGGTTGCTCAACACCGTGCTTTTTGTGCTGCTACTGGATTTACCACTGCCACTGTGGCCTGCCTAAGCCAGCTTGTTTTCTCTGTTTTCTTGCCTCTGCGCCTGCCTTTGCCATGGAATTGCTGAACAACCTCCAACTTGGATTTTCCACCGCCCTGTCGTGGCACAACCTGCTGTACGCATTCGGTGGCTGCTTGGTGGGTACGCTGATTGGCATCCTGCCTGGGCTGGGGCCTGTGGCCACCATCGCCATGCTGCTGCCGGTAACCTACAACCTGCCGCCCGTGTCGGCCTTGATCATGTTGGCCGGTATTTACTACGGTGCGCAGTACGGTGGATCTACCACGGCCATTTTGCTCAAGCTGCCCGGTGAATCTTCATCCGCCGTCACCGTGATTGATGGGCACGCCATGGCGCGGCAGGGGCGTGCAGGGCCTGCGCTTACTGCCGCCGCGATTGGCTCGTTCGTCGCGGGTTCTTTCGGTGTGCTGCTGACTGCCGGGCTGGCGGCCCCGTTGTCCGAAATTGCTTTCCGTTTTGGTCCTGCTGAGTATTTTTCGCTGATGCTGCTGGGTCTGGTCGGCTCGGTGGCGCTCTCGCCGGACTCCATCGACAAATCACTGGGCTTGATGATTCTGGGCCTGCTGTTGAGCCTGGCGGGCGTGGACGTCAACTCTGGCGCGCTGCGCTTCACGGGCGACATTCCTGAGCTGATGGATGGCATTGAATTCACCGCGCTGGCTATGGGCGTGTTTGGCGTGGCCGAGATTGCCTACAACCTGGAGCAGCAGGCCACCGACCGCACAGCTGGCACCGTCGCACCCGTCTCCAGCCTGCGCCCCACCGCCGAGGATGTGCGCCGCATGGTGCCATCCATTTTGCGCGGCACGGTGATTGGGTCAGTGCTCGGCATTTTGCCGGGGGCTGGCGTCACCATTGCGGCTTTTGCGGGCTACACCATCGAAAAGAAACTGTCGCGCAACGCCCATGAAATGGGCCAAGGGGCGATTGAGGGCGTTGCCGCACCCGAGGCCGCCAACAACGCGGCAGCGCAGACCAATTTCATCCCGCTGCTGACACTGGGTGTGCCAGGCAGCGCTGTCATGGCGCTGATGGTGGGCGCCATGATGATCCACAACATCCAGCCCGGGCCCGAAGTGGCCACCCGCCATCCCGATGTGTTCTGGGGCCTGATTGCCTCCATGTGGATTGGCAACCTGATGCTGGTAGTGCTGAACTTGCCCTTGATTGGACTGTGGATCAAGCTGCTAAGCATTCCCTACCGCTTTCTGTACCCAGCTATTTTGGTGTTCTGCGCCGTGGGCGCGTACTCCGTGCGTGGCTCCACCTTTGACGTACTGATCCTGGCCGCTTTTGGTGTGCTGGGCTATGCCCTGGCCAAACTGGCGGTGTCACCGGTGCCTTTGCTGCTGGGCTTTGTGCTGGGCCCGCTGCTGGAAGCCAGCTTTCGCCGCACCTTGGCTGTCTCGCGCGGCGACTACAGCGTGTTCTTTACGCGGTCGTTGTCGCTGGCCCTGCTGCTGGCTGCCACGGCGCTGGTGATCTCGGCCTTGATTCCCGCCATTCGCCGCCGCCATACAGCCCTGGCGAGCAACGCCTGAATCAACTTTCGCACCGTAGCCCATTTCTTGTCGCCAGACCATGCTCTGGCACCACCGGAGTGCATTGACATGACCCAAACCCTGACTTCTCTAACCCCTGCACAGCTCAAAACAGCCAATGCTGATGGGCACGAAATTGCACTGATCGACGTGCGCGAAGAAGGCCTGTTCGGCCTCGGCCATTTGCTGCTGTCCAGTTCTGCGCCCTTGAGCCGTCTGGAGCTGCTGATCGAGCGCCTAGTTCCCCGCCGTAGCGCACGGTTAGTGCTGATCGACACACAGGGAGAAACCGCCCCGATTGCGGCCCAGCGCCTGCAGCATGCGGGCTATGACAATCTGCACGTACTGGCAGGCGGCACCACCGCGTGGGTGGCCGCAGGTTACCCGCTGTTTGACGGTGTCTACGTTCCCAGCAAAGCCTTTGGTGAGGTGATTGAGCACACCTTGAAAACACCGGTGATTGATGTCGACGCGCTGGAGCAACTGCGCCTTGACGGTGTGGACCACGTGGTGGTCGACAGCCGCCCCTGGGAGGAATACCGACTGCGCACCATCCCCGGTGCCATCAACTGCCCAGGCGCTGAGCTGCCGCAGCGCATCCAAGCGATTGCCCCAAACCCCGACACACTGGTGGTGGTCAACTGCGGCGGGCGTACGCGCAGCATCTTAGGCGCGCAAACCCTGATCCATGCCGCCATTCCCAATCGCGTACTGTCGCTCAAGGACGGCGCACAAGGCTGGGTACTTTCCGGGCGCAAACTCGAAGTGGGCGCGGACCGGGTCGCGCCGTACTTGCCTGCGCAAGCACCAGCGCTGGCCCAAGCGCGCAAGGTGGCGCAGCAAGCCGGTGTGCAGATTGTCGACTGGCAGACGGTACATGGCTTTGTGCAGCAGGACAGCGCACGTTCGGTCTTTCTGTTCGATGTGCGTGGCCCGCAGGAATACCAGGCCAGTCACTTGGCTGGCTGGCGCCACGCCCCAGGCGGGCAACTGGTGCAATCCACCGACCATTACGTTGGCACGCTGCGCGCCCGCGTGGTGTTGCACGATCCCCAATTGCTGCGCGCGCTCACCACCGCCGCGTGGGTGCAGCAGTTGGGGCTGCATGAAGTTTTTGTGCTGGAACAAGCACCGGCCACAGCCCCCTTGCAAGCGGGCCCCGAGATTCAGCCGGTACTGCCCACGGCCTTTGGCGATGCCGTCTGGATTCAACCCAGCGATCTGGCAACGCTACAAACCAGCACCGAGAGCGACACCGTCGCCGTGTTCGACATCGACAGCAGCCTGGACTACCGCAACGCCCATATTCCCGGCAGTTGGCATGTCGGTCGACCCGCATTAGGCGCTTTGTGGGCGACGGAGTCACAACGCTTCCAGCAATCTACGCTGGTGATCACCTCTGCCGATGGGGTATTGGCTGGTTTGGCGGCCGCCGAATGGCGCCGTGCCACAGGTCGTGATGTGCGAGCCCTGCTGGGTGGCACCCAGGCCTGGCAACGCGAAGGCCTGCCCACCGAGGCCGGACTGGCACGTGCCACCCCCGAACAGTTTGACCGCTGGTATGGCCCCTGGGCTTACGAAGGTGAAGCCCAGCTCCAAGCCTTTCGTGATTACCTGTCGTGGGAAGTGGATCTGGCAGAGCGCATTCACCTCGACGGCGACCTGCCAATCCACCTGCAGGCGGTCGCGTAACCCACACTGTTTCACTGCACGAGAAAAAAGGCAGCCCAAGGGCTACCTTTTTGCGAGGACCTGTCGCGAGAAAGTGCTCAGTCCACGCGGCAGATTTTCAGCATGTTAGAGCCACCGGGCTGGCCCATGGGCTCGCCGCACGTGATCGCATACACATCACCCGACTGCACAATGCCGCGCATGCGCAAATGGCTTTCGGCTTGCAGCAAGGCGGTATCACGCTCCGCGCTGGTGTCCATGAGCAGAGGGCGCACATTGCGGTACAAGGCCATCTTGCGCTGGGTGCTGACCTTGGGGGTCAGCGCGTAAATGGGCGTATGAATACGGTGGCGGCTCATCCACAACGCGGTGGAGCCACTGTCGGTCATCGCCACGATGGCTTTGGCACCCAGTTTGTTGGCGGTGAACAGCGCGCCCAGCGCAATCGCCTGATCGATGCGCGTGAATTCACGCTCCCCAAACTGCGCGTCCTGGCGGCGGTCTTCGGCAGCCTCGGCGGCGGCGCAAATCTTAGCCATCTCGCGCACGGTTTCCAGCGGGTACTTGCCCGCCGCCGTCTCTGCACTCAGCATCACCGCGTCGGTGCCGTCCAGCACCGCATTGGCCACGTCACTCACTTCGGCGCGCGTGGGCACGGGGTTGGTAATCATGCTTTCCATCATTTGCGTGGCGGTGATGACCACCTTGTCCATCTCACGCGCCATGCGGATCATCTTCTTTTGCAGCGCAGGCACGGCAGCGTTGCCCACTTCGACCGCCAGATCACCGCGCGCCACCATGATGCCGTCGGACACGCGCAGAATTTCTTCCAGCAACGGGATGGCTTCTGCACGCTCAATCTTGGCAATCAGACCGGGGCGGTGGTTGGTGCCCGCACTGGCCACGGTACACAGCTGGCGCGCCATTTCCATGTCGGTGGCGTTTTTGGGAAAGCTCACCGCCACGTAGTCGGCACCCAAGGCGATGGCCGTCTTGATGTCTTCCATGTCCTTGGCCGTCAAGGCCGGGGCAGTCAGGCCGCCGCCTTGCTTGTTGATGCCTTTGTTGTTGGACAGTTCGCCGCCAATGGTCACCGTGGTGTGTACCGCCTGGCCCAGCACGCGGTCGATCGTGAGCACGATCAAACCGTCGTTCAGCAGCAGCACGTCACCGGCTTTCACATCGCGTGGCAGTTCTTTGTAGTCCAGACCCACACCGTTGATGTCGCCCAGCTCACTGCGGCTGGCGTCCAGCACAAAGCTAGCGCCCTCTACCAGCATGACTTTGCCTTCGGCAAACTTGCCTACGCGAATCTTGGGGCCTTGCAGGTCGGCCATGATGGCCACTTCGCGGCCCGCCAGCACCGCCGCTTCACGCACGGCCTTGGCACGGTCGATATGGTCTTGCGCAGTCCCGTGGCTGAAGTTCAAACGCACCACATTCACACCGGTGGCAATCATTTTGGTCAGCAACTCTGTGTCGCTGGATGCAGGGCCCAAGGTGGCCACAATTTTGGTTGCACGGCGGATATACAGGTCTTGCAAGCTCATCAATAGGTCTCCATTCGTTTTTACTGGCGCATCAGCGCTTCGATCTCATCGGCCTCAACAGGCACATCACGGGTGATCAGCACGCAGCCGTCCTCCGTCACCACCGCATCGTCTTCGATGCGAATGCCAATGTGGTGAAACTGCTCGGGCACCCCAGGGGCAGGGCGTACATAAATGCCGGGCTCAATCGTGGTCACCATGCCCGGGCGCAAGATGCGGCTGGGGCGGTTGGTGGTGACCTGACCGCTCAACGCGTCCACCTGCTGCTGGCTTTGTGCAAGCTCGGTGGGCTCCACATAGCTGCCGCAATCGTGCACATCCATGCCCAGCCAGTGCCCCGTACGGTGCATGTAGAACTGAAAGTAGGCGCGCTGGGCGATCACGTCCTGCGCGTTGCCGTATTTGTGCTTGTCCAGCAGACCCACATCGAGCATGCCCTGCGCCAGCACGGCTACGGTGGCGTCGTGCGGATCGATAAAGCGGCTGCCAGGCTTGGTCACCGCAATGGCGGCTTTCTGGCTTTCCAGCACCAGTTCATACAGCGCACGTTGCGGGCCGGTGAAACGGCCGTTGGCAGGGAAAGTGCGGGTGATGTCGCTGGCGTAACCATCCAGTTCACAGCCCGCATCAATCAGCACCAGATCGCCATCGCGCACCGGTGCTTTGTCAGCGCGGTAGTGCAGCACACAGGCATTGGGGCCTGCGGCCACGATGGAGTCATACGCCACGCCATTGGCACCGCCTTGGCGAAATTCGTGCAGCAGCTCGGCATCAAGATGGTATTCACGGCAATCTTCGCCAGCGCGCAGCATGCGGGCTGCACGTTGCATGGCGCGGATATGGGCGCGAGCGCTGATCTGACCGGCGCGGCGCATGATGTCCAGCTCGTGCGCATCTTTGACCAAGCGCATCTCGTCCAGCAGAGTGCACACATCACCTTGTGCAGCCGGGCACAGCGCGCCAGCACGGGTACGGGCGCGCACCTGATTCAGCCACGCCTCTACGCGTGCCGCCAAGCCTTCGTGCGTAGCAAACGGCCACCAGACTGTGGTTTGGTTTTCCAGCAACCGGGGCAGGCGCGTATCGATGTCATCCACCGAGGCAGCGTCGCTGACACCCAGCGTGGCGATGGCCGCATCCGGGCCCAAGCGGTAGCCATCCCAGATTTCACGTTCCAGATCTTTGGGCTGGCAAAACAAGGTGCTGCTGCCATCTGCTTTCAGCACCAGACAGGCGTTTGGCTCGGTAAAACCGGTCAGGTAATAAAAGTAGCTGTCGTGCCGGTACAGGTAGCTGTTGTCGCGGTTGCGGCCCCGCTCCGGTGCCGTGGGAATGATGGCAATCCCGCCATCGCCCAATTGGGCGGCCAGACGAGCGCGGCGTTGTGCGTAAACAGAGGTCATCGGCATATCGTACTGCCGCTGCCACCTGCTGCGCGGCAGATGGCCCTGCTGGCCGTACCTGTTGGTGCGGCCAATCGCTCAAAGCCTGCGTTTCAAGCGCCACGCAGGCACTGCCCCTCGAAATTTTGTGATGCAATCAAGGCCACGCAGTGCGGTCTTAGCGCGGTGTGAGCAGGCCTACGCCAGCAGCATGCTGACCCCGGCAGCCAGCAGCAGGCTGCAGACCAGCCACTGCAGCACCCGGGTGGACAGGGGTGGCGGGTATTTGGCCAGCAACCAGGTCACGCCCGCCACCACGGGCACAGCCACGGCGGCCGTCAGCAGCGAGGCCATGGTGAGCCCACCGGTGGGAATCACAATGCCCAGCCGCAGCACCGTATTGGCCAAAAACATGATCAGAAGGCACTGGCGCACCAACTGTGCCGACAGCGGCTGGCGGTACAGGTGATAGACCATGGGCGGGCCGGATGTGGAAAACAAACCGCCGAGCACCCCCGAAAGGCCACCGGCCACCCACATGGCGCCCGGCCCTGACAAGGTAGCGCGCTGCTGTTTTTGCAGCAGCAACACCACCGCACAGGCAATGATGGTGACCCCCAGCAGCATGCGCAGCACGTTCACCAGATCACCGCTGAGCCAGTGCAGCAGTGCCAATCCACCCAGCACGCCGATCAGGCTGCTGGCCAAAATGGGTTTGAGCATGTCCCAGCGCGGCTGAAACGAGTGGCTGCGCAAATAGACCACCCCGTTCACCAGCGACAGCAGCCCGGCCACATTGGCTGCATCGGCAATCGGCATCAGGTGCAGGGCACTGGCCATGCCCACAAAAATCAAGCCAAACGCAAAACCCGTCAGGTTCTGGCAAGCCGATGCCACGATCACCACGCCGATCAACCACCCGTAGGTGCTCCAGTCCACTTGCATGTGCATTCCATGGGCGGTGTGCGCCCCCGCTGCCCGCTATCCACTACCGGGCTATTCATAAAAGGGAGCGGCACGCGCTACATCTACGGGCGATTGCAACACTTTTGCACTGAAAACACCCAGCACACGTGCGACAAGCGCTCACTTTTCTCAGATACCCACGGGCGCAGCATTCAGCTGGCCCAACCGCTCGGGCGTGCCCACATCGGTCCAGCGCCCGGTGTACAGCGTGGCACCGCAGCGGCCGGCATCCATGGCCTGGCGCAGTAACGCCGCCAAAGGTGCCGCAACGCCCTCCGGGTTCCCCGCTGCAATGTCGCACCAAGGAGCGCGAAACAGCTCGGCCTTGAGCAGCGCAATCGTGCTGTAGGTCCAGCGGGGGCGCAGATCGCGACTGACATCTGCCGCAGGCAGGTTCACCGCACGGCCAGTTTTGCTGCCCGGGGTGGTTTCCTCCAGTTCAAAATCACCCTTGGTGTTGTGCGCCGGGTTGGGCACCAGCCAGACATGTGCCAAGTCGTCTGACTGGGCAAAGGCCTGCGCCGCAGTGGCATCAAACACAAAGTCCGGCACAAACACATCGCCAGCCGCCAGCCAGAACGCATCGCCCAGCAAGGGCAGTGCGCGCGCAATACCACCCGCCGTTTCCAGTGCATGACCAAAATCGTCTTGCTCGTGTGAGTACTGCAGCTGCATGCCGTGCTGCGGCCAGGTGGCATTCAGGTGCGCAGGAATTTGTGCGCCCAGCCACGCGGTGTTGACCACCACGTGGCGCACGCCATCGCGCTGCAAGGCGGCCATGTGCCAGTCCAGCAAGGCGCGCTGGTGCACGTGCAGCAAGGGTTTGGGGGTGGTATCGGTCAGCGGGCGCATGCGCTCGCCACGGCCTGCGGCCAGCAACATGGCGGGGAGAGAAAGAGGGCTCATCACGTATCAGTTCCTAACGCGTGTCGGCACGCGCTGCAAGCCACACTGTAGGCGATGCAGGGGGCTATGTAATCGCATGGAAACCGGCCTCCGTGCACATCGGTAAAATCCTGCCATCTTTTGAACCAATCCCCCCGGAATCACCTTCCCATGGCAAACACCCCAATGATGGCCAACGCAATCCGCGCCCTGGCCATGGACGCAGTGCAACAAGCTAACTCCGGCCACCCCGGTGCCCCCATGGGCATGGCCGACATGGCTGTGGCACTGTGGAGCCGCCACCTGCAGCACAACCCCACGAATCCCCTGTGGGCCAACCGCGACCGCTTCATTCTGTCGAACGGCCATGGCTCCATGCTGATCTACGCGCTGCTGCACCTGAGCGGTTACGACCTGCCCATGGCCGAGATCAAGAACTTCCGCCAACTGCACAGCAAGACCGCTGGCCACCCCGAAGTGGGCGTGACCCCCGGCGTGGAAACCACCACCGGCCCGCTGGGCCAAGGCATTACCAATGCCGTGGGTTTTGCCTTGGCTGAAAAGCTGCTGGCTGCGGAGTTCAACCAGCCCAAGCACGCCATCGTGGACCACCACACCTATGTGTTCATGGGTGACGGCTGCCTGATGGAAGGCATCTCGCACGAAGCCGCTGCACTGGCGGGCGCCTGGAAGCTGAACAAGCTGATCGCTCTGTGGGACGACAACGGCATTTCCATCGACGGCCAAGTCACCCCTTGGTTCGGTGACGACACCCCGGCCCGTTTTGAAGCCTACGGCTGGAACGTGATCCGCGCCGTAGACGGCCACAATGTGGACGCAGTAGACGCCGCCATTGCTGCTGCCAAGAAGAGCGCCACCAAGCCCACACTGATCTGCTGCAAGACACACATCGGCAAGGGTTCGCCCAACCGCGCCAACACGGCCAAGGCCCATGGCGAACCACTCGGCCACGACGAAATCGCCCTGGCACGTCTGGAGCTGAACTGGACCGCTGCACCGTTCGACATTCCTGCCGACGTGTACGCCGACTGGGATTGCAAGGCCAGCGGCAAGAAAGCCGAAGCCGCCTGGAACAAGAAGTTTGCTGCCTACACCAAGGCCTTCCCCGAGCAAGCTGCCGAGTTCACACGCCGCATGAATGGCGATTTGCCCGCCAACTTCCTGGAAACTGCCGCCAAGATTGCTTCGGACGCGCACGACCAAGCCGCCACCGTGGCCAGCCGCAAGGCCAGCCAACTGGCGCTGGAAGGTCTGACCGCTGCTTTGCCTGAACTGCTGGGCGGCTCTGCCGACCTGACCGGCTCCAACCTGACCAACACCAAGTCCACCCCCGCTTTCCGCGTGGACGACAAGGGTAACGTGGTCAAGACCGAAGACGGCAAGATTGGCCGCCACATCAACTACGGTGTGCGTGAGTTCGGCATGGCCGCCATCATGAACGGCGTCGCGCTGCACGGTGGTTACATCCCCTACGGCGGCACGTTCATGACGTTCTCGGACTACAGCCGCAATGCCATCCGCATGGCCGCGCTGATGAAACAACGCGTGATCCATGTGTTCACCCACGACTCCATCGGTCTGGGTGAAGACGGCCCGACCCACCAGTCGATTGAGCACGCCGCCAGCCTGCGCATCATTCCGGGTCTGGACGTCTGGCGCCCCGCCGACACCACCGAAACCGCCATGGCGTGGACTGTGGCGCTGAGCCAAATGAACAAGCCCACGGCCCTGCTGCTGAGCCGCCAGAACCTGGCCTACTCGCCCAAGTCGGAAGTGGCTTTGGACAATATCGCCAACGGCGCCTACGTGCTGTCGGAACCCAAGGATGTGGGCCTGAAGGGCAAGAAGGCCCAGGCCGTGATCATCGCGACCGGCTCTGAAGTGCAACTGGCTCTGGCTGCGCAAAAGCAGCTGGCCGAGCAAAAGATTGCCGTGCGCGTGGTCTCCATGCCCAGCACCACCACGTTCGACAAGCAAGACGTGGCGTACAAGACGTCGGTGCTGCCCGCCGGTGTGCCCCGCATTGCCGTTGAGATGGGCGTGACCGACTTCTGGTGGAAGTACGGCTGCGCCGCCGTGGTTGGTATCGACACCTACGGCGAATCGGCTCCCGCTCCCGTGCTGTTCAAGCATTTCGGCTTCACCCCCGAAAACGTGACCGCCACGGTGATCGAAGCGATCCAGCGCAACAAGTAAGCACATCCACCCGCCTCAGCCTTGGCTCTGGCGGGTGTTTTCCGTACAGTCACAGCGTTTCAGTTTTCCCCTATCTTCACTTTCCATAGCAAGAGGCAACTATGACTATCAAGGTTGGTATCAACGGCTTTGGCCGCATTGGCCGCAACGTGCTGCGTTCCGCACTGCAAAACTTCTCCGACATCGAAATCGTCGGCATCAACGACCTGCTGGAACCTGACTACCTGGCGTACATGCTCAAGTACGACAGCGTGCATGGCCGTTTTGATGGTGAAGTGTCGGTCGAAGGCAACACCTTGGTGGTCAATGGCAAGAAGATTCGCCTGACCCAAGAGCGCGACCCTGCCAACCTGAAGTGGAACGAAGTGAACGCCGACGTGGTGATCGAATCCACCGGCCTGTTCCTGACCGACGAAACCGCCCGCAAGCACATTGCAGCTGGCGCCAAGAAGGTGATCTTGTCGGCCCCTTCCAAGGACGACACCCCCATGTTCGTCTTCGGCGTGAACTGCAAGACCTACGCGGGCCAGGACATCATCTCCAACGCTTCGTGCACCACCAACTGCCTGGCCCCTGTGGCCAAGGTGCTGAACGACAAGTGGGGCATCAAGCGCGGCCTGATGACCACCGTGCACGCTGCTACGGCTACCCAAAAGACCGTGGACGGCCCATCCAACAAAGACTGGCGCGGTGGCCGTGGCATTCTGGAAAACATCATTCCTTCCAGCACTGGCGCAGCCAAGGCTGTGGGTGTGGTGATTCCTGAGCTGAACAAGAAGCTGACCGGTATGTCCTTCCGCGTGCCTACGTCGGATGTGTCCGTGGTCGACCTGACCGTGGAACTGAACAGCGAAGCCAGCTACGAAGAAATCTGCGCCGAAATGAAGGCCCAGTCGCAAGGCGCCCTGAAGGGCGTGCTGGGTTACACCGAAGACAAGGTGGTCGCCACCGACTTCCGTGGCGAGACCTGCACTTCCGTGTTCGATGCCGAAGCCGGTATCGCCCTGGACAAGACCTTCTTGAAGGTCGTGGCCTGGTACGACAACGAATGGGGCTACTCCAACAAGTGCCTGGAAATGGTGCGCGTGGTCAGCAAGTAATCGTATCGATTACAAGCAAAAACAGCCGCTATCGCTTACCAGATAAGCGCGGACAGCTATTAAAAAATCCCATCACCTGCACAGGCGATGGGATTTTTTTCAGGGCGCAAATTTTCAGCGCTTTAGTTTCAGAACGTGGCGTTCACACCCAGCCACAAGCGGCGGCCATAGCTGGTCTTGTCATAGGTAGCCACATCCAGCTGCTTGTCGCCCAGGTTGTACAGCGCCGCATTGAAGGTGATGGTGGGGCTCCAGACATAGCTCGCGCCCACATCCACCATGGTGTAGGACGGAATGACCAAGGTATCGACCGTGGTGCCGTATTCCTTGCCGTAGTAGTTGGCGGCGCCCCAGACGGTGAGTTTGGATGCGGCCTTCCAGTCTGCCCGCACATTGGCCGTGTGCTTGGGCGTGAGACTGAGCGGAGCGCCCCGGTTGGCGCCGCTCTTTTGCTCCGAATCCAGATAGGTGTAATTGGCCTTGAAGGCCAGAGCGCGTGTAGCCTGCCACGTACCGTTCAGCTCCAGACCGGCAATGCGGGCCTTGTCCAGATTCACGCGGTCCATCACGGTGAAGCCGTTCCAGCGCTCGGTGGTAGTCACCGTCGACAGCTTGTTCTGGAAATCGTTGTAGAACAACGTGGCACCGGCAGACAAGGTACTGCGGTTGGACCACATCGCACCAATTTCATAGTTGGTGCTGGTTTCTGGCTTCAGATTGGGGTTGCCCAGCATCACAAAGCGATTGCGACGCAGGTAGGCGTAGCCCGGAATCACCGCCCGGATTTCGGGGGCCTTGAAACCGCGCGACACACCGCCCTTGAGCGTCCATTGATCATCCGCCTGCCAGTTCACGTACAGGCGTGGGCTGAAGTGCGAGCCATACTGCTCGTGCTGATCCAGTCGCAGGCCACCGGTTACGCGCAAGGCATCGGTCAGCGACCATTCGTCTTCGACAAACACTGCTTTTTGCACCACGCCAAAACGGGTGCGCACGCGGTTGCCCAGGCCTTCGTTCCAGTCTTCCAGCCGGGTGTCGTTGTGCTGCACGCCACCAGTCAGAATGTGCGCGCCCACGGGGGCGACCAGCTTGGCGTCAAACACACGGTTGCTGACTTCGGGCTTGCGCTGCTCAAAGGCATCCTGCGTGGCCGAGGTGCCATCGCTCAGGCCCCAGCGGGAGCCGCGCTCCCAGGCCAGTGACACTTCGGACGAGGCCCAGCCCCAGCGCCCTTTGTGGGTGATGGAGGCATGGTCCCGGTCATTTTCTTGCTCGCGTGTGGCCCAGTTGGCGCTGGTGCCTTCGCCGTTGTCCAGCCGCGTGACGCCGCCCTGAATCAGAATGTCTTGCGCCGTCGATGGCGAAATGGCCAGGCGCGCCGTCAGATCGCGGTGCTGCGCACGCGTGAAACCTTGCGTGGTCTGCACGTTGTCATCCGCCTGGCGGTTCAACTGGCGGCCCCAGATCTGCAGGCCCACCACGTCCGACTTGATCGGCCCTCCCAGGTAGAACTGGCCCTGCGTTGCATTGCCAAACTTGCTGTGCTGCTGCGCGGTGTAGTCCAGCCCAACCGAGCCGCCCCAGGCCTTGGGCACTTTGCGCGTGATGATGTTGATCACGCCGCCGATGGCGTCAGAGCCATACAGCGAGGACATGGGGCCACGCACAACCTCAATGCGCTCGATGGCCTGCGCGGGAGGCACAAAGCTCTGCTCATAGCCCCGGTTGCCATTCACGCGGGCATCGCGCAGGCCTTGGCGCTTGCCGTCCACCAGAATCAAGGTGTAGTCGCTGGGCATGCCACGGATGGAGATGTCGGTCTCATTGCTGCCGCCGTTGACCACCACGCCCTCCACATCGCGCAGGGCATCCGTCAGGTCACGGAAAGAGCGCTGGCGCAGCGCCTCGCCCTGGATCACGCTGATGGAGGCCGGGGCCTGTTCCACCTGCTGCTCAAAGCCCGTCGCCGTCACCACCACCGCGCCCAATGTCGCCGTGGTGCTGTCTGGCGCGCTCTGCGCCGTGGACTGTGCTTGCGCTGTGGCCGACAGCGCGGCCAAAACCGCGCACCACACCGGTTGTCCGATTGAAGCCCTACCCATGAAAACTCTCTCTGATTGCTGGAAAATGAGAATGGTAATCATCAGCAAATCATGCTTTTGGACAGTTTGTGACAGCGCCACACCCCTTGCCCGCAGCCCCTGCCATGCCCACATCGACCGCCCCGCCCTTGCGGGTGCTGGTGGTGGATGACCACCCGCGCATTCGAGAACCGCTGGCCGCTTTTCTGCGCCGCGAAGGCCTGCAGGTGGACACCGCCGGCGATGCGCGCACGCTGCTCAGCCTGCTGGAGTTGCGCCGTTTTGATGCGGTGGTGCTGGACGTGATGCTGCCCGACGGCGACGGCAGCCAACTGTGCGCCCACGTGCAGGCCACGCACGGCATTCCGGTGCTGCTGCTCACCGCCCGTGCCGATGTGGACGACCGCGTGCGCGGACTGGAACACGGCGCTGACGACTACGTGGTCAAACCTTTTGATCCCCGCGAGCTGCTGGCGCGCATTCGCGCAGTGCTGCGCAGGCATGGCGCGGCATCTGTCACCCGCGCCCAGCCCAGCCACCATCCACTGCCTGCAGCCTGCTGCTTTGCTTTTGGGGGCTGGCATTTCAACCCTGCACAAGGCTTGCTGCGCCCACCCCATGGCCCCGCCCGCACACTGAGCGATGCAGAAGCGCGCCTGCTGAGCGTGCTGTTGGCGCATGCCAACAGCTTGCTGACCCGCGACCAGTTGCTGGATTTGACCCGTACCCAAGGCCGCCAGGGCGATGCCGCTTTTGACCGCACCATTGACCGGCAAATCAGCCGCTTGCGCGCAAGGTTGCAAAACGGCGAGGCCCACGGCCCCCTGTTGCGCACGGTGCGCGGTGGGGGTTATTCGCTGATTGCCCAGGTACACGCCGCTGGGCCACTGGATGTCTGACCCCGCCCGCCACCGTGGCACACCCACCACCAGCCCAGCGCCACGCAGCATGGGGCTGGCATGGCAATACGGATGGCTGTTGCTGGCTGCGCTGCTCACCTCCCACCTGATTGCCATGGCGCTGCTGCAGCGCACCGGGGCGTTGATCCACCCCATCTCGCGCGAGCAGGCCATCGCCACACTGGCAACCGCGCACGCACTGGCAACGCGCGCGCATGCGGACTCGGCGCACGATACCGAGTTGCCTGCGCTGCAGGCGTCACCAGCGACCCAAGTGTGGCTGGGGACCACCCCCAGCGTGGCGCCCTTCGACATGCAGCCCGAAGAACTGCGTCTGGCAGCCGACCTGCGCAGCCGTTTGAACCTGCCCCCTTCCGCCATGGTGTGGATGCAGTTGGAGCGCACCTCGGGCGAACATGCCCGCGCCAGCTTGCTCAGTTTGGCCGCCTGGGAGCCCTTGCGCCTGCGCAGCAGCCTGTCACTGCCCGCGCAGGGCCGCGCCCCACCCCACTGGATCAACGCCGATCTGGCCCTGCAAGGCCGTTACGACTGGTCTTCCACGCTGCTGTACACGCTGCCTGCCAGCATCGTGCCGGTGCTGGCCGCCGCACTGTGGCTGGCCTGGAGGCTGGTACGACCGATGCGCGAGTTGATCCGCGCCACATCGCGTGTCGAATATGGTCGTGAGCAACCGGCGCTGCCCTTGCAAGGCCCGCACGAGGCGCGCGAACTCACACGCCAGTTCAACGCCATGCAAACGCGCATTGCCCAGCACCGCAGCGCGCGCACCCGCTTGCTGGCTGCCATCAGCCATGACCTGCGCACACCGGTGACGGAGCTGCGGCTGCAGTCCGAACTGGTAGACGACCCCGCACTGCGTGACGGCCTGCTGGCCAGCGTGGCGGAACTGGAGGCGCTGGTGGCCTCGACGCTCGACTTTGCCCGGGCCGACACGCACGCAGAGCGCACCCAGCCCACCGACATCAGCGCATTACTCGACGATCTGGCGCAGCGCTATGTGCGCCAAGGGCATGCCGTCACCGTGCACCACGCCAACAGCCCTACTGACTGGCCCTGCCAGCCCTTGGCACTGCGGCGTGCACTGGGCAATTTGGTAGAGAACGCGCTGCACCACGCGGGCACGCCTGTACGGATCGACGTGGTGCAAGCCAATGCGAAAGATGTGCCGCGCACTTTGACCATCCGGGTGATGGATAGCGGGCCCGGCATTGCCCCCGAGCAACTGGAGCAGGTGCTGGAGCCTTTTCACCAACTGGACAACGCACGCAGCCCTGATCGCCCAGGTGTGGGTCTGGGCCTGTCCATCGCCCGCGCCTGCATGCAGGCTCAGGGCGGCACGCTGACGTTGTCAAACCTGCCCCAAGGCGGGCTGTGTGCCACGGTGCAACTGCCCGCTTGAGCAGCCTGAGCCTTTGAGCTTTGCGGGAAAAGCACAGGGCACCTCTCAAGGCAAACAGGCGGTGGCTGGGATATGAAAAACAGTCGAAATAGTGCCGGACTACTGCAACCTCAGGCACAAAAATTCAACCAAATCACGCTTCAACCCGCATGTATGTTGCGCGGATAGCTATCAGAAACTGATTGCATTCTCAGTCAATGCGTCCGCCCGCGGCCTGAACAATTTGGCCTGCCGCCACCCAGTCGTCACGCAGCAATTGCTGGAACTGGGTAGCTGGCAGCGTGCCCGCTTCCACCCCCACACGCGCCAGTCGCTCTTGCACCACTGGCTCGGCCAGCACCTTGCGCACGGCAGCATTGATGCGCTCTACCTCGGCAGGCGGCGTGCCCGCAGGTGCCAGCAAACCCAACCAGGAATCAAACGCATAGCCGGGGATGCCAGCTTCGGCCACCGTTGGCACATCGGGCAAGAAGCGCGAGCGCTGCTGGCCCGAATACGCCAGCAACTTCACACGCGGGTCGTGCTGAAAGGCCAGCATGCCGATGGTGGCGCCAGTGACCAGCTCCACGCGTGCGGCCAGCAGCTCGTTGACCGCATCGCCGGTGGATTTCATCGGAATGTGCTGCAACTGCACCCCCGCACGGGCAGCCAGCAAAGCGGCTGCCAGATGGGAGGCACTGCCGTTGCCCGCAGAGGCGTAATTCAGCGCACCGGGCTTGGCCTGTGCGCGCTGCAACAAGGCTTGCAGCGAGGTAATGCCCGAGACCGCAGGCACACCCACAACATAACCTGTGCGCCCCAGAAAAGACACGCCAACAAAATCTTTCTGCGCGTCGTACGGCAGTTTGGCATACAGGTGGCTGGCCAGATTGTGGCTGGCAGCGGCCAGCACCAAGGTGTTGCCATCCGGTGCGGCTTTGGCCACCTGCGAAGTGCCCAGGCTGCCACCCGCGCCAGCGCGGTTTTCTACCACCACCGTAGCGCCCAGGGCCTGACCCAGTTCGTTGCTAAAGGTGCGTGCCACCGTATCCTGCGTCGCCCCCGCGCCAAAAGGCACCACGATACGGATCAGGCGCTCCGCCTGGGCAGCGGTTGAGAAAGCCAGCACCGCAGCAGCTGCCAGCAAAGAACGGGAAAGCACGGAAGAAGAGAACATCGAAAGCGTCTTGCTAAAAAGGGAATGACCACGCCCAGCCATGTCACCTCAAGGTCTGTAACCCTCAAGCACCGCAGAGCGCGCAGTCCACGGATTCTGGGAGCACACCCTGCCTGCACCAACCAATCATTTGCTATGTGTAAAGCACCAAATCAGCTGTGGGTGGGACACCTGTCTTGGACGCTGCAGCAAACGCTTCAATAGCCCACAGCACGGTTATGCCCCTCATGCACGGCATGTACCGATGGGATGATCAACGAAATGCCCATAAATTGACGCCATGCAGGCGCCAGCGCAAGGGGTTCCAGACAAGCTTTGACCACGCTGCGCTAGTGCAGCCACAGGTGTGTCGAGGCAAGCCTTTGGCCTGCGGCCAGAGACCCATTTCCATTGCACAAGCAGCCCACATGCCACTGTTGCGCAACCTTCAGCACTGAACGCCCGCAATGCGCCCATAAAAAAAGTCGGCAAACTGCCGACTTTTCGCACCACATTACCGCAAGGGCTACTGCAGGATGGCAATGCTGCCTTCATCCACGTAGAACAGAAACTCTTCACGGGCCAAAGTGACCGTGATCGGCTGGCCTTCGCTGACCCAGGACAGCACCATGCTGGCCAGAGCCACATCAACAAGCACCTCCAACCCCACCGGAATCTCCTCCAAAGGGCCATCGCCTACGCGGTGCTGCACCTTGCCCTGAATACGTGCCTTGAAATTTTCAGGCAGTTCCGTGCTGGTGTGCGTTTCGCTGTTTGCAGTCATGTGTCCTCCTTATCGTTGCACACGGCTTGAGCGCCATGCGTGCGGTAAATGTAACCAAGGCCCGTGCCTGCGTCTGTCAGCTAGGCGGCTGCTTGGCATCTAAAGCGTTTCGAGATGTTTTTTATCGACACATTCCGTGCGGCACGCACTCGTTCATTGAACGCTCTTTTAGGCGGGTGTTCAAAGGAGATACAGGCATCGTGGCTAGGCACCAGCCACAAAAAAGCCATGGCTTTTGACCATGGCTTGTTACCTACCCAGTGGAACTGTACGGAGCTGAACGCTTAGCCGTCAGTGCCCGTGACTGGGGCATCCACGCCGCGTACGCTGTCGCGGCCATGCTTGTCACGCAGTTTGTCCAGATCGGCTTCGACGGCACGGCGCAGTTTTTCCAGCGCAGCGTTGAAGGCATCATTGACTTTTTCGGCCTCGGCATTCACCGCAATCGGGGGACGGCCATTGGCCCGCGTTTCCAGCACGCATTTCTTGCCGGGGCCACCGGTGGCTTTGAGCGCATCAACGGCGGTCAAAAACACCTCGACACGCACCACATATTCTTTGAGACGTGCCAACTTGGTGTTGATCTCGTCATGGGCCCACGTTTCCAGCGAATCGCCGCCTTGGATGGTTGCGTCGGTATGGACTTGTACTTGCATGCTCTCTCCTTGTCACCAAATGCCGTGCCGTCAAAAGCACGGCGGGGGTTTGCTGAGTCCAGCGGAAATCAGATTGCGGTTTACATCCTAGCAGTGCTGCGCCTAGCGCTGCACGTTCTCCACAGTGTGGGGTCAAAAAACCGGCTTGCAAGTCAGACCTGTACGGCCAATTGACTCGCATCAATGGATTGCCACCGGCCTCTACCGTAGACAGGCTGCAACGCTTAGGGTGTTTTATATTGTTTTATTTCATTCAAAATGAGAGCAACAAACAGTCGTCACACCTCTGTTTTAACCGCTCCATTGATCGAATGCGGCGCCTCTCCTACATGACAAAGTCGGCGTGGGCAGGTAAAACCACTGCAGTGCCACCACCTTCTTCAGCTGCTTCCATGTCTTTGCCCGCCACGCGCCGCCTCAAGATCGGTCTGTCCGCTTGTTTCTCGCACGCCGACCCCAGCCGCCCGCTGTTCACGGGCAAAACCCTGCAATACGTCGAGCAATCCATCGCACACTGGATCATGTCTGCGGGCGCCATGGTGGTCATGGTGCCCTGCCCGACGGGTGAGACGGCCAAGGGCGATGTGACACTGTCGCACTATGCAGACTGGCTGGACGGCGTGGTCATGCACGGTGGCGCCGATGTGTGGCCCGGCAGCTATGGCGAAGAGCCGCTGCGCCCCGAGTGGCTGGGCGACCGCGTGCGCGATCTGTACGATCTGGCAGTGGTCGAGGCATTCAGCCAAGCGGGTAAGCCCATTTTTGGCGTTTGCCGGGGGCTGCAGCTGATCAACGTGGCGTTTGGCGGCACGCTGTACCAAGACATCCTCACGCAAGTGCCCGGCGCGCAAATGCATCGCAACCCCAGCACTTACGACAAGCACCAGCACGACATCCACATCGTCAAGGGCTCACGCCTGTCGCAGCTGTACCCCAACACCTATATGGCGCGTGTCAACAGCATTCACCACCAGGCCATCAAAGACGTGGCACCGGGGTTTGAGGTGGAAGCCTGGAGCGTGCCCGACCACATTCCCGAGGCCATTTACCGCCCGCGCAGCGCATCCGGCAAAAGCTATATTGCGGCCACGCAATGGCACCCCGAGTTTCAGAACCTAGACGCACCCACCATTGACGACAGCGTGCTGCTGGAAGACTTTCTGGCGGCGTGCAACCGCGCCAAAACGCGCCCCGCCGACAGTCACAGTCCCTTTCAAATTCGCGATCGCGCCACACGCATGCTGCGCCGTGCGTTGCTGCGGCGCAAATAAAAAAAAGAGCGGTTAGCGCTTGTGTAACTTAGATTTCAGATACAAAAGATATTGAAACCAAACAAACACCAGCGTCAACCGCTCCTTTTATTATCCAAGCAACACTTCACGTGCCCCCGAAAACCACAGGCTTTGGCTCTGTACGAGCGATAAAGCCGCTGGCAGTACGCTGCGGGCAATAGCGTCAAACCACACCCTACCCAAGGGCAGGGTGCGGTTTTAAACCGCTAGCTTGCGACGCCGCGCCCGGCGCTTGCGCTCCCAGATGACGATGCCCGTCACCGACAGCATCACCACCACCAGCCCCATCACCGACATCATGATGCGCCCCGGCATGCCCAAAATGCGCCCGGAGTGCAAAGGCAACTGCAGTTGCACAAACACATCCGCGGCCGTACCGTGCCAAGGACGGTGCATGCCCAGCACTTCACCGGTTTCGGCACTCACGTAGATGTTCGACATGGCCATGCCCATGACACCCATCTCATCGCTCGGATCAAAGAACGAGACGTTGTAGAACGGGAAATCGCCGCCATACCAAATACCGCTGGGCGCAAACTCAAACGCCAGCCGCTCGCCCTCGCGCTGCGCAATCTCGATGGCCTGGGCAAACGAAATCTTCGGCGCAATGAAACTGCCCAAGGGGGCAGGTTTGATCGTTTCGTACGGCCCCGGTGTGGTGGTGGAGATGGTGCTCATCACCGGGTAGAACACCTCGCGGTACAGGTTCAGCGAGAACGAGGTGAACGACACCACAATGATGATGCCCCACACCCACAGCCCTCCGGCGCGGTGCAGATCGAAGTTGAGTTTGTAGCCACCCGCGCGCCAGCGCACCACCCATGCAGGCTGCCAGCGCCGCCACCACGAGGCACGCGGCAACTTTGCACCCGCTGCCCCGCGTGCCCGTTGTTGTGCCATGCGCACAGGCAAGGTCAGGTACAGCGCCACAAAGCTGTCGATCAGCCACATCAGCGCCACACCGCCCATCAGCCAAAAGCCCCAGCGGTCACTGCCCCAAAAGGCCGGCATGTGCAGGCTTTCATGCAAGTGGCGCAACCACGGCATGAGGTTGCGCTTGCTCAGCGCCAAGCTTTTAGAGTCACGCTGGCCAGTGACCTGTGCCGTGACCGGATCAACAAACACATTGTTGTAGCCCAGCACAAACGGCTTGCCAGTACTGGGATCCACCTTGGCCCGCACCAGAAAAGAGGCAGCATGCCCCTCTTCCAGCGCCAGCGTCATGTACGACACTTCAACCCGGGCATCGCGGGCCTCTACCGCCGCCGCCAAAACCAACGGCGACTGCAAAGGGCCACGGCCCGGGGTGTCCATCAAATCAGCGTTCAGCCATTCATCCAGCTCATGATCCCAGGAGATCACCGCTCCGGTAGCCCCCGCCACGATCAGGAACAGGGCCACGGTCAGCCCCATCCAGCGATGGACCACCGTCCATAACTCACGCATACCGGCTGGCCTTAGAAGTCAAAGCTGGCGCTCAGCGTAAAGGTGCGTGGGGCACCCAGTACCAGATAACCATTGCCAGGATAGCCACCCACCGACGCCCAATAGTTGCGATCCGCCACATTGTCCACACGGGCGCGCAACGTCAGTAGTTTGCCCTGCACTTCGGTCATATAGCGTACACCCAGATCCAGCCGTGTCCAGCCACTGACACGCAAGGTATTGGTATTGTTGGCATAGCTAGAACCGGTCATCACAGCGCGAGCATCCAGCGTCAAGCCCTGAACCTGCGGCACATCCCATTCCACGCCCAGATTGGCTTGCTGGCGTGGCACGCCAATCACGCGCTTGCCTTCGGTGGTTGCATCGCCCGTACGCTTTTGTTTGGCGTCGAGCAATGTCACACCGCCCAACAAGCGCAAACCTTTGGTCACCTCGCCATAGGTCGACAACTCCAGACCTTGATGGCGGTCTTCGCCATTGGCGGTCACGTAGTTGTTGACCACCAGCTTGCCCGGTTTGGCCGTCGAGAAGAAGGCCAGAGAGCCGCCGATTCGGCCACCGTTGTACTTAATCCCAATTTCCTTTTGCTTGGACACATAGGGCGGCAACGAGGTGCCATTGTTGGCATAGGCGCCGGCAATATTCTCGCCTTTGGACAGGCTTTCAATGTAATTGGCGTACAGCGACACATCGGGGCGCAGCTTGAAGAGAACGCCAGCCACAGGGCTGGTGCGGCTTTCTTCATACGGCGTGCCATTCATCACATCGCTGTAGGCGTAATTGGTGCTCGAAAGCTGCTGGTGGCGCAGGCCCAGTGTCAACTGCAGCCGGTCGTCCAACACGGATAGCGTGTCACCCAGCGCAAAGCTGGTCATGCGAACCGTGCTGAGCTTACCGGGATTGGACAAATCTCCCCCCCGGAAGGCCGTTCCGCTGATGGCCGGGAGTGCGTGGTCCAACGGGCTGTAAATATTGGTTGGCAGCTTGTTGGAAAAGTCCATCACATAGGCATTCTTCTCGTGCAAACCGTAGTACGAGAAGGCACCGACGACGGTGTGGCCAACGCTACCGGTATTGAACTTGCCGCGCAGGCCCAGTTCGGCCGTCTTGATGACGTCTTCACGACGGTTGTCAAAGCGGTAGGCCGTCCCTGCCCCAGTGCTGCCATTGGTGACCGTCACGTTAGCCAAGCTGTTGTCCTCATGACTCTTGCGTGCGCCTGCGGCAAACCAGCCGGTCAGGTTGTCATGAAAGTCGTATTCGCCACGCACTGTGCTGTAGAGATCGCGTTCATAAGAATGCGTCCAGGGCTGGGCGTAGTTGGTCGTGTTGTTCGGTGCCGATGGCACCACGGAAACAGCGCCATCCAACGTCACATTCGGACGAGTACCATTTAGCTTGTAATTCTGATAACCGATGTCAGCCGACAGACGTGCACGGCTGCTACGCCAATCCAAGCCCAGCGATGCCACATTGAGGCCCACACGTTCGCCGTCCACAGCCGTATCGCCCTTGCGGTGCGCCATATTGACGCGGATACCCGTACTCTGGTCTGGTCCAAAACGGCGAGCAATATCTGCCGAGACATAAGGCTGTCCACCGCTAGCCACGCCCGCGGTCACACGGTTGAGTGGCTCATTGGGCGCGCGCTTGGGCAGCAGATTGATGTTGCCACCAATGCCGCCACCTGAAGGCGTCGCACCACTCAGGAAGGCGCTGGCACCGCGCAGTACTTCCACGCGCTCAAACAGCTCAGCCGAGGTGTACTGGCGGGGCATGAGGCCGTACAAGCCGTTGTAGGCAATATCGTCCGAGCTGAGCACAAAACCGCGAATGAAGAAGGCTTCTTGGAAGTTGCCAAAACCTCGCGCCACACGCACAGAAGGATCGTTTTGCAGCACATCGGCCACGCTGCGTGCCTGCTGATTCTGGATCAGCTCGTTGGTGTAGCTGGTGATGGAAAACGGCGTTTCCATGTTGTCACGCGTACCCAAGATACCTGCGCGTCCGCCACGCGCCACTTGACCACCGGCATAAGGCTTGGTCAAGCCTTCGGCCGATGCGTCAGCACTGGCTTCAACGGTCACAGTGGCAAGCTCAGGGGTGTCTGTCTGTGCCCAGGCGCTGGAGCCGGCTGCCCATAAAGACAAAGCGACCGCCACGGGTCGCAAAGGAAATGCTGGATGATTCATGAGATGAAAATGATGTTAAGAATCGTTTTCATCTATTTTATGAAGAATTGTTAAGACAGGCCAAACACATTCAATTTCCGAGGTGTGGTTACTTACTTTAAAAAATGTAGCAACATCGCCGCACTGGCATTTCAATTCAATTCATTCAAGGGCCATACCGAATCGCTGCCCTATGGCCTGCAGCAATGAGCTTGTGACTGTGAAACAACAGCCGCACAGGGACGGCATGCAGGCAAGGTCAGCATTGCTATGTGCGCCAAAAACGTAGCGGTTAGTGCTGTTGAAACGGTTATTTCAAAGCCTTTCCGATCTTAATTCCAGTATTGACGTGCACAACACGCTCTCTTTTTAGAGATGCCAGCACACAAAAAAAGCCACCCACAGGTGGCTTGGTGTGACAGCAGCAAGGACGCACGCGGCTTACGGAGCCGCTACGCCCGTAACCATCAATGGTGGTGACCGTGGCCGCCGTGCACGTGGCGGTGGGCCACTTCTTCTTCCGAGGCCACGCGCACTTCGGTGACCTTGCAGCTAAAGCGCAAAGCTTTGCCTGCCAGCGGGTGGTTGCCATCCAGCTGCACCACGGGGCCTTTGATTTTGACCACGTGGTAAATCTGGGGCAAACCTTGCTCATTGGTGCCGCGCAGCTGGCCGCCCACCTTCACGCCCGCAGGGAACTCGCCCTTGGGAATGGTGCGCTGCAGGCTGGGGTCGTGGGGGCCAAAGGCGTCTTCCACGCTCAGGTCCACCGTCAGGCTATCGCCTACGGTCTTGCCTTCTAGGGCAGCTTCGACCTTGGCAAAAATGTTTTCGTAACCACCGTGCAGATAGGCCACGTCGCCTTTGTCCTGCAGCGTGCCAGCAATGCCGCCGTTGAGGATTTCGTGGATCTTGTAGTTCAGCGTAACTGCGGTGTCTTGGGTGATATTCATGTGCATAGCCACAAAAAATGGCGGCCAAGCCGCCATGGTTGGAATGCGTTGCATTGTCCACCATCCCCTGCAAGCCTTGCACGGGATGGTGTCAGCACATTCACATTAGAGTGAGGTGGGCACCTCGTCCTGCGTGTGCCCGGGGTGGCGGGCAAAGCGCCGTGGCTCGCTGCCGTGCACGGGGGCATTGCTGCCCCACGGCCAGCCGCCAAACTGGGTGCGGCGAAAGTCCATCATGGCCTGCATGATTTCCTCTTGCGTGTTCATCACAAAGGGGCCGTACTGCGTCACAGGCTCGCCAATCGGCGTACCTTGCAGCAGCAGCAACTCAGCCACCTCACTACCGGTGTTCACCAGCTCCAAGGCCTGGCCAGCCTGCACTTGCAGCGCCGCGTGCTCATTCAGGTTTTCACCGGCCACGCGCAAGCTGCTGCCCACAAACCAATAGAGCATGCGACGGGTCTGTGCACCTTGCGCCGCAGGCAGGGTCCAGCGTGCGCCGGGCTCCAGACTGAGGGTCCAAATGGCCACGTCAGCGGCCGATTGCGAAGCCCAGGATTCTGGCGGCGGCGACAGCGGTGCATCCGCCCCGGGCAATGCGCCAGCCACCACGGTCACCGTGGTCTTTTTGCCTGCCTCATCCATGTGCTGCAGGCGCGGAATGCGCTCGTTCCACAGCATGGTGAAGTGCGGTTTGACCATCTTGTGGCTGGCCGGCAGGTTCAACCAGATCTGAAACAGCTCCAGCGGATTGGGTGCATCGGTGTGGAGCAGCGGAAACATTTCCGAGTGCATGATGCCCTCGCCTGCGGTCACCCACTGCACATCACCGCCACCAAAGCGCGCAGCGGCGCCCAGTGAGTCGGCATGGTCAATCAAGCCCTTGCGCACCAGCGTGACGGTTTCAAAGCCCCGGTGCGGGTGGCCGGGAAAGCCGGGCACATGCTCACCGTGGTACATGGAAAAGCCGTCTTTGTTGCTGAAGTCACTGCCCATGGGGCGATCTTCCAGCTCTACCGCCTGCACGCCCATGCTGCCATCGCCAGCGGGATAGGCATCGTTGTGGTGGGCGCAAAACAGAAAAGGGTCCATGCACGGCCAGCGTGCGCCCAGCGGCAAAGTTTGGATGATGGGGGATGCAGACATGCTGTCGCTCCTGCTTGGTGCTGCCATGCCTGCCCCCTATGGGCAAACACAGTGCAGCGTTGCAATACCCCAAAGATAAGGGCTTGGTCATCACTTACCAAGCCCCTGAAGCTGCAACGGATCGTTCCATGGCTGGAACGCTGCTCAGAAATATTCGATTACGGTGCCGGTGGCATATTCAATCCGCGCTGCACTGGTGGGCGATCCAGCCATGCGGCCAGGGTGCGCTGCACGTTTTTGTAGTCTTGCAAGCCCAGCAGTTCATCGGCCTCGTAATTCACGTGCAGGCAGCGAATCCACGGCAGCACGGCAATGTCGGCAATCGTGTAGTCGCGGCCCATGATCCATTCACGGCCCTGCAGGCGCAGGTCCAGCACACCCAGCAGGCGCTTGGCCTCGGTCACGTAACGCTGCAGCGGGCGCTTGTCTTCAAACGCTTTGCCTGCATAGCGGTGAAAGAAACCCACCTGCCCAAACATGGGTCCTGCGCCGCCCATTTGCCACATCAGCCACTGCAAGGTTTCGTAGCGGTGCACCGCGTCAATCGGCAGCAACTGGCCTGATTTTTCGGCCAGATAAATCAAGATGGCACCCGACTCAAACAGCGCCAGCGGTTGACCGCCGGGACCGTGCGGATCGACGATGGCAGGGATTTTGTTGTTCGGATTAAGGGCTAAGAACTCTGGCGAGAACTGGTCATTGGCCTGAATATCAACCCGGTGGGCCTCATACGGAATGCCCACCTCCTCCAGCATGACCGAAACCTTGATGCCATTCGGCGTGGGCAGCGAGTACAGCTGCAACCAGTCTGGAAACTGGGCGGGCCACTTGCGGGTAATGGGATGTCCGTTGGTTTGCTGCATCGTTTCTCGCTCCATCTCATGCCACCGTGCAAAGACTGGGCATGTGGTTGTGTTGGTGCGCCCATATTAGCGGGCTTGGCCCGCCCCTACTAGGGTTTGGCGTTGGTTGCGGGCTTGCTTTCAATCGCCACATCCAGCCCCTGGGCAGTGACTGTGATGGCACCGGGCTGCAGCCCCAGGCTGTCGGCCAGTTCCAGCTCTTCTGGGCGCACGGTGTACAGCGGAAAACCCTGCAAAGCTTGCTGCGCCACACGCAGACCATAGGTTTGCACCATCTCTGCCATGGCGGGGTTGGCGTCTTGCAGCTCCAGCGCCATCACTTCCACGCGCTGTGCACGTACGCTGCGGTCTTTGGGTTCGTAATACAAGCCAAAGCGCACCTGCATCTTGCCTTGGTAGCTGCTGCGCAGCGTGGGGCCCGCCAGTTGCACCACCAAGTCGGCCTGCAGCTGATTGCTGGCCGGCAACAACTGCAACTGCGGTTGCTGCATGTCGAACTGCAGCAGCCCGGCAATGGGGAACTGCTTGGGGAACTGCCCCTGCAAGCCCTGCTCCAGTTGCGCTTGCGTGACGCTGATCTTGGTGGGAACCGCCTGCGAACAAGCGCTGACCCACATGGTGCTGGCTGCACAGGCAGCTAAAAATAGACGGCGGCGGAACATGGTTGGTACTTTGGATGTTGCAGTGGCAGGCACTTGCGCCCACCTTGGCATATGCTGAAAAATGTCACAAACGCTGATGTAACAAGCGTTAATTGCTCTCAATTTGATCAGTTTAGCGCAAAGCCAAAACGTCAGCCCACAGCAGTGCCGCCGCACCATAGCCCGGGTTGCCCACGCTTTCAGGCTTGCAGGTAACGGGCGCGCAGCGCTTGTTGGGCCGCATCATCCAGCTGCATCACTTCACGCAAATAAGCCTGCATGCCGCCATGCTCGCGCTGCACCATGGCATAAGCGCTTTCTAAAAACACCGGTTGTACGCGCCACAGCACATCCAGCACGTCTTGCGGCACGGCCAGCGCCGCACGGGCTGCCATGGCGGCTGGGCGCTGGTAGAACTGGTTGGTGAGCAAATAGTCCTGCTCAATGTCAGTGCTGGCCACACCCAGCGTTTCCAAAATCAATGCCGCCGCCCAGCCAGTGCGGTCTTTGCCAGCCGTGCAGTGAAACACCGTGGGCGCGTCTTCCTCCAGCAGCAAGCGGAACAGCTGCGCAAACTGCGCAGCGTTCTCGCGCACAAAGCTGCGGTAGGTTTCTTGCATCAGCGCCACGGTATCGGCCACGCTCAAGCTGCCACCTGCATGGATCAGCGCAATCGCTTTTTGCACCACGGTGGGCTCCACCGTCAGCGCATGCGTGTGCAGACCGTCCCAGGCATAGGCATCGACCGTGCGCTCCTGCAGGCCACGAAAATCTGCACTGCGCTGAATGCCCAACGCCTTCAGCGTGCCCAAGCTTTCCGGTGTCAGGCCGGCCAGATGGTCCGAGCGGAACAGCACGCGCCAGCGCACGCTGCGGCCTTGGTGGCCCACATACCCGCCCAGATCGCGGAAGTTGGTTGTACCCGGTAGAACGATATGGCGGGTCGGTGGATGCATGGTCATCGGGCTTTCCTCCAAAAATCAATGGCACAGCATGGTCAGCCACCATGACATGCCCATGAAAAATGCCGCAGGGCTCCACCATTGGAGCGCCCTGCGGCACGGTTGTCAGTCACACAGGTGTGCACACTCAGTCGTTGGACACCAAGTGTTTGCCGACCAAACCGGTGATTTCAAACATGCCCACGCGGTCTTTACCAAATACCGGCAGCAATTTGGCGTCGGCCACGATGACGCGCTTGTCCTTGGGGTCTTGAAGGTTGTGGGCCTTGACGTAATCCCACACCTTTTTGACCACCTCGGTGCGCGCCACTGCGCCGTCGCCAATCACCGCGGCCAGTGCGGCATCGGGGCGGTAGTTGGCGGCAGCAGGCTTGCGTGCCGCCGTTTTCTTGGCCGCTGGGGCTTTTTTGGTTGCAGTCGTCTTTTTGACTGCAACGCCCGTCTTTGCTGCACCAGCTGCTGCAGTTTTTGCTGGCGCGGCAGTCTTGCGTGCCGGGTACTTGCTGGGCTCAAACTCAAAGTTGACCTTGCCCGCCGCCGCATCCCATGCCAGGAAGGCCTTGAAGTTACGGCGCGTGCGGTTGGAGACAAACTTCTCCAGCAGATCGGTCTTGCCCGTGGCCAGCAGCTTGCTCATTTGCTCGCGCTCGATCGGTTGCTGCAAGATGATCTGACCACTCTTGAAATCACAGCTTGGGGTGGGTTGCTGCTGCGTCGGGGCCGCTTTGCTGCACACGTAATTGGCGCCATGCTCAAAAACGGGCGCGCCGCACTTGGGGCAGTTGCCCAGACTTTGCTGCGCGCTGAAGTCCACGATCTCGCCCGACTCTTCTTCCCTGTCGTCGCCAAAGTCGAATTCGAGCTTGTAGTTCTTGGCTTCTTCGTCATGCACGATGGCGACTTCTGCCGTGAACGGCCAGCCCGCTTTCGAGCGGAAACCTTCCAGCGGGCCAATGCGGCGGTCGCGCAGCAGGGCTTCTGCCTCGTGCGTTTCAAAAGTACGGCCAGCCGGTGACTTGGTGAACGAGAAGCCACAGCCATCGCTGTGGCCGTCTGCGCCGGTACAGGCGTAACGGCGGTAGTTTTCTTTGACGATGCCCTGGCAATTGGGGCACGGAGTTTCCAAGATGGCGTAGTCACCCGGAATGGTGTCGCGGTCGTATTCCTTGGCCTTTTTCACCATGCGCTCGGTCATGGAGGCAATTTCTTGCATGAAGGCTTCGCGCGATAGCGCACCCTTTTCCATTTGCGAGAGCTTGTATTCCCACTCGCCGGTCAAGTCGGCTCGGCACAGCTCTTCCACTTCCAGACCACGCAGCAGCGTCATCAACTGGAAAGCCTTGGCCGTGGGAATCAGCTCGCGCCCTTCGCGCAGCATGTACTTTTCGGTCAGCAAACCTTCAATGATGGCCGCACGCGTGGCTGGTGTGCCCAGGCCCTTTTCCTGCATGGCGCTGCGCAGCTCTTCGTCGTCAATCTGCTTGCCTGCGCTTTCCATGGCGCCCAGCAAGGTGGCTTCAGAGTAGCGGGCTGGGGGCTTGGTCTTCAAGCCCTTGGCCTGTGCATCGCTGGTACGCGGCTGCTCACCGGGTTGCACGGCCACCAGAGGTTGGCCCTTGTCGCCTTCCTTGGCGTCTTCCACCTCGTTGGCCGCTTCCTTGCCATAAATGGCCAACCAGCCGGGTTTGACCAGCACCTTGCCTTCGGTCTTGAAGGCGTGCTGCTCCACCTGCGAGATGCGTGTGGTGACTTGGTACTCAGCACTGGGGAAGAACACCGCCATGAAGCGGCGCACCACCAGGTCATACAGCTTTTGTTCAGCTTCCGACAGGCCTGAGGGAGCTTGCAGCGTGGGGATGATGGCGAAGTGATCCGACACCTTGCTGTTGTCAAAAATGCGCTTGGTGGGGCGCACATAGCCACCGCTCAGTGCTTGCTGGGCAAACGGCTCCAGATGACGCATGCCACTGTTGGCCAGCATCTCGAAGGTTTGGCCCGCCACAGGCACATAGTCTTCGGGCAGCGCGCGCGAATCGGTACGTGGGTAGGTCAGCGCCTTGTGGCGTTCGTACAGGCTTTGCGCCAGTGACAGCGTGGTCTTTGCCGAGAAGCCGAACTTGCCGTTGGCTTCGCGCTGCAGGCTGGTCAGATCAAACAGCAAAGGCGAAGCCTGTGTGGTGGGCTTGCTCTCTTCGGTGACCTTGGCGGGCTTGCCCTTGGTGGCGGCGGCAATGGCCTGCGCTTCGGCGGCGCTCCACACGCGGTCGGCCTTGGCCTCGGGGTCTTCGCTCTTCTTCCACTGGGGGTTGAACCACTTGCCCAAGTACTGGCCCGCCTGCGCATCGAAGGTGCCGTGCACTTCCCAGTAATCGCGGCTGATGAACTTGCGAATCTTTTCTTCGCGGTCCACCACCAGCGACAGCGTAGGCGTCTGCACGCGGCCCACGGTGGTCAGGAAGAAGCCACCATCGCGTGAGTTAAAGGCCGTCATGGCGCGTGTGCCATTGATGCCAACCAGCCAATCGGCTTCCGAACGGCTGCGCGCTGCATCGGCCAGGCCTTGCATCTGTGCTTCGCTGCGCAGCTTGGCAAAGCCATCGCGAATCGCCTGCGGCGTCATGGACTGCAGCCACAGGCGTTGAATAGGTTTGCCGAGACCGCCTTTGGCACCGCCGGCGTACTGCTCGATCAAACGGAAGATCAGCTCCCCTTCGCGGCCCGCGTCACAGGCGTTGATCAGTTGGGTCACGTCTTTGCGCTTGGCCTGCTTGACCACGGCGTTCAAGCGGTTCTTGGTCTTGTCGACCGGCTTGAGGTCAAAACGCGGGGGAATGACGGGCAGGTTGGCAAAGCTCCACTTGCCACGCTTGACGTCAAACTCTTCCGGCGCCTGAATTTCAACCAGATGGCCCACTGCACTGGTGACCACGAACTGATCGTTCTCGAAATGGTCTTCGTGCTTTTCAAATTTGCCGTGGACGGGCGTGAGCGCCCGCACGATGTCCTGTGCCACCGACGGTTTTTCCGCTATTACCAGGGTCTTTGTCATTGAGTGCTCTCGTCTTTTGCAGCGGTCGCTTTCTATGGGATAGCCACCGCTTCTACAATTCGTCTTCACGCACGCGTGCGTGCGCATATGTACATGCACGCATGTGCGCGCACGTGCATGTGTGCATATTTAAGTTATCAGAGATTTCAATGCCCAGCACATCACGCCCTTCTTCTGCTGCCAAACGCATTCAAACGCGCCGCTCTGGTGTACATGGCAAGGGCGTATTTGCCGTGCAGGATCTGGCCGCGGGCGAAACGCTGATTGAATATGTGGGCGAGGTCATCAACTGGGAAGAAGCGCAGGCTCGCCACCCCCACGACCCCAGCCAGCCCAACCACACGTTTTACTTTCACGTCGACAACGATGTGGTGATTGATGCGACCTACGGCGGCAACTCGGCCCGCTGGATCAACCACAGCTGCGCGCCCAACTGCTACACCGATGAGCGCGATGGGCGCATCTACGTGGTGGCACTGCGCAACATCCGCGCCGGGGAAGAACTGAACTATGACTACGGCCTGATGGTGGAAGAGCGCTATACCAAGGCACTGAAGGCCGAGTACGCCTGCTACTGCGGCGCAGCCACTTGCCGCGGCACCATGCTGGCCCCAAAGCGCGGCTGGCGCCCCCCCATGCCCGAAGACTTTGCCAACGACGGGAGCAGCCTGTGAACCACGCACATGCACCCACCCCATGGCCTGCAGAAGACCTCTGGCTGGACATTGCGCCCAAGCTGCCGGGCTTCACGGTCGAAATCCTGCCCGAAATCGACTCCACCAACACCGCGCTCATGCGCCGCGTGCGCGCCGGACAGGTGGAACCCATCGTGCTGGTGGCGGAGTCGCAGACCGCGGGCCGTGGCCGCCAAGGACGCGCCTGGCTCAATCAGCCCGGTGACTGCCTGATGTATTCACTGGGGCTGGTGCTCAACCCCATGGATTGGTCGGGTCTGTCCTTGGTGGTGGGCTTGAGCATTGCCGAATCCTTGCAAACCGACGCATCAGCCGATCAACCGCGCATCGGTGTGAAGTGGCCCAACGACCTGTGGCTGCACGATGGCCGCAAATTGGGTGGCACCTTGATTGAGACGGCAAATTTACCCACCCACACGCAGTCAGCAGGCTTTGGCGCAGGCCAAGGCATGGCACGCTTTGTCATCATTGGCACGGGCATCAATGTACGGGCACCGCAAGGCGCTGGTGATGCACTGTCTACACCCACCACGTGCTTGCAGGATGTGGATGCGCAATGGACGGCGCCCCGGGCGCTGCAGCACCTGCTGCCACGCTTGGTGGATGATGTTTTGCAGTTTGCCAACCACGGTTTTGCGCCCTTTCAAGCGCGGTTTGCTGCACGCGACATCTTGCGCGGTCAGCGTGTGCATTTGAGCGATGGCAGCAGCGGTGAGGCGCTGGGCGTTTTGCCCGATGGCACGCTGCAATTGCGCACCGACGCCTGCCTGCGCAGCGTACTGAGTGGCGACGTCAGCGTGCGCCCCATCCACATGCCGCTGCCCGCAGCACCTCTTTGATCCACAGGAACTGTTGTCATGCTGCGTTTTGCATTGCTGGTGTTGTTGGTGGCGAATGCGGGGTATCTGGCCTGGTCGCAAGGCTGGATGGCCACCTTGGGCTGGACGCCCGAGGCCCAGTCTGAGCCTTACCGGCTCAAACAGCAGGTTCGCCCTGATGTACTGAGCGTGGCCCCGCCCGCGCCTGCAGTCGCAGAGCCGCCGCCCACCGCTCCGTCAGGCCCGTTCGAGGAAATACTGCCCGAGACAACGGTTTGCCTGCAATCAGAAAGCATGGATGAAGCGCAGTCCAAAAAGCTGCAGCAGGTGCTGCAACAAAGTGACTTGCCCTCTACCAGCTGGGAGATGCAAAGCAGCTCCGTTTCTGGGCGTTGGATGGTGTATTTGGGCAAGTTCCCCAATGAAGCAGCGCTGGAGAAACGCCGTGCCGAACTGCGCACGCGCAAGATTGGTTATGACCGCGCAGGCGGCAGCCTGGAACCTGGCCTGTCTTTAGGCCGCTTCTCGTCAGAAGATGCTGCTACGCGCGAACTGGGCCAGATGCTCAACCAAGGCGTGCGCGGTGCCCGCGTGGTGCAAGAGCGTGCGCCCCAGACGCTGTATACCCTGCGCCTCAGCCAAGCCACTGCTGCACAACGCTCTATCCTGCAGCGCCTGCAGCCCGCGTTAGGCGGCAAAGCTTTGCGCACCTGCGCCAGCTGAGCGCTGCCAGCGCACCTTGGCCAGTCACAGCGGTGTGTGGCCAACACAAGGCGCGACACCACCGACTCGCCGCCAGCAATGACAGCACGGGGTTGCACGATAAGCAGATTGGGGCATGGTGAAGCGCCAACCAAAAAGGCCTGCAGCACGCAATGCTGCAGGCCTTTTGTGTGAAGTTCGGGGCGTTATTCGACGCTGATATTGGCCGTTGCGGCCACCGTCTTCATCTTGGCCACTTCACTGACGATTTGCTTCGTGAAATCTGCGCTGCTGGTGCCCGACACATACAGGCCCTGCGCATCCATGCGTTTTTTGACAGCGGGGTCTTGCAGCGCCTGGGCCACGGCCTTCTGAACACGCGCAACCTGCTCGGGCGAGGTGCTCTTAGGTGCCACCAGACCGAACCACGACGGGTCATTCAGCTCAGGGTGGCCCACTTCCTTGTAGGTGGGCACATCGGGCAGCACGGCCAGGCGCTCGTTCCACGACACCGCAATCGCACGCAACTTGCCCGACTGCACATGCGGCAGCGAGGATGCGACCTGGTCAAAGTACACCGGTACTTGCCCGCCCAGCACGTCATTGACCGCCGGACCCGCACCACGATAGGGAATGTGCACCATCTGCACACCGGTGGACTTGATGAACTGCGCGCCCCACATATGGCCAATGGTGCCATTACCCGGTGTGGCATAACTGACCTTGCCGGGGTTGGCCTTCAGGTAGGCCACCAGTTCAGCAAAATTCTTGGCGGGAATGATGCTGGGGTTGATCACGATAACGCCCGGGGCCTTTACCACCTCGCTCACACCCACAAAGTCTTTGATCGCGTCGTAAGGCAGTTTTTTATAGACCGCTGGGTTCACACCATGGGTCGACAAGGTGGCCACACCGAAGGTGTTGCCATCGGTGGCACGCGCCACTTCTGTCATGCCAATTGAGCCCCCCGCGCCCGCCTTGTTTTCAATGACGACCGTCTGACCCAGCAATTTGCCCAGCACATCTTGCATGTTGCGCGGCACCATGTCGGTGGCACCGCCAGGTGGGAACGGCACCACGATGCGCAGCGGGGCAGTGTCTTGTGCGGCAGCACCCAAAGAAAAACTGGCCGCCAAAGCAGCAGCAGAAACCGAAACAAAGAAGGAGCGACGTTGCATACAACCAACCTTTCAAGCAATGAAACCAGCGCACATGCACCAATAACGCTACTTGTATGCAAGCAACATGCCAAGCAATGTGTGCACAACAGACAACAAAAAACCCGCAGGCCCTAGGCGCTGCGGGTTGGATTTGTCAGCAGACAGCTGAATCAATTCACGCTGATATTGGCCGAAGCGGCCACGTTCTTCATCTTAGCCACTTCACTGGCAATTTGCTTGGTGAAGTCTGCGCTGCTGGTGCCAGAGATGTACATGCCTTGGGCATCCATGCGCTTTTTCACGGCGGGGTCTTTCAGTGCATCTGCCACCGCTTTTTGCACACGCGCCACTTGCTCTGCAGGGGTGCTCTTCGGCGCAACCAGACCGAACCACGAAGGATCGTTCAGCTCAGGGTGACCCACTTCTTTGTAGGTGGGCACATCGGGCAGCACGGCCAGACGCTCGTGCCAAGACACGGCTATGGCGCGCAGCTTGCCGCCTTGGATGTGCGGCAGCGAAGAGGCCACTTGGTCAAAGTACACAGGCACCTGGCCACCCATCACATCATTGATAGCGGGGCCTGCACCACGGTAAGGAATGTGCAGCATGTCCACACCTGTGGCCTTGATGAACTGCGCACCCCACATGTGGCCAATCGTGCCATTGCCCGGTGTGGCATAGCTGACCTTGCCGGGGTTGGCCTTCAGGTAGGCCACCAGTTCAGCGAAATTCTTGGCAGGAATCAGTTTGGGGTTGATCACGATGACGCCAGGCGCCTTCACGATCTCGGTCACGCCCACAAAATCTTCAATCGCGTTGTAAGGCAACTTGGTGTAGACCGCAGGGTTCACACCGTGTGTGGACAGCGTGGCAATACCAAACGTCAGGCCGTCGGTGGAACGCGCCACTTCAGCCATGCCGATGGAGCCACCAGCACCGGCCTTGTTTTCGATGATCACCGGCTGGCCCAGCAGCTTGCCCAGTACATCTTGCAGATTGCGGGGCACCATGTCGGTCGAGCCGCCTGCGGGGAAAGGCACGATGATGCGCAGAGGGCGCGTATCTTGGGCCAGAGACATTCCGGAAACAGACACTGCGGCAGCTGCGGCTACGGTGGAGAGAAAGTGGCGGCGTTGCATCGTGCGGGCTCCCATGACGAATAAGCGGGTTATCTATAAGACCAGTGCATGAGGTTAGGGTAAATCCTGCTTACAACCAAACAAATAGTCCTATTGTTATTATTCCGAAGAGGAATAAAACCGTGTCCACCAGCCTACTGCCCCTGCGTCGCCTGACGCCTCCTGTGCACCTGCTGCGCGCTTTTTCCACTGTCGCGCGCTTTGGCGGCGTCTCGCGCGCGGCGGAGGCGCTGCACCTCACGCAAAGCGCGGTGAGCAAGCAGATTCAGGAGCTGGAAAAGTGGGTCGGCGTGGATTTGTTTGAGCGCAGCCGCAAACGCCTGACCCTGACGCCCGCAGGGGAACGCTACGAAAAAGCCGTGCGTGCCTTGCTGTCGCAATTGGAATCAGCCACGCTGGAATTGATCACCAGCACCGACGGTGGTGGCGCCCTGCACCTGTCCAGCCTGCCCACCTTTGGCGCCTGCTGGCTGATTCCGCTGCTGCCCCAGTTTCAGCAGCAGCACCCGCAAGTCACACTCCACTTTGTGCCTTACGTGCAAAGCTACGACTTTGAGAGCCCCAACCTGGACTGCTCCATTTTGTTTGGCGATGGCCACTGGCCCGGTGCACGGGCGCATTATCTGGACGGACAGGACGTGGCCTTGATTGCGCCACCCACCAGCTTTGGGGGTCCGGCCATCCGCACCCCGCACGATGTGGCGCGCTACACGCGCCTGCGCCACCTGACCATTCCGCATGCCTGGATGACCTGGGCACAGGCGTGGGATGTGGGCAATCTCGACCCCTTGGCGGGCCTGCAGTTTGACCAGTTTCAAACCATCATCCAGGCCGTCATGGCGGGTATGGGCGTAGCCCTGGTGCCGCGCTGTCTGGTGCAGGACAAGATTACCAACGGCATGGTGAGCGAGCCGCTGCCCCAGCACGGACTGGTCAGCAACCTGGGCTACTGGCTGTGCTACCCCGAATCGCGCGCCAACATTGCGCCGCTGGTGGCGTTTCGCAATTGGGTGCTGCAGCATGCACAGCCGCCGCAAGAGCCCACAGCCAGCAGTTTGGCGACACAACAAAAAATGCGTAGCAGGCAGCGCTTAGGCAGCAACGCTTCTTAAGCCAAAACACTTTGAATCGCCGATTCAGCCAACGCCTGACGCTTCCAAAGATGCAGCAGGACGCATGGCGATGAAACGCACACTGAACAAGGCGCCCGGTGGTTTGCGCTGCGGCTGGGCATCGTCCAGCACCACCTCGGCCCCATGCTGGCGCGCAATCTCCTGCACGATGGGCAGGCCCAGACCCGAGCCATCGGCATCCGAGCCCAAGGCCCGGTAAAACGGCTGAAACACCAGATCGCGCTCTTCCAGCGGCACGCCGGGGCCGGTGTCTTCCACCTGCAGCAGCACCACGCGCGCCAGCACATCGGGCAGCACCCGCGCCGTCACCACCGCCGGGTGTTCGGCGCTGGAAGGGCTGTAGTTGATGGCATTGCTCAGCAGGTTGCGCACCAGCTCCTTGAGCAAGGTGGCATTGCCTTGCAGGTACACACCGGGAGTGCCCGGCTCGGCCCCTTCGTAACCCATGTCCACGTGGCGCTCCATCGCCAGCGGCAGCAGGTCTTGCATCACCTCAATCACCAGCTCCACCAAATCACAAGGCGAGCGCTGCAAACCGGTGCCCGCACCCTCGGCGCGGGCCAGTGCCAGCAATTGGTTGACGGTGTGCGTGGCCCGCACGCTGGAGCGTGCAATCTGCTCCAGAGAACGTTTGAGTTCTTGCGTGCTCATGCCCTCGCGTTGGGCCAGATCGGCCTGCATGCGCAGCCCTGCCAGCGGGGTTTTGAGCTGGTGCGCCGCATCGGCCAGAAAGCGCTTTTGCGTGGCCAGCGATTCATTCAGGCGGCGCAGCAAATCGTTCACCGCATCGACCAGCGGGGCTACCTCCATGGGCACGGCGCGGTGGTTCAAGGGCGACAGGTCTTCGGGCTTGCGGGCGCGAATGCGCTCTTCCAGCCGGTGCAGCGGCTTGATGCCGCGCGCCAGCGCCAGCCACACCAGCAGCACGGCCAGCGGCAAGATGACGAACTGCGGCAGCATCACACCTTTGATGATTTCAGCCGCCAGCACACTGCGCTTTTCACGCGTTTCAGCCACTTGCACCAGTGCCAGCTCGTCATTGCCCACCAGCGGCAGGCGCACCCACATGGCCGCCACGCGAATGTCTACGCCACGCAGCTCATCGTCGCGCAGCACCACCTCGCCGGGCGGAACGTCGTAGCGCGAGTGGGCTGAGGGAAAGTCGCGGTCGCCCGAGAGATGGTTGCCCTTGTTGCCCAGCACCTGATAGAACACCATGTCGGACTCATCGGCGCGCAAAATTTCGGTCGCGGGCAAGGGCAGGTTGAACTGGATGCGCCCATCAGGCTCCACCATGATCAGCTGCGCCAGCGCGTGTACGTTGTATTCCAGCGCACGGTCAAACGGCTTGTTAGCCAGCGACTGCGCCACCAGCCAGGTGAGCGCCAAACTCACAGGCCACAGCAGCAGCAAAGGCGTGAGCATCCAGTCCAGAATTTCTCCGAACAAGGATCGCTGCTCACGCTGGAATATCTTCACAAGGCGGACCTGTAATCAGTATATTTTTGGCCGCTAGCGCTTATGCAGCAAGCGCTGCCAGCTATGGTTTTTTAGCTTTGAATTTTTTCAAGGCAATAACCCAAGCCGCGCACCGTAGCAATGCGAATCGGGCCGCGCTCAATCTTTTTGCGCAGGCGGTGGATGTACACCTCAATCGCATTGTTGCTCACCTCTTCGCCCCACTCGCACAGGCGCTCCACCAGCTGGTCTTTGCTGACCAGACGGCCCGCGCGCTGCAGCAGCACTTCCAGCAGGCCCAGCTCACGCGCTGAGAGCTCCACCATCTTGCCGTCAATCGTGGCCACACGCCCGGCCTGGTCGTACAGCAAGGGGCCATGCTTGATGGAGTTGCTGGTGCCGCCCATGCCGCGCCGCGTCAGCGCACGCACGCGCGCTTCCAGCTCTTGCAGGCTGAACGGTTTGGCCATGTAGTCGTCCGCACCAAAATCCAGACCTTGCACGCGTTCGTCCACGCTGTCGGCGGCGGTCAAGATCAGCACCGGCAAGCCATCGCCACGCCCGCGCATGCGTTTGAGCACTTCCAGCCCGTGCATCCGGGGCAGGCCCAGGTCCAGAATCAGCAAGTCAAACTGGTTGTTGGTGACCAGGGCGGTATCGGCTTCAATGCCGCTGGCCACATGGTCAACCACAGCCCCTGCGCTGCGCAGGCTGCGCAACAGGCCATCGGCCAGCACTTGATCGTCTTCTGCAATGAGGATGCGCATGGGTCGGTCTCCTTGCTGCGCCGCGATCTGGTGCCGCAGGCTGCAGCGTGTGTTGTCACTCCACGCACGGCACCAGGGCGGCACCGTGCACCTGCGCATTCTAGAAGTGCGCCCCACGGTGCCCTACAGGTGTTTACGCGGGTGCTGCGATGCAGCAAGGCAGTCCGCACATCACGCCATGTCACCCGCGTCGCTGCCGTAAGCCTCCAGCCCCAGCCGCACCACCGTGGCCACATCCTCGCCCACAGCATCCACAAACTCGGCCTCGGCCTGCTGCACAGCGCGCTGGAAAGCCCAGTGCCATTCACACCCTGCCTCGGTGTACTGCACACGCTTGGCACGCCGGTCATGCGGATCAGCCACGCGGATCACCAGCCCCCAGGCCTCGCACTGATCCACCACATCCATCATGGCTTGCTTGCTCATGCCGGCACGCTCGGCCAGATCGGTAATGCGATCGCCCTGCAGCGAAAGGTGGCGCGTGATGTGAATGTGCGCCGCCCCCACCTTATCGCGCGCCGCCAGATTGGACAGTGCCAAAGGCGTCTCATCGTCCTGCGCCATCAAGCTGCGCACCCGCTCATCAAACTTGCGCATGGCATGGCCCAGCAAGCGCCCGAAATGCGTTTGCCGCCATGCTTCATCAGCCTGCAAAGAAGACGATTTAACAGACATAGTCAGTTTTACGAATAGTCATACAACTTGACTATATATATTTTTAAAAGCCCATACACTACTGTTCAAGCATCCAGCCTGTGAGCAACCACAGGGGGTGCACTTGTGAAGTCCACCCTCTCTTTCTTCAAGGAAACGCCATGAACGCCGTCGCACGCAACACCCCTGACGCCAACAGCGAAAAATCCAAAGCACTGGCCGCCGCGCTGGCCCAAATTGAAAAGCAATTTGGCAAAGGCACCATCATGAAGCTGGGCGAAGGTGAAGCGATTGAAGACATCCAGGTGGTGTCCACCGGCTCGCTGGGTCTGGACATTGCCCTGGGTGTGGGCGGCCTGCCCCGTGGCCGTGTGATTGAAATCTACGGCCCGGAATCTTCGGGCAAGACCACGCTGACCCTGCAAGTGATTGCCGAGATGCAAAAGCTGGCAGGCACCTGCGCCTTCATCGACGCCGAACACGCACTGGACACCGGCTACGCCCAAAAGCTGGGCGTGAACCTGAACGACTTACTGATCAGCCAGCCCGACACCGGCGAGCAAGCGCTCGAAATTTGCGACAGCCTGGTGCGCTCAGGCGCGGTCGATCTGATCGTCATCGACTCGGTGGCTGCTTTGGTGCCCAAGGCCGAAATTGAAGGCGACATGGGCGACAGCCTACCCGGTTTGCAAGCACGCTTGATGAGCCAAGCCCTGCGCAAGCTGACCGCCACCATCAAGAAGACCAATTGCACAGTCATCTTCATCAACCAGATCCGAATGAAGATTGGCGTGATGTTCGGCTCGCCCGAAACCACCACCGGCGGTAACGCGCTGAAGTTCTACGCCTCGGTGCGTCTGGACATTCGCCGCACCGGCACCATCAAAAAGGGTGACAACGCCATTGGTAACGAAACCAAGGTCAAGGTCGTCAAGAACAAGGTCTCGCCACCGTTCAAGACCGCCGAGTTCGACATCCTGTTTGGTGAAGGCATCAGCCGAGAAGGTGAAATTCTGGACATGGCCGTCGAAGCCAAGCTGCTGGAGAAATCCGGTGCCTGGTACGCCTACAACGGCGAAAAGATTGGCCAAGGCCGTGACAACGCCCGCGAATTCCTCAAAGAAAACCGCGCGCTGGCCATCGAAATTGAAAACAAGGTGCGCGAAAGTCTGGGGATCAGCTTGGTTGCCACAGGTGAAGGCGATGCGCCAAACAAGCCTGCCAAGGGCAAAAAGGCCGACAAGACAGCCGCCAGCACTGCCGACGAAGACGGCGTAATCGGTTAATCAGGTTCAGCATCAAAAAGGCTGCTGGCGCTTACCTATCAAGTGCCAGCAGCTATTTTTTTAACACCATGGGTTTTCACAAACTATCACTGACGGGCCGTGCACTCAAACTCCTCTCGCAGCGCGAACACTCGCGGTTGGAATTAGAGCGCAAGCTGGCGCCGCACGTCGAAGAAGGCGAAGACCTGGGTGGCGTACTGGATGCGCTGGAAGCCAAAAACTTCATCAACCCCGAGCGTGTGGCGCAATCGGTGCTGCACCGGCGTAGCGGCAAACTGGGCACCTCCCGCGTGCTGCATGAGCTGCGCAGCAAAGGGTTGGACGACGACACCGTGCGCGCCGCTGCCGAGCAGCTCAAAGACACCGAACACGCCCGCGCTTGGGACGTATGGCAGCGCAAATTTGGCGAGGCAGCCACCACCCCGCAAGAGCGCATGAAGCAAATGCGCTTTCTGGCCAGCCGTGGCTTTGGCGGTGATGTGGTCAACAAAGTGCTGCGCGGTCAGGCACCCGACGAGGCATAAGCCACTTCGTACTGGGAACACCCAGAGCCATCACCGGCTGCGCGCAAACGGCATACAGCTCGGCGGGCTCGCACTGCGCCACCAGTTTGAACAAGCAGTGCCATCTTCTCCCGCAGCTTTCGCATGAGAGGCTGCATGCCTACTCCTCGCGCAACCAGCGTCAGGGAATTGTCCGTATCAGCACGCTGCGGGGCGCAGCTTTTTCTTTCACCGCTTGCTGCCGGCAGGGTCAAAGGTAACGGAATGGCCCCGTTAACTACCGGCCACCGCCCTCATGGGCGTTGAGATTTTTGAGGCCCTGCCAAGATCCTCAAGATCGTGTGGCCCACCAGCAGACCAGTGAGCCACCTGTGATCAGCAGCACACCTTGCCAGAACGGCAGGCCCGGCTGCACCGATAGCCACACACTGGCCAGCAAGGCAGACAGCACGGGCGTGAAATACGAGCCCGCAGCCATCACCGCCAGATTGCCGCGCTGAATGCCATGCTCCCAGCAACTGTAGGCCAGCGCTGTAGCAGCGCCCACAGTCAGTACCTGCGCGCCCACACTCCAGCTCCATTGCATGGGCGGCACATCCAGCGCCAGCCATTTCAGCCAGAGCAGCACCGAAGTAAGGATCAAAAACAGGCCCACACCGTTAAAACCGCCGCCAAACATGCGCGCCAGCACGGAGTAGGCGGGCCACATGACTGCCGCACCAAACGCCAGTGCATACGCCAGCGGGTTGGCGGCCATGTGCGCACCCAGACTGTGCCACCATGGCGTCGCGCTGCCCTGGGTGCCCTCGCTCATCACCAGCACCAGCCCCCACAGACACAGTGCCACACCGGGCCACAGCCACCAACGGGCACGCTGCTGGCGGCAGACCACGGCCAGCACAATCGTCAGGCAGGGCCACAGGTAATTGATCATGCCCAGCTCCAGCGATTGCGGGCGGTCATGTGCCAGCCCAATCGCCACCGACAGGCAAATCTCATACAAAGCAAACAGCAGCCCGCAGACGATCAGGTACACGCGCGAAACACTGCGCAGTTGCGCACGTGAGGGCAGGCCTTTGACCAGCAGCACAAAAGCTGCGCTCACGCTGTACAGCACGGCAGCCCCACCCAGAGCGCCCAAGGCCTCAGCCACAGAACGCATCAGACCAACGGTGCAACTCCAGCACAGCACGGCCACAAGACCGATCAAGGTCGCGCGTTGAATACTGGCGGCGTCGCGGCCAATCGGGGAGTGAGACATCGTCATGGAGGGCAAAGGTCACAAAGAACAAAGAAAAAGAATCGGCGCTGGTGGGCTTCGCCGTCACATCGCGCATTGTGCCTGCGCTGCGACAGAGGAAATGCGGGCTTCCTGATGCCCGCAAGCAGCGCAGCAAAACCGTGAAACGCAATAAAAAGGCCTCTGACGAGGCCTTTTTATGAGAACAGGAGGGCGGCGAACCGCGCTTCAAACAATCAGCCATTGGACTGGGTTGTAGTCAGCTTGCGGGCATTGCTCTGGCGCACAAAACGGTAAGCGACGGCCAGCAATACAAACCACAGCGGCGTCACCACCAGCGCTTGGCGTGTGTCCGCCTCCAACGTCAGCAACACCAAGATGCCCGCAAAGAACGCCAGGCATGCCACGCACATCACCACACCGCCAGGCATCTTGAACGTGGAGCGCGCATGCAGCTCTGCGCGCTGTTTGCGGTACACGATGTACGACAGCAGCATCAACGACCAGACAAACATGAACAAGATGGCAGACACCGTGGTCACCAGGGTAAAGGCTTCCATCAAATTCGGAATCACCCACATCAAGAAAGCGCCAGCCAGCAGGCAGGTGCAGGAGAACAGCAAACCGTTGGAGGGCACGCTGTTCTTGGACAAACGCTGGAATGCCTTGGGTGCATCGCCCTGACGCGCCAATCCAAACAACATACGGCTGGTAGAAAACACGCCACTATTGGCTGAAGATGCCGCCGAGGTGAGCACCACAAAGTTGATCACCCCTGCCGCCGCAGGCAGACCTGCCAGCACAAACAATTCAACAAACGGGCTTTTGCCTGCCACCACATCGCGCCACGGCGTCACGGCCATGATGGCGACCAGTGCCAGCACGTAAAAAATGATGATGCGCACAGGAATCGAGTTGATCGCCCGGGGCAAGGTGCGCTCGGGGTCCTTGGCTTCTGCAGCGGTTGTGCCGACCAGCTCAATACCCACAAAGGCAAAAACCGCAATCTGAAAGCCTGCAAAAAAGCCCATCCACCCGTTGGGGAATATGCCGCCGTCATTCCACAAATTGGCCAGCGATGCAGAACGGCCCGCAGGGGACACAAAGCCCACCACCACCATGTAAAGCCCGGTGCCAATCAGCACGACGATGGCCACAATCTTGATCATGGCGAACCAGAACTCGGTTTCACCAAAGAGCTTCACCGTCAGCAGGTTCAAACCCAGCAGCAGCATCACGCAAGCCAGCGCGGGCGCCCACTGCGGAATATCCGGAAACCAGAACTGCGCATAGCCCGTGATGGCGATCACATCGGCAATGCCGGTGACGATCCAGCAGAACCAATACGTCCAGCCGGTAAAAAAGCCAGCCCATGGCCCCAGCAAGTCGGACGAAAAATCAATGAACGAGCGGTACTGCAAATTGGACAGCAGCAACTCGCCCATGGCCCGCATCACAAAAAACAGCATCAGGCCGATGATCATGTAGACAAACACGATGGACGGGCCCGCCAAGCTGATGGTTTTGCCCGAGCCCATGAAGAGCCCTGTGCCAATGGCACCGCCAATGGCAATCAGCTGAATATGGCGGTTGGTGAGATTGCGCTGCAGGTCAGCTTGACCATGCCGTTCAGGCGCGTTGGATGCTTCGAGAGTCATCAGAGGAAGCCTTTGCAAAAGCTGCCATCCACAGGACCCGGCACGCCACCACAGCGGCGCCGGACCACCATGACTGGCAGAGAAAACGGAAACAGGAAAACCATGAAAAAGCTGAGCGCCGTTGCGTGCGCACCACCCGGATACGCAGGGCCCAGCGCAAACCCGTGACCTGCGAACGCGCAAAAAGCAGATCGAAAAGCATCAAGACGGGAGCAGGCGACGCCACAAAGGCGGCAAGAATAAACCACAACTTCGCTGCAATAAGGCTTGCACACACGTTCTGCGAACAAGACGCCGACTGCATCAGTGCTACGAGCAATTTTTATGTGCGAGCCTGCGTCTTTTCAAAAAATACAGATGCCCGCACACAAAGCCAGCAACCAGCCCTGAAAAGAGTGGTAGGGCATAAAAAACAGTCCTACTAGGCTTTGATGCTCATGAATGCTGTGCTTTTAGCTATTATTTTTTAAAAAACCTCAAAAAACAGACAAAACCCATCAACCGCAGCCAATCGATTTTGACTGCGCCATTCACAAACCCAGCATCAGTTGCAGATTTTGTACGGCAGCGCCGCTGGCGCCCTTGCCCAGATTGTCCAAACGCGCAATCAACACGGCCTGGCGGTATTGCTCATTGGCAAACACACGCAGTTCCAACTGGTTGGTATTGGCCAAAGTGTCAGCCGCCAGTTTGTTGTCGTCGGTCGGTGGCAGCACCTTAACCCATTGCGCAGGCGCATTGGTCTTCGCGTAATGGCTGGCCAGCGCATCGTGCAGGTCGGCCGCTTTGGGTGCACCAGGCAGCAAATCCAGATGCAGGGGCAACTGCACCAGCATGCCTTGGGCAAAGTTGCCCACCGCAGGAATAAACACCGGGCGGCGCGTCATGCCGGTGTAGTGCAGGATTTCAGGAATGTGTTTGTGGCCCAGGCCCAGCGCGTAGGCTTCATAGGGCGCGGCATGACCCGCTTCATACGCTTCCATCATCGGGCGGCCACCGCCGGAGTAACCCGACACCGAAGGCAGAGCCAGCGCGTAATCCGCTGGAATCAAGCCGGCATCCACCAATGGGCGCAGCAATGCAATGGCGCCGGTGGCGTAGCAGCCGGGGTTGGAGACGCGTGTGGCAGCCTTTACTGCCTCCAGCTGACCAGCGCACAGCTCCGGAAAACCATACACCCAGCCGGGAGCGACACGGTGCGCGGTGGATGCATCAATGATCTTGATGGCGCGGCCGGTTTCTGCGGTGATGGCATCCACCATGGCCGTGGTCTCGCGCGCGGCATCGTCGTGCAGGCACAGGATGACCAGATCCACGCCTGCAATCAGCGCACGCTTGGCGGCAGGGTCTTTGCGCAGCTCTGGTGCAATGCTGACCAGCTCCACGCCCGCCATTCCCTGCAACCGGTCACGAATCTGCAGACCCGTGGTGCCGGCTTCGCCATCAATAAAGACTTTGGACATCTCATCGCTCCCGCGCCGCTGGCGCATCTATCGCCGCATGCTGCGGCACCGTCTCAATAAAAACGCGGATTGTCCCTTGCGGGGAGGCTTCCGCACGCCATCCATGGCGGGCCTAGGGTTTTTGCGGAGCTGCGCAAACACAGGTTTGACGCGGCTTGGCGCTGCTGTTTACGTATGAGGATACGTAGAACCCACTTGACATCGCACTTTTTGGTTGCAGTGCACCATGGTACATTCTTTGATTGCCATGTCATACGAGCCCGGCTCCGCATGTTTAGGCAGCAGGAAAACGGGCATTTTCCCCTCCGTTTCAGAGAGACAAGACTCATGAAGATTCATGAATACCAAGGCAAGGAAATCTTGCGCCAATTCGGTGTGCCCGTCCCACGTGGCATTCCGGCATTCACCGTCCAAGAAGCTGTAGAGGCAGCACAAAAGCTTGGCGGCCCAGTTTGGGTGGTGAAGGCGCAGATCCATGCTGGCGGCCGCGGTAAAGGCGGCGGCGTGAAGGTGGCCAAGTCCATCGAGGATGTCAAAGCACTGTCCGAGCAAATTCTCGGCATGCAACTGATCACGCACCAGACTGGCGCTGAAGGCCAGCAAGTGCGTCGCCTGTACATTGAAGACGGCGCCGACATCAAGAACGAGCTGTATGTGTCGCTGGTGACTGACCGTGCCACACAAAAGGTTGCGCTGATCGCTTCCAGCGAAGGCGGTATGGACATCGAGGAAGTGGCCCACTCCACACCCGAAAAGATCATCACCGAGATGATCGACCCCATTGCCGGCATCACTGTTGAGCAAAGCAAGAAGGTGGCTGCTGCCATCGGCCTGACAGGTGCATCGATCGACCAAGCCGTAGACATCTTCGCCAAGATCTACAAGTGCTATATGGATACCGACGCGTCGCTGGTGGAAATCAACCCACTGAACTGCGACTCCAAGGGCAATCTGATGGCACTGGACGCCAAGTTCAACTTTGACCCCAACGCGCTGTTCCGTCACCCAGAAATCGTCGCTTACCGCGATCTGGACGAAGAAGACGCTGCCGAAGTGGAAGCTTCGAAGTTCGATCTGGCCTACATCTCGCTGGACGGCAATATCGGCTGCCTGGTGAACGGCGCGGGTCTGGCCATGGCCACCATGGACACCATCAAGCTGTACGGCGGCGAGCCTGCCAACTTCTTGGACGTGGGCGGCGGTGCAACCGCTGAGAAGGTGACTGAAGCCTTCAAGATCATGCTCAAGAACCCCAAAGTGACCGGCATCATGGTCAACATCTTCGGCGGCATCATGAAGTGCGACACCATTGCCAACGGCGTGGTCACCGCTTGCAAGGCCGTGAACCTGTCCGTACCACTGGTGGTGCGCATGAAGGGCACCAACGAAGATCTGGGCAAGAAGATCCTGGCCGAATCCGGCCTGCCCATCATCGCTGCCGACACCATGGCCGAAGCGGCTGAAAAAATCGTCGCTGCCGTTAAGTAAAAAGCCCTCGGAGATAAAAACATGTCGATCTTTATCAACAAAGACACCAAAGTCATCACCCAGGGCATTACCGGCAAGACCGGTCAGTTCCATACCGAAAAGTGCCAAGAGTACGCGAACGGCAAGAACGCCTTCGTTGCAGGCGTGAACCCCAAGAAGGCTGGCGAGCGCATTTTTGACATCCCAATCTTCGGTTCTGTCAAAGACGCTGCCAAAGAAACCGGTGCCACTGTTTCCGTGATCTATGTGCCACCAGCAGGCGCTGCAGCTGCCATCTGGGAAGCTGTAGAAGCCGACCTGGATCTGGCCATCTGTATCACTGAAGGCATCCCAGTGCGCGACATGCTGGAAGTGCGTAACAAGATGAAGGCAAAGGAAGCTGCTGGCGGCAAGAAGACTTTGCTGCTGGGCCCTAACTGCCCCGGCCTGATCACGCCTGACGAAATCAAGATCGGCATCATGCCCGGTCACATCCACAAAAAGGGCCGTATCGGCGTGGTCTCGCGCTCCGGCACGCTGACTTACGAAGCTGTGGCTCAGCTGACCGAACTGGGCATTGGCCAGTCGTCGGCAGTGGGTATTGGTGGCGACCCCATCAATGGCCTGAAGCACATCGACGTGATGCGCGCTTTCAATGACGATCCAGACACCGACGCCGTCATCATGATTGGCGAAATCGGTGGTCCAGACGAAGCTGAAGCTGCTCTGTGGTGCAAGGCCAACATGACCAAGCCCATCGTTGGCTTTATCGCTGGCGTGACAGCGCCTCCCGGCAAGCGCATGGGCCACGCTGGCGCGCTGATTTCTGGCGGTGCTGACACTGCCGATGCCAAGCTGGCCATCATGGAAGAATGCGGCTTCACCATCACCCGCAACCCTTCCGAAATGGGCCGCCTGCTGCAAGGTCTGCTGAAGAAGTAAGCCGCAGCATTGCGCTAACGCAAAAGGCCGTGCCGACTTCTGTCGGGGCGGCCTTTTTTACATTCCGCTATGCCCCTCACGGCACTGTCGTTTACGCAAAACTACGCACGCCACTCGGTAAGCCCAGGCGTAAACTGCCTACTCCAAAAAAAGAAACGCCGGTCTGCCTATAGCAGGACGGCGTTTTCAATTCATAACAGCGGAGTAAAAATGGAGTTTCTGAGCACTGCCGATTTCTGGATCGGCCTGATGAAGATCGTCTGGATCAACATCATTCTTTCTGGCGACAACGCTGTCGTCATCGCCCTCGCCGCCCGTTCATTGCCTGCGGAACAGCAAAAGAACGCCATCATGTTTGGCTCTGGCGCGGCTGTGTTTCTGCGCATCGTCTTGACGGTGGTCGCGGCCAAACTGCTGGAGCTGTCGTTCCTGCAAGTCATCGGCGGCTGCCTACTGCTGTGGATTGGCTACCAGCTGCTGACTGGCGGAGAGGAAGAAGAAGGCGAAACCAAGGGCAAGGGCTCCATGGCTGCCGCCATTCGCACCATCTTGATTGCCGATCTGGTGATGAGCCTGGACAACGTGATTGCCGTCGCCGCCACCGCGCAAGGCAATATGGTGCTGCTGATCCTGGGCCTGGCCATCTCTATTCCGCTGGTGATCTTTGGCTCCACGCTGATGATCAAACTCATGGATCGCTTCCCAGTCATCATCACGCTGGGGGCTGCACTGATCGGCTGGGTCGGCGGTGAAACTATTGTCAACGACAACCTGCTGCACGGCTACAGCATGGCCCACCCGTGGCTGCACTACGTCGCCGCAGCCGCAGGCGCCATCTTGGTGGTCGCTTTCGGCAAGTGGATGCAAAGCCGCCAAGTCAAATCGTCGGCCTAAGCCGTCGTTTGTTTGTACGCCCAAGCACCTCCCTCCCAACCCTTGCAAGAGTGACGTTCAGCTACACGTCACTCTTTCAAGCGCCAGACATAGACCATGCGCATTCACACGACGAAGCAGAAGCTGGCTTTTCAGAATGGGCAGTGAACCGTAACAAGAAGCGCCTTCGGGCGCTTTTTTCATGACCGAGCACAGAGTCAGCAGGCCCTTAATGCGCTTGCGCACTAGCAGAATCCCGTGACAGATTGCTAACTATCAAAAACTGCAGCAGCTTGCGTTGCCTAAATGCGCCATTCACAGTGCTTTATGTTTAGAAATCAATAACAATCTGCACTAGCAGCTACGTTTGCAGGAGCGCCGACCAACGCACGGTCAGTGACAAAAAAGTCACCTGAATGTGCCACGTCAACCGCGAAGTGACATTTTTTGTTGCTCAGCAAGCAAATATTGCAAGTTGCCAGCGTACGACCTATAAAAGCACCACTGGCACACCGATTGCAGTCCTGCCAACGTATTTTCTTTTTGTCCACTCCAAGGAGCTTTTTATGAAGCGCACCATGCAAAAGGGTTTCACCCTGATCGAACTGATGATCGTTGTTGCGATCATCGGTATTTTGGCCGCCGTGGCTTTGCCTGCTTACAAGGATTACACCATCAAAGCACGCGCCTCAGAGGTCGTACTTGCTGCCTCGCAATGCCGCACATCAATCAGCGAAGCCGTGCAAACTATGCGCAGTGATTTTGTTCCCTCGGGAACCAATATTTGGGGCTGTGAGGCCAACGTAGAGGGCTCTGGCTCAAATCCCACAAAAATGGTCAAAAGTATTACGACGACTGCAAATGGCGTAATTTCCGTTGCTCCTGATTTCGCGGCACTGGGTGTTAGTGGTTCTTCGCTAACAGGTACTTTGACACTCACACCTTATGTGGGCTCTGCAACTCTTGATGTAGTTTCGACACCCAGCCACCGTGGAGTACAAATCACTGAATGGCGTTGCCAAACCAGCGGAAGTATTGCCAAGTATGCTCCCGGCTCCTGTAAGTAATACCATGTGCCAAACAAAAAAGCCTCTTCATGAGGCTTTTTTGTTTTTCATTCGACTGTTTAAATTAATAAGAATAGTCTTCGGATGTGTTTCATTCTTGTTAATTTGGCTACTCTCTGATCATCATTCCCCTTGGAGCACTTTTACTCAAGAAGCATGCGCTGCTGCAGCAATCTGCCTTTTATACCCTTGGAGTAGCAGGCAAAATCTTTCAAGAATATTTAACTATACTTGTTTTTTATTTTTATCAATTGTTCTTATACAATTTATTTGTGGATTGATTTTTTTCGGTGATTTTATATTCGCGTTTACCATGATTGTACTCATGCGAATGTCTGCTATTTATGGGGCTACGGCAATAGTCGAAAATAAACAAAATATAGTTTTTATATTTTTTGGATTAATATTAATTTCCGCAACAATAAATGCATTTATTGGATTAGCTCAATGGCAAGGTTTATCCCAAGGGTTATTTATTTTAGAAAGCCCCACAGGCCGTGCGTACGGGAACTTTGCACAGCCCAATCAATTTGCCACTCTTCTTGTGATGGGCATCGCATCTTTAATTATATTTGATACTCAAAATAAAATTAACTCCATTATTGTTTATACACTTTCTGCTCTTCTTATTTTTACTCTGTGCATTACTGAATCAAGAACTGGCGCTCTATCTCTAGTTGTAATTACCGTCATAGTAATGATATTTGCCAACCATACAATTGCCTACAGAAGCTTGCGGTGGTTGGCGCCTGGGACAATCATATTCATTGCACTTCACATTAACTGGCATTACATTTCCAATTATTTCAATGGAAAAACCAGCCGAGTCATTACATACACCGATTCCTCAGGGCGCACTGATCTTTGGATACAAATGCTATCTGCAGTGCAAATAAAGCCATGGACAGGATGGGGTTGGTTGCAATTAGGTGCAGCACAAAATTTCGTTACATCGTCAAATCCTATAGCATTAAATATTGATCACGCACACAATTTAATTATTGATTTAATTGTCTGGTTTGGCATCCCTGCAGGAATTTTAATTACTATCTCTATCTTTTTTTGGTCATTTAAAATGATTAAATCAAGCCTAGGAAAAAATTCAAATAAAATACAATTCCTTTTTCTACTCTCTTTAATTCCAATTTTAATACACAGCCTTCTTGAATATCCATTTTCTTACATTTACTTTTTGCTACCAACTGCTTTTATCATAGGAACAATTGAGGGATTTTCAGAAGAAAAAACAAAAATTACAAAAATTAAAACCATTATACAAAACGCATTTCACTGTTTGTGTGTATTATTATTGATAATAATCGCAATAGAATACTCAAAAATCGAGGATGATTTCAGAGCGATCAGACTAGAAAGACAATTTACAACAAAAGCAGAAGAGAAGCATATATATAACTCTCCTCCTGAAATTTTGACACAGTACGGATATTTGATAAAAAGTAACCGAGACGATTCAATTCCGGAAAGTGAAATAACCTTGAAAACTATGAAACGTTTTCCTTGGCTCATGAACCATCAGCAGCATTATTTAGCATTACTTCAAGAAGGAAAATGTCAAGAGGCAACAGAACAGATAGTTTTAATTAGAAATTTATTTGGAAAATTCGGAGTTATCAAAACAAAAGAAGCTATTACAAGAACAAGAGTTGTCAATCAATGTGATTAATGAAAATTAAATAATAATTTTTAACTAGCTTCTCAGAAACTCCAATTCCCAGATAATCCACCTTGTTTTTCCGTCACCCGCACTCCCTCCATCACCATCCCCTTGTCCACAGCCTTGCTCATGTCATAAATAGTGAGCAGCGCGATTTGCACGGCGGTCAAGGCTTCCATCTCCACACCTGTTTTGCCATGCGTTTCAACCGTGGCCTCGCAGCGCACCGCGTTAGCTTCCGGCAATAGCTCAAAATCTACGGCCACGCGGGTCAGTGCCAAGGGGTGACACAGCGGGATCAAATTGCTGGTTTGCTTGGCCGCCATGATTCCGGCGATACGGGCAATACCCAGCACATCCCCCTTTTTGGCTGTGCCGTTTTGAATGATGGCCAAGGTTTCGGGCTTCATCACAATGCGGCCTTCTGCCACCGCAATACGGTGCGTGGGCGCCTTGTCACCGACATCCACCATGTGCGCTTGGCCATGGGCATCAAAGTGGGTCAATCCGTGGTTGGGAAGATTTTGTTCGCTCATAGGGGGGTAATCAGTCAGTAAAGAAGCAAGCAGCCCGGCTCTGGCACACCCATCGGCATGCCATTTCAAGTCCATCAAAAGCGTTGGTGAAAGCCAAGCACTGGCAGCGCCAGCGCACATCCTGCAACACCGCAAAGCCATCGTTTGATGCAGAAATCGAATAAAGCAGGGAACGCGGTCACAATACAGGCATCATAAGAGTCTGTTCCTGCCTCAGATGGCCTTGCGCCTTTTTGTTGCCCATGAAGACTGTTTTCACTGATTTGGCTGCGCCCGTGCTGCGCGCAAGTTTGCTGATGCTGGCCTTGAGTACGCCGCTGTGGCACATTGCGCCCGCACAAGCGCAGCTGTCGCTGCCCAATATGGGCGATGGCGCCGAGATCACCAGCAGTGAAGAGCGCCGCCTGGGTGACCGCATCATTCGCTCGCTGTACCGTGACCCGGACTATATTGACGACCCTCAGTTGCAGGCCTATGTTGTGGGCATCTGGCAGCCTTTGGTACAGGCAGCCAAGGCACGTGGCGACATGTCGCCCGAGCTGGAAGAGCGTTTTGCTTGGCAAATACTGCTGGGCCGCGATAAAAGCATCAACGCCTTCGCACTGCCAGGCGGTTATTTGGGCGTGCACCTGGGCCTGATTGGCGCCGTATCCAGCAGCGATGAACTGGCCACGGTCATGGCGCACGAGCTGACGCACGTCACCCAGCGCCACATTGCCCGCATGCTTGGCGAAGAGAAAAAAAGTACGCCGCTATTGGTCGCGGGCATGATTTTGGGGGCACTGGCGGCCAGCAAAAGTCCAGATGCAGCGAATGCACTCATTTTGGGTGGGCAGGCGGCAGCGATTCAAAACCAGTTGAGCTTTTCTCGCAGCATGGAGCGCGAAGCCGACCGCATTGGTTACAGCCTGCTGGCACCCGCAGGCTTTGCCCCACAAGGCGCAGTCAGCATGTTTGAAAAACTGCAGCACGCCAGCCGTTTGAATGACAACGGTAGCTGGCCCTATCTGCGCAGCCACCCGCTGACCACGGAACGCATGGCTGACATGCAAACCCGCGTGCCCCATGGCCAAATGCAGCCCCCCGTGCCCACCATGGAGCACGCCATGATGTCTGCCCGGGCGCGCGTGCTCAGCCGCCCAGGTTCTGACAGGCTGCGCCAATGGGCGCAGCAGCCGTCACAACCCGAATTTGCGCAGTTATCACCCCTGGAGCAGGCAAGCCAGCTGTACGCGGCAACGCTCAGTCATATGGAACTGAAAGCTCTGGGCGATGCACGCCAGAGATGGAACCAGCTCCATACGCACGTCCAAGCGCGGGGCGATGCTGCCGCGCAATTGCAAGTGCGCTGGCTGGGCGCCGAGCTGGAGCTGGCCGCCAAACAACCACAAGCGGCACTGCAGTTATTAGGCAACAACACGCTGAGCGGAAAGATGGCGCGTCCCGCCTTGATGCTGGGCAGCCAAGCGCTGATTGCCACAGGACAAGCCCACACGGTGTCTGACAAGCTGCAAACCTGGGTTATTGAAAACCCGAACGATGCATCAGCCTGGCGTCTGCTGGCGCAGGCATGGCAGGCACAAGGGCTGGGTTTGCGTGCTATCCGTGCTGAAGCGGAGGCACAGGTCGCGCATTACGACTATGCCGCCGCAGTAGACCGCTTTAAGGCAGCACAGGACATGGCGCGCCGCAGCAGCACGCAGGCGGATTACATTGAAGCATCCATCATTGACACCCGGCTGCGCGCCGTGGATGCCCTACTGCGGGAACAAGCGCGCGAGAAGTGATTCGATGGCGATGCCGATCAGCGAATAAAGGATGGCACCCCACACCGCGGCCCAAAAGCCTGTGACATGCAAGCCACCCAGCAGGCCGGAGGCCGCCCAAAACATCAGGCCATTGATGATGAAGAGGAACAGGCCCACCGTAATCAAAGTCACGGGCAAAGTCAGCAGCACCAGCACGGGGCGTACCAGCATGTTGAGCAAGCTGATCACAATCACCGCCCACAAGGCCGAGCCAAAGCTCTCGACCTGCACACCACTGAAGACCGCAGCCACCAAGAGCAGTGCGCCCGCATTAAGCAACCATTTGAACAAGATTTTCATGCGAATCAGCATAGCAGGCTGAAGCGTCGTTGGCATGCGACACCCCGCCTGAGCACAAAAGCACAGACGTAAAAAAGGGAGCTAGCAGCTCCCTTTTTTGTTAGCCATGGCCACCGTTTTATGCCGCCATGGTTTCGCCAATCAGCACCGTCCACAGCGCGCCAACGCCCGCCAACGTGCCCGCCAGCTTGCGCAAAGGCGACAACACAGGCTGCTGGGCCACTTGGGCTTCGTGCTCTTGCATCTTGGGGCGGCGCATGTCGATGACTTGGGCTTGGCCGCCATACTCCGCCTGCAGGCTGGCCAGCAATTCGGGCAAGGGGCCGCGGGCCAATACCGTGCTGACCTGCACGCCACGATCTTGCAGCATGGGCACGCAGTCTTGAAACAGACGGTCAGCCCACTTGTTGCGCCAATTTTCACGAGAGCGATTGCTCACAAACTTACTGACACGATGGGTGATACGTGGAGCACACGCCACCAGCACCCAATGGGCGCGGGCAGTCTGGGGCGCTTGGGCCGTGGCTTGCAGCAAGCGTCGGGCGTAATCAGCGTCGTCCACGTATACGATGATGGTTTCCATCTATGTCTTTCCTCGGTCGGTAACAGGAGTTGAAGGCGTCTCGTAAAAAGCAAAAGCCCTACTGAGACTAACACCAGAGATTTTGGTTCCTTGGTGTTACCAACAGCAGGGCTGGATCAAACACAGGGCACGGCCAACGCCATGCCCATGGCTTGCTTAGTGGGCTGCTTTGGCGCCAGCTTTCTTGGCAGCCGCCCATTTACCCAAGGCCAGCACCAGCAGTGCACCGCCTACGTGGGCAATCCAGTACAACGGCATCGAGGTATTGAGGATCGCCATGCCTTGCTCGTTAGCCTGCAGCAGCTTGGGCGCCCAAGTCCACTTGTCGGGGTTCACGAACAGTGGATCGGTCACCAGCATGCCGCCGGCAATCCAGCCCAGCAACATACCGCCCACCACAATGATCAGGGGGTAACGGTCCATCAGCTTGATGACCAGTTGCGAGCCCCAGACAATGATCGGGATAGAGATCAGCAAGCCCAGAATGATCAGCAGCATTTGGTGTTCACCCGAGCTTTGGGCCGCACCGGCAATCGCAATCACGTTGTCCACCGACATCACCAAGTCGGCCACGATGATGGTCTTGATCGCCGCCAACAGCTTGTCGCTGCCTTGGATGTTGTCGTGGCTTTCTTCGTCTGGCGCAACCAGCTTGATACCAATCCACACCAGCAGCACAGCGCCCACCAGCTTCAGTGCTGGCAGTGCCAGCAGCACCATGGCAAACGCAATCAGGATAACGCGCAAGACGATGGCACCCGCAGTACCGTAAATGATGCCCTTGCGGCGCTGCTCCGGCGGCAGCTTGCGGCAGGCCAGCGCAATCACTACGGCGTTGTCACCACCGAGCAAGATGTCGATGATGATGATTTGCCCCAGTGCAATCCAGAACGGGGCATGGGTCAGGAAATCCAAATCCATATAAAACCTCAAAAGGAAGCTACACGCACGACAACGCACTATGCAGCGGTTATTTACGCATGGGCACCCGGGGAAGTCTGGAAGGGCGCAGCACTAGACCTGCGCACTATGGGAGCTTCTTTGGGGACCCTGTGTAATCAGTCACCCAAAGGTCTTGCCCGCAAGATCCTGCTGGATCTCACCTGACAAGCCGGAAACCGAAGTTTCGTACTGACGACTTGCCAATCCGCTGAAGTGCCGCTGCATGGTGCTGGCCCCAGCGGGGAGCTACTCCCCTTTGAAGGCCGCAATTTAAACACAAGTCAAAGTACTGTGTGAATAAATGTGCATGTGGATTTTGCGGATGTTCGCCGCGCGCGTCTTGTGCCTGTCGCGGCTCTCGTACGCTTGGCACTTCATGGAACGCATTCACATTACCGATTTGGAAGCCGCCATCAACTTCTGGCGTGCGCGCTCCACGCAGGGGCCGGGCTTGGCGCTGGCGGCAGAAACCGCACACCTGGCCGAGGTGTATGCCGGTTTGATTTGCACACAGGCCACCCACATTGCCCTGCCAGACATGCCCGAAGCCGCTTTGTACGTCTGGCTGACCTGGTACGACACGCAGCCCGATACGCCGTGCATTGCGATTTGCTCCACCAGCCAGGGCGACAACCTGTGCAAAGGCTGCGGACGCAGTTTTGAAGAGGTGCAACGGTGGCCCAGCATGAGCCCGTATGCCAAACGCGCCGTCTGGCAACGCATCACCACCGAAGGCACCGCGTGGCGTTTTACACACTACGCCGAGCGGGCATTGGAAAACAAATCATAAAAAATAAGAGCTAATGGCGCTTGTTATTCGATACTTTCAGATAGTTTTATCTCTGAACAGCAATAAATACTTGCGCTAGCAGCTCTTCTTTTTACCAGCCCCAGCCAATGTGCAACGGCAAATACACCGCCATGCCCACCACGATGGTGCCCAGAATGCCGCGTTTCCACACAAAGTAGATCGACGCGCACAGCGCCGCTGGCAGGCGGGCATCGGCCAGCGAGGTGATCAGCGCACCTTGGCTCATGAGGATTTCAGGCGCAATCACGGCGGCCAACGCGGCCAACGGTGCGTACTTGAGCCCGCGCTTGAACCACTCGGGCATGGGCACTTCACGCTCTGGAATCATGAAGAAAGCCCGCGTGACCACGGTCACCACCGCCAGACCCAAGGTGGAGACCCAGGGCCAGATTCCCGTCCACTCCGCACTCATTGCGACTCCTTGTCTTGGGCCCGCTCAGGCAGCGGCATCACGGGGAATTTTTCACCCTTGCTGGGGTCAGGCGGGCGAATGGCCGGTTGTGGCTGCAGCCGTGCTGCACGCCGTTCGGCCGTTTCCATCAGCAGGCCTGCCGTGACTGCTGCCGCAATCGCCACCAGAATGTTCATCTTCAGCGGCAGCGCAAACGCCGCCACGGCCGCACCGCTGGCCACCACGGCCGCCAGCCAGGTGGCCTTGTCTTTGAGCATGGAATACAACACGCCCAGCAAGGCCAGCACGCCCGCAAAGCCCAGCCCCCAGTCCAGCGGAATGACATCGGCCAGCAAGATGCCCGCAATCGATGCCACTTGCCACGACACCCAGTTGCCCACAGCAGCACCCCAGAAAAACGACAGCTGCTCCGGCTTTTTCTCGGGCGTTGGATAGCGCTGGGCAAAAGCCACAAAGATGATGTCGCCGCTGAAATAGCCGAGCGACACACGGTGCGCCAGCCGCAGATGGCCAAAGTAGTGGCGCCACATGCTGCTCAAAATCACAAAGCGCAGGTTGACGCAGGTGGCGGTAAACCACACCACCCACAGCGGTGCACCCACCATCATCAGCGGCAGCACGGCCAGTTGGGCACTGCCGGCGTACACGGTGAGCGACATGAAAATGGCCAAGGGCACCGACATACCAGCTTTGACCATGGCTACGCCGGTCACCAGTCCCCAGGCACCAATGCCCAGCATGGTGGCCATGACGGCGCGCACACCGATGGAAAAAGCGGGCTCGCGAGCAATGCCTGTGGCGCGCTGCCAAATAGCGTGGGTCTGCACGGCTTACTCCACCGCCACGTCGGGCAGCGTCAAGACAGCACCCACAGGCAACTCAAACCCGCGCAGAAAGTCTGCCGCCGCCAAACGCTTGCCACCGGCACGCTGCAATTGCAGCAGGCGCAGCGCCCCAGTACCGCAGGCCACCAGCACACCGTCTGCATCTGCAGCCAGTACCGTACCCGGCTGGGCGCTGCCTGCATAGGCTTGCGGTGCAGCCACCCACAGCTTGATAACTTCCGCACCATATTGCGTAGCGCCACCGGGAAAAGGATTGAACGCACGCAGGCGGCGGTCCAGCGCTACCGCCGGCAAGCTCCAGTCCATCCAGCTTTCAGCCTTTTCAATTTTGTGGGCGTAGGTCACACCTTCGGCGGGCTGGGGGGTGCGTGTCAGGCCGCCACAAGCACTCAGTTCCAGCGCTTCAACCACCATGCGACCGCCCAGATCGGCCAGCTTGTCGTGCATGCTGGCGGTGGTGTCGGTGTCGGCAATAGGCAACGGCTCCATCAAGCACATATCGCCGGTATCCAGGCCAATGTCCATCTGCATGATGGTCACGCCCGTTTGCGCATCCCCAGCCTCAATCGCCCGGTGAATGGGCGCCGCGCCACGCCAGCGCGGCAAGAGCGAGGCGTGGATATTCAGGCAGCCTTTGGGTGGTAAATCCAGCACCCATTGCGGCAGGATCAGGCCATAGGCGGCCACCACCATGACATCGGCCTTGGCATCCAGCAAGGCTTGGCGCGCCGCAGCGGCATCTTCGGGGTATTTACCGTCGAGACGCAGGCTCAGGGGTTGCGCCACGGCAATCCCGTGCTCCAGCGCGCATTGCTTGACCGGTGAGGTCTGCAGCTTCATGCCACGGCCCGCAGGGCGGTCTGGCTGGGTCAGTACCAGGGGAACCTCAAAACCTGCCTGCAACAGGCGTTCCAAAGCCACACGCGCAAACTCAGGCGTGCCGGCAAAAATAACTCTCATGCGTTCCATCCGAAGGAAAAACTACTGCCATTGGCTGGGCAGTTGCAGCGTATGACGCAGGGCGCGCAGTCGCTGTGATGCAGGGGACAACCAGCGCCTCAATGGCGCGAGTCTTCGTCGTTGCGCGCTTCGTCGGTAAACATCACGCGCCGCACCACCCCTTGCGGGTCGATGAACACATGCGCTTGCCGGTCGATGCTATTTTCGCGAATCCGGTAGGTCCAGATGTCGCCTTTGAAGTTGCCCACACCCTCCACCAGCGCAGGCTTGCCAAAGTAGTTGAAAACACTTTGGCGGTTGTCATCACCCGGCTGCAGCTTGAGAAAATGGGCTTCTTGCAACACTTGCTCGACATGCACCAGACGCTGCTGTGCATCCAGCTGCATGTGATAGACCTGCTGCCCGGCTGGCTGGCGGCTGTACACCCAGCGTTCACCGCCGCCGTCCAGCGGCACGCGCACATGGGGCTGCCCCATGTCTTGCAGCAACTGCGCGGCAGGTGTACCGGGTTTTTGCCACTCGGGCACGGCGCACGCGGACAAAAAGCCTGCACACACCGCTGCAGCGGCCCAGCGCCACAAAAAAGAGAGCGCTGGGCGACGGCACATCAGCGTTCTGCCTGTTTCTGTTGCTTAACCAGCTTGGTCTTGATGCGATTGCGCTTGAGGGGCGAGAGGTACTCTACAAACACCTTGCCGATCAGGTGATCCATCTCATGCTGGATGCAAATGGCCAGCAAGCCTTCGGCTTCGATTTCGCGGGCTTGCCCGTTTTCATCCAAAGCCCTGACCTTGACCGAAGTCGAACGCTCGACGCCGTCATAAATACCGGGCACCGACAGGCAACCCTCTTCATTGATCAGTTTTTCTTCACTGGCCCAAATGATCTCAGGGTTGACCAGCACCAGGCGCTGATCATGGTCTTGCGAGACATCAATCACCACCAGGCGCTCATGAAAATCCACTTGCGTGGCAGCCAGGCCAATGCCCTGGGCGTCATACATGGTCTCGAACATATCCTCAATTTGCTTGCGAATACGGTCATCCACCTGCGCAACAGGTTTGGCCACCTTGTGCAGGCGAGGATCGGGAAAGCAAAGAATTGGAAGTAAGGCCATGGCAGATTCAGAAAATATGTCTCTATTTTCGCCACTTTCGCGCCGTCGCGCAGCACAAGTTGTTGATACGCATTGCCCAATCAAGGCCTTGGAATGAGAATCTGCAAAGATTGCCTGTACACAATGGAATCTGTATCTACATCAGAGAGAGGGAAAAGCATGAAGGGAACTGCCACCACGGGTGTCTTGATCATTGTCGCTGCGCTGTACAGCACGATGGGCATTGCACAGGCCCAGTCCTTCCCTGTCACCGCAGGACAACGTGCCACTGCCGCGCAAGTCGCGCAGCAGGGCGTGCCACTGTCCGCCCTGAACCCCAATGCACCCGCCAGCTACACCGTGCAACTTGGCGACACCTTGTGGCGCATTTCCGGCCTGTTTCTGCGCCAGCCTTGGCGCTGGCCCGAGCTGTGGGGCATGAATTTGCAGTCCATCCGCAACCCGCACCTGATCTACCCCGGGCAGGTGTTGTACTTGGAAACAGAAGGGGATTACGCGCGCCTGAGCACGGCACGCAATGGCAGCCCTGAAACCGTGAAGCTCACGCCCAGCATACGCAGCCAAAGCCTGTCTGACATGGCCTTGCCCACACTGCAAATGCACATCATTGAGGCGTTTCTCACCGAGCCATTGGTGATTGATAGCAACACGCTAGAGAGTGCACCACGCATCATTGCGGGCGAAGACGAGCGCACCATGCTCTCGCCAGGTGACCGAGCCTATGTGCGTGGGCCTGCCCAGGCACCACTGGTGTATCAAGCCGGAGATGCACGCAGCTACCGCCTCTTTCGCCAAGCGATACCACTGCGCGACCCCATCTCCCAAGAAATTCTCGGCTATGAAGCCCAGTATCTGGGCCAGGTCGAGCTAGAGCGTGGTGAAACACCCGCCCCAGTCGCGTCACAGGATGCTGGGCCGCTGTATTTACCCGGCACCGTTAACGTTCGCAAGATCAAGGAAGAGATACGTCCGGGCGATCGTTTGCTGCCCGAGCCGCCGCGCCAATCCCTGAACTTTGTGCCCCACGCCCCGCAGACACCGGTGACGGCCCATGTGGCGTCCATCTACGGCAGCACGTCCTTGCGCTATGGCACGCAGTATCAGGTCGTCGCCATCAACAAGGGCAGCCAAGATGGCATGGAGCCCGGGATGGTGCTGTCGCTGATGACCACGGGGCAAACGCTGGTGGACAAGACCGACCCTTTGCGCGCCACGGTACAGCTGCCCAACGAGGAAAACGGCATGGCCATGGTGTTTCGCAGCTTTGACCGCGTGTCCTATGCGCTCATCATGGACATCCAGCGCGGCGTGCAAGTGGGCGACCTGCTCACCACACCGCGCTGAGCAGTGCCATGGCAGCAGCCCTCACTCCGTGGGAACGCTCAGATTTAGAAGCGTGGCTGCGTCTGTCACTAACGCCCGGCGTCGGCAATGCAGCCGCCCGCCGATTGCTTGCGCGCTTTGGCTCAGCCACGGCCATCTTTGAGGCTTCAATTACCGAGCTGCAATCTTGCGTCAGCTTGGCGCAATCTGCACAACTGCGCCATCACCCCGACGGGTTTGCCACAGCCTGTGACACCACATGGCAATGGCTACAAGTCAGCTCGCCCGATTTTGGCCATGCGCTGATCACACTCGGTGATCCACGTTACCCAGAAAGCCTGCTACACACCGCCGATCCACCGTTGATGTTGTATACGGTTGGCCCAGCTACGTGGCTGGAGCGCTGCGAACCCTTGGTGGACTGGCAGCACAGTGTGGCCATCGTCGGCTCACGCAACCCCACCCCCCAAGGGGCGGACAACGCACACCAATTTGCCCACCATCTGGCAGATCAGGGCTGGTGCATTGTGTCGGGTATGGCGATGGGCATTGATGCTGCGGCCCACGAAGGCGCATTGGCTGCCAGCCATCAACCACTGCCCACCGTGGCCGTAATCGGCACCGGCATAGACCGTGTCTACCCTCGTCAGCACAAACAATTGGCACACCGGCTGGCTCAGCACGGACTGGTCATCAGCGAATTCCCACTGGGCACACCGCCGATTGCCAGCAATTTTCCCAAACGCAACCGCATCATTTCCGGATTGACGCGTGGCACCTTGGTGGTGGAAGCCGCCTTGGCCTCTGGTTCACTGATCACGGCCCGAACGGCGTCAGAACAAGGCCGTGAAGTATTTGCCATTCCCGGCTCCATCCACAGCCCGCAAGCGCAGGGCTGCCATGCCTTGATACAGCAAGGTGCCAAGCTGGTCACGCGGGCGCAAGATATTCTGGATGAATTCGATGGCAACCACCCTGCCAGCACGGCAGCAGCGCAAGCCAACCCGCCATCCACCAACGAACACCCCTTGCTCATCGCCATGGGCTATGACCCTGTGCATCTTGACCTTCTTATCGCCCGCACAGGATGGGGTACGGCAGAGGCGCAAGCCCAATTGCTGGAGCTGGAGCTAGAAGGTCTGGTGCATCGCTTGCCGGGCGGCCTGTTTCAGCGTGCAGGCCAAGCCTAAAAGGCCGACACGTAAAAAAGGCACCTTGCGGTGCCTTTTTGCTAAGAGCAACTGAGAGCGCTGGCGGTCAGACCACCGCCCCTGCGTTGGGGTCATTCGGGTCTTGATCTTGCTTGCTGGGCTTGACCAAATCTTCACGCTTGACACCCAGCCACATCACAATGGCCGCGCCCACAAAAATGGACGAGTAAATACCAAACACGATACCAATGGTCAGCGCCAGCGAGAAGTAATGCAGGCTAGGGCCACCAAAGAAGAACATGGCCAGCACCATGGCTTCGGTCGATGCGTGGGTAATCACCGTACGGCTCATCGTGGAAGTGATGGCGTGGTTAATGACCGCCGTCGTATCCATCTTGCGTTGCTTGCGGAAGGTTTCACGAATCCGGTCGAACACCACCACCGACTCGTTCACCGAGTAGCCCAGCACGGCCAGCACACCAGCCAGCACAGGCAACGAGAACTCCCACTGGAAGAACGCAAAGAAACCCAGAATGATCACCACGTCATGGAAATTGGCAAACGCTGCAGCCACGCCAAACTTCCACTCAAATCGGAACGCCAAGTAAACAATGATGCCAATCATCACCACGGCCAGCGCCAGCAAGCCATTGGTGACAAGTTCTTCACCCACGGATGGGCCTACAAACTCCGTACGGCGCAGTTCCACCGCAGCATCTTCGGCCTTGAGTGCCGTCAACACCTGCTCGCTTTGCTGGGCCGAAGTCACGCCCTGCTGCACAGGCATGCGGATCATCACATCGCGTGCCGTGCCAAAGTTTTGCACGGTCACATCGCTGTAGCCCTTGTCCTGAATGGTCTTGCGCACCTTTTCCAGATCTGCAGGCTGGCTATACGCCACTTCCATGACCGTACCACCCGTGAACTCCACGGACAAGTGCAAGCCCTTGGACACCAAGAAGAAAACGGCCAAAACAAAAGTGATGATGGAAATCGCGTTGAGCACCAACGCGTATTTCATGAACGGAATGTCTTTTCGAATGCGGAAGAGTTCCATAGCTTCCTCCTTTACTTCGCTTCTTCAACGGCAGTGCCGTCGGGGCGCCAGATGGTGCCAATGGACACGCTCTTGAGCTTTTTCTGGCGGCCATACCAAAGGTTGGCCAGACCGCGTGAGAAGAACACGGCAGAGAACATGCTGGTAGCGATACCAATACAGTGCACCACCGCAAAACCACGGACCGCGCCCGAACCAAAGGCCAGCAGCGCCAAGCCTACGATCAAGGTCGTCAAGTTCGAGTCCAAAATGGTGGCCCACGCGCGGTCATAGCCGGCATGGATGGCAGCCTGGGGCGACAGCCCCGCGCGCAATTCTTCTCGAATGCGCTCGTTGATCAGCACGTTGGAGTCAATCGCCACACCAATCGCCAGCGCCATCGCAGCGATACCGGGCAACGTCAACGTGGCTTGCAACATGGACAAAATTGCCATCAGCAGCAACACGTTCACACCCAGCGCCACCGTCGAGAAAACGCCAAACATGTGGTAGTAAATGCACATGAAGATGGCGATGACCACAAAGCCCCAGACCACAGAGTTGATACCGCGGTCGATGTTGTCTGCACCCAAGCTGGGGCCAATGGTGTATTCCTCGATGATCTCCATGGGCGCAGCCAGCGAACCTGCACGCAGCAGCAGCGAGGTGTCATTGGCTTCCATGGTGGTCATGCGACCCGAAATTTGTACGCGGCCGCCGCCGATTTCGGAGCGGATCACCGGCGCCGTCACCACTTCGCCCTTGCCCTTTTCGAACAAGATGATGGCCATGCGCTTGTTGATGTTCTCGCGCGTGATGTCCTTGAAGATGCGCGCGCCCTTGGCATCCAGCACCAGGTTCACGGTTGGCTCTTGCGTCTGACCGTCAAAACCAGGCTGGGCATCGGTGAGGTTTTCACCCGTCAACACCACTTGCTTCTTGACGATCACCGCGTTGCCGTTGCGATCCAGATAGCGTTCAGAGCCAAAAGGTACGTTACCCGAACCCATTTCGGCTGCGCGGCCTTCAGAGGACTCGTCCACCAAACGCACTTCCAAGGTCGCAGTACGGCCCAAGATGTCTTTGGCCTTGGCGGTGTCCTGCACGCCGGGCAGTTGCACCACGATGCGGTCCAGGCCTTGCTGTTGAATCACAGGCTCGGCCACGCCCAACTCGTTGATACGGTTGTGCAAGGTGGTAATGTTTTGCTTGAGCGCCTGCTCTTGCACCTTACGCAGCGCTTCGGGCTTGATGGTGGCACGCAGGCGGCCATCGGCACCCGCGCCAGATTCGGCCACTTGCAGATCAGGGAACTGGTCTGTAATCAGATTGCGTGTTGCCGTCATGCTGGCATCGTCGCGCAAGCGCACTTCAATCGCTTGGCCATCACGGCTGATACCACCGTGGCGAATGCTCTTGTCACGCATCATGGTGCGCAGATCACCGGCCAGCGACTCTGCGCGCTTGGTCAGCGCAGCCTGCATGTCCACTTGCAACATGAAGTGCACGCCACCGCGCAAGTCCAAGCCCAGATACATGGGGTTGGCGCCCAAAGACGCCAGCCACTGGGGCGAGCGTGACACCAAGTTCAGCGCCACTATGTAAGCGGGATCGGTAGGGTCCGTGACCAAGGCACGTTCAATCACGTCCTTGGCTTTGAGCTGCTCGTCGGGCGTATTGAAACGCGCACGCACGGAGCTGCCTTCCAGACTCAGAATGTCAGGCGACAAAGAGGCGGCTTGCAACGCGCTCTCTACGCGGGCGAGTACACCCTCGTCGACCTTGACGGAAGATTTGGCCGAAGACACTTGCACAGCAGGTGCTTCGCCGAAGAAGTTGGGCAGGGTGTAGATCACACCTACCAGTAGCGCGACCACAAGGATCGCGTACTTCCAGACCGGGTATCGGTTCATGATCGCGCTCTATCTCTCACGCTAGAAACAGGGCGCGGTATGCCTTTAGAAAAGCCCACCGGCCCGCTCAACCAGAAGAAAGTCTGGTCTTACTTGACGGTGCCCTTGGGCAACACTTGCACGACAGCGGAGCGCTGGATCTGCACCTTCACGCCGGTCGCGATTTCGATGAACAGGAATTGCTCATCCAGATCTACCACACGACCCAAAATGCCACCCGAAGTTGCCACGTCGTCGCCCTTGGACAGTGCTTCCACCATGGCGCGGTGTTCTTTTTGACGCTTCATCTGGGGACGAATCATCACAAAGTACAGCACCACAAACATCAGCACCAGAGGCAGCATGCCGGTGAGGGAAGACATCATGCCGCCTTCAGCAGCAGCGGCTGCGGGAGCGGTTTGGGCAAAAGCAGAAGAAATAAACACGGACGAACTCCAAAACGGAATGGGCCAAAAAAAGAACAGGCCACAAGGCCTGCCAAGCGCTACAGCATAGCCGAGCGCAAGTCAACGAAGCATTGTATGCGTGCGCCTTGTGACATGCCGCAGCTAAACCTGAGTACCTGCCAGTGTTTGCGGCTACACCGCTTTAAAGCCAAAACAGCTGCTAACGCTTACTGGGTAAGCGCTAGCAGCTATCTTTAACGCACTTTCTTGCAACAGAAAAGCGTGTGATTGGGCTTTATGCGCGGTGCTGATGGCCTGTCACAGGTGCTTGCCACTGCTGCATTAGCGCCTGCCATTTGCTGCGTGCTGCCTGCAAATGGCGCTCTTTCACATGGCCGTAACCTCGAATTTCCTCGGGGATGCGGGCAATCTCTACGGCCAGTGGCAACTTGTCCGCCGTCAGCTGGGACAGCAAAGCTTCGATACACGCCCGGTACTCGGCAATCAAGGCGCGCTCGGTTTTGCGCTCGGGGTTACGGCCAAACACATCCAAAGCGGTGCCACGCAACCCTTTCAAGCTGGCCAGCACCTTGAACAAGCTGCGAATGCGCGGTGCATACGCTTTCTTAACGAGGTGGCCCTGGTCATCTTTCGCAGCCGTTGCGGGCGACGCCAGGTGGTGCACCAGTTTGTAGTCGCCTTCAAACATGTCCGCAATCTTTTGCGTGAAAGCAGGGTCGGTGTGCAGGCGTGCCACCTCGTACTCATCCTTGTAGGCCATGAGTTTGAACAGGTAGCGCGCCACGGCTTCGGTCAACTTGGTGGATGCACCCAATTGGCCCTCTGCAGCCTGCACTTGGTCGACCAACGCACGGTACTGTGCGGCGTAAGCGGCATTTTGGTAGTCGGTCAAAAACGCTTCGCGCTGCGCCACCATCTCTTGCAGCCCGGGTTTTTTCACAAACTGAATGATTTGTGCGGTGCGGTAAATGGCTTGCACGTCTTCCAGGTTGTGCGCGCAGCGGCGACCCCACTCGAACGCAGCCTGGTTGTTGGCAATCTGTACGCCATTGAGCTCCATGGCGCGCAGCAGGGTTTCACGGCTGAGGGGAATGCGGCCCTTTTGCCAGGCATAGCCCAGCATCAGTGGGTTGGTGTAAATGCTGTCACCCAGCAGTTGCACCGCCACCTGATCGGCATCCCACACGCCCACATGGTCCGCACCGCCTACCGCATGGGCAATCGCGGTTTCGCACTGCGCGCCGGGAGCTTGCCAATCGGGGTTGTGCACAAACGCGGCTGTCGGTGTGCCATGGCTGTTCAGCGCCACAAAGGTGCGCCCAGCCTGCATGGACGCCAGCGTGACGGCGTTGGCAGCCACGATGGCATCGCAACCAATCACCAAATCGGCCTTGCCCACATCCACCTTGGTGGTGTGGATGGCCTCTGGCGTATTGGCAATCTGAATGTGGCTCCAGGTAGAGCCACCCTTTTGCGCCAGGCCAGCCGCATCTTGCGTGATGACGCCCTTGCCCTCCAGGTGGGCCGCCATGCCGAGCAGCGAGCCAATGGTGATCACCCCCGTGCCGCCGACACCCGCCACCACAATGCCCCAAGCTTGGGTGGCATCTGGCAGTACCGGCTCAGGAATAGGCGGCAGCAAAGACAAGTCGCCCTTCTTTTCTTTCTTGGGTTTTTTGAGCTGGCCGCCTTCCACCGTGACAAAGCTGGGACAAAAGCCTTTCACGCACGAGAAATCTTTGTTGCAACTGCTTTGGTTGATACGGCGTTTGCGACCAAACGGGGTTTCTACCGGCTCCACCGACAAACAGTTGGATTGCACGGAGCAATCACCACAGCCTTCGCACACCAGCTCGTTGATGATGACGGTCTTGGCTGGTGTTGCCAGCGTGCCGCGCTTGCGGCGGCGGCGCTTTTCCGTGGCACACGTCTGGTCGTAAATGATGGCCGTGCAACCTTCCAGCTCACGGAACTCGCGCTGGATGCGGTCCAATTCATCCCGGTGGTGCACGGTCACACCGGGTGACAGACTCACCCCTTGGTATTTGGCGGGCTCATCGGTCACGATGACCAGCTTGCGCACGCCCTCGGCCAGCAAACTTTGCATGATTTGCAGCACTGAGTGGCCTTCTGGCCGCTCGCCCACACGCTGCCCGCCCGTCATGGCCACGGCATCGTTGTAGAGCAGCTTGTAGGTGATGTTGACGCCCGCCGCAATGCTTTGGCGGATCGCCAGCAGCCCACTGTGAAAGTAGGTGCCATCACCCAGGTTGGCAAACACGTGCGCCTCTTTGGTGAACGGTGCCTGGCCCACCCAGCTCACCCCTTCACCGCCCATTTGCGTGAACGTACTGGTGGAGCGGTCCATCCACACCGTCATGTAGTGGCAACCAATCCCCGCCACAGCGCGGCTGCCTTCGGGCACGCGGGTGCTGGTGTTGTGCGGGCAGCCACTGCAAAACCATGGTGTCCGGTCACCGGCAGGGGCATTGGCCTGTGTTTGTTGCCGCTCACAGGCATCCAGCAGCGCCAGGTGCTGGTCCATGCGTGCCAGCACGTCTTCGGGCACACCCAGTTTTTTCAACCGCTTGGCAATGGCACGTGCAATCAGCGCCGGGGTCAGATCGGCGTTGGCACGCAGCAGCCAGTCACCGCTGGCATGGCTGGGCTTGCTCCACTCGCCGCCTTCCCGGTCTTCAAACTTGCCGACCACGGTGGGGCGCACATCATCGCGCCAGTTGTACAGCTCTTCTTTGACCTGGTACTCAATGATCTGGCGCTTTTCTTCGACCACCAGAATCTCTTGCAGACCGCGAGCAAAATCGCGCGTGATGGTGGCTTCCAGCGGCCACACCACATTCACTTTGTGCACCCGAATGCCCACGCGCTGGCAGGCGGCGTCGTCCAGCCCCAAGTCGATCAAGGCCTGGCGCATGTCGTTGTAGGCCTTGCCGCTGGCCATGATGCCAAATCGGTCCTGGCTGCCCTGCACCACGTTGTAGTTCAGCTTGTTGGCGCGCACATAGGCCAGGGCTGCATACCATTTGTGGTGCATCAAGCGCTGCTCTTGCTCCAGGGGGGCATCGGGCCAGCGAATGTGCAGGCCACCGACTGGCATGGCGAAGTCTTCGGGCAAGACGATGTTCACGCGGTCGGGGTCTACCCAGACGCTGCTGGAGGATTCGACCACCTCCTGGATCGTCTTCATGCCCGACCACAACCCGCTGAAACGACTCATGGCAAAGGCATGCAAGCCCATGTCCAGAATTTCCTGCACGCTGCTGGGAAAGAACACCGGTGTGCCGCAGGCCTTGAAGATGTGATCGCTCTGGTGGGCCGCCGTGGAGCTCTTGCTGATGTGGTCATCCCCCGCCAGCGCAATGACACCGCCATGCCGCGCAGTACCGGCCATGTTGGCGTGCTTGAACACGTCGGAGCAGCGGTCCACCCCCGGCCCCTTGCCATACCAGATGCCAAATACACCATCAAATTTCTGCGACTGTGGGTACAAATCCAGCTGCTGCGTACCCCACAAGGCTGTGGCTGCCAGCTCCTCATTCACACCGGGCTTAAAGACGATGTTTTGCGTCTCTAAGTGTTTTTGCGCAGCCCACAAGGCTTGGTCATAGCCACCCAAAGGCGAGCCACGGTAACCGCTGATAAAGCCTGCTGTTTTCAGGCCTTGCTCGGCATCGCGCAGGCGTTGCAGCATGGGCAGACGCACCAAGGCCTGCACACCGCTCATGAAAGCGCGGCCTCTCTCCAGGGTGTATTTGTCGTCCAGCGTGACGTTTTCGAGTGCTCTGCGCACGGCGTCGTTCAGGGGCGCGTTCATAGAGCACCTCCTTGGCTGGTGCGCTGTACGCCCCATCCACCGTGTCCAGCGGTGCTGTCCACCGTGTATTTGTGATGCAAACCGCCTTGCAGTTTGTCGTCCAGCGTGACGTTTTCGAGGGCTCTGCGCACGGCATCGTTCAGGGGCGCGTTCATAGAGCACCTCCTTGGCTGGTTTTGTTCAGCGCTGCACACGCTGCATGGTTCTGTGGGGCGTTCATCGTTGTCTCCTTCATATGGACCATGCGTTGGGCTGGTCTCTTGGTGTGTGGGCGATGATCCAAATCAAGTGTAGAAGTGCGCGCTTGGAAAGTGATTGCTTTTTTTGCCTTCAAAGACCACGATTGAGCAAGATCCTTTCTCAAACAAGGGAAAACGTGAATACTCTGGACAAATTTGACCTCGCCATCCTGGCCCATTTACAGGCCGATGGGCGTCTGACCAATGCCGAGCTGGCACAGCGTGTGGGCCTGTCGGCAGCGCCGTGCTGGCGGCGTGTGCGTTCGCTGGAAACGCAGGGTTACATCCGCGGTTACCACGCTGAAATTGACCGCCACAAAATCGGTCTGGGCGTGCTGGCCTTTGTGCGCATTGATGCCGAAATCAGTTCCGGCGCACGCACCCGCGAGATGGAAGAAGCCATTTGCGCCATTCCCGAGGTCATTTCCTGCCACTACATCAGTGGCAAGGGCATGTTTGAGTTGCAGGTGGTGGCCAAGGACCTGGAAAGTTTTTCCAACTTCACGCGCTCCGTGCTGCTCAATCTGCCCAATGTGAAAGACATGCACACCAGCTTCTCGCTGGGCGAGGTCAAATCCAGCATGCCCCCTGTGCCGCGCGAAGCGTAGGCAAGCGCGATGACGGCCATCGCCTACATGGGATGGCCTGCAAGCAGCGGCAAGTGCGCCGACAATCCATGGTGATGCCCGACCACCAAGCCCCCCTACCGCCCACGCCCCTTGCCCAGGGGCGCATTCTTGAAGAGCCTGGTGCCGTACCAGCCCCACAAGCCCCCAAACCGGCATCGACCTGGGCGCCCCTGCGCACCCCCACCTTTCGCCTGCTGTGGAGCGTGACGCTGGTCGCCAATATCTGCGTCTGGATGAACGATGTGGCGGCGGCGTGGATGATGACTTCGCTCACCACCTCGCCTGTGCTGGTGGCGCTGGTGCAGACCGCCTCTACCCTGCCCGTGTTCTTGCTGGGCATGCCCAGCGGGGCCTTGGCAGATATTTTGGACCGCCGCCGTTATTTCATCTTTACGCAGTTCTGGGTGGCGGTGGTGGCCGTGCTGCTGTGTGTGGCCGTGGCGCTGGATGTGATGAGCGCCCCGCTGCTGCTGGCTTTGACCTTTGCCAACGGCATCGGCATGGCCATGCGCTGGCCAGTTTTCTCGGCGCTGATTCCAGAGGTGATCAACAAGCCGCTGCTGCCCTCGGCCATGGCACTCAATGCCGTGGCCATGAATGCGTCGCGCATTGTGGGCCCCTTGGTGGCTGGCGCCATCATTGCCAGTGCAGGCACGCTGTGGGTGTTTGTGCTGAATGCCTTGCTGTCGATTGTGGCGGGCATCATTTTGCTGCGCTGGCAGCGCGAACAAGCCGCCATCAACCCGCTGGGGCGCGAGCGCCTGCCCAGCGCCATGCGCGTGGGGCTGCAGTTCGTCAAAGAATCTCCGCGCATGCGCGCTGTGATTGCACGCACTGTGTCGTTTTTCTTCATGTCCACCGCCATCATGGCGTTGCTGCCGCTGACGGCCAAACGCTTTGATGGCATTGGCTTCATCAGCGGCGCAGGCGTGTTCACGGTGCTGCTGGCCTCCATGGGCGCAGGCGCCATCATCGGCGCCATGTTCTTGCCCCGCATTCGCCAGGCTTTGCCGGGCGAAACGCTGGTGCTGACAGGTACGTGCCTGCAGGCCGCCTCTGCCCTGGGCTTGGCCCTGGCCCCCAATTTGCCGCTGGCGATTGTCTGCATGATGGTGGCGGGTCTGTCGCTGCTGTCTACAGCGAACACGCTGGGCGTCAAGGCGCAGATGGCCCTGCCCAACTGGGTGCGCGCGCGGGGCATGTCGGCCTACCAGATGTCCATCATGGGTGGCATGGCGCTGGGGTCTGCGCTGTGGGGCAAGATTGCTTCGCTCACCTCGGTGCCCACCAGCCTGATGGTGGCTGCCATCACCGGCGTGCTGTGCATGCTGTTGGTGCAGCGGGTCTTTTTAGACCGGCAGGCGCTGGAAGACCTGAGCCCCTCCAAAGCCTGGGAGCCACCTAAGCACAGCCAACCCGAGCATGGCCGCGTGGTGGTGCACATTGAATTCATCATCAACCCGGCCAAAGCCAAACGCTTTCGCACGCTGATGCAGGAGAGCCGCCGCAGCCGCATGCGCCAGGGTGCACTGGCGTGGCGCATGCTGCACAGCATGGAGCGCCCAGAGCGCTATGTGGAAGAGGTGGTGGATGAATCCTGGATTGAGCACCTGCGCCGCTTTGACCGCGTGACCGCTGCCGACGTGGCCCTGCGAGAGCGCAAGCTGGCGTTCCACGTGCTGGATACGCCACCCCGGGTGACACGCTATTTCGAGACGGATTAGGGTCTGAATGACCATGAAAAAAGGCTGCATCTATGCAGCCTTTTTGTTGCGCACATTCGTCTAAAAAATGAGCAATCAGCGCTTTAAAAGCAAGGAATTCAAAGATAAAACCATTTGAATCCCTTTAAAGACAAGCGCCAACCGCTCCTTTTTATTGTGGCACGGGCATGCCCTTGGGCCACAAAGCCCACAGCCGCAAAGGCTGCTTGATGCGCCCGGCCAAGTCACCGGCCTCTTTGCCCCAGCCCATGAAATAGTCGGCGCGCACCGCGCCCACAATGGCGCTGCCCGTATCCTGCGCCAGCACCAGGCGCTTGTATTCCACCTCCATGCCCTTGGAATACATCCACACCGGTGTGCCATAAGGAATGCTGCCACGGTCCACCGCAATCGAGCGGCCCGGCGTCAGCGGCACGCCTTGCGCGCCCTTGGGTCCAAACTGCGCGTCCAGCCCTTCCAGTGCCTCTTCGCGGAAGAACACATAGCGCGGGTTGCTCCACAGCATTTCCTGCACGCGGTCGGGGTTCACCGCAATCCACGCACTGATGCCGGGCCAGCTGGCATCGGTGATCAGATTGCGGTCCAACAGCCAGCGACCCACGCTCTTGTAGGGCTGGTCATTGGTGGCGGCATAGGCCAGGCGAATCTGGCGCACGCTGCCATCCGGCTCGGTGATGCGCAAACGCCCTGAACCTTGGATGTGCAGCACCAAGGCCTCAATCGGGTCATTCAGCCACGCAATTTCACGCCCGGCCAAGGCAGATTGCGCTTCCGGCAAGGTGTCGATCTGCTGGCGCGAGAACCACGGCTTGCGCGCACCCAAGGTGGCAGGGACGCGGTACAGCGGAATATTGAACTCCGCCGTGCGCACGCGCGAGCCCACCATTTCAGGCTCGTAATACGAAGTCAACATGCCTTGCGACTTGCCATCCAGCGACTCCACACGGTAAGGCTGCAGGTTGGACTGCAACCAGTGGCTTTGCTCTTGCGCACTGGCAATGCTCAAACGGCGAACGTCCTGGCACAGTCCCGCCAAAGCCGCAGGTGGGCGCTCGCAGCTGCGCAGCCACGCGTTCCAGGCCTCATGCAAGGCATCGTTTTGAAAACCGGGCAACTCGGCCCAGCGCACTGGCAGCCAGCGGCTTTTGGGCCGCAAACTGGGAGGACCCAAAGGGGCGGTATCGATCACCTCACCCGTAGGAAAGCCGGTACTGGGGCCATCGTTGGAAGCCCCGGAGGATGCGGGCACACGTGGGCCAGAAGAGCAGGCAACGAGGGTGCCTACAATCAGCGCCATCGAAACACGAAGCAGGAGAGATACGGTCATGGGCCTGATTTTGCTTGAAGCTTTGCTCGCTTTGTTGATTTTGCTGGGGATTGTCTGGTGGACCATGTTCCACGGCCGTTCAAAAGGGGAACTACCGCCTTCTGAAGAGCACCAAGACAAGGATTGACAAGGCTCGGCAGCAATTCCTACGCGAGGCGTCTGGCACGACTGATAGGGCATTGCGCCTGGTTTTAGACAATAAATGCCTGACCGCTACGGCTGTAGCGCCCCTCATACAAAGGACAAAACCATGCGAAAAAATCTCATCCTTGCCACCTCGGTGGCCGCCGCCCTGCTGATTACCGGTTGTGCCGCCACAGATGGCATGTCTGACACATCCAAGCGCACCGCTACCGGCGCAGGTGTTGGTGCGCTGGCCGGCGCCGCCATCAGTGCCGCTACAGGCGGCAAAGCCGGTGTCGGCGCTGTCGCTGGTGCTGCCCTGGGCGGTCTGGGTACTTACATCTGGTCCAACAACCAAGAAAAGCGCAAGCAAGAAATGCAAGCCGCAACCCAGGGCACGGGCGTGAGCGTGGTTCAAACTGCCGACAACCAGTTGAAACTGGAAATTCCGAGCGACATCTCGTTCGACACCGGCCGCTATGACATCAAGGGCAACTTTGCCCCCATCTTGGATCGCTTTGCCGAGGGCTTGCGCAGCAGCCCGAATGCAGAGGTGCGCATCGTCGGCCACACCGACAGCACGGGGTCTGACGCGGTCAACAACCCCTTGTCGCTCAACCGCGCCAACAGCACCCGTGACTACCTGATGCAGCGTGGCGTCAGCGGCAGCCGCATCTTTACCGAAGGCCGTGGCTCTTACCAGCCGATTGCCTCCAACAGCAGCGCAGATGGCCGCTCGCGCAACCGCCGCGTTGAAATTTTTGTGGGTGAACGCGCTCAATAAAGAGAGCTGATAGCGCTTACCAGATAAGCGCTATAAGGCAAAAAGGCTCTGAATGCATTCAGAGCCTTTTTTGTGCCCTTCCGCACATTGAAAACAGCTTTTCAACTGCCGCAGTGGGCTAGCCAAGGGGCGACTACAGCTGCCCGTGCGCGCGCAGCACGTTGGCCAGTTCCACCGCCGATTTCACCTGCATCTTGTCAAACACACGCGCCCGGTGCACTTCGACCGTGCGCACACTGATGTCCAACTGGTCTGCAATCAGCTTATTGGGCACGCCTTCCACCACCAGCTTCATGACCCCACGCTCGCGCTCCGTCAAATCCGCCAGACGGCTGAGCAAGGCATGGCGCAGGGCCGTGGCTTCCAGGTACTGTGCCGACTGCTGCAGCGCCTGCTCAATGCGATCCACCAACAGGTTGTCTGAAAACGGTTTTTCACAGAAATCAAATGCGCCTTGCTTGACAGTCTGCACCGCCGTGGGCACATCGGCATGACCGGTCAAAAAGATGACGGGCACAGTTTCGATGACACCGTCCATTTGCTTGAGCTGCTCAAACAAAGACAGCCCACTCATGCCGGTCATGCGCACGTCCAGCAGCAAACACTGCGGGTGCCGCGGCACCGGGCGCGCGGTCAGCATCGCCAAAAAGTCTTCGGCGCAGGCAAAACTCTCGCTGTACAAACGACGCGAACGCAGCAGCCACGCCAAGGCGTCGCGCACATCTGCATCGTCGTCCACGATGTATACCGTGGCATTAGTGACTGGTTCCATGGGATCAGCTTAACTTTTCTCTGTCGCCTGCAACAGGCAGGCTGAAGGTAAACACCGTACCACGCGGGGCATTGGCGCTGTAGCGCAATTCTCCGAAGTGCTGCTCAATCACCGTACGGCACATGCTCAGGCCAAGGCCCATGCCTTCGGCTTTGGTCGTGAAAAACGGGGTAAACAGCTGCTCGGCCACCTCGGCGGGAATGCCCACGCCTTGGTCTTTCACCACAAACTCCACACGCCCAGAAACTGCGCTCCACTGCGCTTGGATCGCCAAGTGCTTGTGCGCAGCCTCGACATTCTCCATGGATTGCATGGCATTGCGCGCCAAATTCAGCAGCACCTGCTCAATCATGGTGCTGTCACAGACCATGGGCGGCAGTTGCGGCTCAACATTGACCTGAACGTTTACGCCCAGCTTGGTCGCTTGCATGCGCACTAAGGGCATCACGGCATCCAGCAGTTCGGCCGCGGTGATGCTTTCATGGCTCTGGCTGCGGCGGCGCACAAAGTCGCGCACACTTTTAATCACTTTGCCAGCACGGTCCGCCTGGAACGCAATGCGCTGCATGGCGGACTTCAAGTCTTGCAACCGCTGGCTGAGGGTGGACTGATCCAGCAATGCCAGATCCCCGTCATGCTGCAGCATGTTGAGCGAGCCATTGGCGTAGCTGGACATAGCCATCAACGGCTGCGTCAGCTCGTGGCTCAGCAAAGAGGCCATTTCACCCACCGTCGCCAAGCGCGCGGTGGCCTGCAGCCGTTCGTGCGAAGCACGCGACAGGTCTTCCATGCGGCGCTGCTCGGTGATGTCGATAAAGGCACTCATCCAGCCGGTTTGCTGGCCTTGTGCGTTGATCAGCGGTGCTTCAAAAATCAGCACCGGGAAACGCGTGCCATCCTTGCGCATGAACACGGATTCATGGCCTTCGCGCGCTGGCGGTACCGCACCCGATAAACGGCGGGCCTGGCGACGCACATACTCTTCTGCCAGTTCGGGGGGCCAGTAAGGGGCAAAACTCTGTCCCAGCAGTTCTTCGGCGCTGAAACCCACCATGGCGCAGAACGCCGGATTGACGTAGCTGATACGGCCTTGCAAATCCCGGGCACGCAGACCGGTGATGAGAGAGTCCTCCATCGCCTTGCGAAAGGCCAGGGCATCGCCCAAATCACGCTCTGCACGCAGTCGACGGCGGTTATCACGCACCAGCACCACCAGCACCGAACCCAGCGCAATCGCCATGCCTGTGACCAACGCCGTCAGGACATTGGGGAATACGCTGGGCGCCCGGTGCCAACTATCCATGCGCAGCACCATGGTGTTGCCAGGCAAGTCCAGCAATTGCTGTGAGGTGAACACCCGCGAGCCACGCCACGCAGCGCCCACCACGGCCAAGCGCGTGCCATCCGGCTCGGTAAAAGAGATTTCTTGGTTTTGCGTCAGGTTCTTGCTGACCTGGGAGATCAAAATGTTTTGCAGCGAATACGTACCCACCATGAAGCCTTTGACATGCCCGCCCTCCATCTGCGGCAGGCACACCTCCATCAACTCCGCCCCCATGGTGCCACCCAAAATTTGGAAATAGCTGGTCGAATAAGCGGGGCTGTTGGTGCGCTGCGCGTTTGCACATGCCGTCACAGCATGGCTGAACGACTCTTCGCGCAGATCTGTGTCCCACTCGACAGAGCGATATGGTGTTTCTGCCACTTGGCGAATGTTCAGGGTTTCGCTGCGCCATTCCACGCGCAGCAATTCACGGCGCACCTGCAGCAGTTCTGCGACGCGTACGCTCCACTGCTCTGGGGTTACGTGCAAAGGGTTAACGGCTTGCAGATCCTGGAGATTGCGGTTCAAGCCCGAGCGAATTTCCACCACCGCCTGAGCCGCATCCCGATCCAACTTGTCTTGCACCTGTGACGCTTCGTAGCGCCCTGCCAGCCATACCATGATGATGAGCATGCCGACGACCAGCGCCACCAGCAGGGTCCATAGTGACCAGCGGCGCCATGCGCTGTGCCAGCGCTGCCATGGCCAAGGCTGAAGCGGATTCACAAACAACGGTGCTCCAAAGCTGGCAAACGCTGTCGCACTTGCTGCAAAAATTCCATATCCAACTCTGCGTAACTGATGCCTGCGCCGGCAGTCACTTGCTCAGCCATGACCAGCCCCCACGGATCGACCACCATGCTATGCCCCCAGGTTTGACGCCCATTTTCATGTTGCCCGCCTTGTGCAGCGGCCAGCATCCAGCATTGGTTTTCCACAGCGCGGGCACGCAGCAACAACTCCCAGTGCGCTTGGCCCGTGGTAAACGTAAACGCTGCAGGGGCAAGCAAAATATGAGCACCTTGCGCAACATGCTGGCGGTACAACTCGGGAAAACGAAGGTCATAGCAAACGCTCAGACCCAGCTTCCATGTCTGGCCGCTGCGATCCACCATTTCGGCCACTACAGGCACACGGCCGGCTTCAATCACCGCTGCCTCGTCATAGCGCTCTGTCTCTGTCGCAAAACGAAAGAGGTGAATTTTGTCGTAATAAGCCGCCCGCTCTCCCTGCGGATTAAAGAGCATGGACGCATTGCGTACCAATCCAGGGGTGGTGGATTGAATGGGAACGGTGCCCGCCACCAACCAAATCCCGTAGGTTTTGGCCCAGGTCGCAATGGCTTGCTGAATCGGCCCTTGATCGAGTGCTTCGGCCCAGGCCAGCTTGTCGGTATCTTTGATCCCCATGCCACAAAAATACTCTGGCAAAACCAACAGTTCAGCACCTTGGGCGCTGGCCTGCGCGATCAATTGCTGCGCAGCAACCAAATTGCTCGCAACTTCGGGTGAAGAAACCATTTGCAATACAGCAACCTTCATGGCATCGCTCCTTGTGTAGGGGGTGGCAGCTTGTCCGCTGATTTTTTACTGACAGGATCCACGACAGGGTCCAACCAGGGCCCGTGCACATGGAATGTCCGCGTCGCGGCCTCCATCAGCGGACCGCGCAAGAACATTTGTGCCAGAAAACTTCCGAGACCGATCACAGGGTTGATGGCCGTCGCTGCCAGCGAAGCGGTCATGGCGTTGATTTCTGGTACCACCACCACTTTCAGGTCCTGTGTTTCATCCACCAGACTGGCTTTGCCCTCCATCAACACGGCGGCATTCAGGCCTTTCATCTGCAGGTTGTTGGTGCGCGCAACACCTTGCTCGACACTGATATCACCGCGCACAAAATCAAACGCAAAGCCTTGGCTGAACACATCCCGAAAATCCAGCGTGACCCGCCGCGTCAGCGACTGCAAACTGAGCACGCTCAACAGTTTGCCCATGCCAGGCTCGACTTTCAGAAACTGCCCTTTGTCCACCTGCATGTGAACGCCACCGTCCATACTCTGCCAGTGCGGCGTAATTGGTGCGCCTTGCCATGCAATATTGCCACTCAGCCGACCTTGCCCATCGCGAATGACACCGGGCATGCCAAAGCGCTCCAGCAATTTCCCAGAACTTTCGAGTTCCAGGAGAAAACTCAGGTGCGTGGTGCGCGGCGCTCCGCGCGCGGCAGCGCCCCAGTAACCATTGGCTTTCCAGCGCGCCTCGGAGGTTGTCAAGTAGAACTGCTCCAGCATCCAATCTCGCCCAAAAGGCCCCATGCGATTGCGGGCTTGCAATTGCAGCTTGCCCAAAGACTTTCCAGCCACCTCCAGATGTTCCACTTCAATGTCTAAAGCTGGCAAAGTTTCCAGCTCTGTCGGGGAAGCTTCGTCGGGCGTTTGATTCAGACGCTGGGCTTCGGACTTGGGAATAGAAAGATGAGACAAGCGGGCAAACAAGCGCCCCGAAGGATCCGCAGCCGTAGGTACGCGGTATTCCATCTGACCCGCAAAATGCTTGGCGTCTAGGCGCCCACGCCACGTTCCCGCTGCTTGTACAAAGTCGGCCTTGACCCCCTGAAGGTCTCGCTGCTTCACCACCAGCCGATCGACCGAAAGTTGCAAGCGTTGGGGCAAATAGGCCTGTGCTTGCTGCGCCGCTTCCTCTGTGGCGTTTGAGGCATCCCCTGCAAACACTTGCTGCCATGCATCCATGTCCAGCTCAGGCAATTGCACATAAGCAGACACTCCGTGCCCTGCCGCACCTGTCTCCCTGGTCGCACCCACCACAATGCGGCCCTGCACCACTTGTGCAGGAGTGACCGACAAGTCTTGCTGGTAAACAACTTGTGCGCGGCCTGCAGCCTCTACGCTCAAGGTTTGCATGCGTTGGTCATTCAGTGTTTGCTGCACCACCAGCGGCAAGGGCGCATCACTCGCTTTATCAAAAGGCGCTGGCAAATTCAGTGCCATGCCCCGCAAATCTGAGCGGACTGTCACCTCTTGTGCGCCATTGCGCGCATTGACATCCACGGTATAGGTGGATTGCCCCTGCGCATGCGCCGCAATCTGCGCCACTAAAGGAAGCGTGGTATTTTTTTGCAAGCCCTGCGCGGTTGCCGTACCCCGCGCCAAGATGCGCACGCCCTGCTTGAGCGAAGGCATGCCTCCTTCCACCTTGATGCTTCCGCCCAGACTTTGGCCGCGCACATTGACCAGTTCAAAACCTTGGTCATGAAACTGCACAGCACCTTGTACTTGGCGCAAAGGGGGAGCTTCTTCATTGAACTGAAGCCCATTGTTTTGAAAACCGACACGGCCACGCACTTTGGCTTGGTCCATATGATCAATCGGCAGTTGCAAGTCAAACACAATATGGGCGTCACCTTGCGCTTGTGTCGCATCCAAGGCATGGCTGGTGAACTCCGCCAACGGTGAGTGCTTCACCAGTGCCAGCGCCGCATTCAAATCTGTCTGCCCCAAAGCATTGACCGTTAAATGCGGGTGCTCAAGATCGGGAATCTGCGCAGCAACCGACCCCATGCGCAGTTTGGGGTGCCCTGCAAAGCCGGTGCTTGCTTGCTGCACGGTCATGCCTGCGCCCTCAAAAATCAAAGTGCCACTTAAATCCGTCAAGGCAGGCCAAGTCGCTGCATCTTTGGTCTGCACCGAGGGAGGCGCAAAGTCATAGACCACATTCTTGACGGGCGCCTTGATGAAGAAGCGGCCAGAGCCAGGTCGATCGAAAGGCATTTCATGCAAGTTGCCCTTCACCTCAAACTCCACGTTGCTGCCAAGGCCCTGCCGCACGCTCTCACGCACGTAGTGGCGTGCCATCTCTGGGACTTCTAAAGGCAAATAACGATGCACGCGTGCGCCATTGGCACGTTCCAACTGCCCTTGCAACTGCAAATATCCAGGCAAGCGATCTTGCTCTTGCTGACCCATTTCCCAAAAACCCTGCAAAGCGCCTTGGGCATCTGCATTCGAAAAATGGGCTTGCGGCACCTCCACTTTGACATGCCCACCTTTCACACTCCAACGTAATTGCGCCTGCAGTGCATCCAGAGGAATCGCAGGCTCCTCAAATACACCCGGGAAATGCAAAACCCCCGTTTGCATTTCCAAATTGGCCTTCCCTCCCGCTTCATTGAGATCAAACGTGGCATTCAATCCTTCCAGGCCAGGCATACCAACACCCTGCTCGGCCGCCTGAGGCTCCAGTGCCAAGCCGGTGACACGCCCACTGGCACGATAGGCTCCGCTGGCTTGCCATTGCAGTTGCAACTGGCGCAATTGGCCCTTAGGCGTCCATCGGGTGACCGCTTCCCGCAACGCAACAGGAACCGGCAAGGTGTGCACCACTTGGGTGGCCATCGCCAGGTCGGCATAGTCCCAGTCGATCTTGGCGCTCTGAAGGCGTCCGTCACTCACCCGCGCTGTGACCGCACCATTGCTGGAGGGCCAATCATCTCCATCGGCTTGTTTAAAACTAAAGTGCTGTGCGCTCAAACGCCATGTGTGCTCTTGCCAGCTCGCTTGCAGTCGCCCCTGCAGCGCACGCACGTCCAGGTCGGGAACTGCAGCGTCCTTCCACTGCACCAAGGCTTGCGGCAAAGCCATGTCCACCGTGAGGCCTGTCAGATTGCCTTGCGACACATCAATCCAGGCGCGCGCGCCACCTCGGCCTTGCAGAGCCTGGACACCCCATGCATCAGGCCAAGGCAGCGATGGCACCTGATGGAGATTGAGAGAGGCATACCACTGCCCACTCCAACGCGTCCACGGAGCTGCGGAAGATGGCAACAACGGCTGACGAAAAGCCCCCACCACTTGCATGCGCTCGCCAACACCTGGTTCCGGCGATGCATCCAGCCGGACAACATGGTTCCAGTGGCGGTTGCGCACGACCAAGTCCACGTCATGCAAACGGACCGTGGGTACTGCACGCTGTTCGTCGGTAAACAGCAAGACACCTTTTTGAATGACCAATTCGGGTTGGGCCAGCAGCCACTCCAGCGCCGGACTTTCCGAAGAGTCGCTGTGCACGACGTCAATACCGGCCACTTGCCAGCGGCCATCGGCCAGATGCCGGATGTCCAGCTCCGGCGCATCGATGTACAACTGCTCCAAGCCCAGCCGCAGTACCGACCGCGCAGAAACCGTAGCAACCACGCTTTGTAATTTCAGTGCATCCCGGCCTTGGTGGTCTAAGACCGTGACCCCCGAGAGGTGAATCGTCGGAAACAGTCCTTCTGATTTCGCTTCTATCGCCTCCACCCGAACCGGAGCCCCCAGTGCTTGCGACGCCAAGCGCTCTACCTGGACACGCCAATCGCCAATTCGCGGCACAATGAATCCATGGAGAGTCGCCCATACAGCGGCCAGCAGCAGCCAGAAAGCCAGCACCAGCACCAGAGACCAACGGGCAAAGCGGGCAAAAAAGCGCAACTGGCGTGATGGGTTGGGGCTCGGATCGATCATTCGTGGGTTCACAGATGGCTGGAATTATCGCCCGCTTGCCCTATTCAGGGTATGACACCAAGGGTAACGGCCACAAGGATCTGTGAACTCGCACCAACCAGTGCCAAGCATGCAGATCGCAGACCACCGTCAAACGCCTGTTGTAATCCCCACAGCCGCCCATTCCCGTTTTTGGCAGCGCCTCCATAGGCGTTACGTGGACCTCATGGGGTTGCTACCCGAAGGTGCGCCTGATCGTGCAGCCATGGACCAAGCGCTACAAAATCTTCAGCACCAAGGCTTGGATTTGTCTGCGGCTTTGCGCGTTCTGCGCCAATTGGTCATGGAACGGCTCATGGTGCTGGACTGTGCAGGCAAGGCAGATCTGCAAGTCGTTACCCGTGGCGTCACGCAGCTTGCGGAACTGGCACTGGATCGCGCCTGCATCCACGTGCGTCAAGAACTCGACACTCGGCATGGCGCACCCACTGGCGCCAATGGCGAACCTGTCCCGCTGTGGATCATCGGCATGGGCAAGTTTGGCGCGCGTGAACTGAATGTATCGAGTGACATTGACCTGATTTACGTTTACGAGCACGAAGGCGAAACCCAAGGGCTGCCTGATGGGCGCGGAAAAATTAGCAACCATGAATACTTTGGCAAAGCCGTCAAAGCCATTTATGCACTCATCGGCGACACCACTGAACATGGTTTTGTTTTCCGTGTGGACTTGGCATTGCGCCCCCACGGCAACTCTGGGCCTGCAGCCATAAGCCTCTCGTCTTTGGAAGACTATTTGCAAGTGCATGGCCGTGAATGGGAGCGCTTTGCCTGGCTGAAGAGCCGTGTGGTGGCACCACGTCTGGAAATTCAGGCACCCAACGTTCAAGCCTTACGCTCAGTGGTGCTGCCCTTTGTTTTTCGCAAATACCTCGACTACAACGTCTTTGACTCTTTGCGCACGCTGCACCGCCAGATTCGCGAGCATGCAGCCCGCCGCAGTGCAGGGCACCCTGAACGCGCCAACGACGTCAAGCTGTCTCGCGGTGGCATTCGCGAAATTGAATTCACAGTTCAGTTGCTGCAAGTGGTGCGTGGTGGGCAATTTCCTGAGCTGCGCTGCCGCCCCACGCTGGAAGCCTTGCAGCGTTTGGCACGCGCCAACCTCATGCCGCAGGAAACTGCAGAGCAGTTGGCTCAGGCTTACAACTTCTTGCGCAATGTTGAGCACCGTATCCAATACCTGGATGACCAGCAGACCCACGTCCTGCCGACGCGGGACGACGATCTGGAGTGGATTGCCCACACCATGGGCTACACCGATGCCCACAGCTTCTTGCGGCAGTTAGACGCACACCGTGAACTGGTCGCGCAAGAGTTCGACACCCTGTTGGGAGGAAACCAAGCAGGCCAGTGCCAATCCGGTATGTGCAACGGCCCTCGGTCCGTGAATGGCGGCGTCAGCACCCCTGACCTTGAAAGCCTGATTGAACAGCTCCCTCCGCTAATGGCGCAACGTGTCGTGGAATGGCGCGAAAACCCCAAAGTACGCGGCCTGCGCGATGAAGCCCGTGCACGGCTTTTCCGTCTGGTGCAGCAAACAGCGCAGCGCGTCAGCCAGGGATCACTTGAAGAGAGCAATGCGATTCGTTTTATTGCCTGGTTAGAGCCCTTGCTGCGCCGCGAAAGCTATTTGGCATTGCTGCTGGAACGCCCATCTGTACTTGAACGGCTGCTGCACATGCTGGGCGCTGCCAAATGGCCAGCACGCTATCTGCAGCAGCACCCCGGCGTGATTGATGAGCTGGCCAGTGAGCAACTCTTTACCGAACGCTTTAACGCTGCCGACTTTGAACAAGAGATGGCGCTGCGTCTGGCCGCATTGGAGAGCACTGGGGAAGATGACGATGAGAACCTGCTCAACCTGCTGCGCCGCGCCCAGCATGCAGAAAGCTTCCGCACCTTGGCCCGCGATGTCGAAGGCACTATCACCGTAGAGCAAGTGGCCGATGACTTGAGCGCCCTGGCAGACAGTGTCTTGCGTGTCACCGCACAGTGGTGCTGGAGCCGTTTGAAGCAACGTCACCGCGAAACACCTCAATTCGGCATCATTGGCTACGGAAAACTTGGTGGCAAAGAGCTAGGTTATGGCAGTGACCTGGACATCGTGTTTATCTTTGATGATGACGATGAAAACGCCGCCGAAATTTATACCGCCTGGGTTCGCAAGCTCATCAACTGGCTGACGGTTAAAACCGGTGAAGGCGATTTGTACGAAATCGATACGGCTTTGCGTCCCAATGGCAACTCTGGCTTGCTGGTTACCAGTTTCAAATCCTACGCAGACTATCAGCAGCAACGCGGCAGCAATACCGCATGGACGTGGGAACACCAAGCGATGACCCGTGCGCGCTTTGTGCTCGGTCATGAAGATTTGCACCAGCGCTTCGATAGTGTTCGCGAAGCGGTGATTTCCGCTCCCCGTGATGCGCAAGCACTCAAAGCAGAAATCGTCAGCATGCGCGAGCGGGTACGCAGCGCCCACCCCGTGCGTGGTGAGCTTTTTGATGTCAAGCACAGCCGCGGCGGCATGGTCGATGCCGAATTTGCCGTTCAGTTCCTCGTACTGTCCCAATCAGGACAAAACCCCGAGTTGCTGGGCAATGTCGGTAATATCGCGCTGTTGCAGCGCGCAGAAGCTGCGGTGCTGCTGCCCCCACAGGTAGGGCAGGCTGCAGCCAAGGCCTATCGCGAGTTGCGCCGTATTCAGCACAAATCAAGGCTGGATGAAGGCAATGGCCAAGTACCCACAACATCGATTGCCGCACACCGTGATGCCGTTTTGGCCTTGTGGCAAGCTGTATTCGCTGATTAACCAGTCAATATTCCTGTGAACCTAGGGGCTTGGCAGTGGTCGAGTCGGCGTCAAAATGTAAAAATGTGTTCAACCGCGCTTGAATTGCAATGAAACTCGTTGAACTAAATCTTTCGACCATCTCCTTTGGCCAACCCATCCCATTCGCACTGCGCGGGGCTGGCGGCAGCTTGCTTGCCAACAAAGGCTTCGTCATCCGTTCAGCGGACGACTTGCGTGCTCTACTTGCACGCGGGCAAACGCTGTATGTCGATACCGATGAATCCGGCGAAAGTTACCGGGCTTTCTTGGCCCAACTGCAAACGCTGCTGCTGTCTGACAAGCCGCTGAATAAAATCTCCAGCATGACCATGCAATCCACCGCTGCAGCGGTGGAAGCACCCGAAGACCTGGGTCCCCCTGCCTGGCGAGAGTGGCAGCTGGGTTTTACACAGCTTTTGCGCAGCCCAGACGCACAGGACTTTGCACAGCGTTTTGAAGACCTTTTCTTGGCGCTCAATGCTTACCTGCTTAAAAACCCCGACGGCGCCTTGCTGGCGCTGATGCAACTGTCTGCAGAAGAGACGCGCTATTACAGCGCCACGCATGCCATGCTGGTCAGCGTCATCTGTATGACGGTGGCACGCGAAACGCTGCGTTGGCCAGAAAACCGTATCTTGCCTTTGGGCCGAGCCGCTTTGAGCATGAACGTGGGCATGGCTCGCCTGCAGGACGACTTGGCACAGCAATCCACCCCCTTGACCCCGAAACAGGCTCAAGAGGTGGATCAGCACTCCGATACATCGGTCAATATTTTGCGTTCGATGGGCATTTCAGACCCGTTGTGGTTGGATGCGGTCAAAACCCACCACCACCGCGCACCGGGCAAGCTGGCGGAAAAAACCTTGGGCCAGCAAATGGCCCGCCTGATACAGCGTGCCGACATTTTTGGTGCCCGTATTGCACCCCGTGCCAACCGCGAACCCATGTCGGTCACATCCGCCATGCAAGCCAGCTATTACGACGAAACCAAGTCCATGGACGAGGCTGGCGCAGCCTTGGTCAAGGCGCTCGGTATTTACCCGCCCGGCGCATGGGTCAAACTGGCCAGCGAAGAAATCGGCGTGGTCATTCGCCGCGGAGCTTCCGCATCGGCACCCCGCGTGGCTGTTTTGTTGAACCGTTCAGGTATGCCTACGGGTGAACCAATCCCCCGGGATACATCTCTGCCCACCTGGAAAATTGTCAGTCCCGTCGCACATAAAGAAGTGCGCGTTCGCCTACCGCTGGAAAAATTGCTGGCTCTATGATTGGTTGCAGCGAGGTTTGAAGATCTAGAAAAATCTGGGAACTTTCCCACATTCACTCGGTCTGAAAGACTCGCAAGGGTGCAAACCCGGCCAGTTTTAGTGTTGCGAAGCCGATCCACTTTGTGGTTGTCCGTCTTGGGGTGCATCTCCTCCCTCCCTCTCTTAATTCACTTCAAGACGCTTCGCAGCCTTTTTATTCCCAGCAAGGGCACCACCGGTGCCCTTGTCTGTTTCCAGGTGGACAGGGGTTGCATATGTAGCCACGCAGTGCACGCACTTGCGGCGCCACCTACAATCACGGGCCATGAGCCTGTCTTCCATCTCCGCCCTCTCCCCGCTTGACGGCCGCTACGCCGCCAAGCTTTCCGCCCTGCGCCCCATCATGAGCGAACAGGGTTACATGCACCGCCGTGTCCAAGTGGAAATCACTTGGTTCATTGCGCTATCGGATGCCGGCTTTGCCGAATTCCCAGCGCTTTCCGAGGGTGCACGTACGTATCTGCATGGTTTGGTGAGCAATTTCTCCGCCGCCGATGCCGAGGCGATCAAGGAGATCGAGAAGACCACCAACCACGACGTGAAAGCCGTGGAGTACTGGATCAAGGCCAAGTTTGACGGCCGCCCAGAGCTGCAAAAAGCCGCTGAGTTTGTGCACTTTGCCTGCACCAGCGAAGACATCAACAACACCAGCCACGCCCTGCAAATCCGCGTGGGCCGCGACATGGTGGTGCTGCCCGCACTGGATCGCATCACGCTGAAGCTGCGCGAAATGGCACACCAGTTTGCCGATGTGCCCATGCTCAGCCGCACCCATGGCCAAACCGCTTCGCCCACCACCGTGGGCAAAGAAATTGCCAACGTGCTGGTGCGCCTGCAAAAGGCCGTGGACAACATTGCCAACGTCAAGACGCTGGGCAAGATGAACGGCGCTGTGGGCAACTACAACGCCCACATGTCCGCTTGGCCTGATTTCGACTGGGAAGCGTTTGCCAAGAATGTGATCGAGTCGCCCGAACCCAAGGGCCTGGGCCTGACGTTCCAGCCTTACTCGATCCAGATTGAGCCGCACGACTACATGGCCGAGGTGTTTGACGCCGTGGCCCGTGCCAACACCATCTTGATTGACTTCTCGCGCGACATCTGGGGCTATGTGTCGCTGGGTTACTTCAAACAGCGCCTCAAAGCTGGTGAAATCGGCTCGTCCACCATGCCGCACAAGGTCAACCCGATTGACTTTGAAAACGCCGAAGGCAACCTGGGCCTGGCCAACGCCATCCTCAAGCACCTGTCGGAAAAGCTGCCCGTCAGCCGCTGGCAGCGTGACCTGACCGACTCCACCGTGCTGCGCAACATTGGCGTAGCGCTGGGTTACGCCACACTGGCCTACACCTCGCTGATGACCGGCCTGAACAAGCTGGAGCTGAACGAAGAGCGCCTGCAAGAAGACTTGGACCACGCCTGGGAAGTGCTGGCCGAGCCGATCCAGACCGTCATGCGCCGTTACGGCGTGCAAGGCGCGTACGAAAAGCTCAAGGAAGTCACGCGCGGCAAGACCGTGCAGGCGGCCGATTTGCACAACTTGATCAATGGTCTCGAAATCCCTCAGGCTGACAAAGACCGCCTGCTGGCCATGACGCCTGCGTCGTACATCGGCAAGGCTGCCGAGCTGGCCCGCCGCGTTTAAACCACGCAAACCATAGCTGCTAGCGCTGATGCAATCAGCGTTGCAGCATTAAAGAGCTGCCAAAGCGAGGAAACACCAGCGCAGGCAGCTCTTGTTTTTCATAAATTTAAAAGGACTGCCTGCGGGCAGCGCGCCCATGGCACTCAAATCCACGGTCTACAAGGTCAATCTGTCGATTGCCGACATTGACCACAACTACTACGCCGATCACAACATGACGCTGGCGCGCCACCCCAGCGAGACCGACGACCGCATGATGGTGCGTCTGGTGGCGCTGGCGCTGAACGCTTGGCAGTTGCAAGCCTTGTGCAATGGCGACGGCACGCTGGGCTTTGGCGTGGGCCTGAGCGACCCGGATGACCCGGACGTGCACATCACCGACTACACCGGCCAAAAGCGCCTGTGGATTGAGGTCGGCCAGCCCGAAGACAAACCGATTGCCAAGGCCTGCAACAAGTCGGACCACGTGCTGGTCTACCCCTTTAACCACGCAGCCAACATCTGGTGGAAGGGCTTGGAAGGCAAGGTCAACCGCCAAAGCAAGCTGCAAGTGCACTACATCGACTCGGAGATTGCCCAGCAATTGGGCAGCTTGGCCGAACGCAGCATGCAGCTGCAAGCCACCATTCAAGAAGGCCAGCTGACGCTGTCCAGCAACCTGGGCACGGTGTTTGTCGAGCCTGAGCGCTGGAAGTAAACCCGCACGCGGCAGCGCCAACCCGCACTGGGGCAAGGCTGGGCACCTACAATGCGGCCCAGTTTCTCTTCCCACACTTGTATAAGACTTCTACGGTTGCTGCCATGAACATCCTTCGCTTTTCCGACCTGTGTGCCCAAGGCAAAGTCCAAGGCCAGCGCGTTTTCATCCGCGCTGACCTGAACGTGCCTTTGAGCGATGCAGGCCAAATTACCGAAGACACCCGCGTGCGCGCGTCGGTGCCTGCTATCGAAATGGCACTGAAGGCCGGTGCTGCCGTGATGGTGACCAGCCACTTGGGCCGCCCGACCGAAGGTGAATTCAAGCCCGCAGACTCGCTGGCCTCCGTGGCGCAGCGCCTGTCCGAGCTGCTGGGCCGCGAAGTGCCGCTGATCGCCAACTGGGTGGACGGTGTGGCGGTACAACCCGGCCAGGTCGTGCTGCTGGAAAACTGCCGCGTGAATGTGGGCGAAAAGAAGAACAAGCCCGAGCTGGCACAAAAGCTGGCCCAGCTGTGCGACATCTTTGTGAACGATGCCTTTGGCACCGCCCACCGCGCCGAAGGCACTACCTACGGCATCGCCGAATACGCCCCGATTGCCTGCGCCGGCCCGCTGCTGTCGGCCGAGATTGATGCGTTGAACAAGGCACTGGCAGCCCCCGCACGCCCTCTGGCCGCTATCGTGGCGGGCTCCAAGGTGTCGACCAAGCTGACCATCCTCAAGTCGCTGGCCGACAAGGTGGACCAGCTCATCGTCGGTGGTGGCATTGCCAACACCTTCATGCTGGCTGCGGGTCTGAAGATTGGCAAGAGCCTGGCCGAGCCCGATCTGGTGGCCGATGCCAAGGCCGTGATCGACGCCATGGCCGCACGCGGCGCCAATGTGCCCGTGCCCACCGATGTGGTCACCGCCAAGACTTTTGCGGCCGATGCCGTGGCCACGGTGAAAAAAGCCACCGAGGTGGAAGACGACGACATGATTCTGGACATTGGCCCAGAAACCGCCGCCTTGCTGGCCGACCAGCTCAAAAAGGCAGGCACCATCGTCTGGAACGGCCCCGTGGGCGTGTTCGAGTTTGACCAGTTTGCCAATGGCACCAAGGTCATCGCTCAGGCGATTGCGGAGTCGCCTGCGTTTAGCATTGCCGGTGGTGGCGACACGCTGGCTGCCATTGCCAAGTACGGCATTGAAGACAAGGTGGGCTATATCTCCACCGGCGGTGGCGCGTTCCTAGAAGTGCTTGAATGCAAGACCCTGCCCGCCTTCGAAATCCTGCAAAAGCGCGCCAACGGTTAATTGGCAGGGCCAGAAGCTGGCGAAACATCAGCAAAATTGGCCTCTATCGCTGATACAGCAAGCGCCAGCAGCTATAAAAAAGCCCACCGCATGAAGCAGTGGGCTTTTTTGTCGGCCGCACGCAATCCCCTCAGCCGAACAGGTAGGTGCCACCCGTCCACGCCAGATAGCCCAGCACGCTGAAATACACCACACTCAGCACCAGCCCCAGATAGCCGAGGATGACAAACAACCCATCGCGCTGCAGCAGACCCACGGTCAGCAGCAAGATGCCCACGGCGGGTGCGGTGTTGGAAAACGGAATTGGCCCCAGCGGCGCCATCAACAGCACGCCACCAAACACCACCGCCGCGCAGTTCAGCCGCAGCAGCGCGCCCGAGGTCAGCCCCAGCCAGCGTGGCTGCACCCAGCGGTCAATCTTGCTGACCACGCCCACGCCTTTGCGTAAAACGGGCACCAGCTTTTTGGCATCCAGCGGTTTGTTCAAAATGCGCTGCGGCAGCCACGGCAACCGGTTCAAAAATAGCGCCGCAGCCAGCAAGACAATCGCAGCACCAAACACCGTGGAAACGCCGGGAATGGACACCGGAATCAGAAACGGCAAGGTGGCCAGCGCACAAATCAGCAGCATGCCTTGGCGGCCACTGCGCTCCAGCAGAGCTTTCAGGGTGATAGTGTCACCGTGGATATCGTCAATCAACGAGGTGAGCAGGTGGCTCAGCATGGCAAGGTGCCCACACAGCAGCGCTGCGCAGAAGGAATGGATCAAGCAGCATATGAACCCCAAACCTACAAAAAGTTGCAGCAACAACCCAGTAAAACGTCTTAACAGCTGTTGCTACCCCACTGCCCTTTGAAGATTTGCGCTGTCGGCAAGGTGCCAACGGCAGAAACTGGGGGAGATGTGCGCTGCGTTAAGAGCGGCAGCACCACCTCTAGCCAACCGCCGGGTGATGATCGAAACGAGGGGGCAGCCACAGACGATACGGTGCAGCACCGGCGCACCAAAGGCCGTGTTAGCGGCGCTCAGTGCTTGTCGCGCTGGGCCACAGTACCGAGGCAATCGCCACCACCATCAGCCCTACCGCCGTCCAGTCTTGCCAGTGCAAAATTTCACCCAACCATACGGCGCCGGTGAAAACGCCCAAGACCGGAATGAACATGACACTGAGCGTGGACGCAATCGGTGGCAAGTTGCGCGCCAGAAAGAACCAGACGATCTGCGCAAACGCCAGCACCAGCACACCATTAAAAACAATAGCTGACATCGCAATATGGTCGGGCATATGCCATTGATTTCGCTCTAAAAGCACAGAACCCATCGTCAAGGCCATGGCACCCACCACCACCATCCAGAAAGCCACGGTCAGCAGCGGCACGGGCATGCGGGCGCGCCGCAGCAGTTGCGTGCCCAAGGCCCAGTTGGCGGCGGCCAACAGCATCAAAAATACGCCGATCGGCTGGCTGCCCAAAGCACCCACTTCATGCCACAGCAGCAACACCACGCCCAGCAGCGCCGCCATGACGCCGCCCCAGGCGCGACCACTGAGGCGCTCCTTGTAGACCACCCAGCCAATGATGGCCGAGAAGATGGGCATGGTGAAACCCAGAATGGCTGCACGACCACTGGACAGCATGGGGATGGCGCTGATCACCAGACAGTGCCACATCACCATATTGGGTACCGCCAAAGCCAGCAGCTGTGGCCAAAAGCTGCGCGGAATGGCAATCGGCAGGCCTTGATAGCGCAGTACCGCTGCAATCAGGGGCAAGGCCAGCCACATGGAGACTGCGCGAAAGCTCAGCGGTGGGAAGTGCTGCACGCCCAGTTTCATGATGGGCCAGTTGATGCCCCACACGATGGTGAGCAGGATCAGCAAGATAAGTTGTCGTGGCGAAAAGCTTGGCATAGGTGGGCGATGGTGCCGCCAAGCACAAGGCCGCGCAAGGACTCCGGCGACTCGGGCAACGCACAACGGTGCGGTTCACTAAAATGGCCCCTCATGACTTTCCTCGACATGCTGCGCGACGCGTCCACGCGCAACAACTCCATGCTGTGCGTGGGGCTGGACCCAGAGCCCACCAAGTTCCCCGCCGCCATGCGTGGCGATGCATCCAAAATCTACAATTTCTGCGCTGCCATTGTCGATGCCACGGCCGATCTGGTGAACTCGTTCAAGCCCCAGATTGCCTACTTTGCCGCCCACCGCGCCGAAGACCAGCTGGAAAAGCTCATGGAGCACATGCGCAAGGTAGCGCCCCATGTGCCTGTGATTCTGGACGCCAAGCGCGGCGACATCGGATCTACCGCCGAACAGTACGCCAAAGAAGCCTTTGAGCGCTATGGCGCCGATGCAGTGACGCTGTCGCCCTTCATGGGCTTTGACTCCATCACCCCTTACCTGAAGTACGAGGGCAAGGGCGCCTTTTTGCTGTGCCGCACCTCCAACCCCGGCGGCGACGATCTGCAGGCGCAGCATCTGGCCGATCTGCCGGGCCAACCTGCCATGTTCGAACACGTCGCCAAGCTGGCGCAGGGCCCTTGGAACACCAATGGCCAGCTCGGTCTGGTGGTGGGCGCCACGCGCCCCCATGAGATTGAGCGCGTGCGTGCGGTGGCACCGAACCTGCCGCTGCTGATCCCCGGCGTGGGTGCGCAAGGTGGTGATGCCATTGCCACCGTGAAAGCCGCACGCATTGGCGGCGGCCCCATCATCATCAACTCGTCGCGCGCAGTGCTGTATGCCTCGCAAGGTGAAGATTTCGCGGCAGCGGCACGCCAAGCGGCCTTGGACACCCGCGATACCCTGAACCGCGCTGCACTGGTCGCCTGAGCCCACACGCTTAGCGCCCAGCCATTTGCAGTGGGGCGCTAAGCGGCAGGGCATGCATGCTCTGCCATCAAGCGAAGCAACAGCGCATTCCACCAAGTTGTGGGATGTTCTGTGCAGCGACACCGCGCTTTCGCAACAAGCCCACATGGCACCAGCCTTGTGGGCTTTTTCATGCGCACCCACCGAAGAGGCGGTTGATACCAGTCAACGCCGAGGTACAAAAACGCACTGTCGTGCGTTTTTTAGCGATAGAGATATTTTCAACGCTAAAAACCTAGGGTTTGCACAAAGACGCCACACCCCGACCTCCCTCCACAATCCTGACAAAGGGCCTAGACCCTGGGCATGGGGAAGGTGCCATCCGTCGCCATGTCCGTCGATTTCCGATTAACAACGACAATTGAGCGGAGACAGCACATGAGTGAGCGTCCATGGTTGGCGGCCTATCCTGAAGGCGTACCTGCAGACATCGATCCCGGCAACTATCACTCCTTGGTGGAGCTGATGGAGCAAGCCTTCAAGACCTACGCCCCGCGCTCCGCCTATTCCTTCATGGGCAAGGACATGAGCTTTGGCGATGTGGACCGCCAAAGCCAAGCGTTTGCCGCGTACTTGCAGTCTTTGGGCCTGCAGCAAGGCGATCGCATCGCCATCATGATGCCCAACGTGCCCCAGTATCCAGTGGCGGTTGCCGCCATCCTGCGCGCCGGTTATGTGGTGGTCAACGTCAACCCGCTGTACACCGCACGTGAGTTGGAGCACCAGCTCAAAGACTCGGGCGCCAAAGCGATTGTCATCATCGAAAACTTTGCCCACACCTTGCAGCAGTGCATGGCCAAAACCGCTGTGCAGCACGTGGTGCTGTGCGCCATGGGTGATGAACTGAGCACACTCAAGGGCTGTCTGGTCAACTACGTGGTGCGCAACGTCAAAAAGATGGTGCCCGCCTTTGACCTGCCCAAGGCGGTTCGCTACAAAGACGCCCTGCGTCGCGGCCACAGCGCCAGCTTTCACAAACCCAACATTGGCCCCAACGAGATTGCCGTTCTGCAGTACACCGGCGGCACCACCGGCGTGAGCAAGGGTGCGGTACTGCTGCACCGCCACATCATTGCCAACACGTTGCAGTGTGAGGCATGGTTTAACCCCGTGGTGAACGATCTGCGCGCGCGTGGTGAACAAGTCACCAGTGTGTGCGCACTGCCGCTCTACCACATCTTCGCGTTCACGGTGAACATGATGCTGTCCATGCACAACGGCGGCAAAAACATCCTGATTCCCAATCCCCGCGACATCAAAGCCACGCTCAAAGAACTGTCGCAGCACAAGTTCCACAGCTTTCCCGCAGTGAACACGCTGTTCAACGGTTTGGCGCACCATGCCGACTTTCAAAGTGTGGACTGGAGCCACCTGAAAGTCTCTGTCGGTGGCGGTATGGCCGTGCAAGGTGCCGTTGCCAAGCTGTGGCTGGAAAAAACCGGCTGCCCGATTGTCGAAGGCTACGGTCTGTCAGAGACCAGTCCCGTGGTGAGCTGTAACCCCGTCACAGCCAAAGAATTCACTGGCACCATCGGCGTTCCGCTTTCCAGCACCTACGTGAAGCTGGTGGGCGACGACGGCCAGACCGTGACCGAGCTGGGCAAGACTGGCGAAATCGCGGTCAAAGGCCCCCAGGTGATGGCCGGCTACTGGCAGCGCCCCGATGAAACGGCCAAGGTCATGACAGCCGACGGCTATTTCCTGACAGGCGACATCGGCACCATCGATGAACGCAGCTACATCAAGATCGTGGACCGCAAAAAAGACATGGTGCTGGTCAGCGGCTTCAACGTCTATCCCAACGAGGTAGAAGAAGTTGTTGCCATGTGCCCCGGCGTGCTGGAGTGCGCGGTGGTGGGCGTGCCCGATGAAAAGACGGGTGAAGCCGTGAAGCTGGTGGTCGTCAAAAAGGACGACAGTCTCACGGAAGAAGCATTGCGCAAGTTCTGCAAAGAGAACCTCACGGGCTACAAGCAACCCCGGATCATTGAGTTCCGCACCGAGTTGCCCAAGACCCCCGTCGGGAAAATTTTGCGCCGAGAACTGCGCTAAGAGCGGCACTCCAGGCAGCCCGTTACACTGCACACCTTCCACGGCCCTTCGGGGCCGTTTTCTATGCCCTTTTGATTCACCACCCCCATGACGACCGCCATTTTGAGTGCCCTCGCTGAAGAACAACAGGGCTTGGCCCATGCTTTGGCGCAACGCCAGACTGTTGCACATGCAGGCCGTCATTTTGAAGTGGGAACCCTGTATGGGCTGCCTGTGGTGCTGGCGTTATCTGGCATTGGCAAAGTGGCTGCAGCCACCACCACGGCGGCCTTGATTGAGCGCTTTGGCACACAGCGCGTGGTGTTTACCGGTGTGGCCGGGGGCATGGGTGCTGCGGTGCAGGTGGGCGATGTGGTGGTTGCCCAACAATTTTTGCAGCACGACATGGACGTACGCCCGCTTTTTGCGCGCTGGCAGGTGCCAGGCTATGCAGCCCCCACGTTCGACTGTGACCCCGGCTTGACGCACGACTTGCTACTGGCAGCGCATGACTGCGTGACCGCCGCTGCGGCTTGGCAAGTGCCCATGCTGAAGGGTTATCAGCCACAGGCCCATTGCGGCCTGATTGCCAGTGGTGACCAATTCATCGTCTCTGCGCAGGCCTGCCAGCACATTCGACACGACCTAGAGACAGCAAGTTACCTGCCCTTGGCGGTAGAAATGGAAGGGGCCGCCATTGCCCAAGCATGCGCAGACTACGGCGTGCCCTTTGGCGCTGTGCGCACCATTTCAGACCGCGCCGATGACAATGCCCATTTGGACTTTCCGGCCTTCGTACAAGCCGTGGCCAGCCGCTATGCGCAGCACATCGTGGCCCACTGGCTGCAATCCAAAGCAAGCGCTGGCTTTCACCATGCGCCCCAATACCCCTGTACAAAATAAGTCGACGGCAGCCAGCCATTACGCTTTTTAACAATAATCTGCCGCTGCCAGCAGGCCGCAAGCACACCATCTTTCTGCATTCCACTCCATCTTGCGGTCTTCTGGAGCCACCTTCCTCGATTGAAGTTTCCCATGAACTCCCCGTCCTCCAACTCCGCACCCACTTCCACGCCACCTACGTCACAAGGGCGCTCCGTTGCCCGCAGAGTCACAGCGATTGGTATTGGCATGATGGCCGTCGTGCTGCTGGCGCTGAGCCTGGCGGTGTCTTACATCAGCACCAACACCGCACGCGCACAGCTGCAAGCCAGCGTGGCGCATGCCACCGAAGGTCTGGTGGCATCCATCGACATGGTGGAGCAGGCCAATCGCCGTTTGGTGGAGCGGGCCTCCGCCGCTTTTGGTCGTTACTTTACTGGGGCCATTGATCTGGATACCAGCTCCGACACCCTGTCGGTCGACGGCTTGGCATTGAATGCAGACTTTGACGTGGTCGACAAATTCAGTGATGACACAGGCGGCGTCGCCACCATCTTTGCCCGCAAAGGTGATGATTTTGTCCGTATCACCACCTCACTGCGCAACTTGCAGGGCGAGCGTGTCATGAACACCCAACTGGACCGCAACCACCCCGCTTACCCTTTGATGCTGGCGGGCAAGCCCTACATAGGCCGCGCCAACTTGTTTGGCAAACCCTATATGACCGCCTATGAGCCCATGCGCAATACCGCAGGCGAGGTGGTGGGCATCTTGTTTGTCGGCACCGATGTGAGTGCCTTCCAAGAAGGCATGCAGCAACAAGTGAACAGCACCCGCTTGTTCGAGCATGGTGGTGCCATGGTAATTGCCCCAGGTGCCAACCTGGAGCAGGCCGTGTTTGTCGCCCACAGCGCGCATCTGGGGAAAAAAGTGCTGGACGTTTACCCCCAGGCCCGGGCCTCACTTGAAAACTTGGTGGCCGACAGTGACGGTTTTGTCAACGATGTCACGCCCTTGCTTCCCGAGCAAGGCAGCCAGCCTTGGGCCGTGCTGCGCAAGACCCAGGCAGGCTGGTGGGTGATTACTGAAGTATCGGATGACGAAGCCATGGCCACGCAGCGCAGGGCGCTGGTGATGTTGTGGGCAGCCATGGCAGTGGCACTGGTGCTGCTGGCCGCTGGTTTGCTGTTCACGCTGCGTCGGGGCGTAAGCGCCCCTTTGCGCGAGCTGACCCGGGCCATCACCCTGATTTCACACGGTGACCTGACCCAGCCTTTCCGCAGCCAGCGCCGCGATGAGGTGGGCGATCTGGTGCGCGAAGTAGAAGGCATGCGCCAGCGTTATGTCGAGATGCTGCGCCAAGTGAACACCGCGGCACACAGCATTGCCAGCGCCAGCAGCCAGATTGCGCAAGGCAATGCCGACCTGTCTGACCGCACAGAGAACACCGCCAACAGCCTGGCGCGTTCTGCCCAAAGCATGGAAGAGGTGACGCACGGCGTGCGTCAGTCGGCCGATGCAGCGCGCCAAGCCCATCAACTGTCCACATCGGCCGCAGAGGTGGCTTCGCGCGGTGGTCAGGTAGTGAGCAACGTGGTCACCACCATGGCTGAAATCAATGACAGCAGTCAAAAAATTGGCGACATCATTGGCGTGATTGATGCCATCGCCTTTCAGACCAATATTCTGGCGCTGAACGCCGCCGTCGAAGCAGCCCGTGCTGGCGAGCAAGGTCGTGGCTTTGCGGTGGTGGCGGGCGAAGTGCGCACTCTGGCGCAGCGCAGCGCACAGGCGGCCAAAGAGATCAAGGCACTGATCAGCACCTCGGTCGACAAGGTCGCGTCAGGTGCCCGTCTGGTGCAAGACGCAGGCCAGACCATGGATGAAATCGTGGGCTCCGTGCAGCGCGTGGGCGACATCATTGGCGAAATTTCTGCCGCCGCTACCGAGCAATCAGAGCGCATCAGCCAGGTGAACCACGATGTGACGGCGCTGGACCAGCTCACCCAGCAAAATGCCGCGCTGGTAGAAGAGTCGGCCGCCGCCTCACAAAGCATGCGCGAACAGGCTGCCAAGCTGGAAGACTCCGTCAGCGTGTTCAAGCTGTCACCCGACGCCAACGACACCACCGCGCCCACAGCGACACTGGCGCCCAGCCGCCCAGCGCTGCCGCTGCACTAAGGGGGCAGAGCGCCACTACGAGCGCAGCAGCACATCCCGCCCTTGGCAAAGCGGGCTTTTTCTTGGCGCACAATCAGCAGATCTGCGGCCCACGTGGCCGCTCTGCTCTTTTGGAGGCCCGCCATGAACGCACGCATTCCGTCCAGCGCTTTGAACACCACACAAGCGCTGGAACAAGTCAGCCACAAGTGGGACAACGACATCGTTGGCCAACTCAAGGACTACATCGCCATTCCCGCCAAATCCCCCATGTTTGCGCCCGACTGGGCAGCGCAAGGCTTGCTGGATACGGTGCTGCGCAATGCGGCGCAGTGGGTGGAGGCGCAGAAGGTGCAGGGCCTGAAGCTGGAAATTGTGCGCATGGAAGGCCGCACCCCGGTGCTGTTCTTTGAGGTGGAAGGCACCCAGCCCAACGCCAATGCTGCCACCAGCCCCACGGTGCTGATGTACGGCCACTTGGACAAGCAACCCGAATTTGAAGGCTGGCGCAGTGATCTGGGCCCTTGGACGCCCAAATACGAAGACGGCAAGCTGTATGGCCGCGGTGGTGCCGATGATGGCTACGCCGTGTACGCCAGCATTGCGGCGGTACAGGCGCTCAAGAGCCAGAACGTGCCGCACCCGCGCATCGTCGGCATCATTGAAACAGCCGAAGAAAGTGGCTCACGCGATCTGCTGCCCTATATTGATGCACTGCGCACCCGCCTCGGTCAGGTCGAGCTGGTGATCTGTCTGGACAGCGGCGCTGGCAATTACGACCAGCTGTGGCTGACCACCAGCCTGCGCGGCATGGCCAGCGGCACGCTGAAGGTGGAAATTCTCACCGAAGGCATTCACTCGGGCGACGCATCGGGCTTGGTGCCCTCATCTTTTCGCATCATGCGCCAGGTGCTGGACCGCCTGGAAGACAGCGCTACCGGCCGCATGCTGCCTGCCAGCTTTCACTGCGATGTGCCTGCCGAGCGGCTGGCACAAGCCAAGGCCACGGCCGGCATTCTGGGTGACGCCACCTACAGCCGCTTCCCCTGGGCGCACCACGACTGCGGTGGTTCCACCCTGGTTGCGCTGCCCACCACCACCGACCCGGTGCAAGCGCTGATCAAGCGCACCTGGGAGCCCACCTTGAGCGTCACCGGCGCCGAAGGCTTCCCCACCCTGCAAAACGCTGGCAATGTGCTGCGCCCGTACACCGCCTTCAAGCTCAGCCTGCGCCTGCCGCCCTTGGTGGACGCCGCCACCTGCGTGCAGGAGATGAAGCGCCTGCTGGAAGACAACGCCCCTTACCAGGCCAAAGTCACATGGGAAGGTCTTTCGGCCGCCAGCGGCTGGAATGCACCAGGTATGACGCCGTGGTTTGAAGGCGCGCTCAACGCTGCCAGCCAGGCACACTTTGGCGCGGACTGTGGCTACATCGGCCAAGGCGGCACCATTCCGCTGATGAATATGCTCAGCCAAGGCTTTCCCAAGGCGCAGATGATGGTATGCGGCGTGCTGGGCCCCAAGAGCAATGCCCACGGCCCCAACGAGTTCCTGCACGTGCCCTACGCCAAGAAGTTGACAGCCGCCGTAGCCCAAGTCATTGCGGCCATGCCTGCGGCAGATACAGAACCTGCCGTGGCCTAAACCGAACGCCATCGCTACAAAAGAGAAAGCACCTTGAGCAGGTGCTTTCTTTGTTTATGGATGATTCATTGCTGAAGTGCTTACAAATAGGCTGCAAGCCGCTCTTCTTTTATTTCCGCACACCTTGCGCCTTGGCACTCGGTGCAATGGTGGTGGCATGCACATGGGGCCGCTCGCCCAGCACCACCTGATTGCGGCCCGCACGCTTGGCGCAGTACAGGGCTTGGTCCGCGCGGTCCAGCGTCACTTCCAGCGCCTCACCCGCAATGTGCGTGGCCAGCCCGATGGAAACCGTCATCCGCAACTCTGCCGGGGCGCCCGCCACATCGGCCGACTGCACCGCCAAACGCACGCGGTTGAGCGTCAGCAAGGCACCGTCGATGTCGGTATCGCTGAGCAGCAGCACAAATTCTTCGCCACCCCAGCGCGAGAGCACATCAGAGCTGCGAATGTTGTCGCGCACCACATCGGCAAATGTTTGCAGCGCCATGTCGCCCACGCCGTGGCCATAGGTGTCGTTGATGCTTTTGAAGTGGTCAATGTCCATTTGTGCCAGCAGCATCACGCGCACGCCGCGCAGGCAGCGGCGCTGCTCCAGGTGCAACAGCTCCAGCATGTGGCGGCGGTTGATCAAGCCCGTCAAAATGTCGCGCGAGGCCAACTCGCGGTTTTCTGCCAGCGCGGTCGCCAGTTCTTGCCGCTGTCTGCGCAAACGCCCACGCAGCTGGTACAGGCGCAGACTGAGCATCATGCTACCCAGCAGCATGATAAGCAGCACAGCGGCATACGCCACCTCCATGGCCGGTTCTGGCTCGGGCTTGTGCACCAGCTCCATCGAAAACAGCACAGCCAGAGAAAAAGTGCCAAACGCGTAGAGCGACACCGCAATGATTTGCTTGGCCTTCAGGTTGAGCGCAGCAAACAGCAGCGTGACCGCCAGCAAACCTGGCACCACGCCCTTGGCCTCTCTGGCCAGCACATAGGCCACGGCACTGCAAGTGACGGCCCACAGAATTTGTTGAACAGTCAGCGCCGGATCGCGCCACTGCTTGCTCCAGCCAAAACGCACCATGCAGGTCATGATCAATTGGCCCGCAATAGAGATCACAGCCCACCAGATGATGACCGGTAGCGCGCCATAACCTGCATAGCCCAGCCATAGCATGACCCCGACGCTGCTCACCATGAGCAGCACCGCCAACATGGCCATACTGGAGCGTACGCGCAGCGTTGGATCTACCGAAAACAGCAGATCAAGGCTGCGCTGCGAGAGGCTGCGCAAAAAGGTGTCCTGTCATCAAACACCCACTGCAATGTCAATGCATGGGCATGTGGTTTGTAAGCATTGGTTACAAATTATTTTGGACTGAGTCTAAATGCGGCGCTTGCGGGTTTCTTCTAGGAAATCTTCAATAAATGTCAAATTCCTGCGCCGCATGGCAAGCCAAGCTTGTCTCTCATGCCCTCTGGCATTACATGGTGGAAAGCACCAAGGCTGCAAGCGGCGCAGTTTCTGCACGCAAAATGCGTGGCCCCAAAGTGACAGGGGTAAATCCTTGGGCACGGGCCAGTGTTTCTTCATTAGCGGTCAGCCCACCCTCAGGGCCGGACAGAAAGAACACCGGCTGGCTGGTCGTATCGCCCAGCGCCTGCTGCAGGGGCTGGGTGCCTTCTGCCAAAGACAGCACGGCACGCAAGCCGCCATCGCCCTGGGCGTGCTGCTGCACCCACTGCGCCAGCGTGACGGCCTCCCGAATCACCGGCACGCGGTTGCGCCCGCATTGCTCGCAGGCGGCCACGGCCACGGCTTGCCAGTGCGCACGTTTTTTGTCGCCACGCTCGCCCTTGAGTTTGAGTACGCTGCGCTCGGCCAGCAGCGGGGTGATGGAGGTGACGCCCAGCTCAGTGGCTTTTTCTACCAGCCAGTCCATGCGTTCATTGGCGGTGATGCCTGCCAGCAAGTGCACGGGGCGCTGGTTTTCGCGGTCGGTGGGTACATGCGCGTCGACACGCACCTGCACGTCGCTGCGGCCCATGCGCAAGATGGTGGCCTGCCACTCACCACCCAAACCGTCTTGCGCGCCTTCAAACAAGGTGATGGTGTCGCCCGGCTGCATGCGCAGCACCTGCACGTGGCGCGCCGCACCGGCGGGCAAATCTATTTCGGAGCCAGAGGCCAGCGGCAAAGGGCAGTGAAAACGTGGCATAGCAATCTCAAAAAAAGAAGCTGCCAGCGCTTTCTATATGCCGAATTCCCATACTTTTCATATGAAAACGCAACAATGACAGGCGCAAGCAGCTATGGTTTTACATGCGCCCGTAGGCGTAGCCGACTTGCGGCTGGATATTTTCAATCGCGTCGATCACCTTGAGCATGGGGCCCAGCTGGCGGTAACGGTCGCAGGTGGTGCGGATGTAGTGGATGAAGCGGGGCGCATCGGCCAAGTATTTGGGCTTGCCGTCGCGCAGCGTCAGGCGTGCAAAAATGCCTGCCACTTTAAGGTGGCGCTGCAAGCCCATCCATTCCACACCACGGTAGAACTCGCCAAAGTCATCGCCCCAGCCGCTGGCGCTGGTGGCGCCCACCAAGCCAGCTTTGCGCGCCTTCTCCCAGTAGCGTACGGTAATGTCGATGACAAAATCCTCTTCCCAAGTGATGAAGGCATCGCGCAGGAGGCTGGCAATGTCATACGTGACCGGGCCATAGACGGCGTCTTGGAAGTCCAGAATGGACAACCCGCCCCCTGCTTGCGCGGGCAGCATCAGGTTGCGCGTCATGAAATCGCGGTGCACATACACGCTCGGGGCCGCCAGGTTGTGCGCCACGATGGCGTCGAACGCCTTGGCTAAAGTGGCTTGCTGGGTGGTGTCCAGGCTGAATTGGCGGTGCTTGTCGATGTACCAGTCCGGGAACAGCTGTATCTCGCGGCGCAACAAGGCCTCGTCATAGGCAGGCAGCACCCCGGGCTTGGAGGCCAGTTGCCAGCGCAGCAGCAAATCCGTCGCCTCGCGATACCAGGCTTCGGCATCGCGGGGCTTTTCAGGGTTCAAAATTTCAATCAACGTACGGCTGCCCATATCGCTCAGCAGCATGAATCCGTTGACCTCATCCCACGCCAGCACCTGCGGCACGGGCAATCCCACCTGCGCCATCAGGCTTTGCACGTGTACAAAAGGCTGGCAATTCTCCTTGTCTGGTGGCGCATCCATGACAATCAGACTTTGACCGTTGTGCGTATCGATACGCAAGTAACGCCGAAAGCTTGCGTCTGCCGAGGCAGCGCGTAGACTGTCAGGCCGCAGCGCATGGGGCTGCGTCAAGCCGGCCAGCCATTGTTCAAACAACGTTTGGCGAACGGTGTCGGCCCAAACAACGGGAGATGTGGGGAGGATAGGATCGCTCATGGATAATCCGATTCTACAAACGGCATGGATGCCCTCCGCGCTTATCCTCTATCTTCGCTTTGACTGATTGCGCCTGTGAGCCCACACGCTTTTTCTTTGACCTCGCCACTTTCCTCGTACCGCCTACGCCCGCTGGCTGCGTCATTGGCCATGGCATGGGCCGCCACCACTGCGTGGAACGCACAGGCGCAAAGCAAAGAAAGCAGCCTGTGGGATGCGAATTTGCCCGCCCTGCAGCTCAAAGCCAGCCCACAGCTAGAAGAAGTGATCGCCCCGGCCTTGCGTGATCAGCTACCGTCTTACATCAAGGCCGAGCAGGTGACAGGCCAAGCCGACATCAACTCGGTGCTGGAAGGCGGAGCGGAATTGCGCCGCGCAGACACCGTCATCCGTGCGGACCGCGTGGAGTACACCGTGGCGGACGACACGGTCAACGCCCAGGGCAGTGTCCATATCAACCGCGCCGGCAACGTCTACCAAGGCACCGCACTCAAACTGCAGGTGGATGCCTTTCAAGGTGATTTCACCGACGCCACCTACCAGTTTTTGGAGACCCAGGGCCACGGCAATGCCGATCGCATCGAATTCATCGACCGTGACAATACGGTGGTCTACAAAGCCACCTACACCACCTGCTTGCGTGACGACGATGCCAGCTGGGAACCCGACTGGGTGATCCGCGCACAGCGCATTGAACTGGACCGCGAGCAAGACGTGGGCGTGGCCTATGGCGGCACGCTGGAATTCAAGGGCGTCCCCATTTTGCCCGTGCCGGCTATGAGTTTTCCGCTATCGGACAAACGCAAGTCCGGCCTGCTCCCCCCCACGATTGGTATCGACAGCGTCAGCGGCGTGGAGTACAGCCAGCCCTATTACTGGAACATTGCGCCGAACCGCGATGCCACCATCACGCCCACGATCATGTCCAAGCGTGGCGTTAGCCTGGGTACAGAGTTTCGATACCTGGAGCCGACGTACTCAGGTGCACTGGGTGTGGAGTTGACGCCGAATGACAAGCTGCGAGATCGGGATCGCTGGGCTTACAACTGGAGGCACGCCACGTCCTTGTCGACACCGTTCGGCGGGCTTGGTTTGAACTGGAACCTCAATCGCGTCAGTGATGACAACTACTGGCGTGACTTCAGCCGCATGCCTGGTAGTAGCAGCATGCCCGGGAGCAACAGCTATTTCGGCCAAACCAATCAACGCCTGATCAGCAGCGATGGCAGTTTGTCTTGGTCGTCAGGCAACCACAGCCTGTCGTTGATGGCCCAAAAATGGCAGGTGCTGCAAGACATTGATGCACCGATTGCCCCACCTTTCAATCGCATGCCGCAACTGCAATGGCGTTACAACACCGATGCCTGGGCGGCCAAAGGCTGGGATGTCAACGTCATGGCAGAAACCACCCGTTTTGAAGCCGACACATGGGATGGTTTCAAAAATCCGGACAATGGACAGCGCAGCTACGGCTTGTTGCAAGTCAGTCGCCCGACCTTGGTCTCAGGTGGCTTTGTGACACCCAAAGTTCAGTTGCACACCAGCAGCTACCAGTTTGAAGATTTTTCTGCCACGCGACCCCGCAGCAAATCCTTTGCCATTCCCACCTTAAGCTTAGACAGCGGCTTGGTCTACGAGCGTGACACCACATTGCTGGGACGCGGTTACCTGCAGACCTTGGAACCGCGTGCTTTTTATACATATACACCGTACCGTGATCAGAGCATGGTGCCGCTGTACGACACAGCGCTGACCGACTTCAACTTTGGTTCCATCTACAGCGAAAACAACTACACCGGTCGCGACCGGATTGCAGACAACCATTTGCTGACAATGGGTGTCACCACCCGTTACCTGAAGCCAGAAGATGGTTCTGAAGTCGCCCGCCTGGGTGTGGCCCAACGCTTGCGTTTTGAAGACCAGCGCGTGGGGCTAGGTTACGACGCCTTAGGCAAAAAGGGGTGGTCCGACATTCTGGTAGGGGGCGGAGTCACCTGGAACGCACGCTGGAGCACCGATGCACTCGTTCAATACAATCGCGACACCCAGCGCACGGCGCGCTCGTCCATCAGCGGACGCTACACGCCCGGCCCCTATAAGACCTTGAGTGCAGCCTACCGCTACCAGCGTGAAAACAGCTTGCAAATTGCCAACCAAGGCAGCGAACAGGTCGATTTCGGCTGGCAATGGCCACTCAACACAGGGCGTACCAACGCCTTTGGCGAAGCCACTGGTGGAGGACGCTGGTACAGCGTGGGCCGCTTGAACTACAGCATGTATGACAAGAAGCTGGTGGATGCCATCGTCGGCTTTGAATATGACAGCTGCTGCTGGATTGGGCGTGTGGTGATCGAACGCATGCAAAATAGCCGCAATGACTCCAACACCCGTCTGCTGTTCCAGCTTGAATTTGTGGGCTTTTCTCGCCTGAGCTTTGGCGCAGATCCTTTGCGCAGCCTGCAAGAATTTGTTCCCGGCTACCGTCCACTGCGTGACCACGCAGGCGCCGTGCCCAGCCGTTTCAGTAATTACGACTAATGTCTTCTATGCGCCACCTGCTTTCTACGCCCCGTCACGTTGCCTTTGGGCTTGTTTGTGCCGCCGTTTTGTCGACATGGTCTGCTCAAGCGCAGGGATTGCGCCAGACCAATGGAGATACAACGCTTTCGCGCGCTTTATCCGCCTCGGGGCAACCTGCGGCTGTGGCGGCAGCGCCAGCGGGGCTGCGTTCAGCCGACTACATTGTGGCCGTCGTCAACGCCGAACCCGTCACCAACAATGAAGTCCGGGCACGCATCCAGCGCGTTCTGCAAACCATGCAGTCCCAAGGCGCTCAGCAAATGCCTTCACAAGAGCAATTGACGCGTGAAGTTTTAGAACGTTTGATTGTGGAAAAGGCCCAGATTCAAACCGCCAAGGAAACCGGCATCAAAGTGGACGACTTCGCCGTCGATCAAGCCATTCAGAATCTGGCCCAGCAAAACGGCCTGAGCCCAGAGGCCATGCGCCGTGAGATGAAGCAGCAAGGCTTAACGGAAAGCTTGTTCCGCGAAGAACTGCGCAACCAGTTGCTCATGCAGCGTCTGCAAAACCGTGAAGTCGATGGCCGTGTCCGCGTCACAGAGCACGACATTGACCAGTATCTGGCCGACCAGCGCCGCCAAAGTGGCCAAACCGACATGGCCAGCGCGACCCTCAATCTGGGCCATATCTTGATCGCTGTGCCTGAGCGCGCCAGCCAAGCGGAAGTTGCGCAATTGCAAGCGCGTGCCCAGCAAGCGTTGGAAGCCGCACGCACTGAGCCAGACTTTGCAGCCGTGGCGCAGCGTTTCTCTGAAGGCGGCCAAGCCATTTTGGGCATGCGCCCAGCCAACCGCTACCCCAGCCTGTTTACCGAGTCTGTGGCCTCTACCCCCGTCGGTGGCATCGTCGGCCCCATTCGCTCTGCCGCTGGTTTTCACATCCTGAAGGTGATCGACAAGAGCGCCAGCGGCGTGGCTGCCGTGGTGACACAAAACCATGCACGCCACATCTTGCTGCGGACTTCGCCACAATTAGGGGAGCGTGAAGCCGCCCAGCGCTTGGCAGAATTGCGCCAACGCATTGAAGGGGGCGCCAAATTTGAAGAATTGGCCCGTCAGTACTCCGAAGATGGCAGCGCCGCATCCGGTGGCGACTTGGGCTGGGCTGGGCCTGGCCGCTATGTGCCAGAGTTTGAACAAGCGCTCAATGCCTTGCAGCCTGGACAGGTGAGCCAACCTGTGGTTTCACGCTTTGGTGTGCACCTGATTCAACTGGTGGAGCGCCGCCAAGCCACATTGACACCCCGTGAGCAGCGTGAAATGCTGCGTGACGTGGTCCGCGAAGAAAAGCTCGAGAAGGCCCACGCCAACTGGTTGCAAGAACTTCGTGGTCAAGCCTATGTGGAATACCGCGAACCACCCCAATAACTTTTCCCGCGTGAAACATATTCCCCGCAAACGCTTCGGTCAGAATTTTCTGACCGACCAAGGCATCATCGAATCCATCGTGGATGCCATCGACCCCAAGCCCGGCCAGCCGCTCATTGAGATTGGCCCTGGCTTGATGGCGCTGACACAGCCGCTGGTAGAACGCACCGGGCAACTCACCGTCATTGAGCTGGACCGTGATCTGGCGGCCCGCCTGCGCACCAAGCCCCAACTGCGCGTCATCGAATCTGATGTGCTCAAGGTCAACTTCACTGCGCTGGCCCAAGAGCTGGGTGTGCCCAAGCTGCGTGTTGCAGGCAACCTGCCCTACAACATCTCCTCGCCCATCCTGTTTCATTTGCTGGAACATGTCGATGTGGTGCAAGACCAGCATTTCATGCTGCAAAAGGAAGTGATTGACCGCATGGTGGCCGATGCGGGCAACGCCGATTACGGGCGACTTTCCGTCATGCTCCAATGGCGCTATGCCATGGAGAACGTACTGTTCGTTCCGCCCGAGAGTTTTGACCCACCGCCCAAGGTCAATAGCGCGGTGGTACGCATGGTGCCACGGACGCAACCCGCAGATTTGAACCCTAAGTTGCTGGAAGAGCTGGTGCGCGTCGCTTTCAGCCAGCGTCGCAAAATTTTGCGCAACACGCTGGGCAAGTGGCTGGACGAAAAAGGTTTCGGCGGTGAATTTGATCTGCAGCGCCGCGCCGAAGAAGTATCCGTGGCAGAGTATGAAGCATTGACAGCGCAAATCTCTCAAAAAGAGACCTGAAAGCGTTTGCTGCATATGCCTCAACGGCATATTTAATCATTAAAAAAGCGCCTAGCAAGGCGCTTTTTTAATGATGGATGGTCTGCTTACAAAAATGAATAAAAGCAGCGAAATGCAATTTTGCGTTCAGCCCAGTAATCCGCAGCATCGCGAAAACAATCCAAAAACTGCTCGCGCATTTCTTTGTCAAACTTGTGCGCCAGTGGCAATTGATCGAGCACGATGACAAACCCTGGCTGCGGACCAGCCTTGTGCAGCGGATCAGTCAGGCAGTCGTACAAGGCATCAAAGTTCTTCCCAAAGTGCGCTGGAAAGTGAAACTGCACCGCAATCAGATCCAACGCATCTTGCTTGGTTTGCGCGTGCGCCAAGTTGGCATAGAGGAAGTGCTGACCTGTCGTTTCTGCCGCTTGCTGCAGATCCGCAATGCGGAACGCGCGAATGGATTGCACGATGTTGCTGCGCACACCACGCAAAAGGTTCTGGGGTTCGGGACAAGACGTAATGTCCATCTCCGTAATTCTTTCTATAGCTCGTAGCTGCCCACTCAAAACAGAGGCAGAGGGAGTAATGGAGAGCGCGTTGGCCCACAAGTTCCCTAACGCGGTATGGCTGCGATTCCAATCCAGGTCAAGTGCGCTCATGGCGTGATCTTCCGAAAACTGTTGTAGTGATCGCTGGTGTAGTAGCAAGCTTCGGGCTGCGTGGGCGGTTGCCCGCCACACACAATGCGCCGCGCCCCTCGATCTCTGGACCACGGTGTTTTGACGGTGTATTCCCGGTAGTAGCCCCGCTTGTGGGCGGGCAGCAGGCGTTCACGGTTGCCAAACACAGTGCCATCTTTGTCGTAGGGAAACGGGCCGCCCTTGAATATCAGCTGATAGGTGGTGCGTGCTTGGGACGGTAACTCTGCCAATGCAACGTCGCCGTGCTGCTGCACAGGCAAGGAGCTTCGGGCATGGAATGCAGGCACAGAAATGGCCAAACTTGCACCGATTGCTATAGCACCAACAGCCCGCACCGCTTGGCGAACGACCGCATCCAGCATCACGCAACACCTTTCAGAAATTCTGGCTTAGCCCAGAAATTCGATCCGCAAGTGTGACGCAGCCCCCTGCAAATTGCAAGAAAAAAGGGCTGATCGCCGTCAGCAATCAGCCCTTTAATGGGTTTACCGGCTTAGCGGGCGACGTTAGCGTCTGCTACGGTCAGCGCCGTCATATTCACAATGCGGCGCACTGTGGTGCTTGGTGTCAGCACGTGCACTGGCTGGCTGGCACCCAGCAAAACCGGACCAATCGCAATACCACCACCCGCAGCCTGCTTGAGCAGGTTGTAGGAGATATTTGCGGCATCAATGTTGGGCAGCACCAACAGGTTGGCTTCGCCGATCAGCGTGCTATTGGGCATCAGCTTGAGGCGCGATGCGCTGTCCAGCGCCACATCCCCGTGCATTTCGCCATCCACTTCCAGCCAAGGCGCCTGAATGCGCAGCAACTCCAAAGTCTGGCGCATCTTGACGGCGCTGGGCTGGTTGCTGGATCCAAAATTGGAGTGGCTGAGCAAGGCGACCTTGGGCTTGATACCAAAGCGCATCATTTCTTCGGCGGCCATCACGGTGATTTCAGCCAACTGCTCGGCCGTGGGGTCGTAATTGACGTGGGTGTCTACCAGGAACACCTGACGATCCGGCAGCATCAGGCCGTTCATGCAGGCGTAGGTGGTTGCACCGGCGCGCTTGCCAATCACTTGGTCAATGTAGTTCAGGTGCAGCTGCGTGTTGTGCCAAGTGCCACAGATCAGACCATCCACTTCACCCTTGTGCAGCAGCATGGAGCCGATCAAGGTCAGGCGGCGGCGCATTTCGATCTTGGCGATCGGGGCCGTGATGCCCTTGCGCTCCGTCATGCGGTGGTAGGACTGCCAGAAGTCGCGGTAACGTGAGTCGTCTTCCACGTTGACCACGTCATAGTCGCGGCCCTGCTCCATGCGCAGGCCAAATTTTTCGATGCGCTGCGCAATGATGGCGGGGCGGCCAATCAGTGTGGGGCGGGCAATGCGCTCATCCACCACGATCTGGGCCGCACGCAGCACGCGCTCTTCTTCGCCTTCGGAGTAAGCGATACGCTTCTTGGCCGCTTTTTTGGCCGCCATGAAGATGGGCTTCATCACCGTGCCAGAGGCGTAGACAAAGGTCTTCAGGTGCTCACGGTAGGCATCCATGTCCTGAATCGGGCGCGCGGCCACACCGCACTCAGCCGCTGCCTGGGCCACAGCAGGTGCCACGATCAGCATCAGGCGCGGGTCAAACGGCTTGGGGATCAGGTACTCAGGACCAAAGCTCAGGTCATGGCCCACATAGGCTGCCGCAACTTCTTCAGATTGCTCCGCTTCTGCCAGTGCCGCAATCGCGTGCACTGCCGCAATTTCCATCTCGGTGGTGATGGTGGTGGCACCGCAATCCAGTGCGCCACGGAAGATGTAGGGAAAGCACAGGACGTTGTTGACCTGGTTGGGGTAATCCGTGCGGCCGGTGGCGATGATGGCATCGTCACGCACCGCCTTCACGTCTTCCGGCATGATTTCTGGATTGGGATTGGCCAGCGCAAAAATGATGGGGCGCGGGCCCATTTTGGCCACCATGTCGCGCTTCAGCACATTGCCTGCCGACAGGCCCAAGAAGGCGTCAGCGCCTTCAATCACTTCGCTCAGTGTGCGCAGGTCGGTCTTTTGGGCGAACAGGGCTTTGTCTTCGTCCATCAGCTCGGTACGGCCTTCATAGACCACACCCGCGATGTCAGTCACAAACACGTTTTCGCGCTTCAGGCCCACTTCCAGCAGCAGGTTCAGGCAGGCCAGCGCAGCAGCGCCTGCGCCCGAAGCCACCAGTTTGATCTGGCCAATATCTTTGCCCGCCACCTTCAAGGCATTGACCATGGCAGCCGCCACGGTGATGGCCGTGCCGTGCTGATCGTCATGGAACACCGGAATGTTCATGCGCTTGCGCAGCTCGCGCTCCACATAGAAGCACTCAGGCGCCTTGATGTCTTCCAGATTGATGGCGCCAAAGGTAGGTTCCAGCGCGGCAATTACTTCGACCAGCTTTTGCGGGTCTTTTTCGTTGATTTCGATGTCAAACACATCGACGCCCGCGAACTTCTTGAACAGTACGCCCTTGCCTTCCATCACAGGCTTGGAAGCCAGCGCGCCAATGTCGCCCAGGCCCAGCACTGCTGTGCCGTTGGAGATCACACCCACCAAGTTGCCGCGGCTGGTGTACTTGAACGCAGCAGCAGGGTCTTTGACAATTTCTTCGCAAGGGGCGGCCACGCCGGGCGAGTACGCCAGCGCCAGATCGTGCTGATTGGCCATGGGCTTGGTGGCCGCAATGGCGATCTTGCCCGGCTTGGGGAACTCGTGATACTCCAGTGCAGACTGGCGCAGCAACGCGCGTTTATCAGGCAAAGCGGGGGTGTTGTTCTCGGACATGTTGTCTCGTCTCCCAGGACGCAAAAGGTTGCGACTGCGCCCTGCGGTTGTTGTTTTAGGGTGCAATCTCAGAAATTCAGAAAACCATTGTAGGTGCTTGCTATTCAAAGCGGGCGGGTGCTCAGGTGTTGGCTAGGGTCAAACACCTGCAACTGCACCGTATCCAATCTGGGCCTCTGCCATCCAGAAAAAAGAAAGCGCACGCGCGCAAGCACCCAGTTTTAGTCGCTATGCTTTGCGCCATTAACCCCACTTAACACTGATTAGGATTCCTAATGAAGCAGCTGGCGACCTCTTCCTTCTCCGTCTGGCGCACCGCCATGGGCACGATGGCCCTGGCCGCAGCCACCCTTGCAGGCACCGCCCACGCTGCTGACAACTACCCCAGCAAGCCCATCACGCTGGTGATTCCGTACTCGGCCGGTGGTTCGACCGACATTCTGGGCCGCTTGCTGGCACAAAAGCTGGGCGAAAGCATGAACGCCAGTGTGATTGTGGAAAACAAGCCCGGTGCCAACGGCACGATTGGCGTGGACCGCGTGGCCAAGGCCGCACCCGATGGCTACACCATTGTTTTGGGTGACGTGGGTGGCCTGGCCATCTCCCCCAGCCTGTACCCCAAGCTGCCTTACCAGCCCCTGAAAGATCTGGCACCCGTGAGCCTGGTGGGCCGCAGCCCACTGGTGCTGACTGTGGGCCACAACAGCCCGCTCAAGTCGTTAAACGACCTGACCACCGCTGCCAAGGCCGCGCCGTTCAAGCTGAATTACCCGTCCTCCGGCACCGGTGGCCCCAACCACATGGGTGGTGAGCTGTACGCCATGCAGGCCAAGGTGAAAGTCACGCACGTGCCCTACAAAGGCAGCGCACCTTCGGTGGTGTCGCTGGTGGCTGGCGAAACCGATTTTGGTTTCCTGACCGCAGTGACCATCAATGCCCAGCTCAAGGCTGGCAACCTGCGCGCGCTGGCCGTAGCCCACGACAGCCGCCTGCCCGCCATGCCCGATGTACCCACCATGAACGAAGCCGGCTTGAAAGGCTTTATGGCCGACGCTTGGTTCATGGCCGCCGTGCCTGCTGGCACGCCACAACCGATCATTGACCGCCTGTACAGCGAGATCGCCAAAATTTTGCCGCAGGAAGACGTCAAGTCCAAGCTGGACTCGGTGGGTGTGCTGCCCGCTGGCCTGGACCCCAAGGCATCCAGCACTTTCTTGCGCAATGAAATTACCAAGTGGAACGAGGTCGTGAAGACCGCCAAGATCACACTGGACTGAGCGACCAGCGCGACATGAAAAATGCCCTGCAACCTTGGTTGCAGGGCATTTTTTTATGAGCAATTAGCGTTGGTGAAACGCCAACTTCAAATGCTTTTCATAGTGAAGTTAAAGACAGGAAAGCGCTAACCGCTATATTTTTAAGCAGTGCATTGCCCCATGCTGGCCAGCCGCTGCAGCAGCCAGCGCGCAAAAAGCTGCCATCCAGAGGTGGTCGTCATCGTGTTCCTTTCGCCGCGTCGCATTCAGTGGCGGTGCTGGGCAACAGCCGCTGGTGCCCCGTTGCCAGCAAGCACAGGCACCGCGCCCGCCAAACGTTGCGCGCGCTTTTCCCAGATTTTCTCGTGCAGGTAAAAGAACAGCATCTGCACCGTAGGCTCCAGCAAACTCAACGTGAGCGCAGCCACCAGATCACCGGTCACGGCATAGGCCACGCCTGCAGCCACCACCAGATGCACGGCGTAGTAGCTGGCGGTTTTCACCAAAGTGCGAAAACGCAGCAAAGGCGCGCGTGCCCACGCCTTGTCGTGCAGAAAATAAGCAACAGCCTGCACAGAAGGTTCCAGCAGGCTGAGCGTGACGGCCACCCACCAATTACCGGTCACCGCGTAGGCCACCGCGGCGGCTACCACGATGTGAATCACGTAGTAGCTGGCCGTTTTGGTCAAGGCCGTTTCGTTTTTTCGTAGCAAGCAGCGCAGGTTGGACATGGCGTTGGTGTGAAATGCAATTTCTGAATGATATTTATTCTCGATTAAATTTTCCAGTAAATAGTTCCAATCTCCACCATCTGTTTTCGCTATACAGCAGGCGGACGCTTCAGCGTTAGCTATTGGGGAATGCCCTCGATTTCTTTGTAAGCACTTGCCTACATTGAGAAGAAAGCAAGGCAAGATGGCGTCCCTTTATGCTTGGCTTGCCATCTGTTCTGTTGTATGTGGATACGTTTTCTGACTGACGACATTGCCTACGTGCCCATGCAATGGGCGTGGATGGACCCCAAGCTCGTCGTGCTCTCCATTGCGGTGGCCATCGTGACCGCCATGCTGGCCCTGCATATTGCGGGCTTGGCCCAGCGTGCAGCCAAAGCATGGACGCGCCAAGTATTGAAAACGGCAGGCGCCGTGTCGATGGGGGGTGGCGTCTGGGCCATGCACTTCATCGGCATGCTGGCTTTTACGCCGTGTGCCACCAGCGATTTTTCCGCCCTGCACCGCGCACTGTCTGCACTGCCCAGTCTGGCCGCGGCGTGGCTGCTAATGCACACCCTGCAGCGCAAAGACCCGCCGTGGGGCCGCGTGCTGCTGAGTGGTGTGGTACTCGGTCTGGGTGTGGCGTGCATGCATTTTTGGGGCATGGCGTCTTCTGACGCTTCCGAATCCATGTACTACTCACCATTCGGACTGGCGCTAGCCCTGGCGCTGGGCACGGCAATTGCCGTGTTTGCCGTGGTGGTGTACCGCCGCATGCAAGAGATTGGGGCCCGGCCGCTGTACATCACGCTGCTCAGCGGTGCCGTGCTGGGCTTGGCCACGGCCAGCCTGCACTACATCGCCATGGACGCCATCTACCTGCCCGTGGGCCCCGATCCGTTAGGCACCGTGCCGCTGGATGGGCCGTGGACGCTGGTCACCACCACCGCCGCCATCTGTCTGCTGCTGGGCCTGCTGATTTTGATTGGCCATATCGCCCTGCGCTGGCGCCAGATGTTTGCGCAAATTCAGCGCAGTGAGGCACGTCTGCGGGCCGTGGTGGATACCGCTGTGGACGGCATCATCAAGATCGATGGCAAGGGTCAGATTCGTTCCTTCAACCCCGCCGCAGAACGCATGCTGGGCTGGAAAGCCACAGAAGTGGTGGGGCGCAATGTCAGTCTCTTGATGCCCGCCCCGCACCAGCAGGCACACGACAGCTATTTGCAGCACCATCTGGCCACCGGCCACACCAGCATCATTGGCTCTGGCCGCGAAGTGCAGGCCTTGCACAAAGACGGCACGCTGATTGACGTGCGCTTGGCGGTAGGCCGCGTCATCATGGCTGACCAGCCCTTGTTTGTCGGTTTTCTGACCGACATGCGCCAGCGCAATGCCATGGAAAAGTCGCTGCGCAAAAGCGAAGAGCAATTGCGCACACTGATCAGCAATATTCCGGGCGTGACTTTCCGCCGCGCACCGCACGCTCTGTGGCAACCGCTGTTTCTGAGTACCCCGGTTGAGTCCCTGACCGGCTGGCCTGCAGAAGCGTTGATGGCACAAACCCAGCACATGGAACGCCTGCTGCTACCCGCCGACACCGAGGGCTTGCACCGCGCGGTCAGTGATGCGCTGGAGTCGGGTGTGGCTTACTCCCACGAATACCGACTGCGCCACCGCGACGGCAGCCTGCGCTGGGTGACCGAAACGGGCCGCTGTGTGTATGACGACCAAGACCGGGTGTGCTGGATTGATGGCGTCCTGATCGACAACACCGAGACCAAGGCCCGCAATGCCGAGTTTGAAGGCACAGTGGCGGCCATCAACCGCGCCGTGGCCGTCATCGAATACAGCATGGACGGCTACGTCCTCACGGCCAACCCCAACTTCCTGGCGCTTTTTGGCTACAACCTAGAGGATGTTCAGGGCGAGCACATTCGCATGTTCAGCCCCGACACGCCCGAGACCCAAGCGCGGGACATCGCCATTTGGCAGAGCCTGCAGCGCGGCGAACATGTCAGCCTGGACTGCCAGGCCCGGGGCCAAGGTGGCCGCCTGCTGTGGCTGCAGACCACATTCAGCCCCTTGCTGGACGCCAGCGGCAAGCCGCTGCGTATCACCCAGCTGCTGACCGACATCACTGCCAGCCGCACCCTGGCGCAAGAACTGCTGCAGGCCAAGGACAAAGCCGAAGCCGCTGCTGCAGCACGTAGCACCTTTTTGGCCAATATGAGCCACGAAATTCGCACGCCGATGAATGCCATCATCGGTTTTTCCGAAGCGCTGCTGGACACGCCTTTGCGCCCCACGCAAGAGCGCTATGTGGAGACGGTGTACCGTTCGGCCCGCTCCATGCTGCGCCTGCTCAACGACATTCTGGACACGGCCAAGCTGGACAAGGGCGCGGTGCAAATCGAGATTGATGACTTCTCTGTCGCCGACCTGTGCAATCTGGTGGTCGGTGCCCAGCGCATTGAGGCAGAGAAAAAAGGCTTGCAGTTGCAGCTGGACATGCATGGCGATGTGCCGCGCCACCTGCGTGGCGATGCCATGCGCATCCAGCAAATCGTGACCAATTTGATGGGCAACGCTGTCAAATTCACCGAGCATGGCCACGTGCGCCTGGACGTGAGCTACCGCCAAGGCATGCTGCACTTGCGCATTCAGGACACCGGCATTGGCATTGCCCCCGACAAGCTGGAGCACATTTTTGCCCCGTTTGCGCAGGCCGATGCATCCACCACACGCCGCTATGGCGGCACGGGGCTGGGCACCACCATTTCTCGCCAGCTGGCCCAGTTGATGGGCGGCGATATCCGCATCAGCAGCGCCGTGGGTGAAGGCACGCAGTTTCACGTGCACCTGCCGCTGCCACAAGGGCAAGCGCCCAAAAATGTCACGCTGGAAAGTCTGGAGCCCTTGCCCGCGCTGCACATTCTGTGCGTAGACGATGTGCCGCAAAACCTGGAGCTGCTGCAGGTGGTGATGCGCCGTTATGGACACACCGTGGACCTGGCGCACAACGGGCTGGAAGCCGTGCACATGCGCCAGACCCAGGAGTTTCACCTCATCTTGATGGATTTGCAAATGCCACTCATGGATGGACTGGAGGCCTCGCGCACCATCCGCACGTGGGAAAGCAAAGAAGCACAGTCGCAAATTCCGATCATTGCCCTGTCTGCGAGCGTTCTGGAACAAGACCGCCGCGCCTCCGACGAAGCGGGTATGAATGGCTTTGCCGCCAAGCCGCTGGAGCCACACAAGCTGATGCAGGAAATCGCACGCGTGCTGCGCACCACCACAGAGCAAGTACCCAGCACATCGGCCACCCCGCAAGCCCCCATGACAGCCAGCCACCCCATGGATGGCACGGTGGCAGACTGGCGCACCGGCCTGCAACTGTGGGGCAGCACAGGGGCTTTGCGCGCCGCATGGGCACGCTTCATGGCCGAGCAGCACCACCGTATGCAGGAATTGCACAGCCTGGTGCAGGACGGCGACTGGGACACGGTCTCGGCCATCATCCACCGCATGCGCGGAGCTGCGGGCAACTTGGCTCTGCTGCAACTGCATGCGGTGCTGGGCCCAATGGAGCACGACAGCCGCAACAGCGATACAGCCGCGTTTGAAAAACAGCTGCCCGCCCTAGGCACCGCCCTGGCACACGTGGAAGCCTTGCTGCGCGCCACCCAACACAGCGGCGAAGCGCCCGCTTCCGCTGCAGACGCCCCACCCGCCAGCGGTGCCTCGCTGTCAAATGCCGCCCAGACACAAATCCGTGAAGCCCTGCGCAGCCTGGCCGAAGCCTTGCAAGCCGGCGAAATCGATAGCCAGGCGCTGCAGCACCTCGGCCTGCTGCTGCCCGCCGCCGACACCGAGCCCTTGCTCTGCGCGCTGGACATGTTTGACCTCGACCAGGCTTTGCAATGCGTACAGACATTGACGCAATCACTGGCCCACACCCCCGACCACCTCAGGAACTCGCCCCATGTTGCCCAGCCATGAAGACCGTAGGCCACGGCTGCTTTTAGTGGACGATGAACCCACCAACCTGCATGTGTTGCGCCAGATTCTGGGCACCACCTACCGCCTGCAATTTGCCACCGACGGCGCCAAAGCCCTGCAACTGGTGCAACAGCAAAAGCCCGACCTGGTTTTGCTGGACATCATGATGCCCACGCTCAGCGGCTACGAAGTCTGCCGCCAGCTCAAGGCCAGCGCGGACACGCAGAACATCCCTGTGATTTTTGTCTCAGCCCTGTCTGAGATGGGCGATGAAGCCGAAGGTTTTGATGCCGGCGGGGTGGACTACATCGTCAAGCCCGTACGCGCCCCCATCGTTCGGGCGCGCGTGCGCACGCATTTGTCGCTGGTCAGAACCGAAGCCCTGCGCCAGTCCCGCTTGCACATCGTGCAGCGCCTGGGCCGCGCGGCCGAATACAAAGACAACGAAACCGGCATGCACGTGCTGCGCATGAGCCACTTTGCGCACGCCCTGGCGCTGGCCATTGGCTGCAGCCCCGAATGGGCCGACGAACTGCTGCATGCCGCCCCCATGCACGATGTGGGCAAGATTGGCATTCCAGATGCCGTGCTGCTCAAGCCCGGCCCCTTGACTGAGCACGAGTGGCACGTCATGCGCCAGCACCCGGCCATCGGTGCCGAAATTTTGGGCGAAGACGACCACGGCATCTTGCAACTGGCGCGCAGCATTGCGCTGACCCACCATGAAAAGTGGGATGGCTCCGGCTACCCCGGTGGCCTGCATGGTGACGCCATTCCGTTGGCCTCGCGCATCGTGGCCCTGGCCGATGTGTTTGATGCACTGACCTCGGTGCGCCCCTACAAAAAAGCGTGGTCGGTGGACGATGCTTTGGCACACATCCAGTCACAGTCCGGCAAGCACTTTGACCCGGATCTGGTGCCCGTCTTTCTGTCGCTGCGCGAACAGCTGGAAGCCATTCGCCAGCGCTGGAAAGACGAAATCCCAGAGCCCATCGCTGAAAGCAGCGCAGGCGCATGACGGGCGCGCAGCTCCCGGCCCTGCCCGCGCCTTGGGTGGTGCGCCCTTTGGGTGCGCACGATGTGGACAGCCTGCTGCACATCCAGAGCACCTGCTATGGCGATGATTTTCAGGAAAGCCGGGCAGCTTTTGCGCAGCGCCTGGCATGCGCGCACCAGTGCTCCATCGGCGTAGTGCGCACTGGCGAGCAGACGCTGAGCGCGTATCTGGCGGCCTACTGGTCCAGTCCCGGCAAGATCACGCCTTTGGATGGCGCTTTCACCCCCCCGACCACGGCCACGCAGGTGCTTTACCTGCACGACATGTCGGTGCTGCCGCAACTGGCGGGTCAGGGTGTGGCGCGTCACCTGGTGCAGCATCTGTTTGCACACGCGCGCAAGCGCCGCCTGCAGCAGGCCGCACTGGTGTCGGTACAGGGCTCACAGGCTTATTGGGAACGTCAAGGTTTTTCTGTATGCCCCGTGATGGATGAGCAACAGTCCATGCACCTTCAAACCTATGGTGACGGCGCGGTCTACATGACGGCAACGCTCTAATTTCTGACGGTTGCGCCATTGGCTGACAAGCGTTGCAAATGGCATCGCCATAATGCGCGCATGCCTAACCGATGGAAACCCAATGTCACGGTCTCGGCCGTGATCGAGCGTGATCAGCGATTCTTGCTGGTGGAAGAGCACACGGCCGATGGCCTGCGCCTCAATACCCCTGCCGGCCACCTGGACCCTGCTGAAACCCCTGTGCAGGCCTGCGTGCGCGAAGTGCTGGAAGAGACAGCGCACAGCTTCACGCCCACGGCGCTGGTCGGCATCTACATGAACCGCTTCATTCGCACGCGCACTGGCTCCGACATCACCTACATGCGGTTTGCCTTCACTGGCGAGCTGGGCCTGTACCACGCGCACCGCAAGCTGGACGAAGGCATTGTGCGCACCGCATGGCTGTCGCTGGAAGAGCTGCAAGCCACGGCCCACCTGCACCGCAGCCCCGTGGTACTGCAATCGGTGCGCGACTATCTGGCCGGGCAGCGCTTTGATGTCAGCCTGATTCAGGCCGACCCCAGCATCTACAGCGTGCCAGAGCCCACGCCGCATACGCAAGATTTGCTCTCGCGCCTTCAATAAACTTCAATAAAAAAAAGAGCACTTGACGCTGTTAAAACGGGCACTTCAGCATCATTCAATGCGAAAGTGCCCGAATTGCTTGCGCGAACCGCTTTTTTTTTAAACCAATGCAGGCTCTTCTGCCCGTATGAACCGGCAGTGTGGAAACCGCGTGCAGCGCCAGAAATAGCGCGGTGCGCCATCAGGGTCGGTCACACTGCGGTGCACCAGATCACTGCCGCACTGCGGGCACTCGGCGGATGGTTCCAGCGCAGGTTGCGGCGCGGGAGGCATGACCGCTTCGGGGTGCAGCACAGGCTCTTGCTTGGGCGGGGCGGCCACGGGCACAACACTGGGCGCCACCGCATGAGCAGTCTGGCGCATTACGGCTTTGGGTTTGGGCGCTGCATGGCGCGCACGCACATGCTCAACATGCGCGCGGTGTGTGGCACGGTTGGCTTGCAACCGTTTTTGCGACAAAGCCTGCACCCATTGCGCTACCTCTTGCGCCGTCCACACCACCTCGGTATGGCTTTGGATAAACCGCACGCAATCGTGGCCCTGCGTGACCCGCGCGGGCATCTCGGTCTTGAAGTGGCTATTGCCCGTGAACACCACCACCGAATGCAGGTGCTCCAGCGGTACCTGCAACACCTCCTGTAAAGCTTTGATGTGCCCCCAGTTCTGGTGCAGCGGATTGGGAAAACGGACGCGATGCCTGTAAATGGTTTGCGTCCATTCCTTTTGCTTTTCTGCGCCAAAAATCCAGCCCTGCATGTGCTTGGTCTCCAGCACAAACAGGCCATATGGCGACACCACCACATGGTCAATCTGCGTGGTGCCGCCATCGGCCAAGCGCAAAGTGACGTTGTGCGCGCAGTGGTAGTGCTGCGGGTCCAGATCCCGCGCCAGCCATTGCTGCACCTTGCGCTCACCCCACCAGCCTTTGAACCGCCGCGAACGCAGCACCGCCGACACCAGCGCCAGCCCCACGGCCAGCGCCATCCATAACCCCAACACCCCTTGCACCTGCTGCCACACTGCTGCCATGCCCGCCCCCTTTGTTTGCTGCACAGCATAGCGGGCATGAAAAAGGAGCCACAAGGGCTCCTTCACAACACTGGGGCAGAAAAAATCAGTTCAGCGCCATGCTCAGCTTGCGGCGGTAGCTGTTGACCAGCGCCGTGGCTTCGTCTTGCTCCGCCGCGTTCTTGCCCAGCAGCTCAATGCCGCCTGCGGTCTTGCCGGGCACGGCATCGGGCTTTTTGGGCTTGGCTGGAGCCAGCAGCTCCAGAATGCCGACAAACAGCTTGCGCGCGGCCTGACCGTTCCATTCTTTGTCGCGCATGATGATTTCCAGCAGCTCGTCCATGGCCGCCGTCCACTGGCCTTCTGCCGCCAGCACCTGGGCCTTGGCAAAACGGGTGTCAAAGTCGCGCTTGTTTTGCGCAATGGCCGCATCAAACTGCGCAAACTCCCAGTTGCCGCGCTCGTCTTGCTGCACAAACAGCATGCACTGCAGCCAGTGCTGCAGGGCTTCAAACTGCAGCGGTTTGGGGATGCGCTTGAGCGGTTCGTGCAGCAAGGATGCAGCCTGCTCATAGTCGCCGCTGGCAATCAGCAGGCGCACATAGTCAAAGCGGGCGTCGTCGTTGTTGGGGTCTGCCGTCAGGGCATCGGCCAGCTTTTGCAGGGCTGCCTGGGTGTCGCCCGATTCGATCAACTGCTGGGCTTCGTCCACCTCGGTTTCGGCGGCCAGCTCGTCTTCTGAGGGCAAGTGCTTGTCCAGAAACTCACGCACCTGGCCCTCGGTCTGAGCGCCCATGAAGCCATCCACCGGCTTGCCATCCACCATCAGCACGCAGGTGGGCACGCTGCGAATGCCGAACATGCCGGCAATTTGCTGGTTGGCGTCCACATCCACCTTGGCTAGCTTAAAACGACCTGCGTAGGCGGCCTCCAGCTTTTCCAGCGTGGGCACCAGCGTTTTGCAGGGGCCGCACCAGGTGGCCCAAAAATCGACCAGCACGGGCGTTGTCATGGAGGCGGCAACCACCTCGGCTTCAAAATTCTCTACGGTGATATCAATCATGTATCCATCCCAGTGCGGTGCGCACACTGCGCAAGCCATTGATCAGCGCCTTGCAGGCGTACAGCACACCATTCTCTAGCAATTCAGGCACACATTCGCGCCAGCCTGAGACAGAAGATTGGCACCCGCCGCCAGATTTCAAGCCAGCGCAGGGGCAGACGACCCCGCAAGCCCCTGTGTCTGGGGCTTGGCCGTAAAATCGCGGGTTCCACTAGGCCGGGCCGCAAGTGCCCTCGAGAGAGAACATGAACTCCATCCAGATCGGTGTGGTCATGGGTTCCAGCAGCGACTGGGACACCATGCAGCACGCAGTTGCCATCCTCCAGCAATTCGGTATCGCCCACGAAGCGCAAGTGGTTTCGGCCCACCGAATGCCTGACGACATGTTCCGCTACGCCGAGGCCGCTGCGGGCCGTGGCCTTAAAGCCATCATTGCCGGTGCCGGCGGCGCTGCCCACCTGCCCGGCATGATTGCCGCCAAGACACCCGTGCCCGTGCTGGGTGTGCCCGTGGCCAGCCGCCACCTGCAAGGCGTGGACTCGCTGCACTCCATCGTGCAAATGCCCAAGGGCGTGCCCGTGGCTACTTTCGCCATTGGTGCGGCAGGTGCGGCCAACGCGGCCCTGTTTGCCGTGGCCCTGCTGGCCAATGAAGACCCCGCACTGCGCGCCAAACTGGAGGCCTTCCGCGCCGAGCAAACGGCCGCAGCCCGCGCCATGACGCTGCCCCCAGTCGCCGTATGAACGCCCCTGTTGATACCCGCAAGGTGATCCTGCCCGGTGCCACCCTCGGCGTGCTGGGTGGTGGCCAGCTGGGCCGCATGTTTGCCCATGCCGCGCAAGCCATGGGCTATTTCACCGCCGTGCTGGACCAAGATGCCACCAGCCCCGCCGGGCTGGTCAGCCACCACCATGTGCGCACCGGTTACGAAGACCCGCAGGGCCTGACCGAGCTGGCACAGCTGTGCGCCGCCGTCACCACCGAGTTTGAAAACGTACCCGCTGGTGCGCTGAACCAGTTGGCCGCCAGCCTGCCCGTGTCGCCCGCTGGCGCATCGGTGGCCATCGCCCAAGACCGCGCTGCGGAAAAAGCCCACTTTGTGAAATGCGGCGTGCCCTGCGCACCCTACGCCGTGATCGAGTCGCCCGAGCAACTGGCCGCCGTGAACGATGCGCTGCTGCCCGGCATTTTGAAAACGGCCCGCATGGGCTATGACGGCAAGGGCCAGATTCGCGTCAAAACCCGCGCCGAACTGGTGGCGGGCTGGGAAGAGTTGGGCCGCGTGGCCTGCGTGCTGGAGAAAATGCTGCCCTTGGCCCACGAATGCTCGGTCATCGTGGCGCGTGGCCGTGACGGCACCATCGTGAACCTGCCCGTGCAGCGCAATCTGCACCGCGACGGCATTCTGGCCGTGACCGAGGTTTATGAAGGAAATCTGCCTGCAACGCAGGTAGAACAAGCGATTACAGCTGCGAAATCGGTAGCTATCGGCCTCGACTATGTCGGCGTGCTGTGCGTCGAGTTCTTTGTGCTGGACAACGGCCAGCTGGTGGTCAACGAGATCGCCCCGCGCCCGCACAACAGCGGCCACTACAGCCAGAACGCCATGGATGTGTCGCAGTTTGAACTGCAGGTGCGCAGCATGACCAACCTGCCGCTGGTGCAGCCGCGCCAGCACAGCGCCACCATCATGCTGAACCTGCTGGGTGACCTGTGGTTCAAGGACAGCGACACGGCCCAAGCCCCGGCGTGGGACCAGATTTTGGCCCTGCCCGGCTGCCATCTGCACCTGTACGGCAAGGTCGATGCCAAGCGCGCCCGCAAGATGGGCCACTTGAACATCACCGCCGCTACGCCCGCGCAAGTGCGCGCCACGGCACTCCAAGCGGCCGAAATTCTCGGCATTGCCGCGTTTTAAGAGGACTGCACGTGATTTTGGATGGAACGCTGGACGCCTCGGTGCATACCGCCGCTGCAGCCCTGCAGCGCGGTGAGTTGCTGGGCCTGCCCACGGAAACGGTCTACGGCCTGGCGGCCGATGCCGACAACGACAGCGCCGTGGCCCAGATCTTTGCGGCCAAGGGGCGCCCTGCCAACCATCCGCTCATCGTGCATGTGGCCGATGCCCAGGCCATCACGCACTACGCCAAAGCCGTGCCGCTGTTTGCGCAGCAACTCATTGACGCGTTCTGGCCCGGCCCACTCACTTTGATCCTGCCGCGCCTGCCGGATGCCGCCAAGGCCTCTACCGGCGGGCAAGACAGCGTGGGCTTGCGCTGCCCCTCGCACCCCGTGGCGCAGGCCGTGCTGCGTGCTTGCCAGCAGCTGAACCCGCCGGTGTGGGGCGTCTCGGCCCCCAGCGCCAACAAGTTTGGCCGCGTCAGCCCCACCACGGCGCAGCATGTGGCCTCCGAGTTCGGCGACGATCTGCTGGTGCTGGATGGCGGTGCCTGTGAGGTGGGCATTGAATCCACCATCGTCGACTGCACGCGCGGTGTGCCCGTGCTGCTGCGCCCCGGCGCCATCACACGTGACGATATTGCGCAGGCCTGTGGCCAGCGCCCGCTCTCCAAAGAAGAGCTGCAAGCCAATACCCCACGTGCCTCAGGCACACTTTTGGCACATTACGCACCCAACGCCAAGGTGCGCTTGATGCCCGCCAAACAGCTGCAAGCAGCACTGGATCTGCTGGGTGTGGATGGTCAGCGCATTGCGGTCTACCACCGCAGTTTGCTCATCTCCTCGTCCAAGGGCGTGCACCTGCGTGCCATGCCGCAGCAAGCGCTGGCAACAGGCCGCGAACTGTTTGGCACGCTGCGCGACTTTGACGAGATCGGCGCCCAGCTCATCTGGATTGAAACCCCGCCCGACACTACCGATTGGGAAGGCGTGCGCGACCGCCTGCAGCGCGCAGCGGCGGCAGGCTAAATTCAACACCCCCAGCCTCAACAAAAAACCGGCAGCGCCTTTCTAGGACCTACCGGTTTTTTTCATACGGCGCCTCGCGCAGCACACAGCCACTAGAAACTGGAAGCTGGCGTGTCTCAAGCCAGAGACGCCGAGCAAGGGCCACCCCGCAGCGAAGGTGGTAGGCCCCTTCTCGCGCAAAGCGCGTAGAGCGGGGGCAGGCGCGCAGCGCCTCAAGGGGGTGAATTCTCAGTCTTGCGCCACCCAGTCCACCAGCGCATCCATTACCGGGCGGGCCGCTCCGGCGTTGGCGTGGTTGACCATGGCCACCAGCACATAGCGCTGGCCGCTATTGCCCAAGACATAGCCGCCCAGCGCATTGGTGTCGCGCAGCGAGCCGGTTTTCAAGTGCGCATTGGCGCTGGCCTTGCTGCGCCGCAAGGTGCCGTCCATACCGGAGATGGGCATGGAGGACACAAACTCCGGCATCACCGAAGAGGCCCATGCCGCCTGCAGCATGCGGCCCAGCGCTTGCGCGCTGATGCGTGCGTTGCGGCTCAGGCCTGCGCCGTTTTCCACCACCGGCATATCGGCTGCGGACCAGCGCATTTGCCACCACTGGGTCAAGGCCATGCGCCCCGCATCAAAGCTTCCTACGCCCATGCGCTCTTTGCCCAGCGTCAGCAGCACCTGCTGTGTCATGACGTTGTTGCTGAACTTGTTGATGTCGCGCACCACCTCGGCCAAAGCGGGCGATTGATTCTCCCAAGCGGGCTTGAGGCCCTGCGGCACCCGGCCATCGCGCACAGCGCCCGTGAGCTGGCCGCCCATGCTGCGCCACATGCCCTCCACCGCTTTCAAGGCAAAGCTGTTGGGATCGGGCAGCGCCACGGGCCAGTTTTTGTCGCCACAGCTGGCGGGGTAGCGCCCAGCCAGTTGAATACGCTGTGGATCGCTCCAGTCGGCTTGCAGCTGAGTGCGCCAGTCGCCACAGGCCGTGCCCTGCGGAGCCAACGGCACGCTGACTGGCGCTTGCACATGGCCCATGGGCAGCTCGTAATGAATGCGCGCCACACCTGCCGCGGTGTCAGGAATGAAGCCCAGCACCTGGGTTTTGTAGTTCACCAGCAAGGCATCTGGCCCAGCGTTGTAGGGGCGAAAAGGCTCACCATCGAACGCGGCAGGGTCATGGCCATTGACCTGAAATGCAGAGCGGTCGATCACGATATCGCCCACGATGGTCTTCACCCCCATGCCTTGCAGGCGGCCCAGCATCAGCCACAACCGCTCGGACACCAGCTTGGGGTCCCCCACGCCTTGAATATAGACCGTGCCCCGAAAAGCACCGTTGTCCAGCACGCCATCCAGATACACGGGCGTGCGCCACACATAAGTGGGGCCCAGCTGCTCCAGCGCTGCATAGGTGGTGACCAGCTTCATGACCGACGCCGGGTTCATGGGCGCACCTGCCTGCCAGGCCATGCGCGCTGGTTTGCGCCCTTCGACAGGCGCTACAAAAAATGAAACCGCTTCGCGTGGGATCTGGGCACGCACCAAGGCGGCTTGCACGGGGGCGGGCAGGGATTGGGCCAGAACACCACCAGCGCTTGCCAGCGCCACCGTGGCCACACACAGGCGCAGTCTGCGCCACAACAGGTTTGAAGACATAGCTGCCAAGTGTAGGCGTGGCCTGAGCGGTTTTGGCAGCGCCCCCGCACGCAGTCGGGCCACGCCGCCGATAATTGAACGCTTTGGCGCCTTGGTGCGCCCGGCCTTTTTTGCAGCCCGCCCCCATGAACTTGCTTGCTTTTGACACCAGCACCGACACTTTGTTTATCGCCCTGCAGCGTGGCGATCAGCTGTGGCAGCACCAGGCAGCGGGCGGCGCCAACTCTTCAGCCACCTTGATTCCCAGCATCCAGCAAGGCCTGCAGGCACTGGACATGAAGTTCACCGACCTCGACGCCATCGTCTTTGGTCGGGGCCCCGGTTCTTTCACCGGTTTGCGCACTTCGTGCGCGATTGCCCAAGGTCTGGCCATGGGCGCCCACCTGCGTTTGCTGCCGGTGGACACCTTGCTGGCAGTAGCCGAAGACGCCCGCCACCAGCATGGCGTGACGCAGGTGCTGGCCGTGCTGGATGCGCGCATGTCCGAGGTCTACCACGCAGGTTACCGCTGGGTTGATGGCGTGTGGCACGCCACCCAAGAGCTGGGGCTGTGCGCCCCGGAGGCACTGCAAGTGCCCGCAGGCACCGCCGTTGTGGGCAATGCCCATGCCGCGTATCCAGACCGACTGGCACCTGCCGTCCAGCACCTGCCCGCTTTGCCAACGGCCACCGCACTGCTGCGCATGGCGCCCCGGCTGATCGCCGACGGTCATTTGGTGGATGCCGCTGGCGCACTGCCGCTGTACATTCGCGACAAGGTAGCCAAAACCACCGCAGAGCGTGAAGCCGAGCGCCAAGCCGCAGAACCCACCGCCCACACCTGATGCACAGCCACCGCCTGCCTTCGCCCACCCCAGCGCCGGACATGCCCGGCGCGGCGCTGCTGCCATTGGCTGCAGGCCACCAATGGGTGGATCTGACGGAAGACCGGCTGGATAACATCTTGGTGATTGAAAACGTGGCTTTCAGCCATCCGTGGACGCGGGGCAACTTTGCCGATGCGCTGCGCAGCGGCTATCTGGCCCGCGTGCTGCTGCAGGGCGAAGATGTACTGGGTTACTGCATCGCCATGCAAATTCTGGATGAAGTGCACCTGCTCAACATCACCGTCTCGCCCATCTACCAAGGCCAAGGCTTGGCGCGTGAGCTGCTGGATGCGCTGGCCCACTGGAGCCGCCACACGGCCAAGGCGCAATGGCTGTGGCTGGAAGTGCGCGAGAGCAACGCGCGCGCGCGCCACATTTACGAACGCTATGGCTTTACCCAAGTAGGTGCCCGCAAGAAGTACTATCCCGTGCACCAAGGCGAGCGTGAAACCGCCATTTTGATGAAGCTTTCCCTATGGCCCTGACCCTCGACACCCGCCAACGCGCCATGCTGCAGGAAATGGGCATTACCGTCTGGTTGCCCAAACCTGCTGCGGCCCCTACACCCGCTGTGGCTCACACAGCCACGGTGCAGCGCGATGCCGTGGCTGCTGCCGTGGAGGCCATGCCCGTCGTCATACCCACCTCCACAGCCCCGGCATCGGTGATGCCCACGGCGGAGGCACCCGCACCTGCTGCACCGGTCGCTCGCCCTGTGCCCACCAGCACACCCACGCCAACCGTCGCAGCACCCGCCACGGCTACACCTGATGCCTTGACCGCGCTGGAATGGCGCATGTCTGGCGCTGTGCAGGCCTACCCGCAGGCCACCGCAGGCAGTGCCGACGATGCATGGCTGGTGATCTGGGAAGGCCCCAGCCCCGCCACACCGTTTGCGGGCGACACGGGCAAACTGCTCAACAACATGCTGCGCGCCCTGCGCCTGCACCACAGCGCCCACGTCTGGATTGCCAGCGTGCAGCGCCCCGGCCCCGAAACGCTGCCTGTGGGTGCTTTGCCGGCCGAACCCGTGGACTGGCAACCGTTGGCATCGGGCTTGCTGACCAGCGTGCAGCACACACGCCCAGCCCGCGTGCTGGTACTGGGCATGCACACGGCGCGTGCCGTGCTGGGCAGCCAAGAGGCGCTGGGGCGCCTGCGTGCCCAGGTGCACCACGTGCACCACGTGCCTGCCGTGGTGACCTATGACCCGGCCTACCTGCTGCGCTCCCCGCACGCCAAACCTGCAGCCTGGGCGGACTTGTGCCGCGCCCATGCGCTGCGCCCCCCCCCAGCGGCCTGACCGCTTTCCCCGCCAAGCACCGGTGCATGCACAGCTTGCACATGCCCGGCATAATTGCGGGCTTGTCATATTTTCGAGATATCTCTGTGGAAACCTGCCCTAGTTGGTAGCTTCCATCCTCTGCCAAAGCTTTGTGCTGCAGGTGAAAGGATTGGAAGCGCACCCCACCATTCCCCTGCTAAAGCCACAACAAAATTTGGGAGAGCCGTATGCTCAATATTTTCTCGCTGTCCAACGGCCGTCTGGTACAGGAAGAAATCGAATCGCTGGAAGAACTCACGCAGTTCCAGCCCATCTGGGTGGATCTGGAGTCGCCCACGCTGGAAGAAAAACGCTGGATCAAGCAGCACTACGGCCTGTCGATTCCTGAAGACGCCACCGACGAAGACATTGAAGAATCAGCCCGCTTCTACGAAGAAGACAACGGCGAATTGCACATTCGCAGTGACTTTTTGGTGGACGACGTGGATGACCCGCGCAGCGTGCGCGTGGCCTTTATCTTGAACCAGCACAACACCGAGTTGAACTCCTGCGGCGTGCTATTTTCCATCCATGAAGAAGACATTCCCGTCTTTCGCCTGCTGCGCCTGCGCGCGCGCCGCGCTCCTGGTCTGATTGAGGAAGCCAAGGAAGTGCTGCTCAAGCTGTTTGACGCCGACGCTGAATACTCCGCCGACACGCTGGAAGGCATTTATGACGACCTGAAAAAGGTCAGCGCCCAGGTGCTGGAAGGCAGCGTGACCGACAGCGATGCGCAAACCGTGCTGTCTGACATTGCCCGCCAGGAGGACCTGAACGGTCGCATCCGCCGCAACATGCTGGACACGCGCCGCGCCGTCAGCTTCATGATGCGCAGCAAGATGCTGAACGCCGAGCAGTTTGAAGATGCGCGCCAAATTTTGCGCGACATTGAATCGCTGGACAGCCACACGCAGTTTCTGTTCGACAAGATCAACTTCTTGATGGATGCCACCGTCGGTTTCCTGAACATCAACCAGAACAAGATCATCAAGATCTTCTCGGTGGCCAGCGTGGCCTTGCTGCCGCCTACGCTGATTGCCAGCGTGTACGGCATGAACTTTCGCGTCATGCCCGAACTGGAATGGGAATACGGCTACGTGTATGTGATCGCCCTGATGATTGCCAGCGCACTGGGCCCCATGTTTTATTTCCGCAAACGCGGCTGGCTCAAGTAACGGGAATCAGAACAAAAAAGAGCGCCTGGCGCTGGTGGATATTGGGTTTCAGCATTAAAAGCATCTGAATGCCTCATACAGCCAGCGCCAAGCGCTCTTTTTTTCAATCCACTCGCATGCCAGGCGCTGTCGCTGTCAGCGCGCCATCCAACCCAAGCCCTGACTGGTGCCATGGCGTGGACGGTACTCACAGCCCACCCAGCCCGCGTAGCCCAACGCATCGATCACTTCAAACAGATACGGGTAGTGCAGCTCACCCACATCAGGCTCATGGCGCTCGGGCACACCGGCAATCTGGATGTGACCTACGCGCCCGGTCGGCAGGTATTGGCGCAGCTTGGTGGCCACATCACCTTCCGCAATCTGGCAGTGGTACAGGTCCATCTGCACCTTGAGGTTGGGTGCCGCCACGGTTTGCACCAGGCTATGGGCTTGGTCCTGCGTGTGCAGGTAGTAGCCCGGCATATCGCGCCCGTTGATGGGTTCGATCAGTACCTCCACCCCCACATCCGCTGCGGCCTGTGCAGCCCAGCGCAGGTTGGCCAGCACCGTATCGCGCAGCCCCTGCACCACCGCACCAGCCGGCACCACACCACTCATCACGTGGATGCGCGGGCATTGCAGCACCTGCGCATAGCGCAGGGCCTCCCACACACCGTGGCGAAAGCTGTCTTCCTCACCCGCCAGGCACAGCGTGCCGCGCATACCACCGTCCCAAGCCTGGGCCATGTCCGGCCCTGTGCGCCCGCCCGGCGGGGCGTTGAACAGCACCTGCTGCAACCCGTGTTTGTCCAGCACGTCCGCCAGCTCCTGCGCGGGATAGGCATAGGGAAAGAGATATTCCACCGCCTTGAAGCCATCTCTGGCAGCCGCTGCAAAGCGGGCCAGAAATGGCAGCTCGGTGTACATCATTGAAAGATTGGCGGCAAAACGTGGCATGGGGGCATTATGAAAAATTGCGCCGCATCGGCTGTCACGCCCGTTCAGCCCTCAACCGCGTTCGAGGCAAAAGACCGAGGTGCTGGCGCGCAGATTGGGCAAGGTGCGAATCACCTTGCCCTCTTTCAGCCCAAAGGCATCGACCACGTTCAGGCGATTTTTGTGCGCAAGCACTTCAAAGTCTTTGAACGTACCCACGCGGATGTTGGGCGTGTCATACCACTGGTAGGGCAAATGGCGCGTCACCGGCATACGCCCGCGCAGCACCGAGAAACGGTTGGGCCAGTGCGCAAAGTTGGGAAAGCTGATCACGCTCATGCGCCCCACACGCGCGGTTTCGCGCAACATGGTCTCGGCATTGCGCAGGTGCTGCAGCGTGTTGATTTGCAGCACCATGTCAAAGCTGCTGTCCTCAAAAATGGCCAAGCCTTCGTCCAGATTGAGCTGCAGCACGTTGATGCCGCGCTGCACGCAGGCCAGCACATTGGCGTCATCAATCTCTACGCCATAGCCTGTACAGCCGCGCTCGCGCTGCAAATACTCCAGAAAGCTGCCGTCACCACAGCCCAAATCCAGCACACGGGCACCCTGGGGCACGAGCTGGGCCAATGCTTGCATGGTGGGGGTAGCGGTCATGCTGCGAACTCCTTGGCAATACCTTCAAAGTAGGCGCGCATGGCACCCAAATAACGCGGGTCATCCAACAAAAAGGCGTCGTGACCGTGGGGGGCATCAATCTCGGCGTAGCTCACATCGCGGCCGTTTTGCAGCAAGGCCTGCACCATCTCGCGGCTACGGCTGGGGGCAAAGCGCCAGTCGGTGGTAAAGCTCACCAAAAAGAACTTGGCAATGCTACGTGCCAGCGCATCTTTCAAGCTGCCGCCGTACTTCTTGGCCGGGTCAAAGTAGTCCAGCGCCCGCGTGATCAGCAGGTAGGTGTTGGCATCAAAGTAGCCGCTGAACTTGTCACCCTGATAGCGCAGGTAGCTTTCAATCTCAAATTCAATGTCTTGCGTGGTGAATTTGATGTTGGGGCCATCACGCAAGGCACGGCCAAATTTCTGGTTCATCACGTCATCACTCAGGTAGGTGATGTGGCCAATCATGCGGGCAATGCGCAGGCCCCGTTTGGGCACCACGTTGTGGGCATAAAAATCGCCGCCATGAAAGTCCGGATCAGTCACGATAGCGCGGCGCGCCACTTCATTGAAGGCAATGTTCTCTGCATTCAAGTTGGGCGCGCTGGCCACCACCACCGCGTGGCGCATGCGCTCGGGGTATTGCAGCGTCCAGCTCAACGCCTGCATACCACCCAGGCTGCCGCCCAGCACCGCCGCCATCTGCTGCACACCCAAACGGTCCAGCAACAGGGCCTGCGCATTCACCCAGTCTTCGACGGTCAGCACCGGAAAGCTGGAACCGTACACCGCACCTGAATCTGGGTTGGTGTGCATCGGGCCGGTCGAGCCAAAACACGAGCCCAGGTTGTTGACGCCAATGACAAAGAATTTGTTGGTATCCACCGCCTTGCCCGGGCCAATCATGTTGTCCCACCAGCCTTCGCTTTTGGCTTGGCCTTCGTACACACCTGCGACGTGGTGCGAGGCATTCAGGGCGTGGCAAACAAGAATGGCGTTGGACTTGTCGGCATTAAGCTGGCCGTAGGTCTCGTACGCAAGGGTGTAGTCGTGAATGCTTTTGCCGCTTTGCAGCAGCAAGGCATCCGGAAAGTGCATGGATTGTGGTGTGGCGATGAAGGACATAAAAAAACCCGGCATCGCTAAAAACGAGGCCGGGTTTGGATATGCGGTTTCGTCTTTAGCAGTATTTGTAAAGCGCCCGCAAGCAGAAGCAAATCAGCGCATGAAATTCATTATGCCAAACCCGGCACCCCTTTGGCGAGCAAAGCCACCACGCCCAGCACCAGGAAAATCAACGCCGAGATGAGGTGCACCATGCGGATCGGTACTTTTTTGACCAGCTTGTCGCCCAGCCATACCACCGGCGCGTTGGCCAGCATCATGCCCAGCGTGGTTCCCAGCACCACCCACAGGTAGGCGTTGTACTGCGCGGCCAGCATGACCGTCGCAATTTGCGTCTTGTCGCCCATTTCTGCCAAGAAAAACGCTATCACCGTGGTGCCAAACACGCCCCAACGCGAATGCTCGGCCACGCCTTCGTCGTCCAACTTGTCGGGAATCAGCATCCAAATGGCCATGCCGATGAAAGACAAACCCAGAATCCAGCGCATCACATCAGGGCCGACAAAGGAGTTAACCCAAGCCCCGACAGCGCCAGCCAAGCCATGATTGACCACGGTAGCCGTAAAAATACCAAGAACAATCGGCCAGGGTTTGCGAAAACGGGCAGCAAGAATCAGAGCGAGTAACTGCGTTTTGTCGCCCATTTCAGCCAAGGCCACAATACCAGTAGAGACGAGGAAGGCTTCCATAGAGGTGGGGAATCGTTATGTATAGGCTGGACTCAAGCGCACATTGACTACCCCCGCGTCCAGCCATGGATACGGTGACAGTCAATGGTCTTGCCCAGCTTTTTCAAGCCGCATGCACCATAGCGCTTGTGCGCCAAGTTTGTTGATACATGCTTTTGGTGCGTTGCACACCAAACGGACTACTCCCCAAGGACGACGCTATTGTACCGATTTGCAACAACTATCTCCTGCAGAGGAAATAGCCCGGGTTACTCCTAGGCTTTGTTGTATAGGAGTACAAATTTGACAAAAACCCCATTGTCTGCGTGTTTGCTTGCATCATAATGGCCTCGTTCACGGGTGCGAGAGCACATGAGCAAGTGCGTTTGCGTCTCTAAGGTAGGTCACGTTAAGTTGACTTTCGGTTAGGGCTCCATCGCGTTTCAAGTATTTTTTCTAGGAGTCCTCCATGGGCAACAAACTGTACGTAGGCAACCTGCCTTATTCTTTCCGCGACAACGACCTGGAACAGGCGTTTTCCGAATTCGGCACTGTGCAAAGCGCAAAGGTCATGATGGAACGTGACACTGGCCGTTCCAAGGGCTTCGGCTTTGTGGAAATGGGCAGCGATGCTGAAGCACAAGCCGCAATCCAAGGCCTGCACGGCCAAAACAATGGCGGCCGTGACCTGGTGGTCAACGAAGCCCGTCCTATGGAACCCCGTCCTCCCCGTAGCGGTGGTTTCGGTGGTGGCAATGGCGGCGGCTACGGCGGTGGCCGTGGTAACGGCGGCGGCTACGGTGGCGGCAATGGTGGCGGCTACGGCGGTGGCCGCGGCGGTTACTAAGCCAAACTACATAGCGCTTTAACCAGCGCTTTCGTTAAAAAAGGAACCTTTGGGTTCCTTTTTTAATGCATAGGATTCTCAATTTAAGAAGCTTACCCACTCCTCCATGGCTTCCTCAATAATATTTATACTGATTGCCAGCGTCTACGTGAATACTAGGATGTTGATCACGTTTTAATAGCGCAAATCAAGCTTCCGACAGATAATTCTGTAATAGGGAAGTGTTCTCTGCGGGTCATTTATCTAATGATATTTCAGACCACAACTTGTGGAAAATTTTTTACGCAGTTTGGTACATTGAATCGTACCAAATTCATTCTGCAACGTGAGGCTGGGTGCACTACAAGAGTGGCAAGTCAAACGCAGACCGCTAAGGCACGCATGACCTGCTCTTTTGCGGATACGTAGTCTGGCCTCGTACTCCGCACTGAAAGTGATATCAAGGTCTTTCAACCCCTAGCGACGGTAGCTTTACGAGCAGAAATTAGACCCGCTTTCATCACCCTACGTACAGAACTTTCAGTCGCAAAATATGGGATATACCCAAAACCACAATAACGATGGCTGCAATTAAAATAAGTTGATTAAAAATTGAAAAAGATTTATAGACTCTTTCAAAGAACTAATCCTTTTATAAAATATATAAATTCGCTTAAATATTATTTATTTGAAGGAAAAATAATACCTTTTACACGCCCTTTTAAATCGACAACTTGCGAGAGGTTGTCATAGTTCATACGATCACCAGAGAATTGATTATTTCCTCGCGTCAGAACCACGGGCAGATGCGATTGCACGCGCTCTTCATTGGTCCAGGCGTGCAGAAACTCTCCTGAAAAACGCATGGTCTGATCAGGTTTATTTGGATATTGCCGCTCAACCTTCGCATCGCCTATCAACTGCACCTCTGAAGAGTCGGAATTGCTAATGCCTCGCTTCGCGGAGGAGAGTGTCACCATGCCATCAGGTGCAATGCTGCGCGTACGCAGAATATCAACCTCCAAAGTGTCGGTCTTGGGAAAGTGACGGGCCTCATCACCCGTCATGACGCTTTGCAAGCGCCCAGAACTCTCAAACTGGTGAATCGAGAATTTTTCCATGCTGTAGTCTGGAGCGTCAGAAACGACCCGCTCCACATTACCAAGCAACGGTTTGGGCGCATTGCGAACCAACCACCATGTACCCATCGCTAACAGCGCCATGAGCAACACCGGTAGGTAGATGGAAAATCGCTCCCCTACACGCTGCAAAGATTTTTTCATCGCTGATACGCCTCCAGCAACCTTGCGTACTGTCCATTGGCAATTAAGAGCAAATCACACAGCTGGCGGACGGCACCATGGCCACCCGCCACCGTGGTCACAAAATCCGCCATATCCAGATTTGCACCATGTGCATTGCAAGGCGCGCACGCAAATGCACAGCGCTGCATCACTGGCAAATCCGGCCAGTCATCGCCCATCGCAGCAGCCTGGCTCCAAACCAAACCCAGCTGATCCAAAATGGACTGCGCAGCAGGTACTTTGTCTTCTGTGCCGTACACCACATGCTGTACGCCCAGTTGCTGTAAACGCAGACGCAATGGCGCGGAATCTCGCCCCGTTACTACAGCAACCACAATGCCGGCCTTTTGCAGCAGCTTGATGCCATGACCATCTAAGGTGTTAAAGCGCTTGATGGTCTCACCGTGCTCGGTAAAGTGCAGGCCACCGTCTGTCAGCACGCCATCCACATCCAGAAACACGACGCGCACACCTTGGGCTTGCGCCAGTAAGGCAGGTGAAAAACGCTGTGCAAAGGGGGTTAAGGGCTTGGGCATTAAATGACCTTGGCAACCATCAAATCACGAATATGCACCATACCCACTAAGCGGTCGTGTGCGTCCACCACCAGCACCGACGTGATGCCATGTTGCTCCATCAACTGCGCCGCATCAACGGCCAGCGCATCGGCAGAAATGGTGCGAGGGTGTGCATGCATCAAATCTGCCGCTTTGGCATTGCGCAACTCTGTTCCATCTTCAATGCGGCGACGCAAATCACCATCGGTGAAGATACCCACCACTTGGTTATTGGCATCCACTACCGCACTGGCACCCATGTTCTTGGCGCTGATCTCGCGCATCAGGCGGTCAAATCCATCACCGGCCTGCACACGGGGGACATCCTCTCCGCTGCGCATCACATCACGCACATGGGTCAGCAGTTTGCGGCCCAAAGAGCCTCCAGGGTGCGACAGTGCAAAGTCTTCGGCTTTAAAGCCGCGCGCATCCAAGAGCGCCGCAGCCAGCGCATCACCCAGCGCCAGTTGAACGGTGGTACTGGCTGTTGGCGCCAAGTTCAAGGGACAGGCTTCACGTTCTACGCTGGTGTTGAGCACCCAGTCCGCATGCTTGGCCAAGCTGGAGGTCAGCCCCCCCGTCATGCCGGCAATCCGTACCCCCTGGCGCTTCAAAGCAGGCAGCAATGAGGTCAATTCATGGCTTTCACCGCTGTTGGAGATCGCCAGCACCATGTCTTTCTCCGTCACCATGCCCAAGTCACCATGGCTGGCTTCTGCTGGGTGCACAAAAAAAGCAGGGGTTCCGGTCGAAGCCAGGGTGGCCGCAATTTTTCGACCAATGTGGCCGCTCTTGCCCATCCCCATCACCACCACGCGTCCAGGCGTCACGAGCATGGCCTGTGCCACCTGCACAAAGCTGTCATCCAAACGCTGTGCCAAAGCTTGCAGCGACTGAATTTCAATGGCCAAGGTTTCACGCGCAGTTGCCAGCGCTTGCGAAGCACCCAGAGCGGGCGCGGTCTGCATGGGGGTATTCATGGGCTAGATTTTATCGATGCTGGCAAGACCTCGCCGTCCAGCACGGGCATGTGCACGCAAACAGCTTTTGCAGCCAGTGAAAAATCCTTTTCAACTCACGCGCAGCCACAAAACACCCGTCTACTTTTGAAGTTTCAAACTTTGAATGCACCAGTGCGGCCAAATTTCTTTGCCTCTTGTTGCATACCAACACATGGGTGTGCACTGCTACGCGAGGCAGATGCACAAGCCTCGGTCACTGATTACACTTTTCGTTTTGCTCTTGACGAGCAACGCCCGTGAACGGCTGCCGCCACGGGGTTTTTGATTACTACCGGCTGCGCCATGTGTCGCTGCGGCCTTGAAAAACCTTCCTCATGTACACCATCAGCGTCAACGACTACCTTCGCCAGCACATTCGCACTGTGCCTGACTGGCCTGCACCAGGCGTTCAGTTCCGCGACATCACGCCCTTGCTGCAAGATCCCAAGGTGTTTCGTATCCTGATTGATGCGTTTGTGCATCGCTATATGGATGCCGATAAGCGCCCTGATGTCGTTGCCGGTCTGGATGCCCGCGGTTTTATCTTGGGTGCAGTCATCGCCTATGAACTGAACGTCGGTTTTGTGCCAATTCGCAAAAAAGGCAAGCTGCCATTCACCACGGTCGAAGAAACCTACGAGCTGGAATACGGCAGCGCCACGGTGGAACTGCACACCGATGCTGTCAAACCCGGCGACAAAGTGCTGCTGATTGACGACCTGATTGCCACAGGCGGCACCATGATGGCGGGCAAAAAACTGCTGGAGAAACTGGGCGCCATCGTCATGGAAGGCGCCGCGATTGTGGATTTACCCGAACTGGGGGGATCCAAGCTGCTGCGAGAAACCGGCAAACTGCCATTGTTCACCTTGGTGGACTTTGATGGCCATTAAAGCCACAACGCCACGCAAAACCTATCAGCCGGCATGTGCCGGCTTTTTTGCACGCATAACAAACAACGACAAACACAACGCGCGCGCAGCTGTCACGGCACACTGTGTCTTTTTGTCCCCTGATTGCTGACCATGCCTCAACTACCACGCAACCATTTGAGACCTGTTACCCCCGCGTGGCAGCGTTGGCTTGGGCGATTGGCGTGGGCTCCGGCGACCCTACTGGCGGCCTTGTGTGCCGCCTGGGGCTGCATGGCGTTGATGGCACAAGCACCGCAAGACCACCACATCGCGACGGCCTTGGCCACTGCCTGGGTGGTGGCGTGGGTCATGGCATTCGGCTACAGCGTCGCACAACGGCGCATAGTGCCCGTTTTGACCGTCGGACTGGCTTTGATGCTGGCACTGCTGGCTTGGTGGAGCAGCATTGCTCCGCGCGCAGACCGCGCTTGGGCAGCAGATGTTTCACAGCTGGTGCGCGTAGAACCGGACAAAAACAACCCCTTGCAGGTCACGCTGCACAACGTACGCAATTTCGCGTGGCGCACCGACACCGACTTCACGGAGCGCTGGGAAACGCGCCGCTATGACCTGACCCAACTGCAGAGCGTGGATGTGGCCTTGTCGTACTGGATGGGCCCAGCCATTGCTCACACTCTGGTGTCTTTCGGCTTTACCGATGGCCAGCAGGTGGTGTTTTCCATCGAAATCCGCAAGGAACAGCACGAGCAATTCGACGCGCTGGCCGGTTTCTTCAAACAGTACGAAATGGCCTTGGTCGCAGCCGATGAGCGCGACATTTTGGCCGTGCGCACCAATGTGCGTGGCGAGCAAGTGCACCTGTACCGCATCCACATGCCTCCCGCCAGCATGCGTGATTTGTTCATGGCCTACGCACAGCAAGCAGGCCAACTGGCGTATTCGCCGCGCTTTTATCACACGCTGACGGCCAACTGCACCACCATCGTCTGGCAACTGGCTCGGAGCATTCGGCAAGTATTGCCCACCGACTGGCGCCTGCTGGCATCGGGCTATCTGCCTGAGTACCTGCACGATGTCGGCGCGCTGCAATCCTCGCAGCCGCTAGATACTCTGCGCACCACCAGCGACATTACTGCCCGTGCGCAAAGCTGGCAGCCGCCGGCCGGTGCAGACGACGCGGCGGCCAGCGCCGACTTCTCGCGCCATATCCGCCAAGGCATGTAACGCAGCAAACCGTCACGCGGCGTGAAAGCGGCATGTTTGACCGTTATCAGACCAACGGGTTGCGGTGCATAGACATGCCCAGCCTGCATTGCAAACCCTGTGCACAGCCCTACACTCGCCGCCTATGACGTCGATTTCACTGCCCCGTAGCTTGCTTGCGCTGCTCCTGATCACCCTGCTGACCGGGTGTGCAGGCGTGACGGTGCGCACCGCCGACCCGTCCACTTACCTGGCGGAGCGGCGCAGCGACGTACTGACCTCGGGCGAACTCAGCCCCGCCACGCAAGAGGCGCTGCGCGTGCTGGATCTGGACAGCAAAAGCTGCATGCTGGATGTGCCCAAGTGCCACTACACGCTGGCCACCGCCACCGGCCTGTACGACGAGCAACGCATGTCTTCACTGGCAGAGTTGTGGACGCTGCAGGCCCGCAACGCGCAGAAAGCGCCGTCCCTGCCGGGCACTCGCACGCAGGCCGAAGTTGAGGCATGGTTAGAAGCTGCCCGGCACGCGTGGGCATACCTGTTTTTTACGGAGCGCAAACCCAGTGACCGCGCTTTTGAAGACCGCCAGCTGCAAGTGCGTGACTATTACAACCACGCCGTTCAGCAAGCTGTCACCGGCTTGTTTGAACTGCGCCGGCACAGCGAGGGCGATGTCCCCGAGCAAGTGGGCAGCTGGCAGCTAACAACCGATTTTTCAGGCCTTTGGCTGCCTGCCAACAAAGGCATGCCACACGAATTAGTGCCTGCCACCTCGCTGCGTTTTTCGGGCCTACGCAACCAATACCGGCGTGACGGATTGGGCGCCGAGCTGGTGTCCGTTTTCCAAAATGCGGAAGATGCCCAGCGGCTGTTCATCACCAACAACCTTCTGGAAGGGCCGCCTCAACCGCCGTTTCAAGAATCCCTGTTCCCGGCAGTGACGGTGTTGCTGCGCTTTGGTGGGCAAACCATGCAAGAGGTCTTGTCCACCCAGCAAGTCCAGCTGCAGGCGCTGGACCCCTACCGTTTCCGCCAGATTGAGCTGGCCAACACACGCGTACCGCTGGCCGGTAATTTTTCATCGGGCTATGGCCTGTGGCTGGCGCGCTCTGGCTTTTCGACCCAAGCATTGCGCACTTTGGTGGGGTTGAGCAACGGCATCACCCAGCCCACCGTCTACCTCATGCAGCCGTACGACCCCAACCGGCGCACCATCATCATGCTGCACGGACTGGCCAGCAGCCCCGAGGCTTGGATCAATGTGGCCAATGAAGTGCTGGGCGACGAAACCCTGCGCCGCAACTACCAAGTCTGGCAGGTCTACTACCCCACCAACGCGCCGCTGGCCCTGAACAACTACGCCATTCGCCAGGCCTTGCAGCGCACGCTGCAGCACTTTGACCCGCAGGGCACGGCCCGCGCCTCGCAAAACATCACACTGGTGGGGCACAGCATGGGCGGCGTGCTTTCGCGCTTGCTGGTCAGTAATACCCAGGGGCAGATGCTGGCCGCCATGGCCGACGCCTACGACACCCCCGTCAACGCTGAAGAGAACTGGAGCGAAAAACTACGCCCGTATCTGGAGTTTGAAGCCGTGCCGCAGGTCAGCAGCGCTATTTTTATTGCAGCCCCGCACCGGGGCACCGACTTTGCCAACAACCGCGTGGCGCGCTGGGTGTCCAACCTGATTACGCTGCCGTTTTCGATGGTGGAGCAGTTTGCCGACATCACGCGCGGTCTGGCGCATGTCTCGCCGCGCATCGGCAAGCAATCGCTGCTGCGCATTCCCAACAGCATCGACAACCTGAGTGACGAAGACACCTATGTGCGTCTGGCGGCCCAGTTGCCGATTGACCCGCGTGTGCGTTACCACTCCATCATTGGCAACCACACCCCCAATCAACCGCTGGACGCCAGCAGCGACGGCATCGTGCCCTACCGCAGCGCGCACCTGGAAGGGGCCGCATCCGAGCTGATCGTGCCCTTCAGCCACAGCGTGCAGGAGCACCCCCGCGCCATCGTGGAAATTCGACGCATTCTGCACAACCAATTGCTGCCAACTAATCAAAAAAGTAAGCAGTAAGCCCATACAGAAAAAGGGCTAGGCAATGAAATCACCTCAAACTTTTCTAGACCTGCATACCGCATGATGCCCTCTCCACCCACCACCGCTCCTTTGGTCAAAGGCTGGTGTCCGGGCGCCTGGCAGCCCATGGCCTCGGGCGATGGCTTGGTCGTGCGCGTGCGCCCACCGCTGGGCCGATTGAGCGCAGCACAAGCCCTGGTGCTGGCCGATCTGGCAAGCCGCTATGGCAGCGGAACGCTGGAGCTGTCAAACCGTGCCAATGTGCAGCTGCGCGGTGTTGACCCCCAGCATCATGGAGCCGTGTTACAGGCCTTGGCCGCAGCAGGTCTGCTGGATGCCAACGCCCTGCAAGAGCAGTTGCGCGCGATTGTGATTGACCCCTTGCACCACCTGGGTGACGGCGTACTGACCAGCGGCCAAGCTTTGCAATCGGCGCTGCAGCAGGCCCCAGCCGAGGCGCTGGCGGGTTTACCGGCCAAGTTTGGCTGGCTGGTCGCGGGACTCCAGCACACACGGCTGACCAGCGTCTCTGCCGATGTGCGCCTGCTGTGTCTGCCTGCAGAAACCAGTGCTGCGGCCCCCCATCGCTGGCGGGTACAGCCAGATGGCATGGACAGAGCCATGGCCGCGCCGACGCTGGACAGCGCCATCGCTTGCGCATTGCTGCTCACCCGCTGGTGTGCCGAACAGGCGCGCGAACGCCGGGCACACGGGCAACACCCTGGCCGCATGGCCAGCCAGCTGACGGCCTACCAAACCCGCCACCAGCACCTCCCGGTTTGGTCGCTGCCTGATGGTGTGGTCTGGCAAGACTGGTCCACCGCGCCCACATCCGCAGAACCTGCTCCGGGCTGGCAAACCCATAGCGCATCAGCCACAGGCTATCTGGTGGCAGCCCCGCTGGGGCGCATCGCAGCCACCGCGCTGGCCCGCTTGGCAAAAGCGCTGCAGGCAACCCAGACCAATGCTGGCCTACGCATCACCCCTTGGCGCATGCTGCTCATCGATGGCGTGTCGCCCTCCATGGAAGGCACATGCCCAGCTTGGATGCAGCAAGCCGAACTCGACAACACGACAGACTGGATCACCGCCCCTGGTGACCCACGCCTGCGCATCTCGGCTTGCGTAGGGGCTCCCGGTTGCAACCAGGCACTTGCGCCTACCATGGCACTGGCGCTGGAACTGGCGCCCCAAGTACCGCCCGGCAGTCACTTGCATGTGTCGGGCTGCGCCAAAGGCTGTGCACGCCAGCGCCCCGCTACCCTGACTCTGCGCGCTTGTCATGTCGAGGACGTTCTCAGCACCCGCTTTGCCGTCATCCACCAAGGCACGGCCAGCGATGTCGCCGCCTCGGAGCTATTGGAATCCGACCTGCGCGACAATCCCCGCTTGTTCTCCGAAAAGATTGAATGGCTCACGTCTACGAAACCCATGGCGCCGAAATCTACCGCCAGTCCTTTGCCACCATCCGCCGCGAAGCCGACCTGAAGCGCTTCACCCCCGGTGAAGAGCGCGTTGCCGTGCGCATGATCCACGCCGCAGGCATGGTGGAACTGGCCCCCCACATCCAGTTTTCCGCAGGCATGTTCGAAGCAGGGCAGCAGGCCCTGCTCGACGGCGCCCCCATCCTGTGCGATGTCCGCATGGTCAGCGAAGGCATCACGCGCTCGCGCCTGCCCGCCAACAACGCCGTCATCTGCACCCTGCAGGACCCTGGTGTGGCTGAACTGGCCGCAGAAATGCACAACACCCGCAGCGCCGCAGCGGTCGAGTTGTGGCGCCCTCACTTGGCGGGTGCCGTTGTCGCGATTGGCAATGCACCCACCGCACTGTTCCACCTGCTGAACATGCTGCAGCAACCCGACTGCCCGCGCCCTGCCGCCATCATTGGTTGCCCCGTAGGCTTCATCGGCGCCGCCGAGTCCAAGGCCGCCTTGATGCAGGACTTACCCGTACCGTCGATGATCGTGCGTGGCCGCCTGGGCGGCTCTGCCATGACCGTGGCCGCCATCAACGCCTTGGCCAACCATGTTGAATAAGCCCGAGATCAGCACGCCCACCGGCGTGATCTGCGTGGGTCTCGGCCCTGGCGACCCAGAACTCATGAGCGTCAAGGCCGATCGACTGGTGCGTCAAGCCCGGCATGTGGCGTTCTTTCGCAAGGCTGGCCGCCCCGGCAAGGCACGCCAGGCCGTGCAAGGCATGCTCACCGCCGACGTGGTTGAGTACGCGATGGAATACCCGGTCACCACCGAACTGCCGGTGGACAGCGAGGCCTACGTGCAACAGCTGTCCAGTTTCTATGACCAATGGTGTGAGCAACTGGCCCAACTGGCCCAGCAAACGCAAGTGGTTGTGCTGTGCGAGGGCGATCCCTTCCTCTACGGCTCTTTCATGCACCTCTACACGCGCCTGCAGGCACGGGGTGACGTGCCTGTGGACGTAGTGCCCGGCATTCCCGGCATGGTGGGCTGCTGGCATGCCACAGGTACACCCATCACCTGGGGCGATGACGTGCTGAGCGTCATGACCGGTACGCTGTCTGAAGACGAGCTGGTGCGCCGCATGCAGACGGCCGACGCGCTGGTCATCATGAAGGTAGGCCGCAATCTGCCGCGCATTCGCCGCGCACTGCAACGCTGTGGCCGCACCGAGGCTGCCTGGCTGGTGGAAAACGGCACCACCGCCCAGCAACAGGTCAAGCGCTTGCACGAGGTGGGTGATGACGCCTGCCCTTACTTCGCCATCGTGCTGGTGCACGGCCAAGGCCGCCGCCCGGAGGCCGCATGGTGATGCTTGCAGGCCGCCTGAGCATCGTGGGCCTGGGCCCCGGCACCTTGGCACAGATCACGCCCGAAGTGGCCAGCACCCTGTCGCAGGCCACCGATGTGATTGGCTATGTGCCATATGTGGAACGTGCCCGCGCTCTGCTGCAAGCCCAAGGCGCTGCCGCCGTGGATGGCGCAAATGCCACCCGCTTTCACGCCTCAGACAACCGGGTCGAAATTGACCGCTCGCGCCATGCGCTGGCACTGGCCGCACAAGGCCACCGCGTGGTGGTGGTGTCCTCGGGCGACCCCGGCGTTTTTGCCATGGCCAGCGCCGTTTTGGAGGCGGTTGACCATGCCACGCCTGCCGAAGCCGCTGTGTGGCACACGCTGGATATCCAAGTGCTGCCCGGCATCACGGCCATGCTGGCTGCCGCAGCCCGCGCCGGTGCGCCGCTGGGCCATGACTTTTGCTGCATCAACCTGTCGGACAACCTCAAGCCCTGGTCCGTGATTGCCAAACGAGTGCAATTGGCCGCCGAGGCCGACTTTGCCATGGCCTTCTACAACCCACGCTCCCACAGCCGGCCCGAAGGCTTCAACCGCCTGCTGGGGCTGCTGCGTATGCATTGCGAGCCTGAGCGCCTGTTGATTTTTGCCCGCGCCGTCTCCACACCCGAAGAAAAGCTGACGGTCTGCGCTTTACAAGACGTGCAGCCCGAGATGGCCGACATGCGCACCGTGGTGCTGGTCGGCAACAGCACCACGCGCCGCGTCGGCCCCTGGATCTATACTCCGCGCTCTTACGGCATGGATGGCATGGCGCCAGCTACCCCTTCATGAGCCAGCCAGTGCATCACGCGGTCCACACTGTCCGTGCTGTTGCGCGCTGGCAAGTCCGGGCGCTGCACCATGATGACGGGCAGGCCCAAAGCGCGCGCCGCCTTCAGCTTGCCGCGTGTGGCTTCGCCACCGGCATTCTTGGTCACCAGCCATTCGATACGGTGCTCGGTCAGCAAAGCGCGTTCACCCTCCGCCCCAAAAGGGCCACGCGCTACCAGCACCGTAGCACCCTGCACAGGCAGGCTGCCGGGTTCTGGCATATCTACCACCCGCAACAGATAGCGGTGCTGCGCGAGTGGGGAAAACGCCGCCAGTTGCTTGCGCCCCACCGCCAGAAAGACGCGAGCGGGCGCTGTGGGCAAAGCACGGGCGGCGGCATCCATGTCGGGCACCGTCACCCAGCGGTCACCGGCCTCGGGCTGCCACGCGGGGCGCTCCAGCGCCAGCAAGGGTGTCCCGGTTTGCGCACAGGCTGCGCAGGCATTGCGGCTCATCTGCGCGGCAAAGGGGTGGGAGGCATCCACCACATGGCTGATGCCATGCGCGCGGATGAACTGCACCAGCCCTGGCACCCCCCCAAAACCACCGCAGCGCGTGGGCAAGGGCTGAACTGCCGGACTGCGGGTAGCGCCCGCATACGAAAACACGGCGGGCACGGCATCTTGGTGCAAACGGCGGGCCAGCAGGCTGGCATCGCTGGTACCCCCCAACAGGAGAACATGTGTCATGGCTGATCCGTGGCTGACCTTGGTTGGAATGAACGAAGACGGGCTGGACGGGCTAAGTACCCCAGCCCGCCGCGCTGTTGACGCGGCCCGCACCATTTTCGGAGCGCCGCGCCACCTGGAGCTGGCCCAGGCTGGCGAGCGCGGCCGCACTTGGCCTATCCCTTTTGATCCGGCACCTGTACTGGCCCTGCGTAGGCAACCGGTGGTGGTCCTGGCATCGGGGGACCCGTTCTGGTTTGGGGCCGGGGGCTCATTGGCCCAGCATTTGCAGCCCCACGAATGGTGCTGCCATGCCCAAAGTGCCACATTCTCGCTGGTTGCTGCCCGCCTGGGCTGGCGACTAGAACATACCGTGTGCTTGGGCCTGCATGCTAGCCCGATGGCGCAGGTGCTGCCGCAATTGCGCGCAGGCCGCCAGCTCATCGTGCTGCTGCGCGACGGTGCTGCCGTCGCCGATTTTGCCGACTGGCTGCACACCGAAGGCTGGGGGCGTAGCACGCTGTGGGTGCTAGAGGCCGTGGGTGGCCCGCGCGAACGCTGCCGCATGCTGCCTGCCGATGCCGTCGCCAACGCCTTGGCCGATGACCCCGCGCAATCACCCGTCTGTGTGGCCTTGCTGGCACACAGTACGCAGCAAGAAGGCCTGCCCACCATACCGGGCCGCCCCGATGACTGGTATGCCCATGACGGGCAGATCACCAAGGCCCCCATTCGCGCCCTGACGCTGGCGGCCTTGGCGCCGCGCCATGGGCAATGCCTGTGGGACATTGGAGGTGGCTCTGGCTCGGTCTCGGTGGAATGGTGCCTGGCGGGTGGCCAGGCCATCACTATCGAGCAGCACGCCGCACGCGTGGCTAACATCCAGCGCAACGCCCAGCGTTTTGGTTTGCAGCAGGCGCTGCGCTGCATCCATGGCACGGCACCGCAAGCCTTGCAGAATCTGCCGCCGCCACATGCCGTGTTTGTGGGTGGCGGTTTTGATGCAGCCCTGTTTGAGCGATTGCAGGCCGCCATGCCTGCAGGCTGCCGTCTGGTGGTAAATGGCGTGACTTTGGAAACCCAGGCCCTGCTGGTGCAACTGCACGCCAGCCATGGTGGTCAACTGCAACGGCTGGAGTTGTCCAGCGTAGAAGCTTTGGGCCGCATGCGCAGTTGGAAAGCGGCACGCCCGCTGGTGCAATGGATATGGCAGCGGTAAGCCCCCACATGCCCTTGGTGGTGGGCGTGGGGTTGCGTGCCACCGCCAGTGTGGACAGCTTGCACGCATTGTGGCTGCAGGCCTGCGCTTGGCTGACCGGGCAAACCGGCTGGCCCAATGGCACTCGCCCTGTCTGCACCACCGTGGCTGTGCTGGCGCAAAAAAACCAGCACCCGGCGCTGCTGGCATGGCAAGCACAACTGCCGTTTGCCACACGCCTGGTGGCCGTACCGCCAGAGCTGCTGGCGGCCCAAGCCGTGCACACCCAATCACCACGCCTGCTGGCCCGCTATGGCACAGGCAGTGTGGCGGAAGCCGCCGCGCTGGCCGCAGCGGGCCCGGGTGCGCAGCTGTGGCTGCCCCGGCTGGTGGCCGCCGACGGCTGTGCCACGCTGGCGCTGGCCTGCGCGGCACCACCTTTTGATTTTGTATCTGGAGGGGCCATGGCCTCTCCGCTTGAGGAGTAACGGCATGACCGTGCATTTCATCGGCGCTGGCCCCGGTGCCGCCGACCTGATTACCGTTCGCGGACGCGACCTGATGGCCCGCTGCCCGGTGTGCCTGTATGCCGGTTCTCTGATCCCGCGTGAGCTGCTGGCGCACTGCCCACCGGGCGCACGCATCGTCAACACCGCTTCGATGGATCTGGACCAGATCATTGAAGAAATCCAGGCCGCCGAGGCCCTAGGCCACGACGTAGCCCGCCTACATTCGGGCGATTTGTCTGTCTGGTCGGCCATGGGCGAGCAACTGCGCCGCCTGCGCGAGCTGGGCATTGGCTACAGTGTCACGCCCGGCGTGCCCTCGTTCGCTGCTGCGGCAGCCACGCTGGGTGCCGAGCTCACGCTGCCGGGCCTGTGCCAGTCGCTGGTGCTGACACGCACCTCAGGGCGTGCCACCGCCATGCCTGCGGGTGAAAACCTGGCCGCCTTTGCCGCCACTGGCGCGGTACTGGCCATTCACCTGTCTATCCACGTGGCCGAAAAGGTGCAGACCGAACTGCTACCCCACTACGGCGCTGACTGCCCCGCAGCCATCGTCTGGCGCGCCAGCTGGCCCGATGAAACCGTGGTGCGCACCACCGTGGGCCAATTGGCGCAGGCGGTATCCAGTCGCATGGAGCGCACGGCCATCATGTTGGTGGGGCGCAGCATCAGCGCCGAAGACTTTGGCGAAAGCCGCCTCTACGCCGCCGACTACGACCGCCGCTACCGCCCCTTGGGCACAGAGCCACGCTTTCCCGGCGCAGACACCGCCGTGGACACGGCCACCGACCGCCCACTGGGCAGCAACGCGGCATGAGCCACATCCTGCCCCCGATTGCCCTGACGTTGATCGGCATTGGCACGGGCAACCCGGACCACCTCACGCGCCAGGCCATGCAGGCCATGGGCGCAGCCGACCTGATCTTGCTGCCGCACAAAGGCGACGACAAGGCCGAGCTGGCCGCGCTGCGCCAGTCGCTGTGTGATGCCGTGCTGGCCGATACGCCTGCGCCGCCGCGCGTGGCCGGGTTTGACATGCCCGTGCGCCGCAGCCAAGGCGACGACTATCTGGCCCAGGTGGACGAGTGGCACGCCGCCATCACCACCTGCTGGCAGGCAACGATGGCCCAGGCACTGGCCAGCGGGCTGCAACCCCGCCATACCGATGGCTGCTTGCACGTGGCGTTGCTGGTGTGGGGCGACCCGTCGCTGTACGACAGCACGCTGCGCATTGCCGCGCGCATGCAGCCAGCGCCCGTGCAGGTACAGGTGGTGGCGGGCATCACCGCCGTGCAGGCGCTAACAGCCGCCCACGCGCTGGCAGTGAACGAGATTGGCCAGCCGTTTACCGTCACCACCGGCCGCCAGCTGCGTGACCACGGCTGGCCTACAGGCGTGGACACCGTGGTCGTCATGCTGGATGGGCAATGCAGCTTTACCAGCCTGCCGCCCGCTCTAGCGCACGACGTGGACATCTGGTGGGGTGCCTACGTGGGCATGACCCAGCAAGTGCTTGACCACGGCCCGCTGACCGAGGCAGGCCCGCGCATCCTTGCCACGCGTGCGGCAGCCCGCGCACAGCACGGCTGGATCATGGATATTTACCTGCTGCGCCGCCGCAGCGCGAGTACACACAACGCGGCGCAGAACATCTAAAAAGAGAGCGGTTTGCGCTGATGAAAAAAGGACTTCAGCCCTGAAAAGCTTGAAGTCCTTATTTTTTGGGCGTCATGCGCTATGGTTTTCTCTGCTGCGCACGCGCCTTACTTGCCAATACAGAAGCTGGAGAAGATCACGCCCAGCAGGTCGTCCGAGGTGAACTCGCCCGTAATGCTGTTCAGCGCGGTCTGCGCCAGACGCAGCTCTTCGGCCAAGATGTCAAGCGCCGGGCCGGGCACATGCAGTTGGTCATGCGCTTCTTGCAGGTGCGCGCCCACGGCCTGCAGCGCTTCGACATGGCGCGCACGCGCGATGTACAAACCTTCAGCCGCAGACTGCCAACCCGCCACTTGCAACAGGCGCTGGCGCACGGCATCCAGCCCATCGCCCGTGCGGGCCGACAGGCTCAGGCTTTCTTCTGTGCCCTTGCGGCCCACCAGTGGGGCCAGCGGCTGCATGTCCACGCCGGGCACGGCCAGATCGGTTTTGTTCCACAGGTCAATCACGGGCACGCTGGGCAAAATACTTCCGGCCAGTGTGTGGGCAATGTCCAGATCCGCTTCGGCGTAGCCTGCTTCTGCCATGCGCGAGAGGTCGTGCAAAAACAGTACGGCATCGGCACCGGCAATTTCATCCCAGGCGCGGGCAATGCCAATGCGCTCCACCTCGTCGTCGCTGTCACGCAGACCGGCGGTATCAATCACGTGCAGCGGCACGCCGTCGATCTGGATGGTCTGCTGCACCTTGTCGCGCGTGGTGCCCGCAATCGGTGTAACGATGGCCAGCTCAGCCCCCGCCAGCGCATTGAGCAGCGAGCTTTTGCCCGCATTGGGCTGGCCCGCAATCACCACCTTGATGCCTTCGCGCAGCAGCGCACCTTGCTGGGTGCGCGCCAGCACCTGACCCAGCTGGTCGCGCAAACCGTCCAGCTGGCCATAGGCATCGGCTTTTTTCAGAAAGTCGATTTCTTCTTCGGGGAAGTCCAGCGTGGCCTCGACCAGCATGCGCAGGTGCACCAGCGCATCGCGCAGCTCGCCAATCTCGCGCGAGAAGTCACCTGACAGCGAACGGCTGGCGCTGCGTGCGGCAGCTTCGGTGCTGGCGTCGATCAGGTCGGCAATTGCCTCGGCCTGCGCCAGATCGATCTTGTCGTTCAGAAAGGCGCGCTCGGTAAATTCACCGGGCTGGGCCAGCCGCAAGCCGGGCAATACGGCAGAAGATGTGTCCGCAGCCACGTCCTGCGCGGCTTCTAGACAGCGCGCCAGCAGCAGTTGCAGCACCACAGGGCCACCGTGGGCCTGCAACTCCAGCACGTCTTCGCCGGTGTAGCTGTTGGGGCCGGGAAAGTAGAGCGCCAGGCCGTGGTCAATCGGTGCGCCTTTGCCGTCTTTGAAGGGCAGGTAGGTGGCCTCCCGTGGCTTCAGTGCTTTGCCCAACAGGTGCTGTACAAAACCTGCAATCTGCTTGCCAGAGACACGCACAATGCCCACGGCTCCGCGCCCGGGGGCGGTGGCAATAGCAACGATGGGATCGGTATGGCGCGCGAGCATGGCTTCACATCCTTAGGTGGGCAAGCGCCCATGATAGCCATGGAGGCATGCAAACAGATTTCAAAAGCAGGAGCGGTCAGTGCTGGCTTTGATTGGCTTGCAGATGGAAAACCATCTAAAACCAATAACAGACAAGCACTAACCGCTCTTGTTTTTAAAAGCAGTGGATAAAAACATCAAAGGCCGCTTGCGCGGCCTTTGAGGGGTTCAGCAAGCCGTATGTGGCTTACTTCTTCTTGGCTTTGACGTCCGTCACCGCAGCGTCGGCCTTCTTGAAGCTGGGCAGATTGAACTGCGGGGGTACGCCCATGCGGGTGTTGATGACCCACTGCTGTGCAATCGACAAGATGTTATTGGTCAGCCAGTACAGCACCAGACCGGCCGGGAACATGAAGAACATGACACTGAAGATCAGCGGCATGAACCACATCATCTTGGCTTGCATTGGATCAGGTGGCACAGGGTTCAGTGCGGTTTGCAGCAGCGAAGACAGGGTCATCAGCAGCGGCAGCACATAGAAGGGGTCCTTGGCCGACAGATCGGTGATCCACAAGATCCACGGTGCGTGGCGGATTTCCACCGACGACAGCAACACCCAGTACAAGGCAATGAACACAGGGATCTGGATCATGATGGGGAAGCAACCGCCCATGGGGTTGACCTTCTCCTCACGGTAGATGCGCATCATCTCTTGCTGCATCTGCTGGGGGTTGCCCTTCAGACGCTCACGCATTTCCATGATCTTGGGGTTGATCGCCTTCATCTTGGCCATCGAGCCATAGGCCTTGGCGTTCAACCAGTAGAACAAGATCTTCAGGAACAGCACCAGACCAACAATGGACCAGCCCCAGTTGCCCAGAATGCCGTGGATTTTGTCCAGCAGCCAGTACAGCGGCTTGGCCAAAATGGTCAGCCAGCCATAGTCTTTGACCAGTTCCAGACCGGGCGCCAGCGACTCCAGCGTCTTTTCCAGTTGCGGGCCTGCAAACAGACGGGCTTCCACAGCCTTGGTTTCGCCGGGCTGCAAAGTGCCCAGCGGGGTGATCATGCCGGCGGCGTACAGGTTGTCACCCACCTTGCGGGCGAAGTTGTCACGCTGAATACCGTCGCCCAGCAACCAGGCGCTGGCAAAGTAGTGTTGCACCATGGCCACGTAGCCGCTGGTGGCCGACTTCTCGAAGTCCGCCTTGTCCTTGTCGATGTTCTTGAACTCAACCTTCTGGTACTTGGCCGTGTCGGTATAGATGGCCGGGCCCGTGAAGGTGGAATAGAAAGCATTGCCGCCATCGACCGCATTGCCGTCACGCAGCAATTGCAGGTACAGCTGCGGGCTGACTGCGGCGGTACCCACGTTCACCACGTCGTGCTTGACGGCAATGTCGTACGCGCCGCGCTTGAGGGTAAAGGTCTTGACCAGCTTCACACCGTCTTGCTCGGGTGACTCAAAACGCACTTGCAGTTCGTTTTGACCGTCTTTGAGTTCACGCTCGCCGGGCTGCGCCGTCATCACAGTCTTGTGGGTGGGGTAATTGCCACCAATCAAACCGGTTTGGGCTTGGTAAACGCGCTGTGCGCTTTCGTCAAACAGCACAAAAGGCTGGGACTTGTCCGCATCGCTGCCGTACTTGAGCAGCTCGGCATGCACCAATGCACCGCCTTGGCCATCAAAGGTCAGGCGCATCACATCGGTGGTGACCGTGATTTTTTCGCGGGCCGCAGGGGCAGCGTCGGCCACGCCGGGCACATCGCTGGCCGAGGCGGTCACAGGTGCCGCTGTCAAGGCTGCAGGCACATCCGCAGGCTTGCTGTCAGCCGGCGCAGTGGCCGTAGCCTTTGGCGCCGAAGGGAAGAACGTGGCTTGTTTGCCATTGTGGATTTGCCATTGGTCCCACAGCAGAACCATGGAAAAGCCAAATATCACCCACAAAATGGTGCGGCGAATGTCGTTCATGAAGACTTCTTTGGTGAGGAAGAGGAGGTCAAACCGGTAAACAGCTTGGGCGCTTTGTCAGGCACGGGATCATGCCCGCCATCACACCACGGTTGGCAACGTACCAGTCGCCGCAGTGTCAAATAAGTGCCCGCCGCTGCACCGTGCTGCTCTAAAGCCTTCAAAGAGTAGGCCGAACAGGTGGGTTCAAAACGGCAAGCCGAGCCCAGCCATGGACTCAAAGTGAGGCGATAGCCACGTACCAATGCCATGAGCAACGCCTTCACCATGGGCTATCCAGCAACCTCAACCGCAGCGGCCTGTGGCTGCTCGGCCTGAGCCGCAGGTTTGGGGCTTTTGCGCCGTGTGGCGTGGGTCAACAGCTGCATCAGTTCGGCACGCACAGCCTGTTTGAGCGGCTCTGACGTGGCACTGATGAACTGCTTGCGGTCAAAGCCCGCACGCAAACGCACCACATAGGCTGCGGGCGGCAAAGCCTGCAACTGGGCATCAAACTCACTGGCCACGGCATAAATCTGCCGCTTGATAGCGTGGCGAGTCACCGAACGCTTGGCCCAGCGCTTGGGCACCAAAGGGCCCAGCCACACTTGAGGCTCCCGGCAACCGGGAACGACAAAAAGGGCCTGCGGTGCTGGCTCTGCGAGCACGGCACCGGACCCTGTTGGCTCCGCGTCCTTGACCACATCCACGCTGCCCAGCACCAATCGGTGCAAAGCAAAGTGCGGTGTCCGGGAAATGGTTCCCCCGGACATGGTGGCCTGAAATTGGGGGCGCGTTTGCAGCCGTTGCATCACAGCAAGCCCTGCCATGGAGCAGGAGATGGTGTCAGGCAGTCGGCCAAGCGAGCTGACCTTAGACGGCCAGACGCTTGCGGCCCTTGGCGCGACGTGCGTTGATCACGGCACGGCCGCCCTTGGTCTTCATGCGAACCAAGAAACCGTGGGTGCGAGCGCGCTTGGTCTTGGAGGGTTGGTATGTACGCTTCATGTTCGTTCCTTGAGAAAGTTCAGTTTCTTACTGGCCTGACACCCCTCATGGATGTGCAGTACCCAATTTCTCCCCGGCCAAGCATGCCTGCAAAATGCACCTGCCACAGGGCCGGTGCCCGCAAATAAAAGCTTCACGCGGGGTCTATCACCCTGAACACATTCAGGGAAACCCAAAATTATCTCAGTGTTGCGCCTCTCTTGCAATGACCCTGCAAACATGGCCCAGAATAAGACCCTAGTAATCCCGCCATGCAAAAGTGCGACGTGTTTGTGGATAACCGTTTGAAAAGCTACAATCACAGCCCCGAAACCGTTCCTCCTATCCACAAAAAGCGCTCCCATTCAATGACAGAGGAACCCTCCAACGACGCTGGCCTCGGCCTTTGGCTGGCATGCGTCGAGCAGCTCAGCCAAGACCTGCCTGAACAACAGTTCAACACCTGGATCAAGCCTTTGACCGCCGTGGTGGCTGAAGACTTCTCTAAAGTGACGGTCTATGTGGCCAACCGCTTCAAGCTCGATTGGATTCGCGCCCAGTACGCTGCCCGTATTTCGGGGCTGCTGGAAGATTTGTACGGCCAGCCTGTGGCGCTGGAGTTGGCGCTCGCTCAGCGTGAAAGCGTTGTACGGACTTACGTTCGCCCTTATCAGGCAGAGCGCAGCGGCCCGACCGATGCGCCCACCATGCTGCCCGTGAGCGCCAGCGCCGAAGAAGCTGCGGCACCCGCTTTTCGCAACCGCCTGAACTCTGCACTGACGTTTGAAACGCTGGTGGAAGGTACGGCCAACCGCATGGCGCGCTCAGCAGCCATGCACGTGGCAGGCTCGCCCGGTCACCTGTACAACCCCCTGTTTATTTATGGCGGTGTCGGTCTGGGTAAAACCCACTTGGTACATGCTGTGGGTAACCAGCTGCTCAAAGACAAGCCCGACGCCAAAATTCTGTACATCCACGCGGAGCAATTTGTGTCGGATGTGGTGAAGGCCTACCAGCGCCGTACGTTTGATGAGTTCAAGGAACGCTACCACTCGCTGGATTTGCTGCTGATCGACGACGTGCAATTCTTTGCCAACAAAGATCGCACGCAGGAAGAGTTCTTCAACGCGTTCGAAGCCCTGCTGGCCAAAAAGAGCCACATCGTGATGACCTCAGACACCTATCCCAAGGGTCTGGCCAATATCCACGAGCGCCTAGTCTCGCGCTTTGATTCTGGGTTGACGGTGGCCATCGAGCCGCCCGAGCTGGAAATGCGCGTCGCCATCCTGATCAACAAGGCGCGCGCCGAGAACGCCGAGATGCCCGAAGAAGTCGCCTTCTTTGTGGCAAAGAACGTGCGCTCCAACGTGCGTGAGCTGGAAGGTGCGCTGCGCAAAATTTTGGCGTACTCGCGCTTCAACCAAAAGGAAGTGTCGATCCAGCTGGCGCGTGAAGCGCTGCGCGATCTGTTGAGTATTCAAAACCGCCAGATCAGCGTAGAGAACATTCAAAAGACCGTGGCTGACTACTACAAGATCAAAGTGGCGGACATGTACAGCAAGAAGCGCCCCGCGTCGATTGCCCGTCCGCGCCAGATCGCCATGTATTTGGCCAAGGAACTGACACAAAAGAGCTTGCCCGAGATTGGCGAGCTGTTTGGTGGCCGCGATCACACCACGGTGCTGCACGCCGTGCGCAAGATTGCAGCAGAACGCCAACAACTGACCGAGCTGAATCAGCAATTGCATGTGCTGGAGCAAACGCTCAAAGGCTGATGGATTTTCCCCTCGCCTAGCTCCAGCCTTGCGGAGCAAAATGAGGGGGGTTGGGTGACAAGAGGGGGCGTGAGAAGATGCGCCGCCACCCATTCCTAAAGAGACCCGCTACTGAAACACAGAGGTTGACATGATCGTCCTGAAAGCCACACAAGACAAAGTCCTCGCGGTCCTGCAATCGGTGTCCGGCATCGTTGAGCGCCGTCACACCTTGCCCATTTTGGCCAACGTACTGGTCAAAAAGACCGGCAATGCCTTGCAGTTCACGACCAGTGACCTGGAAATCCAGATCCGCACCACGGCCGAGCTGGGTGGGGATACGGGCGATTTTTCCACCACCATTGGTGCGCGCAAGCTGATCGATATCTTGAAGACCATGCCTGGCGACCAGACTGTGGCGCTGGAGTCGCAGCAAAGCAAGATGATTTTGAAGGGTGGCAAGAGCCGCTTCACCATGCAGTCGCTGCCCGCAGAAGACTTTCCGCTGGTGCAAGAAGCTGCCAACTTTGGCCCCGCCTTCAGCGTGCCACAAAAGGTGTTGAAAGACCTGATGGGCCAGGTCTCGTTTGCCATGGCGGTGCAAGACATTCGCTATTACCTCAACGGCATCTTGTTTGTGGCCGAAGGCAACACCTTGAGCCTGGTCGCCACCGACGGCCACCGTCTGGCATTTGCCAGCTCGGAGCTGGATGTGGACGTGGGCGACAAGCAAGAAGTGATCTTGCCGCGCAAGACCGTGCTGGAGTTGCAACGCCTGCTGAGCGACGTGGGTGGCGAGAACTCGCCGCGCATCGAGATGCAGTTTGCCAACAACCAGGCCAAGTTCACCTTTGCGGGCATGGAGTTTGTGACCAAGCTGGTCGAGGGCAAGTTCCCTGACTACAACCGCGTCATTCCGCGCAACCACGGCAACAGCGTGACGCTGGGCCGTGCGCCGCTGCTGGCTTCGCTGCAACGCACCGCCATCATGACCAGCGACAAATTCAAGGGCGTGCGTTTGACGATCGAGCCCGGCACCTTGCGCGTGGCATCGAACAACGCCGACCAGGAAGAGGCGGTGGACGAGCTCGATATCGACTACGGCGGCGATGCCATCGACATCGGCTTCAACGTCACCTACCTGCTGGACGTGCTGGCCAATATGTCGCAAGACATGGTCAAGATTGAGCTGGCCGATGGCAACAGCTCGGCACTGGTCAGCATTCCGAGCAACGACAACTTCAAGTACGTCGTTATGCCCATGCGCATTTAAGGCGCTGGCACACCCGCCAACCAACCAGCCGCTTGCGGCTAAAAAGGGAGCTGTCAGCGCAATCTGGCAGCCCTTTTCAAAGTGATTTATTGGTATATCCCCGGCAATACAAGCGCCAACAGCTCTTGTATTTGCAGCAGCAAGGCACCTTCATGACCGACGAGAACAAGCCAGACACCCAGACCACAGCCCCTGCCAACATTGCGGTAGACACTGGCTATGGCGAAGGTTCGATCCAAATTTTGGAAGGCCTGGAAGCCGTGCGCAAGCGCCCCGGCATGTACATTGGCGACACCTCCGACGGCACCGGCCTGCACCACCTGGTCTTCGAAGTGGTGGACAACTCCATCGACGAAGCACTGGCCGGCCACTGCGATGACATTCTGGTCACCATCCATGCCGATGGATCGCTGTCCGTGATCGACAACGGCCGCGGCATTCCCACGCGCGTGAAGATGGACGACAAGCACGAGCCCAAGCGCTCGGCCGCTGAAATCGCCCTGACCGAACTGCACGCTGGCGGCAAGTTCAACCAGAACAGCTACAAGGTCTCCGGCGGCTTGCACGGCGTGGGCGTGTCCTGCGTGAACGCGCTGTCCATCTGGCTGAAGCTGACGGTGCGCCGCGATGGCAAGGTGCATGAGATCGACTTCTCGCGCGGCTTTGTGCAAAACCGCCTGATCGAAGTGGTGGACGGTTTTGAAGTCTCGCCCATGCGCGTCATTGGTGACTCCGACAAGCGCGGCACCAAGGTGCACTTCCTGCCTGATCAAGAAATTTTCAAGGAAAACTTCGAGTTCCGTTACGAGATTTTGGCCAAGCGCCTGCGTGAACTCTCGTTCCTGAACAACGGCGTGCGCATTCGCCTCAAAGACGAACGCGATGGCAAGGAAGACGATTTCTCGGGCGCTGGTGGTGTGCGCGGCTTTGTCGGCTTTATCAACGCCAACAAGAAAGTGCTGCACCCCACGTCGTTCTACGCCGAAGGCTCGCGCCCGGCGGAAACCTATGGCGGCATTCCCGGCACCGAAATCGGTGTGGAAGTGGCCATGCAGTGGAACGATGGCTACAACGAGCAAGTGCTCTGTTTTACCAACAACATCCCCCAACGCGATGGTGGCACCCACCTGACCGGCCTGCGCGCCGCCATGACCCGCGTGATCGGCAAGTACATCGACCAAAACGAGTTGGCCAAGAAAGCCAAGGTTGAAGTCTCGGGCGATGACATGCGCGAAGGTCTGTGCTGCGTGCTGAGCGTGAAGGTGCCGGAGCCCAAGTTCTCCAGCCAGACCAAAGACAAGCTGGTCAGCTCGGAAGTGCGTGCACCCGTGGAAGACATCGTCGGCAAGCTGCTGTCGGACTACCTGGAAGAAAACCCCAACGACGCCAAGCTGCTGTGCGGCAAGATCATTGAAGCAGCCCGCGCCCGCGAAGCAGCCCGCAAAGCGCGTGAAATGACACGCCGCAAAGGCGTGCTAGATGGCATGGGCCTGCCCGGCAAACTGGCCGACTGCCAGGAAAAAGACCCCGCGCTGTGCGAAATCTATATTGTCGAGGGTGACTCCGCCGGTGGCTCTGCCAAGCAGGGCCGTGACCGTAAGTTCCAGGCCATCTTGCCCCTGCGCGGCAAGATCCTGAACGTGGAAAAAGCCCGCTACGAAAAGCTGCTGTCCAGCCAAGAAATCATCACCTTGATTACCGCTTTGGGCACCGGCATTGGCAAGGTCAGCGCCGATTCGGGCAAGAGCAACTCGGACGACTACAACCCCGACAAGCTGCGCTACCACCGCATCATCATCATGACCGACGCGGACGTTGACGGTGCCCACATCCGTACACTGCTGCTCACTTTCTTCTACCGCCAGATGCCCGAGCTGGTCGAGCGTGGCCACATCTACATTGCGCAGCCACCGCTGTACAAGGTCAAGAACGGCAAGGAAGAGCTGTACCTCAAGGACGGCCCGGCGCTGAACAAGTACCTGCTCAAGATCGCGCTGAACAACGCCTCGGTTTCCACAGGCGGCACCAACGCACGTGTGCTGGAAGGCGAAGAGCTGGGCAAGCTGGCCAACATGCATTTGGCTGCCGAAAACGTGATTGATCGCCTGTCCAACTTCATGGATGCTGAAGCCCTGCGCGCGATTGCCGACGGTGTGCAAATCAAGCTCGACACGCTGGAAGAAGCCCAGGCCTGCGCGCCCGTGCTGGAAACCAAACTGCGCGAGCTGACCACCACCGGCATTCCCGCCGCTGTGACCGCAGAGATTGATCCACAGACGGAAAACCCCATCCTGCGCATCAGCCGCCACCACCACGGCAACATCAAAAGCTCCATCCTGACGCAAGACTTTGTGCGCAGCACCGACTACGCGGCCTTGGCCGATGAGGCGCAGCACTTCAACGGTCTGCTGTCCGAAGGCGCCAAGGTCACCCGCGGCGAAGGCGACAAGGCCAAGACAGAAAAGGCGGCCGACTTCCGTCAGGCCATGCGCTGGTTGATCTCTGAAGCCGAGCGCACCACCGGCCGTCAGCGCTACAAGGGCTTGGGCGAAATGAACCCCGCCCAGCTGTGGGAGACCACCATGGACCCGAATGTGCGCAGCCTGCTGCAAGTGCAAATTGGCGACGCCATCGAAGCTGACCGTGTGTTCACCATGCTGATGGGCGACGAGGTTGAACCCCGCCGCAATTTCATCGAAGCCAACGCTTTACGTGCTGGCAACATCGACGTTTAAATCTGCAGTTTGATAAAAAAGGAGCGCCTTTGCGCTCCTTTTTTTATGCCCTCATTCGAGGGTTACTCGGGCTGAATACCTGCGGCCTTGATGACTTTGCCCCATTTCTGGGTTTCTTCTGCCTGAAACTTGGCCAGCTCTGCCGAAGTGCTTTTCCACTTGGTTGTGCCTGACTGGTTGTAAAAGCCCGCAGCCGACGAGCTGTCCACCGCTTTCACCAAAAGCTCTGTCAGTTTGCTTGCCACAGCGGGCGGGGTGCCTGCAGGTGCATAGGCTGCAAACCAGTAGCCCATGTTGTAGCCGGGTACGCCTGCTTCAGCGATCGTGGGCACATCAGGCAGCATGCTGCTGCGCGTATCGGTCGAGAAACCCAGTGCCCTGAGCTTGCCAGCCTGAATCTGCGGCACACCGGTCGAGACATCGGTGATCATCAGATTGATCTGGCCACCCATCAAGTCTGTGATGGCCAGGGGATTGCTCTTGTAGGGCACATGCAGGATGTCGACGTTGCCCAATTGCTTGAGCATTTCACCAGCCATGCGGCTGGAGGAACTGCCACTGCCAAACGAAAGCTTTTCCGGGTTTTTCTTGGCGTAATCGAGCAAATCCTTCACCGAGTGAAAGGGTGAATTGGCATTCACCACCAAGACTTGACCGCCCTTGCCCAGCCCGGTTAACGGCACAAAGTCTTTGACAGGGTCGTAAGGCAGTTTTTTGTACAGGTGCTCGTTCGCCGCGTGGGTGGTATTGGTGGTGATGAGCACCGTGTAGCCATCGGCCGGGGCGCGCGCCACCGCTTGGGCAGCAATCATTCCGCTGGCGCCGCCCTTGTTCTCGACGATGACCGATTGGCCCGTGCTTTGCGTGATGGCCTGCCCCAGTGCGCGTGCAATCAAATCCGTGGCGCTACCCGCCGCAAATGGCACGACAAAGGTCATCGGCTTGCTGGGGAATGCAGCGGTGGTTTGCGCCGATGCGGGCAAGGCAGCGGCCAGCACAGCACCGACGGCGATGCTCATTGCGAGCCTGCGCGTTTTGTGAGAAACGAAAATTTGGGCCATGTTTGTCTCCTATGAATTTAATGTTGGGCCAACTTCAAAGTTCCGCGCCTGTCTGCGTGGCGCGAGGAATCACTCCATACCTTCACACACCATCACTTGCAGTAATGCAGCAGCTCATCCGTCAGCACGATGGGCATCTGCAGCAAATCAAAAGAGAGTGCTTTGCCGTGGCTGTCCAGGTTCAAAGAACTGTTCACGCCACCATCCAGCACGTCATCAATCACAAAGTTCATGGCACACAAGCTTGGCAGCAGGTAGCGTTTGACTTGGCTGGGATGGCGCGCTTTGAAATGGGCCGCCACACGCTCTTCGGTCACCTGCTGCACCAGGGCTTCCCACAGCGCCGGGTGATAGGCAATCACGCTGATGTTGCTGCGATTGCCTTTGTCGCCTGTGCGCCCATGCGCGGCTTGAAACAACGAAATATCAGCCATGTGCCACCTCCTTTGCCTGTGCTTCAGCCCACGACCATCCGGTAGTGACGTGCTGCTGCGCCAGCAAACATGACACCGTATTTAAGCGAGAACGCAAGCTGGTGCGCACCCCGCCACCGCCGCCTGGGCCGCAGGTATACAGCGCATTCACTTCGCGACACAACCGCTCGGCTGCGCGCGCATCTGTTTGTTCCCAGGCCCAGCGCACACGGATGTCTTGTGAGGGCTGATTCAAGGCAGTTTCATCGTTCAACCAACTGCTGGTGTCATTGCCCAGCACGCTGACCAGACCAATCAAATCGGTTCTGAGGGTGCCAAGGTGCCCGATCCGTTCGCGGATCACCTGGTCTGCCAGCTGGGCACGTGCCAGCGCATGGGCGCCTGCATAAGAGATTTCAGCCTCTGCCAGCCACCCGGCAGCAGCACACACATTCACCTTCAAAGCATCTGGCCGCGCATGCCCTGTCACGCCCTCCAGTCGAACCTGATTGGCACCAACCTCCACCAACCGCGCTTGCGAAATATCAGCGACCACATCGGGGGTCAGGTATGCCGCAGGGTCATGCACTTCATACAGCAACTGTTCTGTCACCGTCTGCACCGTCACGCACCCGCCGGTGTGGTGGGCCTTGGAAATGGTGCAAACACCGCTCTGGTCAATTTCAGCAATCGGGAAGCCCACATTGGCAAGCCCTGGCACGTCTTTGAAGCCGGGGTCGGAAAAATACCCCCCACTGACTTGCGAGCCACATTCCAGCAAGTGCCCTGCCATGGTGCCGCGCGCCAGCTTGTCCCAATCGTTCCACGCCCAGTCGTAATACGCGGCGGCAGGCCCCAAAGCCAAAGAGGGGTCAGCCACGCGCCCTGTCACCACAATGTCTGCCCCTGCATGCAGTGCTTGGGCGATCGGCTGTGCCCCGATGTACGCATTGGCGCTGACAACAGGGGCTGTGGGCCAACCTTTGTCACAGGCTTGCTCCAGCAAGGGGCGGTGCTGCGCCGTCAGCACATCGTCACCCCACACCACAGCAACCCTAGGGGCTCTGGCACCCAAACGTGCTGCCAGTTGCTGAATACACCGCGCTGCACCTGCAGGGTTGGCGGCCCCGAAATTGCTCACAATGCGCACGCCATGCGCCAAGCAGTCTGCCAACACGGGGGTCAGCATTTCTTCTAGCAAAGGCTCATAGCCTTGGGAAGGATTTTTGTCTTTCGCAAGCTGCGCCAAGGCCAGCGTGCGCTCGGCCAAGGTCTCAAACATCAGCACACTGGGCTGGCCGGATGCCACCAAGGTATCGACCACCGCACGGGCAACGTCGGTGCGATCACCGGAGAAACCTGCGCCACACCCAATCAGCAAATTCGGGCGCTGGGCAATAGGTAAAGATTGTGCGGATTGCCATGCATCGGCCATGCGAGTGTCCTGTCTCAAACTACACACCGAATTTAGGCCTTGATTTTTAAGTTGTGAATTAGATAATTCAAATAGATTAATCTGTAAAGCAAATGAATCTTTCCAGCAAACAGCTACAAGCCTTCTGCGCGCTGTGTGAAACACTCAATTTCACGCGGGCATCGCAGTACTGCCACCTTTCACAACCCGCATTCAGCGCGCTGATTCAAGGCCTGGAAGACGGGGTGGGGGTACAGCTGTTCGAACGCAGCACACGCAGTGTTCACATCACGCAGGCAGGCGTGGATTTCTGGCCCCAGGCCCAGCGGCTTCTGGCAGACATGAACACCGCGCTGGACACGCTGCGCGGTGTCTCCGCCTTGCAATCGACCAAAGTCTGCGTGGCTCTGCTGCCTTCGTTGGCGGCACATTGGCTGCCCCATGTCCTCAAAGACTTTGCGCAGCAGCAACCGCACATCCAAGTTTTGGTCAGAGACGTGCTTAACGCGCCCTGCTGCGAGGCCGTGCTCAGCGGGCAGGCAGACTTGGGGCTGGCCAGCGCACTGAGCCACAGCCCCGAATTGCAGTCACATGCCGTGGCCAACGAGCAATTCTTTGTGGTGTGCCATATCGATCACCCTTGGGCGCAGCACCACACGCCCATTGCACCTGCTTTGCTCAGCCATGAGCCCTTCATCCAGATGACGCCCAACACCAGCGTGCGCCTAGCAGTCGATCAATGGGCCCAACACAACCTTGCAGCGCCGCTGCAGCCACTGATGCAAGTGGAACAGCTATCCACAGTGATGGGCATGATTCGCGCAGGCTTTGGCATCAGCCTGATTCCTGCGCTGTCACTGGCTTACTTTCAAGACCCCCACATTGCCATTCGCCCGCTGCAGGGCACACCGCCACAGCGCACCATTTACTGGGTCAGCAGCAAACACCGGCAACTGACACCTGCTGCCAAGAGTTTTTACAGCTTTGCCAGCCGCAGCCTGGAAAACTGGCTTTCCAACCAGCAACTGTCCGCCACATCCGCTCTGGCAGAAACTCCATAGCGGGTATTTACCCCAACCCATCTGCCTTGCCACGCGCCTGTGGGTGCAATTACTTAGTCAGTATTTAGGCCTGCGTAACGACTTTGGACCGCCGCGCGCACTTCCTTACAGCAACGCGCTGGCACACAAACTGCTTAAACACGGCATCTTGTATACATCTAGGTATTCATCATGCTGATTGGCACATTGGACGATTGGAAGCGCGCATACAACGAAGGGGCGGACGCCGCAAACCTGCTGGAGCAGCAGCGCCAAGCCTGCCAGACCGATGACGTGGCGTGGATCAGCATTGCCAGCGCAGCGCAGTTGCAGGCCCAGATTGCCGCGCTGCAGGCTTTGGAAGCGGCCGTTGGCCGTGCGCAATTGCCGCTGTATGGCATTCCGTTTGCGGTCAAGGACAACATTGACGTGGCGGGTTTTCAGACCACTGCTGCCTGCGAGGCCTTTGCGCATGTTGCAACGCAAGATGCCACGGTGATACAACGCCTCAAGCTGGCCGGGGCGATTGTCTTGGGTAAGACCAATTTGGACCAGTTTGCAACCGGTTTGGTGGGCACCCGCTCGCCCTATGGGGCAGTGCCTAATACCTTTGACAGCACGCTGATTTCTGGTGGATCCAGCTCCGGCTCTGCATCCGTGGTGGCACGCGGTTTGGTGCCGTTTGCACTGTCCACCGACACGGCAGGTTCTGGCCGCATTCCTGCGGCGTTCAACCAGATTGTGGGCCTCAAGCCCACGCCCGGTGCAGTGCCCGGCACTGGTTTGGTGCCCGCTTGCCGCACGCTGGACTGCATTGGCGTGCTGGCCTTGAATGTGGCCGACAGCGCACAGGTGATGAGCGTGATGGAAGGCGTGGATGCCAGCGACAGCTACACGCGTGCACGCCCCTTTATCGCCAAGCACCAGCCCCTGTCGGCGCTGCGTGTGGGCGTGCATGACAGTCCCACGCTGTCTGCTGATTACGCGGCCGCTTTTGCCAGCTTCATGGCGCGTTTACAGCCGCAAGCCGCGCAAGTACACGCCCTCTCTTTCGATACGCTGTTTGAAGTGGCCAACCTGCTCTATTACGGCCCTTGGGTGGCCGAGCGCGCAGTGGGCGCACGCCGTATTTACGACACGCAACCCGAAGCCTTGCTGCCCGTGATTCGCCAAGTGCTGGATGTGCACCAGCGCTTCAATGCCGCTGACACCTTTGCGGCGCAATACCGCCTGCAGGATCTCAAACAGCAGGCCGAAAAAATCTGGGAGACAGTGGATGTCTTGTGCGTGCCCAGCGCACCGCGCCACCCTTCGATGGACGAGGTACAGGCCGACCCGATTGGCGTCAACTCAGAGATGGGCACGTACACCAATTTTGTGAATTTGCTGGGCTGGTCTGCCATTGCGATTCCGGCCTCCCAACTGCCCAATGGTTTGCCGTTTGGCATCACCTTGATTGCACCCGCTTGGCGGGAGCCCAATCTGGTGCGCTGGGCCCAGCAGCTGGAGGCACAGACCGGGCTGACCGCAGGCGTCACCCCACTCCCAATACCCACCTCAAACACCTCACCCACACCACCTGCATGGCGTGTGGCCACACCCGGTCCACACATTGCGTTGGTCGTGGTGGGGGCGCATTTGCGCGGTATGCCACTCAACCATGAGCTGCTCGCTTGTGGTGCACGTTTTCGGGAAGAAACACGCACAGCCGATCACTACCGACTGTATGCGCTGCAAGGCACAGTGCCTGCCAAGCCAGGGTTGGCGCAAGCCGCGTCTGGTGCGGCCATCACCGTTGAGGTGTGGGACATGCCACTTGCCAACCTGGGCCACTTCATGGCGGGCGTTCCTGCGCCGCTGGGCATTGGCAATGTGCAACTGCAAGATGGCCGCAGCGTGAAAGGCTTTATCTGCGAAGGCATTGCGCTGTCGCAAGCCACAGACATCACCGAGTTTGGTGGCTGGCGCGCGTATTGCAAGTCTTTGTGATACATGCCTGCGGCACACCTCACTGTGTGCCGCAGCAGCCCCTATAACAAGCAAGGAGACACCCCGTGCCCGCCATCAGCCTGGCCAATATGGCCTACGACAAGCTGCGCCAAGCGCTGGACAATTTTCATTACGTACCCGGTGACCGCTTCAGCGAAAGCGAAGTCGGGGCCGAGCTGGGCATGAGCCGCACACCTGTGCGCGAAGCCTTGGTGCGCCTGCAGCGCGAAGGCTGCATTTCTGTGATCCCCAAGCTCGGCTGGGTGGTCAACACCATTGATTTCACCGTGTTTGAGCAGCTGTATGACGTGCGCGCCGTGCTGGAATGTGCGGCGGTGGATTTGCTGGTAGGGGCCCCTGACTTGGCGCAACGCCTGGGCAGCTTGACCAGCGTCTGGCACGTACCGGAAGTGCAGCGGCTGTCCGCAATGGCGGAAGTTTCACGCCTGGATGAGCGCTTTCACATGGACCTGATGGAGGCCAGCGGTAATCTGGAAATGGCGCGCATTCACCGCGACATTACGGACCGCATCCGCATCGTGCGGCGTCTGGAATTCACGCGCAACTACCGCATTGATGTGACCTACGAAGAGCATGGCCGCATCTTGCACGCGCTGCTGCAGCGTGACGGCTTGCAGGCCAAGATACTGCTGCAAAAACACATCCGCACCAGCCGCGATGAAGTCAAAAACATCACCTTGCAGATGCTGCAGAATGCACGGCGAAAATCGCCTTTAGCCCAGAATGCATAAGCATTAAAAGCTACACAATCTGAAAAACGCATGCTTTTTAACGGTGTGCCAACAAGGCTTGCAGCAAGGCGCCTTGTGGCTGTGCCAGCGCATGCAAGATGCTGAAGTGATCCGCACCATCCACCGGCAATAGCATGTCGTCTGGCGCTGCCTTTCGGTGCTCTGCAAACGCCTGGCTTTGCAGTTGCAACTGCGGCAGTTCTGCCGTGCCATAGGCGCTGATGAAAGGCTTGGGCACCACCGGTAAACGCAAGGGGCTGAGGGTGTGCACCTCTGCCTCGCTCAGCTGCAAGGCGGCATTCAAATAGTTGTGTGCAATGGGCCCCAGGTCGTAAATGCCGCTGATTCCCAAACCGGCGACGACACCGGGCGCATCCAGCCCCATCGCGGTCAGGTGCCCGCCCGCAGACCAGCCGCAAAACAACAATTTATCGGCCCCGCCGTTGTGCAGCGCATGTGCGCGCACGCCGGCAATGCCTTCACGCACTTCTTGCACGATCTGCGTGAGCGTGGCTTGCGGAGCCAGAGTGTAGCCCAGCAATGCGGCATTCACCCCGTGTTGCAACGCACCCTGCGCCACAAAACGGAAGGTGTTTTTGTGCCGCATCTGCCAGTAGCCACCGTGAATGAACAGCAGCGTGGCAGCGCCTGGGTCTCCGGCAAAAAAGTCGAACCGCTGGCGTTCTGCAGCGCCATAAGGCAGGTCCAGCTGCGCCTTGGTGTGCTGCACCAGCGCTGCGCTGCGGGCTTCAAAATCGGCCAGCTGTGCCGCGCTGCTGGCCACCGCGCTGGTGTTGTCGTAGGCCGCTTTGCGTGCGGCATCATTCAGGTGCAACAAACAGTCCAGCATCATGCGGCCTTGGCGTGGTGGGCAACGTGGCTGCTGAGCATGTCGGTCAGCTCTTGGCGCACCAGATTGAACTCCGGCGCGGTAATGCAGCGGGGCCGCTCCAGCGGAATGCGGTAGTCACGCTCCACACGGCCGGGGCCGGCGGTCATCACCACCACGCGGTCGGCCAGCAGCACGGCTTCTTCGACCGCATGCGTGACAAAAATCACGGTGAGCTTGGTTTTGGCCCAGATGTCCAGCAACTCCTGCTGCAGCACTTCGCGCGTGAGCGCATCCAATGCGCCAAAAGGCTCGTCCATCAGCAGCACTTCGCATTCGTTGGCCAAGGCTCGGGCAATCGATACCCGCTGCTTCATGCCGCCCGAGAGCTGGTTGGGAAAGTGATCGGCAAACTTGGTCAGGCCCACCATGTTCAGGTAGTGGTTCGAAATTTCTTGCAGCTTGGCCTGCGTCATGCCGCGCTGCTTGGGGCCAAAGGCAATGTTTTGCCGCACAGTCAGCCATGGGAACAGGCCATAGTCTTGGAACACCATGCCGCGCTCCGGGGCAGGCTCGGCAATCGGGGTGTGGAACATCTTGGCCACGCCGGTGGAGACCGATTCAAACCCGCCCATGATGCGCAGCAGCGTGGATTTGCCGCAGCCCGAGGCCCCAATCAGGCACACAAACTCACCTTTCTGGATTTGCAGGTTCACATCCTTGAGGGCGTGAATTGGGCGACCATTCAGACTGAAGACTTTGCTGACGTTGGCAATGTCCAAAATCGGCGCGGGGGTGCGGTGTGCAAGGATGTCAGACATTGTGTTGCGGGCTCCACTTGAGCAAACGGTTGTTGAGTGCGACCAGCAAACGGTCGGTGACAAAGCCAGTGAAACCAATCACCACCATGCCCGAGATCACGATATCGGTGCGCGACAGCATGCGCCCATCCATGATGGCGGCGCCCAGCCCCTCGGGCACACCGGTCATCTCGCCCACCACAATCAGAAACCACGCAATACCGTGGCCCAGACGCAGGCCGTTGAAGATGGACGGCATGGCCGCAGGCAACACCACTTGGCGGAACATGGAAGCGCCGGTGCAACCCAGCATGGCAGCGGCTTCAAACAAGCGGGGTTCTACCGACTTCACGCCAAAGGTGGTGTTGATGACGATGGGGAAAAACGCACCCAAGAACACCAGAAAAATGGCGGCATTGGGGCCAACCCCAAAAAAGATCATCGACAGCGGCAGCCATGCCGTGACGGGCACGGGGCGCAGCATCTGCAGCGTAGGGTCTACAAAACGGCGTATGGCTGCGTTTTTACCGATGACCAAGCCCAAAGGTATGCCCACCAGCGCCGCCAGCGCAAAAGCCCCGTAAACGCGCGACATGGACTGCAGCCAGTGCACGCCCAATGTTTCACTGAACGCATCGTCGTAAATGCCGCCCAACGCAAAGTCCCACAGCGTCAGCGCTACCTCTTGGGGCGAAGGCACCAGCATCGTGCCGGTACCACGCACCGCCAGATCCCAGGCCAGCAGCAGCAACAAGGGCAACACGGCAGGCACCAGCCATTGCGTCATCCACACTTGGGCAGCACTGGGTTGCGGGGGCAGCACCAGGGCCTGCGGGGGCGGTGCTGCAGACAGGGCGCTGGCAGCGTTGACAGCAACGCCGATGGGCGGTTCACGAAGGGACGACATGGCAAGGGTTCCTGAAACGGTCAACGAAAGAGCAGGGCACACCAAGGCGCGCCCTCAGGTGCTTTACAGCTTGGGGTTGAAGTCCGTCACGATGAACTTGCTGTAGTCAGGCAGCTTGCGGATTTGCTTGCGCTCCAGCATCAGCGAGCCGTAGTACTTGCTGCGCGTGATCCAGTCTTCGTCGATCTTCCAGGTCAGCTGCACGTTGTCTGCGGCCAGATTGGCCACGTCGGCCGGCAGACCCAGCTTGGCACCCGCCATGGCCACCAGTTCCTTGCGGTTGGCCATGGCGTACTCGGAGGCTTTGCGGTGCATTTCGAGGAAGGCTTTGGCCAGTTCCGGGTTGTTTTTGATGGTGTCTGCGTGCGCCGTCATCACCATGTTCACCGAGCCCGTGGGAGTGCTGTACGGGAACTCCAGCACCTTGCCCACGCCACGAATCACGCTGATGGAAGGGCCGGGCTCTGCGCCCACGTAAGCATCGATATCACCACGCTCCAGCGCGCCGGCCATCTCGCTGAACGACACGCGCACTGACTTCACATCCTTGATGGTCATGCCCTCGGCTTTCAGGCGATCCAAGAACACAGCCTCCTGGGTCGATCCGGGCAAGATGCCCACGCGCTTGTCTTTGAGGCCCTTGAAGCTGGCAATGCCCGTGTTCTTGCCAACCACCACAGCCATGCCACCGTTGCAGGTGGGCGCCACGATGACCACGGGCTCGCCAGCACCCGCGCCCAAGGTCGCAGCGGCCAAGCCGTAGGTGCCAAAGTCCACCGACTTGGTCACCACAGCATTCTTGCCATCGGTGGGGGTTTCAAACGGAATCACTTCAATCTTGTAGCCCGCAGGTGCGAACTTTTCGTAGAAGTAGGGCGTGATGCCATGGATGAGCTTGAGCGTACCGACCTTGATCACTTTGTCTTGCGCCTGTGCAGGAGCAGCCATGGACAAAGCCAGCGCAGAAGAGGTCAAAGAGGCAAGCAAAAGGCGGCGAGACAGCATGGCATTTCCTTTGTGAAAGTGAAGCCGTTAAGCAGTGAGATAGCTTGCATACCTTGTTGTACACAAGCTCCTGCCACTGTCTTATGCAACGACCATGCCAACGCCGTTCTGCCTGCCTGGGGCCTGAAAACACCGTGTTTGCGCAGCGTGCCATCGCCAAAGCTGTGCATGCCCTGCACATGAATGGCGTGCTGCGCACCAACATTGCTGCAAACACGGACAGCCCATGTGGCTCTTGGTAGCGGCACGTTCAAGCACATGCGTTATGGTTAACCCCTCTTCACGGATACGTGCTCTGCACGCCACACACCATGAACCACACACGCAACACCGCTTTCGCCGCCTTGCTGGCCCTGACCATGGGCTTCAGCGCCCACGCCGACACCCCTGCGCAATGGCAGGCCCTGACGGCGCCCCTGAAAGTGAATCTGGAGCAAGCGATTGCGCACTCCACCAAGGCCGTGCCCGGCACCGTCATTGAAATTGATCTGGACGATGGCGACGGCGCTGGCGTGCGCTACGAAGCCCAAGTACTGACCCCACAAGGCGAGAGTGTCGAAGTATGGGTAGACGGCGTCACCGGCCAGGCCCGCCAGCATGAAAACGATGGCAAGGCCAAGCGCCGCGATGTGGAGCGCGCCCAATCTGCCAAGATCAATATCGTGCAAGCCATCCAGGCTGCCACGGCCCACACACCCGGCAAGCCGGTCAAGGCCGAGCTGGACAACCACTGGGGCAACGTCAGCTATGAGGTCGATGTGCTCAAGGCCGACAACACGGTCATGTCGATCAAGATCGACGCTGTCAACGGCAAGGTGCTGCGCGCCAAACCCGACTAAGCACTGCTATCTCCGCGCTGAACAGCGCGCGGGTGCCCCCACAAGCCTGTGCCCGTTGCACAGGCTTTTTTACGCCCCGCCGATTACACAGAGGCCTGCAAGCTATAGTGCGGCCCGCGCCACAACGCGTGCAGTTGCATGCCCAGCGTGGTGCTCCAATGTGCGGTGGGCCAAAAGTGGTGCCTGCAGCCGTTGGCGTAGAGTTATTTAAAACAATAGCTACTAGCGATTTCTAGTATTCGCTTTCAGATTGTTTGATATCTGAATCCCCCGATTTATCTGCGCAAGCAGCTCTCTTTTTAAATTGGCAGCCATTGACTGCCGTGCCCGCACCATGAAACCCGCCATCCACATCGTGGACGTTGACCGCCTCGAAACCTGGAGCAAATACAAACCCGGCATGTGCGATACCTGCGGGGCCAACTGCTGCACCATGCCGCTGGAAGTACAGCTGTCAGACCTGGTGCGGCTGGGGCTGGTAGACCCGTTTGAGGTCGACAACGTAGACCACAAGGTGATCGCCAAACGCTTGCTCAAAGCCAAGCTGATTGACCACTACAACCCCAAGCACAACATCTTCACCATGGCCCGCCGGGCCAGCGGCGACTGCAGCTTTTTGGATGCGCACACGCGCCGCTGCACCGTGTACGAGCAGCGCCCCGAAACCTGCCGCTTGCACCCGAAAAAAGGTCCCAAACCCGGCTGGTGCGCCTACGGTGCCAAGCGCATGCGCTAACACCGCCCGCGCTTGGCGTTGCAGGGCATGCCTGGCAAGATACCGCCATGCCTTTGTCCAACACAAACACCGCGTGGAACGCGACAGAAGTCAGCGCCACGGTACGCAGTTATCTGACATGCTGGTACAGGAACTGGCAGGCCAGCGCTACAACAAATCCGCCTGCCGACAACTGCTGTTTGATGCACTGGCTGGTGCACGCTCACATGCATCGATCGAGTTCAAGTACTGCAACATCAGCGCTGTGTTGCAGTTGCTGCACTACCCCAGCATTAACGGCTACAAGCGCCGCACCAATTTTCAAAAAAACCTGATGCAAGAGGTGGAGCAACAGGTGCCGCGCTACCCACAGCTGGCATCCATTGTTCAAGCCGCAGTCACGCAACCCGCAGCAGAACCGGTAGCGCCCAACTTTGACCACGCGCTGCAAGATCCGCCGCGCAAAGCCCACCAAGTCAGTGAAGCACTGGCGGAATATGCGGTGCGCAGCCCAGTTAAGCGCGACTATCTGGCCCAAGAGGCACGCAACCAGTCACTGGGCTTGGCGGGGGAACTGTTTGCGCTGGCGTATGAGCAGTGGCGCTTGCAGCAGCAAGGGCTGCCCGGTTTGGCACAGCGGGTAGAGCATATCTCGCAAACACTGGGCGACGGCCTTGGTTTTGACATTCGCTCTTTTGATGCCCAAGGCAATGAGCAAATGATTGAAGTCAAAACCACCCGCTTTGCCAAAGACACCCCGTTTTTTGTGTCGCGCAATGAGCTGGATGTCTCTGAGCAGAAATCTACGCACTTTCACCTGTACCGCGTTTACGAGTTTCGCCAACAGCCCAAGCTGTTCACCTTAAAAGGTGCGATCACTGCGCACTGCCAGCTGGACCCCGTCACCTACCGCGCTTGTTTCTAGCCAGTTGGTACCGGCAATAAAAAAGCAGCCTTGCAGCTGCTTTTTTATCGTTTTATCACCGAAGTCTTAGGCGTCTTCAGAGAGGTCAACCAAAGGCTCATCCAGCTTTTTGGCCTGGATTTTGTCAATGATCTTGCCGTCCATGTCGACCACTTCAAACTCCCACGACTCCCAGACCACTTTGTCTGTTTCTGCGGGCAGTTTGCCGGTCAGCAGCATCATCATGCCGCTCAGGGTTTGGTAGCGGCCCTTTTCTTCTTCGGGCACGGTACGCAGACCCAGACGATCTTTGAGTTCCACGATCGGAATGTGGCCATCGAGCAGCCAAGAACCATCGGTGCGCTGCACCGCCCACGCATCACTTGGGTCTTCGGTCACAAACTCGCCGGTGATGGCTTCGGTCAAATCACGCACGGTGACGATGCCTTGCATTTCGCCGTACTCGTCAATCACAAACGCCATGGGCGCGCCGGACAGCTTGAAGCTTTCCAGCAATTCCATGCCCGTGATGGTTTCGGGAATGTAGATGGGCTTGTGAATCAGCTCTTTTGATTCGAGCAACTCGCGCTGGCCCTTCAAAGCATTGGCCAGCCACTGGCGTGAATTGATCACGCCCAGCAGGTTTTCAAAGCTGCCATCGATCACGGGGTAACGCGCGTGGTCGTGTGACTCCAGGATGGCCATGTTTTCTTCAAACGTCAGGCTCACGTCCAGGCACACCACATCCGAGCGCGGCACCATCAGCGAAGATATCTGGCGATCATCTAAACGGAACAGATTACGAATCATGGTGTGCTCGTTTTGCTCAATCGCACCAGAGGTGGTGCCTTCAGCCAGCACGGCATGAATTTCGTCTTCTGTCACGCTCGAATCATTGCTCTCGCGCACGCCCAACAGCTTGAGCAGGCAATGGGTAGACCATGTCAGCAGCAAGACGAAAGGCTTGGTGACCTTGGCCAAGAAATTGATGGGTTTGGCCACCAAACGGGCAATGGTCTCGGGGCTGGTCTGACCCAAACGCTTGGGCACCAGTTCACCAATCACGATCGAGAAGTAGGTAATGACCACAACCACAATCGCCGTGGCAAGCGTGTCTGCCACGCTGGTCTTGAGACCCAGGGTCTCCAGCCAGTCAGAGAAAGGTCCGGCCAAGGCCGCTTCACCAAAGATACCGTTCAGCACACCGATAGAGGTGATGCCGATTTGGATGGTAGAGAGAAAGCGCGTGGGATTTTCGCCAAGCTGTAGCGCAGCAGCTGCGGCAGTATCGCCCTCATCGATCAGCTTTTGAAGCCGTGCCTTGCGCGCTGTGACCAGCGCAATTTCAGACATGGCAAATACGCCGTTCAAGATGATGAGGGCGATAAGTATAGGAATTTCCATGGTAGTTTTGAGCGTCCTTTCAACGTCGCTCTATACAAACAATAACATTCAGAGATTACTGGATAAATCCAAAGTACAAGCCCAGCAAGATGGCAAGACCTAAAAGAACCCGGTAGATCACAAAGAAACCGAAGCCTTTGCTGGATATCAGGCGCATGAACCAGACGATGACCGCGTAGCCCACCAAGAAGGCAATCACGGTGGCCGCCAGCGTCATGCCCCACTGCTCCGACGACATGGGCTCGCGCTTGAACAACAGCATGTAAAAGCCCGACATCAGCACGGCAGGAATGGCCAGCAGGAAAGAAAAACGTGCGGCTGCCTCCCGGGTCATACCAAGCAGCAAACCAGCAGTAATCGTGCCACCCGAGCGGGATACACCGGGCACCAGCGCCATGGCCTGCGCAAAGCCCAGCAAGATGCCGTCTTTCCAGCCCAGATGCCCAATTTGGCGTGTTTGGGTGCCGCGTTTTTCCGCCCAGCCCAGCAGAAGGCCAAACACGATCAGCATGAGGGCCGTCAGCGCCAGCGTGCGGAACGTGGTTTCAATCCAATCCCGCAACAGCAGTCCCAGTACACAGATAGGAATGGTGCCCAAGATAACCAGCCAGGCCAGCTTGGCGTCAGGGTTCAGGGCTTCACCGCGCTGGCGATTACCAATCACCGGCAGGCTGGCAAACCACGCCACCAGCATACGCATCACGTCTTTGCGAAAGTAAATCAGCACCGCCAGCTCTGTGCCCAATTGGGTAATGGCCGTGAAGGCCGCTCCCGGGTCAGCCCCACCGGGGAGCAAGGGGCCAAGAATGCGCAAGTGTGCACTGGAAGAAATGGGCAAAAACTCGGTCAGGCCTTGGACAAGTCCAAGAATGATCGCGTCCAGCCAACCAAAGGTGGCGTGCATAACAAAAGTGGAAAACCATCAAAAAAGCAGTGCAGCAGTGTAGCGCCACGGCTTCTTCAGGTCTGCGGCTGTTGGTAGCAAGCCGTCACACAGGTTTGCGCAGCAGGGCAAAGCAGCGCCACAACAGCCCTACACCGCCACTACGTGCGCACTTTTATTGATGCACCGAAAAACAAGAAAATTCATGGTGTTTTTTATACAAATTTACCTGCATCGCTGATTTTTTTATATAAAAAAGCACATCAAAAAACCGTTCATAGCGAATAAATTGGCACATCCGCCTAAATTTCAAGCAGAAAACTTGCGATGGATGACTGCATTTGTAATTTTTAATATCAACAAATACATTGCGCTCGACCTCTCATAAAAACACTTCTCACATGAAGTTACTGGCAGTGGCAAGCAATACTCCGCGCACAGGTTGTGGATAACTTACTTACCCAGAATGGGGGTGAATTTTTGCCGCTTAATATTCTTTAAAACAACTTATCCACAAAACTATGGGTTGATCAACATGTGGATTGCTTGTTGGTGATTGAAAAGATTTTTTCACTCAGTTTGCAAAAACAACTCAGATGTTTTCCACAGCTTTATTTGGATACCTTTTCCGTCTTTGGATCAAATTCTTAAGGTGCTGCCCCAAAATGATCCACAGCCTATAATGTGTTTTCCACAGTATGACCTGCGTTCTACAGTGCACAAAAACCACTACATACTCTGTGCGTTTTTGCTTAAATTTCCAGCACACATTGCACATTGTTGTATCCAAAAAATAAATAAAAAGATGGATTAGATGTGTTTTAAATGTATGAAAAGAAATTTTCAACGTCTGCGCCACCGTTTTATCGTCTAGAAATTCCACAATGAGTCAAAAAAAATGGGCCACGGAGGCTCTGGAATCCTTTGAGGGCGTCGTCGCTTCCATTCCGGGTTTCCGCATTCGCGATGGACAGCACCATATGGCGGCCCAAATCGCCCAAACCTTCGCAAACGCGCAGTTGGGCAAGGTGGAAGAGGGCGCTCCAGACCCACAACGTGCAATTGCCGTCATACAAGCCGGTACGGGCGTGGGTAAGTCGCTGGCGTATTCAGCACCGGCCATTGCTATGGCGCTGTCACGCGGCACGCGCGTGTTGATTTCCACCGCCACCGTGGCTTTGCAAGAGCAACTGGTGAACAAGGATTTGCCTGCGCTGGCGCAACAGTTGCCAACGCCCTTCAAATTTGCGCTGGCCAAGGGCCGGGGCCGCTTTGTCTGCAAACTGAAACTGGAGCGTTTGGCCAGCTCGGGCGAAAACAGTGAAGAAGAAGTGGACGATCTGTTTGCAGACGAGGCTGCCGAGCAACGCAAAGCGCGCCCCAAGGCAGAGACGGAAGCGCGCATGCAGTTCTACACATCCATCGCAGATGCGCTGGCGCGCGGAGACTGGAACGGTGACCGTGACAGCCTGACACCGCCGCCAGAGCCCGAGGCCTGGACACCGCTGGCCGCCGAAAGCAGCTCCTGCACGGGCAAGCATTGCCCGGTGTTCAATGACTGCACGTACTACGAGCGGCGCAAAGAGATGGTGGCCGCGCAAGTCATTGTGGCCAATCACGATTTATTACTTTCCAGCCTGGGTGCACGCCTGTTGCCAGAGCTGGACAACAGCCTGCTCATCCTGGACGAAGCCCACCATTTGCCGCAGACCGCGCTGTCGCAATTTGCGTGCGACATGGACATGAGCCGCCTGCCATGGATCGACAAACTGGCCAGCCGGGCCCTGCGTGTTGGCCAGTTGATGGAGGTGGACGAGATTGCCGACATAGCGGGCTACAGCAGCGGTCTGCGCGAGCACCTGACCGAGCTGGCCCGCTTGGTAATGGAGCTGTATGGCGAGCAGCTCAAGGGCCAGAAAGACAGCTGGGGGCCTGCGCGCGTGCGGGTGCCACGCGGTGATTTACCCGCACCCTTGCTGGAACCCTTGGCACAGGTCATGCACAACGCCAGCGGTTTTCTGGATGTGTTGCGCGCCATTGCCAAAGCGCTCAAAGCCGAGATCAAAGACAAGCCCGAAGAGGCGCAGCGCCTGTCTGCGCTGTACGCCCAAGTGGGCACCTTGGCCCCACGCTTGGAGGCCGTGCACGACACCGCCCAACTGCTGAGCCAGCAGCCTGAAACACGCGAAGATGGCTCCCAAAGCGTGCCCAACGCCAAGTGGTTCACGTTGGAAATTGATGGCGACTACATCGTAGTCAAAGGCCACGCCAGCCCCATCTTGCCCGGTGCCACCCTGCGCCACCATTTGTGGAGCCAGGTGCGCGGCGCGGTGCTGACCAGCGCCACGCTGACCAGCTGTGGTGGTTTTGATTTCTTCTTGCGTGAAGCCGGTTTGCATGGCGATGCCGCTGTGCAAACGCTGGAAGTGGCCAGCCCCTTTGACTACGCTGCGCAAGGCACGCTGGTGGCCCACCAGACCCAAGCCGATCCGCGGGAAGCAGCCGCCTTTACGCGCGAAATGGTGGAGCGCTTGCTGCACGACCTGAGCCGCGTCCAAGCTGGTGCGCTGGTGCTGTTCACCTCGCGCGATCAAATGCGCCAAGCCGTGGATGCGCTGCCCAGCGCCATGCGCAGCTACGTGCTGGTGCAAACGGCCATGCCGCGTTCCATGCTGCTGGCCGATCACCGGGCACGGGTGGAGCAGGGCCTGCCTTCCATCATCTTTGGCATGCAGTCGTTCGGTGAAGGGCTGGATTTGCCCGGAGCGCTGTGCGAATCGCTATTCATCACCAAGCTACCGTTTGCCCCGCCCGATGACCCCGTGGGCGAGGCGCGAGCGGAATGGCTGCGCAGCAGCGGGCGCAACCCATTCAACGAGCTGGTGGTGCCCGCCACCGCCATTCGCCTGGCGCAGTGGGTGGGCCGCGCCATCCGTACCGAAGAGGACCAGGCCCACGTGTATTGCTACGATCGCCGTTTGGTGGCCACCAGCTACGGCGCGCAATTGCTCAAAGGCTTGCCGCCTTTCACGCTGGAAAAGCGCTCAGCGTAAGCCACAACATTCCTATAAAGAGAGCTGTCTGCTTTTACCATTCGTTGATTTCAAGGCTATTTCATTCTGAAATCACGGTATATAAGCGCTGATAGCTCCTTTTTTATAAAAAAATTTTGCACGAAAGCCTTCTCTTGAGCACTTCGACTTTTCCTTCCTGCCCCCAATGCGGCCAAGACAACACCTACCCCGATGCAGAACTCTTCATCTGCCCGGACTGCGCGCACGAGTGGACAGCCCAATCCACGGCCACCGATGAAGACGACGGTCCACGCGTGATCAAAGATGCCAACGGCACGCCTTTGACCGACGGCGACACGGTGCTGCTGGTGAAGGACTTGAAGGTCAAAGGCTCATCCACCGTGATCAAGAAGGGCAGCAAGATCAAAGGCATTCGCCTGGTCTATGACAACGGTGACCACGACGTGGATTGCAAAACCGACCAAGGCCCGTTCATTTTGAAATCTGAGTTTTTGAAAAAAGCCTGAGACTTTTAGAACCGTTCGCACAGCCCCGTTCAAGCGCTGGTTTTGGGTGATCCAAAGCCGCGCAATCGCCAAAAGTTGAAGGGTGGTGTGAGCAGTGCTTGGCGTGTTGCGGCGATCTGCTGGCAACGCGCCATGCAAACATTGCCCACGCGTTGCACACGCGGCCCGCACCGCGAAGGCGCACCCGCGCAGATGCCCTTCGCTGCAATCACTTTCACGGCTTGATTGCACAATTTTTTGCCCCATGCGGGCCACACACAGCCCAAAATGCACAGCGCTACCTCCCTGTGCAAGTCATGGTTTTTTAAGCCCCATCGTTCTTCTTGCCGTCTGCGCTAACGGCAAGTGAATAAAGAAGTTTTAGGCCCTGCGCGGCCTGCATCTTTTAGCGCGTTGGACAACGAACGGCACCCTCACCCACGTTAGCGCTAACGCTCGCCAGCACGCATTGGCTGTGCGGCATACGATAAAGACCCCGACGGCCACCCGCTACTTTCACTGACTTGCGCGCACCCTGCTGCACAAGACACTGTGAGCAGCGGCGCCGTCGGTTTTTTTATCTCTATAAAAACCATATACCAATCATGACAAGCGTTATTCAACTGATACCCCGGGAGCTTCTGCCATGCGTGCATTAACGCTTCTGCTTCTGGCCATCCTGGGCCTGCCACTGACTTTGGGCGGTGGCTATCTGCTGGCTTTGGGCGGCAGCCCTTTCTACGTGCTCAGCGGTGTGGTCGTTTTGATCGCCGCTTTCGGTGTTCTCAAACGCCAGCGCTGGGCCACGCCGTTGTATGCCATCTGGCTGCTGGTTTTGCTGGCCTGGTCGCTGTGGGAGTCCGGTCTGCACTGGTGGCCTTTGGCCACCCGTCTGGGCCTGCCAGCCATCATAGGCTTTGTGATGGCCATGCCACCATCGCGCCGTAATCCGGTGGGCAAGGGCACGTTCAGCGCGGCGCTGCCCGTGCTGGCCATGTCGGTGCTGTCAACGGTGATTGCCTTGGCAGGCATTCCCTTTCATCTGCATGAAACCTCGGGCAAGCTGTCCATGGAAGTGGTCAATCCCGATGCCAAAACCGGTGACACCGCGCAGGCAGAAGGTGACTGGGCCGCCTACGCTGGCAGCCACCATGGCCAGCGCTTTTCCAAGCTGAGCCAAATCACACCCGCCAACGTGAACCAGCTGGACGTGGCTTGGCAGATTCAGACGGGCGACAAGAAGGGCCCGGGCGACGTGAGTGAAACCACATCGCAAGCCACACCGCTCAAGATTGGCGACAGCCTGTACCTGTGCACCCCGCACAGCATGGCGATAGCCCTGGACGCAGACACGGGCGCTGAAAAGTGGCGCTTTGACCCCAAGGTGGGGCTGGAGTCCAACCGCCAGCACCAGACCTGCCGTGGTGTCGCGTTTTACAGCGACGCAGCAGCAGCCCCTGTGGCCCCAGCCACGGCGGCCAGTGGTACCACACAGTGCAAGAACCGCATCTTCCTGCCATCTTCCAACGCCAAACTGTACGCTTTGGATGCGGAAACCGGCAAACTGTGCGAAGACTTTGGCGACAAGGGTGCGATCGATCTGACGCACAACATGCCCAACAAGCAACCGGGTTACTTGAACCCCACATCGCCCCCCGTGATTGCGGGCGACACGCTGATTCTGGGCGCCTCGGTCAACGACAACTACGCGGTGGAATCACCCTCGGGCGTAATCCGTGCGTATGACGTGCACACCGGCAAACTGTTGTGGAACTGGGATTCTGGCAATCCCGACGCCACCGAGCCGTTTGACCCCGCCAACCCCAACCAGTTGTACAAGGCTTCTTCGCCCAACAGCTGGACGGTGCTGTCGGCCGACACCAGCTTGGGTCTGGTTTATGTGCCACTGGGCAACCGTGTGCCTGACCAACTGGGCCAGTACCGCAACGAGCATGAAGAAAAGTACACCGCCGCCATCGTGGCGCTGGACTTGAAGACCGGCAAGCTGCGCTGGCACCAACAAACCGTGCACCACGATCTGTGGGACATGGATTTGCCTGCGCAGCCTGTGCTGCTGGATTTGGACCTGCCCAAGGGCCGTACCCCCGCGCTGGTGCTGCCGACCAAACAAGGTGACGTGTACGTGCTGGACCGCCGTGATGGCACCCCCATCCACGCCGTAACCGAGCGCGCCGCGCCGCAGGGCACCGACGTTCCCGGTGAACACACGGTGCCCACACAGCCGGTGTCGGCCCTGAGCTTTGAGCCGCCCAAGCTGAACGAATCAGACATGTGGGGCGCCAGCCTGATCGACCAGATGATGTGCCGCATCCAGTTCAAGAAGCTGCGCTATGAAGGCCGCTACACCGCACCGTCGCTGCAAGGCACGCTGGTGTACCCGGGTAACTTCGGCACCTTCAACTGGGGTTCGGTGGCGGTTGATCCGCAGCGCCAAGTGATGTTTGGCATGCCCACCTATCTGGCCTTTGTGTCCACGCTGATTCCGCGCGAACAGCTCAAGGGCGACACCGTGATGAATCTGGGCGAGCAAGGCATCAACGCCAACGAAGGCGCGGCCTACGCGGTCAAGATGCATCCGTTCCTCTCACCCATGGGTGTGCCATGCCAGACCCCACCATGGGGCACTGTGGCCGCGGCAGATCTGCGTACTGGCAAGATTGCCTACCAGTACCGCAATGGCACCATTCGTGACCTGTCGCCCATCCCCTTGCCGATCAAGGTGGGTGTGCCCGGTATTGGTGGCCCTTTGATGACGGCCAGCGGCGTGGCCTTCCTGGGTGCTGCGGTGGACAACAACTTCCGCGCTTACGACGTTGCCACGGGCGACGTACTGTGGAACGTGCGTTTGCCTGCGGGCGGCCAAGCCACCCCCATGACGTATCTGAACAGCCAGGGTGAGCAAATGGTGGTGCTGGTGGCCGGTGGCCACGGCTCCATCGGCACCAAGGCGGGTGACTATGTCATCGCTTACAAGCTGAAGAAGTAAGCGCCGCTTTCAACGCGCTTTACGCTCAGGGCGATGCCACATCGCTCTCTGCACACAAGGCCTTTTCAAGCTCTTTTAAAAAGGGTTTGAAGATGCCTTTTTTTGTGGCCACGCTATTCCACATGTGCGCAGCAATTACCTATCCATGCCGTTGAAACAAGGCCCATGCATCTGAGTGAGGAAAGCACCAGTTCGCATCTGCCAGCGCCACGCCCATCTGGCTTTTTGCACGAGAACAGCCTCTGAGATGGCTACAGGCCGATTTCCCTTACTTTCATCGTGCATCAGCCGCATACACAAAAACATAGCTACTTGCGCTTTCTGCATCTGCGTAGAAGGCGGAAAAGAGGCTTATCTTTGACAGCACCAGAACACTAACCCGTCTGTTTTTCCCACTTTCAGCGCATTAGTTTTGAGTTAACTGTATATTTATACAGTGGAACTGCAAAACAAACTTGCCATCTTGGCGGACGCTGCCAAATACGACGCCTCCTGTGCCTCCAGCGGCAGCGCCAAGCGCAACGCCGCGGCAGGTGGTTTGGGCTCGACCACGGGCAGCGGCATCTGCCACAGCTACACCCCGGATGGCCGCTGTGTTTCGCTGCTCAAAATCTTGCTCACCAACTTCTGCATTTACGACTGCAAATACTGCGTCAACCGCGTCACGTCCAACATTCCACGGGCACGGTTCACGGTGGATGAAGTGGTCAACCTGACGCTCGATTTCTACAAGCGCAATTGCATTGAGGGCCTGTTCCTGTCCAGCGGCATCATCCGTAGCCCTGACTACACCATGGAGCAACTGGTGGGCGTGGCCCGCAGCCTGCGCCTGCAGCACGGTTTCAAAGGCTACATCCACCTCAAAACCATTCCCGATGCCGATCCAGTGGTGCTGGCCGAAGCCGGTCTGTATGCCGACCGCCTGAGCATCAACATCGAGCTGCCCACGGTGCAGGGGCTGAACCAGCTGGCCCCCGAGAAAGACAGCGCCACCATCCACGACGCCATGGGGCAGTTGCACAGCCACATCAGCACATCCAAGGCCCAGCGCAAAGAGGCCGCCAAAGCATCCATCATCTCGATGCCGCAATCCCGCCGTACCCAGGCCACCAAGCCCCCGGCATTTGCCCCTGGGGGCCAAAGCACCCAGATGATTGTGGGCGCCGATGCGGCAGACGATGGCGCCATCATTCTTACCAGCGCCAAGCTGTACACCGGCTATGGCTTGCGCCGGGTGTACTACTCGGCCTTCAGCCCCATCCCCGATTCCAGCGCCGATCTGCCCCTGATTGCGCCACCGCTGGTGCGTGAGCACCGCCTGTACCAGGCCGATTGGCTGATGCGCTTTTATGGCTTTGAGGCGCAAGAAATCGTGCCACCAGGGCCCGAAGGCCAACGCATGCTGTCAATGGAACACGACCCCAAGCTGGCGTGGGCGCTGGCGCACCGCGAGCGCTTTCCCACCAACCTGAATACAGCCCCGCGTGAAATGCTGCTACGTGTGCCGGGGCTGGGCGTGCGTTCGGTCGACAAACTGCTGGCAGCACGGCGCTGGCGCATGCTGCACCGCAATGACTTGAACCAACTCAAAGTCCCGTTGGGCAAGATTTTGCCGTTTGTCGAATGCGTGGGCTGGAGCCCTGGGCGCAGCCTGGACGACCCCATGCTGGCAGCCAAGTTGGTGCAGCCCATGGCACCCAAACCGGTACAGGCCAGCCTGTTTTAAAACGCCATGGCTTGCCAGACCATCATCCTGCCCGGTGACGGCACTGATTTTGCGCACTGGCGCAGCATGGCCCGCTGGCTCTGGGCGCAGCAGCTGCCGCCAGACAGCGTGGTCTGGTTGACCGAAGACAGCCAGCAACACAGCGCCGACCTGTTTGCCCAGCCCCTGCAAGCCACGCAGTTGGCAGATCTGTCTGCAACCAGCCAACGAACCCCTGTGCCCCTGACCGTGCCCCGCGCATGGATGGATCTGGCTGAGCAATGCCTGCTGAACTGTGCGCCCGAGCGTTTTGCGTTGCTCTACCGTCTGCTGTGGCGCATGCAGTCAGAACCCGGGCTGCGCCACGATCCGCTGGATGCCGACCGTGTGCGCATGCAGCTCTGGGTGAAGGCCGTGCGCCGCGAAGTGCACAAGATGCACGCCTTTGTGCGTTTTCGCCCTGTCGCCCTCGACGATGCGCCCAGCGACGGCACAGGCCCGCTGTATGTGGCGTGGTTTGAGCCCGAACACCACATCGTGCAGGCCGCAGCACCTTTTTTTGTCCAACGCTTTGCCAATATGCGCTGGGCCATTCTGACGCCGAAGTGCAGCCTGCGCTGGTGGCCCCATGCGCCTGACGTATACGCCTTGGCAGGGCAGGGGGTCAGGCCTGAATGGGCGCAGCAGCCGCTCAGAGGCCGCCCAGGCGTGCTCAGCTGGGGGCCCGGTGCCCAGGCCAGCGACGCCCCCGATACGGACGCTGGCGAGGCTCTGTGGCTGACCTACTACGCCCACATCTTCAATCCGGCCCGGCTGAAGATTGCGGCCATGCGCAAAGAGATGCCGCGCAAGTACTGGCACAACCTGCCAGAGGCACAGCTGATTTCACCGTTGATTCAAGCTGCGCAAGCCCGCAGTGCCGCCATGTTGGCCAGCGCACCCAGCACACCGTTGCGCAAGCGGCCACGGTAACGGCTGTATTGATAGCTACCCACGCAGATGTGGCTTTGGCAAACGTCAAAAAAGGCTTGGAATCTAAGCCGCCCTTACCCCGCGTTGCACGCTTTATTTTCTTCTTTACTTTCAATGACTTGCAAAACATTGAATTTATTTGAATGAAAAAAAGAAACGCCTACGCGTTGGCACGTTGAGTTATCCACTGCTGTGAATAACAACCTGTGCGCAAACCCAAAGCAAAGGATAACTAGACCGTTGGCTTGGTTGAACAGGCTGAAAACAGATTTTCAATCTGTTTTCAGCCTGTCTTTTTCAAAAAACAAAGTGGTGCTGGCTTTGTCAAACAGTCACTTGCCTGTCTCGGCTGACGTTTTTTTTCTTTTTGACTTTGCTCTGACTTGTTCTTTTAAATTTTTAATAAGAGTAGTAGGTAGTAGTAGGTCTCCACTATTTTTGTGGATAACTTCTCTTTTCAATCTCAAATCAAGCACTTGCTCAAAGCCCAATCATGTGGGCCAGACCCTGCTGCCGCTGTCGCGCGGGCAGGGATAACTTTCAAAAATATTGAAATTTTGTGGATATCTCTGCTTTATGCAGCGATCTATTCACAGCTACATCTTCTCTCTGATGTAACTTAGTTTTAGCCTAAATATCCTTATTAAATAAAAAGATGTAGCTATAAATTTTGAAGTGAATAACTTTGAAATCGACAGATTCCAAACAAAAGCAAAGTGCTGTGAACATCCCTGCCACACGACAAGCGGAAGGATGACGCTGAAAAACGCAGAATCAATGAGAACTGGAAAGCTCTTTTGCGCGAATTTTTTCGCGCGGTTGTTATTCTTTATATTTTCTATTTTTAATTAGTAGTAATAGTAGGGATGACCTGCTGCTGTGGATAAGCTGAAAACAATTTTTCAAATCAAAGCGTTAGTGCATCACAAAGTATGTGGCTGACTGAGGGTATGGGCAGTCCCGCTTTTGGGTACAACTTGAAGCTGTTGTACTTTGATGTGGATAAGTGCCTAGTTTCCATTTTCTTTTACCCAAGCTTATCCACAGTGCATTTTGGGGCGACACCATGCCTAATCCGGTCGGTCAATTCGATCGAACGCGGCTGATCAAGAAAGTCGCTGAGGCTGTAACTTAGTTACATGGTTTCCGGTTTTTTTCACTTCCAGAATCATTGTTTTTTGTTAAGTAGTTGTTTTTATTTTTATTTATTAAAAATCACGAAAAATCCACCCAATGCTGCGCATGCAGGCAATGCGGTAGAGATGGGTACGGTGATTTGTTTGCAGCATCGATGGATCCGATCGCTGCCCAGCGCAGATATGCACAGCCGGCAGAGCGAAGTGCGGCGCTGTGCGCAATGAAAAGACTTTTTCAAGACGAAAAAAAGCAGGCCGAAGCCTGCTTGCTGGGTGATGCCTTATGGTTTACGCGGCAGGTGCGGGCGGGTGGCCTGCGGGGCCATGACCGTGTTGCGCACCAGGTTTGGCGTGGCCGCGGTGCCCGTTGGGGCCTCCACGGTGCTTGCCGGGGTGCTGGGCCGTCAGCTCATCAAAAGCCTTTTGCTGGCTGGTGTTGAGGCTGCTGTAAAAACTGCGTGTGGCTTGCTCACGCTGCTCGGCTTTGGCCGTGCGCTCTTTGCGCAGCTTTTGCGCCAGATCCAGACGTTCGGGCGTGGTCAGCTTGCGCAGATCGGGGCGCTCGCCGGGTGCCTTGGTACGGGGCTCGGGTGTGATGGCCTTGGCATACTTGTCCCAGGCGGCTTGTTGGTTGGGCTGGATCTGCAAAAGTGTTTTCAGGCGTTCGGTGCGTTCTGCCTGAAACTTGGCAAAGTCTGGCTTTGCGTGGCGTGGGCCTTGCTCGGCTGCCGTGTGGGCAGGGGCGGATACGGCAGGCTGCGCTGGCTGGGCGTTGGCGCTGAGGGCAAAAGTGCCTGCCAGAGCGGCAGCGGCGATCGTGGCGGTCAAAGTGCGTTGGAAGCGTTTCATCACAAGTTCCTTTCAAGCGGTGTTGCGGTCAGACCAGCGTTTGCTGTGTCCATGGATGCCAGTTTGAGGGGACTATGTAAGGCGCACGTGAGGCTTTGCTGCTGCTGTGTAAAGTAATACAAAGCTGCGTGTGGCACGGTGGATGGTGTTTAGAGTGTTTTTGGCCTCTAGCGCTTATGGTGTCAACGCAAGTAGCTCATAAATTGATAAGACAGGCCCGCCCTTGCTGGGCCTGTCTTGGTTTTGTTTGAATGAATCAGGAAGAGGTGGCTGCGTGTTCAAGAACATGATCGTGTACCGCATGGCGGCGCAATGGGAAGGCTCGCTGGAGCAGGTGGAAGAGGCGCTGCAAAAGACGCCGTTCATGGCCTGCGGTGCAACCCAGGAACAATCGTCAGGCTGGGTGCCACCCCGCGGTGACGCGCACGGCCTGCTGGCTGAAAGTGTTGGTGGCCAGTGGATCTTGCGCTTTATGAGTGAATCCAAAATGCTGCCCGCCAGCGTGCTCAATCGCAAAGTGCAAGAGAAAGCCGATGCGATCGAAAAAGAGTTTGGCCGCAAACCCGGCAAGAAAGAAAAGCGCGACTTGAAGGACGAGGCCAAGCTGGACTTGCTGCCCATGGCGTTCACCAAGCAAAGCAGCCTGTGGGTGTGGATCGATCCGCAAGCCAAGTTCTTGGTACTGGATACCGGCGCACAAGGCAAGGCCGATGAGGTGGTCACGCTGCTCGTGGAAGGCCTCAAGGGCTTTGGTGTGGCCCTGCTGGACACCCAAACCAGCGCCCAGGTGGCCATGGCGCAATGGCTGCTGACGCAAGAAGCGCCCGTGGGCTTCAGCATTGACCGTGAATGCGAGCTGAAGGCCGCCGATGAATCCAAGTCCGTGGTGCGCTATGCCCGCCATGCGCTGGATATTGATGAGGTCAAGCAGCACGTTGAACACGGCAAGTTACCCACCAAGCTGGCCATGACCTGGGATGACCGTGTGAGCTTTTTGCTGGCCGACAGCCTGCAGATCAAGAAGATTGCCTTCACGGACACCGTGCTGGATCAAGCCGGGGATGAGGCTGGTTTTGATACCGATGTGGCGATTGCCACCGGCGAGTTGTCCAAGCTGATTCCGGATCTGATTGAAGCCTTGGGCGGTGAAGGGCGTACCGAGATTGGTCAGCCAGCAGCCAGAGCAGAAACTTTGGCAGTCCGTGTGGCCAGCAAGGGCGCAGTGACTGGCCCCGCCAGTGCACCGGAAGACACAGCCCCCGAAGACGCACCGTTTTAAGGGCTGCTGCAACAGCGCTGTAGATAACTGGCTGCGCCTTGTTGTCGCCAGTGGCTCTGGCGCGGCTTCAGCGTGTCAATGATGCCGGTCGGCTAGAGCGCGTGCGAAGCACTCAGCGCTGCTAGGTCATGGCCGCTTCGGCGCGCGGCCGCATGGCATGCACCGAGGCAGACATGGTCACGCGATCGCGGCCATTGCGTTTGGCTACGTACATGGCTTCGTCTGCGGCGCTGACCAAGTGCTTCCATGAACTGCCATGGGCGGGCGCCCCGGCATGGACCCCAATGCTGACGGTGGTGTGCAGCAGCTTGCCGTTGGGCAATGGCACAGGGGATTTGCGCACCGTCTGGCACAAACGGTCTGCCAGGTGGAAAGCCTCTCGGGCATTGGTGTTGGGCAGGACGACGACAAACTCTTCGCCGCCGTAGCGGCAGGAAAAATCGCCAGGCCGGGCTTGCTGGACCAAGATACGGGCAATGCTTTGAATGACGGAATCGCCCACCAGATGCCCGTAGCTGTCATTGACGTTTTTGAAATGGTCAATGTCCAGCACCATGATCGATAACGGCTGTTTTTGGCGGGCTGCTTCGCTGATGGCGGTCTGCATGGTTTGCACCAAGGCCGTACGGTTGGGCAGTTGCGTGAGTGGGTCCAGTAGGGCCTTGCCTTGTTCCATGACCGCTGCGCGGTCACGCAGCATGAGTAAAAAGCCGCTGCAACTGGCGGTCAGTTTGAGCAAGACCACCAAGACGACGCCCCACAGGGACAGTATCTCTGCCACAGAGTGTTGAGCCACCAGCGTGCTGGGTGGTGTGCTTTGCGCTAAAAACTCCAGCGGGAAGATCGTGAGCAGTTGGAGCCATGCCGCCCCCGCCACCAGCCGCCAGCCCTTTCCCGGTGTGTGGCGGCGCATGCGCAGCAAAAGCAGCAGGATGAACGCTGCTTGCAGTGTGAGCAGCCCCGCTTGCAACAGCTGAAAACGCGCCAATTCGTGCGGCAGCCACCCTGCGGTCAGCAGTAACGACGCCATGAGGGGCAACCCCACGATGACCGCATCGTGCCGTGTCACCCGGTGGTGGTTGAAGCGCAGCAAGGCAACGGTGAACACCCCCATGGCAGCGTTGATGAGCACATGCGAGGCAATGTGCAGTGGTGGGTTGTTCCACCGGCTTTGCAAGGCCCAGAAAGCGTAGGCCCCACCCAGCAGCAGCGTGCTGACAATGGCCAGCACCATGCCCTGTTGCCGGTATTGGCGGCCCAGCATCCACATGACCCACGCAAACGTCAAGGCAGACATGGAGGCCATGCCATAGGCCGTAAACAAGTCTGGGAGCAAGGAGGGCATGCAGATACCTTAGAGATCAACAGACCAAGAATGTGTCTGTATGTATCTCAACGGAAAAATCTGCTTCAGCTTGTAGGCAGGACGCGCATTCGGTGTGGAGGGGCGATGCCCAATTTGCGGCGGCGCTCTTTGTCGGCATACATGGCCATATCCGCCAAATGAAAAGCTTCATCCACCGTGGCCAAGCCTGTGACATGTACCAGACCGACGCTGGCCCCGGGATAGTGCAGCGGGCTGCCGTCGTCAAGCGTGACTTCGCATACCGACGCGTCGCGCAAACGTGCTTCGACAGCATGCAGGGCCTGCGCCAGTGCATCCGAGGGCGCTGGGCCGGGCGTGATCACCACAAATTCGTCACCCCCAATGCGCGCCACCATGTCGCCCCCGCGCAGGCTGCGCTGCAGGCGCTCGGCCAGCTTGCACAGCAGGCGGTCACCCGTGGCATGGCCATGTACATCGTTGATTTGTTTAAACCCGTCCAGATCCACAAAGGAAACCAGCACGGTTTCCTGGCTGCGTTGGGCACGGGCCAGCATGCGCTGTAGTTCATCAATGACGGCGGTGCGGTTGGGCAACTGGGTGAGGGGATCGGTCATGGCCAGCTGGGTCAGCAGGGAGTTGCGCGCCTTGAGCAATTCCAGCAACTGTTCTCTTTCCACGTGGTAACCAATAAGCTGGGCAAACAGCTGCAAGACCACCTCGGTCTCGGAAGGCAAAGACGCATCGTTGGCGCTGGCGGCGCACAAGGTGCCATACACCGTGCCATCGGACATGCGCACCGGCGCGCTGACGTAGGTACGAATACCCAGCGCCTGCGCAGCCTGTGAATCCGCCCAGTGCTCGTGCACGTTGGTGGTACACATGCGGTCTTCGGCCAAGGCACGCTTGCACAGCGTGTCGTTCCAGGGCACGGTCAACCCTTCCGGAACTTGCATGTCCTGCGTATTGCGCGCGTACAGCACGTGTTGCAGCGCTTGCTCAAAATCGATGGTGGTCAGGTAGGTCGATTCCAACCGCGTAATCTGTCCGAGCATTTCAAGCAGGGGCCGCACCAGTTCTTCCTGGGTTTTGGCGAGTTTCAGTGATTCAGACAGACGTGTCAGCAGATGATCCATGGTCAAGCAGCGCAAGATTTCGGTGGCAACAGTGAAAGGCGGGGTGGAAGGAGCTAAATAGCATTGGGCAAAAGCTCCTCTATGTGGAAAGCATAGGCCGCTTTGAAGGCCGCACGCACCATGCGTGGTGGCTTATTGATAAAAGTGTGAATCAATGTGTGCTGATTGGTGCCCCGAATGCTGCGTTCATCTTGCATGACATGGCCAGCTTCAGACTGCACTTCCTTGCGCGTGGTGCCGTATGTATTGACTAGCATTCCGCGAAACCATAGCTTTCTACCCAGATGTAGCAAGGGCTAGCAGCCAAAAAGACTGCTAGCCCTGTGTGCAGGCAAAAGGCGTTATGCGCGTTCAAAAATGGCGGCAATACCTTGGCCGCCACCAATACACATGGTCACCAGTGCATAGCGTCCACCTGTGCGGTGCAGTTCGTAAATGGCTTTGGTCGTAATGATGGCACCGGTGGCGCCTACGGGGTGCCCCAGCGAAATGCCAGAGCCATTGGGGTTCACTTTGGCAGGGTCCAGTCCCAGTTCTTGAATCACGGCGCAGGCCTGCGCAGCAAAGGCTTCATTGGCCTCGACCACGTCCATGTCCTGAATCTTCAGCCCGGTGCGTGCCAAGACCTTCTGCGTGGCTGGCACTGGGCCAATGCCCATATAGGCCGGATCAACCCCGGCATGGGCATAGCCCACTAAGCGCGCCAGGGGTTTGACGCCCAAGCCTTGGACACGGTCACCAGCGACCAAGGTGACCGCTGCGGCACCGTCGTTGATGCCAGATGCATTGCCTGCCGTCACGCTACCGCCATCTTTTTTGAATGCGGGTTTCATGGCGGCCAAGGTGTCGACGGTGGTAGCACCACGCACATGTTCGTCGGTATCGAAAATGATGGTGCCTTTGCGCGATGCCATTTCCACGGCCACGATTTGGTCTTTGAAGTAGCCAGCGGCGATGGCAGCTGCAGCACGTTGCTGGCTGAGCACGGCCAATTCATCTTGCATATGGCGGCTGATTTTGTAGCGCTCCGCCACGTTCTCTGCCGTGATGCCCATGTGCATTTTTTGCCAAGGGTCATGCAAGATACCCAGCATGTAGTCAATGCTCTTGGCATCGCCCATGCGTGCGCCCCAGCGCGCGGCAGTGTCAAAGTAAGGGCCACGGCTCATGGACTCTGAACCCCCGCCAATCGCCACATCACAATCCCCCAGGGCAATGGCCTGGGCCGCCGACACAATGGCTTGCAGGCCGGAGCCACACAGTCGATTGACGTTGAAGGCCGGTGTTTCGACGGGGCAGCCTGCATCAATGGCCGCGACGCGCGAAAGGTAGGCGTCTTTGGTGTCGGTCGGAATGACATTGCCCATCACCACATGGCCCACGGCATCGGGTGCAATGCCTGCACGTTCAATGGCCGCTTTGACGGCGGTGGTCGCCAACTGGGTATTGGGTACGTCTTTCAAGGCACCACCAAAGGTGCCGATGGCAGTACGTGCTGCGCCGATGACGTAAATCTCACGGGTACTCATGCGTTGTCTCCAATCGTTGTGCAGGTCAAGTGACAACGATTGTGCGGTTGCAACAACTAGCCTGCCAAGCGTGCACGTGACAGGGTAAAGCGCTGCGGTACGCAAACAACGCACATGCCACAGCCTGTGGTTGCTGTGGCATGTCTCGGTGCTGGTTAGGCGACGGTGTAGCCTTCTTCTTGAATCGCCTGCACCAGTGCTTGGCGTGGACTTTCGCTGATGACAACCACTTTGCCGCTAGCACGGTCAATGGTGGTTTGGGCTTTTGCATCCACGGCGCTGACCGCTTGTTGAACCGCACGCTCGCAATGACCGCAAGTCATGCCCTGTACTTGAAAAACCTGTTCCATAGTGAGCTTTCAAACGTTAGAGAGTCATGCAAATGTACCGTGCATGGCTGTTTGTTTCACGTGGAACGGGGGCTAGAACAGTCCCCCTTTGACACATAACAGCAGCGAGTCCTGAGAAGTAGCCCCAAGAAGGGGTTTTCTTTAGGCTTGTTTGTCGGACTTGTCTGGCAAACTTCACAGACTGTTCCTATTGCCTGTGTGTCCAGCTCTGCATTCGGGGAAGATGGTGAACAAGATGCCTTGGTGGTAATGCCAAGGTTTTCCGTCTCGGTAAGTGTGAGCGATAGAGAGGAATTCAGATCATGGATCTGTTTGCGCTGATGCGAATGTTCACAATCAAGGTGCGCATGTTGGGGGCCATTGCGGTGGTACTGGTACTGCTGGGTCTGTTGGGTGGCGCAGGCATGTTTGGCATGTTCCGTCTGCATGACCTGAACCAGAGTTTTCTGAATGGTCCTTTTCAGCAAGTGGGCTTGATGAACAAGCTGCAAACCAGCTTGGCACAGGTGCGCTCTTTAGAAAAAGACATGGTGATCCAGTATGAGCAGCCAGCGCAGTTGGAAAAGAGCCATGTAGCGTGGCAATCCAGCTTGCAGGCGGTACGTGCTGCAGGCGAAGAGTTTGCCAAAGCCGCTCCTGAGCAAGATGTGCAAGTGCTTCAGGCCTTGATCAAGCACTTGGATCAGTACCAAGAATTTTTTGTCCCGGTGGCTCGACAACTGCTGGCGGGCGGCTATGACAGTGCCACCGTCGCCCAGCGCGTAGGACGCCGCGCCAGTGCAGAGTTTGTCGAAGCCGAAAAGCAGCTGCAATCGCTGGAGCAACTGTTGCAAGCGCAGGCACAGTCCGCTCAAGCACGCGGTGTCGACGTGGCTTCGCAAACAAAATGGCTGTTTATTTTGGCGTTGATCATTACCACGGTGGTGGTCGCACCCTTGACGCTGTTGAACATGGTGTCGATCTGTCGTCCGTTACAAGATGCCAAACGTCTGGCCGATGCCATCGCCCAAGGCGATTTGACGGCGAAGCTGGATGTGAAGGGGAAAGACGAAGTCTCTGATCTGCAACATGCGCTGAAAACCATGCAGACCAACCTCAATGGCATGGTCGGGCAAGTGCGCGATGCCAGCGGCAATATTGCGACGGCCAGCCAAGAGATCGCTACGGGCAACGGTGACTTGTCGGCACGTACCGAGCAGACCGCCAGCAACTTGCAACAAACCGTGGCCTCGCTGCTGCAACTGACCTCGACCGTGCAGCAAACTGCATCGTCGGCACAGACGGCCAACCAGTTGTCCGCCTCCGCCTCCCAAACTGCCGCGCAAGGGGGCTCGGTGGTTGCCCAAGCGGTCGAAAGCATGCACGAAATTGCAGCCTCCAGCCGCAAGATTGGCGACATCATTGGTTTGATTGATTCGATCGCTTTTCAGACCAACATCTTGGCGTTGAATGCAGCAGTGGAAGCGGCGCGTGCCGGTGAACAAGGCCGTGGATTTGCGGTCGTTGCCGGTGAGGTGCGTCTGCTGGCGCGCCGCAGTGCAGAAGCTGCCAGCGATATCAAACGCCTGATCCAAAGCAGCGTGAACGCGGTGGATGGTGGCGTGAAGCACGTGGAGTCTGCAGGCAAAACCATGCAGGAAGTCATGGGCAGCATCCAGCGGGTGGGTGACATCATTGGTGAGATCACCGCAGCTGCGAACGAGCAGTCTGGCGGGATTTCGCAGGTCAACCAGGCGGTGGGCGATATCGACCGCATGACGCAACAGAATGCAGCCTTGGTCGAAGAGTCTGCTGCTGCAGCCGAGTCATTGAAAGACCAGGCAGCCCGTCTGGCCGAAGTCGTACAGCAGTTCAAACTGGAAACCAGTGCAACTTCCATAGCCAGCTATGGCGCGCTGAAAATTTCCCAAAATCGCACCACACCTTCGTTGGACGAAGAGCGTAATGAGCCGCAAGCACTGTTGAGTTAATTGATAGCTATGCACGCAAAAAAAGGCTTCCTAGGAAGCCTTTTTTTTATGGAGAGATTGCAGTCTCAGTCCTTGAGCAAACCCTCTGCGCGCATCGCGGTTTGCACGGCTGGGCGCGCACCCACACGTGCCAGGTACGACTGAAGGTTGGGCAGGCCAGACAGATCCAATCCCACCAGTTTCCCCCAGCCACTGACGGTGAACAAGTATGCATCGGCCACGGTGAATTGGCTGCCCATCAGGTAATCTTTGCCAGCCAGTTGCTGCTCGACCCATTCAAACCGGCCACGCAAGGCCTGGCGCAAGCTGGGTTTGTAGGTTTCAGGTGTGCTGGGTTTGAACAAGGGGCCAAAGCTTTTGTGCAACTCGGTACCAATGAAGTTGAGCCATTCCAGCACGCGATAGCGCTCCATGGTGCCCATCGCTGGCAGCAAGTTTTTATTCGGAACTTGGTCCGCCAGATATTGCACGATGACCGGGCCTTCTCGCAAGGTTTGCCCATCATCGAGCACCAGGAAGGGTACATAACCAAGCGGATTGATGGTGTAGAAGTCTGTGCCGTCAGGCAGTTGGTGGCTCTTGGTGCTGGCCAGAATGTATTCACAGGCGAGGCCTGCTTCTTCGGCAACGATGTGGGGCGACAAGGAACACGCACCGGGGCTGAAATAAAGCTTCATGTCTCTCAATCCTTTCTTGCAAGATCAACGCTAAACGCAGCGACATGCTACGCCCAAGTCAAGGCGGCACAGGGCTGAAGAAGCCGTACCTGGGGCACGGTGGCTGGCGGCGCAAAGACAAGTTGCGCAAAGGGTGGGAAAATTCAGGGTTTGCCTGCGCCTAAAAAATATCTGCGTTGCGTGGGCTGCATCAACCGTGCGCCTGTAACGGTTGCCAAGGGCGGATGAATAGAGCTGCCTGCGACGGAGTAAGAACCATGCTGTACCCCCAAGAATTTGATGTGATCGTCGTCGGCGGCGGTCACGCTGGCACCGAAGCGGCGCTGGCCGCAGCCCGCATGGGCTGCAAAACTTTGCTATTGACCCACAACATTGAGACACTGGGTCAGATGTCGTGCAACCCTTCCATCGGTGGCATCGGCAAGGGCCATCTGGTCAAGGAAGTAGATGCGATGGGCGGTGCTATGGCGTTGGCCACCGATATCGGCGGTATCCAGTTCCGCATTTTGAACAGCTCCAAAGGCCCCGCCGTGCGCGCTACGCGGGCACAGGCTGACCGCATTTTGTACAAAGCGGCCGTCCGCGAAATGCTGGAAAACCAGCCTAATCTGTGGCTGTTCCAGCAAGCGGTGGACGACCTGATGGTGGAGGGCGACCGCGTGGTCGGTGCCGTCACGCAAGTGGGCATCCAGTTCCGCAGCAAGACCGTGGTGCTGACCGCCGGCACCTTCCTGGATGGCAAGATCCATGTGGGCTTGAACAACCATGCTGGTGGCCGCGCGGGCGATGCGCCTGCCGTGAGCTTGTCTGCACGCCTGAAAGAGTTGAAGCTGCCGCAAGGGCGCTTGAAGACGGGGACACCACCGCGCATCGATGGGCGTTCCATTGACTTCAGCCAATGCGCGGTTCAACCCGGCGATGGCATGCCTGGTACACCCAACGAAGGCCAAGTGCCGGTTTTCAGCTACCGCGGCAATGCGGCCATGCACCCGCAGCAAATGCCCTGCTGGATCACGCACACCAATGAGCGCACGCACGAAATCATCCGCAGCGGCTTTGACCGCAGCCCCATGTTCACCGGCAAGATTGAGGGCGTAGGCCCACGCTACTGCCCCAGCGTGGAAGACAAGATCAACCGCTTTGCGGACAAAGATAGCCACCAGATCTTCCTGGAGCCGGAAGGCCTGACCACGCACGAGATCTACCCCAACGGTATTTCTACCTCGCTGCCTTTTGACATTCAGCTGGCCTTGGTGCGCTCGATGAAGGGTCTGGAGAATGCGCACATTCTGCGCCCGGGTTACGCGATTGAGTACGACTACTTTGACCCCCGTGGTTTGAAGTCCAGTTTTGAAACACGCCAGATTCAGGGCCTGTTCTTTGCTGGTCAGATCAACGGCACCACGGGTTACGAAGAGGCGGCGGCCCAAGGCATGTTCGCTGGCATTAACGCCGGCTTGCAGGCGCGGGACCTTGATGCTTGGTCACCTCGCCGTGATGAGGCCTATCTGGGCGTGCTGGTGGATGACCTGACCACCCAAGGCGTGACCGAGCCATACCGCATGTTCACCAGCCGTGCAGAGTTCCGTCTGCAGCTGCGCGAAGACAACGCCGATATGCGCCTGACTGAAATTGGCCGCAAGCTGGGCGTGGTGGGTGATGCGCAGTGGGACATGTTCAATCGCAAGCGCGATGCTGTTTCACGTGAAACAGAGCGTCTGAAAACAACCTGGGTCAATCCCCGCAGCCTGCCTGCTGAAGAGTCTGAACGCGTACTGGGCAAGCACATTGAGCGTGAATACAACCTGTTCGATTTATTGCGCAGACCAGGGGTGAGCTACACATCTTTGGTGGAAATGAATGCATGCAAGTACCAGTCAGACATCGTTTCACGTGAAACATTGGGTGAGTTGCATGCGGATGTGATGGAGCAAGTAGAGATTGCAGCCAAGTACTCGGGTTACATCGATCGGCAAAAAGATGAGGTGGAGCGCGCAGCCCATTACGAGACTTTGAGGCTGCCTGCCGACATGGATTACATGCAGGTGCCAGCGCTGTCGTTTGAAGTGCGTCAGAAGTTGCAAAAGCACCGTCCAGAAACCTTGGGCCAAGCTTCACGCATTTCTGGTATCACGCCAGCAGCGGTATCTCTGCTGATGATTCACTTGAAAAAAGGCGGCTTCAGAGGATTGACCCTGGCAGCCCAGGAGTCTGCAGAATGAGTGATTTGCGCCAACAACTGGAGCAGGGGGCCGCCAAGCTAGGCTTGGCGCTGAGCGCAGCGCAGGTCGACCAACTGATGGGTTTCCTGGATCTGCTACAAAAGTGGAACAAGGTCTACAACCTGACTTCCGTGCGTGATCCGCAAGAGATGATGTCGCTGCACATGCTCGACAGTTTGGCCGCGGTGCCTGCATTGCAGCGCCATGCTGCATCGCTGTGCAAAGCCCCTGGTGAGCGGATTGCTCAGTTGGACGTGGGGTCGGGTGGCGGGTTACCCGGTGTGGTATTTGCCGTGTGCTGCCCGCAGGTGGAAGTTCACTGCGTAGACACGGTGGGCAAGAAGGCTGCCTTCTTGCAGCAGGTGGCGGTATCACTCAAGTTGCCTAACCTGAAAGGCATTCACGCACGCGTTGAAACTTTGAAGGGTCCTTATGACATCGTCAGCTGCCGCGCCTTTGCTTCGCTGATTGACTTCACCACGTGGTCGCGGGCAGCGATTGCCGATACCGGTGTCTGGCTGGCCATGAAGGGCAAGCATCCTCAAGACGAAATGGATGCACTTGCCACAGGTGTGCAAGTGTTTCACGTGGAACCACTGAAGGTGCCGGGCTTGGATGCAGAGCGTTGCATTGTGTGGATGAAACCCGCCGTTGACACACTTTGAGCATGCGTGCTTTGCACTCCTCGCATAAACTCGGGTTTTCAGTGCGAGCCAGTGTGCATAGAACGTAGACAGCTTCAACACCTGTCGCATTGAAAGGCCATAGCCACTGCGCTTGGCCTTTTTGCTTTGTATTGCAATCACTTGCGCTGCAAAGTTTGTGTTTTTCAGGCGCTTTGTGCCTTTCATTTGCTTTTCTTCCATGGCCCAAATTTTCTGCATTGCCAACCAAAAGGGTGGCGTCGGCAAAACCACCACCGCAGTGAATCTGGCTGCCGGGTTGGCCAAAGTGGGTCAGCGTGTGTTGCTGGTGGACCTAGATCCGCAGGGCAACGCCACCATGGGTTCGGGCATCGACAAGCGCGCGCTGGAGCTGAGCGTGTATGACGTATTGCTCGAATCGGCTTCCATCCAAGAAGCGGCGGTCTTTTCTGAAAAGTGCGGTTACCACGTGTTGGGTGCCAACCGCGAGTTGAGCGGTGCTGAGATTGAGCTGGTTGCCTTGGAGCGCCGCAATGAGCGGTTGAAGGCCGCGCTGCAGGTGGCTCAAAACGATTTTGATTTTGTATTGATTGACTGCCCGCCCAGCCTGTCGATGCTGACGCTTAATGGCCTGTGCTCGGCGCACGGCGTGATCGTGCCTATGCAATGCGAGTACTTTGCCTTGGAAGGCCTGACCGACTTGGTCAACACCATCAAGCAAGTGCACGCCAATATGAACAAAGAGCTCAAGATCATTGGCTTGCTGCGTGTGATGTTTGATCCGCGTACCACGCTGCAGCAGCAGGTGAGTGACCAGCTCAAGGCCCACTTTGGCGACAAAGTGTTTGATACCGTCATTCCGCGCAATGTACGGCTGGCCGAGGCGCCCAGCTACGGCGTGCCTGGGGTGGTGTTTGACCCTGCAGCCAAAGGCAGCAAGGCGTTCATCGACTTTGCCAAAGAAATGGTCAAGCGCATTCACAAGGCTTGAAGCGTTTTAAGTCAAATTGCCCTCTAACGCAGGTGTATCAAGCGCTTGCAGCTATGAAAACAGTGAGTGACTGATTCCATGATTTCTCCGCGTGTGCTGCTTTTGCCCGGTTGGCAAAACTCGGACACCGACCACTGGCAAAGCCGCTGGGAGCGCCGATACGGCTACGAGCGGGTGCAACAGCACGAATGGTTGCGCCCACTAAGGGGTGACTGGTCTGCGCGTCTGCAAGACACGGTGGTCGACAGTGTGCAGCCCGTGGTACTGGTGGCGCACAGTTTGGGTTGCATCTTGACCGCATGGTGGGCGGCCCATTCCCCATTGGCGCAGACCAAGGTATGCGGCGCATTGCTGGTTGCCCCCGCTGATGTAGAGCAAGAGAGTTTGCGCACCGTACTGCCGGGCTGGGCGCCAGTAATGTTGCAACGGCTGCCTTTTCCCAGCGTGGTGGTGGCCAGCAGCGATGACCCCTATTGCAGTTTGGCGCGCGCACAAACGTGGGCGCAGGCCTGGGGTTCCACGTGGAACACCCTTGGCCCTGCTGGCCATATCAATACCGACAGCGGGCTGGGTGACTGGGATGAAGGCCATGCCCTGCTGCAACAACTGATGAAAGATAAAAGCCATGGTGACCAAAAAACCTAAGGGCCTGGGACGTGGTCTGGAAGCTTTGCTCGGCCCTAAAGTAGACGATGCACCGGCTGCGCAGCAGCCCGATTTGCCCAGCAGTTTGGCGTTGGCCGAATTGGTGGCTGGCCAGTACCAGCCCCGCACGCGCATGGATGAAGGCGCGTTGTATGAGCTGGCTGAGAGCATCAAGGCGCAAGGCATCATGCAACCCATCTTGGTGCGCAAGCTGATCCAGGGCGAGCACCAAGGCAAGTACGAAATCATTGCGGGTGAGCGCCGCTTCCGCGCTTCCAAATTGGCAGGCCTGGACACGGTGCCGGTGCTGGTGCGCGATGTGCCTGACGAAGCCGCTGCCGCCATGGCGCTGATTGAAAACATCCAGCGCGAAGACCTCAATCCCTTGGAAGAGGCGCAGGGCTTGGCGCGCTTGGTCAAAGAATTCAACTACACGCACGAGCAGGCCGCGCAATCGGTGGGGCGCTCGCGTTCTGCCGCTTCCAACCTGCTGCGCTTGTTGAATTTGGTCGAGCCTGTGCAAACCATGCTCATGGCCGGTGATATCGACATGGGCCACGCGCGGGCTTTGCTGTCACTGGAGAAGGCCGAGCAAATCACGGCGGCCAACCAGATTGCTGCCAAGAAACTCTCAGTGCGTGAAGCGGAAAGCTTGGTCAAGAAGATTGCGGAAAGTGGCGATGGCACCGCCACGGCCAAAGCCAAGAAAATGACCAAATCGCGCGACGTGCAGCGCGTGGAAGAAGAACTGTCGGACCTGCTGCTGGCCCAGGTCGAAGTCCGTGTGAAAAAGCGAGTCAAGCGCCACGGAAAGCTGCAGGACATGGGCGAGTTGGCCATCCAGTTTGGATCACTGGAAGAACTCAATGGCTTGATCGAAAAGCTGCGAGGTTGATCGCTGACGGTTGGTTAAGACATGAAAAAAGGCCTTCTACAGAAGGCCTTTTTGTTTACTGCAGTGTGGGCAGTCAGTGCTTATTTTCCCACCTTTAGTTGACCGCCACGGCCCAGGCCACCCTTGACTTCCTGTGCCTTGTAGTTGCGCAGAGATACCACCATGTTGTTGTAAGCGTCCATGAACGCTGCGACCGTGGCTTTACCTTCGGGGGTGCGCGAGAAGCCGCTCAGGCCGGTGGCCGCGCCACCGCCAAAAGCACCCAGTGCTGCGCCATAGTTGGTGGCGGTGGCATTGCCTTCCGAGATGGACAACTGCACACCCGAGCGGATGTCAAACATGGTCATGGTGACCACCGACTGCTTGCTTTGCAGGTTGCCGGCCAAGGCTCCTGCTACACCGCCGAACAATCCACCCAAGCCTGCTGCCAAACCGCCCACCGATTCGTTGTTGATGATGATGGCGGGTTCCAAGTAGTAGTCAGCAGCCACGCGCTGACCTTTTTGCTGGCGCGAGCCAGCACGGAACTCTCCGGAATTGCGTTGCTTGTTGGTAATCGCGGACAGTTTGCCTTCAGTGCGGCTGTTGCCAATCGAAGTGATCACAAAGCAGTTGGACTGCTGAACTGCCAAACGGATCAGAGGCTCAATATTGGTCACTTGGGTGGCTTGCCCAAAGCTGGCAAACCATTCTTTGCCGCGACCATCATCGACAGCCAGCGTGCCGAGGGGGGCATCGCAGCGTTCCAGTGATTCATTGGCATTGACGCTGGTTGCACCACCTGCCGCGCCTGTGGCCGCGGTGGCTGCGTTGCCGGTGGTGATCTGGCCACCGCCAGGTGTTACGCAGGCGGTCAGAGCCAAAGTGGCGGCCGCAGCAATCAAGGTCAAAGTCTTTTTGGACATGGATAGGTTCTCTTTCAGTCAATAAAAATGAATAAGCAATCGCGTACAGCGCACATCAATGCAAGTACCAGCTGGCGCCGCTCCAGTGCCAGTAATACGGCGCCGTGGTGTACCAGACATCCCATGATTTGCGATCTGCTTCGCGCACTTGGTATTGCGCATGTTCTTGCTTCTTGGCGGCTTGGGCTTGGGGCAGCAGGCGCAAAGCTTCTTTGTGCTTTTTTGCTGCTGCGCGGGAGAGCCATGCTTCGGCCTCAGCGGGGTCTGCGCCCATCTCTTCAAAGCCAACCAGGTAGATGCGGCCCAGTGCAAATTGCGCTTCGACCAAACCTTGATCACCGGCTTTGCGCAGCCATTCGATAGCTTGATAGCTATTGCGCTCCATGCCATCGCCACGCAGAAAACGCAGGGCTAGGTCATACGCTGCCTTGGGGTTTTGCTCCGCCAATCGCGACAATGCTTCCAGCCTACGCTCCGCCTCAGGGTCTGAGGCAGGCGTTTGCGCTGTGACAGTGCTGCGGTGCTGATCTACACACTGGCTGCCTGTGCATACACGAACCGTTTCAGTACGAGACAATTGCTTCGCAGGCGATTGCGCTGCGCAGCCTGTGAGAATAAAAACTGATAGTGGAACCCATCCTAAATATTTAGTCATAGCCCCTCCCTCTCTTCTTAAAGTTGCGTGATTCTTGTTGCTTTTCTTGCCAAAAGCACATTCCGTTTCTTTTTGATACTTTTTGGCGAATTTTGACTATTTTTTCGGGCAAAGGATAGTGCGCTTGTGGCGTGCCGAGCGTGCTCTTTGGCAAGGGTCAACTGGTGTCAAGCTAGGGCGGTTTCGGGCACTATGTCGGCATGCAATTTTTGAACAAGCTGAGATGGCCCATTCCCGCGTTACTGGCGTGGGGCTTTGCGTGGGCTTGCTATGCCATCGCGCAAAACTGGTTGCCATGGTGGGTGGCGTTGGGCGCGGCCTGCCTGTGCGGGCTGGTGGCTAGCCTGTGGGGGCATTCGTGGTGGCGGCGCGCGATGCTGGCGCTGGGTTTTCCGCTGTCATGGCTGGTGCTTTCTGCGGGGGCCTTTCCTGCATGGCTGTGGCTCTTGCCGCTGGCGTTGCTGCTACTGGTCTATCCCATCAATGCATGGCGTGATGCGCCGGTGTTTCCCACACCACCGGGCGCACTGGATGGGCTGGCCGTGCACATTCCCCTGTCTGAGGGTGCGCGCGTGCTGGATGCTGGCTGTGGGGCTGGTGATGGCCTGAAAGCATTGCGCAGCGCCTGGCCGCAGGCACGGGTACACGGTGTGGAGTGGAGTTGGCCGCTGCGCTGGTTGAGTGCGCTGCGCTGCCCTTGGGCCACGGTGCGACGTGGCGATCTGTGGCAAGGCAACTGGGGTGATTTTGAGCTGGTGTATTTGTTTCAGCGCCCTGAGAGCATGAGCCGGGCAGCGGTCAAATCACTGGGAGAAATGCGCCACGGATCGTGGCTGGTCAGCCTGAACTTTCCCATTCCCGATGTGGCCCCGGCGTATGTGGTGGAGCTGGAAGAGGGCCGCGAGGTCTATGCCTACCAAGCGCCTTTGGCAGAGGTGGATTACGACAGTGTTGAGAGCGATGAAGTCGCAGGCATGCTGCCGTTGCGCCCGCAGGGCATTGTGGTCAAAGGCCAGAGTTTGTATCCGCGCAAGGGACGCCCCGGTGGGAATCGGCGCCACCATTAAGCGTTGTTTTAAGCACGGGTCGGCTGCTCCAGTCAACGATTGATGCGGCACCCCCTCAAGCTGACTACAGTCATTTAAACAGAGGGAGACGCAGGCTGCTGCTGGCCTAAAAAAGTGGCTGCAGTCATGCCTACTGTGCGGCGCACCAGGGCGCTGAAAGCGCTGGGGGTGTAACCCAGCTCGGCCGCAATGTGTGCAATCGGCAACTGCCGTGCGGCCAGCGCCACGGCCTGTGCCAGCACCACCTGCTGGCGCCATTGGGTAAAGGTGCAGCCCAGTTCGCTGCGAAACAATCGGGCCACGGTGCGCAGGCTGGCACCTGTATCCAGCGCCCATTGTTCCAGTGTTTCGTGGCGTGTCGGGTCATCCAGCACGGCCTGGCACAGGGTTTTGAGTCGCTTGTCTTGCGGCAATCGCACGCCCAAGTGGATCACCGGGGCGCGGCGCAGTTCATCGCAGACCAAGGCGCTCAGATGCTGCTCGCGGGCTTGCTGGGCCGGTTGCAACGGTGGGGCGTTGTCGCTGCCCACATCCATTTCCACCACCAGTGCGCGCAGCAGCGCAGAGGCCTCCATGACGCGGCATTCCTGCCAGATCGGGTCGTTCATCCAGCGTGCTTGGGCCCCACCGCCATGGGTTTCAGGCAGGAAATACAAGGTGTACAGGCGCGCCGTTTCGACCATGGTCACGGCGTGCTGCACACCGGGTGGCACCCACACCACGCGTTGCGGCGGCACGATGTAGGTGGCATTGGCCAGTGACAGCCGTATCACACCGCCCGTTGACAGGGCCAGCTGCGCCCACGGGTGGGTGTGCGGCAGGATCAGCGTGTCCTTGTCCAGCTCACGCATTTTGGAGCGCACCGGGCGCTGCGCATGCGGCTGGTAGAGCAGCGGATCCAGAATGGGAATCTGCGCCAGCGTGCGCGCGTGGCGGTGTGGATTGATGCCTTCAGCCGCGGCAGGCAATGCGATGGAGGAGGGCATGGTGTATCAATTGGCAGATTGGCGATAGCTTTTGGCCGACTATCGCATACCTGCCGCACTCTGTCTGCCTAAGATGCGTGGCATGACTGTTTCTGTGCCTTCCTCCGCTAGCGGCGCGCCTGTGCGCCAAGATGCCCGCACCATTAGCCTTGTGGGCCTGGCCCATGGCTCCTCGCACTTCTTCCATCTGCTGCTGCCACCACTGTTTCCGTGGCTGATTGCCGATTTTGGCACCAGCTACTCGCAACTCGGCGGCATGGTGTCGCTGTTCTTCATCGTCTCGGGCGTGGGGCAGATGCTGTCGGGCTTTCTGGTGGACAAAGTGGGCGCACAGCGCGTGCTGTTTGCCGCCCTGAGCAGCTTTGTGGTGGCTGGTTTGATGGCGGCATCGGCACAGAACTACGGCATGCTGCTGGCAGCGTCATTCTTTGCCGGGCTGGGCAACGCGCCGTTTCACCCGGTGGATTTCACCATCTTGAACAAGCGCGTGACGCCCAAGAACATTGGCCATGCGTTTTCGGTACACGGCATCTCCGGCAACATTGGCTGGGCCATGGCGCCGGTGTTCATGATGGGCATCACCACGTGGTCGGGCTCCTGGCGTATTGCCTGCGTGTGCGGCGCATTGTTTGCTGCCACGGTCTTGCTCACCATGTGGATCAACCGCCAGTGGTTGGACGACAAGGCGTTTGATGCACCCGCACAGACGGCCAAGGCCCATGCAGCGGCCGTATCCAGCGAAAGCCCGTTCGCCTACCTGAAGCTGACTGCTGTGTGGATGTGCTTTGCCTTCTTCTTCTTCAGCACCGTGGCACTCAGCGCCATCCAGAACTACGCCAGCACCATCTTGCACCTGATGTATGGGCTGCCGCTGACGCAGACCGCGTTGGTGGTCACGGGCTTTATGTTGTGCGGCGCCGTAGGCATGGTGGGCGGCGGTTTTCTGGCGCAGCGCACGCAGCGGCTGGAAAAAATCATTGCCATCTTCTTGCTGCTGGCTGCGGCTTGTTTGGCGCTGGTAGCCACGGGCTGGCTGCCGGGCACGCTGGCGCTGATCGTGGCTTCGGTGGCCGGGTTTGGTCACGGGCTGGCGGGCCCCTCGCGGGACATGCTGATCAAGCGCGCCACGCCGTCGGGTGCTACGGGCCGCGTCTACGGCACGGTGTACTCGGGACTGGATACGGGCTTTGCCGTGGCCGCACCTATCTTTGGCTGGATGATGGACAAACAGTTGCACAGCCAAGTGTTCTTTGGCGCAGCGCTGGCGCTGGCCTTCAGTGTGCTGGCCGCGAGTGCGGTGGGCGTGCAGTTGCACCACAAACGCATGGCGGCGCAGGCAGCCTGAGCGAGGTGCAAACAAGACGTACCCACCCGCGCTGGTACGTCTTTTTCAGTGGGGTTTATGGGTGTGGTGCTTGCAGTTTTATGCTGCGGCCACAGTGCGAATCTGCGTTGGGTTAGATACCGTGCGCAACCGCCAGAAGCGCAGCGATGAACACCGTCGCATGGGCACCCAAGAAAAAGGCCGCATTTGCGGCCTTTTTCTTTTCTCTTTTAGAAGCTATCAGCGCTGATCCACATTGGTTTTTCAGCATCAAACACCTTGAAACGCAGACTACACAAGCGTAAGCAGCTTTGATTTTTACAACGCAAAAATCTTGCCGGGATTCAAGATGTTCTGCGGATCCAGCGCCTGCTTGATGGCGCGCATCATGGCGATGGCGCCATCGCCGCATTCCTCCCGCAGAAAGTCTTGCTTGTGAATGCCAATGCCGTGCTCGCCCGTGCAGGTGCCTTCCATGGCGATGGCGCGGCGCACCAGGCGGTGGTTCAGGTCTTCGGCGCGCTGGCGTTCATCGGCGTCGTTGGGGTCAATCAGGTAGCCAAAGTGGAAGTTGCCATCGCCCACGTGGCCGACCAAGAAGTACGGAATGCCGCTGGCATTCACCTCGTCAATCGACTCCAGCAAACAGTCGGCCAAACGGCTGATGGGCACGCAGGTGTCGGTGGTGATGGAGCGGCAACCGGGGCGGCTTTGAATGCCTGCAAAGTAGGCGTTGTGGCGCGCAGTAAACAGGCGCGTGCGCTCTTCGGGCGTGTCGGCCCATTCAAAGCCCTGGGCGTTGAATTCGGCCGCAATGTCTTGCACCAGCTCGGCCTGTTCTTTCACGCCGTTGGGGCTGCCGTGGAACTCCATCAGCAGCATGGGTTCTTCGCGCAGCGTGAGGTTGCTGTGCTTGTTGACCATGGCCACGGTGGCGGCATCCACCAGTTCCACGCGCGCAATCGGCACACCCATCTGGATGGTTTGAATCACCGTGTGCACGGCATCGGCAATGCTGGGGAATGAACACACGGCAGCGCTGACGGCCTCGGGCAGCGGGAACAGGCGCAGCGTGATCTCGGTGAAGATGCCCAGCGTGCCTTCGCTGCCCACCATCAGGCGCGTCAGGTCGTAGCCGGCAGCGCTTTTCTTGGCGCGGTTGCCGGTGTGAATGATGTCGCCGCTGGCGGTGACCACTTGCAGCGCCAGCACACATTCGCGCATGGTGCCGTAGCGCACGGCGTTGGTACCGCTGGCCCGCGTGGCGGCCATGCCGCCAATCGATGCATCGGCACCCGGGTCAATGGGAAAGAACAGGCCCTGGTCCTTGATGGCATCGTTCAGCTGCTTGCGCAAAATACCGGGCTGTACGGTCACCGTCATGTCTTCGGCGTTAATGCGCAGCACCTGGTTCATGCGGCTCACGTCAAGGCTGATACCGCCTTGCACGGCCAGCAAATGCCCTTCCAGCGACGAGCCTGCACCATACGGAATCACGGGTACGTTGTGCTGCGCAGCCAGCTTGACGGTATCGGCCACATCTTGCGTACTGTGCGCGTAGACCACGGCCACCGGTGGTGGCGCTTGGATGGAGCCTTCATCGCGGCCATGCTGCTCGCGCACGGCTTGGGCGGTGGAGCACTGGGTGCCAAAACGGGCCGTCAGTGCTGCAAGAAATGCGGGGGAGATGGCGCGGGGCAGCAGGTGCTGCGAGGTGGTGGGTGCGTTCATGGTGGGGCTCCAAAGGCAGCCGAAAAGAATACCACCTCAACCTGCGATGCGGCCCCCGCAAATAGGGGGCGCTGCATTCGCCATGGTGCAGCGTGCCTGCGCCGGGCAGCACCGCACAGCGCGTGGCTTACTTGTGTTGCTGGGCGCCCAGCAGGAATTCTTCGAGCGACAAAAAGCCATTGCCATCGCGGTCCCAGGCCTCAAATTGGGCGGCCACGCTGGGCAGGTTTTCAGCCTCTTCGCGCGAGAGCTGGCCGTCGCGGTTCAGGTCGGAGCGCATGAAGACTTCCGATGGTGTGATGGGCTGCACAGCAGGCGCGACCGGCGCCGGTGCGGTGGTGCGAGCGGGTGGGTTGGTGGAGGGAGCATTTGGCGTCTGAGCCAGAACCGCAGAGGTGCCACCCACCGTCAAACTGGCAAACAGCACGATGCTGCGCATGTCAAAAGCGTGGTGTTTGCGTGCGGTAGTGTTCATGGAAAAATTCCTGGACGTGTTCAACATGCCGACATTGCAAAGCATGCAGGCAGCGATGTCCACGCTTTTTGCCGGCTGTTTCCCCCACCAACATCTGCCAGCATCATGTAACGCACAATGCCTTTTTGCACGTGCTGCATGCGTGCGCAACCAGGAGTTTTTATGGGCAATCGCCTTTCACAAATCGCCACCCGCACGGGGGATGACGGCAGCACGGGGCTGGGCGATAACACCCGCGTTTCCAAAAGCAGCGCACGTCCCCACGCCATGGGGGATGTGGATGAGCTGAACTCGCACATTGGCCTGCTGCTGTGCGAAGCCTTGCCTGACGGCGTGCGCAACGTGCTGGTGGATGTGCAGCACGAGTTGTTCAACTTGGGGGGGGAGCTTTCCATTCCCGGTTACGAATTACTGAAAGACGATGCCCTGCTGCGACTGGATGAGGCGCTGGCCCACTACAACGCACAGCTGCCGCGCTTGCTGGAGTTCATCTTGCCCGCAGGCACACGCGCTGCGGCGCAGGCCCACGTTTGCCGCACTGTGGCCCGCCGCGCAGAGCGCAGCGTGGTGGCACTGCAAGAACTGGAGGCCATGCGCGCCGCACCGCGCCAGTACCTCAATCGCCTGTCAGACCTGATGTTTGTGCTGGCCCGCGTACTGAACCGCGTGGATGGTGGTGACGATGTGTATTGGAAAAGCGGCCGCTTGGCCAAGTTGCAAGAGGGCGCATAAAACGCTGGATGCGCATGGGTACACCATCTAAAAAAAGAGCGAGCGGCGCTCATACACAATTGGTTTCACGGTGTTTAATGCTTGGATTCAATCAACAGCAAGCGCTGCCTGCTCATTTTTTATGATAAGGGCAGGCATGTTGCGCACAGTTTTGGGCCACACACACGGCCCTTGCGAGGAGTTGGACGGTTATGCGTTTACGGCACATTGAGGTGTTTCATGCAGTGATGCAGACCGGCAGCGTCAGCGCCGCTGCGCGCTTGACCAATGTGACGCAACCCGCCGTCAGCCGCACGCTACAGCACGCTGAGCTGCAACTGGGTTTTCCGCTGTTTGAACGCGTGCGCGGCCGCCTCACGCCCACCAACGAAGCCATGGCGCTGTTCCCGCTGGTGGAGCGGCTGTACGAACAGCTCGATGAGGTACAGCGCCTGGCGGCCAACTTGCGCCACGGCCATGCCAGCGACCGGCTGCAGGTGCTGACCGTGTTTGCGCTCAGCCGCGAAGTGTTGCCGCACGCCGTGGCCCGCTTTCGTCAAAAGTACCCGCAGGTGCAGGTCAACGTGCAGGCGCTGCACACACCGCAGGTGGTCTCGGCATTGCTGCTGCAAGAGGCCGATGTGGGCTTTGTCATCAGCTCCGTGGGCCAGCCTGCGCTGGAGCACGAAACGCTGGCCGAAGTAGACATGCACTGCGTGCTGCCCAAGGGGCTGCTGCCGCCATCACGCGTCAAACCTCAAGGCATGGCGCTGGAGGATTTGGTGGATGTGCCGGTGGTGGTGCTGGATGTCAAAGACCCGCTGGGCATGCGCATCAACCAAGCTTGCCGCGAGCATGGCGTGGGCCTGTCGCCGGTGGTGACGGTGCAGACCTACCACGCGGCCTTGTCGATGGCTGAGTACGGCTTGGGCGCTGCCATTGTGGATGGCTGCACCGCGTCTGCGGCGGATCTGCGCAAGGTGCATGTGGTGCCGCTGCTGCCGCGCATCACCGTGAGCGTGAATGCGCTGCACTTGGCGCAGCGGCCCAGCTCCGTGCTGGCGCGCGCCATGACGCAGGAAATGCGCAAGGCCCTGAAAGAAATCTTAGGCAGTTAAAGGTTCTAGCAACGGCTTACGCGGTCTGCATTTGCTGCCGCAATCGCTGGGCTGAGCCAAAAGCCAGCGTCAGGCCCAGCGCGCCATGGCCGGTCTGCAGCCACAGGTTGGCAGGTCCACCGCGCTGGCGGCCCGTGATGGGCAACCCTGTGGGCGTGGCGGGGCGCATGCCCGTCCATGGCTCCACATTGACGGGCTGGTGCAGATGTGGGAACACCTCGCGCGTCGATTGCTGCAGGCTGGCAATGCGGTCGGCATGCAGCGCCGTGTCAGCGCCCACAATTTCCACCATACCTGCCACGCGCAGGCGCTCGCCAATCCGCGCAAACACGACTTTGCGGGTGGTGTCCGTCACGCTGATGTGGGGCGCAGCTTGGGGCTGCTGTGCGGTATCGACCGTGATGCTGTAGCCCTTGAGCGGGTAGACCGGAATGCGCAGCCCCAACTGACGGGCATGCTGCGCGCTGTCCCAGCCGCTGGCCAGCACAAAGTGATCGGCCTGCAGCACGCCGTTGGCGGTGCGCAGTGACTGAACGTGGCCGCCCTGTACATCGAATGCCTGAACCGGTGTGTCAAATTGCATGTCTGCACCCCGCTGCTGCAGAAGCAGCGCCAATTGCTCGCACAGAAGCCGGCAGTCGGCCACGCTTTCGCTGGGGGTGTGCACGGCGCCTGCCATGCGGGGTGCATAGCTGGCCAGCGCAGGCTCAATGCGTGCTACTTGTGCGGCATTCAGCATGTGCTGGGTTGCACCGCCCATGCTGGCTTGCAGGGCCACTTGCCGGGCGGCGGCATCCAGCGTGGCCTGCGTGGGGTAGAGCACCAGTTTGCCGGGCGTCTGGTGCTCGCAATCCAGAGATTCTTGCGCCAGCATGTGCTCAAAAGCCACTCGGCTTTCTGCGGCCAGACTGAGCAAGGCCTGTGTGCTGGCCTGTGACGTTGCTGCATTGCATGCCTGCAGAAAATCAAGGCCCCAGCGCCACTGGGCCGGGTCAGCTTTCAGGCGAAAGCGCAGGGGGGAATCTTTCTCGGTCAGCAGTTTGGGCAGCATTTTCCAGATGCTCGGGTCGGCCAGCGGCTGCACATAGGCAAAGCTCAGCTGTGCGCCGTTGCCACCACTGGCACCCATGGCGGGTGCGGGGTGGCGATCGACCACCGTGATGCGGTAGCCCGCCTGCTGCAACACATAGGCGGTCGCCAAACCGGTGATGCCGGCACCCACGATACATACGTGCATTTGTCGTTTCTCCCTTGCTGCACGGACTGTAGGCCGATGCAGGCCGGGCAGGGCATGGCGTTTGCGCTCTAGGGTATGCACTGATGTTATGACTTCAGGTGCCGCTTTGCGGCTCAAGATGCACAAATTCGTGCGAAAGGCACTCGGTTGAATCACGACTGCACCCGCGTGGTGAAAACCCTGCCATATCCATAAGGTGCAGGCATGGACTGGCCTGCAAACGGCATCACACACAGGCCGGAGTCGTTCCTACACTGGCCTACCAATTCGTAGCCATCACAAGGGAAATTGCATGAAATTTCGTACCACTTTGCTTTGCGCCAGCATGGGCCTGACTTGTCTTGCCTCCGCGCACGCCGATACCTTGGCCAAAATCACCGAGCGCGGCCAGATCACCGTGGCCTACCGTGAATCGTCGATTCCTTTCAGCTATCTGGATGGCGGCAAACCGATTGGTATCACCGTCGACATCAGCAATGCGATTGTGGAGGCCGTGAAAAAGGCTACGGGCAAGCCGGATCTGAAAGTCAACTGGCAGGCCGTGACCTCACAAAACCGCATTCCCTTGCTGGTTAACGGCACCATCGATATGGAGTGTGGCTCCACCACCAACAACACCACACGCGCCAAAGATGTGGACTTTGCCGTTAACCACTTCTACACAGGCACCCGCTTGCTGGTGAAGAAAACCTCAGGCATCAAAAACTACAGCGACCTCAACGGCAAGACCGTGGCGGTCACTGCAGGCACCACCAACTTGCAGGTGCTGCGCAAAGCCAACGCAGAAAACAAATGGGGCATGGAAGTGGTCATGCCCAAAGACCATGCGGATGCTTTCTTGCTGGTGGAAAACGACCGTGCCGTGGCATTTGGCATGGATGACATTTTGCTGTTTGGCTTGATCGCCAATGCCAAAAATCCGACGGCTTATGAAGTGGTGGCCGATGCGCTGCAGGTGGAGCCCTATGCCTGCATGCTGCGCAAGGACGATCCCAAATTCAAGACGTTGGTGGATGGCGTGATCGGCGACATGATGAAGTCCGGCAAGTTCACGGCGATGTATGACAAGTGGTTCATGAAGCCCATTCCGCCGACCAACGCTGCGCTGGGCTTGCCCATGAGCGATGCGCTCAAGAAGAACTTGGTGGAACTGAGCGATAAGGCCGCGTTCTAAAAATGGCATCGGTCAGCGGGTTCCCCGTGCGCAGTGTTGGAATTTTGGGGGGCATGGGGCCTGCTGCTGGCGCCGATTTTGTACGCCTGTTTGTGCAGGCGTGCACCGCCTATCTGCACAACCATGGGCATGCGGTGCGCGATCAGGCCTTTCCTGAGCACTGGCTGGTGCAGATGCCCATACCCGATCGCACGCAGGCCTTGCGCACAGACCCGCAAGGCCCCGCCGGGCCTGCCCTACACATGTTGCAAGGCATGGGCCGTTTGGCTGCGTTGGGTGTGGGCAGTGTGGCCGTGGCCTGCAACACCGCCCATGTTTGGCATGGGCAATTACAGGCGCAGTTTCCGCAGTTGCAGGTGCTGCACATTGCACAGGAAACGGCCCGGTATCTGCAGGCACAGGGTGCCCAGCAAGCCATGGTGTTGGCCACGGCAGGTACTTACCAAACCGGCTTGTATGACCACGCCTTGCTGGCTTGCGGCATCACCCCGCTGGTGCCGGATGACAAGGGCATTGCGCGGTTGATGCAAGGCATTTATGACGGTGTGAAGTGTGCTGATTTACCTCTGGCGTCACAGTGTTTTGGCGACGTATTGGCGAGCATGCGTGCGCGCTATGGCGATGTGCCGGTGATCATGGGGTGTACCGAAATTCCGCTGGCCTTGCCACAGGCATCGCAGGCACAAGGCGCGCAGCTGATTGACCCGGCATGGATACTGGCCCAAGCCTTGGCACAGCAGGCGTATGAGCATTAACCGATACCGGTGTGCGTAAAAAAAAGGCTTCGTATGCGAAGCCTTTTTGGTTGGGTTGCAGGCGGGGCGAAAGGTCAGTCCTTGGGTGGCAAGATGGCCATGGTGATGCGCGAGACGCAGGTGAGCTTGCCGCTGTCATCCACCATGTCGATTTGCCAGACATGTGTGGTCTTGCCAATGTGCACCGCCTTGGCCGTGCCAGTGACCCAGCCGCTGCGCGCCGAACGCAGGTGGTTGGCATTGATGTCCAGGCCCACGGCCAGATGCCCTTCAGGACTGGCGTGGTAGGCCGCAATAGATCCCAGCGTTTCTGCCAGCACCACGCTCACGCCGCCGTGAAGTAAACCAAAAGGCTGCTTGGTACGGTGATCAACCGGCACGCGGCCCACCAAGAAACTGTCACCCACTTCCGTGATTTCAATCCCCAGATGCGCCACGGCGGTGTTGAGACTGCGGGCGTTGATTTCATCCAATTCAGTGGGCTTGAGCCAGATCGACATGTGCATATTCTCCAAAGCAGCAACGCCGCATCATGCGGCGTTGTGGGTGGTGCGGTTGTTAACTGTGTGACAGGGTTGGAGAGGCGCTCACGTGGCCCTTAATGTGCTTTGTGCCCCCAATGTACTGCCCGCAGTATCACACCTTCTCTCGAACGCAAACCTGTGGTTGACTGGAGGTGTGGTTGGTGCTTAAAACGCGTGGGCGTAGCGCAGCTGCACAAAGTTGATGCCGGGGTTGGGCTTTTTGATGCCAGCGTTGGAGGCGTGCTGCACGCGCAGTGACAGCTCGTGCTGTGAGGCCGCGCCAAAGTTTCTGCCCAGCCCAATGTGCGATGCAAAGTTCCAGCGCGTGCTCATGCGTTCGTCGCTGTTGTAGAAGTATTTGTTCGACACCATCAGACTGGTGCCTGCTTCAAAAAACCACGGTGATGTGCCTTGCGCACCGCGCCAGCGCAGGCTGGGGCCAATGCCGATCACGGCGGTGGTAAAGCGGCTGTCGGCCAAGTCCTTACCAGACCAGCCTCCCACATACGCATCCCAGTGGCCGCGCACCGTGCCACTGCCTAGGTTCCATGACCAGTTGCGCCACGGCATGGTGGCACCAATGGTGAGTGCCGCGCTGCCGTGGTCTCCGGCGCCTGCTTGCACGTACATGGTAGGGGCCACCGCCGTCTGTGCCTGTGCTACGGCACCGCACAGCAGGCCAGTTGCAGCCATCAGCCAAGGCTTGTAGGTCATATGTTTTTCTCCAGTGTTTGTGGGGTTCAGCCCAGCGGGTGAACCACTGTTGTGTGGAAGGACAACCCATTTTTTGCCCGTGAATTGGAGAATTGCTGCAAGTCGAATCCGACAAAACATGGCCGGAAAACCATAAATATGCGTTTGTCGCCATGGGTGGGCACCTCAGCGCACAATAAGCGCTGGGCTGGCAGACAGCCCTTGATGTCTGTTTTGTTGTTTGATTGGGTTGCTCTGTGTCCGCCGTTCACTCCGTTTTGAAAGATACCTTTGGCTATGACGCCTTTCGTGGGCCACAGCAAGCCATCGTGGAGCATGTGACGGCAGGGGGCGATGCCTTGGTGCTGATGCCGACAGGCGGCGGCAAAAGCCTGTGCTACCAGATACCGGCCATCGTGCGCCAGCAACAAGGCCATGGCGTGGCCATCGTGGTCTCACCCTTGATTGCGTTGATGCACGACCAGGTCGGTGCGCTGCATGAGGCGGGGGTGAAGGCGGCGTTCCTGAACTCTTCGCTCGACTGGCAGCAGGCGCAGGACGTGGAATGGCAGATGCAAAGCGGCCAGTTGACGCTGCTGTACGTGGCACCGGAGCGCTTGGTCACGCCGCGCTTTCTGGGCCTGCTGGATGACCTGTTTGCCCAAGGCCAATTGGGCCTTTTTGCGATCGACGAAGCGCATTGCGTGAGCCAGTGGGGCCACGATTTCCGCCCCGAATACCGCGCCTTGAGTGTGCTGCATGAACGTTACGCGGGTGTGCCGCGCATTGCACTCACGGCCACGGCCGATGACCTGACGCGCGCCGATATCGTTGAGCGCTTGCACCTGGAGCAGGCCGAGCAGTTTGTCAGCAGCTTTGACCGGCCCAATATTCGCTACACCATCGTCGAGAAAAAAGACGTCACCAACCAGTTGGTGCGCTTGATCAAAAACGACCATGAGGGCGATGCCGGTGTGGTGTATTGCCTCTCGCGCCGCCGGGTGGAAGAGTTGGCGCAAACCCTGCAGGACAACGGCATCAACGCCCTGCCGTATCACGCGGGTTTGCCGTCGGAAACTCGCCAGTTGCACCAGAACCGCTTCTTGCGCGAAGAAGGCATTGTTGTGGTGGCCACCATTGCGTTTGGCATGGGCATCGACAAACCCGATGTGCGCTTTGTGGCGCACGTGGACATGCCGCGCAATATCGAAGGTTACTACCAAGAAACGGGCCGTGGCGGGCGTGATGGCCTGCCTGCACACGCCTGGATGGCCTATGGCATCTCGGACGTGCTGAACCAACGCCGCATGATCGACGAAGGCAATGCCGATGAAGCGTTCAAGGCCGCGCTGCGCGGCAAGCTGGATGCTTTGCTGACGCTGGCCGAGGCCACCGATTGCCGCCGCCAGCGCTTGCTGCAGTACTTTGGCGAGGCATCACAGCCCTGCGGCAATTGCGACAACTGTTTACAACCCCCCGCCATTTGGGATGGCACCGACGCCGCGCGCAAGCTGTTGTCCACCATCTTTCGCGTGCATGAAATGAGCCAGCTGACTTTTGGTGCGGGGCACATCATGGATGTGCTGCGTGGCAAGGTGACCGACAAGGTCACGCAGTACTTGCACGACAAGATCTCGACGTTTGGCATTGGCAAAGAATATTCAGAGCAGCAACTGCGCGGTGTCATGCGCCAGTTGCTGGCGACCGGCGCCCTGGGGCTGCACAAGGTCACCAGCGAGAACAACGGCCACATGTTCGACACACTCACGCTCACGCCGCAATCGCGTGTGGTGCTGCGTGGTGGCATGCAGGTGTTGCTGCGTGAATCAGTGGCTGCCACGCGTGCACGCGGCAGCAAACGCACATCGCCCACCAGCGCTGCAGCCATCAATCTGGGGCCCGATGCGCAAGTGCGCTTTATCAACCTCAAGGCCTGGCGCTCTGAGGTGGCCAAGGCGCACGATCTGCCTGCGTACGTCATCTTCAACGATGCCACGCTGGTGGGCATTGCCGAGCGCAATCCGCAGTCGCTGGACGACCTGCAGGGTATCAGCGGCATTGGCGCCAAAAAGCTCGAAGCGTATGGCCAGGAAGTGCTGCGCGTCGTGGCCATCAGCACCTGATACTTGAAAAAAGTAGCGCACCGCGCAGGCGCATCAATAATCTCAGAGTGGTTTGCATGAAAAAACAAGGCACTGCGGTCGCTGTCTGCTCTTGTCTTTGAAAAAATCTTTGCAACTGTGGCTGCACAAATCCGCGCGCCATGGGCCAGAATGTGCAGACCATGCTGAGCTATTCCGATATCCAAGCCGCCGCCGTGCGTTTGCGCGACCATGTTCTGCACACCCCCTGCGTGGCCTCGCAAACTCTGTCCGACATTGTGGGCGCGCAGGTATTTCTGAAGTTTGAGAACCTGCAGTTCACCGCCTCGTTCAAAGAGCGCGGGGCCTGCAACCGGCTGCAACTGCTGACCGCCGAAGAGAAAGCCCGGGGTGTGATTGCCATGAGTGCGGGCAACCATGCCCAAGGTCTGGCCTACCACGCACAGCGCATGGGTGTGCGCGCCGTGATCGTCATGCCGCGCTTTACGCCCGGTGTGAAAGTGGAGCGCACGCGCGGTTTTGGGGCCGAAGTGGTGTTGCATGGCGACACGTTGGAGGCCGCCCGCCAGCACGCGTACCAGTTGGCGCAAGAGCAAGATTTGATTTTTGTGCACCCGTTTGACGATGTCGCCGTGGCTGCCGGCCAAGGCACGTTGGCCATGGAAATACTGGCGGAGCAGCCCGATCTGGACACCTTGGTGGTGGCGATTGGCGGCGGCGGCCTGATTGCTGGCATTGCCACTGCGGCCAAGGCGCTCAAACCCAAGCTGCGTGTGGTCGGGGTGCAGACCGAGCGCTTTCCCTCCATGCTCAACGCCGTGCAAGGCAGCGCGCTGCCCATGGGATCTTCCACCATTGCCGAAGGGATTGCGGTCGCGACAGCAGGCCAAATCACCCAGCAGGTGGTGCGTGAGCTGGTCGATGAATTGCTGCTGGTCGACGAGGGCGATATCGAGCAGGCCGTGCTCATGCTGCTGGAAATTGAAAAGACCCTGGTGGAAGGCGCTGGCGCCGTCGGGCTGGCGGCTTTGATCCGCCACCGTGAAAAATTCCAGGGCCAACGCGTGGGGCTGGTGCTGTCGGGCGGCAATATCGATCCGTTGCTGCTGGCTGCCATCATTGAGCGCGGCATGGCCCGCTCGGGCCGCTTGGCGCGCATCCGTGTCAGTGCACGCGATGTGCCCGGGGTGCTGGCCAAGATCACCGCCACCGTGGCCGAAGCGGGGGCCAACATCGAAGAAGTGCACCACCAACGTGCCTTCACCATGCTGGCCGCGCAGAACGTGGAAATTGACTTTGTGCTGCAGACCCGCAATACCCAGCACATCGAGCAGGTGCTGCTTGCCTTGCGCAATGCGGGCATGGAAGCCGCCCGCGTGTGATGCGCTGAACACCTGCGTCAAGCGCTGGAGTGCGCTGTGGCTTTCGTGGATGCCACCACACCATGGTGCAGATGTTTTACCGCGTTCGCAGATTTTCGAACCGCTGCAACAGCGGGTCACAGCGTGTGCGGCAACACGTCCGACAGCGATCTTCGGGTTTACCAGCGTCCCAGATCGACGCTGCCTGTCTAAAATTAATTTCCGGCTGCGGTGTGGCAACGCACCCAGCGCCTGTGTAACGCTTGCTGTAAGGAGGTCTTGTTGATGAATCAATCCCACGATCCTGCTGTGGCGCAGCTGCCAGAAGATGCTGTTGAAGCAGTAGTGCCCGTGATGCCTGTGGTGTTGCCTGTGGTGGGCGCAGCCATGATGTTTTTGCTGGCCTTTATTGCGGTCACGCTGGCCTAAAGAGGGTGCAGCCCGGCAAGCACTTGTCAGGCGCACGTTTCAAGCAACCATGAAAAAAGCCAACTACGTTGTAGTTGGCTTTTTTTGTGCCCGTTGCGCGGCGTTGCAGGCTTAAGCGCGCATATCGCCGGTATCCACAAAGCGCTGGTGCCAGCTCAGCGCCTCGGTCAGGATGTGCGGCGTGTGCTGTGCGCCCTGGCTGCGTGCACGCTCAAAGTAGTCGTGCAGCATGGGGCGGTAGTCGGGGTGGGCGCACTTGTCGATGATGACCTTGGCGCGTTGCTTGGGAGACAGTCCACGCAAATCGGCCAGTCCTTGTTCGGTGACGATGATTTGCGTGTCGTGCTCGGTGTGGTCGATGTGCGAGCACATCGGCACGATACAGCTGATTTTGCCGTCTTTGGCCACTGATGGCGTCACGAAGAATGACAGATAGCCGTTGCGCGCAAAGTCACCCGAGCCACCGATGCCGTTCATCATGCCCGTGCCCATCACGTGGGTGGAATTGATGTTGCCGTAGATATCAGCTTCGATCATCGAGTTCATGGCGATGATGCCCAGGCGGCGCACCAGCTCAGGGTGGTTCGAGATCTCTTGCGGGCGCAAGATGATGCGCTCGCGGTAGAAGTCGATGTTGTCTTCAAAATCTTGGCAGGCCTTGGAACCCAGCGAAATGGCGGTGGCGGAGGCCTTGCTCATCTTGCCGGTGCGCAGCAGCTCCAGCATGCCGTCTTGCAGCACTTCGGTAAAACCCAGCAAATTCTCAAATGGGCTGTGCTGCAGGCCTGCCAGCACCGCATTCGCCACGTTGCCCACACCCGATTGAATCGGCAGCATTTCCTTGGGCAGGCGGCCCATCTTCATCTCGTGCGCGAGGAAGTCGATGATCGATGTGGCGATGGTGTTGGAATTGGCGTCGGGCGCGGCAAACACGTTGTCGCGGTCGCCCTTGTGCGTTTCCACAATCGCGATGACCTTGGTGGGGTCCACCTTCAGGTACGGCTCACCAATCCGGTCATCGGCATGCGTCATGTTGATGGGCATGCGGCGCGGCGGAATGGCCGTGCCGTAGTAAATGTCGTGCATGCCTTCCATCTTGGCGGGCGGCTTGGTGTTCACTTCCAAAATGACCTTGTCGGCAATCTCCAGCCATGTCTTGTTGTTGCCCACAGCGGTGGAGGGAATCAACAGGCCATCGGCGGTCACGCCCAGCACTTCCACCACGGCCACGCTCATGGGGCCCAGAAAGCCGAACCACGCATGCTGCGCCACATGCGACAGGTGCATGTCGATGAAGTCAATCTCACCGGCATTGATGGCTTTGCGCGCAATGGGATCGGTGTTGAAAGGCAGGCGCTGGCCCAGGGCATGCGCATCGGCCATGACGCCATCGCACTCGGCGGCGGTCGATGCGCCGGTCCACACATTGATCTTGTAAGGCTTGCCTGCCGCATGCTCGGCCTTGGCACGGGCTGCAATGGCTTGGGGCAAGGCCTTGGGGTAGCCCGCGCCGGTGAAGCCACTCATGCCGACGTTGACGCCGTGCGGAATCAGGGCCGCAGCGGCTTCGGCCGACATGATGCGATTGTGAAATTGTGGGTAGCGTACGCGCTCTGCCAAGCTCATCAAGGTTTCTCCAACTTTGCAAAAACAAGCCGCCTGCGTAGGCGGCTTTGCCAGGACGTGAGAAATGCGCAGAAGGGTGTGTGTCCACCCCGATGCTGGCACCGGATGGTGCGCATGTTGTGGTGCTGCATGCATTTCTGCGGGTCCCAATCTCCGAGGGCGATGGTATCAGTGTTAACCCTTTGCTACAGGATGGCATGGCAGTGGTGGAGTGTCTCTAACCCTTTGGTATTAGCGAATGGCTCTGAGAGTGGTTGCTCACATCAAAGTGTTTTGACTCTCGTTTAAGGGTAAGTACTTAGATGAAATCAACGCCCCACCAAGCGTTTCAGACATAAAAAAACCGGCCCACGTCTGGGCCGGTTGAACATCAGGCGCGCTGCATGCAGCGCGGTGATTAGCGCGTCTTGGCGCGGCTGAGCAGGGCGTACAGCAAGATGGCGCCAAATGTGGCGCAACCAATGCCGCCCAGCGCGAAGTCGCCAAATTTCAGCGTGAACTCGCCGGTGCCCAAAATCAAGGTGATAGCGGCCACGATCAGGTTCTTGGTGTCCGAGAAGTCCACCTTGTTGTCGACCCAGATCTTGGCACCCGCAATCGCGATCAGACCAAAGACCACGATGGATACACCGCCCATGACTGGCAGCGGAATGGCTTGAATCAGTGCACCAAATTTGGGTGAAAAGCCCAGCAGTACGGCCAAAATTGCCGCCACCAGAAACACGGCGGTGGAGTAGATGCGGGTAGCCGCCATCACGCCGATATTCTCTGCATAAGTGGTCACGCCGGTGCCGCCTGCCGAGCCGGAGACCATGGTCGCCACACCGTCACCGATGAAGGCACGGCCCATGTACTTGTCCATGTCCTTGCCGGTCATGGCCGTTACTGCCTTGATGTGGCCCAGATTTTCGGCCACCAAAATGATGACCACGGGCACGATCAGCAGCATGGCGTTGGCTTCAAACACCGGGCTGTGGAAGGTGGGCAGACCCAGCCACGCGGCATTGGCCACACCGCTGAAGTCAATCGGCTTGCCCATGCCCATGCCGTTGGTCAGCACGGCGTAGATGATGCTGGCCACAATCAGGCCAATCAAGATCAGCAGGCGCTGCAGCATGCCCTTGGTGAACACGGCCACCAGGGCCACGGAGACAAAGGTCACCGCTTGCATCCACGCATCAAAGTTGTTGGCCGCCATGTTCTTGACGGGGATCGATGCCAGGTTCAGGCCAATCACCGCTACCACGGCGCCGGTGACGACAGGCGGCATGAAGCGCTCAATCCAGCCGGTGCCAATGACGTGCACCAGCACCCCGATCAGCGTGTAAACCAAGCCGCACATGATGATGCCGCCCAGTGCCACGCCAATGTTGCCGTTGGCGCCTTGGCCGGCAAACCCGGTGGCCGCGATGACGACGCCGATGAAGGCAAACGACGAACCCAGATAGCTGGGCACCTTGCCGCCAGTGATCAAAAAGAAGATCAAGGTGCCGATACCGCTCATCAGCACGGCCACATTGGGGTCAAAACCCATGAGGATGGGCGCGAGCACGGTAGAGCCAAACATGGCGATCACGTGCTGGATACCCATCAGGCTGGTCTGGCCCCAGGGCAGACGCTCGTCGGGCCCGATCACACCGCCGTTTTGCAGCACGGCGGAGGACTTTTCAGTCCAGGAAAACATTCCCATTTTTATTGCTCCGTAAAAATTGCTGGCGCGATGTTAGAGGCTTTCCTCGGTACGCGACATGTCCACGCAGCGCGCAAGCCTGCGCATGTCCGCTCTTTGGAAGCAGACAGCGTGCCAGTGTGCTTTTTGGGATGATCTTTTTTAGGAGCGGTTAGCGCTTGTATTTTCTTGATTTCAAAGCGAAATGTGTTTGAAAACACACAATATCAAGCACAGTGCACTCATTTATTTGAGTGCAATTTTTTCAGCGGCTGTTGCGCGGAAAAAACGGCGGACGCGGCAGCTGGCGGCTGATCAGCGCCCAGGGGCTGCGCCCCGTGAGCTGGGCGACGATGGCGGCCTTGACCGGTGGCAAGCGGCGCGAGACCTGAATCAGCGCCTGGCGCACCAAGCGGGGCACGGGGCGGGCATCGGTAAACAGTTTCACCACCGTATTGGTGCCCTGGAAGATGGGCCACGCATGGCGGTGGTGGCCTTGCGCATAGGGCGCCAGCACGCTGGCCTTGCCCCAGTCTTGGCCGGCAGCGCGCGCCGCCACAATCGCCGCTGTCAGGCGTTCCACGCCGGACAGGCCGAGGTTGAAACCGTGCGCCGTCACCGGGTGCATGCCCACAGCGGCATCACCCAGCAGGGCAAAACGCTCGCCGCTGAAATGGTGGGCGTAGGTGGCGACCAAGGGGTAAATGTGGCGTTCGCCCACCAATTGCATGTCGCCCAGGCGGTGCTGAAAGTGCTGCTGCACGTGGGCGGCAAAGTCTTCGGGCGACATTTGCATGAGCTGCTGCGCATCGGCAGAGTCGGTGGTGACCACGGCGGAGCACAGCAGCTCGCCGGTGTCCGGGTCGGGCTGCACCGGCAAGATGGCCAAGGTGCGGTCGTAACCAAAGCACTCGTGCGCCTTGTCTTCGTGCGGCTGGCTGTGGCTTAGGCGGCAGACGATGACGCTGCGGCCAAAGTCGGTCATCTGCGCGCCAACACCCAGCATGCGGCGCACGGCGGAGTAGCGGCTGTCTGCGGCAATCACCAGCGGGGCGATCAGCGGCGTGGCATCCACGCGTGCGCCCTTGTCTTCGGTGGTGTAGTGCACTTCGGCGTGCGTGCTGCAGGTGCTGACCTTGGTGACGCGTGCACCCGTAATCAGCGTGACGCCAGCGGTGCTGCTGGCCACGTCCCAGGCCGTGCGGCGCAGGGCGTGGTTGGGCACGATGCGGCCCAGGTAGTCGGTGCCACTGCCTTCGGAGACGATGTCCAGCGTGGAGCGGTGGCCCACGGGGCCGTCGTGCACGATGGCTTCGCGGATGGAGCCAATCTCGTGGTCGTGCAGGCTCGCCCAAGTGCCCAGGCGCTGCAAGGTCTGCACGCTGGGGTGGGTGAGGGCGATCTCGCGCCCATCGGGGGCGGGGTGGGCCAGTTGCGCTTCGTTTTGCAGTTCCAGAACCGTGGTTTGCAAACCCGCGTGGGCCAAGGAGATGGCGAGCGAAAGGCCGGCAGGACCTGCGCCCACGATGAGGACATCGGTGTTCATGGACATGTGTGCAATCACTGTGAAAGTGGGCCTATTGTGGCCCGGTCGGAGGGCTGTCTTTGTCAGTGCTGACGGCCAATTGTGCGTCGGTTTGGCTGGACGGGGGCTTGCACTGCATCAATGGCAGGGCAGGGGTGCGACTTCTCGCGCGGTCTGATCAACGGTAGAAAGCTGACCGTTTGTCAATCCGTGACGCTGGCATGGTGCGCAACCAGACACCCCGCTAGGCTGTGGGTATGCCTACATCTACCTCGCCCGAAATCCGCCGCATTCCCATGATTCGCCGTTACCAGACATGGCTGGAGCAGCAGCGCAGCCTGCGTTTTGACAGCTATGACGCGCTCTGGCAATGGTCGGTCACCGACCTGAATGCTTTCTGGCAAAGCGTGTGGGACTACTTTCAGATGCAGTCGCCCACGCCGCACAGCGCGGCACTGGGGCGCAATGTGATGCCGGGCGCGCAGTGGTTTCCTGGGGCACAGGTCAATTACGCGCAGCAGGTGCTGCGCCATGTGGATGCAGCCCACGCGGCAGGCATGCCCGCCGTGGTGGCCGAGAACGAACTGGGCGAGGTGAGTGAGCTGTCGTGGCCGGAACTGCGCCGCAAGGTGGCCTCGCTGGCGCTGCACTTGCAGGCCCAGGGCGTGCAGCCCGGGGACCGGGTGGCTGCGTATTTGCCCAATATTACGCAAACCATTGTGGCTTTCCTCGCGGTGGCCAGCGTGGGTGGCGTGTGGAGCGTGTGCTCGCCTGACATGGGCACCGCGGCAGTGCTGGACCGTTTCAAGCAGATTGCCCCCAAGGTGCTGATTGCGGCAGATGGCGTGTACTACGCAGGCAAAGCCATGGACCGTGGCCAGATTGCCAGCGAGTTGCGGGCTCAGTTGCCCACGGTGGAGCACATGCTGGTGTTGCGCACACCGTTTGCGACCCAAACCGTCGCCGACAGCGCCAGCTGGAGCGATGCCGTGGCCCGCAACGATGCCGCCGTGGCAGCCTTTGCCCCGCAATGGTTGGCGTTTGATCACCCGCTGTGGATTGTGTATTCCAGTGGCACTACAGGCCTACCCAAACCCATCGTGCACGGTCACGGCGGCATTGTGCTGGTGGCGCTGGCCATGAAGGGCTTGCACAACGATGTGGGTTGCAGCTATGACCCCGCCAGCTGGGGCGAGCGCTTTCACTGGTACAGCTCGACCGGCTGGGTGATGTGGAACTCTCAGGTCGCAGGCTTGCTGGGAGGCACTACCTGTGTGATTTTTGATGGCAGCCCCGGGGGCAGCAAAGACCAGCCTGACTGGGGCGTGCTGTGGCGCTTTGCTGCGCGCCATCGCGTCACCAGCTTTGGTGCGGGCGCCGCCTTTTATGCCAACTGCATGAAAGCTGACCTAGATCTGTCTGCTTGCGGTGATTTGACGCGCATCACAGGCCTGGGCAGCACTGGTTCGCCTTTGTCCCCGGATGTGCAGGCCTGGGGCACCGCGCAGTTTGCGCGGGTGGGCACCCCGGATATTTGGTGGAACAACCTGTCGGGAGGCACCGATTTTTGCGGGGCCTTCATTGGCGGCAACCGTGAATTGCCCTTGCGGGTCGGAGAGATGCAATGTCGCATGCTGGGCGCGGCGGTGGAGGCCTGGAACGACGCGGGTGTACCCGTGATCGAGGCGGTGGGTGAGTTGGTGTGCACCCAGCCTATCCCGTCCATGCCCTTGTATTTTTGGGGCGATCCAGGCAACCAGCGCTATTTGGGTAGCTACTTTGACATGTACCCCGCAGGCCATGGCCGCCAGCCCGGTGGTGGCGACGGTACGCCCGAGATGGGCGGCGTATGGCGCCATGGTGACTGGCTCAAGGTCAGCCGCGATGGCGGCTGCACCATCTATGGCCGCAGCGATGCCACCATCAACCGCCATGGCTTGCGCATGGGTACCAGCGAAATTTACAGCGCCGTCGAAGCTTTGCCTGAGGTGCTGGACAGCATGGTGGTCGATTTGGAGTATCTGGGCCGCGAGAGTTTTATGCCCATGTTTGTGGTGCTGCGTGACGGCCTGGAATTGGACGATGCCTTGCGCGCCAAGCTGGCGGCGGCCATTCGACAGGCCCTGTCACCGCGGTTTGTGCCGGACGAAATCGTTCAGGTGGCGGAGATCCCGCGCACGCTCACGGGCAAAAAGCAGGAATTGCCCATCAAGAAATTGCTGCTGGGCCAGCCGCTGGCCAAAGTGGTGAACCCAGACACCATGGCCAATCCGGGCAGCTTGGCCTGGTTTGAGGGCTATGCGCAGCAGAAAAAGGTGCGGGGTGCGGTGCCCGCCTGAAGACGGAGTGGGTGATCTGTCGCGAACAGGGTTGCATGATGCACCTTGTTGCGCAGGGCCAATGGCGCACTATTGCCTCTGGGAGCTTGCGGGGTACACTTAACGCGTTTTGAGTTCGCGCCCTTCTTTCTAACCGTACTCCTCACTATGGCCGTTGACTCGCAGGGCGTCGCCCGCTCCAGTTTTGATCTTAAAAGCGCGCAGCTGCCCGTGATGGCCGTCGCACTGCGGGACACGCAAGTCTCCGTGCTGGCCACCGACTTGGCGCAGCGCTTGGCAGACGATCCGGATTTCTTCGACAACGACCCCGTGTTGATCGATCTGCAGCATGTGCGTGACAGCACCGATGCCATTGATTTTCCCAAGCTGATCAAACTGCTCAAGCGTCACCGCACTTTGCCGGTGGCCGTGTGCAATGGCTCGGAGGAACAAATGGCCGCCGCCCATGCTGCGGGCTTGATGCCCGCACCCGATGCGCACCCGGTGCGCACCAAAGAAGTGGTGCGCGAGGTAGAGGTGGTTCGGGAGGTGGAAGTCGTGCGCGAAGTGCCTGCCCCCGCAGCCAACGCCATGATTGTGGACAAGCCCTTGCGCTCTGGCCAGCAGGTGTATGCGCGGGGCTGTGACTTGGTGGTGATGGCAGTGGTTAGCTACGGTGCAGAAGTGATTGCCGATGGCAATGTGCATATTTATGCGCCCTTGCGCGGCCGTGCCGTTGCTGGCGCACGTGGCAATACCGAAGCCCGCATCTTCAGCACCTGCATGGAGCCGCAGCTGCTGTCGATTGCCGGCAATTACCGGGCCTTGGAGGCCGATTTGCCCAAAGACATTGCGGGAAAGCCTGCCCAAGCCCGCCTGGAGGGGGAGAAGTTGGTCATTGAACCCATGCGTTTAGCATGAGTGCCTGACCCATCCGCCCTCTGCCCCCTATTTTTACAAGATGCTTCTCTAAGGAATCTCGCAAACATGGCCAAAATCGTCGTAGTGACCTCCGGTAAAGGTGGTGTTGGCAAGACCACCACCAGCGCAAGTTTTGCATCCGGCCTGGCTTTGCGCGGCCACAAGACCGCTGTGATTGACTTTGACGTCGGTCTGCGCAATCTGGATTTGATCATGGGCTGTGAGCGCCGCGTGGTGTATGACCTGATCAATGTGATTCAGGGCGAGGCCAACCTCAACCAAGCGCTGATCAAAGACAAGCAGTGTGACAACCTGTTTGTTTTGGCCGCTTCGCAGACCCGTGACAAAGATGCCCTCACGCAAGAAGGCGTGAAGAAGGTGCTGGACGATTTGTCGGCCATGGACTTTGAGTTCATCGTCTGCGACTCGCCTGCCGGCATTGAAAGTGGCGCGCTGCTGGCCATGCATTACGCCGACGAAGCGCTGGTGACGACCAACCCTGAAGTCTCCTCCGTGCGTGACTCGGACCGTATTCTGGGCATGCTCGGCTCCAAGACCGACAAGGCCATGAACGGTCACAGCGTGAAAGAGCATTTGCTGATCACGCGCTACAACCCCAATCGGGTGGAAGACGGCCAGATGCTGTCCATCCAGGACATTGAAGACATTCTGCGCATCCCATTGATCGGTGTGATTCCCGAGTCTGAAATCGTGCTGCAGGCCTCCAACCAGGGCGTGCCCGCGATTCACATGGACGAGTCTGATGTGTCTGAGGCTTACAAGGACGTGATCTCTCGCTTTCTGGGTGAAGACAAGCCTATGCGCTTTACCGAGGCCCACAAGCCCGGTTTCTTCAAACGCATCTTTGGCGGGAGGTAAGCCGATATGTCCATTATTTCCATGCTCTTGGGTGAGAAGAAAAAAACTGCGTCGGTGGCGAAAGAACGCCTGCAAATCATTCTGGCGCGCGAACGCGTCGGCGGCTCGGGCTTTCAGCCCGACTACCTGCCCGCCCTGCAGCGCGAGTTGATGGCGGTGATTTCCAAATACGTGTCCATCAACCCCGAGGACATCAAAGTACAGCTGGAGCGCCAGGAAAATCTGGAAGTGCTGGAAGTGAAGATTGAATTGCCCGACGTACCGCGTTAAGTAGCTGTCACAATCACGACAGTCCATAAAAAAACCGCAGGCCTTTTTCAAGGTGCTGCGGTTTTTTTATGGCTGAGACAGGTGCGGTTCTGGCGCGCAGAGCCCGCCGCTCGAACCAGTAAGATGCAGTTTTACGGTGAAAACAAGCTGTGTCGCTGCTGTCAACTTAGCTATGACAAGGCGCTGCAGCGGCGCATCCAGCGTGGTGGTGCGCCGCGCTTAGCGCATTTGGCCGCTGTGATAGAGCAAGGGGTTGGCATTGTCAGCGTGGCGGCAGGCCAGCACTTCACCAACCATGATCAGGTGATCGCCTTCCGGGTACTGGCTGCGTGCGCGGCATTCAAAGGTGGCCAGCGCATCGTCCAGCAAAGGCACGCCTTGCGCATTGGGTTGCCATGCCACGCCAGCAAAACGATCCACACCCCGCTGAGCGAATTGCAGTGCCAGATCTTTGTGGTGACTGGCCAGCACATGGATGGCGTAGTGGCTGGCCTGTGCAAACGCCGGAAAGCTGCCCGTGCTGCAACCCAGACTCCACAGCACCAGGGCGGGGTGGAGCGAGACCGAGTTGAAAGAGCTTACGGTCATGCCAACGGGAAGCCCTTGGGCGTCCACCGTGGTCACCACCGTCACGCCGGTGGCGAACTTGCCCATGGCACTGCGGAAGTCTCGTTCGGTGAAACTGGGCGGGCATGCTGGTGCCGCAAGAGAGGATGTAGTCACAACAACGCAAATCTAAAAGGAACGGAAATTATGCAAAGCGTCACAGAGCGATGTGTGGGTGGGGCTAATACAAGTGCATGCTATCCGCTCTGCGCACGGTCAATGGTGCAGCGCGTGTTCGCAATCAGTGCGGGCAGTCGCCTTGGATACAGCTGGCGGTGGGCTTTGTATTTTTAATAGCTTTCAGCGCTTTATTTATATAAGTTTTTCGATGAAAACTAGTTGAAAACCAAGTAAGAAAAGCACTGCTAGCTATCTAAATAGAGTGATGCCCATCACATTGCTTTTTGTAGCCTTTGATGCCAGTCAAAAAATAACAGCGAAAAGGCGTGGTTTGTTGCAAGTAAGTTGATCAATCAGTCTGTTTGAATGCACTTACTGCAGAATGACTGTTGAATGCAGTGTTTCGTACTGCAGTCTTCCCCCTTAACGACTCCAAAGGATGTTGACCGTGAAGAAGACTTTGATGACCCTGGCCGTACTGGCCGCTGGTGTGGTGGCCACCCCAGCCATGGCTGCCGATTGCGCGCTCACGATTGAGGGCAATGACCAGATGCAGTTCAACATCAAAAATGTGGAAGTGCCCAAGGCCTGCACCAAATACACCGTCACCCTCAAGCACACGGGCAAGATGCCCAAGTCCTCCATGGGCCACAACATTGTGCTGACCAGCACGGCAGATGCGAATGCCGCCGCCGCCGACGGCATGAAAGCCGGTGCTGCCGCCGAATACGTCAAACCCGGCGATGCGCGCGTGATTGCGTTCTCCAAAGTGATTGGCGGCGGTGAAACGACGACGTTTGATATTGATGTCACCAAGCTCAAGGCTGGCACGGAGTACACCTACTTTTGCTCGTTCCCGGGGCACTCCTTCATCATGCGTGGCGTACTTAAGCTCGGCAGCTAAATCGCTGTTGCTGTAATGCCAAGCCTTGTGCACAAGTGGATGCACAAGGCTTTTTTCATGTCCCCTGCATGCTCCACAATGGCACAAAAATCAGACGGACCCGTTCCCCATGCTGCACTACCACACCCTGCCTGTTACGGCCTTTCAACAAAATTGCTCCTTCGTCTGGTGCGACCAGACCAACGATGCAGCGGTGATTGACCCGGGTGGCGATCTGGAAGCGATCGAGTGGGAGATTGAGCGCTTGGGCGTGAACCTCAAAGCCATCTGGCTGACGCATGGTCACATCGACCACGCTGGCGCGGTGGCGGAGATGGCAGCCAAAATGCCGCTGGATATTGTGGGCCCGCACGAAGGTGACCGTTTTTGGATTGAAGGCCTGCCCCAGCAGAGCGCCATGTTTGGCTTTCCCCCCGCGCAATCGTTTGAGCCCACGCGCTGGCTAAACGATGGCGATACGGTGCAGGTGGGGCAGGAGACACTGCATGTGCGCCACACCCCGGGTCACACCCCCGGGCATGTGGTGTTCCATGCGCCCCAGATTGACCGCTGTTTTGTGGGTGACGTACTGTTTGCCGGCAGCATTGGGCGCACCGATTTCCCCCAGGGCAACCACCAGCATTTGATTGACTCCATCGTTCAGCGTCTGTGGCCCATGGGTGACCAAACCGTCTTTATTCCCGGCCATGGCCCCGAAAGCAGTTTTGGGCGCGAGCGCAAGACCAACCCGTATGTGGGCAATACCTGAGAAGCGTTTTCAGTTCGCAGCGCTAGCTCCCTACGGGTGAGTGCGGGAAGGGTAAGGTTGCTCAAACACTGAAAAGGGCTTTTCAGTGTTTGAGCGCATCAGCTTTCATGGTTATCCAGCTGCCATGAAGCCGTGTGCCGATGCGTTGGAGCGCCGCGAAGCCGAGCAGCCCAAAGGATTGGGTGTTTATCGGCCATTGAACGTTGCAGGAAAGACGCTTGCACTTAACGTGGTTTGCGTGCTGCTTGGTACAGGGCTTCTACACGCGGGACGTTGCGCTCTAACTCGCGGATGCGCTCTGGCCCACTGGGGTGGGTAGAGAGAAACGCCAAACCATTGGCACCACTGCCGGTAGCATTGCCCATTTTTTGCCACAGCGTGACCGAGGCCTTGGGGTTGTAGCCTGCGCGAGCGGCAATCTCCAGGCCCACCAAATCGGCGTCACTTTCATCGTTGCGGCTAAAGCGCAGGCTCAGCAATTGGCCACCCAGGCGTGCAGCGTAGTTGCCCATGTCGCCCAGTCCCAGCAGCTGTGCGCCCAGTGAAATGCCGATGCTGGTGGCCGAGTTTTTGGCCAGCTGCTCGCGCGAGTGTTCACGCAGCGCATGGGCCATTTCGTGGCCCATGATCATGGCAATTTCATCATCCGTCAGCTTGAGCTTGTCGATGATGCCGGTGAAGAACGCGATTTTTCCCCCGGGCATGCAGAACGCATTCACGTCATCGCTGCGAATCAGCGCCACGGCCCAGTTCCATTGCCGTGCACGCTCGTTCCATGCGTAGGTATGGGGGATGAGGGCGCTGGCAATGCGCTGCAAACGCTGGCTTTGCGCATTGCTGGAGGCGACCAGCACGCCCTTGGTTTTGGCCTGCTGCAGCAACTCGGCATATTGCTGCTCGGCTGCTTTCTCCAGGTCTTCTGCAGGAATCAGGTGGCGCAGGCGAGAGGCTTCACCCACTTCGACCTGTGCCCAGGCGGGCATGGCTGCCGCAGTGGCAGCAATGCCGCCCAGCTTTAAAAAAGCGCGGCGTGCTTGCCACAGGCTGTGTGTGGCGGAACCGCAAGCGCATGCCGCGTCGTTTTCGATACAGGGTGTAGGGGACTGTGTGGGCAAAGGGCGCATAAAAGACTCCATCTTCAATGCGCCACAGTGTAGAAGCGCGGCAGGGGCTATCTGTGTCGGTTTTGTCGCATTTCGCTGTGCACCACCAGCCATAGGCCTAGCAGCACCAAAGCCAGTCCGCCCAAGGCCAGCCAGCTGGGTGATTCACCCACCACCACAATCGACAGCACAAAGGCTGTGATGGGCTCAAACTTGCTGAGCGCCACGCTGGTGGCAGCGGAGATGGTGCGCAAGCCCGTGGAAAACAGCAGATAAGCCACGCCAGTGGCCACTACGCCCAGATACCCCACCACGGCCCAGCCCTGGGCATTGAAGTCTGGGGTGCCACCGAACAGGGCGGCAACCGGCAAAGAAATCAGGCCTGCGCTGCAGAACACCCAGGCATTGACGCGTGTCACGCTGGACTGCATGAGCAGAGGTTGGCTGAGGATGGCGTAGGCCCCATAAGAAAGCCCGGCTAGCAGGCACAGCGCCAGGCCGATGAGCGAGCCGTGCATGGCCCCGGCCTTGCCCAGCGTCATCACAAAGCCACCGGCTACACCAATGGCCGTGCCTGTCCACCACAGTTTGCTGGGCCAGCGGCGCAGAATGACCGCTTGCAGCAAGCCTGCCCATACCGGGCTGGAGCCAATCGCCACCGCCGTACCCAAGCCAATACCGGTGTATTGCAGGCCCGCAAAAAAAGCCAAGTTGTATGTCACCATGCACAGGGCGCACAGCAGCATGCGTGACCAGTTCAGCGGTGCTTGACGGGCGTCAGTGCGGCCGCGCAGACAACGGCTTAACAGCACAAAGAACGCGCCTGCCATCACCAAGCGCAAGGCGCCCACCCACAGCGGTGACATATCGGCCGGTGCAAAACTCTGGGCGGTGCCCGTGGTGCCCCAGAGCATGGCCGCAGACAGAACAAGCACGACACCGTGCAGGGATAAAGGCGAAGAAGACATGGCTGTGATGTTGCCTGCAGCGCGGGGAGTAAATGTCGAGCAACGCGCATTCTGCGCGCGGCGTTACTGCTTACGCAGTGCGCGTGCGCCGGTGCTGCGGTCACGCCGCAGCGCATAGGCCAGCGCGCTGGCAGTGGCATAGCCGCAGACGGCGGCACACGCCTCCAAGCTGCGCCCACGTGCCAATTGGCGTTCTGCCTCATCCAGCCGCAGGTTGCGCAGCCATTGCTGGGGGGTGGCGCTGGTCAGTTCTTGCCAGCGCGCATGAAACCGTTGCGGGCTCAGGTGGGTGAGCGCGGCCATGCGTGCCGTGGGCCATGCAGCATGCAACTGGGCACGTACCTGCTGCTCCACGGCTTGCACATTCACACTGCGGCGCGTCAGCAAATGCGGCGACTGCAGCAGCAATTGCAGCCGTGTTTCTGCAGGCAGCTGGTGCGGCAAGACGCGCGCTGCTGCGGGCACTTGAAAGCGCCGGATTTTGTCGAGTGCCGGGTAGGCTTGGGCTGAGACATCCAGCACCAGCATCTGGGTATCAGGCGGTGCCAGATAGCCGTGTTTGCAGCCAGCTGGAATGAGCAATCCACAGGCGGTGTCAACAAACGTGGCATGGCCATCCACCTCCAGTTCCATGCGGCCTGCCAGTGCATACAGCATCTGGGTGTGGCCCTGGTGCACGTGCGCAGCATGTTCGCCGCAATAGTGGCGAATGCTGCAATCAACGGTAACAGGCAGGCGGTGGCTGGGCATGGTGAGCCGACATGGTAGCTGGGCTGGTGATAATGGGACAACGCTTTTTGCACAGCACCATGTCCGACGCTCCATCTCCTGAAACTCCCGCCACGCCTCCCGCCCGCCGTTCCTGGGCGGCCACCATCAAGGTGTACGCTGAACCGGCCAGCCTGCGCATGCTGGCTTTGGGGTTTTCGGCCGGGTTGCCCTTACTTCTGGTGCTCGGAACGCTCTCATTTTGGCTGCGAGAAGCAGGTATCAATCGCACCACGATTGGTTACCTGAGCTGGGTGGCGCTGGCGTATGCCTTCAAGTGGGTCTGGTCGCCGCTGGTCGAGCGCATGCCGTTGCCGCTGCTGACGCGGGCTTTGGGCCGCCGGCGCAGCTGGTTGCTGTTGTCGCAGGCCATGATCATGGCGGGGCTGGTGGGCATGGCGTTCAGCGACCCGCTGCGTGCCCTCGACCCCATCGTGTGGTGCGCGCTGGCCGTGGCCTTTGGGTCTGCCACGCAGGACATTGCGCTGGACGCTTTCCGTATCGAATCGGCAGACAGCGAACGGCAGGCCGCGCTGGCCGCCACCTACCAGACGGGCTACCGGCTGGCCATGATCTGGGCCGGCGCGGGTGCGCTGTGGGTGGCTGCCAGAGCACAAGGTGATGTCACAGGCTATGTGCAAGGGGCGTGGCAAATTGCGTATTTGGTGATGGCCGCCAGCATGCTGGTCGGTGTGGCAACGGTGCTGTGCTCCAAAGAACCCAATCCTAAGCCGCTGGTGCCAGCCAAAAACATCGGTGAATGGCTGCAGGTGGCACTGGTGGCGCCGTTTGCCGACTTTATCCAGCGCTACCGCTGGCAGGCCGCGCTGGTGCTGGCGCTGATTGCGGTGTACCGCATCAGCGATGTGGTGATGGGCATCATGGCCAACCCGTTTTATGTGGACATGGGTTTCAGCAAAGACGAAGTGGCGGCGGTGACCAAAGTCTTCGGCGTCATCATGACGCTGCTGGGTGCATTCATTGGTGGCGTGATGGCCATGCGCTGGGGAGTGATGCGCGTGCTCATGCTGGGTGCCATTTTGTCAGCGGCCAGCAATTTGCTGTTTGCCTGGCTGGCCACGCGTGGCCACGATGTGACGGGGCTGACCTTGGTGGTCAGTGCCGACAATTTGGCCGGCGGAATTGCGTCTGCGGCCTTCATCGCCTATCTGTCCAGCCTGACCAATGTGCAGTACTCGGCCACACAGTACGCGCTGTTCAGCTCCATGATGCTGCTGGCCCCGAAATGGCTGGCAGGCTTTTCGGGCCAGTTTGTGGATGCCTATGGCTACGAACACTTTTTTGTCGCCACCGCGTGTTTGGGACTTCCCGTATTGATTCTGGTGGCTTTGGCATCCAAGGTCAAAATAGGTGCTGACCGTTGATGGATAAGGGCGGGTAGCTATATCTCTGGATATTGCGTGCGGTCTTGCGCACGATTTACCTGTGCTTTACGCAACAGACAAACAGCGCGCCTACACTGCAGGCTATGAGCACACATACCCTGTTGATGATTGAAGACGATGTGCGCCTGGCCGATATGGTCAGCGACTATCTGGGGCAAAACAGTTTGTCCGTCGTGCACTGCGCCGATGCGGCCAGTGGCTTGGCCAAGCTGCAGGGTGGTGCCGGCGGCTTGCCGGATTTGCTGATTCTGGACTTGATGCTGCCCGACATGGATGGGCTGGAAGTCTGCCGCCGCCTGCGCGCCATGCCGGGGCCGGTGGCCAAGGTGCCTGTGCTGATGCTCACCGCCAAGGGCGATCCCATGGACCGCGTAATTGGTCTGGAGCTGGGCGCCGATGACTACTTGCCCAAGCCTTTTGAGCCGCGCGAATTGCTGGCCCGCATTCGCGCTATCTTGCGCCGCCGTGGTGACGATTTCACGCCCGCTGCGGCCCAAGCAGCTGCCAATGTGCTGCGCTTTGGTTCACTCGAAATTGACCGCGATGCGCGCACTGTCAGCGTGGCGGGCCAAGGGGCGGAGTTGACCAGCTACCAGTTCGATTTGTTGGTGGCGCTGGCTGAACGCGCAGGCCGCGTGCTGACGCGTGACCAGATCATGGAGGCCGTGCGCGGGCGCGAGCTGGAGGCCTTTGACCGTTCGATTGATGTGCACATGGGCCGCATCCGTGCGGCCATTGAGGTGGACCCCAAAGCCCCCAAGCGCATTCTGACGGTGCGTGGCGTGGGCTATGTGTTTGCCAAGCAGCAGGATTGAGCGCGCATGTTCAAGGTATTTTCACAGCGCTTGTATCTGCGCATCTGGCTGGCCGTGGTGGGCGGCGTTGCCGTACTGACGTTGCTGGTAGGTTGGGCGTGGCAAATGGCCGCCGAGCAAAACGCCCAAAACCAGACAGCCCCATCGCAGCGCGAGCTGGTCATGACCGATGCGCAGGGCAATGTCATGGTGCAGGGGCGTGCATCGCGGGTGTACAGCCCGAAGGACGAGCTGGTGTTTGAGATCGACACCGCCGAGGGCGAAAGCCTGCAGCTGTCGATGGGGGCTCGCAATCCACACAACAGCCGTCCACCACCGGGCGGGCACGCAGCGTTTTGGCTGCGCCCACCGTTTGGATTCTTGTGGCTGCTGGGCATGATCGGCGTGGTGGTGATCGTGGGGGTGTTTCCCATCATTCGCCGCTTGCTCAAGCGCTTGGAAAACCTGCAACGCGGTGTACAGCGCTTTGGCGAAGGAGACCTGTCGGTGCGTGTGGCCACCGAAGGGCAGGATGAGGTCGCAGATCTGGCGCGCCAGTTCAACGCTGCGGCCAGCCGCGTGCAGGAGCTGGTGCAGTCGCACAAGGCCTTGCTGGCGAACGCCTCGCACGAGTTGCGCTCCCCGCTGGCCCGCATTCGCATGGGCCTGGAGCTGATGGGCGGTGATGCTTCTGTGTCGACGGCCAAGACCGAGATTCAGCGCAACATCAACGAGCTCGACCAATTGGTCGATGAAATTCTGCTGGCCAGCCGGCTGGATTCCCCGGACGTAGACATTGGCAACACCGAATCCATGGACCTGATCGGTCTGGCAGCCGAAGAATGCGCACGCGTGGATGCGGAGCTGGTGCTGCAGTCGGTGGATGCGCTGGAAGTGCAGGCGATTGCCAAACTGTTGCGCCGCGCCGTGCGTAACCTGCTGGAAAACGCCCGCCGCTACAGCCAGGGCGAAGTGACGTTGACGCTCAGCCAGGAAGGCGATACCGCTGTGGTGCGTGTGGAAGACCACGGCCCGGGCGTACCTGTTGCGCAGCGCGAGCGGATTTTTGAGAAATTTTACCGCCTGCCGGGTGCCAGCGAGCGCTCGGGTGGAGTGGGCCTGGGGCTGGCCTTGGTACGCAGCATTGCCTTGCACCATGGTGGCAGCGTGTGCTGCAAAGACCGCAGTGATGGCCAGCAGGGCGCTTGCTTTGAGTTGCGACTGCCCCAAGCGGAATCCGCACCCCCACGGCTTAAGGCATAAAGCGCGGCGGAACGACCGCTGCTGGGCAGCTTGGGCGAGAGAGCTTTCAGTCCATGAAAAAAGCCGGAGATAACTCCGGCTTTTTTTATAGGCGTGCCGTGGCTTAGCGCACCAGCATCACGGGTACCGTGCAGTTTGCCAGTACCTTGGTCGATACCGAACCCATCACCAGCTTGCCCAGCGAACCGTGGCCGTGGGTGCCCATGATGATCAGGTCAAACTTTTCGTCTTCTGCAATCTGGGCAATCACTTCACCGGCAGGGCCGATTTCGCCACGGCGCGCAGGCGTGATACCGCTTTGGCCCAGAAACTTGGTCACAGGGTCGAGCACCTTGGTGGCTTCTTCGGCGTAGTACTCGTCCACCATCTCTTTGCTCAGTGCGGCGCGCGCACGGGGAGGCAGGGCAGATTGCACAGTGAGTGCCGTGTAGTCATGACGACCTGCAGCCACCAGCTCTTCGTGGGCCGCCAGATAGGCCAGCATTTTTTTGGTGAAGGGGCTACCGTCAACAGCAAGCAGGATTTTCATGTGTCATCTCCAAATTGGTAAGTTCAAGGTTAAACAATGGGGCGCATGTTGTCTTGACTTGCGTCATGTTTTTGAAGCGCGGCAGCGTGAAAACATTCAAATCATAAAGTGATGCAGGCGTTGGGCTGGAAATGCCCCTGCTCGCCTTTGCGGGCATAACCTAAGGGGTTGGCCACCACACGGCAGTGCCAAGCGCTGCCGTCGGCGCGCAACCCTTGCGCCGCATAGTCGCTGGGCGCATGCAGATGGCCGTGCAGCCACAAGTCAGCGTAGGGCAGCAAATCGTCCAGCGCATTGCAAAAACCAGCGGTGCCGGGCACCAGTCCGTAGCGTGGGTCGCGGCTTTGCAGACTGGGGGCAAAGTGCGTCACGGCCACGGTTTTTCCAACAAACGGCTGTTGCAAGGCGTGTCGTAACCAGTCCTGACAGACCAAGGCCTGGGCGCGCATGGGTTCGGCCAAAAACGGCTGTCCTTCGCGCGTTCCGCCGGTCTTACGCAGGTAGAAGTTGGCGGCACGAAAAGATTTGTCGCGCAGCTTGAGCAGGCGAGCCATGTCTCCGGCTTGCACGTGCTCATCCAGCAGGGCGATGGCGTCGTAGTCGGTCCACAACGTGGTGCCGACAAAGCGTACGCCTTGCAGCACCAGGCTTTCACGCTCCAGCCAGATGATGCCCAGCGCATCACAAACGCGGCGCAAGCGATCGTGGGCCATATCCCAGTCCTGCATGTCGTACTCATGGTTGCCCGGGACAAAGATCACGGGGCAAGGCCATGCGGAAAATTGCGGCAGGGGAGAGAAACGCTCCAGCCCAAAGTATTCCTCCTGCAGCAAACCGCCTTCTTGGTAGGAGCCGATATCGCCCGCCAGCACCAAGACATCGGCACCGGGGGCCGGCGTGGGCTGGAAGTGGGGGTGGGCTTCGAGATGCAGGTCGGAGAGCAGTTGTAAGTTCATAGCGCGAGAAGGCATACAGCGAATGCATTCTGCTGCATGCAGACCTTGAATGCAGCCTTGCCAGCATGGCGCACCAGTCTTTGCTGCGTGCACACTAGCTTTTCAGGCCTGGCAGTGGTGCATACAGGGGCACGGTGATGTACCGGGCACAAGGCGTGGCTGGTTCAGCGCGCCGATGCAGTCTTCACTGGCTGAACGCCTTGAGCGTGGCGCGGTTCAAAGCTTGCAGCAGCCATTCATAAGCGGCCTGGTTGGGGCCGCGTTTATGCCACAGGGCATCTACATGCACGGCTTGCACTTCCAGTGGCAGGGGGTGTATTTGCAACTGGTGCTGGATGCCGGTGATGGGCACAAAGTGCCGGGGCAAGACGGTGACCAAGTCTGACTGAGTGACAACGCGTGCGGCGGTGGCGTACTGGTTGACGGTCAGCACAATGTGCCGCTCACGGCCCAGTGCGGCCAGGGCCTCATCGATGAAGCCATAGGCTCGGCCTGAAAAGCTCACCAGCAGGTGCCGTGCCGCGCAATAGTGCTCCAGCGTGAGCGGCATCAAGGCCAGTGGGTGGTTTTTGCGCATCACCGCCACATATTCGCCGTCGTACAGCCGGCGGTGCTCGTGGGGCACCAAGGCGCCGGATTGGGCACGGGCCGTCAGGTCGGCCAGCACGGCGGGGAAGTGGCCCACGGCCATGTCGGCGCTTTCTGCGTCCAGCAGGCTGCGTGGGTCGCGCGTGGTCAGCGGCACGATGCGGATGGAGATGTGCGGGGCTTCGCGCTCCAGTATGGGCACCAGATTGGGCACCAGCGTGCCAGCGGTGGCATCGGCCATGGCCAAGATCAAGGTGGTGCTGGCCGTGGTGGGGTCGAAGTGGGCGGGCGCCAGGCTGTGCTGCAGGTTGCCCAGCGCGTCCCGCACGATGGGCCACAGCGCCATGGCGCGTGGGGTGGGCTGCACGCCGTGGCCTTGGCGCACCAAGAGTTCATCCCCCAGCGCATCGCGCAAGCGGCGCATGGCGTTGCTGACAGCAGGCTGAGTGAGTGCTAACTTGTCTGCGGCACGTGTCAGGCTGCCTTCAGCCATGACGGCGTCAAAGACACGCAATAAGTTCAAATCCAGCGCACGAAAGTCTTGGGGGCTCATGCGGCTGTATTTAATCATCACTGCTGTGAATGATTGGAATTCAAAATATAAATTTGAAAGGTTTTAGGGATAACCCTAGTATTGCGCCATCGCATCCGCAAACGGCCACAAGCAACGCTGCGGAAATGCACTGCCAAGGCTCCCTATCATGACCACCTCTACCGCCACTTACCCTGTTCGTCCCGCTCCCCGTGCCCTGTTCCCCTGGCTGGCTTCGATTGTCGCCAAGCAATGGAAGGCATGGCAGGCCGCGCGCCGTGCGGTACGCGCTGATGAGCTGACATGGAACATGGCGCTGCAAGATGCCCGCGTGATGGCCGATCTGTCGCGTGCCATGTCGGCGGCAGCCAAGCGCTAAGTTTTTCAGGGGCACCAGTCCCCGTCGCCCTATCCAAAGCCGCTGCCATGACAGCGGCTTTTTGCTGGAAGCAATATTTGCGTTCCACACGCTATCTTGGCTACGGCGTGGCTGGGACTGGCCGTAGCGGGTTTACTGATCTCTGAAGTCGTGCTGCGTCTTTAGCCCTACCTGCGGTGGTGACAGTGGCGTGGTTGGAGTGAATAAAAAAAGGAGCTTGCAGTGCAAGCTCCTTGTATATTTGCGCATGGTTTGTATTTGAATGGTTTCAAATACAAACGCTGCTAGCTATGGTTTTAAGCAGCCAGTCGGGCTTCCAGTTGCGCTTTGGTGTCCAGCAGGGCCTGGGGCATGCCGCTGGCCAGTTGCTCAAAGTGTGCTGCGTGCAGCTGCATCTCTTGCGCCCAGGCGTCTTTGTCGATGCCGGTGACAGTGGCGAACTGCTCGGCGCTGAAGTGCATGCCTGTCCAGTTGATTTCGCCGTACTGCGGAGCCACGCCAAAGGCGGTGTCCTGGCCTTGTACCTGGCCTTCGATGCGGTCAATCATCCACTTCAGAACGCGCATGTTCTCACCGTAGCCGGGCCAGACAAACTTGCCGTCGGCATCTTTGCGGAACCAGTTGGTGGTGAAAATCTTGGGCAATGTAGCGCCGGTGGCCGCCACCTTGCTGCCCAGATCCAGCCAGTGCTGGAAGTAGTGGCTCATGTTGTAGCCGGCAAATGGCAGCATCGCGAACGGATCACGGCGCACCACGCCTTGTGCGCCAAAGGCGGCGGCGGTGGTTTCCGAACCCATGGTGGCGGCCATGTACACGCCTTCGTTCCAGTCACGCGCTTCGGTCACCAAAGGCACGGTGGTGGAGCGGCGGCCACCGAAGATGAACGCGTCAATCTTCACGCCAGCCGGGTCGTCCCAGGCTTCGTCCAGCGCAGGGTTGTTGATGGCGGCCACGGTAAAGCGGGCGTTGGGGTGGGCAGCCTTGGCGCCGGTTTCCTTGGCGATGGCGGGCGTCCAGTCACGGCCTTGCCAGTCGATCAGGTGCTCGGGCACAAAGCCGGTGTCCTTTTCCATGCCTTCCCACCACACGTCGCCGTCGTCGGTCAGGGCCACGTTGGTGAAGATCACGTTCTCGTTCAGGCTCTTCATGCAGTTGGGGTTGGTCAGCATGTTGGTGCCAGGAGCCACGCCAAAGTAACCTGCTTCGGGATTGATAGCGCGCAGGCTGCCGTCGGCCTGGGGTTTGATCCAGGCGATGTCGTCGCCAATGGTGGTGACCTTCCAGCCGTCAAAGCCTGCAGGGGGCACCAGCATCGAGAAGTTGGTCTTGCCGCAGGCTGATGGGAAAGCCGCTGCCACGTGGTACTTTTTGCCAGCCGGGTTGCTCACGCCGAGGATGAGCATGTGCTCGGCCAGCCAGCCCTGGTCGCGGCCCATGGTGGAGGCGATGCGCAGCGCAAAGCACTTCTTGCCCAGCAGCGCGTTGCCGCCGTAGCCCGAGCCATACGACCAGATTTCGCGCGTTTCGGGGTAATGCACGATGTACTTGGTCGTGGGGTTGCATGGCCAGCTGGTGGTGTCTTTTTGGCCTTCAGCCAAGGGTGCGCCCACGGTGTGCACGCAGGGCACAAAGTCGCCATCGGTGCCAATCACGTCGTACACGGCCTTGCCCATGCGCGTCATGATTTGCATGTTGACGGCCACATAGGCGCTGTCAGACAGCTCAATGCCAATGTGTGCAATCGGCGAGCCCAGGGGGCCCATGGAAAACGGCACCACATACATGGTGCGGCCAGCCATGCAGCCGTCGAACAAGGGGTTCAGCGTGGCGCGCATTTCTGCGGGCGCTTTCCAGTTGTTGGTGGGGCCGGCGTTTTCTTCTTTGTCGCAGCAGATGAAGGTGCGGTCTTCTACGCGGGCCACGTCCGATGGGTCGGAGCAGGCCAAAAAGCTGTTGGCGCGCTTGGCAGGGTTGAGCTTTTTGAAAGTGCCGGCATCCACCAGCTGTTGGCACAGTGCGTCGTACTCGGCTTGCGAGCCATCGCACCAGTGCACTTTGGCGGGCTTGCACAAGGCCACCATTTCGCTGACCCAGGCAATCAGCTTGGGGTTTTTCACATAGTCAGGGGCCTGCACTTGCAGAGCCTTGGGCGCGGCTGCGTTCATCGTTGTCTCCGGGATAGTAAAAAGCGGTGATGACAGCCCCCGCACGGAGGTTCTCAGCACCGTTTTTTCTGCTTTTTACACTGGCTTGGATGCCATTTTTTTCGGCAGCAGGCGGCCATTCTAGGCAGGCGTCATAAAAAAGCCATCCATGAACCCTTAAAAACTATGCATTTGGTGCATTACTTTATGCGCGTCAATGACGGTGCATGGCACCACCACGGGGATGTGGTTAGGCACAAGGCTGGCGAGTGGTATCGCCCGCACAATGTGCACAGTGAAAGGTTTAGCCATGTCTCAACAACAATTTTTGGAAGTTTTGCTGCACACGCTGGGCACAGATGCGGTGCTGGTGGGGGATGACGTGCAAGCGCGTTACCACACAGACTGGAGCGGCACACCCCCTGTGGCGCCTTTGGCTTTGGTGCGTCCACGCAACGCAGAAGAAGTCAGCGCCACCCTGCGCCTGTGCCATGCGCACCGCATCCCTGTCGTTCCCCAGGGCGGCCTGACGGGCTTGGCCGGTGGCGCCGTGCCCGTGCAAGGGTGTGTGGCCATCTCCATGGAGCGCATGAGCGCCATCGAAGACACCAATGCCCGCTCGGCCGTGATGAGGGTGCAAGCCGGGGCCACGCTGCAAGCCGTGCAAGAGGCCGCCGTGCAAGCCGGGCTGGTGTTTGGCGTGGATTTGGGGGCGCGCGGTAGCTGCCAGATTGGCGGCAATGTGGCCACCAATGCAGGTGGCAACGGTGTTTTGCAGCACGGCATGATGCGTGAGCAGGTGCTGGGCCTGGAGGTGGTGCTGGCGGACGGCACGGTGCTGCCCATGCTGCGGCCCATGATCAAAAACAACACCGGCTACGACCTCAAGCAGTTTTTCATTGGCTCGGAAGGCACGCTGGGCGTGATTACCCGCGTGCTGCTGCGCCTGCGCCCTCAGCCGCAGGCCAAGGCCACGGCTTTGGTGGCCATGGCCAGCTTTGATGCCGCGCTGGCCGTGCTGCAACGCATGCAACAGCGTTTTGGCAACAGCGTGGCCGCGTTTGAGCTGATGTGGGACAGTTTTGTGCAGGCATCGGTGCAATGGCAGCACTTGCAGCCACCGTTTGCTGAGCGCCACCCTTTCCTGGCTCTGATCGATGTCGATGGCAAAGACGAGGCCAGCCTGCGCTATGCCGTGGAAGAAGCCTTGGGCGCAGCCATGGAAACTGGTGAGGTGCTGGACGCCGTGCTGGCCCAGTCGCAAAGTCAGGCCAAGTCGCTGTGGAAACTGCGCGAGGCCCCGGCAGAACTCAACACCCACATGCACCCGCCCATCAACTTTGATGTGAGCCTGCCACAGGCTGACATTGGCAAGTTTGCAGAGGCCATTCAAGCGGCGTTGGATGTGCGCTGGCCCGGTCACTTCACGCTGTTCTTTGGCCACGTGGGCGACGGCAACCTGCATGTCTCCACCGATGGCGCCACGGTAAATGGCGAGTGCGAGGCCATGGAAGACTTGCTCTACCAAGTGGTGGGCGAGTTTCAGGGTTCGGTGTCTGCCGAGCACGGCATTGGACTGCACAAAAAACCGTATCTGGCCTTGAGTCGCACCCCACAAGAGCTGGCCGCCATGCGCGCCATCAAGGCCGCGTGGGACCCGATGGGTATTCTTAACCCTGGAAAAGTGCTGTAACGCACGGTACCAAAGGCGTGCCATAGCGCGCCTTTGGTTTTGAAATTGGTATTTTTGATAGCTATCTGTGTATGACCCAAGCCCCTTTGCCCTTTGTTTTCCACCAAGGCACTGTGCCCTTGCTGATTTCCATGCCGCATGCAGGCACGCATGTGCCACCGCAGATTGCGGACAGCCTGACCGACGAAGCCCGCCAGGTGCCCGATACCGACTGGCACATGCCGTTGCTGTACGACTTTGCCAAGGCCATGGGCGCCTCCATCCTGGTGGCTACACACTCGCGTTATGTGGTGGATTTGAACCGCCCACCCAATGGCGAAAGCCTGTACCCGGGCCAAAGCGTGACGGGCCTGTGCCCGGTCGATACCTTTGCCGATACGCCGCTGTACGCCGATGCGCGCCCAGAAGTGGACGCAGCCGAAGTCGCCCGCCGCCGCGATGCCTACTGGCAGCCCTACCATGCCCAGCTGCGCGCTGAGCTGGATCGCCTGCAGGCCACGCATGGCCGTGCGGTGCTGTGGGATGCGCATTCCATCCGCTCCGTGCTGCCACGCTTTTTTGAGGGCAAGCTGCCCGACCTGAATCTGGGTACGGCGAACGGCGCCAGCTGCGACGCTGTGCTGGCGCAACAGCTGTTGCAGATTGCGCAAAGCGCGGAAGGCCACACCGCGGTGCTCAATGGACGCTTCAAGGGCGGCTACATCACGCGCCACTACGGCGAGCCTGCGCGCAACATCCACGCCGTGCAGCTGGAGATGACGCAGTGCAGCTACATGCAAGAAGCGCTGCCGTTTAATTACCTGCCCGAGCGTGCGGTACGCATTCAGCCCACGCTGCAGCGCATGTTGCAAGCCGCACTGGACTTTGCCAAGGCATGAGCCTGCCACTGTTCGACACTCCCGCCTTGCCACCGCACACCTTGGATGATGGCGCGGTGCTGCTGCGTGGCTGGGCTGCCGCGCAGGACGATGCGTGGGTGGCTGCTGTGCGCAGTGTGGCTGCGCAGGCCGCGTTTCGCACCATGGTGCGCCCCGGCGGCGCAGCCTTGTCGGTGGCCATGACCAATTGCGGCGACTGGGGCTGGGTGTCGGATGTTCAGCGGTACAGCTACAGCAGCACCGATCCACGCACAGGCTTGCCGTGGCCGGCCATGCCCGCTTTCCTGTTTGAGCAGGCCGTGGCGGCTGCGCAGGCGGCAGGCTATGGCGGCTACGCCCCGGATGCCTGTCTGGTGAATCGCTACCAGCCCGGTGCCAAACTGACGCTGCACCGCGATGAAGATGAGATGGACTGGAGCGCGCCCATCGTCTCTGTCTCGCTGGGTTTACCGTGCACCTTTCTGTGGGGCGGCCTGACACGCCAGTCACCCGTGCGCCGCCTGCCTTTGACACACGGCGATGTCCTGGTATGGGGCGGCGCCACGCGCATGGCCTATCACGGCGTCAATCCGCTCAAGGATGGCCGGCACCACCTGCTGGGGGCGGAGCGCTGGAATCTGACCTTTCGCATGGCCAAGCGCTACTACCACGGTGCTGCGGCCCCCGCTGCTGCGCACTGAGGCCTTCGCGCATGGAATGCGCCCAAGCCCGACAGGGCGGAGATGGCAAACCTACAATCGGAGGCTATGAGCCTGCCCCACTACACCCGTGCCCAAGAGCTGCCTGCCCTGCTGCAGCAACGTATTGCTATTTTGGATGGTGCCATGGGCACCATGATTCAACGCTTCAAACTGGGTGAAGCCCAGTACCGGGGCGAAGGCTACGCAGGCGCAGATGGCGCAGGCAACCGCTTTACCGACTTTGCCCACGACGTGAAGGGCAACAACGAGTTGTTGTCCATCACCCGCCCGGACGTGATTCGGGACATCCACGAAAAGTACCTGGCTGCCGGTGCTGACCTGATCGAGACCAACACTTTTGGTGCGACCACCGTGGCCCAAGAGGACTACCACATGGCCGATCTGGCGCGCGAGATGAACCTCAAGAGTGCCCAGCTGGCCCGTGCTGCCTGCGACAAGTACAGCGTGAATGGCCGCAAGTGCTATGTGGCCGGGGCACTGGGACCCACGCCCAAGACCGCATCGATCAGCCCCGATGTGAACGACCCCGGCGCACGCAATGTGAGCTTTGAAACCCTGCGCCAGGCCTACTTTGAGCAGACCGTGGATTTGATCAATGGCGGTGCGGACGTGATTTTGGTGGAAACCATTTTCGACACGCTCAACGCCAAGGCCGCGCTGTTTGCCGTGGAAGAAGCGTTTGAAGCCACGGGCGAAGTGCTGCCCATCATGATCAGTGGCACGGTGACCGATGCCTCGGGCCGCATCTTGTCGGGGCAGACCGTGACGGCCTTCTGGCACAGCGTGCGCCACAGCAACCCCCTGTCGGTGGGCCTGAACTGCGCACTGGGTGCCACCTTGATGCGCCCCTACATCCAGGAGCTGGCCAAGGCCGCACCTGACACCTTCATCAGCTGCTACCCCAACGCAGGCTTGCCCAACCCCATGAGCGACACCGGCTTTGACGAAACGCCGGATGTCACCAGCCGCCTGGTGCATGAGTTTGCGGCCGAAGGGCTGGTCAATATTGTGGGTGGTTGCTGCGGCACCACGCCCGATCACATTGGCGCGATTGCCAAGGCTGTGTCGGCCGACAAGGGTCGCAAGCTGTTTTATCCCGCTGAAGCTTGATTGCAAGCCAAATTGGCCGCTAGCGCTTATGAGGTAAGCGCTGATAGCTATCTTTAAAGCGCCTTGTGCATGCGCACCAGGCGTTTTTTATATGCCTGATGCCAAGGCAAACGCCATAAAAAAAGCCCTGCAAAGCAGGGCTGTAAAGTGCCACTCAGGAAAACAAAAGGCTAGACCTGCACGTGGGACACGCTCAGGTCTCCGCGCTGGATGGAAAGGGCGCTGCGCATCACACCAGTTCCGCCTGCGCTTCAATGCGGGGATAGAACTCCAGGTTTTCGCGCTGCATGCGTGTGTGCAGGCGGCGCAGCACGTCGTTGGCATCGGCCCGGAAACCCTCCGCATCGTCGCGCAGGTTTTGTGCCGTATTCCAGCGGCGCACAAACGCGTCGTAGGCCTGGGCCAACGGCGCCATTTCGGCCTGGTACATGCGGCCTAGGCGGGCCAGGTCTGCATCGTCACCGCGCTGCAGTGACGGATACAGCGCCTGGTCTTCCACGGCCAGATGCAGCTTGATCACCGCGCTCATGCGGACAATGCCTTCGGCAATGGCCTGGGCGTTGTCGACCACACCGTCGTGGGTGAGCGTGCGCAAAGCGGCCACGCGGCGCAGGATGTCGATGTGCTGGTGCTTGAGTTTGTCGATCTGCATAAAGCTTCCTTGTGTGGCGTGCACCCGCCGATCAAGCAGGTGCACGCTGCATGGTGGTTATTTGGCGGGGATGACGTGGCTGGAGGCCGGGGTAGTGCGTGCCGGGGCTGAATGGCCCAGCACACCCTTGACCACCTGCCATGCCATGGCCAGGGCGCCGACGATGAAGACCACATCACCAAAGGTGCGGACCCAGCGCAGGGTTTCCAGCAGCGGCTGCTGCATGAAGGTTTCGCTGCGTGCCCACCACAGGCCTTCGCTCACGCTGGCGTGGAACTGCAGAATGCCAATCGGCAGCAAGCTGGTGGCAATCATCAGCACCAGACCGCCGTTGAGGCACCAGAAGGCGGTTTTCATCAAGCCTTCGCTGAACGCCATCTGCGGGCGTACATAGCGCAGCACCATCAGGCTAAAGCCCAGCGCCAGAAAGCCATACACCCCAAACAGTGCCGCATGGGCGTGCAGCGGCGTGGTGTTCAGCCCTTGCACGTAGTACAGCGAGATGGGCGGGTTGATCATGAAACCAAAGACGCCAGCACCCAGCATGTTCCAGAAAGCCACGGCCACAAAGCACATCAGCGGCCACTTGAGTTGCTGCATCCACGGCGCACGGTCTTTGAGGCGCCAGTTTTCCCAGGCTTCATGGCCCAGCACGATCAGCGGCACCACTTCGAGCGCACTGAAGGCAGCGCCCACAGCCATCACCGGGGTGGTAGTGCCTGCAAAGTACAGGTGGTGGAAGGTGCCGGGAATGCCCCCCAGCAGGAACAGCGAGGCCGAGGCCAGACTGGCCGTAGTGGCCATGCGGCGCGAGACCAGCCCCATGCTGGAGAACACAAAGGCCAGACCGGTGGTGGCAAAGACTTCAAAGAAGCCTTCGACCCACAAGTGCACCACCCACCAGCGCCAGTACTCCATCACGGTCAGGCTGGTGCGTTCGCCGTAAAACAGGCCTGCGCCGTAGAACAGGCCAATAGCGCCGCACGAGCAAGTCAGCAGGGCCAGCAGGTTCTTGTCTTCACCATTGCGGGCCAGCAATGCGGGCAGTACACCGCGCAGCATCAGCACCAGCCACAGCAGCATGCCCACCCATTTGAGGATCTGCCAGAAGCGGCCCAGATCCACGTATTCATAGCCTTGGTGTCCCAGCCAGAAATTCCATTCGGCAGGCATCAGCTGTGCAATCGCCAGATAGTTGCCAACGAAGGAGCCGACACAGACAAACACCAGGGCCCAGAACAGCACGTCCACGCCCAGTTTCTGGAATTTCGGGTCTTTGCCGCCGTTGATGACCGGGGCCAAAAACAGGCCCAGTGCCAGAAAGCCCGTGGCAATCCAGAACAGTGCACTTTGGATGTGCCAAGTGCGGGTGAGTGCGTAGGGGAACCACTGCGACACGTCTACACCGTAGAACTCTTGGCCTTCCACGGTGTAGTGCGCGGTGAAACCGCCCAGCATCACCTGAAAGACAAACAGGCCCACCACCAGCAGCAAGTACTTGGCCAAGGCGCGTTGTGAGGGTGTGAGTGCCGAGCGGGTCAGCGGGTCTTGCGCGGGTGCGATGGTTTCTTCGGTGTCCTGGTGGCGCAGGAACGACCAGCCCCACACCAGAAAGCCCACGCCTGCCAGCAAGATCACCACACTGGCGATCGACCAGACCACGTTTTCACTGCTGGGTACGTTGCTGATCAGTGGCTCGTGCGGCCAGTTGTTGGTGTAGGTGACTTTGCTGTTGGGGCGCTCGGTGGCGGCGGCCCATGCGGTCCAGAAGAAGAACTTGCTCATCTGCGCGCGGCGCTCTGCGCTGGGCAGGGTGTTTTCCTTCATGGCAAAGCTCTCGCGGCTGCCGCGCAGAGAAGGCTCGTCCGAGAACAGTTGCTCGTAGTAGGTGGCGGTCTGCGCCATGGCTTGGGCGCGGCGTGCGCTCACGGTCAGCGTGTCGGTGTCATCCACGCGGTTGTGGCGGTATTCCGCCTCCAGCTCTGCACGCAAGGCGGCTTGCTCGCCCACACCCAGGTCGGCATAGGCCTGCTTGTGGCGCTCTTGTGCGCCCAGCTCCAGCCATGCGGTCAGCTCGCGGTGCAGCCAGTCGGCGGTCCAGTCGGGCGCTTGGTAAGCGCCATGGCCCCAGATGGAGCCCAGCTGCATGCCGCCCACCGATTGCCAGGCGGTCTGGCCATCCAGAATGTCTTCTTCGGTGAACAGTTTTTCGCCCTGCGCGGTGACCACGTGGTCAGGAATTGGCGGGGCTGCGCGGTAGATATCGACGCCCAGATAACCCAGCAACGCGAACATCACGATGCACAAGCCAATCAGCGTGAACCAGTGTTTTTTATACGGACCCATGGTGTGGCCTCCCTCGGTGTCGTTACAGCACCTGCGCGGGCGCAAAGCGCTCGAACAGGATGTTGTTCTCGGTGTGAATGTGGTGAATCAGGTCATCGCGAAAGCTGCGCAGCCCGGTGTACAGCGCACGCCAGGTGGTGCAGGCGCCGCGCGGTGGGGTGATGTTCTGCGTCAGCTCTTCCAGGCGGCGCAACTCGGTGCCGTGGTCGTCGTGCTCAGAACGCATGGCCGAGATCGGCATGCTGGCCATGCCGCCCTGGCCGCGCGTAATCATGGGGAACAGCACCATCTCTTCTTTGCGCATGTGGCTGTCCAGCTCCTGGGCCATGGCCTCCAGATGGTCGGCAAGCCCATGCGGGCAGTCCTCGCGGTCGCCATGTACATGCTCTACGCGGCGTGCCAGGCGAATCAGTTCAGGCAGCTGCTCGCGGTGTACTGCGTGGTAGCGCTCCAGCAGGTGTTCCACCAGTTGCGTGTCGCTGGCATCGCTCCAGTCCTGCTCGGGCTCTGCAGCGGCGCGCTGCTCCAAGTTCTGCAGGGCATCCATCAGAGGCTGGGGGTCAATGCCCAGACTTTCTGTGGCGGTGCGCAGGCTGCGGTTGCCAGCACAGCAAAAGTCCAGCTGGTGGGCGTCAAACAAGCCCGTGGCTCCGGGAATACGGCGGGCCAGCTGGCCCAGTGATTGCTCCATGTAAGACATGGCATATCTCCTTCAAATCGTGAAAAAAGCAGCCGCCAAGGCGTGCTGAATGTGGGGGGAGGGTGGCCTTGCCAGTGCGGGGGGCTGGCAAGGGTTTAGTTGTTCTTTTGGGGTGTCAGAGTGCGCCGGCCTTGTAGACGCCGGGAACGCCTTCGCCGGTTACTTCCAGTACGCTGACGGCACCCTTTCCGGTGCGTGACAGTGCGTGGTCTACCAGCAGGTAGCTGCCGGGGTGGTCCATCTTCAGCTCCACAATCGTGGCGCCGCCGGGGGCCACCAGGGTGGTCTGCACGCTGTGTTTGATGGTGCTGAGAGCGGCTTCGCTGTAGACCTTGTCAAACACCTCACCAATGACGTGGAAGGAGGCAATTTTGTTCGGCCCGCCGACACCAAAGTAGATGCGCACGGTCTCGCCCACTTTGGCCTGCATCTTGTGCGTCTTGCTCAAGGCACCCACAGCACCGTTGAAGACGTAGTAGCTGGGCATTTCGTCGGACAGTTTTTGCAGGTCCACTTCCTGGTGCACCTTGGCGCCAATTGGGCGCTGCGTGTACATGTCGCCCTGCATCACATAGAACTCGCGGTCCACCTTGGGCAGGCCCTGCTCAGGCTCGACCAAAATCATTCCGTACATGCCGGCAGCAATGTGGTGCGGCACCAGCGGTGTGGCGCAGTGGTACACAAACAAGCCGGCATGCATGGCCTTGAAGGTGATGGTTTTTTCCTGACCGGGCGCAACCTGTGTGTGCTCGCCACCACCGTGCCCGCCAGTGACGGCGTGCAGGTCAATCGAGTGAATGGCCTTGCTGTCTTTGGCGTTGGCCAGCGTCAGCTCAATGGTGTCGCCCACCTTGGCGCGCAGCATGGGGCCGGGCACTTGGCGGTTGAATGTCCAGTAGGTAAAGCTGGTTTTGTCATCGAGTTTGCCGGACAGCTCCACGGTCTCCAGCCGCACCTTTTGTACCTGCGGTGCGCGTGCAGCAATCGGAGGGGGCATGTGGGTGGGGTTGGCAGAGATATCGACCGCCATCGAATCAGCGCCACGCTGCGGCACGTTCATGGGTGTGTACAAGGCCAGCGCGGCATCGCTGGATGCGCTGCTGGCTGACTGGGCTGGTTGTGACGTGCCCGTGACTTTGATGGTGCCAAACATGCCCACTTGGCGGTGGCCAGGGATGGAGCAGTAGTACTGAAACTCACCCGCCTGCGAGACTTTGAAGCGCACGCGCTGTGCGCCAGCGCCGCTGAATTTGGCCGATGCCACGCCCAGCTCGTCAATCATGAAATCATGCTCAGCGCCTTCGCCACTGCTGAGTTCGATCTCCACGGTGTCACCTACCGCCACGGTCAGTGTGGGGTTGACCACGCCTTTGTCATCCACGTAGACCATCTTGCCGTCCACCACATTGGTGTGCAGCACAAAGCGCTTGACGTTTTGCGTTGCACTGGCTGTGGTGGCGGGGCTGCCATGGTGCGACGCTGCAGTCCCGATGGGGGCTATGCCCGTCATGGCCAGTGCGCAAATGGCCAGGGTGAGGGTGCGCAATGTGGGCTGTTTCATGGTGAGGGTCTCCGATGCATGCGGCGGATTTGCCGTCACTCAGGACTACGCATGGAACAGGCCAGAAAAAATCAAAATAAAAACAAGTGTTTACCTAGATCAAGGTCATAACTACCCGAGGTGATTAAGGTGAAAACAACCCTGGAAAGGTATTTTTCACCATGCACCCCTTGCACGCATTACTGCTGACCGACCTGGCCATGGAGCTGCCCATGGCCGTGCGCCTGCAGCGTTTGGTAGAGCTGCTGCGCATGCATTTTTGCTGCGGCGCAGTGGCGCTTTTGAGCCTGGACAACGAGACCAGCAGCCTGCGCCCCGTGGCAGTCGATGGCCTGTCCAGCGATGCGGTGGGGCGGCGCTTCCCGATTGCAGAACACCCGCGTCTGGCCACCTTGCTCAAGCGCGTGGGGGAGGTGGTGCGCTTTCCGCACGACAGCAAGCTGCCCGACCCCTACGACGGTCTGGTGGTGGAGCAACCGGGCCAGCCCTTGGATGTGCACGACTGCATGGGCGTTGCGCTGGAGGTGGAAGGCCAGTGCTGGGGCGTACTGACGCTGGATGCGCTGACGGTGGGCACCTTTGAGGGCAAGGCGGTGCGCGACCTGGAGCAACTGGTGCTGGTGATTGAAGCCGCTGTGCGCGTCACCCGCCTGGAAACCGCTTTGCGTGGTGCCCGCCAGTCGGCTGGGGCCGTGGTGGAGGGCGTGGCCTCACGCCCGGATGGCGAGATCATCGGCCAGAGCAAACCTTTGCTGCGCCTGTTGCAAGAGCTGCAGGTGGTGGCCGATACAGAACTGCCCGTGCTGCTGCTGGGTGAAACCGGCGTGGGCAAGGAGTTGTTTGCGCGGCGGCTGCACCAGATGTCGCGCCGCAGCGGCAAGCCCTTGGTGCACGTCAACTGCGCCGCCCTGCCCGAGGCTTTGGCAGAAAGTGAATTGTTTGGCCATGTGCGCGGTGCTTTTTCTGGCGCGATTGCCGAACGGCCTGGCCGGTTTGAGGCGGCAGAGGGCGGCACCCTGTTTCTGGATGAGGTGGGCGAGTTGCCGCTGTCCATCCAGGCCAAGCTGCTGCGCGCCCTGCAAAACGGCGAAATTCAGAGGCTGGGGGCCGACCGTCCGCGCAAGGTGAATGTGCGCATCATCGCGGCCACCAACCGCAATTTGAAAGAGCGGGTGCAGGACGGCAGTTTTCGAGCAGATCTGTACCACCGGTTGTCGGTGTACCCCGTGCCCATTCCACCGCTGCGCGAGCGCGGCAACGATGTGCTGCTGCTGGCGGGATTCTTTCTGGAACTGAACCGCGCCCGCTTGGGGCTGCGCAGCCTGCGCCTGTCGGTCGCGGCTGAAGATGTGCTGCGCCGCTACGCATGGCCGGGCAATGTGCGTGAGCTGGAGCATGTCATCAGCCGTGCCGCGCTCAAAGCGTTGAGCCATGGCGCACAGCGCAGCGAAATCGTCTCGCTGGAGGCTGCATGGCTGGGGCTGGAGGCCTTGCCACTGCCGCAGGCGCAGCCGGTATTGCATGCGCCCCTGCTGGCGTCGGCGCCATCCATGCGTGCCGTGGTGGATGCTGCGCAGCGCGAGGCCATTCGGCTGGCGCTGGACGCCCACCGCGGCCAATGGGCGCAGGCGGCCCGCGCTTTGGATGTGGACCCCAGCAACCTGCACAAGCTGGCCAAACGGCTGGGGTTGAAGACCGCGTAGCGTTGAGCGGGTTGTAGGGCTGTAAATATAAAAGGAGCTGAAGGTGCTTGTATTTCTTGATTTTCAGCGTGAAAAGATTCTGAAATCAAGCATCAACAAGCGCAAGCAGCTCCTTTTTAAGTAATGCCAATTGCCAAATGAACTTTTAGAACTGCCAGCGCAATGCACCCAAACCGTCAAAACGCACGGTGATCAGATCACCGGCTTGTACCTCGGGGCAACCTGTCCACGTGCCCGTGGTGACCACCGTACCAGCGGTGACCGTGCCGTAGTGCTGGGTCACGTGCTGCAGCCAGCGGGCCAACAGCCACGTCGGGTCTTGCAGGCTGTGTGTGCCGGTAAAGCTTTGCGCGGTGCCATCGTTGACTTGCAGCGTGCACGTCTGCTGGCTCCAGTCGTGCTGGTGCAGCGGGGCAAAGTCTTGCCAGTCGCTGATTGCCAAGCCGCCGTGGCACTGGCCGTCTGCCAGCAGGGTGAGTGCAGGGGCCTTGGTGCCCTCGCGCCAGCGGCAGTCCACCCACTCAATCGCTACTGCGTAAGCGTCAACCAGTGTGCGTGCGGTGTCGGGCGTCAGAGATGCAGCTTGTTCAGCGGTCACGTCTTGGCCGATACGCAGGGCTATCTCGCCTTCAATACCACGCAGGTTGAACACGGTGCCGGGCGCCACCGCGGTGGTGAGGCCTGTTTGCACACCCGGCTCTGGCAGCGGGGCGTGGATCAACGCGGCAGCGCGGTTGGGGCCGCCTGACTTCCAGTAGCGCGGCACGCTGCCAGCGGGCCACCACTTGCGCGCGAGCGCCAAAGCGTTTTGCACGGACCGCGCATCGGCGGCATCGCGCAGCATGTAGGCCACATCGGCACCGCTGGCCACGCGTTCGCCCAGCTTGTGGCTCCACCACAGCGCATCGGCTATGGAATAGGCGTCTTCTGGCAAATCGGGCGCTACCTTGGGCCAATCGGGCAGGATGTCCTCGGGGTCATCCTGGGCCAGCAGGCTCAAACCCAATGGCGGTTGGTTGGCAAAGGGCGAGGGTGCCGTGGAGCAAGCGCCGGACGCGCAATCTTTTTCGGGAGGGATCGACATGGGCGCCATCATGGCAAATTCGTGTGGCTGAGCAGCGTTAAGGGCCAGGTGACCGCACCCGTCAGACGGATTCCCCTTGGCACGCCAATGGGTTTCTGCGGCTGGGTGAGGCGGCCATCGATAGATGCCAATTTTTTGTTTTTGTAGTTATATTGAAGATGCCTGCGAAAGCAATCTGAATCGCCGTGAGATGCGTGGTTTTGCAAGGTTATGCGTTAAATTTATAACTATGCAAACAAGCGGCCTTGGACAGTTGCACGCAGGCTGCGTACGCTGAAAAAAGCAGATCAAGACACGCACCGTTGCGGGGCTTGATCGCACCACTTCTTTGAGGTTTTTATGCCTGCACATGACCATTCCGCGCATTCGATGACACACGTATTGCCTTCTTACCTGAATTCCGACGACGTCGGCCCTTGGGGCACCTATCTGCAGCAAGTAGATCGTGTCACACCCTATCTGGGTTCCCTGGCGCGCTGGGTAGAAACGCTCAAGCGCCCCAAGCGCATCCTGATTGTGGATGTGCCGATTGAAATGGATGATGGCTCCATCGCCCACTTTGAAGGCTACCGTGTGCAGCACAACCTGAGCCGTGGCCCCGGCAAGGGTGGCGTGCGTTTTCACCAGGACGTGACCCTTTCCGAAGTGATGGCACTGTCGGCCTGGATGTCGGTCAAGAATGCAGCCGTCAACGTGCCGTACGGCGGTGCCAAAGGCGGTATCCGTGTTGATCCGCGCAAGCTGTCCAAGGGTGAGCTGGAGCGCCTGACACGCCGCTACACCAGCGAAATTGGCCTGCTGATCGGCCCCACCAAAGACATTCCAGCGCCCGATGTGAACACCAACGGCCAGATCATGTCGTGGATGATGGACACCTACTCCATGAACACCGGCTCGACGGCGACCGGCGTGGTCACTGGCAAGCCCGTGGACCTCGGTGGCTCCTTGGGTCGAGTGGAGGCCACAGGCCGTGGCGTGTTCACCGTGGGTGTCGAGGCGTGCAAGCTGATTGGATTGCCAATTGAAGGTGCGCGTGTGGCCGTGCAAGGTTTTGGCAATGTGGGCGGTACGGCGGGCAAGCTGTTTGCCGATGCCGGAGCCAAAGTGGTCGCGGTGCAAGACCACACCGGCACTATCAGCAACGCCAACGGCCTGGATGTGGCTGCTCTGCTGGAGCATGTGCGCTCTCAAGGCGGTGTGGGTGGCTTTGCCGGTGCGCAGGCCATCGAAGCGGAAGACTTCTGGGCCGTGGATTGCGACATCCTGATTCCTGCCGCTCTGGAAGGCCAGATCAACAAGGACAACGCCCAGCGCATCAAGGCCAAGCTGGTGATTGAAGGCGCCAACGGCCCCACCACACCCGAGGCCGATGACATCCTGCACGACAAGGGCGTGCTGGTGCTGCCTGACGTGATTGCCAACGCCGGTGGCGTGACGGTCAGCTACTTCGAATGGGTGCAGGACTTCTCCAGCTTCTTCTGGAGCGAAGATGAAATCAATGCGCGTCTGGTGCGCATTATGCAAGAGGCGTTTGCTGGTGTCTGGCAAGTGGCGCAAGAAAACAAGGTGAGCCTGCGCACCGCCACCTTCATTGTGGCTTGCAAGCGCATTCTGAGCGCGCGTGAAATGCGTGGTCTCTACCCATAAGCGCTGGGATTGCGCACACCACAAAGCGGCCTTGGGGCCGCTTTTTTATGTCCGCTGCTGTGCCCAGGCATGGCGCTGCAAGGTGCGTTGCGCCAGATGTAGCACGGGGGCATCCACCATTTTCCCGTGCACCACGCAGACACCCCCTTGGGCCGCTTCCAAGGCCTGCACCACCGCGCGGGCATGGGCTACAGTGGCTTCTGTGGGCGCAAACACGTGGTGGGCCACGGCAATTTGCGCAGGGTGAATGCACAGCTTGGCACCAAAGCCCATGCGCAATGCGCGTTGCGTATCAGCGGTCATGCGCGCGCTGTCGCGCGTGTCTACGGTGACACCATCCATCGGTGCTGCCAGCTTGGCACGGCGGGATGCCATCACGATGGCCATGCGCGTGGGCAGCAGCTCGCCTTCATCGTCTGCGCACTGCATGCCCGCATCGACCTGAAAGTCCAGATGACCAAAGGCCAGGCGCGCTACCTGCGGGGCGGCGGCCAGCACATTCAGCGCATCCATGCCTGCCACGGTTTCTATTAACGGGATCAGCGCGCACGCGGGGCCTGCGGCTTGTGCAATGGCGCTCAGGCACGCCACGGTCTCGGCCTTGGGCACCACCGCACCGGCAACGCCAGCAGCCACTAAGCCCTTCAGTGCCAGTACATCGTCTGCGTGCCACGCGGTGTCTGCCGCATTCACACGCACCAGCAAGCGTGCGCGCTGTGTGGCTGGCAGTGTTTGCACCGCGTGCAGCAGTGCTTGCTGCGCAATGGCTTTGTCGGCGGGGGCTACGGCGTCTTCCCAGTCGGCAATCACCATGTCGGCAGCGCTGGCCAAGGCCTTGTGCAGACGCTCCGTTTGGTGGGCCGGGACGAACAAAAACGTACAGGCGTTGTGCAGCAAATCACTCATGTGGAGCCAGGCAAAAGGTGGTGCAAATATGCGATCAGACGTATGCCGAAATCTCGATCAAATTCAGATCAGGGTCGCGCACATAGATGGAACGAATTGGCCCTTGTGCGCCGGTGCGCATCACGGGGCCGCATTCAATAGCGATGCCGTGCTGGGCCAAATGCGCAATGATGGTTTCGAGCGGCTGCGAGGCAATCAAGCACACATCCAGTGCACCAAGTGTCGGGTGCTGCGCCTTGGGTTCAAACTCTTTCCCAGCGATGTGCAGATTGATTTTTTGCGCGCCGAACACAAAGGCCTTGCGCTGATCGCCAAAAATCTCCAGACGCATGCCCAGTACCTCGACATAAAACCGGATGCTCGCGGTCTCGTGGGCGGTGGTCAGTACCAGGTGGTCGATGCGGTCAATCATGAAAAACTCCACCCGCGGCGTGGTGCCACGCCGCGGGCAAGGGGTAGGATTACTCAGCGGTCACACCGGTTTCTTTGATCACCTTCGCCCAGCGTGCGACTTCGGTGGTCAGGTGCTTGCGCAGACCTTCAGGCGTTGCCTTTTCGGGCGAGACCAGGTCAGAGCTCAGGTCGGCGATGCGTGCCTTCACGTTCTCGTCTTTGAGGGCCACATTCAGTGCCTTGTTGAGCTTGTCGATCACTTCTTTGGGCGTGCCCTTGGGCGCGTACATACCGTGCCAGACCTTGACGTCAAACCCTTTGAGGCCCTGCTCGTTCAAGGTTGGAATATCGGGCAGCGAGGACAGACGCTCTGGCGTGGTGACGCCAAAGACCTTGACGCGTTTGCCGTCCTTGATCACCGGCACCGTCTGCGTAGTCTGGTCGCACAGCAAATCCACCTGCCCGCCCATCAAGTCATTCATGGCGGGACCCGCACCCTTGTAGGGGATGGTCGTCAGGTTTACGCCCAACTGGTGCATCAGCAGCATGCCGCACAGTTGCGAGACCGCACCAATGCCCGCATTCGCCAGCGATACCTTTTCCTGGTTCTTTTTGACGTAGTCCTGCAGTTCCTGGAAGTTGTTGGCCGGAAAGTCTTTGCGCGACAGCAGTGTCATGGGTACGTCCAGCACTTGGCCGATGTACTCAAAATCTTTGAGCGGGTCATACGGCAGTTTTTTGTACAGCGCTGGTGCCGTCGCCATGCCCATGTGGTGGATCAAGATGGTGTAGCCGTCATTCTTGGCTTTGGCCACGCGGGTAGGGGCAATCGTGCCGCCTGCGCCCACGGTGTTTTCTACCAGCACAGACTGGCCCAGCACCTGGCCCATGGGCACCGCCAGCAGGCGTGCGACCACGTCGGTAGGGCCGCCGGCGGAATAGGGGACGACCAAGGTCACGGCCTTGTCGGGCCAAGTGTTGGCCATGGCGCTGCCCATGCCCAAGGTGGCCAGTGCGCAGGCGCTGATCAGGCTGCGACGCGAAATTCGAAAAGTTTTCGTTGTCATCTCGTTGTCTCCTAGTGTGTCTCTGGTGAGACGAAGTGCTACAGGCACTCTCTGTTGTTTTGCAACTTGCAAAAATGCATCCCATGCAGACCCCCGTCTGCATGGGTACAAAGGTTCAGGCCATCAAGCGGCCCACTCGCTCCCACTGTGCAACCTGCCACAGCTGCGCGACAGCGTGCTGCGCTTGGGCGGTACAGGAAGGGTTGCCATAGGCCGCCAAGCGCAGTGCTTTGTCCGTGATTTCTTCGCGCGACAAGGTGTTGCCCGGATCGCCCTTGGGTTCATCCACTCGCCCTTGCAAGCGACGGCCATCGGTGGTTTCTACCGTGACCTTGCCAATCCAGCATTGGGGATAAGCCGCATCCACCTCGCTATCCAGCACCATCTGCACTTTCTCGCGCAGCGCCACGGTTTCGGGCGATTGGAAGTGGGCGTCAAACTCCGTCAGCCCTGCAAAGCCAAACCGCCCCACCAGCGCCAGCACCGTACCCATGGAAAACTTGCTTTGGTGCACTGTGCTGGGGTGCACCACAGGGCCTAAAACGTCCAGCGCGCCCTGGTGTACATGGCAGGTCACCTGGGCAATGTCGTGTGGCTGCAGTTGGTGCTGTTGCATGACCTGCAGCAACGCATCGGCAGCCGGGTGCGTGTGGCGACAAGAGGCGTGCCATTTGAAGCTGGTCTCCGCAGTGGCCCAGCGGCTGCCCAGCCCGTCGGTCAACTTGGCGGGATTGGCGTCTTGCGACATGCCCGCAGCCAGCCCTTGCGGGCCAGTGAAGATGTCTTGTGCGCCGGTGAACCCATCCTTTGCGAGATAAGCCGCCATCAGCCCTGCCGATGCCGCATGGGCGGTGTGCAGTTGTTTGCTGTCTGCGGCGGTGCGCAAAAACTCCCACAGGCCTGCAGCCTGCGTGCCCGCTGAGCCCAGCGCATGCTGCATTTGTGCGGGTGTCAGGCCCAGCAGATTGCCCACGGCTGCGGCTGCCGCCAGCGTGCCTGCCGTGCCAGTGGTGTGAAAAATCTTGTAGTGGCTGCGGCCCAGACACTCGCCCACGCGGATGCCCACTTCATAGCCCGCCACGCAGGCGGCCATCAGCTGTGCACCACTGGCACCCATGCTTTGCGCCACCGCGACGGCTGGCGGAAACACCACGGCCGCCGGGTGGAAGACCGAGCCGTTGTGCACGTCGTCCTGCTCGGCCACATGGGCGGCTGCCGCATTCGCCAGCGCCGCCATCATGGGCGAGGTGGTGGTGGCTTGGCCAATCACTTCGCAAGGGCCTTGTGCCGGGCCTTGCGACAGGGCAAAGCGCGCCAAACTTTGTACCGGACGGGCGTTTTGCCCGGCCAGTACAGAGCCAAACCAGTCCACCCACAAATCCTCAGCCTTGCGCTGCACGGTGGTGGGAATATCGCTCCATTGCAAGCTGGCAGCAAATTCGGCCAGTGGGTGAATGGTAGGGTGACTTTCGTGCTTCATTATGGGCTCCGAGGCAATGTGGATAAGTGCTGCTTGCTCTTGTTTTCGTGCTTTGACGTTACGCAGACTGAGCGTCGTGCAGGGTGGCAATCTGCGCTGCACTCCAGCCCAGCTCCGCCAAGATGGCTGCGTTGTGCTGGCCCACGGCGGGCACGGCTTCCATGCGGTAGTCAAAAGCGCTGTTCACGCCCGGTGGCAATAGTGCAGGCACGGGACCTGCGGGTGTGTCCACGTTGCTCCAGCGTTGGCGTGCAGCCAGCTGTGGGTGGGCCCACAGGCCCGCCATGTCATTGACACGTGCATTGGCAATGCCTGCGGTATCCAGCCGCTCCACCACCTGTGCTGCCGTGAGCGATGTGAACGTTTGCAGAATCAGCGCCTGCAGCGCCGCGCGGTTGGCATTGCGCTGTGCATTGCTGTCAAAGCGCGCATCGGTTGCCACTTCGGGGCGCTGCAGCACGGCGTCGCAAAAGACTTTCCATTCGCGCTCGTTTTGCAGGCCCAGCATCACCGTGCCGCCGTCGCCCGCCTGGAAAGGCCCATACGGGTAGATGCTGGCGTGCGAAGCACCCGTGCGCGGCGGTGGCGTGGCACCGTCGTAGGCGTAGTACAGCGGGTAGCCCATCCATTCGCCCATGGCTTCCAGCATGGACACATCAATGTGGCTGCCCTCACCGTTCTTGCCGCGCAGCAGCAGGGCCGAAAGGATGTTGGTGTAGGCATACATGCCCGCCGCAATATCGGCCACCGAGATGCCGGATTTGCTCGGCGTTTCGGGCGTACCAGTGACGGACAGGAAACCGGCCTCACTTTGAATCAGCAGGTCATAGGCTTTCTTGTCGCGGTAAGGGCCATCGGCACCGTAGCCGCTGATGTCGCAAACAATCAGTTTCGGGTTGAGGTCTTTCAGTGCGGCATACGACAAGCCCATGCGTGCTGCTGCGCCGGGGGCCAAGTTCTGCACCAGCACATCGGCGGTTTTCAGCAACTCCAGCAAGGCGGATTTGGCCTGTGGTTGTTTCACATCCAGTGCCAGGCTTTGCTTGCTGCGGTTGATCCAGGTGAAGTGCGAGGACTGGCCTTGCACACGCTGGTCATAGCCGCGTGCAAAATCGCCGCTGCCGGGGCGCTCTACCTTGATCACGCGTGCGCCCAGATCGGCCAGTTGGCGCGTGCAAAACGGTGCGGCAACGGCATGTTCCAGCGAGACGACGGTGATGCCATCCAGGGGGCGAGGACGTTGGGGTTCAGTCATGCACACACCTCAAAAAGAACGGGGCAGACCCAGCAGGTGCTCGGCCACGTACGAGTAAATGAGATTGGTCGAAATCGGTGCCACTTGGTACAGGCGTGTCTCGCGGAATTTGCGCTCCACGTCGTATTCGCAGGCAAAACCAAAGCCGCCATGGAACTGCAGGCAGGCATTGGCCGCCTCCCAGCTGGCCTTGGCGGCCAGGTACTTGGCCATGTTGGCTTGGGCACCCATGGGGACCTGCAGGTCGAACAATTCGCAGGCCTTCCAGCGCATCAGATTGGCAGCTTCCAGCTCGATGAAGGTCTCGGCAATCGGGAACTGCACGCCCTGGTTCTGGCCAATCGGGCGGCCAAACACCTGGCGGTCTTTCACATAGTTGGTCACACGGTCAATGAACCAGTAGCCGTCGCCAATGCACTCTGCGGCAATCAGCGTGCGTTCGGCGTTCAGGCCATCGAGGATGTACTTGAAGCCCTTGCCTTCTTCGCCAATCAGGTTCTCTTCGGGAATTTCCAGGTTTTCAAAGAACAGCTCGTTGGTCTCGTGGTTGACCATGTTCAGAATCGGGCGCACGGTCATGCCCTTCTTTTCGGCCTCGCGCAAATCCACCATGAAGATGGACATGCCTTCGCTTTTCTTGCTCACTTCGGCCAGCGGCGTGGTGCGTGCCAGCAAGATCATGAAGTCGCTGTGCTGGATGCGGCTGATCCAGACCTTCTGGCCGTTGATCACGTAGCGGCCATCTTTTTTGACGGCGCTGGTTTTGATCTTGGTGGTGTCGGTGCCCGTGGTGGGTTCGGTCACGCCCATGGATTGCAGGCGCCATGCACCGCTGGCGATTTTGGGCAGGTACTTTTGCTTTTGCGCTTCAGAACCATGGCGCAGCAGCGTGCCCATGTTGTACATCTGGCCGTGGCAGGCGCCCGAGTTACCGCCGCAGCGGTTGATCTCTTCCATGATGACTGAGGCTTCGGTCAGACCCAGCCCTGAGCCACCGTATTCCTGCGGAATCAGTGCGGCCAGCCAGCCAGCCTCAGTCAGTGCGTTGACAAAGGTTTCCGGGTAGGCGCGCGCTTCATCCACTTTGCGGAAATATTCGTCCGGGAAAGCCTTGCACAGGTCGCGGATCGCATCGCGGATTTCGGGGTAATTGTTGCTCAGGGTCTTTTCAATCATGGCCGTGTTTCTTCAAGTATTTTTGGCTGTTGGGGCTTGCTGTATCAGTGCTGATAACTACGGTTTTTGGCTGCTGGTTCAGGCCAGCGTGGCTGTGGCTTGCATGGTCAACCAGCCTTCGTGGTCTTGCGCCCACAGCTCCACGGTCTTGCCGTCGGCACTGGGTTTACCGTGCACGCTGAAGCTGTGCAGATCAAAGGTGGGGCGCACGGCCTTGAACGAAAAAGTCAGCATCTGGGCCGAGGGCAGGCTGCGGCGTACGAGGTCGACCAGCAGCGTGGCAATCAAGGGGCCGTGCACGATCAGGCCCGGGTAGCCCTCGACCTCGGTCACGTACTTGCGGTCGTAGTGAATGCGGTGGCCGTTGAAGGTGAGGGCCGAGTAGCGAAACAGCAGCACGTCATCGGGGGTGATCACGCGCGACCATTGCTGCTGGCCCGCCAGCGGTGGCTGCTGCGGCTGCGCAGCAGCTTCGCCGCTCTGGGCTGCGGCGCGGTAGACGATGTCATGCTCTTCGATCAGCGACAGGCCTTGGGTATTCGAAAAACGGTGCTCTACCTGCACAAACAGCAGCTCGCCCGAGCGGCCGTTTTTGTGCTGCACCGACTGGATGGTGGACACACGCTCGGCGTCCTGCCCCACTTGCAGTGGGTTCTGCCGTTCCCAGCGCAGGCGTCCCCCCGCCCACATGCGCCGCGGCAGCGGCACGGGCGGCAGAAAACCACCGCGCTGGGGGTGGCCGTCAGGCCCCAGTTCACTCTGGCGCGCATGCGGCAAGAAATACAGCCAGTGCCACAGCGGCGGCACAGCGGTGCCGGGCACCGGGGCGGCATCGTCACGGTCCAGTGTGGCAGACAGCGCACGCACAGGCGCGGCGGTGATGGCGTCGGGGGTGCTGGTGCTGCGGCCCTGCCAGGTTTGCAGGTGGGCCAGCTGGCTGGCATCAATCTGGGGAGAGGAGGTGTTGCTCATGGCCAATCGGGTGCTTTGCGAGAAAGGTGTCAGCCATTGCCAACACGCTGTTGCAATGCATCTTGGGCGCGGCCAAGGCTTTCTACAATCACAGCTTTTGCAAGCAAGCCTTCGGTTTTTCAAAAGGCTGTGCGTTCTCCGTAGAAACCCGAGTCGCCCATGAAACTTGAATTGAAAGACTTTTTGCTGTTTGTGCAAGTGGCCAAAACGGGCAGTTTGACCAAGGCCGCAGAGCAATGCTTTCTGTCGCTGGCGGCCACCAGCGCACGCATCAAGGCGATGGAAGAGGAAGCGGGCATGCCTTTGTTAATTCGAGAGGCTCGCGGTGTGCGCCTGACGCCACCGGGCGAGGCCTTTCTGTTCCATGCGCGGGCCGTGCTGCAGCAGGCCCAGCAGCTGCAGGCCGATCTGCAGGAGTACGGCGCCGGCTTGCGCGGCCATGTGCGTGTGTTCGCCAACACCACGGCAGTGACCGACTTTTTGCCCGACATTCTGGCGGCCTATCTGATGGCGCACCCGCACATCAGCGTGGATTTGCAGGAGCGCCCGAATGCCGATATTGCCTCCGACATCCGCGAAGGCCGGGCAGACCTGGGCATCATCGCGGGCGAGGTGGACACCCATGGCCTGACCAGCCTGCACTTCAGCACTGATCGGCTGGTGCTGGTGGCGCCCGACGAGGCGCGCTGGCAAGGGCGGGCTGCGCTGGGTTTTGCCGACGTGCTGCATGAGCACTTTGTGGGCATGCACCGCAGCAGCACCTTGCAGACCTTTCTGGGCAATATCAGCCAGCAACTGGGGCATACCTTGAAGCTGCGCATTCAACTGGCCAGTTTTGATGCCATGTGCCGCATGGTGGCTGCCGGTGTGGGCATTGCGGTGGTGCCAGAGAGCGCGGCCTTGCGCAGCAGCGCCCAGTTGCATTTGCAGCAGATTGCTTTGACGGACAGTTGGGCCGTACGCCCCCGCTACATGCTGGTGCGTGAAGGCAGTGCGGTGGCCACCCATGTGCAAGACCTGATGCACGCCGTACAGCATTACCACGCCAAGGTGGAGGCGTAAGCGGCGTCAGAGCGTGCGCCGTTGTGCCCGGTCAATCGACCACAGGTAATTCATCTCTGCACAAAACGGCTGCGCACAGATGGCCCGGCCCTGGTACTGGCAACCCGCGCGGTTGCAAAAGTTGGCCTGCTCGTTGGCGTTGCGCGGCTGCTTTTTGTTGTGGCCTTCGGCCTCGGCCTGTGCCATCAGCAACCACGGATCGGTGCTGCGCCCTTGCAGCATGGCTTGCAGATCCTGCGGCAGCATGTGGGCGGGCATATAGACCGAAGCCACCTGTGCACTTTGCACGGCCTGCGCCAGCGGTTGAAATTCCAGCTGCAAGATGGCACTGGTGCGCATGGCTTGCGCCGCTGCAGCGGCCGGTGAGCCGGGCAAAAGCTGCGGTTGCATCACCAGCCCCATGCTGCCGCTGCTCAGCTGCTGCACGCTGCCTGCAAACGGCAGCGTCAGCATGCCACCGAGGCCACCCAGGCTGAAGCCACCGGGGGTGCCAGACAGCAAACCCGGGGTGATGGCAGTGCCAGCCGCCGCCGGGCTGGCGCCTGCGGGCAATGCGGCACCCAAGGCGGCTTGGGCTTGTGCCCAAGCCACGGGCACACGCAAAGTCAGGGTAAAGCTGCGTTCGCCGTCGGCCGCTTGTACCGAGCCTTGTTGCACCAGCCAGTTCTGCAGATTGGGCAGGCGGATATCGGTTTTGTCCATGGCGGCCGCTTGCGCCGCCTTGGCCGTGGTGGTGGCCAAGGCCGGGGGCAAATCCCCCGCCGCAGCGGCTTGCCCGGCCAATTGCAGCACGGCGTTGGTCAGCGCCGTGGGCCACGCTTGCAGGCTGACCAATTGCTGCGGCAGCGGCTGGCTGGCGGTCGCTTGCTGCAGCAAGGCGGTCACCAAAGCCTGCAACTGTGGGCTGACCCCGGCGGCGGGCCAGTTGGCGGGCAAGGTAGCGCTGCCGGACTGGATGTGGTTGACCAGATTGGCCACCAACTGGTTAAAGGCGTCCATTTTGACGGCCTGCTGCGCCTGGGGCGACAGGTTGACGCTGCTGGACAGCGCCGCCTGGGCGGCCGCCACAATCTGTGCGACCTGCGCTGCGCTGGCGGTGCCGCTAGTAGGTACCACGGGGGCGGTGGGGGCCGCAGGCGCTGCTGCGTTGGTAGCGGGGGCAGGGGTCGCACTGGGCGCGGTTGCTGGCCCGCTGGCGGTTGCCGCGTTGCCGGGTGGCGTGGTGGCACTGGGGGGCGCCGGTACATTTCCCTGGCTGACGGCCTGCGCGCTGGCTGCATAGCTGGGCCCGCTGGCGTTGGCAGGTGCGCCTTCGCCCGCGCTGGGGGCTGCAGGCGTGATGGGCTGGGCAGAGGTAGGAGGGATGGCGGAGGTCACGCGCAGACTGTAGTGCAAAACCGGGCAGAGGCCCAAGTGCGGGAGCAGCGGTTTTCATAGCTTCTAGCGCTTTGTGCATAAGCGCTGAAAGCCATTTTGGCTTGTAATATTTTTAAGTCTGGGTGGGTGGCAATTGCAGTTGCTGCACAAACAAGGCCGCCGCCAGCCCCAAGGGACGCTCTTTGGACCACACCCAATCGACAAAAAGCCGCGTGCCATTGCTCAGGTTGGTCAGGGGAATCTGCACCAGATCGCCGCTGTGGATGTGTGGTTCGACAAAACTGTGCGGCAGCCAGCCCCAGCACAGGCCCGCCGCAATCAGGGCGCGGGCTGCACCCTGGCTGTCGGCACGCCACAGGTGGTGCGAAAACACAAAGCGCGTATCGGTCAGCGTGGGGTCGCGGCTGGTCAATAGAATCTGGCGGTGGGCCGCCAGTTGCGCCATGTCGATGTGCGCACCGCCTTGCGCCTGCAACTGTGTCCACAGCGGGTGGCGTGTAGACATCACGGCGACCAAGGTTTCGGCCCCTTGCTCTTGAAAATCTTCGCGTGCATCGAACGAGGGGCGCTCAAACACCAGCGCCAGTTGCGCACGGCCTGCGTGCAGCAATTCCAGCGCATCGGCCTGCGGGGCCACCAGCACCTCCACCACCAGCGCCGGGAACTGCGCCACCACGGGTTGCAAATGCTCGGCCCACGCGGTGGCCAGCAATTCGGGCGCAATTGCCAGTGTCAAACGCTTTTCCAGCCCGGCATGCAAGGCCAAAGCTTGCTGGTTGAGCTGCTGCAACTGCTGGGCCAGCAGGCGGGCCTGTGGCTCCAACGCCCGCGCAGCCGCCGTGGGCTGTGGCTCGCGTCCGGTGCGGTCAAACAGCTGCAGGCCCAATTCAGCCTCCAGATGACCCATGGCCATGCTCACGGCAGAAGGCACGCGGCCCAGCTTGCGCGCAGCGGCTGAAAACGAGCCGGTATCGAGCACGGCCAGAAACAGGGGGACTTGTTCGGGAGGGAAAGCCATGGTGCCGAACCTATCAGAAAAACTGAAAGAACCTAACTTTTCTTATCCATTTTCATCACATAAACTGGCCGCCATGTCAGTTCATACATCCAAGGCCATGGGCCTGCAGGGCGCCAAGCGGCGCGTCGTTTTCGTCGGTCTTTACGAGTTGATTGCCATTGTGTGTGCCAGTCTGCTGTTCATGGCAATTGGCCAGGATGCGGGTTCGTCGGGCGGTATGGCGGTGGCCGCGTCCACCATTGCCATCATCTGGAACCTCACGTTCAACTGGCTGTTTGAGCAGTGGGAACTGCGCCAGACCAAAAAGGGCCGTTCGCTGCTGCGCCGGATTGCGCATGCCGCCGGTTTTGAAGGCGGCATTGCCGCCATGCTGATCCCGTTGATGGCGTGGTGGTTCAACATTTCGCTGTGGGAAGCCACGGTCATGGAAGCCGGTTTGCTGGTGTTCTTCATGGTCTACACCTTTGTTTTCAACTGGAGCTTTGACCGCATCTTTGGTCTGCCTGCCTCAGCCCAGTTGTTGCCACAGCACGCATAAAAGCAGCGTTAATTAGGTTTTAATAGCTGCTGGCGCAGGTGGGGTAACCGCTAGCGGTCATTTTGGCTTGTAACTTCAAGCCAGCGCCGCTGCCGTTCACTGGCATAGCGCATGCAGGGCGCACCACCTTGCAGGACACCGTAAAATCAGCGGCTTCGCCCCAAGGAGCGCTGCAGCAGCGCGTGTGCCCACCCCGGCACCGCTGTCAGGCTTGGGCCGACGGCTGCCGTGTCAGCCGCTCGCATGCAACCGCGTTCACCTGTCTTCCGTTTGGTTTTGATTGTTCACACAGGTGAGTGCGATGACTGCTGCCGCTGCCCCCCATACGATTCCCCCCATGCGCCTGTCGGGCCTGGAGCCCGTCTTCATTGGCGAGGACACCCTGTTTGTCAACGTGGGTGAACGCACCAACGTCACAGGCTCCAAAGCCTTTGCCCGCCTGATTCTGAACGAGCAGTACGAAGAAGCGCTGGCCGTGGCCCGCCAGCAGGTGGAAAACGGCGCGCAGATCATCGACGTGAACATGGATGAAGCCATGCTGGACAGCAAGGCCGCCATGGTGCGCTTTCTGAACCTGATTGCGTCCGAGCCAGACATTGCACGCGTGCCCATCATGGTGGACAGCTCCAAGTGGGACGTGATCGAAGCCGGCCTGCGCTGCATCCAGGGCAAGGGCATCGTCAACTCGATCTCGATGAAAGAGGGCATCCCCGAGTTCAAGAAGCACGCCAAGCTGGTCAAGCGCTATGGCGCGGCCGCCGTGGTGATGGCGTTTGACGAAAAAGGCCAGGCCGATACCTACGAGCGCAAGATTGAAATTTGCGAGCGCGCCTACCGCATCCTGGTGGACGAAGTCGGTTTTGCGCCCGAAGACATCATTTTTGACCCCAACATCTTCGCCGTCGCCACCGGTATTGAAGAGCACAACAACTACGGCGTCGACTTCATTGAAGCCGTGCGCTGGATCAAGCAGAACCTGCCCGGTGCCAAGGTGTCCGGCGGCGTCTCCAACGTCTCGTTCTCGTTCCGTGGCAACGACCCGGTGCGCGAGGCGATCCACACCGTGTTTCTGTACCACGCGATTGCGGCGGGCATGGACATGGGCATCGTTAACGCTGGCATGGTCGGCGTGTACGACGATCTGGAGCCCGTGCTGCGCGAGCGTGTGGAAGACGTGGTGCTCAACCGCCGCCCCGACGCTGCCGAGCGCCTGCTGGAGATTGCCGACAGCGCCAAGAGCGGGGCCAAGGACGAAAGCAAAAAGCTGGAATGGCGCGGCACACTCGAGCACCCCAAGACCTTTGGCGAGCGCCTGTCGCACGCGCTGGTGCACGGCATCACCGACTTCATCGTCGAAGACACGGAAGAGGCCTACCAAGCGATCGTGGTGAAGAACGGAGGCCGCCCGCTGCACGTGATTGAAGGTCCGCTGATGGACGGCATGAACGTGGTGGGCGACCTGTTTGGTGCGGGCAAGATGTTCTTGCCACAGGTGGTCAAATCTGCGCGCGTGATGAAGCAGGCTGTGGCCCACCTGGTGCCTTACATCGAAGAAGAAAAGCGCCAGCAAGAGGCGGCCGGCTTGGATGTGAGCAGCAAGGGCAAGATCGTCATTGCCACCGTCAAGGGCGATGTGCACGACATTGGCAAGAACATCGTCACCGTGGTGCTGCAGTGCAATAACTTTGAAGTCATCAACATGGGCGTGATGGTGCCGTGCCACGAAATTTTGGCCCGCGCCAAGGCCGAGGGTGCCGACATCATTGGCCTGTCTGGCCTGATCACGCCCAGCCTGGAAGAGATGCAGTACGTCGCCGGTGAAATGCACAAGGACGACCATTTCCGCATCAAGAAGATTCCGTTGCTGATTGGTGGTGCCACCTGCTCGCGCGTGCACACCGCCGTGAAGATTGCCCCCAACTACGAAGGCCCTGTGGTCTATGTGCCCGATGCCTCGCGCAGCGTGAGCGTGGCGCAAAGCCTGTTGGGCGAGGCCAAAGACAAGTATCTGCAAGAACTGAGCGCCGACTACGACAAGGTGCGTACCCAGCACGCCAACAAGAAGAAGACACCGCTGTGGACGTTAAGCCAAGTGCGCGCCAATGCCGCTGTGGTGCAGCATGCGCCTGTGGCACCGCGTGTACTGGGGCGCCGGGTGTTTAAGAACTTTGATCTGGCTGAGCTGGCCGAATACATCGACTGGGGCCCCTTCTTTCAGACCTGGGATTTGGCCGGCCCGTACCCGGCCATCCTGGACGATGAAATCGTCGGCGTTGAAGCGCGCAAGGTACTGGCGGATGCCAAGCTCATGCTCAAGAAAATTGTGGAAGGCCGCTGGCTGCAAGCCAATGGCGTGATGGGTATCTTCCCCGCCAACCGCGTGGGCGATGACATTGAGTTTTACACCGATGAATCGCGTACCGAGGTGCTGATGACCTGGTATGGCATGCGCCAGCAAACCGAAAAACAGGCGGTGGAGGGTGTGATGCGCCCCAGCCGTTGCCTGAGCGATTTTGTGGCCAGCAAAGCCTCGGGCATCAAGGACTATGCCGGGTTGTTTGCCGTGACTGCAGGCATCGGCGCGGAAAAGCGCGACAAGGCCTTTGAAGCGGCACTGGACGACTACTCCGGCATCATGTTCAAGGCCCTGGCAGACCGCTTGGCCGAAGCCTTTGCCGAATGTCTGCACGCGCGGGTGCGCAAGGATTTGTGGGGCTATGCCGCCGATGAAACGCTCAGCAATGAAGCCCTGATCAAAGAGCAGTACCAAGGCATTCGCCCCGCGCCGGGCTACCCTGCCTGCCCGGACCACACGGCCAAAATCGACCTCTTCAAGGTGCTGCAGGCAGAAGAAATTGGCATGACGCTGACCGAAAGCCTAGCCATGAACCCAGCGTCCAGCGTGAGCGGGTTCTACATCGGCAACCCGGAAGCCAGTTATTTCAATGTGGGCCAGATTGGCGAAGACCAACTGGCAGACATGGCCAAGCGCCGTGGCATGGACATTGAAGCGCTGCGCCGTTTTCTGGCACCAAATCTGGGTTGATTGCGCTTGACGCTAAAAAGGCCGCTTTTGCGGCCTTTTTGTATGGTGCAAGGAGAAACCCTCCCGTCCGTTTTCAAGCAGCGTTTGCTGGTGTTGCAGGCAGATGCTCCCTTTTGCTGCTTTTGGTTTGGGGGCACGTGATGCCGGGGTGTTGGCCGTGCAACGTCAAAACCGAAAACTTCTTTGCAGCCAAAACAGTGGGCACATGGTGTGGCGTGCGCATGCATGTCGGCGCATGGCGGGAATGCGGTGTGCCTGATGGTTGCGAATGAAAATTGCTTTTCAATCGCGGTCAAGAAATAGTGAGCTACCAACGCTTGTTTCACAAGCGCTGGAGGCACAAAAGACTACGAAAACTTAAATATCTGGGCGAATGTCGATATTGCCGTATTCATCGTGGCGGCCCGTGGTGCTCAGAATGCGGCGCGCTTTCTCGTCTTCGATGATGAACATCACAGGGTTTTGCGGGTCTTGGCGTGCGGTGAGCTGCACTTGGTAGACGCGCTGGCCGCTGAGGATGACACCGGTGGCCGAAGGCTGGTGCGGCGGAAAAATCAGGCAAGAGTTGCCCGTCAGCTGACCCTGCGCGCATTGCGAGGTGCCATACAGCTTGGCGGGCTGGCCCTGGTAGGTGATGTCCACCCCCGGCGGAAACATCAGCGTATCCGGCAGCGAAGCGTTATCCAGACAGCCGGACACAACGAAGGTGGTGGCAAGGGCCACCCAAGATGGAAATTGCATGACTTTTTCTCTCGGCGAGCGCTGCTGACAGTGGGCTTGCGCTGCGTTTCAACCCGGTGGAGCGTGACGAAGCACGCGGAGAGAGAGAAGTGTAGCAATTGTTACCAATTGAAATCTGACGGCAGTTGAGTATTTCCTGTCAGCTTGATCTACCGTGTCAATTGGCGGGCTGGCTGGTCTTGCGTAAACGATAAATGCTGCTTTGCGGCAAGGCATTGCCGGTGCTGCGTTCGCGCAGTTCAATCCAGCCTTCAGAGACCCAGAATCGGTAGGCCGGGGGTTCTGTTGCAGAAGCGCTCAGCGTGACGAGACTGCTGTGCGCCGAATCAAAGTGGAACGCGCCGTTGTAGGTTTGGTCCGGGGCTTTTTCAATGTCGCTGCCCAAACGGCGCTCGCGCACCACGGCTGTTTTGTTTTCGCGCAATTGCACGCTCATGGCAATGCCGGGGCAATCGTTGCAGGGCAATACGGCCTGGTAGGTGCCGATCCAGTCAAGCATATTCTGGGGCGCGTCACCAGTGGGCTGCGCCATGAGCTGATCAATGCGCGGAGGGGGCACGTTTTCTGTCACTGGCTTGCTGGCGCAAGCGTTGAGCCACAGCACGCTGAGCGTGACAAAACCAAGACCCAGGGCGTGACGTGTAGAGCGGCGTTGCTGCATAAATATGGGATGGGCGTGTGTATTAATCAATCAGTGCCCAATAGTAAAGACAATGGATCGGGCGCTCACTGCACAGTGCAGTGAATGCTTGTAGGTCAAAACTTACAACCTTTGTTTGAAAGTCCTGTTCATGCCTCAAACGACGCGCGGCTACGCCGCACATTCGCCCACCAGTGCGCTGGGTTTGTTCCACTTTGTGCGCCGCGACCCGCGTGCCAACGATGTGGTGATCGACATTTTGTACAGCGGTGTGTGCCACTCGGATTTGCACACGGCCCGCAATGACTGGGGTGGCACGGTCTACCCGACCGTGCCCGGGCATGAAATTGTGGGCCGCGTGGTGGCGGTGGGCAGCGCGGTGACCCAGTTCAAAGTGGGGGATACCGTGGGGGTGGGTTGCCTGGTGGACAGTTGCCAAACCTGTGATGCGTGCGGCAAGGGCTGGGAACAATATTGTGAAACCGGCATGACCGGCACCTACAACAGCCAAGACCGTGTGGATGGCACGCCCACGCAGGGTGGCTATTCAGAACACATCGTGGTGCGCCAAGAATTTGTGCTGAAAGTGCCGGAAAGTCTGGATTTGAAAGCGGCTGCGCCCTTGCTGTGCGCTGGCATTACCACGTGGTCGCCGCTGCGCCACTGGAACGTGGGCCCTGGCAGCAAGGTGGCTGTGGTGGGCTTGGGTGGTCTGGGCCATATGGCGCTGAAACTGGCCAAGGCGCTGGGTGCCGATGTCACGCTGTTCAGCCGCTCCGCAGGCAAGGAGGCCGATGCCAAGCGCCTGGGCGCAGACCGTGTGGTGATCAGCACCGACCGCGCGCAGATGAAGGCCGTGAACGGGCAGTTTGATTTGATCATTGACACCGTGCCCTATGCCCATGATCTGAACCCTTACACCGCAACCCTGGCCACGAACGGAACGCTGGTGCTGGTCGGCTTTTTGGGCCAGCAGGAACCTGCGGTCAACACCGTGACGCTGGTGTTGGGGCGCAAAGCCGTTGCGGGGTCGGTGATTGGGGGGATTGCTGAAACGCAGGAGATGCTGGACTTTTGCGGTCAGCACGGCATTACGGCCGATGTCGAAATGATTGCCATGCAAGACATCAACGCAGCCTATGAGCGCATGCTGCACAGCGATGTGAAGTACCGCTTTGTGATTGACATGGAAAGCCTGAAAGCGCAGGCCTGAAAAGGACTTTGCAGGCCTGCACCTGCCTTAAAGCCTTTCAGGGCGTTAAGGCAGACAGGATAAGCGCCAACAGCTATCAAAACTGAAAAGCGCTTTACAGCGGTTTAGCGGCTGGCTTCGCTGGATGGCCGAGCGATGGCTTCCAACGCCGCCAGCGGCCACTGCATGGCCCAACCAGCGGCAGCTACGGCCAGCCATTCATTCAATGCCCAGTCCCCCATGCTGTGCGGCAGGGGGACAGTGGTTTCTTCCGTGCCTTGCGCGCACACCACGTGGCCATCGCGCACAAAGGCGATGCGGCCATTGGCCTGGCGTTGCGATTGCAGCAGCGGGTGCTGTTCATCGGCATGCACCCAGACCACCTGGCCTGGGCATGTCAGTGCCAGACTTTCCAGCGGCGCACAGTCTGCGGCCAGCACAGCCATGCCATCGGCACGTACAGAACGAAGCTGCGCGGCCAAGATGCGTTGCTGCATGCTGGCTTCCAGGCTGGATGTTTCAGGACAAAGGATGGCCAGATCGCATTGGGCATAAGCCCAGCCCGCGTGCGTGGCGGTAGCCATGTCTTGTGCAATCACAGCCGCTGTCACGGCGCAATGCATCATCACGCGCTGGCCTGCAGAGGGGGCCTGGCTGGAGGGCTGCAGCATGCGCTGGCCTTGCAGGTACATGGCATCACCGTTGGCAAGACCCACGTGCTGCCCTTGCGCCTGTTGCCAGGCCGCCAGGGTTTGGCCCATGCGCAGGCCACTTGCCTCGCTGGCGAGGATGCCGGTGACCGGAATACGGCCATCGTCCAGGCGCGGAAAGAGGTGGTTGCAGATGGCTTCACCCACAGCGCGGGGTTGGCCATGTACGGGGTACAGGTGCATCAGCAAGCTGGGGCCTGCGTTCACTTCCACAATGGCGCCGCCTTGTGCCAGCAGGGGCTGGCGAATGTCCTGCACCACCATGTCGATGCCTGCAATGTCCAGCCCAATGGTGCGTGCCGCCATGATGGCGTGGTGCGCAATGTCTGGGTGCACTTCGTCGGTGCAATCGACGGTGAGGTTGCCGGTGCGCAGCAACACCACCTGCTGGCCTTGGGCCGCAATCGACTGGTCGGTCAGTTGCTGGCGCTGCAGCTCCACCTGAATCTGGGCATTGCTGGACAGCTCAATGCGCTCCAGCGTCATATCGATCAGGCAACGTGGGTGCTGGTTGATTTGTACTTCCACCAGTTGGCTGATGGTGGACAGGCCATCGCCCACCACACTCAGTGTTTCGCCGCGTGTGGCGGCCACCACACGCCCTGCCACGACCAAGACACGGTGCTCATGACCGCGGATGTAGCGCTCCACCAGCACCTGCGTGCCTTCGCGCTTGGCCAGCTGCCATGCGGCTTCGATAGAGGCCTGGTCCATCAAGTCCAGGCTCACCCCGCGTGCGCGGTTGCCATCTAGGGGCTTGACCACCACGGGCACTCCAAGGCGCTGCGCAATCTGCCAAGCCTGCGCTGGGGCGCTGGCGATTTCACCTTGCGGTGTGGGAATACCTGCGTTGGACAGCAGGCGTTTGGTGAGGGCCTTGTCCGAGGCAATGTCCTGCGCAATCGCGCCGGTCAAAGTGCTCTCTGCGGTCCAGATGCGCTGCTGTGCGGCACCCATGCCCAAGTGCACCAGATTGCCTTTGGGGAACAGGCGGTAAGCGGGCAGGTGGCGCTGCGTGGCGGCATTGGCAATGCATGCCGTGCTGGGGCCCAGGCATTCTTCATCCACCACGTGGCGAATGCGGCCCAGTGCGCCCGCCCATTGCTGGGCGCGTTCAATCGATGACAGGGCCAGCAGTTCCAGCGCTTGCTGCAGAACGCTGCGACCCAGTGCGGCCTCGCTGGCCTCCAGCACCACGGTGCCACGGCCATTGATGTGCGGCATGCACTCGCAGACCCGGTCTGGCAGCGCTACCGCTTGCAGCAGGGCGTGCAGCATTTCATCGAGCTGCGGCCACAGGCTGTCGTCCATGTCGAGCAACTGGGCCTCCAGTACCGGGTACGGGCTCCACAGGTTATTGCCTGTCCAGTGGCGGGTGCGCACCACATAGGCCTGTTGGCAGGTGAAGCTGTTTTCAGCAGAAGACGATTCAGACGGTGCGAGGACGCGCATACGCAACCCTTCTTGGGTTCAGAGATAAGGGGAAGAAGACATCCGTACCACTGGCGGCAAGGTGCCAGTAGCCATTGAGCAATGTTACGCCGCAGAACGGCATCTGCGGATGCAGCAAAAAAAAGGGGTTTGGGAGCGTGAGCAAGAGCAATCACCAACCAGCCATCAGGTGCACGGCCGAAGTAGCGGCCCATTCACGCAGTGCCACATGTGCATGTTTGTCATGAAGGACTTTCCAAACCGAGTCCACGTGCGCGGACTGTGGGTTTGTTGTGTGGGGCCTGTAAAAAAGCGCAGTCATGCTGCATTGAAAATGCTTGCGCAGCGCGAGAAGCGGTGCTTGGTGAATTTCTGCACCGCTGCATACGCAGAAAACGGACGCCAGCTTAGCAGGCCCCACCCAAGTGGGGAAGTGGCGCAACACTGAAATCAGTCTGAGGCAGTAGGGATATGTCAGCTCGGGTGTTGCTGGGGTTGAGGCAGGACGCGCCACGTGCGACAAAGCACGTGGTGGTGCCAGGGGTGGCGGGGTGACACGTACACTCTTTACTCGGCTTGGCACTGTGCTGCCAGGCGCCTTGCAAAGCATTTTTCATGTCTACACCCAACACCCGCAGCTGGCTGCAAACTCTGGTGGCCTTCGATACCACCAGCCGCAACTCCAACCTCGAACTGATTGAATACGTGCGCGATGCGCTGGTGGTGCAGGGCGTGCAGGTGCAGTTGTTCAAGTCGCCCGATGGTGCCAAATCCAACCTGTTTGCCACCTTGCCCGCCCAGGATGGCAGCACGCAAGGCGGTATTGCCCTGTCAGGCCACACCGATGTGGTGCCTGTGGATGGGCAGCAGTGGGAGACCAACCCGTTTGTATTGACCGAGCGCGACGGCAAGCTGTATGGCCGTGGCACGTGCGACATGAAAGGCTTTATTGCTGCAGGCTTGGCGCTGGTGCCCGAATTTTTGGCCATGCCGCGCAGCAAGCCCCTGCATTTCGCGCTGTCGTATGACGAAGAGGTGGGCTGCGTGGGTGCCCCCGTCATGCTGGCGCAGCTCAAGCTGCAGGGCCAGCGCCTGGATGGCTGCATTGTGGGCGAGCCCACCAGCATGCAGCCTGTGGTGGCCCACAAGGGCATCAATGTGTGGCGCTGCAAGGTGCATGGCAAGGCGGCACATTCCTCGCTCACACCGCGCGGCAGCAATGCGATTGAATATGCGGCGCGGCTGATTTGCCGCATCCGCGATCTGGCCGATGCCTTCAAGGCGAATGGCCCGTACGACCGCTTTTTTGATGTGCCCTACACCACCATGACGACCAACCAGATTCGCGGTGGCATTGCGGTGAACACGCTGCCTGAGCTGTGCGAGTTTGCGTATGAGTTTCGCAATCTGCCCGGCATGGCGCCGGATGGCATCCAGCAGCAGGTGGAAGCCTATGTGCAGCAAGAGCTGCTGCCGCGCATGCGCCAGGAGTTTGCCGATGCACGCATTGAATTTGAATCGCTGGCCGGTGCGCCATCGTTCGATGTGGCAGAAGGCGAAGCCATTGGCGAGCTGGTGCGCGCACTGACGGGTGACCGCGAACAGCGCAAAGTGGCCTATGCCACCGAGGCGGGCCTGTTTCAGCAAGCGGGAGTGCCCACCGTGGTCTGCGGCCCCGGCGCAATTGCCGAAGCCCATAAGGCCAATGAGTATGTGGAGATGGCGCAGCTGGAGCGTTGCGAAGACTTTCTGCGCAAGCTGGGGCAGTCACTGTAATTGTTGAAGCCAAAAGAGCTGCTAGCGCTTGACAGATAAGCGTTAGCAGCTCTTTTTTTAGGAAACCAGCGATTGCAGGTTTACGGCGTGGGTGTGACCTCATCGAAGGGACTGCCCACTTCGGGCAGCGGGTGCTCAGGGCCATCGTAGGCCTGCAGCGTGTCCACCTCACCGCGCAGAATGCGTGCGGCAAAACCATCGACCGCGACTTTGGCGCTGTAAGGCACATGCGGGCTGAAAACCAGCCGCACCAGTTCGGGTGACTCCAGACCAAAGGCACGGTAGCCACCCAGTGGCAGCGCGGACTGCGCAAAATCTTCAATCGCCGTATGGATGGCGGCACCGGAGTCGCAGATGGCCGAGGCGATGAACACGTCTGGGTCACGCGCTACCCAATCCAATACATTGCCAATTTGCCGAATGCCATGCTGACGGCAGGCGGTGGTCACACCGGGGCGGCCCCCATCAATCATGGCAAACAGGGTGTCGATCTGGGTGCGTTGGGCCATGTCGCGGACGCACTGCTGTGCCCACTCCGGGCGATGCTGGTGGCCGCAAAACTGTGTCGCGAAGTGGCCAGCAAAGCCTGCACTGTGCAGTCCGCTGGCAAAGGCGGCGCGACCGCGCAAACCGGGCGGCACTTTTTCCCCAGAAAAGTGGCCCACAGCGCCTGTTTGCGTGGTGTGGGCCGCCAGCACCCCGGCCAGAAAAGCAGATTGCTCTTGCAATACTTCATAGCGGGCCACGTTGGGGGCTTGGTGGCTGCCTTGGGTGATGACAAACGCCTGGCTGGGAAATTGCGGGGCCAGCAGCGCCACCGGGCCATCGCCCTGGCCGCCGTGGGCCACGATCAAGTCATAGGTTTTGTCGCACAGCCGCAGCATGTCCTGGGCGCGATCATGCGCAGACAAGGGGGCAATCCAGTGCACATCCACATCAAAGCCTGCAGCGCGCGCTTGGTTGGCGCCGCGCAAGCCCGATTCATTGAAGCTGCCTTGTCCCTTGGGGCCGAAGAGCACCACGGCAGTGCGAAAAGAAGCAGTCATGCAGGTCTCTCTGAAGAAAGCCACGCGGTGCGGTGACACCGATCGTGGCTGCAAAGGGAATGAGAAAAATCAGATCACAGCACCGGTGCGGCGTGCCACAGGCCCCCAGGTCTGAAACTGGGTCTGCACCATGTGCGTGAAGCGCTGCGCATCCATGCGTTGCAGGGCAAAACCTTGCTGCTGCAGTGCATGCTGGATTTGCGGCTCGTTGCAGGCTTGGCGTACTGCATCGGCAATGCGCGCGGCAATCGGTGCTGCAAGCCCTGCGGGTCCAGAGATGCCGACAAAGTTATCGCCCGCCAGCTCGGGGTGGCCCAACTCGGCAATCGATGGGATGTCAGGGGCCGATGCGGTTCTTTGGGCCGACGTCACCGCCAGTACCTTGAGCCTGCCGCTTTGCACCAGTGGAATGTTCTGCGGCAGGGCATCGATTGCCAGCAGAATTTGCCCGCTGAGCAAGTCTGTGCGCATGGGGCCTGCCCCACGGTAAGGCACGTGCATCATCGCCAGGCCCAGGCTTTGTGCAAACTGCTCGCCCACCAAGTGCCCCACAGAGGCCGCACCGCCGCTGCCAAACGCCACGGGTTGTTTTTGTGCACGAATCCATTGCACCAATTCCGCGAAATTGTTGGCGGGCACCGAAGGGTGCACCACAAACACCGTGGGCACCGCACCGATATAGCCCAGGTGCTGAAAGCTATCGACCGGGTGGTAGGGCGCAGGTGTGATTAGATGTGGGGCAATCGACAGCGCGGCCGAGTTGGAGACCAGCAGGGTGTAGCCGTCTGCCGCGCTGTGCGCCACCAAGCTGGCGCCGATGGAAGAGCCCGCGCCGGGTTTGTTCTCAATGACGATGGGTTGTCCCAGCACTTGCCCCAGTTTGGGGGCCAGCAGGCGGGCGACGATGTCGCTGGAGCCGCCCGGTGGGAAGGTGACCACCAGCTTGATGGGCTTGGCTGGCCAGTGGGGGGCTGCGGCCCAGCTGGTGCCCGCAGCGCAGGCCATGGTCGCGCCGACGGCCCCTAAGAATTGACGCCTTTTCCATGCAACGGACATTTCATCTCTCCACACGTTGAGGTGCCAAAGCAGCCGCAACATCCGTGCCAAAGCCGTGCACCCCTCACCACAAAAAGGGTGATTGGATGCTCTGGGGTCGATGAAGTAAAAGAAGTTTTCCGCAGTTAGTTACTTGTTTTTCGCATATGGCCTGCAGTACTCGCTTGGCACCAAGGTTGAGCATGCAATCAGCCTCTGTTGCGGCTGACTCCGTGTGTGCGTGTGCGGTTCTTTAAGTGCCGTAGACACCTGCTTGGGTGCATCGTCGTTTTGCCTGTGCTTCAGCGAAGAATGCCTGAGGCCTCACCTCATGGTTTGCCTGCAACGCAGACGTTGGATGAATGCATAGCGGTTGCTCTGGAAAACAGAGCTATCAGCGATTGATAGCATTGGGCTCAAGGCCAAAAATGTTTAAAAATTCGCAGCACCAGCTCACCGATCGGTCTGGACTGACACGGCGCACGCCATGCTCGGCGACACAATCGGGCATGGCTACAACCCCCTCTTCTTGGCTGCAACGCAGCAAATCCCTGCTTCACCCCATCCAACCGTTAATCGATGCCGTGCAGCTGTGGCTGCAGGCCGATGGTTTGCGCATGAGCGCCGCCATGACGTTTTACGGTTTGCTGAGTCTGTCGCCGCTGGTGCTGCTCATTGTGGGTTTGCTGGGCTGGTGGATGGACCGCAGCGTGGTGGAAAGCTCGGTGTTGCAGCAGGTGCGCGAAGTGATGGGTGAGCGCGGTGCCAGCGTGGTGGAAGGCGCCATGGCCAGTGCGCAGGCCCCCGCAGAAGGGCGGCTGGCCTCGCTCGTTGCATTTGTGCTGCTGCTGTCCGGTGCGACCGGAGTGTTTGTGGAGCTGCAAAACTCGCTCGACAAACTGTGGCAGGTCGGTAGCCAAGAAGCGCCGCCACCGCAAAAAGCTTGGTGGAAGCTAGCCACCTTGCGCCTGCGCGGGCTGGCCTATGTACTGGTGGTCGGTTTCCTGCTGCTGGTGACCATGTTGCTGTCCGCGGCCATTCAGATGTTCACACAGCTGGCCGGGACATGGCTGGACATGGAGCCGCCAGGCTTGCTGATTCGCCTGATCAATGAGAGCGTGTCTTTTGCGGTGATCACGCTGTTGTTTGTGGGGTTGATGCGCATTGGCACAGGCCGCAAGCCGCGGCTGCAGCATCTGGTGCTGGGGGCCGTGGTAGGGGCGATCTTGTTCACCATCAGCAAGCAGGCGCTGGCGTGGTATTTGTCCACGGCCGCCGTGGTGTCCGCCTACGGCGCGGCGGGTTCGCTGGTGGTGGTGCTGATGTGGATTTACGTCACATCGGCCATCTTGCTGCTGGGCGCCAGTTGCGCCAAAGCCTTTGATTTGCAGGCCCAGAAAACGCTGCAGCGGCGCCAGCGGCTAGCCTCGGCACGGGTTACGCCGCAGACCTGAGTGTTGGCTGACCCGGCGCCAGCCATCTGAAAGCGGATGGCCGCTGTGGGCCGACCGCTGGAGCGCTTGCAGCCATGCAAGCGCTTGACCCGGTGGCGTTTAGTCGGTGCTTAGCGTGGCATCAATCGCAGCCAGCAGCTTCAAGGCCTTGCCATGGGTGCCATGGGGCAGGCGGTTGGTCCATTCGTGCTCAGCCAAGGGGTGTACGCTGCAGTTGCCGGGCAGGCCCGCGTTAGCGTCCAGCAGGGCATGCAGGCGGGGCACAAACACCCACTGCAGCCATTCTTCAATGCGCAAGGTGTCGTACATGAACGGCATGGTGGAAGCCATGGCCTCGGGTGGCGGAGGCTGGACGCTCCACAGCGAAGCCGCGCGCAGTTCGACTTCCAGTTGTTGCAACTGCTCGCGCAAGGTGGTGGGTGTATCGCTCATAGGCGTTGATTTTGCGCCTTCCCTCAAGCCCTGGCACTGCACCGTCATTACCCTCATAAGGTTTTCCCTTGGCTTGCGTCAACTGCGTTACTCGCAGTTCCTCGAATCCCTCGGGGTTTGCCCGCAAAGTTCCGCACAGCGGAATTTCCAACTAGATATTTGCAAACTGTCGCCCTACGCTGAACTTACAGCCGGTGGAAACACAGGTCTGCCAAAAACAGACAAGGAGACAGGGATGCATGACAACACCACGGTGCGCACCGCAGCCATGCGGCGCAGCCAATGTAGCGGGAGGGCGTGATGGACGTTTTTCTGCAGCAAGTGCTCAATGGCCTGACATTGGGCGGTATCTACGGGTTGGTGGCGCTGGGCCTGACGCTGGTGTACGGCATCTTGCACGTGCCCAACTTTGCGCACGGGGCGTTTTACATGATTGGCGCGTTTGTGGCGTTTCATGCTATGAATGCCTGGGGGCTGAATTACTGGCTGGCCATGGCGGTAGCCGCTGCGGTGGTGGCGCTGATGGCGGTGGTCAGTGAGCGGCTGGTATTCCACCCGCTGCGCAAGGCATCGGGCATTCACCCGATGATTGCGGCGATTGGTGTGCTGCTGTTTCTGGAAGCGGCCGCGCAGGCGATCTGGGGTGCAGACTTTCAGCGCATGCAAACGCCTTACACCAGCATTGTGGATCTGGGCGGCTTGACCGCACCGGCGCAGCGATTGCTGATCATTGGCGCAGCGTTTGCGTTGATGGTGGCGCTGCACCTGTTCCTGACCCGCACGGTGGTGGGCTCCACCATCATCGCCATGGCGCAAAACCGCGATGGTGCATCCATTGTGGGCATTGATGCCAATCGCGTGGCCATGCTGACGTTTGCCATCTCTGGCGTGCTGGCCGCCGTGGCTGCCACGCTGTATGCGCCCATCAACTTGGTGTACCCGGCCATGGGCCACTTGGTCATCACCAAGGCCTTTGTGATCATCATTCTGGGCGGCATGGGCAGCATTCCCGGCGCGATTGTGGGCGGGCTGATCATTGGCTTTGCCGAGAGCTTTGGTGCTTACTACGTCTCGACCGACTACAAGGACATCATTGCCTTTGTACTGCTGGTGGTGATTTTGTCGATGCGCCCCGAAGGCTTGTTTGCAAAGAGGGGGCGCTGAGATGAAAGGCTTTATCGATAGCAAACTGGCATGGGGTCTGTTGCTGGCCTTGAGCTTGGCTTTCCCCTGGATGGCGGGCAATGACTATCACCTGACGGTGATGAGCACGGCCTACATCTTTGCGATTGCCACGCTGGGCCTGAACCTGATTACCGGCTACACCGGACAACTCAACTTGGCGCACGCTGGCTTCATGGCCGTGGGGGCGTACACCGTGGGCATCCTGACCGTGGATCACGGCTGGAGCTTCTGGGCCGCCTTCCCCGTCGCGGGCATCGTCAGCGCACTGCTGGGCTACTTTGTGGGCCTGGTGTCGCTGCGGCTCAAGGGCCACTTCTTTTCGATCTTCACGTTGTGCGTGGGTTACATCATGTTCCTGGTGATCGAGAAGTGGGACAGCCTGACGCACGGTACCGTGGGCATCATGGGCATCCCTGCGCCCGAGGCGATTGGCTCGGTGGCGTTTGAAACGCCGCTGTCGCTGTACTACCTCACGCTGTTCTTCTTGGTGATTGCCGTGTGGGTCATGCGTCGCATCGTCAAGTCGCTGCTGGGGCGCACTTTCATTGCCATCCGCAACAGCGATGAGCTGGCCGAAGCGCTGGGCATCAACCTCATGCGCAACAAAATACTGGCCTTCATGCTCAGCGTGTTCTTTGCAGGCATGGCGGGTGGTTTGTACGCGGGCTTTGTGCGCTTTATTGGTCCGGACATTGCCGGTGCACACCACACCTTCGACATGATGATTTTCATGATCGTCGGGGGGCTGGGGACCGTGCTGGGGCCGTTGCTGGGTGCGATTGGCATGCCGTGGCTGACGCAGTCACTGCAGTTCCTGCAGGAGTACCGGTTCATCGTGTTTGGCCCCATCCTGGTGGCGCTGGTGATCTTCCTGCCGCAAGGCATTGTGGGTAGTTTTCTGGCGTGGCGCGCACGCCGTAATGCCAAGGAGGGAAAGCCGCATGCTCAAGATTGAAAAACTCACCAAGAAGTTCGGTGGACTGGCCGCGGTGAACGATGTCAGCACCGTGATTGAAGCGGGCAAGATCAACGCCATCATTGGGCCCAACGGCGCAGGCAAGACAACGTTCTTCAACCTGATCAGCTCCATGCACAAGCCCACCAGCGGCACCATCACCTTCAACGGGCAAGACGTCACATCGCTGCGCCCCGATCAGGTGGCCAAGCTGGGCGTGGCACGCACCTTCCAGTCCACCTCCTTGTTCGACAAGGCCACGGTGCTGGACAACCTCATCGTCGGCCACCGTCTGCGCACGCACTCGGGGCTGTGGGATGTGCTGCGTGGCTCCAGTCGCCTGCGCGAGGAAGAGCGTGTGTGCCGCGAAAAAGCACGCGATGCGCTGGATTTTGTGGGCCTGTCCCACATTGCCTATCGGCTGGCAGGCGACATCACGCAGGAAGAGCGTAAGCGCGTGGCATTTGCACTGGCGCTGGCCACCGACCCCAAGCTGCTGCTGCTGGATGAGCCTGCGGGCGGCGTCAACCCTGAAGAAACCGAAGGGCTGGCGCAGCTGATTCGCAAGTTCGTCCACCATGGCATCACCGTGGCCTTGATTGAGCACAAGATGAACATGATCATGAGCTTGGCCGACAAGATTTTGGTGCTCAGCTATGGCGAAAAAATCGCCGAAGGCACACCGGAAGAAATCCGCCGCAACCCTGCGGTGATTGATGCGTATCTGGGGAGCGAGCATGCTGAAGTTTGACAACGTCTCGCTGAAATACGGCAGTTTTCTGGCGCTCGACAAGGTCAGCCTGCGCGCAGACAAGGGCGAGCTGGTGGTGCTGCTGGGCGCCAATGGCGCGGGCAAGAGTTCGCTGTTTTTGACGGCCAGCGGCATTCACAAAGCGGCAGGCGGATCCATCACCTGGGAAGGCAAGGAGCTGGTGGGCAGCAAGCCTTCATCGATTGTGGAAGCGGGTGTGGTGCAGTGCCCTGAGGGGCGCAAGCTGTTCCCGCAAATGACGGTGCAGAAAAACCTGGAACTGGGTGCCTATGTGCACCGCAGTGACACGGGGCCCAGCAAGCAAATTCTGGAAGAGGTGTATGCCCTGTTCCCCATCTTGCGCGAAAAGAAAGACGACTCCGCCGGATCGCTGTCAGGCGGTCAGCAGCAGATGGTGGCCATTGGCCGCGCCATGATGGGGCGGCCTAAGGTGCTGCTGCTCGATGAGCCATCGCTGGGCTTGGCACCCTTGGTGATCAAGCAGATGTTTGAGGTGATTGAGCGCATCAACCAAAGCGGCACCACGGTGCTGCTGGCCGAGCAAAACGCCTTTGCCGCCCTGAAGATTGCGCACCGTGCCTACGTGCTGGAAAGCGGCCGCATTGTGCGCGAAGGCAAGCCCGATGAACTGCTTGCGGATGACTCCATCCGCAAGGCTTACATCGGCGCATGACACCCGCTGAGGCGCTGCGCGCCTTGCCCTCTATCGGGCGCGGCAGGCCGCAAGGGAGCGGCCCGTGCGTTCCCGGTTTAGATGCTGTTTTTCTGTAGTTTTTTGGTTTTCTGCGACGCCATACCACCCCTATAAAAGGAGACAACCATGCATGCAATTTCTCGATTCAATCGCCGCCAGCTAGGTACGTTGGCACTGGCGTGTGCCGCCGCGTTTGCGGGCCCCGCGATGGCGCAAGACGTGGTCAAGATTGGTTACTCGGGCCCGCTGTCCGGCGGTGCGGCGCAGTACGGCAAAAATGCGCTGGATGGCATGCTGCTGGCGGCCGATGAACTCAACGCGGCCAACATGGAAATCGGTGGCAAGAAGGTGAAGTTTGAGATCGTTCCGCTGGACGACAAGTACAACCCTTCGGAGACCGCGATCAACGCGCAGCGTCTGGTGCAGCAGCACAAAACGGCCGCCATTTTGGTGCCGCACTCGGGCGGTATTTTTGCGGTGCAGACCACCAATGAGCGCAACAACTTCATCGTGCTGGCCTACAGCTCGGTGCCGCAAATCACCAACCGTGGCAACAAGCTGACGCTGCGCATTCCGCCCGAGTTCACCACCTATATCGAGCCGTTTTCCAAGTACCTGATGGAGCACTACGGCAAGAAGGTGGCACTGGTGGGCGCCGACCATGATTACGCCAAGGCTTGGGCTGCGGCGTTCAAGCCCGGCTGGGAAAAACTGGGCGGCACCGTGGTGGCTGAGAACCCCATGAGCTACAACCGCGCCACCGACTTTTACAGCGGTGTGAGCAAGGCGCTGGCCGCCAAGCCGGATGTGCTGTTTGTGGGCGGAGCCTCTGAGCCCACTGCGCTGGTGGTCAAGCAAGCGCGCGAGCTGGGTTTCAAGGGCGGCTTCTTGGTGATGGACCAGGCTAAGCTCGATGAAATGGCGCGCGTGGTTGGCGGTATCGAAACGCTGGAAGGCGCGATTGGCGTGCTGCCGGTGTCGGCCGATCCTTCGCCTGTGAACAAGGCCTTTATTGAGCGCTTTGGCAAGAAGTTCAACGGCCGTGTGCCCGGCTCGGAAGCGCTGTGGAACTACACCTCGGTACACGCCACCGCCCGCGCCATGCAACTGGCGGGTACGGCCAGCGATGCCGCGGCCATCCACGCCAAGCTGGATGCGGGCTACAAAGCGCTGCCTGCCGACGTCAACCCCGGCGGTGTGCTGGGTGTTGATGCCCAGGGCGGCACCTTGACCCGCGAGCGTGGCGGTGCGGTGAAGGACGGCAAGATCATTGTGATCAAGACCGACAAGTAATGGGATGGCCGATGCGTCGGCATCCTGCAAAAGTCGCAACGTGGGTTGCGCCTTTTTTTTGTGAGTGAACTATCAAAAAAAGAAGCTGTTAGCGTTTATGAAATCGTCATTTCCATGTGTTTTATATTGGATATGACGAATGCACGAGCGCTAACAGCTCTTGTTTTTGAATCTGTTTACAGCAGGCTGGCGCCTCCATCCAGCACCAGCGCTTGCCCCGTCATGTGGCGCGATGCGTCGGAGGCCAGATAGACCACGGCACCTTTCAAATCTTCATCGCCACCAATGCGGCGCAGCGGTGCGCGCGCAATCAGCTGGTCGCCCAGTTTGTCGATCAGGCCGCTGGCCAGCTTGCTGGGGAAAAAGCCCGGGCAAATCGAGTTGACGCGGATGCCGTAGTGCCCCCATTCCGAGGCCAGCGTGCGCGCCAGGTGTACGGCCGCGGCTTTGGAGGTGTTGTAGGCCACCGTGTTCATGCCGGGCGGTGTGCCTTTGAATGCCGCCACCGAGGCGGTGATGATGATGTTGCCCTGGCCCTTGGGAATCATCACGCGGCGTGCCACTTCACGCGAGAGAAAAAACGGCGCGGAGACATTCAGGTTCATCACCTTGTGCCACGCTTCGTCGGGGTAATCCTCGGCCTTGGCGCCCCAGGTGGCGCCAGCGTTGTTGACCAAAATATCGATGCCGCCCAGCTTGGCCAGTACATCGTCGATCAGACCGGGAATGCTCTCGAACTTTTGCAGATCGTTGGTGAAGGTGTCCACCTGAATGCCCAAGCCTTCAAGGTGGGTCTTGGCTGCAGCCAGCTCGTCGGCCTTGCGGGCGGTGATGGCCAGGCGGGCGCCCATCTCGCCCAGGGCTTCGGCCATCTGCATGCCCAGGCCCCGCGAGCCGCCCGTGATCAGCACGGTTTTTCCAGACAGATCGAACAGTTGTTTGACGCTCATGCTTGTGTCTCCTTGACGGTGGAAAAGTCGATCCGCTGGGCGGAACGCTCTAGCGAACATCCTAGGATTTGAGCGTGCAAAAAGCTGTCGTCTTGGCGATTGAAAACGTGCGGGATTACGCTTGGTAAATGGCCTGCTGCAAGCGGCGCACCATGCGCTCCAGCTCGGGCTTGACGCGGTGCATCAGCATGTCGGAAGAAATCAGGCGTGCAGGGCCGCCGCAGCTGATGGCCATCAACGGCAAACCCCGACCCGGCGAGAACGCTAGCGCAATCGCATTCACGTGCGGCAGCCAGTCGCCAAAAGAGGTGGTCAGCCACGGGTGCGGGCGGTCTTGGTGCTGGGGCCACAGGTGCTGTTGCTGCTCGGCCGCCGCCCACTGGTCGGGCGCGTGGGCGTGCAGGTAGTCCAGCGCCTGCTGGCGCTCATCCAGCGGGCAGGCCGCCAGCCAAGCGCGGCCCACTGCCGTGGTGCCCAAGGGAAGGCGTGTGCCAATGTTCAAATCCGAATCCATGGGCAGCGGGCTGGGGCTGTGCTCGATGTAGACCATGTTGTGGCGGTCGCGGGTGGCCAACGCCACTTCGGTCTGCGTCAGGTCGGTCAGTTTTTGCATCAGGGGCCGCGCAATCTTGCGCACATCCAGCCCAGACAGCATGGCGCTGCCCAGTGCCAGTGTGGCCGTGCCCAGCCGGTATTTGCCTTCTTCAGGCACGTGGATCAGATAGCCCAGCAGCGTGAGCGTGTGCGTCAGGCGTGACACCGTGGACTTGGGCAAGTCGCAGCGCTTGGCAATGTCTTGGTTGCCCAGCAGTTTTTCACCAGAGCGAAAGCAGGACAGCACGTCCAGTCCGCGCGCCAGTGCGGTGACGTAGTTGCGGTCGGTGGTGAGCAGGTCAGCGGAAACAGCGGGAGCGGGGATGGCAGGCATGCCGCCCATTATGAAAACGCGGCACTTGTCGCGCTACAGGGCTTTCGCTGACAAAACGCCCCCGCAGGTGCTCTACTTTTGTGCGTGGCCTTGCTTCTCCATGCGCATTAATCCTTGCCTCGTATGGGCCTGACCAGCCAGTGAATGGCCCATACGCTGTCGCTGGTTCGCGGGGTGATGCGCAAAGAACGCTTATCAGGGAACGGAGCACCACCCACAAAAAAGCCTGCCGATGCAGTGCATGGGCAGGCTTGGGTGCGCAGTGCGACGGGTTTTACTTCTCGACGAAGGCGCGCTCAATCACGAAGTCACCAGGGGTGGTGGTGTTGCCTTCCTTGAAGCCACGTTCTTCCATCATGTGCTTCAGATCTGCCAGCATGGCGGGGCTGCCGCACAGCATGACGCGGTCGGTTTCGGGGTTCAGCGCAGGCAAGCCGAGGTTTTGCGGGAAAGTGCCGTTGTTGATCAGGTCGGTGATACGGCCCTGGTTGCGGAACGGTTCGCGTGTTACGGTGGGGTAGTAGTGCAGCTTGCCCTTGACGATGTCACCCAGGAATTCGTGCTCAGGCAGTTGCTCGAACATTTCCTGATAGGCCAGCTCTTTCACTTCGCGCACGCCGTGCACCACGACCACGTTGTCAAAACGCTCGTAAGTTTCGGGGTCACGCGCCACGGCCAGCCAAGGGGCCATGCCCGTGCCTGTGCCAATGAGGTACAGATTCTTGCCGGGTAGCAAATAGTCAATCAGCAGTGTGCCTGTGGGCTTCTTGCCGACAATGATGGTGTCACCCACCTGAATGTGCTGCAGGCGCGAAGTCAGCGGGCCGTCTTCTACCTTGATCGACAGAAACTCGAGGTGTTCTTCGTAGTTGGGGCTGGCGATGGAGTACGCGCGCAGCAGGTTCTTGCCGTCAACCTTCAGGCCAATCATCGTGAAGTGGCCGTTGGAAAAGCGCAGCGCAGTGTCACGGGTGGTGGTGAAAGAGAAAAGTCGGTCGGTCCAATGGTGAACAGAAAGGACGCGTTCTTCGAGAAAGGCACTCATGGTGGAACTGATGACAGAGGATGCAAAAACGGGCAATGCCTGCCCGGGCGTCAAAAGCCAGGTGGCGAACCCATTGAAACTGCGCGGTAGGCGCTGCGGGGTATGGCGGGCTGGCGTTCATGCGAATGAATCCGCTATTGTCGGAGAAATGTCGGCTTTAGGGCAGGCTTGCGGTCTTTGGTTTGATATGGATTAGTTATAAGCACGTGCTTGCCATGCGCAGTGTGTTGCTTGACAATCGTCAGTGTTTGAAGAAATAGGTGTGCCAGTGCTGTCTGAGGCAGCACGTTTTTTTAACCACTTAATGCTCATTTTGAGCATTATTAAAAGCTGTGTACGCATGCTGAGTGCGCACGTCGATACAACCCACAGGAGGATGACACATGCAAAAACGTTGGACGATGGCCTGGGTGGCGCTGGCAGCGGCTCCGGCATGGGCGCAAGGCGTGCTCAAGATAGGTGAAATCAATAGCTACAAAGCGATGCCAGCCTTCCTTGAGCCGTATAAAAAAGGCATGGATCTGGCTGTGGAACAGATCAATGCGGGTGGCGGTTTGCTCGGCAAGAAGGTGGTGCTGGTCACGCGCGATGACAACGCCAGTCCGGGCGATGCCGTGCGCGCAGCCGAAGAGCTGTATGCGCGCGAAAAAATCGATGTGCTGACGGGCTCCTTCCTCTCGCACGTGGGCATGGCGCTGACCGACTATGCACAGCAAAAGCAGCGCTTTTTTCTGGCGTCTGAAACCCTGACCGACAAGGTGGTCTGGCAAAACGGCAACCGCTACACCTACCGCCTGCGTGGCTCCACCTACATGCAGACCGCCATGCTGGTGCAAGAAGCCAAGAAGCTGAACAAGAAGCGCTGGGCGATTGTTTATCCCAACTATGAGTATGGGCAGTCGGCGGTGGCCACCTTCAAGAAACTGATGAAGGAAGCCCAGCCTGATATCGAGTTTGTGGCCGAGCAAGCGCCCCCGCTGGGCAAGATCGACGCCGGCTCAGTGGTGCAGGCGCTGGCCGATGCCAAGCCCGATGCCATCTTCAACGTGCTTTTTTCGGTTGATTTGGGTAAATTTGTGCGCGAAGGCAATACGCGCGGGCTGTTCAAAGACCGCACCGTGGTGGGCCTGCTCTCGGGCGAACCCGAGTATCTGGATGCCCTGCGCACCGAAGCCCCCGAGGGCTGGATTGTGACGGGCTACCCCTGGTACAGCATCAAGACTCCTGAGCACGATGCCTTTTTGAAGGCCTACCAAGCCAAGTTCAAGGACTACCCCCGTTTGGGCACCATCGTGGGCTATAACGCCATCCAGTCACTGGCAGCAGGGATTAAAAAAGCCGGCAGCACCGACACCGAGGCGCTGATCAAGGCATTCAAGGGCCTGGATGTCCAAACGCCCTGGGGTCCGATTACCTACCGTGCGCAAGACAACCAGTCCACCATGGGCGCGTTTGTCGGCAAGACCACCTACAGCCAAGCGATGAAGCGCGGCATCATGACCGACTTCTACTATGCCGATGGCAAGGATTACCAGCCGACCGATGCGCAGGTCAAGCAACTGCGGCCTGCGGCGGCGCAGTAAGCGACAGGCGCTGTTGACGTCACGAAAGGGCAGACCATGCAAACTATTTCCCGCCGCCAGTTAGTGGGTGCTGCTTGCGCCAGCGCATTGGGGGGTGGCCTGCCATGGGCCCATGCCCAAGATGCCGAGCGCATCGGCATCTTGATGCTGCATGGCAAGAACCCGGCTGCGCCGACGGCCCCTGTGTTTGCACCGCAAAAACGGCTGTTTGAGCAAGAGGGCTGGCTGGTGCAATTGCCCGACATGCCGTGGTCGTACAACCGCTACCTGGACGGTAACTGGGCGCAGGCCATGGCAGAGATTGCCACCCACGTGCACAGCTTGCGCAGCCAAGGGGCGACACGCATTGTGCTGGTGGGCCACAGCATGGGCGCGCCGGCAGCCATGGGCTTTGCCGCAGGCGGCGGTGATGTGCAGGCACTGGTGCTGCTGGCCCCCGGGCACATCCCCAAGGGCTATGACGAATGGCCCGGACTGAAGCCCGTGCACGACAGCATTGCGCATGCCCGTGCGCTGGTAGCCGAAGGCAAGGGGGATGTGCGTGAACGCTTCACCGACATCAATCAGGGGCGCCAGTTGACCGCTGTGACAACGGCGCAGCATTACTTGTCGTACTTTGATCCCACCTCGGATGCGGAAATGTCGGTCACCGCACCCAAGCTGCCTGCGCAGCTCCCGGTGCTGACGGTGGTGGGCGAGAAAGACCCGCTGTTTACGCGGCTGCGGGCGTATTACGTCGACAGCCTGCCGGCCAACCCGCACACCCAGTACCTGGAAGTGGCCGGTGGACATCTGGATACGCCACGTATTGCCCATGAGGCCGTGGTGCGCTGGATCCAGGGTGCCGTGCAAACCGCAGTGAAACCTTGAGAGTGTTGAACGCATGAGTGCATCTGGCCTGCTGGCCCAATTGCTCAACGGGCTGGCCAGCGCATCGTCGCTGTTTCTGGTGTCCGTGGGGCTGTCATTGATCTTTGGGGTCACGCGCACCATCAACTTTGCGCACGGTTCATTCTTCATGCTGGGGGCCTACATGGCGTTCACCAGCGTGGAAACACTGGCCCCCACCATCGGTTTCTGGCCTGCCCTGCTGCTGGCCCCGCTGGCGTGTGGCGTGCTGGGCGCGCTGACAGAAGTGGGTTTGCTTCGGCGCATTTACAAAGCCCCGGAGCTGTTTCAGCTGCTGGCCACCTTTGCGCTGGTACTGGTTATCAAAGATGCTGCGCTGTGGCTGTGGGGGCCTGAAGAGTTGTTTGGCCCGCGTGCCGCGGGGCTGGAAGGCTCGGTAGAGATTTTGGGCCGCCAATTTCCCACTTATGACTTGCTGCTCATCGCCGTCGGCCCGCTGGTGCTGCTGGGCTTGACGTTGCTGCTGACCAAAACTCGCTTTGGCACCTTGGTGCGCGCCGCCACACAAGACCGTGAGATGGTGGGCGCGCTGGGCGTCAATCAGGCATGGTTGTTTACCGCTGTGTTTGCGCTGGGCACCTTGCTGGCAGGGCTGGCCGGTGCATTGCAACTGCCGCGTGAACCCGCCAGTCTGGAGATGGACATGACCACCATCGGTGCTGCCTTTGTGGTGGTGGTGGTGGGGGGGATGGGCAGCATTCCCGGTGCGTTTGTGGCCGCGCTGCTGATTGCGCAGATCAAGGCAGTGTGCATCTGGCTGGGGGTGCAAGAGATTGCCGGGGTGCAGGTGTCCTTTTCCAAACTGACCTTGGTGGTGGAGTTCGTGGTGATGGCCACAGTCTTGGTCTGGCGGCCGTGGGGGCTGATGGGCAAGCCGCAGACACCAGCCCGTCACGCGGGCACGCCAGAGCAACCTTTGCGCCTGGCAGGGCGTGCCAGCGCTGGCGCATGGTGCACGCTGGTGGTGGTGCTGGCGGTGCTGCCTTGGGTGGTGGGCGAGGGCAACTACGTCACCGTATTGCTGACCGACATGCTGATTGCCGCACTGTTTGCGGCCAGCCTGCACTGCATTTTGGGGCCGGGCGGCATGCATTCATTTGGCCATGCCGCCTACTTTGGCTTGGGTGCTTACGGTGCGGCCATGGCGGTGCGCTTGCTGGGCTTGCCGATGGAAGCCGCCTTGCTGCTAGGCCCGCTGGTGGCGGCTGCGGGCGCCTTGCTGTATGGCTGGTTCTGCGTGCGCTTGTCCGGTGTGTACCTGACCATGCTCACGCTGGCATTTGCGCAAATCACCTGGGCCATCGTGTTTCAGTGGGACGGTGTGACAGGGGGCAGCAATGGCTTGACGGGTGTGTGGCCGGCTGAGTGGGTCGCACAAGGCGCCACCTTCTATGGGCTGGCATTGGTGCTGTGCGTGCTGGGCATTTACCTGCTGCGGCGCATGCTGTTCTCCCCCTTGGGATACGCGCTGCGTGCATCGCGCGATTCCGCGGTGCGGGCCGATGCGATTGGTCTGGATGTGCGCCGCATTCAGTGGGTGGCGTTTGTCATTGCCGGTGCCTTTGCGGGCTTGGCGGGCGCGCTGTTTGCCTTCTCCAAAGGCAGTGTGGCGCCCGACAGTCTGGGCGTGAGCAAGAGTGTGGATGCACTGGTCATGGTGCTGCTGGGCGGCATCCAGACCTTGGCGGGCCCGGTGGTCGGCTCGGCAGCGTTTACCTGGCTGCATGACACCGTGGCGCGCAATACCGATTATTGGCGTGCGTTGATGGGCGGCATCATGCTGGCTCTGGTGCTGCTTTTTCCTCAAGGAATTTCGGGTTTTGCGCAGCAGCTGCAAGCGCTGTTTGCTCCTAAAAATAAAGTGCAGGTGCGCGCATGACACTGCTGCAAGTGCAATCACTTTCTAAGGAGTTTGGTGGCGTGCAGGCCGTGCAAGATGTGTCATTCACACTGCAGGCCGGTGAGCTGCTGGCGCTGATTGGCCCCAATGGCGCTGGCAAAAGCACCACGTTCAATATGGTGGGCGGGCAACTGGCGCCCGACCAGGGTCGCGTGCTGTTGCAGGGTGACAACATTGCGGGTCTGGTGCCGCGTGCCATCTGGCGCAAAGGCGTGGGGCGCACCTTTCAGATTGCCCAAACCTTTGCCTCGCTCACCGTGGTGGAGAACGTGCAGATGGCGCTGCTGTCGCGCGATCAGCGCATTTTTTCGTGGTGGCCGCGTGCCCAGGCGCACCGCCGTGCCGATGCGCTGGCGCTGCTGGCGCAGGTAGACATGGCCGCACAGGCCGACCGGCCCTGCAGCCAACTGGCCTATGGCGACGTGAAGCGTGTGGAACTGGCGATTGCCTTGGCGCACCACCCGCAGTTGCTGCTGATGGACGAGCCCACCGCAGGCATGGCCCCCGGTGAGCGCGTGGCGCTGATGCAGCTGACGCGGCAACTGGCCAAGGCGCGGCAGATGGGGGTGCTGTTTACCGAGCACAGCATGGATGTGGTGTTTGGCCAGGCCGACCGTGTCGCTGTGCTGGTGCGTGGCCAGTTGCTGGCCGCAGGTACGCCCCAGCAAATGCGCGACGACGCACGCGTGCAGCAAGCCTATTTGGGCACCGGCTTGGTGCTGGAGAAGCCGCATGGCCTTGCACCCCTCTGAGCCGCGTTGTGCTTTTCCCTGGCCGACAGGGTTGCCCGCCTTATGCGTTGCAGTGCAAACAACGTGGGTGCGGCTGGCATGGGGTAACGTGCCATGCGTTGGAAGACTGAAATGACCGAAAACCATAGCTATCCGCCCAATCAGAATGGGCGTGAAGTGCCAAAAGCACCTTCAATACCTTTGCTGCAACTGGAAGGCCTGCACGCTTGGTATGGCGCTGCACACATCTTGCACGGTGTGACGTTGTACGTGGGGCGCGGTGAGGTGGTGGCGCTGATGGGGCGCAACGGTGCGGGCAAATCCACCACGCTCAAATCTATCGCGGGGTTGGTGGAGCGCCGCGAAGGGCGCATGCAGTTCATGGGCGGTGACATCGCACATAAAGCGTCGCACCAGATTGCGCAGCGCGGGCTGGGCTATGTGCCAGAAGATCGGCGCATCTTCACCGATTTGACGGTGCTGGAGAACCTGGAAGTGGGCCGCCAAAAAGCCCGCACTTGGCCAGACGGGCAAGCCCTGCCGCATTGGACGCCTGAAAAGCTTTTTGCACTGTTTCCCAACCTGGGCGAAATGCCCAACCGTGCAGGTGGTCGCATGAGCGGTGGTGAACAGCAAATGCTGACCGTGGCACGCACGCTGATGGGGCAGCCCTACATGGTGCTGCTGGATGAACCGTCTGAAGGCGTCGCCCCACTGATCGTGGAGCAAATGGCGAAAACCATTTTGCAGCTCAAAGCGCAGGGCATTGGGATTTTGCTCAGTGAACAAAATCTGCCCTTTGCCGAGGTGGTGGCCGACCGCGCCTACGTGCTGGAAAAAGGCTCCATGGTCTGGTCGGGCAGCATGGCCGATCTGGCGGGCAATGCGCAGGTGCGCCAGCAATATCTGGGGGTGTGAGGTGGGCAGCGCTGTGCGGTGCGTAAGCGATTCATTCACCGCGCAAGTGGTGTCGGTGGCGAAGCACTGAACTCACGCGGTTTAAGGCGCAGGCTGGACGGGTACCAATGCTGTCAATGGCTGTAACTGTGGGGCGTGCAGCAAGCCGCTGGGCAGCAGATAGCGCCCGCCAATCAAGGGCAGTGTCACGTCGGTGAACACCACCTCCAGCGCCACGCCGCCGTGCTGCCAGGCCTGCAATGCCAGCGTGGTGCAGTAAATGCCTTGCTGGCGATCTAGCATGTCAAAAGCGCGCCCCTGCTGGGCCAGCGCCCAGTGCATGGCTTGCTGGCGGGCTGTTTCGCTGGCCTGCACGCGGTACAGCTGGTAGTGGCTGGTGCGCTGCGGGCTCAGGTAGAAATCCAGCGTATCCAGCACCACGGCGTCGGGCTGGCCGGGCTTTTCGGAGGGGGTGGCGTGCAGCACGTGACAGGGGCCAGAGGGTTCGGCGGGCCCGACCAGCAGGCCGACATGGCTGAAATCACCACTATCGACCGCACGCACCAAGTGGCTGACGCCTTCGGTGCCCTGGCGGAACAGCAGATCACCCGCAGCGGCGTGCGCGGGCAACGGCGATGCAGCCCCTGCGGGCAGGCCCACGGCCAGCCAGAGACCGCCGATCATCGCCACGGTGGCGCACCGCCACCCAGGTCTCACAGTTCAACTTTCCAGACGCCATTTTCCTGAAATACGTTCATGCGCTCGCGGCGGGTGCTGCCGTCGCCATAGGTGACGAGCACGCGCAGTTTGGTGACATGGCCGTCTTCGGAAGGTACGCGCTCCACCACTTCCACCTTTTTCAGGCCGCCCTTGGCGTCGATTTTGGCCTTGGCACCTGCCAGCAGGCGGCGCATCTTGGGTGCGAAGTCGGTCAGTTGCTGCTGGGAGAGGTTGCGTGCAGAAATCAGGCCGATGTTGCCGTCAAAATCACCGGCGGCCATCATCTGATAGAAGCGCTGCACCATTGCATCCTGGCTTTCAGCCGCTGTGGGTGCGGTGGCGCAGGCACTCAGGCCCAGCGCAGAAAAAGTAGCAAAACCAGCCAGCAGGCAGCGACGACGGGAAACCAAACCAGACACAGACACGGGCAGCCATCCAGATGAAACAGAGAACGCGCCAGTGTAGGGGCGCAGGCACCGTGTGGCGTGCATGTCTTGCTGTGCTATCGGCTTCAGTTAGGAGGGCTGATTTGCAGATGGAACTGGTGCGATGCCCAAACCATGGGGTGCGGCAACGCGAGGTTTAATCGTCGTTAGGCGCTATGTATTTTGATGTTTTCACCAGCATTGCCGGCGGATGATTTTTGACGGAGACAACGCCCAAGAAAGTGCGAATTCTTGGGCAAAACCGTAGCAGCCAGCGCTGGTGGAGATTGAATATTTCAATCAAAGCACCAGAGAACCAAAATCCATCATGCGCTGACTGCTCTTGTTTTTGAAATGGCCGCGCATGCCCATCAACGGCCAAAGGCAGCGCGGATGGAGGCGGGGTCGTCAGTGATCAAACCATCGGCACCAATCGCCAGCAAGGCCCGGGCTTCAGCCTGCGCGTTGCCGCGCTGTGCGGGGTTGCTGCCGTTTTTGTAGGGGTTGGGCAGAAACTGGTTTTCAGGCCGCAGCGTCCAGATGTGCACGCTCAATCCCGCGTCTTTGGCCTCACGCATCACGGCAGAGGCGCGTACCCATTGGCCTTTGTCCATGTCGGCGGCCAAGTGGCGCAGTAGGCTGACGCCTTGCGCGTACTGCCGGATGTCAGCCATGCCTTGGGCGGTGCCCATCTGGGCGTAGGTCACGCCCTGCGCTGCCAGATCCGGCGGGCCATTTTGGTTGGACAGCAGTTGCACGATGCGCACCGCGCTGTGCCCGCGCAGGTCTTGGAGTACCTGCACTTCAAACGACTTCACCAGCACCGGCGACTCGGCATGGCTCCATTGGTTGTGGTTCAGAAAATCGACCATGGCTTTGACCATGTCCAGCCCCAACGCTTTGGCGTGGGCGGCGTGTTTGATTTCAATGAAAAGGCCCACGGGGCGGGCTGCGGTGGCGTTGTGGGCCTGTATCAGTGTGGCCACTTGCTGCAAGGTCATCAGCGGTAGCTGTCCGTCCAGCGCCGCACTGGCCGGGCGCAGTGTGGCAAACCGTTCGGTGGCGCGCAAGCTTTGCAGCTCTGCCCAGGTGAAGTCTTCGGTGAACCAGCCAGTCAGGCTGGCGCCATCCACCATTTTGGTGGTTTTGCGTGTGGCAAATTCGGGGTGCTGGGCAATGTTGGTAGTGGCAAATTTCACGCTGCCATCGGCATTCAAGGCGGCCAGCGCGTTGTCGTGGCGTACTACCAGTACGCCGTCTTGGCTGAGCACCACGTCCAGCTCCAGAATGTCGGCGCCGTCTTGCATGGCTTGCTCAAATGCCGCCTGCGTGTGCTCGGGTTTGAGGGCGGATGCCCCACGGTGGGCGCTGAGTGCTGGCACCGGCGGCCACGTACTGGCCCATGCGCTGACGTGGGTGGCGCAGGCTAGCAGCAGGGCTGTGCAGAGGGATAAAGGGCGGCGAATGACAGCCAGCATGGGCAGCTCCATCAAGGCGGTGAAAGCCTGCATCATCGAAGGAATGCGTGGTGTGGGCAACGCGTTCCGACCAATGGTTGACGTGTTCTGCCATACCGTTCACATGAATTTTAGGGTGCTACCGCGCAGGCTGGCTGGCATTTGCGTCGCAGCGCTACGCCACAAAGCGCGTGGCTTGCAGATGCGGCTGCTGTGCTGCCTGCGCCAGCCACGCGTGCAGTTGTGGGTAACGGTCCGTCATGAGCAATTGGGGCAGGCGAAACTGCACATATTCCAGTGCCACCACGGTGCAGATCACATCCAGCGTTAGCGGTGCGGTGGCTGCGGCGGGAGGGTTGCGTTCCAGCTGCGCAAGCACGCGATTGATGGCGGCCAGACGGCGTTGGCCCATCACGCTGGCATCGGCCTGTGCCCCTTCGTACTTGCGCGCAATCACCACGTTGAACGCTGCTTCCATCAAGCCATACGCCACGCTGGTGTGTGCCAGTACTTGGGCAGCAGCGTCGTGGGGGATGACGGCGGGTGCGCTGAGGTGGTCCAGGTACTGCGCAATCAGCAGTGACTCGGCGATGGCCTGATCGTCATCCGTGACCAAGATGGGAATGCGCAATTGGGGATGTACGGCGAGCAGGGCGGGGTCGTGGTTCCACGGGTCGCTCCAGACCAGTTCGACCCGGTCAGCCAGACCTTTTTCCAGCACGACGATGCGTGCGACGCGCGCAAAAGGCGAGGTGGTGTTCAAAAAGAGTTGCATGGCAGGGTCTTAAAAAGTAGAGCTGTTAGTGATTGCTAGCTATGCGCTGAAGGCATTTTTTGCTTGGAAAATAAAACCAGCAAGGTGCCGAGCAGCAGTGCGCTGCAACCCATCACAAACAGACTGCGGTAACTGCCGGTGTGGGCGTAGATATAGGCCATGAGATAGCCGGCCGTGGCCTGCAGCAGAGCAAACGCGGCGGTGGCGTAGCCCCACATGCGTTTGTGGCGTGCCGGGCCAATCAATTGCATGAGGTAGCCTGACGTGATGGCTGCCATGCCGGGCGACAGCGCGCCGACAATAAAGCCAGAGACTGCATGCCCCGCAAAGCCCACCCAGATCAGCGGCAGGCCAATGGCCGTCGCTTTCAAGGCATAGGCGCCCGCCGTGGTGCGCCACCAGCCCCAGCGCGTGGCACACAGCGAGGCGCACAGAGGCCCGGCGACAGCACCCAGCCCAAAAAATGCCCATTGGGTGGAGGCGTAGGTGGAGCCCAGATTCAGCTCACGCGCCAGATAGTCCACCCAGAACACGGTGTGTGGCACAAAGCCAAATGCATCGGTGGTGTAAGCGGCAAATACCAGAATTACCGGCAGGCTCCACACGGCGGCAGCAGGCAAGGCGGGTGTGGCACCCGGTGTGACCACCATGGGAATGGGCGCGGGCAGCTGGCGCGCATTGCGCCAGCCCCACCACAGCGCGGCCACGCACACCAGCGCCAGGCCCCACCACACAGCCCCCAGGCTTTGCTGGGCCAAGGCGGGCACCAAGGTGGCCGACAGCAAGGCGCCCACGCCAATGCCGCAAAACATCAGTGGGCCCAGCGCGGCACGGCGTTCGACCGGCGTGGCGGACATGGCAATCGAGGGGCCCAGCACCATCAGCGTGGCACCCGCAATACCGGACAGCAGCCGCCAGACAAAGAACACGGCCATGGGCTGGTCAAAACTGCAGCCCGCAAAACTCAGTGCCACCACCGCCCAGCACAGCACCAGCACGCGCACGGCGCCCAAGCGCTCGGCCAGTGGTGCAGCAGCCAGCGCACCTATCAGATAGCCCAGCAAGTTGGCTGCGCCCAGGTAGGCCACCTGCTCGCCGCTGAACCAGCCTGCCAGCACCATCTCTGGCATCAGCGCCGTGTAGGCAAAGCGGGCCAGCCCGACGCCGCTAAGGGTGGCGAGAAAGCCGGTGAGGAAAAGCGGAAGTTCAGAGCGTTGAATCACAGTGGACCTTGGGGTGGTAAGGTCAGATTAGGCGCTGGTGGGGTGATCATGTCCAATGATTCAAAATGAATGCCATCATCTTTTTTTGTGATGGGTGTGCCATGCAACTCAAATCTTTGCGTATTTTTGATGCCGTCTGCAGCACCGGCAGCTTTGGCGCTGCCGCACAGCGGCTGCACACCGTGCAATCCAATGTGACGGCGCACATCAAAAAGCTGGAAGAAGAATTGCAAGTGCAGCTGATGGAGCGCAGCAGCGGGCCGGTGCGTCTGACCCCTGCGGGCCACACTTTGTTGCCACACGCCCAGCGCATGCTGCAAACACACGACGAAACCTGTGCATTGTTTGCGGGCGATGCACCACCTGCAGGCAGTCTGCGCATTGGGGCCATGGAGAGTACCGCCGCGCTGCGCCTGCCCAGCGTACTGGCCCAGGTGTACCAAGGCCATCCGCACATTGACCTGCAATTGCGCACCGGACCGACGGCGGCCTTGCTCGATGACTTGGTGCGCGGGGCCTTGGACTGCGCTTTTGTGGCAGGCCAGCCGCCCAATCCGCGCTGGTGGGCGCAGCCGGTGTTTCAGGAAGAGCTGGTGCTGGTGGGGCCCACGCCCATGCAGGCCTTGCCTGCGCCAGCGCTGTTGCTGCACACGCCATTTCTGGCATTCCGGCAGGGTTGCAGTTACCGCCAGCGCATTGAATTGCTGCTGGCCAGCCAAGGCATTACCTCGACCCGCATCATGGAGCTGGGTACGCTGGATGCCATTTTGGGTTGCGTGGCGGCAGGCATGGGCTTTGCCTTGATGCCGTTGGCGCTCATGGAAACCCAGCAAAGCCGCTTTGGCACGCACTGCCTGCGGCTGCCTGAGCCTTTGCGCAGCCAGATTGGCGTGGTCGACACGTGGCTGGTGGCGCCCGAACAGCAAGGCTGGTCGCCGCAACTGCGGGCCTTGGTGGACAAGCTGCAGCCCATGGCGCTGACTGCGGTGTGACGCAGTAGCGCTTGGGGCGCTGTGAGTGGCCGTCACCCAGTCTTTGGGCGGCCTACTTGGTGGTGTGCAGCAGCGCCCGGCGGTACTGCATGGCTTCGGCCACATGCGCGCTGGCAATGGTGTCGCTGTGCGCCAGATCCGCAATGGTGCGCGCCACCCGCAATGCACGGTGGGTGGCACGGGCCGACCAGCCCAGGCGCTCTGCCGCCTTGCGCACCAGTTGCTGGGCACTGTCTTCAAGTTGCAGGCAACGGTCTAGCGCGTCACCTTGCAGTTGCTGGTTGCTGCAACCCTGGCGGTCTACCGCACGTGCGCGCGCTTGCACAACGCGGTCCCGGATGGTGGCGCTGGTTTCGCCATCGCTGGCAGACAGCAAATCCTGGGCGGGCAACGCTGCCACTTCAATGTGCAGGTCAATCCGGTCTAGCAGTGGGCCACTGAGCTTGCCTTGGTAACGTGCGACCTGATCTGGTGTGCAGCGGCAGGCACGTTGGGTGGAGCCCCAGAACCCGCAGGGGCAAGGGTTCATTGCCGCAATCAGCTGAAAACGTGCGGGAAACTCGGTACTGTGCGCCGCCCGGGCGATGGTGATGCGACCCGTCTCCAAGGGTTCACGCAAGGCCTCTAGCGCGTTGCGGGCGAACTCGGGGAATTCATCTAAAAATAACGAGCCGTGGTGCGCGTAAGAAATCTCGCCTGGTTTGGGGGGTGAGCCTCCACCCACCAGTGCCACCGCGCTGGCGGTGTGGTGGGGACTGGCAGTGCGGCGCAGCCCCCATTGATCGGCTTTGAAGCGGCCACACAAGCTGGCAATGGCCGCACTTTCCAGTGCTTCTTGCTCGGTCAGCGGCGGCAGCAATCCCGCAAAACGTTGTGCCAGCATGGATTTTCCCGAACCGGGAGGCCCTACCATTAACACCCCGTGCTGGCCTGCCGCCGCAATCTCCAGCGCGCGCTTGGCCGCGCTCTGGCCTTTGACATCGCTGATGTCTGCCAGCGTCGCCTGCCCCGTGGTGGGCGGTGCCTGCATGCGCTGCCAGCCAGTGGTTGGGGGTGTCTCTGGGGCGGCCTGCTGGGGCAGCAGTTGTGCCACCACATCCAGCAAATGCTGTGCACCGTAGACTTCAGCCTGGGGTGCGCACGCCGCTTCGGCGGCGCTTTCCATAGGCAGCACCAGGCGCACAGCGGTGTTTTGCAATTGCAACGCCAGGCTGGTAGCGAGTGCGCCGCGCACCGGGCGCAATGCCCCGGACAGCGACAGCTCTCCCGCGAACTCCCAGCCTTGCAGCTTGCTGGCATCGATCTGCCCACTGGCGGCCAGAATGCCCAAGGCGATGGGCAAATCAAAGCGGCCTGAATCTTTGGGCAGGTCGGCCGGTGCCAAGTTGACGGTAATGCGTTTGTTGTTGGGAAACTCCAGCCCGCTGTTGGCAATGGCGCAGCGCACGCGTTCGCGCGCTTCTTTCACTTCGATATCGGCCAACCCCACCAAAGACAGGCTGGGCAGGCCATTGGCGAGGTGGACTTCCACGGTCACAGAGGGCGCTTGCAGGCCCAGCAATGCCCGACTTTGCACGCAGGCCAAGCTCATGGATGGTGTCCTCCCTATTTCGGTGCGGTAACGCGCAAGAAATGCTTGGTAGTAACGCACCTCTTTGGTGCAGCCGGCTGTCAATAGCAAGTATCCACTGTAGGTGGTTTGTAACGCCCGTCTCAATGCCGCTGGTTGGCACGCTACCTGCTTAAAGGGCTTGTCACAACACTTTTTACAACTTCCCGCTTCCCGGAGGACCGTCTCATGAAAATGGTGTCAGCCATCATCAAGCCCTTCAAGCTCGACGAGGTGCGCGAAGCCCTCTCCCAGCTTGGCGTACAGGGCATCACAGTGACCGAGGTGAAGGGTTTTGGCCGTCAAAAGGGCCATACCGAGCTGTACCGCGGTGCTGAATATGTCGTGGACTTCCTGCCCAAGGTGAAGCTGGAAGCGGCTGTCGACGGTGCCGTCCTGGAGCAGGTGATCGAAGCCATCGAAGGTGCAGCACGTACCGGAAAGATCGGCGACGGCAAGATTTTTGTTTACGACTTGGAGCAAGTCGTGCGCATCCGTACCGGTGAAACCGGTAAGGAAGCCCTGTAACGCAACCATTAATGCAAGAGACTGACATGAAAAAATCGCTCCCTGCACTCTCACTCGGCGTGGGCCTACTGGCCGCAGCCGCAGGTGCTTTTGCGCAAGAAGCCGCGCCTGTTGCCGCCGTGGTGGTAGAAGCCGTCGTGCAAACGGCGGCCCCCGTGGCTGCTGCCGCTGAAGAAGTTGCCAAGCTGGACGCGGGTGATACCGCGTGGATGCTGACATCCACCATGCTGGTGATCCTGATGGTCATACCTGGTCTGGCGCTGTTTTACGGCGGTCTGGTGCGTTCCAAGAACATGCTGTCCGTGTTGGCACAGGTGTTCACCATCTTCTCGCTGATCACAGTGCTGTGGGCCATTTACGGCTTCTCGCTGACATTTGGTGGCGAAGGCAAGTTCTACGGCAGCTTCGATAAGCTGTTCCTGGCTGGTATCACGCCCGACACACTGTCGGCCACGCTGGCGACCATCCCTGAATACGTGTTCGTGGCCTTCCAGTCCACCTTTGCTGCCATCACTGTGGCACTGATCGTGGGTGCCTTTGCTGAACGCATGAAGTTCGCTGCCGTGATGATCTTCTCGGTGCTGTGGTTCACTTTCAGCTACATCCCCATGGCCCACATGGTGTGGGGTGGTGGTCTGCTGGCTGCCGATGGCGCGCTGGACTTTGCGGGCGGTACCGTGGTGCACATCAACGCGGCCGTGGCCGGTCTGGTGGGTGCCTACATGGTGGGCAAGCGCATTGGCTTCGGTAAAGAAGCTCTGCCTCCGCACAGCCTGACGCTGACCATGGTGGGCGCATCGCTGCTGTGGGTGGGCTGGTTCGGTTTCAACGCTGGCTCTGCTGGCGCTGCCAACGGTATTGCGGGTCTGGCTTTCATCAACACCATCTTGGCAACCGGCGCTGCTGCCGTGGCCTGGATCGTGACGGAGTCGCTGCACAAGGGCAAAGCTTCCATGCTGGGCGCTGCATCCGGTGCAGTGGCAGGTCTGGTCACCATTACCCCTGCCGCTGGCTTTGTGGGCCCGATGGGTTCCATCGTCATGGGTCTGATTGCTGGCCCTCTGTGCCTGTGGGGTGTGTCCGGCCTGAAGCGCATGCTGAAGGTGGACGACGTGTGCGACGTGTTCGGCGTGCACGGTGTGGGCGGCATCTTGGGCGCGATCCTTACCGGCGTGTTCTGCGCTGCCGGTCTGGGCGGTGTCGAGCCTGAAGGCTACAACATGGCTGCTCAAGTTTGGGTCCAATTCAAGAGCGTGATCGTCACCATCGTGTGGTGCGGTGTGGCTTCTTTCATCTGCTTCAAGATCGCGGATGTCCTGGTGGGTCTGCGTGTGCCTGAAGATGCTGAGCGCGAAGGTCTGGACATCACCACCCACGGTGAGTCTGCCTACAACCGCTAAGCATAGGAAGCAGGCAGCCTGCGCTGCCTGTGCATTTTGCTTAAACCGCCCCTTTGGGGCGGTTTTTTTATGCGTGAGCGCAACAGGGTTCACGGCAGGCGTTCAAAAAATTCACGCTCAAGGGGCGGGCAAATTGCAGCACTGCCGCTACGATTTGCAGCCATGGATGCCGCCCTTCACCAGATTCAAACGCGTATACGCGCCGCCCTTGCTGACCACACGCCTTTGCGCATTCGCGGAGGGGGCAGCAAAGACTTTCACGCCTTGCAATTGCAGGGCGCGCTGCTGGACACCCGCAGCCTCGCGGGCATCGTCAGTTATGAACCCAGCGAACTGGTCGTCACCGTCAAAGCCGGAACACCGTTGGCGGAGTTGGAAGCAGTGTTGGCTGCGCAGGGCCAATGCTTGGCGTTTGAGCCACCGCGCTTTATCGGCACAGCTGGGGAACAAGCCACGGTAGGCGGCATGGTGGCTGCGGGCTGGAGTGGCCCGGCCCGTGCCAGCGTGGGCGCGGTGCGTGACTTTGTGCTGGGCATTGAAATACTGAATGGCAAGGCCGAGCTGCTGCGCTTTGGCGGCCAGGTGATGAAAAATGTGGCGGGCTATGACGTCTCGCGCCTCATGGCAGGCAGCTGGGGCACGCTGGGCTTGATCACCGAGGTCAGTCTTAAAGTGCTGCCCGTAGCGCCGGGTGAGGCCACTTTGCGCTTTGACGGCATGGCGCAAGCTGAGGCTTTGCAGCGCCTGAACCAATGGGGCGGCCAGCCTCTGCCGCTGAATGCCAGCTGCTGGGTGGAAGATGCCGGCGTGGGCACGCTGTATGTGCGCCTGCGTGGCGCGGTGGCAGCGGTCGATGCTGCCTGCCGCAGCATGGGCGGTACGCGGCTGGACGATGCGCAAACCGCCGCCGATTGGCAAGCCTGCCGCGAGCAGCAATTGCCTTGGTTTACCACGCGTGCGGCCACCGATTGCCTGTGGCGTTTGTCGGTGCCGCAAACCGCTGCGGCGCTGGTGCTGCCAGCAGGCGTTGCCGATCCGCTGGTGGAGTGGCATGGCGGTCTGCGCTGGGTGAAAGCACCGCGCGCTGCCGGGGCCAGCTTGCACCAACTGGCGCAGGCCGTGGGCGGTAGTGCTTTCTTATTCAGAGCTGAAAGTGCAGATCAGATAAGCGCTGAAGCCATTTTTGATCCAAAAAACAAGGGCGTGCTGCAGATTCAGCAGCAATTGAAGCAGGCGTTCGATCCGGCGGGCATCTTCAATCCGGGCCGCACTGCGGCCTTGCTCTGAGCGCCGTACAGCGCGCCATGACCCACCGATAAAAACCCAGAACACCCACGAGACAACCACCATGCAAACCAATTTGGCACCCGAGTACCTCGGCACGCCCGAAGGGCAAGAAGCCGAGGCCATTTTGCGCAAGTGCGTGCACTGCGGCTTTTGCACGGCCACCTGCCCAACCTACCAAACGCTGGGCGACGAGCTGGATGGGCCACGTGGGCGTATTTACCTGATCAAGCAGGTGCTGGAAGGGCAGGCGCCCACACGCGCCACGCAAATGCATCTGGATCGCTGCCTGACCTGCCGCAACTGCGAGTCCACCTGCCCCAGCGGCGTGCAATACGGGCATCTGGTGGACATTGGCCGCAAAGTGGTGGATGACAAGGTGCAGCGCCCCGCGGGTGAGCGCATGCAGCGCTGGCTGCTCAAAGAGGGGCTGACGTCGCCCCTGTTTGCCCCAGCCATGAAGCTGGGCCAGTCCGTGCGCAGCTGGCTGCCTGAAAGCATTCAAGCCAAGGTGCCACCCAAGAGTGAACACGGCGCATGGCCCACCCGCAGCCACGCACGCAAAGTGCTGCTGCAGCAAGGCTGCGTGCAACCGGCCATGCTGCCCAACATCAACTACGCCACCGCACGCGTGCTGGATGCCGTGGGCATCCAGACCGTGGTGGTGCAGCAAAGCCAGTGCTGTGGTGCCGTCAAATACCATCTGAACGATCACGAGGGCGGCAAAGCCCAGATGCGCGCCAACATCGATGCTTGGTGGCCCGCTGTTGAAGCGGGCGAGGTGGAGGCGATTGTGAGCAATGCCTCGGGCTGCGGCGCCATGGTCAAAGACTGGGGGCACGTGCTGCGGCATGAACCTGCTTACGCCGACAAAGCTGCACGCATCAGCGCGCTGACACGCGATTTGAGCGAACTGCTGCCCGCCTTGCTGCCAGAGCTGGCCGAAAAGCTGCAAGGCAAGGTGCAGGTGGCGCAGCAGCCCATGGCCTACCACCCACCGTGCACCTTGCAGCATGCGCAAAAGCTCAAAGGCGTGGTGGAAGCCAATCTGGGCAAGTTGGGTTTTCAGCTGACCACGGCGCGCACTGAGTCGCACCTGTGCTGTGGCTCCGCAGGCACTTACTCGGTGCTGCAGCCTTTGTTGTCCAAAACCTTGCGTGATCGTAAATTGCGAGCGCTGGATGACGCTGTGGCGCAGCCTACGGCCATTTTGTCTGCCAATATCGGGTGTATTACCCACTTGCAAAGTGGCACTACGGTGCCGGTGCGCCACTGGGTGGAAGTGCTGGATGAGTCGCTGGCCCGCGGCGACTTGCCCCACTAAAGAGGCCATCGATTCGCATTGATGGCGCAATGCTGGCATCATCGCGTGTTTTTGATTTTTTGCACTGGCCTACCGCCCATGACCGAATCCGTGTCCTCCACCGTTGAAAACGCTGCGCCTGCCGCACCGGCGCAAGCGCCTGCAGACCGCCGCCCCACACACCGTGGTGGCCGTGGTCGCCCTGCCGGCAATGCAGCACCCCGCCCAGCGCGCGAAGTTCACCCTGTGCTGGCGCAGCTGGCACAACTGCACCCCGTGTTGTTTGGCGAAACCGTACAGCCGCTCAAGCGCGGGACGTACCAAGACCTGCTGGCTTTGCATGGCGAAGTGCTGGACAAGGCGGGCCTGAAGGTCGCCATGGCGATCCACACCCGCTCCACCCGTTATCTGAATGCCGTGGCATCTGGCGCTGCACGCCACGACCTGCAAGGCAACCCGGTGGAAGCCATGGCACCGGAGCATGTGTTCCACGCTCTGGTGGAAGTGTTCAAGCGTAAAAAACCGCGTGATGGTGAAGACCTGCAGGTCAAACTGCGCCGCCGCATGGGCATGGCGTTCATGGACTCCGGTCTGAGCCGTGATGCCTATCTGGAAGTGGTGCAAGTGCGTGACGAAGCCACGCAAACCCTGCTGGATGCCGCTTTGGATGAAGTGGCCGAGCAAGATGCCAAAGCCGAAGCTGTGCAGCGCGCTTTCACAGGCAGCGGTGCGGCATCGATTGAAGCGTTTGCCGACATGTACGGCATGAATCCGCACGCCGTGCAGCGCCAGTTGCACCGTGCCAAGCAGTTGCAAGCCCAAGCCGCCGAGTAAACGGCTATTTGAGCGCACCAGAAAGGGCCTTTAAGGCCCTTTTTTCATGGCTGCGGCACTTGCAGTGCTTGCTCGATGTCGGCAGCCAGACTTTGCGGGGTGTCTTTCGGGGCATAGCGCTGCAGAACGCGGCCATCGCGGCCCAGCAAAAATTTGGTGAAATTCCACTTGATCATTTCGGTGCCCAGAATGCCCGGGGCCTGCGCCTTGAGCCAGACAAAAAGCGGGTGGGCGTTGGCACCGTTCACGTCCACCTTGGACATCATGGGAAAGTCCACGCCGTAATTGCGCTGGCAAAAGCTGGCGATTTCGCTGTCACTGCCTTTGTCTTGCTGACCAAACTGGTTGCAGGGAAAGCCCACAATGACCAGCCCTTGTTCGGCATAGCGCTGGTGCAGTTGCTGCAAGCCTTCAAATTGCGGTGTGAAACCACAGGCGCTGGCGGTGTTGACCACCAGGACCACTTTGCCTTCGTAACTGGACAAAGCCTGGCTGTGGCCGTCAATGCTGGTTGCTGAAAAGTCGTAAAAGCTGGTCATGGCGGACTCGTGGCAGGAGGAAGGGCTCTTATCTTGCCACTGCTGCCTGCCTTGGGGTGGTCGGTAGGGAGACACAGCCACCCAGAGTACTGCCTGCCCCGTTTGAATTGCAGCACGATTTGCGTTAAATTTTTTGCACCTGTTGTTGTTCATCGCAATGAAGGAGGTGCCTTATGGAACGCGGATTGCGCGCTGTGTTTGAAAGCGCTACGTTCACCCTGACGTTGGCTGTGCTGGTGCTGGCGGGTGGCATGGGCTACGGTTTTTACAAATCCCACCAAACGCCTGATGTGCCTGCACCTGTGACGGCTGTACCCATGACAGCCCCTGCCGCTGTACCGGCAGATAGCGCTGCCGTTACCAAGCCTTAGTGGATTGCAAAAAAATCCTCAGCCAAAGTGCTTGGCCCAGGGCTTGGGTTGTTGGGTACTCAGCGTTTATTGCTTTGCAGCACGGCCAGCAACGCGCCGGTGATGATGAGTGCCCCGCCCACCAGCATGCGTGGCGTCAGTTCGGTGGCCCCCAGCAGCCAGGCAGAGCCGCTGGCAAACAGCACTTCAGACAGCATGATCAGTGATGTGGTGCTGGTAGGCACGCGTGCAGCCCCGTACTGCAGCGCCCACGAGCCGATAGCCACCAGCACGCCCATGCCCACGGCGCAAGTGATCCAGACCATATCTGGTGCAGGGACCGCAGGAAAGTAGCCCGTGCCGTAGCCGACGCTGGCGGTGACCAAGCCCACGCACATGCAGCCAATGAACATGGCCAGCACCCGCGCCATGCTGGGGGTGTGAAAACTGCGGCGCAAGATGACATTGGTGCAGGCAAAACACAGGCCGCCAAAGACGGCCAGGTACTCGGGCAGGCCAATACCTGCCGTCAGGCTGTGCACGCTAGCGTCCTGCGGCACGATCACCAGCGCCATGCCGCTGAAGGCCAGTACCAGACGCAGTAAGCCTGCACGGGTGGGGCGCTCACCCAGAAAGCGCCAAGCCAGCAGCACCGTCCATGCAGGCATCAGATAAAACAGCAAGATCACGCGCACCACGTCGCCGGTGGATGCTGCCATGTTGAACGACACATTGGTCAGCCCTGACGACAGCGCCAGCAGCCACAGCGTGCGGTGCGACAGAAAAGCCTGCAGGCTGCCGCGCATCCACAGCGCGGTCATCACGGCCAGCAGGCTGTAGATCATGCTGGTGGCCCAGGGTGCAACCAGCCCGGCGGCATGCATAGTTTGAAACGGCCACCAGGCCAGGCCCCAGACCATGGCGTTGAACAGCAAAGAAAAATAAGGCAGCGTGGAATGCATGTCAAAAACGGCTCCGGCGCAGGTGGTGCCTGCGTCGGGTGCTATGGATGTTGTGTTTTATTCAGAGTGCCGGTCACGCCACCCAAGTTCTGCTGCCACAGCGCCTTGCCGTTACTGGCGTGCAGGCATGCGGTTGCATGCAGAGCCTTGCGCACCTCTCAGTGATCGGCGGGGGGTGTGTGCGGTGCTCAGTGGTGGTCTTTGCGCGCAATGTCCAGCAGGCGGCGCACTTCACCGCCATGCTTGCGGCAATTGTGCCGGTACCAGCGGCCAATCAGCCACATGGTGACGGCCACAATCACGCCAAAACCGGTGATGGCGCCGTAGGCCGATACGCCCCACATAGTGCTCAGGCTGTACAGCGCACCCAGGCCCAAGATGCAGGCTTGTTCGTTGAAGTTCTGCACGGCGATGGAGCGGCCCGCCCCCATCAGGCTGTGACCACGGTGCTGCAGCAGCGCGTTCATGGGCACCACCAGATAGCCACCCAGGCCGCCCAGCACGATCAGGAAGGGCACGGCAATCCACAGGTGGCCGATGAAGTTCATGCACAGCACCAGCAGGCCCATGGCAATGCCCATGGGGATCACGCGGGTGGCGTGCTGCAGTTTCATGCGCATGGAGGCCAGCACCGCGCCCACCGCAGTACCAATGGCCACCACGCCGACCAGCGCTGACGCATGCGTGGTGCTGTAGCCCAATGCCACGGCCGCCCATGCCAGCACGATGTAGCGCAGATTGCCGGAGACACCCCAGAACAAGGTGGTGGTGGACAGCGAGATCTGGCCCAGCTTGTCTTTCCACAGGCGGCGGTTGCAGTCCCAAAAGTCGGGCAGCAGCGCCAATGTGTTGCGCAGCGCACCTTTGCTGTGATCTTGGCGCAGGGGCACCAGTGGGGCTGACGTACGCGGAATGCGTAGATTGAAGATGGCGGCCAGAGCGTAGACAAAAATCAGTACGCCAATGGCCGCTTCAGCGGCGTTGTTGACGCCGGGAATGTTCAGCGCCAGCAGGTGCGTAGAAATGGCCGGACCCACCAGTTGGCCGCCCAGCAGTACCCCCAAAATGATGGAGGTGATGGTCAAGCCTTCGATCCAGCCGTTGGCTTTCACCAGTTGCGACGCGGGCAGCAGCTCGGTCAAGATGCCGTATTTAGCCGGGGAATATGCCGCTGCGCCCAGGCCGACCACGGCATAGGCCAGCAGGGGGTGGTGGCCAAACAGCATCAGCAGGCAGCCCACCACCTTGATGGCGTTGCTGATGAACATCACCCGCCCCTTGGGCAAGGCATCGGCAAAAGCGCCCACAAAAGGGGCCAGCACCACGTAGAACAGCGCAAACATGGGAACCAAGGCGGCGCTCTGCCACTCAGGTGCTCCGCCGGTACGCAGCAGCTCCACGGCCGTGACGAATAAGGCGTTATCGGCCAGCGAGCTGAAAAACTGCGCTGACATGATGGTGTAGAAACCGCGCTTCATGGAATGCTGTGCGCACACCGGCCCTCAAGGACAGGCGTACGGAAATGAGTGTCCCGATGGCAAAAGAGCAGCGGTTATATCACGCACACTTCGAACACTGGTGCCAGAATGGCCGCTGTTTGCTCTCGATTGTTATTTGACATGCCGCGCCCCATTCTTGCCACCATCCATCCCCAAGCGATTCGCCACAACCTGGAGCGCGTGCGCAGCGCAACGCCAGACGCCAAGTTGATGTGCGTGACCAAGGCCAATGCCTACGGCCATGGCATTGAACGCACCTTTGAAGGCTTGCGTGCAGCCGATGGCTTTGCGGTGCTGGAGCTGGAAGAGGCCCTGCGCCTGCGCCGCCTGGACTGGCGCGGCCCCATCTTGCTGCTGGAAGGCGTGTTTGAGCTGCGCGACCTGGAGCTGTGCTCGCGCCTGGGCGTTTGGCACACCGTGCATTGTGACGAGCAGATTGACTGGCTGGCGGCGCACAAAACGCAAATCCCGCACCGCGTGTTCCTGAAGATGAACAGCGGCATGAACCGCCTGGGCTTTACGCCCGAGCGCTTTCGCAGCGCCTACGCGCGGCTGAATGCGCTGACGCAGGTGGAAGAAATTTCGTTCATCACCCACTTCAGCGATGCCGACGGCCCGCGCGGCATTGCGCACCAGCTGGAAGTGTTCATGCAGGTGACCGAAGACCTGCCCGGCGAGCGCAGCGTATGCAACAGCGCCGCCACGCTGATTTTTGGTGATGACGAGCAGGCCCGCAATGACTGGGTGCGCCCCGGCATCGTGCTCTACGGCAGCGCGCCCGATTACCCCCAGCGCACGGCAAAAGACTGGGGCTTGCAGCCCGCCATGACGCTGTCCACCAAAGTGATTGGCGTGCAAACCCTCAAAGCGGGCGACACCGTGGGGTATGGCTCTGCCTTTACCGCCGATGGGCCGATGAAGCTGGGCGTGATCGCCTGTGGCTATGCCGATGGCTACCCCCGCCATTGCGGCACTGGCACGCCGGTGCTGGTTAACGGTGTGCGCACGCGCCTGCTGGGCCGCGTGAGCATGGACATGATTTGCGTGGACCTGACCCCCGTGCCCGAAGCCGGTGTGGGCAGCGAAGTGGTGCTGTGGGGCCGCAGCCCCAGCACTGGCACAGTGCTGGATATTGACGAAGTGGCCGCCGCCGCAGGCACGGTGGGCTATGAGCTGATGTGCGCCGTGGCCGCCCGCGTGCCCGTGGTGAGCGATGAAGACACCGTGCGCAAATAAGCATTCATAAAAAGAGAGCGACTTGCGCAGGTGTAGCGGCGTTTTTGAATGCATTCGTATTGAAAAACAAGCACTATCAAGGGCTGGCAGCTCTTGTTTTGATGGAATTGCCCTGGCATGGGCGGCTCTTGGATCCAGCGCCGATATAGTCTTGCCATGGCCAAAGACAAAACCATTTACACCTGCAACGCATGCGGCGGCAGCACCCCGCGCTGGCTGGGCAAGTGCCCGAATTGTGGCGCGTGGAACAGCTTGATCGAAAGCGTGCCCGAGGCCGCATCGGGTGGCAAAAACCGCTTGAGCTCGCCGCAAGGCTACGCAGGCTTGGCCAACGCCCAGCCGGTCACACCGCTGTCGGCCATCGAAGCGCAAGACGTAGCGCGCACCCCTTGCGGTATTGAAGAGCTGGACCGCGTGCTGGGTGGCGGTGTGGTGGAAGGCGGCGTGGTACTCATCGGTGGCGACCCCGGGATTGGCAAATCCACGCTGCTGCTGCAGGCCATGGATGCGCTGCACCGAGCGGGTCTGCCCACGCTGTATGTGACGGGCGAAGAAAGCGGCGCGCAGGTGGCACTGCGCTCACGCCGTTTGGGCATTGATGGCAGCCAGGTGAATTTGCTGGCAGAAATTCAGCTCGAAAAGATTTTGGCCACGGTCGAGGCCACGCAGCCTGCCGTGGTGGTGATTGACTCCATCCAGACCACGTATTCCGACCAGCTCACCAGCGCCCCTGGCTCGGTCGCGCAGGTGCGCGAATGCGCCGCGCACCTGACCCGCATGGCCAAGAGCACGGGCGTCACGGTGATCTTGGTGGGCCACGTGACCAAAGAGGGCGCCTTGGCCGGCCCGCGCGTGCTGGAACACATGGTCGATACCGTGCTGTACTTTGAGGGCGACACGCACAGCCCGCACCGCCTGATTCGCGCCATCAAAAACCGTTTTGGTGCGGTGAACGAGATTGGCGTGTTCGCCATGACTGAAAAGGGCTTGAAAGGTGTGAGCAACCCCAGCGCCATCTTTTTGAGCCAACACTCGGAGCCCGTGCCCGGCAGTTGCGTGATGGTCACGCTGGAAGGCACGCGCCCGTTGCTGGTCGAAATTCAAGCACTGGTGGACAGCGCCGGGCCTGCGGCGCGCCGTCTGTCGGTGGGACTGGACAAAGACCGGCTGGCCATGCTGCTGGCCGTGCTGAATCGCCATGCCGGCGTAGCCTGTGCCGATCAGGATGTGTTTGTGAATGCCGTGGGCGGTGTGCGCATCAACGAGCCGGCGGCCGATTTGGCGGTGATGCTGTCCATCACCTCCAGCTTGCGCGGCAAGCCTTTGCCCAAAGGCTTTTTTGCCTTTGGTGAAGTGGGTTTGGCCGGTGAGGTGCGCCCCGCACCGCGTGGCCAAGATCGCCTCAAAGAAGCGGCCAAGCTGGGCTTTACTGTGGCCGTGGTGCCCAAAGCCAATGTGCCCAAGAAAGCCATTCCCGGGCTGACCATCCACCCAGTGGAGCGCGTGGACCAGGCCATGAGCGTCGCGCGATCGATTGACTAACGCTTTGAAATTCAACAACTTTTTGCTTTTGTCCGTGCGGCCGCAGGCCGTATACGCACTCACCGCAAGCCGTGGTGGGTCCGTCCATATGACAATACGCCCATGAATTTGCGCAATGTTGTAGTGCCTTTGGGCTTGGCGGTCATGCTGTATGTCGCCTTTGATTCGATGGGATGGAAAGGCGTTGCCGCAGTGGGCGGTGGCATCTTGATGTGGCTGCTGCTGCACTTCACCCGCCTGATGACCGTGATGCGCCGCGCCTCGCAGCGGCCCATTGGCTATGTGGGCAGCGCGGTGATGCTGAACGCCAAGCTCAAGCCCAAGGTCAACCTTTTGCACGTGGTGGCCATGACCCGCTCCTTGGGTGAACGGCTCTCTGAAGAGGGCCAAGACCCCGAAATCTACCGCTGGACTGACGGCACGGATTCGCATGTCACGTGCGAGTTTGTGCATGGTCGTTTGGTGAAGTGGGAGCTGGTGCGCCCCACCAAACCCGCAGCCATTGCGACAGACAGCGACGCAATGGCTGCCTGAGGCTTTAAAATCCGGGCCAACTGAGTTTGGCCGGGGACGGCTGAATTTTGAATTTAAAGTTCAAGCAGCCTGCATGTACAGGCTGCCTCCACCTGTGAGAGAGACACCCACCATGAGCACTACTGCCGTTGTCGAACTGGCTGCCAAAGATTTGAACCAGCAAGGCGGTGTTTACTGCCCCAGCCCCAAGGCAGATATGAAGCTGTGGAACAGCCACCCCAAGGTGTACATCGACGTTGCCCACCACGGCGAAGGCAAGTGCCCATACTGCGGCACCACTTACAAGCTCAAGGCTGGTGAAGTGTTTGCGGGCGGACATTAATACGCGGCTGTGGCAATCCAAGGGCTTCTCGATGAAGCCCTTCTTCTTTTGAGGGCAGCGTGATGCGCATTCTTCACTTTGTGACGGGCGGTTTTTCGGGTGCAACGCAAGTTGCAGTCGACCTGTGTATGGCTGCGCACAACACGCCCGGCATGGAGGTCATGCTTGTGCTGCGGCGCAAACGCAATACCGATGCCCAGCGCGTGCAGGCATTGCGTGACCAAGGCCTGACGGTGCACGTGGTGTCTAACTGGCTGCACGCCATGACTGTTTGGGAGTTGCGCAAGCTGATCCGAGCGTGGAAGCCGGATGTGGTGTTTGCCCATGGCTTCAGCGATCACATATGGGGACGCCAGGCCGCCGTTGCCGAAGGCGTGCCGCGCATTTTTCACGTAGAGCACAACGCCTATGAGCGCTACACGCCGCGCAGACTGAAGCAGGCGTTGGCACTGTCCCCCTGGACGACAGCGCACATCGGCGTTTCTGAAGGGGTCAAGACACGGCTGATTGAACTGGGCTTTCCTGCAGAAAAATGCATGGCCATTCCGAATGGCATTGATTTACGGAAATTTCCGGAAACACTGTTGCCAGCCGATTGGTCGTCGCGGGAGCCCGCCATCTTGATGGCCTCTCGTTTTGCGCGACAAAAAGACCATGCCAGCCTTGTTCAGGCTTTGCAGGTGCTGCGCGGCCAGGGCATCACCCCCAAGTTGTATTTGGCGGGTGGCGGTAGCACGCGTTTGCGCCACAAGGTGGAAAGCTTGGTGGCAAAGCTGGGCCTGCAAGAGCAGGTGATTTTTTTGGGCAACGTGCCAGATTTGCCGCAGAGATTGGCCGCCGTGCAGATCTGCGTACTTTCAACGCACTGGGAAGGTATGCCGCTGGCCTTGGTCGAAGGTATGGCTGCTGCGTGTGCCTGCATTACTTCCAACGTGCTCGGTGCGAGAGAAGCCTTGCTGCACGATGTCGACGGGCTGGTGGTGCCGCATGAAGATGCGTTTGCATTGGCGGCTGCTTTGCAAGGCTTGCTGCAAGACCCTGCCAAGGCCCAACAGCTCGGTCTGGCCGCACGGGCCAAAGCGCTCCACACCTATGGGCGCGAGCGCATGTGGACGCAATACCAAGCGCTGTTGCAAGCCCCTACCTAAGGGTAAGGGGATGCAATTTTCGGGTGTCGTTTGAAAAGACGATCAATGCCTTGGCAGCTTAGGCGCACGCGTCATGACGTTGCCGGCGAACAGCTGCACCTTCATCCATAACTTGCGAATGCGCTGTGAAGCGGATGTGCGCTCACGCTGTGCCCAGATACTGCTGACCTCGCTCAGCTCATCCAGACCCAGCACAGAAGGGTAGACGCCAAACACCTGCAAGTCGTTCTCAAACCAGAATCGAATATCGACATCCACCGGTCGGCCAAACGGAACACGGCTAGACAGTAATTTTTGGGCACCAGCACGGCTGATGACATAGCCCGCCGTGGAGCTGGGAACACGTTGATATTGGATCAACCTGTGCGTAGGGGTTAACTGGCGCGCTGTTTTGATTTTCTCTTTGGGTCTACCTATCAACTTGATCATGTCCCAGCTGTCCGTAATCTGGGCAATCGCTTTGGTGGTTTCCCGAAAATCGGGCAGCAACTGCACATCGTCTTCCAAGACCACCATCGCAGGGGCATCACTCTCCAGCAGTTGCTGCCATGCTTTGATGTGGCTGGCGTAGCAGCCCTTTTCGCCATTAACAAGGGGCTTGTAGTACTGACTAGCGTTGAGTGAAACGCTATACCAACGCGCTTGCTCTTCTTCCGTAAGATTCGCCCACCAAACGGCCTCTAGACGATGGCCCTGCAAAAATAAAGCCTTAAACTGCTGCTGCAGTAGCTCCCGTCGCGGAGTGTCTCTGTCAAGATTGATAAAAAAAATAGGCAAGTCCATACGAGATTTTATGCATATTTTTGTTTCGGACTTTCCTGAGAAAGCATTGAATGTTGGATTTTTATAAATTGAAATTGAATATAGAAAAAAGTAGCAACTTTTTCTTAGTATTGGCATTTCTGTTTCTGCCATTTTCGTTGGCTGCACACAATGCGTCGTTGGCGCTGACCGTCTTGACGGTGGTTCTCAGTGGAGCCGCGTGGAGCAAAAGAGTATATTTAAAGAAAGAACCCTTGGTCTTGGCTTTGTTGGCCTTGTTTTTTTGGGTGTGCGTTGGGTCTTTTTATAGTCTTTCCACATGGGGTGACGCACTAGGTGTTAATTTTAATAAATATTTGAAGTTGTTTTTTGGCGTGCTTTTGATAGTAGTTTTCTTGCAAAAGAAAACTCGGGAGTATGCTTTTTATGCATTTTTTGCAGGTGTGTGTTTTGTTTTGATTTGTACGTATTTGAATATATGGGTTGATATTCCATGGTCAATGACAAAAAATCAAGGATGGGGTGTAGATCACACTGTTTTTGGTAATTATATTACGCAAAACATTATGATTTCCTTCTTTGTTTTGCAATGCTTTTATTTGTTTTTCATGAATAAAAGCATTTTTATTAAAACATTTTTATTTATTTCTGCAGTGCTTGCTGTTGTATCTGTCCTGTATCTTTCAAATGGACGAACAGGCTATGTTGTTTTAATTGGAGGAGTTATTTCTTATATCATTTTTGCACTTCCTAAAAGATGGTCTTGGTTGGCTGTTATTGCTGTAATATTTGCAATAGGAGTGGCATTCGGTACGTCTCAACGGGTTCAGGAAAGGTATGAATCCGCAAAAAATGAAACCCAATTGATTTTTGAGCAGAATAATCGTGGCGAAATTCCCACGCTAACAAGCATTGGTGCTCGTTGGTATATGTGGATGAAGTCTGTGGAATTAGTGCAAGAGCGCCCTGTTTTTGGATGGGGTCTAGGCAGTCATGGTATTAAATGGTGTGAAAAGGCACCAGGGCCAGAGTGGTGCCAAGTGGGGGACACGACGCCGCATAATCAATTTATATTTTTCGCCGTCGAGTTGGGGATCATCGGATTGATATTTTTCTTATTTGTTCTGGTATCATTATTTTGGGCTGGTTGGCAAGGCGGTAAATATAAGCCGTTAATGATGGGTTTTATTGTTATATTTATAGGTGACAGCATGTTGAATGCTTCACTGTGGAACTCTAGAGAATATAATTTCTTTATATTGATGATGTGTTTGCTTTATACAATGATTCGTTTTCAAGATAAAAATGAAATCAAATGATCAATTTTTTGAATTGCAATGCCTTGAGAAAATAGGTCAGGGAACGATTAAAAATGTCTACCAGCACCCTTTCTACTCAGAAAAAATAATTAAAGTCATTAAACCTGAATTAGTGGCTGAAGATGGTGGTTTTTTAAAGCACGGAAAAATAAAAAGGAATTTATACCAAGGTATTTATCGCCAGTTTCGTCGTGAAATTTTGCAATATCTACAGCTTTGCAAAAATCACTATGGCAAGAATGAGTACTTATTTCCGGTAGAGATTCCTTATGGGTTGGTACCCACCACTTCAGGACTTGGCTTGGTGACCGAGAAAATTTCGGCTGAGGATGGAAAAGGGTGGACGCTGGAGGATTTGGCCAAAGGACCAGGCTTGCAAGATAAGCATCGGGTGGCGTTGGCGCAGTTCTTTGATGATTGCGTGCGCCTGCATATCGTCTTTGGCGAGGTGAACTACGCAGGCTTGATGTACACAGAGGACCGTAGCGGTCGTCCTGAATTTGTGCTGGTCGATGGTGTTGGCGAGAAGCTCTTGATACCAATTCGAGCCATGTCGGCATCTATTAGTGGACGCTATGTCAGACAAGTGCAACGTCGCATTCAACAGCAATTGGATGCGATTGCGGGAGCAAAATAAAAAGAGCCGCTAAAGCGGCTCTTTTTGCATTCAAAAGCATGCTTTTATAGGAGGCGTAGGCGTTGTGCTCACCACACTCACAGCTTCATGTCATACCCCACCGTGATGGGCGCATGGTCGGAAAATTTCTCACCTTTGTAAATTGACTCAGAGCGTGCCAATGCGGCGATCGCGGGTGTTGCCAAGTGGTAATCCAAGCGCCACCCAACATTGTTGGCATAGGCTTGGCCACGGTTGCTCCACCATGTGTAGCACTCGTCGGTAGTGTCTGGCTGCAGGCAACGATAAACATCTTGGACACCACCCATGTCATTGGCCGCCAGCAGCATGTCCATCCATGCACGCTCTTCAGGGGTGAAGCCACTGTTCTTTTGGTTGCTGCGCCAATTTTTCAAATCTTCCTTGCGGTGCGCAATGTTGATATCACCGCACAGAACAAATTCACGTTCACCCTTCATGCGCATCAGGTGTGTGTGCATCTTGGCCAGAAAACGAAATTTCGCCGATTGGCGTTCTTCGCCAGACGAACCACTGGGAAAGTAGCTGCTGATGATCGAAAATTTGCGGGTAGGCGTGTCAAAACGTGCCTCTACATAACGGCCTTCCGCATCAAATTCCTCCGGGTCAAATCCGGCGATCACCTCGCTGGGCTCATGGCGGCTGTAGATACCCACGCCCGAGTAGCCTTTCTTTTGTGCGAAATGGAAAACGCCGCGCATACCGGCAAAGCTGTCAAATTTACCCTCTATATCCGCAGCCTGTGCCTTCACCTCCTGCACGCAAATACAATCCGGGCCAGTGGCCGCAATCCATTCCTCCACACCTTTGGATGCGGCAGAGCGGATGCCGTTGAGGTTGAGGCTGGTTAATTTGAAAAGGGAAGAATCCATGGCAATCAGTAACGCGCAGCAGGATCAAAACAATCGTCTGGCGCAAGAGTTTGTGCAGTTTGCCGTAGACGCAGGCGTACTGCGTTTTGGCGAATTCAAGACCAAGGCCGGGCGGTTAAGCCCTTATTTCTTTAACGCTGGCTTGTTCGATGACGGTGCCAAGATGGCCCGTTTGGCGGAATTTTATGCAAAAGCCATCGTGGCCAGCGGTATGCAGTTTGATATGGTCTTTGGGCCTGCCTACAAAGGCATCCCTTTGGCCGCCACGGTGGCCGTGGAACTGGCGCGCCTGGGGCGTAACGTGCCATTTGCCTACAACCGCAAGGAAGCCAAAGACCACGGAGAGGGTGGCACGCTGGTGGGTGCCCCCATTCGAGGTCGTGTGCTCATCATTGACGATGTGATGAGTGCTGGCACCGCCGCGCGTGAATCGATCGCTTTGATCCAAGCTGCGGGGGCTACGCCACACGCCGTGGCCATTGCACTAGACCGCCAAGAGAAAGCCACAGAGAATGGCAAAGACGTAGACCACAGCGCAGTGCAATATGTGCGCAACCAGCTGGGGCTGCATGTCTGCGCGATTGCAAATTTGGCAGACTTGCTGGCTTATCTGGGGTCGCGAGGGGGCGAAGGCGAAATGGTGCAGCACCATGCCAGCGTGCTGGCTTACCGTCAACGCTATGGAGTGAACGACTAACAAACTTCGACACTATGCGGTTGGCATCACACATTGGGTTTCTCGTCCTTTGCAGCGTTGCCTTCACCGCATCGGTAAGGGCACAGCCGTCTCACAGCGCCGGCATTTACACGTGTGTAGATGCTTCGGGTCAACGCATTACGGCCGATCGGCCGATTGCACAATGTGCTGATCGTGAGCAGCGTATCTTGGGTCCGACTGGTGTTGAGCGCAGCCGTGTTGGCCCCGCCTTGACCGAAGTAGAGATGTCGCAGCGCTTAGAGCAGCGGCGCAATGAACAGCTGCTTTTGCAGCGGGCACAAGAGCAGCGCCGTCGCGATGCAGTCTTACTCGCGCGCTATCCCCGCCGTGAAAGCCATGATGCTGCACGCCGTGATGCGTTGGTACAAGTGCAAGAGCGACAGGCTTTGGCTCAAGCACGCATGGCCGATCTTGAGCAAGAAAAGCGAAAGCTGCAGCAAGAGCTGGATTTTTACGCCAATGACAGCGCCAAGCTACCTGCGCGATTGCGGATCGGCCTGCAGGATGTGGAAGCGGCCCAGCAAGAGCAGCGCGCGGTGTTGGGCGCACAAGGGGACGAAACGCAGCGCGTGCATCAGCGGTTTGATGCTGAACTGTTGCGCTTGCAGCCTTTATGGCGTTCTCAGGTGCCTGCATCGACTGCCGTGACAGCAAACTGATCGCACAGGCAAGCTACGTAAAAGAAGGCAGCATTAAAAAAGCACATCGTTAGATGTGCTTTTTTATCAGGTTGGCCGAAGCGTTACAGCGCTTGCCAGACCGTATCGCCCCCTGCGCTGGAGGGTTGGGCCGCAATCCCGAGCAGTGCTGCGTGACGGTGTAACAACTCATCAAAGCGCAGCGCATCGTAATCGCCTGCGCTGCTTGCGCTTTGGTGGTAATCGGCGGCAATTTGTGAGGTGGTAAAGCTCATGGCGCCAAAGCTCTGGACGGCGTTGCGCAACTTGTCCAAATTGATGGCGATCGGTGTTGTTGTCATGGCAGCTCCTCAGAAAATGAATACAAAGCAAACGGTTTGCAATGTGGCATGCATTGCAGCAGTTCACAAGAGGGGGCGCTTTAAAGCGGGTAGTGGGCGTGCCCTTGCTCTTGTACGGTGATCCAGTGGGTACGGGTGAACTCTTCAAGTATCCAGTGGCCGTTAAAGCGACCCAGTCCAGAGTTTTTCTCCCCCCCAAATGGGGCGTTGGGTTGATCGGCCACTGACATGTTGTTTACATGGGTCATACCCGCTTCAATTCCCCGTGCAAAGCGCACTCCACGCTCTAAATTTTGCGTGTAGACGCTGCTGGACAAACCAAACTCAGTGGCGTTGGCCAGTTCCAGTGCATGGGCTTCATCGCGTGCCTTGATGATCGGCAGCACAGGGCCAAACGTTTCATCGTTAGCAATCGACCAAGAGGGGTCCACATCGGCCAGTACATGTGGTGGCAGCACATTGCCTTGGGCTGGTCCACCGGTCACCAGGCGTGCGCCATCTTTAAGGGCCCGTTCAATCTTGCCCTGCACGTCCACCAATTGTTGGGTGTTGATGATGGGGCCAATCACGTGGGCCATCACGCTGGGGTCTCCGTATTGCAGCCGCTTCACGCGTTTTTCCACTGCGGCCACAAACTGCTCGTACACCTTGGCATCCACAATTGCACGGTTGGTACTCATGCAGATTTGCCCCTGGTGCAGAAAACGGCCTGCCACTGCTCCGGCTGCGGCGTCTTCCACGTTGGCATCGTCCAGCACCACAATCGGTGCATTGCCGCCCAGTTCCAAGGCCACACGCTTGAGGTACTTGCCTCCAACGGCCAGCTTGCCGATCCTTTGACCCACGGGCGTGGAGCCTGTGAACGATATCAACCGCGGCACGGGGTGTTCAACAAAGGTATCGCCAATTTCGCTGCCTGCACCAATCACCACGTTGAGCACCCCGGCGGGTGCACCGGCCTCTTCAAAGATGGCGGCCAGCAAGCTGCCGCCTGTGACGGGGGTGTCGCTGGCGGGCTTGAGCACCACGGCGTTGCCGGTCGCCAGCGCCGGGGCAATCGAGCGCATGCTTAGGTGGAAAGGGAAATTCCACGGACTGATCACACCAATCACGCCCAGTGGCTCTCGGTACACGCGGCTGGATTGCCCTGCGAAGGCCGCAGGCAGCATGTCGCCCTGCATGCGAGACGGGTAGCTGGCGGCTTCCAGCACGATGCCCTTGGCGCTCATCCATTCAATGGTGGCTTTGAGCCGGGTGCTACCGGACTCGCGAATCAGCCACTCAATGATTTCCTCGGCACGTGCATCCAGGATGCGCACTACGCGCAAAAGCAGGGCTGCACGTTCTTGCGGCAGTGTTTGTCCCCAAGCCTTCTGGGCATGCTGCGCCGCGACAAAGGCCGCGTTCAATTGCTCCTGCGTGGCTTGGGCAATTTCCAGCAAGGTCTCACCGTTGTACGGATTGGTATCGGTATTAATGCGGCTGGACTGGCCTGTGACCCATTGGCCGTTCAGAAAAAGCTGGTTCAACGGCGAATAAGCGTTGGTAGCCGAGTGCATGAAGCGCATCCTTTGCAAAGTGAAATCGTGTCAGCCATGCTGCCATGGCAGATCAAGGGCCGCCTAGTAGGGGCATGGTGCACCAACCTGCGACAAGGCCCTGTCACGGGTGATGCAATCCGGGTGATTTTTCATCAGTTTGGGCACACATAGCGTCTTTTAAATGCATCCCGTTGCTCTCTCACAGGCCTTGAACCACGTGAGCGCGTGGGTGGCGTCAGCCATAGGCGCGGTGCAGCATGGTGCTGCGTCATCGAATGATGAAATTGTCAGCACTTGTATGAAATGACAACTTTGCGCACTTGTCTGGCGTTGTGGCTGCTTCGGCAGGCGTACGCTGATGTAACAAAGGTATGGAAATACAAACTTTTGTGGCGAGACGCGTTGATCGCGTTTGCTTTTTTCTTCTATTGATGCACCCTATGAATTTCGCCCTTGCCGCCCCCGTATGGCTGGCGTTGCTGGCCGTGGCGAGCGTCGCGGTCTGGTCTTGTCATCGCAAGCACTTGAATCTGCTGTGGTTTGCAGCCGCATTGCTGTTGGCTGCGTGCGCCTACTGTGTGAGCGTGACCGGATATTGGGGGGAGGCCAACCCGGTGGCAGATGCGGTGTCCATTGGCTTGCTGAGCGGTGCTGCCGCGGTTGCCCTGAGCCAATCGGTCGCCATGCGATTTGGGCGCCGTGTGCATGTTCTGTGGTCCACCGTGGGCGCAGGGTTGATGGCGACGGGAATTTGGTGGCTCACAGAAGGTCGTTCAACGCAGCAGGCAAGCTGGCTGGTGGCGCTGGGCCTGACGGTGCTTTTGGGGCATGTGTTACCAGTCATCTGGCGCTTGGCCTCGCGACACCATGTGGAGCGCTTGCTGCTGGCGGTGTACACGGCGATCTGCGCTGTGGTGTTGCTCAGCCCTGGGTGGGTGCAGGAGGTGAGCGCTTCTGGCTGGGGCATGGGCATGCTGGTGGCCCTCGCGGGTGGTGCGCTGGCGGCAGCCATGGTGGGTTGTACGCTGACCGATGGCATTTTGCCCGGCCTGTGTACCCAGCGTGGCCGCGATGCACTGACGGGCCTGCTCAGCCGCCGTGCCTTTGAATTTGCCTGTGGCAGCCACCCTGCAGCGCAGCAGATCAGTGTGATGGTGCTGTGTGATTTGGACAATTTTCAGCGCATCAATAACCAGTTTGGCCCCACGGTGGGCAATGACGTGCTGCGCAGTTTTGCCCAACTGTTGCAAGCCAGTGTGCGTGAGGGCGACCACGTGGCACGCATGGGCGGTGAAGAGTTTGGTTTGGCCCTGCGCGATATCGACCTGGACAACGCACGGGTGCTGGTGCAACGCATCACCCACGCCATGCGTCAGCAGCACTGGGCCAGCCGTGCGGCTATTGGCCCATTGACTGCCAGCTTTGGCGTGGCCATGGTGCGCGAAAACGATCTGCTGCCTTTGGTATTGCACCGCGCCGATGTGTTGCTGTGCCAAGCCAAAGATGCCGGTTGCAACCGGGTTGAAGTGGATGAAACGGCAATCACCTCAGATCCACTTTTTGTATAGCTGCTTACGATTTATGCGTAAGGGCTAGAGGCAGTTTTTATTCTTCATCCAGGTGCAAAGACTGCAACCCTAGGCATGGACATGCCTTGCTGTGGCCGTTGTACAGCGCAGTAAAGATTGCGTGACGTATCACCGCCTCCATCGTTGAGCCTTTAGGTCGTGGGCGGCAGATGGCTGCACCCGTATTTCAGCGCGTTCTTTCGCCATCAGGCCTAGTACGGAAATGACACCCATCAGGTGCTGCTCCCAGCCTTGGGCACGCACTTTCTTACGGCCACCTTGCGCTGCAATTTCCGTCGTGCGCCAGCATGGTGCAACATTCAGTTACCGATTGATGTGCATCAATTGCTGGATGTCAGAGGATGGCTACGCTCCAACCCATGATTCATCAAGCCTTGCGCTTGATCAGCATGCATCCGCACAGATGCATGGCTGAAAGGGTGCCGCACAGCGGTATTCCCGACCCGTGCGAAGGCAACAGCGGCGGACAAAGCCGTGAAGGAGAGCACCGATGCACATCGGTCAACGTTTTTGGCGCAACCAAGGTTTGGGCGCCAAGCTGGCGATTACCAATTTCGTCTGGGTTGCGGCCATTTTGGGGCTGCTGGTTCTGGGGATTGCGTGGGGGGTCAGTCAGTCGCTGCAAACCAAAATGCAAAACGAAATGCAGCAAGGCATTCAGATGCTGCACCGCTTCATTGAATCCAACGACAAAGACCTGCGCCAGCGCACGCAGTTTCTGGCAGACAGCTTGGCCGACAGCTTCAAAGGCCAGCTCAGCCTGGACAGTAGCGGCACCGAACCTCTGCTCAGCCTGAACGGTGAATTGCTCAACGGCAACGACGTGCGCATTCAAGCCTTTACGCGCACCACCGGGGCAGTGGCTACGGTGTTTGCGGCACAAGGCAGTGCAGATTTTTTGCGCATTGCCACCACGCTGAAAAGCGACAAGGGTGAGGCCGCCATCGGCACCTTGCTGGATCGCGCCCACCCTGCTTATGCAGCCATCCAGTCGGGCCAAAGCTATATGGGGCTGGCCACTCTGTTTGGCCGCCAATACATGACGCATTACCGCCCGCTGAAAGACGCTGGCGGTCAAACGGTGGGCATTGCGTTTGTGGGCCAGGATTTTTCAGAGCTGTTGGACAACCTCAAAGCTTCCATCCGGGCCTTGAAGGTGGGCGAGAGCGGCTACTACTTTGTGCTGCGAGCCGAAGACGGGCCGCAGCGCGGTCAGCTGGTGGTACATCCGGCGCAAGAGGGCGGCAACATTCTGGATTCCAAAGACAGCAACGGCCATGCCTTCATCCGTGAAATGCTGGACCTCAAACAGGGTGCTCTGCGCTACCCCTGGACCAATCCTGGCGAAAGCGCTGCACGTGACAAGCTGGCCGTGTTTGGCCACTACGCTCCGTGGAACTGGGTATTTGCCTCCAGCGCGTACACCGATGAATTTGTGGCCGAAACACACGCCCTCATTCTCAAGTTCGCCGTCATGGGTCTGGGTGCGGTGCTGGTGCTGGCCGGTGTGTGGTTCCTGCTGATTCGCCGCATGATCGTGCGCCCGCTGAACGATGCCAGCCGCATGGCCGACGCGATTGCTGAGGGCGACCTGACGGTGCACATCCACAGCAACCGCAAAGACGAAATCGGCCACCTGCTGGATGCCATGAACAACACCAGCGCTGGCCTGACCCGCGTGGTGCGTTCCGTCAACCAGCAAGCCCACAGCGTGGCGCTGGCCAGTGCAGAAATTGCGCAGGCCAACCTAGACCTGGCCACCCGCACCGAAAGCGAAGCCAGCGCGCTGGAAGAAACCGCTGCCGCCATGGAAGAGCTGGGCTCCACCGTGGCGCACAACGCCGACCATGCCCAGTCGGCCGACCAGCGCACCCGGGAGGCCCAGCGCGTGGTCACCGAAGGCGGTGAGGCCGTGCGCAAGGTGGTCAGCACCATGCAGGGCATTGACGCCAGCAGCAAAAAGATTGCCGACATCATTGGCGTGATTGACGGGATTGCTTTCCAGACCAATATCCTGGCGTTGAACGCTGCGGTGGAAGCTGCGCGCGCTGGCGAGCATGGCCGTGGCTTTGCCGTGGTTGCTGGTGAAGTGCGGGCCTTGGCAGGGCGCAGTGCGGAAGCTGCCAAGGAAATCAAGCAGCTCATCAGCCACAGCGTGGCAGAGATTCACGAGGGCAACATCCAGGCCGCCCATGCGGGCGAGACCATGGAGCAGGCCATCACTGAAATCCAGAAGGTGACCCAGCTCATCACCGACATCAGCCACGCCAGCGGCGAGCAAAGCAATGGTGTGGCGCAGGTGGCCGAAGCCGTCACCCACATGGACCAGACCACGCAGAAAAATGCGGCACTGGTGGAAGAAATGGCTGGTGCCACCGAAGGCCTGCGCAAACAGGCGGACGAACTGGTGCACGCCGTATCGATTTTCCGCCTGCAAGGCGGCAGTGTGAACCCGCTGCGCAGCCCGGTGCTGGCGACAAAGCCTGTGGTGTCTGCGATGGTCAAGCCTGCCGCTGCTGCCAGCCATGCGCCCAGCAAAGTGGCCCCGCACAAAGCCCCGGCCTTGGCGCCCGCACCTGCGGCAGCCGCTACCACGCCACCCGCCAGCAAGGCCAAGGTGCCCGCCACCACGGCTGAAGATGACTGGGAAACCTTCTAAGCACCACCGTGTTGATGCATTGTTTTGCTTTGATGCAGCCAGCGAGCGTTTGCGGTCAATGGCGGCGGCTTGGGTGGCAACCTGCGCTGGCCGTGGCGTGAGAGTGCCGGGTCACCCCGCAGCTTGCTGCAGCAACATCAGGCGGTTGAGGTGCACAAGCGGTGGGTGCTCGCACGGTGAGCGATCTCCGTTGGCCTTTCGATCAATGCCCTGCAGACCTGTGGCTGCAGGGCATTTTTAATGAAATTGGCATCTAGCCTTTATGTATACAGCACGAGTAGCTCTGATTTTTAATGGAAAGAACATGGCTCTCATGTGGCGACAGGCTGTGTTGGATTGCATCGCTGAAGCGGGCGATCACCAGGTTGTCCATCGCTCATCCCGCATGCCTAGCCGGTCTGCGGAGGACCTACCCGCTGTAGCACTACCCAGAATCCGCTGTAATACATCCATCACATAACGCGGGAGCCTGGTCATGACAAGCAAGACGTCGCTGGACAAGTCGAAAATCAAATTTCTGTTGCTGGAAGGGATTCACCCCAGCGCTCTGCAAGTGCTGCACCGCGCGGGTTATACGAACATTGAGACTGTGTCTGGCGCTTTGGATGCCGAAACGCTGCAGCGCAAGATTGCCGATGTGCACTTTGTCGGCATTCGCTCGCGCACCCAATTGACGGAAGCGATTTTCCAGGCTGCGCACAAGCTGGTGGGCGTGGGCTGCTTTTGCATTGGCACCAACCAGGTGGACCTGAACGCCGCCCGCGAACGCGGTGTGGTGGTCTTCAACGCGCCGTACTCCAACACCCGCTCGGTGGCTGAGCTGGTGCTGGGCGAAGCCATCTTGCTGCTGCGCGGCATTCCCGCCAAGAACGCGTCTGCGCACCGTGGTGGCTGGCTCAAGACGGCGGACAACGCCTATGAAATCCGTGGCAAAACGCTGGGCATCGTCGGCTATGGCTCCATCGGTACCCAGCTGTCGGTGCTGGCCGAATCGCTGGGCATGCAAGTGGTGTTTCACGATGTGGTCACCAAGCTGCCGCTGGGCAATGCCCGCCAGGCCGGGTCGCTGCAAGAGCTGTTGTCGGTCAGCGACATCGTCAGCCTGCATGTGCCCGAGCTGCCTTCCACGCAATGGATGATGGGCGCGGCTGAAATGGCCGCCATGAAGGCCGGCGCTATCCTCATCAATGCCTCGCGTGGCACCGTGGTGGAGATTGATGCGCTGGCAGGCGCCCTGCAGTCGGGCCACCTGCTGGGTGCGGCGGTCGACGTGTTCCCGGTGGAGCCACGCAGCAACCAGGACGAGTTTGTCTCGCCCCTGCGTGGTCTGGACAACGTCATTCTGACCCCGCACATCGGCGGCTCCACCATGGAGGCGCAGGCCAACATCGGTCTGGAAGTGGCCGAGAAAATGGTCAAGTACAGCGACAACGGCACCACCACCTCGGCAGTCAATTTCCCCGAAGTGGCGCTGCCCCCGCACCCTGGTCAAAAGCGCATCCTGCACGTGCACCACAACGCACCCGGCGTGCTCTCGGCCATCAACCAGATCTTTGCGCAGCACGGCATCAACATTGCTGGGCAGTACCTGCGCACCGATGAAAAGCTGGGCTACGTGGTGATGGACATTGACGCTGCCGCAGACGTTCTGCCCATGGAGCAGCTCACCGCCATCGCGGGCACCATCCGCTGCCGCGTTCTGTTCTAAGGCCGCATACGCCCCTCGCTACGTCACGGTCGTGCCTTGTCGCACGCGGCTTAGTTTGGGTGTATCGCGCTGTGCACCGCGCAGCCATCTGCGTTTGGAGCGGGTGTGCGAACCACGTGAAGCGCCGTACTGCGCTGAGCGCTGTCTAGCGGATTGGGTTGGCTGACAAGGCCGGCCGACCTGCTTCACATTTCTAGGCAACGGCCCCTTTTGGGGCCGTAATCATTTCTGGGTCGTAGATCGCAGACACTGCCCTTGAAAAGGAGTTTTCCAGTGGCTTATGGTGTCACTGAGCTAACACGAACCCTCGACTGGTGGTACAGCGGCCTATCCACAGCTTTCCACCACTCTGATTTAAGCCTTGCCAGCCGGTGCGGGTGGCTGTGCGTGCGCCTCAAAGTACAGCAGGTCAAACCACTGGCGGTGCAGCTGCAGGCTGGAGCGCGAGTGACCAAACTGGTGAAAACCATTTTTCAACAGCACGCGGATGGAGGCCGGGTTCTCAGGCCGTGCCGTGGCTTCCAGCCGCTGCAGGCCGTGTGCCTGAAAAGCCTTTTTCAAGATGGCGTGCACGGCATCGCTGGCCAGTCCTTGGCCACTGTGCGTGGGCGCTATGCGGTAACCCAGGCTGGCACTTTGAAAACTGCCGCGCCGCACCTGCGTCAGGTTGATGCGGCCCACCAACTCACCACCAAGCCAGATCAGATAGTGAAACGCCTGGTCTGCCGCCTGCTGCTGCAAGGCCGTCTGCAGGGCCTGGTCAAAACCTTCGGGCGTGTAGAACGCCTCGGGGCGGGCGTTGATCCAGCTCTCAAAATAATGGCGGTGGGTGGTTTCAAACACCCACAGGGCTTGGGCATCTTGTTCGCGCAGCAGGGTCAGTTCCACGTGGGGCCTCCTTGGGGTTCCAAGGCATTGTGGAGGGAGTGCTGAGCGGCGGCAAGGAGGGCACGCATTGCCGCGCATGCATATTTAGAGCTTGATTGCCCGCCATGCCTTATTTGTCAGCGCTGCACATGCTGTCATGTGTGCAATGCATGCGCCCGGTCATGGTGTGTCCGGGTGCATGCATTCGTTCAGCGTCGCTGAGGTTTGGGGGCTAAGCGCTCCATGCGCGATTGCCCCTCGCAGGCCCAAATCAGTGACTGATCACAGGTCGCTGAAGATTTCGTCGATCGGCTCTCGGGCGAAATCGTTGCGCCAGGCTTCGTCCTTGTCCTGCGGCACGGTGCTGATCGAGAAGGTGCCTTCGTACTTGAAATTGACTGGCGCCGCGTAGGCGGCTTGGAGTTTGTTCAACTCTGCGTGAGTCTCGGCCAAGCTGGCCTTGTCGCGCACCAGGCGCTGGATGGTTTTGGCCCAGTTTTCCGGGACTTTGACCACGGCACACTCAAAGCGCACTGCGGATGTCAGCACGCCATATTTACCTTCGGCGACAGGTTCACTGGCCGACACGGCCTTGCATTCTGACTTTTGTCGGGCTTGCTGGACGGTGGCCATCAGAGCCACCAGTGGCTCTTTGAGCGTAGGCTGCATGGTGGCGGGAAACAGGTTTTGCGCCAGTTTTGCCACTTCTTCGGGGAACTCTTGGTCCGCCTTCTTCAGCGCTGCAATATCGGCATAGTCAGGGCGGCGCTCGGTGCGCACGCGGTCTGCGCGCAAGTAGTCATTCAACTGGCGCAGGGCCTGCTCATCGTGCGTGACCAGGGCCTTGAGGTACAAATCCACTGCCGCCATCGGTGATGAAAGCGGTGTGGCATGCGATGCCACAGCAAACGGAACGGCCAATACCACCACGGCGCTTTGGAGAAGTTTTTTCATTGAATCGGTAGGAAGGAAGGTGTTGCGTGCTGAGCGACGCAGACGCGCCAGCCCATGGCAGATGGGTGCTGGAGGTAAAGCCTTCAGCCCCAAGCAGCAACGGGGATATGACAAGGCGAAGTAACGGGGCACCCAAGCGGGTGGGAGTCCGTTGCTTCCAAAAGCGCAGCGCACAGTCTGCACGCTGCAAACTTCCATGTGGGTTTGCGCGCAAGTCGCATGCCGGATGGAAATTCTGTAAGAAGTGTAACTATCCCACTTTTGCGCAAAGCTGACGCCATGCTGAATACGCAAACAGGTTTAGAAGCGGGGCCGCTGGGCGGTGATGGTGAGTCTTTTCGCCTGCATGTTGAGAGTGGTTTGCGCAAGCCGCCGTACATCGTTCGCCGCAGTCGCACTGCGCAGACGAAGCAGCGGCTGTAGGCCTCTGTGCGAACCCAACTCTGGGACTGCATGCCTTCAGCAGGCAGCATCTTGCGGTGCAACACAGCGAGCGCTCATCACACCAGACAATCTCCATCGCAGAGAGATCAATACATCTCCAGTGCTTGCGCAGAAAGCGTTAGCAGCGCACTTATGTGAAGCAATAGTCCATTTCACGACGTGGTGGACGGATGCAACTGTGCAAAAAACTGCGCGTAGCCCGCCACAAATTTCTGGTGCTTGGCGGCGCGCAAATCCAGCTCTTCCAGCAGTTCGTATTTTTCAATCAACTGCTTGAAGGCAAAGAACGCATTCTTGGGGTTGTGCGTGGCGGCGTACATGGCAATCGCCTCAAATGCCTCTTGGTTGATGATGGCCTTGAGGATGTTGGCGTAGAACATGCGGTCAGCGTGCGAGTCCTGCGGAAACTTCTGGTCGATGAATTTGAGCATCTCAAACAAGATCGAGATGAAGTGATCAATCTCGCTGTGGTCGGCCATCAGCACCGCGCGCGCTTCTTCCAGACTGGCTTCGCTGCGCGCCTGTGCCATCAGCCGTTGCAAGGGGCTGCCTGCGGGTGTGCTGCCCTCGGCATCTTGGTGCTCATTGATCTTTTCAAACGTGGTGTTGAACAGCTTGAGCAGCGAGAAGAAGGTGTTCTCAAACGCATCCAGCCGCTGTGCCCGAATCTGTTCGGTAAACAGGCGCACATTGCTCTCGGCGGCCACCGTGGATTTTTTCAGCTCATCCATCGTGGCGGTCAGCTCGCGCCGTTGCAGGCGCAAGGTGAAGAGTAGCGCCAGAAACGAGAAAAAACTCAGGATGGGGTTGAGCACACCGCCCAAAAAGTCGCCCGACAGCCCCAGCGCTTCGGCGCGGCTCATGCCTTCACCGTTATTGGCGCCCTCCAGCCAGGTCAGGTAGTTGCTCTCAAATTCCACATAGGTCTTGATATAGAACCATGCCGTGCAAGCCAGCAAAAAGACGGCGATGAATTCGAGCAAGTGGATTTCTTGCCATGCTTTTTTGAACATTGTCTGAAGCCTCCAAGCCAGTGGGGTTCAGTGTAGAGGCTGACACGGGCGATGGAGCGCAGGCTTGGCTGGTGATGCGAGCAGCGTGAGATGGAGCGTGCAGGTATTAGCATCAAATAGGGCTCAGCGTTGATGGGCTAAGGTCTGGCAGCTATGTTTTGCGGATGGTGTGGAGGCTGTTGGCAAAGGCCGGCTGATTGTCTCGGCAGGTGCGGGCAGGGCTGTCCCGCAATCCGCCAGTCACTGTTTGGTGCGCAGGGCGCGGAACGCGTCGCGCAAAGCAGAAAAAGCCGGCAGCGTTTTTTGTCAATCTCGATTCCGCAGAACGTATGGGCGCACTGGCCACTTGCCCAAAGCCAGAAGCGATGTCGCATGGCTGCGTGCCTTTGCGGACACAAGCGCAGGACAGCCCCGTTGCTGGAAAGCGCTTTGCAGCCAATAGGGAATTCATCGTTGATTTGGCCTCTGGCGCTGATGTGGCCTGTGCAGGTTGCTCATCTTCCTGAAAAGAACTTTGCAGCGCTTCCCGCAACCGTTTCGCTGCCTTCCAGCAACGCGCTGCAAGCGGTCAGGGTGTGCCAGTCGTCTTAGTGCGGCACATGGATCTTGGCTTTGATGTGCTTGAGGTTGGCCACGATGGTGAAGGTCATCACTACCAGCATGGACCACGAGCTCCATTTGCCCACATGCACGGCCGACCAGGCGCCCAGCTGGTTGGGGTAGCTCCAGACCCCGGCGAAGGTGGAGATGTTTTCGGCCAGCCAGATAAAGAAACCAATCAGCACAAAGGCCAGCAGCAGCGGCATGTGGCGGTCGCGGTCCAGCGGGCGAAAGACCACGGTGGTGCGGGCGTACAGGCCCAGCGCGCAGGCGGCCAGGTACCAGCGGTAGTCGCCAATGTAGTGGTGGGTGAAGAAGTTGGCGTAGATCAGCACGGCAATCAGCGCCGCCATCCAGTGCGGTGGGTGGTGCTGGATGCGCAGGTCAAACAGGCGCCATGCCTGAATGATGTAGCTGCCCACCGCTGCGTACATGAAGCCCGAGAACAGCGGCACGCCCCAGAGCTTGGTGTAGGCAAAGTCGGGGTAGGCCCAGGACTTGATGCCGCTGGAGGTCTTGAACACCTCCAGCGCAAAGCCCACGATGTGGAACAGGGTGATGGCTTTGAGCTCGTCCCAGGTCTCCAGCTTGGTGGCCACCATCGCCACCTGAATGACCAGGGCCGCCAGCAGCAGCACGTCGTAGCGCGGCAGGCCCAGCACGCCTGCGCGCGGCACGGCGAACACGGCCAGAAAGAACAGTCCCACAAACAGGCAACTGCGCGCTTCTTTGATGCCAAACCACAGAAACTCCAACCCCGCCCGCTGCAGCCCGCGCGGCTGCCAGTGGCGCGGCGGGTGCATCAAAAATTCATCCAGGGTGTTGAGAGAGGCCAGCGTGCTGGTGCTGGCAGGGGTTGCGGTCGGCAAGGGCGTGGCGGACATGCGAGAGGGCGGGCGCGGTGGCGCTGCTAGGGCGGGGATGGGGTGGGAGTATGCCTTGGGGATGCGGGTGTGCACTGGGGCATGCCGCATTGAAGGCGTGCTGGTGGATGCGGTTTGTTGTTGGCGCTGCGCAGGCGTGAGGAGCAGGGGCCGGGTGTTCGCCCCGGCGGGCGAGTTACTTTCTTTTGCTTCGCCAAAAGAAAGTAACCAAAGAAAAGGCGAGCCTTGCAGGCAGCTGTCCGGCAGAACTCACTGCGCGACGATGTCGCTGCGTTCAAACAACTGCCGGAAGTCGGAGGAATTGCCCGTGGCGTGCGCGACGCTTGCGCGCGCACGGGTTGGGGCGTTTCTGCACGCTACGGGGGCTAGGTTATGAGCAGCGAGTGCGTTCTCGTGGATGCAGAGTTTTCGCGAAATTGGCTGCCAGCGTTTTTCCAGTCAACGTTGGTAGCTCATTTTTTTAACGCTCACCACACTCCGGCGCACTCAGTGCGCCACCACCGCTGCAGGTGCACGCAGATCACGGCCGCGAATGCGGTCGATCAGGCCTGGCAGGTCAAAGCCAGAAGACAGCACGGCACTCACCTTGCGGGGGTGGGTCACGCCGGCATCCAGCTGCGCGGGTGTGCCCAGATCAAACACAAAGCTGTAGTGCGGCTCCTGGCCCATGCGCAGGTCGGTCAGCAGCACGCGGCCATCGCGCAGTTCCATGCGGATGGGGCCTTGGGTGAAGCGCTGCATGGCCTGCACCGCAGGCACGCTGGCCCAGCGCTGCAGGTAGTCGCTGCCGCGTTCTGTGGCGGTCAGCGGAATGTGCTGGCCTTGATCCAGCAGGCTGTAAAAGCCCTCGTAGCTGTGCGTGGGCGTAACGGCCAGCACGCGCCACAGCACTGTGTTGAACGGGGTGGCGTAGACAAACAGCTGTGTCTCTTGCACGCCTTGTTCCGCCAGTGCCTGCTGGGCCACGGTGCGCACATGGTGTTGTGCGCCCACGCTCCACAGCAGGTAGCAGCAGCTGAACGCCAGCGCCCAGCGGTTGGGCCCTTGCCAATCCACCCCACGCCGTGCGCGCAGGCCAGACCACAGCAGGCCCAGCAACAGCGGCAGCGTGTACAGCGGATCGATGATGAACACACTGCCCACGGCAAAGGCGTGATCGGTAAAAGGCTGCATGAACTGCGTGCCATAGCTGGTCATGGCGTCGATGCCCACGTGCGTCAGCAGCGCCAGCAACCAGGCCAGACTCCAGCGCGCCGTCAAATTCGGCGCACCCGCAGGGGCTTTGCGGTCGACCAGTTTGTGCGTCAACCAACCGAACAGCGGCGCTGCCAGTGTCAGAAAGAACAGCGCATGCGACTCGGCCCGGTGGCGCACCATGTTCAGCAGATCGTTGCCATGGTCCATCACCACATCCAGATCGGGCACGGTGCCTGCCACGGCGCCCACCAATGCAGCTTTGGCAAAGCCCGTGCGGCGGCCCATGACGGCGCACGTCACGCTGGCGCCGAGCACGGCTTGGGTCAGAGAGTCCATATTGTTTGAGTTCTTGCGAAAGCGTTGATAGATGCGTAGCGCTGTGGTGCGCGAAAGGCGTTCTGGCGGCCCCTGCCAGGAGGGGCAGATACAAGCAGGTATTAGGGAGGCTTAGTGAGGGAAAGTTCTGCTTGGTTGTGATTGTTGTTGGCCGCGTGCTTGGTCTGCTGGCAGAGGCCGGGAGTCGCCCGGCGGCGAGTCAAGTTCTTTTGCGTTGCCAAAAAACGTGACCAAAGAAAAGGCAGCCCTGCTACCTGCGTCTTTCCTGCGGTACTTCGCGACTTCGTTCAAACAACTGCGACGAGTCAGATCACGAAGCATATGTGCCACCCAGCAGGCTGTACCTCGGCGCAAATATATGGTCATGTAGGACACTTCTCAAAATTCTATTTCTTGGAATTTCCATCCAATCCAATCAATTGATTGAAAATAGAAAAATGAGAAATTCGAAGGAGAGAAAACCCCAGTAGTTAGTTAACTGAAAAAAGATATAAAAAAAGGTGTTAGAAAATTCGATACTATATTTAAAGCAATTACAAAAGTCGCTGATCCAATAGTTATTAAAAGATTGTTTTTATTATATTTTTTTGTTTGGATAGATAAAAGTTCGTCTCCGCGAGTTAAATTTAAATATGATGCCGGATGAATTTTTGTTACGGTTGCCGTGCAAAACTCACCAACTGTGTGAGATATTTTTGGTATTAATAAAATCAATGAAATAAAAACTATTAAATGAAAAGATATTTCATAGTTAGATAAAGATTTTGGTAGAATTTTTGAAATGTAAAAGACAGAACAAAAAATAATACTCAAACTTGATAAGATGAATGGATAAGAATATTTATATTTTTTTAATAATTTTATATAATTGCGCTCATTATTTTCTGCAAGAGAATCAAACCATTCTGTTATAGACATTTGAAACGTTCTTGCGACACTATAATCAATATAAGTAATTTCGCTTCTTGCATTTCTTAGTGTGATAAATTCATGAAATATATGAGACTGAAGACCGGTGATGTTTTTTTGTTTTTCTATTAAAGCGGAGCGCGAATTTATACTGATTTCTATTTTATACGGCTGAGGTTTTTTTGTATTTGGTTGAATTATTAGAAAATCATATTCGACATTAATTTTTTCGGTGGGACTTACAACTGTTCTATCATAAATTTTAAATCTCTCAAAACTACTAAATATTTGTTTCTGATTATTTGTATGATATATTGTTACAGAGCAATTGTTAGCAATAATATTAAACTGTTCAGTTATTTGGAAAATCTTTGCATTTAGTTGAAAAAGATCTTCGTAATTAATAACGAAACTTTTTTCATAAGATTTTTCTAATACTTCTTCTTTGCCAGTTAAATCGGAATAAATTTGCTGAATGGTCTTCATGCTCATGAGTTGACCATTCCCCATTTTTATTTCAATTGGGTCTCTTTCAGAGCTACTACTTTCAACTACAGCATTCATGGAAATTCCTAAATTCTTTCTGAAGAAAGACTTGTACTTGTAACAAGTTGATTAGGCAAGCTTACATGTTGTGTTTTTTTCCACAGTTTGGACCTTCTACCCGTGCCGAGGCGCGCAGAGCGCAGGGTGGGCAGTTGCACCGAAGGATGCAACTGCTTCGTCATCTAACTGGCCGCAGTTGTTTGAACGAAGCGACAAAGTCGCGCAGTGAGTTCTGCGGCCCACCCTGTGATCGAGCACCGCAGGTTGCCCGGAGCGCAGCGAAGGGACACGGGTAGAGGGTGTGCTTCTTTGCTTACTTTCTTGCACAAGCAAGAAAGTAAGGCCCCGCCGGGGGCGACCCGGCCAACAAAATCTAAAAACAAAATAAGCGTCAAATTGGCGGCTAGCCCAAGCACAGCAAGCGCAACCAGCTATCAATCTTTAAACAGCCAATAAAAAAGCCTCCCAAAGGAGGCTTTTCAAAGTGCTGCGATGCGCCGCAGCAAGATGCAGGCTTAGGCCAACTTGGCCTTCAACACTTCATTGACCTGCGCAGGGTTCGCCTTCCCCTTAGAAGCCTTCATCACCTGCCCCACCAAGGCGTTGAACGCCTTGTCCTTGCCCGCGCGGTATTGCTCGACGTTGCCGGGGTTGGCGGCAATGACTTCGTCAATGATGGCTTCCAGCGCGCCGGTGTCGTTCATTTGCTTGAGGCCCTTGGCTTCAATCACGGCATCGACATCGCTGCCTTCACCGGTCCACAGCGCTTCAAACACTTGCTTGGCGGCGTTGTTGGAGATGGTTCCGTCCGAGATGCGGCCAATCAGCGCGGCCAGTTGTTCGCTGCTCACCTTCACCGCGTCCATGGCGATTTCTTCGGTGTTCAGGCGGCGCGAGATTTCGCCCATCACCCAGTTGCTGGCCAGCTTGGCTTGGCCGCAGGCTTTGGCGGTGCGCTCAAAGTAGGCGGCCATGTCTTGCGACTGGGTCAGCGTGGTGGCGTCGTACTCGGGCAGGCCGTAGCTTTCGACAAAGCGGGCGGCCATGGCGCGCGGCAGTTCGGGCATGGCGGCTTTGACGTCTTGCACCCAGCTGTCGGCCACGACCAGCGGTGGCAGGTCAGGATCGGGGAAGTAGCGGTAGTCGGCCGCGTCTTCCTTGGTGCGCATGGCGCGGGTCTCGCTCGTGTCGGGGTTGAACAGCACGGTGGCTTGCTGGATCTTGTAGCCGTCTTCGATCTGGTCAATCTGCCAGCGAATTTCGTAGTCGATGGCGATCTGCATGTTCTTGAACGAGTTCAAGTTCTTGATTTCGCGGCGCGTGCCCAGCGGCGCGCCGGGCTTGCGCACGGACACGTTGGCGTCGCAGCGGAAGCTGCCTTCTTGCATGTTGCCGTCGCAAATGCCAATCCAGGTGACGATTTTGTGCAGCTCTTTGGCGTAGGCCACGGCTTCTTCGGTGCTGCGGATATCGGGTTCGGTGACGATTTCCAGCAGGGGCGTACCCGCGCGGTTCAGGTCAATGCCGGATTCGGTGGGGAACTGGTCGTGCACGGACTTGCCCGCGTCTTCTTCCAGGTGGGCGCGCACCAGGCGCACGGTGTGCTGTTTGTCGCCGACGTAGAAGCTGACTTCACCGCCTTGCACCACGGGAATCTCGAACTGCGAGATTTGGTAGCCCTTGGGCAGATCGGGGTAGAAGTAGTTTTTGCGCGCAAAAATGCTGCGCGGCGCGATGGTGGAGCCCAGCGCCAGACCGAGCTTGATGGCGCATTCCACGGCCTGCTTGTTCATCACGGGCAGGGTGCCGGGCAGGGCCAGGTCCACGGCGCAGGCTTGGGTGTTGGGCTCGGCACCAAAGGCGGTGCTGGCGCGGCTGAAGATTTTGCTGTGGGTGGCCAGCTGGGTGTGGGTTTCAAAGCCGATAACGACTTCGTAGCCCTGAATCAGTTTCGCAGTCATGTGCTGTATGTCCTAGCTGCTGTTAATTGGTGAGCGGCCAGCGATGGTGTTTGCTGGCTTTCAAAGTGCTTTGTATTTGAAAGCCCCGCAAAGCAAACGCTGGCTGCTATCAGTGCTTATCAGTTCTTAAATGCCTGCGGGGCGCTGCAAGTGAAAATCGGTCGCTTGCTGGAAGCGGTGTGCGGCGTTGAGCAGCTTGCCTTCGGCAAAGTAATTGCCAATCAGCTGCAGGCCCACGGGCATGCCACCGTCGCCAAAGCCTGCGGGCAGGCTCAGGCCGGGCAGGCCCGCCAGCGATGCGGGCAGGGTGAAGATATCGGCCAGGTAGTTGCTCACCGGGTCCGACTTGCCGCCAATCGCCCACGCGGTGGTGGGGGCGGCGGGGCCGGCGATGACGTCGCAGTCCTTGAACGCGGTCTGGAAGTCGTCGGCAATCATGCGGCGAATGCGCTGCGCCTGCAGGTAGTAGGCGTCGTAGTAGCCCTCAGACAGCACGTAGGCGCCAATCATGATGCGACGCTTGACCTCGTCGCCAAAGCCTTCGGCGCGGGTCTTTTTGTACATGTCGTTAAGGTCAGCGTACTTTTCTGCGCGGTGGCCGAACTTCACGCCGTCAAAGCGCGACAGGTTGGACGAGGCTTCAGCGGGCGCAAGGATGTAGTACACAGGCACCGACAGCTCGGTGCGCGGCAGCGTGATGGGCACCAGCTTGGCACCCAGCTTCTCGTATTCCTTGAGCGATGCATCGACGGCAGCGCGCACATCGGCGCTCAGGCCTTCGCCAAAGAACTCGGCGGGCACGCCAATGCGCAGGCCTTCAATGCTGTCGTTGAGCTTGGCGCTGAAGTCTTCGGCAGGCACGTCTAGGCTGGTGGAGTCACGGTCCAGATCGGGGCCGCACATCTCGCTCAGCAAGAGCGCACAGTCTTCGGCGCTGCGGCCCATGGGGCCAGCTTGGTCGAGGCTGGAGGCAAACGCGATCATGCCGTAGCGGCTGGCACGGCCATAGGTGGGCTTGATGCCGGTAATGCCGCAAAACGAGGCGGGCTGGCGGATGGAGCCGCCGGTGTCGGTGCCGGTGACCGCAGGGGCCAGGCGGGCTGCCACGGCCGCAGCAGAGCCGCCCGACGAGCCACCCGGCACGCGATCCGTGTTCCAGGGGTTGCGCACGGGCTGGGCCGCATCAAAGCCCACAGGGGCGATGGCCGAGTTTTCATTGGCGCCGCCCATGGCGAATTCGTCGCAATTGAGCTTGCCCAAGGTCACCACGCCCGAGGCGGCCAGCTTGGACACCACGGTGGCATCAAACGGCGACTGGTAGCCCTTGAGCATCTGGCTGGCGGCAGTGGTGGGGAAGTCTTTGGTGACAAAGATGTCTTTGTGCGCAATCGGCACGCCCGCCAGACGGCCGCCCTTGCCCTGGGCAATCAGCGCGTCGGCAGCCTTGGCCTGGGCCAGGGTGACGTCTTCATTGATGGACACAAAAGCGCCCAGGTGTTGGTGCTGCTGGGCGCGGGCCAGAAAGTGCTGGGCGGCTTCAACGGCGGAAATGTCTTTGTTCTTGAGCTGGGCGGCCAGTTCAGCCACGCCCAGTTGGTGCAGTTCGGTAGTGCTCATGTGTGTTGCTTTGCCTTGCGCTTATTCGATGACCTTGGGCACGAGGAACAAACCCTCGCCTTGCGCAGGGGCGTTCTGCATGTTGGCTTCGCGCTGGTTGGGCTCTGAGGCGATGTCTTCGCGCAGGCGCAGCACCACGTCCTGGATGGCGGCAACGGGGTGTGCCAGTGGCTGAATGCCCGAGGTATCCACAGCTTGCATTTTCTCGACAATGCCGAAAAAGCCGTTGAGTTGCGAGAGCATGCGCTCACTTTCTTCTAAAGAGAGTTCGAGCCGCGCCAAGTTGGCGATGCGGTCAATGTCGTTCGAGGTGAGTGCCATAGGTTTTCTGCGGTACGAAACCGGATGTAAAGCTGTCAGACGGTGCATGCCGCCATGAGTTATTCACAGGGGATACGGTATTATCTGGTCTTTGCGCAATTACCATCTCCGGATGGTTGCGATTGTGCAGACAAGCCTAACCCAGATCCCCCCTGATACCTGTTGAACTACATCCCGGCGACGGCAGGCCGAAGCGCATGCCGTGCCTGAGAGGAAAATTGAATGTTCGGAGCTTTCCGTCGGTACTTTTCTACCGATTTGGCCATTGACCTGGGTACTGCCAATACCCTGATTTTCGCCCGCGACAAGGGCATCGTGCTGGATGAGCCCTCGGTGGTCGCCATTCGCCACGAAGGCGGCCCCCACGGCAAGAAGGTGATTCAGGCCGTGGGCCGCGAAGCCAAGGCCATGCTGGGCAAGGTCCCCGGCAACATCGAAGCCATTCGGCCCATGAAGGATGGTGTGATTGCCGACTTCGTGATCACCGAGCAGATGATCAAGCAATTCATCAAGATGGTGCACCCCCGCAATGTGATGACGCCCAGCCCGCGCATCATCATCTGCGTACCCTGCGGCTCCACCCAGGTGGAACGCCGCGCCATCAAGGATGCGGCCGAAGCTGCAGGTGCCACTGCGGTGTACCTGATTGAAGAACCCATGGCTGCCGGTATCGGCGCCGGTCTGCCTGTCTCGGAAGCCTCTGGCTCCATGGTGGTAGACATTGGCGGCGGCACGACCGAAGTGGGCGTGATCTCGCTGGGCGGCATGGTCTACAAGGGTAGCGTCCGCGTGGGCGGTGACAAGTTTGACGAAGCCATCATCAGCTACATCCGCCGCAACTACGGCATGCTGATCGGTGAGCCCACTGCGGAAATGATCAAAAAGCAAATTGGCTCTGCCTTCCCAGGCTCGGAAGTCAAGGAGATCGAGGTCAAGGGCCGCAACCTGTCGGAAGGCGTGCCACGCAGCTTCACCATCTCTTCCAACGAAGTGTTGGAAGCGCTGACCGAGCCGCTGAACCAGATCGTTTCGGCCGTGAAGAACGCGCTGGAACAAACACCTCCTGAGTTGGGCGCTGACATTGCCGAGCGCGGCATGATGCTGACCGGCGGTGGTGCATTGCTGCGTGATCTGGACCGTCTGCTGGCCGAAGAAACCGGCCTGCCGGTGCTGGTGGCCGAAGAGCCGCTGACCTGTGTGGTGCGCGGCTGCGGTATGGCGCTGGACAGCCTGGATCGCCAAGGCAGTATTTTTACCAGCGACTGATGCATCTGTGGTTTGCCGCTTCGACCTGTGTGCGCAAGCGGCAAATCTTTGGATGGAATGGCTCCCCATGTTCTCTGTGAAAGCTCGGGCAATCAGCGGGTCGGGCGGTTGGTCCGTCCGTGAAAAGGTGCGCATGCGCAGGTGGGTGCTATGAGCTTGAGAACGCTGGAGCGCGATGCGCCATCGCAGTTCAAACACACGGTCTCAGCGGGTACGCGCGTGGTGTTGCTGAGCACGCTGGCCGTGGTCTTGATGCTGGCCGATGTGCGCCTGAAGCTGACCGAACCGCTGCGCCAAGCGGTGTCGGTGGTGCTGTTCCCCCTGCAATGGGCGGTGATGCAGCCTGTGGAGTGGCTCTCCAGCGGCAAAGATTATCTGCAAGATCTGCATGAAGCCCAGGCCGAGGCGGTCGAGTCGCGTCGCCTGATGGCTGCGATGACGCTCAAGGCGCACGAAGCCGAGCGTCTGGAAGAAGAAAACAGCCAGCTGCGGGATTTGCTGGAACTGCGTCCCCGCTTGGTGGTGGAGACCATCGCCTCCGAAGTGATGTACGAAACCCCGGACAGCTATACCCGCCGCGTGGTGCTGGACAAGGGCCAAGTGGCTGGCGTGTTGCCGGGTAGCCCGGTGATGGACGATCTGGGCGTGCTGGGGCAGGTGACGCGGGTGCAGCCATTTTCAAGTGAAGTGACCTTGCTGTCGGACCGCGAGCAAGCCATCCCCGTGATGGTGGCGCGCACCGGGGTACGCAGCGTGGCCTATGGCGATGCTTCGAATCTGCGTACCGACGGTATTGAATTGCGCTTCATGTCCAACGATGCCGATGTACAGGTGGGCGACGAACTGGTCACCAGCGGTGTCGATGGCGTGTACATGGCCGGTCTGCCTGTGGCGCGGGTGGTGGAGGTCGAGCGCCGCAACCAGTCACCGTTCATGCGCGTGTACTGTGAGCCCAAGGCGCGTCTCGATGGTGCCCGCCATGTGGTCGTGCTGTCGCCGCTGGATGTGCTCAAGGCCGAGCATGCGCCGCAAGCACAGCGTATAGAACCCACCGCTGCAGAAACCAAGCAACTGCGTGAAGACAAGTCTGCCCAGCGGCGAGCCTCTGGCTCTGCCAATCTGCCTGGGCCTGGAGGTCAACCATGATCATGCCGCGTGGTCAGCAACTGCTGATGCCGGTGCGACCGGCTTTTATCGCGTTCAGTGTCGCGGTGGTGTTTGTGCTCAGCCTGCTGCCCTTGGGCGGTTTTGTCTGGATGCCTGATTTTCTGATGCTGGTGCTGGCGTTCTGGGCCATGCACCATCCGCAGCGCATGCCCATGAGTGTGGCCTTTTTACTGGGGCTGGGCGTGGATGTGCAGCAAACCGCGTTGCTGGGCCAGCACGCGCTGGCTTATGTGCTGGTGGTGTATGTGGCACAACGTTTTAGTCGCCGCATGATGTGGTTTTCGCCCGTGACCCAGGCCGTGCAGATGCTGCCGGTGTTTGCCATGGCGCATGTGCTGCAGATGCTGATTCGCATGCTGTCGGGCGGCATGTTCCCGGGCGTGTCGATTGCGCTGGCCCCCGTGCTGGAGATCTTGCTGTGGCCCATCGTGAGTGCGATTTTGCTGGCCCCGCAGCGTCGTGCCCCGGATGCTGACAGCAACCGCCCTCTGTGAAGACCGTGATGTGCCGACATCTTGCCCCATGCACCAGGAGCTGCCATGAGTGGCTTTGAGGTACGCAACAGCGAGGCGGAGCTGCACAAGTTCCGCCTGCGCATCTGGGTGGTGGCCTTGGTGGTACTGCTCTTGCTGGGCCTGCTGCTGTTTCGCCTGACCGTGTTGCAGGTGGTGCGCCACGACGCATTTGCAGAGCGGGCTGAGAGCAACCGCACGGCGGTGGTGCCCATCGTACCCAACCGCGGAAAAATTCTGGATCGCAACGGTGTGGTGCTGGCGACCAACTATTCGGCCTATACGCTGGAGATCACGCGCTCCAAGATCAAGAATCTGGAAGAAACCATTGAAGCCCTGAGTGAGCTGGTGGAAATCACGCCGCGTGACCGGCGCAAGTTCAAGCGGTTCATGGAAGACTCCAAACGCTTTGAATCGATTCCGCTGCGCAGCCGCCTGACCGATGAAGAAGTGGCGCGCTTTACGGCACAGCGCTGGCGCTTTCCGGGTGTAGATATCAAGGCCCGGTTTTTCCGCAACTACCCGCTGGAAGATGTGGGCGGACATGTGGTGGGCTATATCGGGCGCATCAACCAGCGTGAACAAGAGGCGCTGGAAGACAGCGAAGACTATGCCAACTACCGCGGCACAGAAGTCATTGGCAAACTGGGGATTGAGCAAAGTTACGAAAAGCAGTTGCACGGACTGACAGGCTGGGAGCAACTGGAGACCACCGCCGGTGGTTTTGCGGTGCGCCGCTTAAACAGCCGCCCAGCCACCTCGGGCGACAACGTGGTGCTTAGCCTCGACATCGGTCTGCAAAAGCTGGTGGAAGATGTGTTCGGCGAACGCCGTGGCGCTTTGGTCGCCATTGACCCGAGCACGGGCGAAGTGCTGGCCATGGTGAGCAAGCCCGGCTATGACGTGAATCTGTTTGTCGATGGCATTGACCAGGAAAACTGGGATTTGCTCAACAACTCCATCGACCGCCCCTTGCTCAACCGTGCTTTGCGCGGCACGTACCCGCCGGGCTCCACCTACAAGCCCTTCATGGCGATAGCAGGGCTGGAGTCGGGCAAGCGCAAGGTGGACACCACCATCCAGGACAACGGCAGCTGGACTTTTGGCGGCCACACCTTCCGCTCAGGCCACCCGAATGGCCCCACCAATCTGCGCCGCTCCATCATCAAGTCATCCAACGTGTACTACTACATGCTGGCCAATGACATGGGGGTGGATGCCATTCATGACTACCTCTCGCCCATGGGCTTTGGGCGGCAAACCGGCATTGATCTGCTGGGTGAGGCGCGGGGCGTGTTGCCCAGCACGGAATGGAAACGCAACACCTACAAGCGCCCGGAGCAAAAGAAGTGGTATGCCGGGGAGACCATTTCGCTGGGCATTGGCCAAGGCTACAACCACTTCACCATGCTGCAGCTGGCGCATGCTACGTCCATGCTGGCCAACCATGGCATTCAGCACCGCCCGCATTTGGGCAAGGGCACGGTGGATGCTGTTACGCGCACCTATGCCCCGCTGTACAAAGATGCAGGCACCTCCATGGGCTACAAGCCCGAACACGTGGAAGCCGTGCGCAGCGCCGTGGCCGCTGTGACGGTGGAAGGCACGGCACGCGGCGTGTTTGGCGGTGCGCCTTACACCTCTGCAGGAAAAACAGGGACGGCGCAGGCTGTGAGCGTGGGCCAAAAGGATAAGTACAACGCGGCCAAGCTGGCGGAACACCAGCGTGACCACTCTTTGTACATGGCCTACGCGCCGGCTGAAAACCCCAAAATTGCCTTGGCCGTGATTGTTGAAAACGCTGGTTTTGGCGCCGCCGCCGCCGCACCCATTGCGCGCCGTGCGTTTGACTACTGGCTGCTGGACCAGTACCCCAGCGAGGAAGACATGGCCGCTGTGCGCAAGGGCCAGGCCACACGCCCGATCGGTACGCCCCGCAAGGGCGCGGAGATGATGGCAGGCTATGAACGCATGGAACTGCCCGGTGTGGGCGCTCCACGCGTCTTGGAAGATTTCACCGGTGGCGACATGGCCGTGCAGCGCGCACCCGCAGCAGCCGCTGCCGAGCCTGAGCCCGAGATTGACGATTAAAAGCTGTGTACATCGTCTGCGCAGCCAAGTCATGCAACGACCACACCGCGAAAAAACGTTGCAGCAGCGCAATGTTTAGTTCGACAAATCAGCAGAAGTGCACGATGCGCTGCTTGCCTGCTTTGCTGCGCGGGCGCAGCTCACGTCTTAGCGCGTACTGTCTGGTCTTTGGGTGTGGAGGGGCTGGCGGGTGCAGCTTGCCACTGGCTGAAAATCAGCGCCGCCACAATCAAGGCCGCGCCAGCGAAAGCCACCGCACCCATGCGTTCATCAATCAGCCACCAGGCGGTGAGCGCGGCAAACACAGGCTCCAGTCCAAACACAATCGCGCTGCGCATGGCGTCGACATGCTGCTGGCCCCAAGCCTGAAAAACCACCACCATGGCGCTGGCAATCAGCCCCAGATACAGCAGCGCACCCCAGGCATTGGCGGACAGCGCCGTGGCCTGGGTGTGCAATTGCGCCATGCCACCGGGCTGCACCAGCAGCATCAATGTGGTGCATGCCCACATGGAACCGGCCAGCGCTGCTGCCATGCGTGTGGCGCGCAGGGGTGCGATCTGGTTGCGCAGGGCGGCGGCTTCCATGGTCAGGATGTAGACGGCGTAAACGCCAGCGCTGCACAGCGTGAGTGTGTCGCCCCAGTTCCACGGCGCATCTTCAAAAAACATCAGGCACATGCCACCCACAGCCATGGCGCAGGCAGTCCACACCTGCCAGCCCAGGTGGCGGCGCAGCACCAGCCAGGCCAGCACGGGCACCATCAGCACGTTCAAACCGGTGACAAAAGCGTTGCGGTTTCTGGTGGTGTGGGCCAGGTCAAAAGGCCAGAAAGTTCAAAACGCCCAGTCCCAGGCCCCAGCGCCCTTCGGCACTGCGCATGCCGCGCCACAGCGGCAGCAGCACCACAGCGGCCATGCCAAAACGCAGCCAGATGATTTGCAGCGCAGACAGATCGGTCGACAGCTGTTTCATCGCCGGGAAAGTGGTGCCCCAGACGATGGTGACAGTCAGCAAGGCCGCAAGACCAAGGCGTTCAGCGTGCATGTTCAACCAGTAGATGTAAAAAAAGAAGCAGTCGGCGCTTGTGTTTTCAGCGATTCAGCATGAAAACATGCCAAATCCCTTGAAAAACATGCGCTAACCGCTCCTTTGTTTGCCAAGCCGCAATCGACTGCCAACAGCGCTCAGTGTGCCACGCGGCCAATGAAGGCGGCGATGCGCTCGTTGGCCGGGCGGGCAAAAAACTCTGCTGGTGGCGCTTCGTGGGCGATGCAGCCTTGGTCAAAGAACATCACGCGGTCGGCCACCTCGCGGGCAAAGCCCATCTCGTGCGTGACCACAATCATGGTCATGCCGCTCTTGGCCAGTTCGCGCATTACTTCCAGCACTTCCTGCACCATCTCGGGATCGAGCGCGCTGGTAGGTTCATCAAACAGCATCACCTGCGGCTCCATCGCCAGCGCCCGCGCAATGGCGACACGCTGCTGCTGGCCACCGGACAGTTGCCACGGGTACTTGTGCGCATGCGCTTGCATGCCCACGCGTTCCAGCAATTGCAGGGCTTTAGCGTTGGCTTCGCTGCGCGAGATTTTGTGGATGCGGCGCGGCGCCAGCGTGACGTTGTCCAGCACCGTCATGTGGCCAAACAGGTTGAACTGCTGGAACACCATGCCCACTTCGCAGCGCTGCTTTTGCAGGGTGGCTTCGTGGTCGGTCACGGCCACGCCGTCGATGGTGATGCTGCCGCCGTCGTGCGGCTCTAGCCGGTTGAGTGCGCGCAGCAGCGTGGATTTACCTGAACCTGAAGCGCCGATGATCACGGTCACCTCGCCCTTGCTGAACGAGGTGGAGACGCCTTGCAGCACCTGGTGCGTGCCAAAGCTTTTGGTCACCTGGTTGCAGACGATGTACGGTGTGCGGGTGTTGGCAGCATGGCTCATTTTTGGCGGCCTTCCACGTCAAAACGGTATTCGATGGCGGCGGTCACTTGTGTCACCAGCGTGGTCAGCACCAGATAGGTGACGCCCACGGTCAGCAAGGTCTCCACCGGCTGAAAGGTGGATGACTGGATGCGGTTGCCCACGTTGGTCAGCTCCACCACGCCAATGGCGTAGGCCAGCGAGGAGTCTTTGAGCAAGGCTACAAAGTTGCTCACCAGCGGCGGCAGCGAAATTTTGAAGGCTTGCGGAAATACCACGTCGGTAAACACCCGGGTTTTGGGCAGGCCCAGCGCACGGGCCGCTTCGGCCTGCCCACGGGGCACGGCGTTCAGCCCGGCGCGCACGGCTTCGGCGTTGTAGGCGCCCACGTTCAGCGCCAGCGCAATGGCGGCGGCGGCAAAGTCGGGCAGGTTCAGGCCCGGCACCAGCACCGGCAGGGCAAAGTACATGAACAGAATCTGTACCAGCAGCGGTGTGCCGCGAATGATCCAGATGTAGGTGCTGGCCAGGCTGCGCAGCAGCTGGTGGGCGGATGTGCGGGCCAGTGCGGCGGCCACGCCCAGCGCCAAGCCCACAGCGCCGCTGATCAGCGTCAAATACAGCGTGGTGCGAGCGCCTTCGGCGAATTCGCTGGCGTGGTCACCGATGGGTTCAGGCAGCAGGGCCAGCAGCTCGCCCAGTGCAGCCACCACCCCCACCATCAGCAGCAGGGCTGAGACAAGGGTGGCGTTGCTGCGCTGGGTGCGGCTCCAGTGGGTGGGCCAGATAGCGGTCAACATAAGCAGGTACCGGAAGAGATCAAAACGAAAAACGCCCAGGCTCAAAAAGGCCGGGCGTTGGATCAGCAGTTACTGCACGAAGGCGCTGTACCTGCTGGGGAACCTTTTGCTCGTTATTCCGGGCAGCGGATGTCTTCCTTGAACCACTTTTGCGAGAGCTTGGCGTAGCTGCCATCTTGCAAAGCAGCCGCAAATGCTTTGTTCCACGCTGTGGCCAAGGCCTGGTTGTCTTTGGCCACGGCTGCGGCAATGCGCTCTACAAACAGCAAATCGCCTTGGTTGAACTTGATTTTGCTGTTCTTTTGCAGCATTTCCTTGGCTAGGAAGCGCTCGGTCACCCAGGCATCGACGCGCTTGGTCATCAGGGCGTTGAGTGCGGCTTCGTTGGTGGGGAAGTTCACCACGCGTTTCACGCCGGGCACATGCTTTTGTACGTAGTCGAGGTAGGTGGTACCGGTTTGGGCGGAAACCGTCTTTCCGGGCAAATCCTTGGCGCTCTTGATGGCGTCGGTCAGTGCAATTACTTGAGCGCCCGAGCAGTAGTGGGGTGTGGTGAAGGTGACGGCCTTTTCGCGCTCAGGTGTGATGCCGTGCGACGAGATGACCAAGTCCCAGCGGTCTTGCTTCAGGCCGGTGAGCAGGGCGTCAAAGGAGATGGTTTTCCATTCCACCTTCAGCCCCATCTTTTGGGCCATCAGCTCGGCCAAATCGACTTCAAAGCCGGTGAGTTTCTTGCCTTCAAAGTAGGCAAAGGGGGTGTAGTAGCCTTCGGTGGCTAGGCGAAGCGTGCCGTCCTTTTGGATGGCTTCGAACGAGCGGGCGTGGGCACCAGCTGTAGCCATCACTGCAACGGCGGCAGCGGCGATCAGGGAAATGCGTTTCATGTGTGGTTCCTGGAGGCGTTCGCAGGGTCCAGGCCCCCAGCTCCAGAGATGGAGCCTCCGCACGCACCACGCGGCGCGGAAAAAATTAGAGGCCACAGCCTGCACGCAAAAGTGCAAGGCTGTGCCGCTGGGTGTTGGTATCAATGCACCAAAAAAGAGCGGCTTGGTGGCGAAGCAGCCCGCAATTATAGAAGTGAGACTTCGTGGGTGCAGACGGCTGCCCGAGCAGCCCCCTGGGCTTTAAGCCTGATGGTGCGCTGAACGGGAGCGTTACGCGCACCTTCCCGGTACATCAGCGTCGGTTTGCTTACCCGGCTTACTTGCGCTGCATGCCTTGTGTTCAGCACCAACCTTTGAAGGGCTGTGCATGTCGTTCTTAGGCGCCAAAGGCATCCCAGCCGGTTTTGCAAATCAGCAAACTCACCACCACAATAAAAATCACACGCACAAAACCTGCGCCATGGCGCAGGGCCATCCAGGTGCCCAGCACGCTGCCCAGCACGTTGGCAATCGCCAAGGGCACGGCAAAGTGCCACCACACATGGCCTTTCAACGCAAACAAGGCAATGGCCGCCAAGTTGGTCATCACATTCATGAGTTTGGCATTGATGGAGGCATTCAAGAAGTCATAGCCCAGCAAGCGCACCAGCAAGAACACAAAGAAGCTACCGGTGCCTGGGCCAAAGAAGCCGTCATAAAACCCGATGACCAGGCCAATGCACGCCGTCAGCCACTGCGTCGCGCGCTGGCTGTGGCGCGGTGTGTGCTCGCGCCCCAGCTCTTTTTTGGCCAGGGTGTAGATCAGAACGCCCAGCAAGATGAAGGGCAGCAGCTTGCGCAAAAAGTCTGGGTTGACCAGTGTGACCGCCCAAGCGCCAATAAAGGCACCCACGCCCGCCGCCACAATGCCCGGAATGATGGTGGGCCAGGTGATGGAGATGCGGCGGCTGTATTGCCATGTGGACATGGCCGTGCCCCATACAGCGGCACTTTTGTTGGTGCCAAACAAGGTGGCCGGGGCTGCGTTGGGGAACGCGGCAAACATGGCAGGCACCAAAATCAGTCCTCCCCCGCCCACAATCGCGTCCACAAAGCCAGCCAGGGCCGAAGCCAGAGAGATAAAGATCCATTCCATGATGTAGCGATTGTGCGCTGGCCCAAGCTCGTAAAGCAGCGATTGGCCCAAACAAAAAGCGCCGGGGGTACCGGCGCTTTGGAAAGGCATCTCATTGGTGGATGCTTTTTGAATATTGGTCTGCTTGTGGATCGAGTTTGTCTCCTCGGGCCCTCCTTGCTGCTACACCTTGGTGCAGCGCTTGAGTGGATGGACTGTAGCGCTTGCATCGCTCTGGTGCATCGGGGATTTCCCGCAAGCATGAGCGGCAGGCCGGATCGTACGTTGTGTCGGCAGACCAGACTGCGTGCAGCGTGCTGCAGCCCGTGTGTTTGTTCCGTGGCTATTCGCTGGCGTTTGCGCCAAGCGGTCCGGATTGGATCGCCTTACAGCGATGAAGAGCGTGTGGTCCGTGTGGAGTTCGCTGGTGCTTTAAACCGTCAGCGCATGAAGGGGCTCATCCATTGCAGTCACGGGTGCGGTAGCTACCTTGGTATTGCGCGCCTTGCGCTCAGCGCGTATCCATTCGGCTGCCTTTTCCGCCAGCATCAGTGTGGGACTGTTGGTGTTGCCGCTGGTGATGGTGGGCATGGCGCCCGCATCTACCACCCGCAGTCCCTGCACGCCACGCACGCGGAACTTGCTGTCCAGCACGGCCATGCTGTCGCCGTCACGGCCCATCTTGGTGGTGCCCACGGGGTGAAAGATGGTGGTAGCAATATCGCCCGCCAAGCGCGCCAGTTCTTCATCGGTCTGATATTGCGTGCCGGGTTTCCATTCTTCGGGATTAAAGCGGGCCAGCGCGGGTTGGTTGACGATGTTGCGCGTCACGCGCAGGCTGTCAGCTGCCACCTGGCGGTCGTGCGCCGTGCTCAGATAGTTGGGTGCAATCGAGGGTGCATCTTCAAAATTCGGACTCTTGAGCTGCACCGTGCCACGGCTGGTGGGGTTGAGATTGCAGACGCTGGCCGTGAAGGCCGGAAAGCTGTGTAGTGGTTCGCCAAACGCATCCAGCGACAACGGTTGTACGTGGTACTCCAGATTAGGGTGCGGCTGGTCTGGGCTGCTGCGCGTGAAAGCACCCAACTGGGATGGCGCCATGCTCATCGGACCGGTACGGTGCAGCAGGTATTCCAGCCCAATCCGCATCTTGCCCCAGCGGGTCGCGGTCAAGGTGTTGAGTGTGGGCGTGTCGTTGACCTTGTAGACCGAGCGAATTTGCAGATGATCTTGCAAGTTGGCTCCAACGCCGGGCAAATCTAGCGTGACGGGAATGCCTTTGTCGTGGAGCAAATTGGCCGGGCCAATGCCGGACAGCTGCAGCAAATGGGGCGAATTAATGGCCCCTGCGCACACAATCACTTCCTCAGTGGCGGTCAGGTGCTCTAGCTCATCGCCAATCCAGGCTTTGACGCCGGTGCAGCGCAGTGATCCGTCGGGTTGGCGTTCAGTGACCAAGCGCGTCGCCTGCGCCATGGTCCACATCTCAAAATTGGGGCGGCCATAGCATTTGGGGCGCAAGAAGGCCTTGGCCGTGTTCCAGCGCAGTCCGCCCTTCTGGTTCACTTCAAAGTAGCCCACGCCTTCGTTGTTGCCCGTATTGAAATCGGGCGTGGCCGGAATGCCAGCTTGCTGGGCGGCCTCCGAGAAAGCGTCCAAGATGTCCCAGCGCAGGCGTTGCTTTTCCACACGCCACTCGCCTTTGTTGCCATGTGCGGCGGCAAAGGCTGCATCATAAGTGGGGCCTTCATCCAGGCGCCAGTGGCTTTCGTGCTTCTTGAAAGCGGGCAAGACGTTGTTCCAGCGCCACGCATCGTCGCCAGTCAGCTTTGCCCACTGGTCGTAATCACGGGCCTGACCGCGCATGTAAATCATGCCGTTGATGCTGGAGCAGCCACCCAGGGTTTTGCCACGCGGATAGCGTAGGCTGCGGCCATTCAAGCCTGCCTCGGCGTCTGTCTGATAGAGCCAATCGGTGCGCGGGTTGCCGATGCAGTGCAGATAACCGACGGGGATGTGAATCCAGTGGTAATCGTCTTTGCGGCCAGCTTCGAGTAGTAAAACGCGCACATTGCGGTCTGCGCTGAGGCGGTTGCACAGCAAAGCTCCTGCTGTTCCGCCTCCGATGATGATGTAGTCGAAAGTGGTGTCGCTCATGGTCTGCGCCAGCGGTAACTGGCCTAAAACAAGCACTCGAAGTGGGCGCTAGTACAACCATTCTGAAGCGATGTTGCCGTCTGTCGATAGGGAAAGCGTGTAGTCCTAGGCTGACGCTGTCACCTGAATGCAGCCGGGCGACTGACAAGCCTGCCCGCGCTCTACCTTCGGAGGCTGCGCAGAAAACTTGTAAGCTTGGCGCACTTTGGCTTTGCAGGTTGCTATGACGGATACCACACCACGCTTGACGATGACCTCGGACGACCAGGGTGCGTGGGTGCAGCTGCAAGGCCGCTGGGGTGCAGCAGAACTGGGTCAGCGCAAGCACTGGCAAGCACTGCAAAAAGCCTTGAAGCAAACGGGCCAAAACCCTGATCAAGGTTGGGATTTGCAGCAGCTGCAATGGCTGGATCACGTAGGTGCACAGTTGCTTTGGAACCACTGGCAGCAGGCGTGGCCGCAGCGTTTGCGTATTTCAGACACCCAACGCGCCATGCTGGCGCGCGTGGCGTCCTTCCTGCAAGCCCCGGCGCCGCAACCCAAACCCATTTGCTGGATGGACCGCGTCAACCAGCTGGGCCTTCTGGTGCTGCATGCGTTGGACCATTTGCTGCATCTGGTGGAGTTGGTCGGCCAACTGGCGCTGGATTTTTGGCACTTGCTGCGCAATCCCCACAAAGGGCCGTGGCGCGATTTCTCTGGTCACCTGTACAGCATGGGCACCACTGCGCTACCGATTACAGCGCTGGTGGGCTTCTTGATCGGGGTGGTGCTGGCCTATTTGATGGCCTTGCAGCTGCGCCAGTTTGGTGCCGAAGCCTTTATTGTGAATATTTTGGGCATCTCATTGATTCGCGAGCTGGGGCCGCTGCTGGCTGCCATTTTGGTGGCGGGGCGCTCTGGTTCGGCCATCACCGCGCAGATCGGTGTGATGCGCGTGACCGAAGAGCTGGACGCCATGCAGGTCATGGGCATACGCCACGGCTTCAGGCTGGTTATGCCACGTGCCATGGCGTTGGCCGTCGCTATGCCATTGATCAGTTTGTGGACGACATTGGCCGCTTTGGGCGGTGGCATGCTGGCAGCCGATCTGACCATGGGCATCTCCGCTGGCTATTTCTGGCAAACCTTGCCCGATGCCGTGGAGGTGGGCAACTTGGTACTGGCCATGGCTAAATCGGTGGTGTTCGGTATTTTCATAGCGCTGATTGGCTGCCACTGGGGGCTGCGGGTACAACCCAATACCCAAAGTCTGGGGGCTGGAACCACGGCATCGGTGGTGTCTTCCATCACTATGGTCATCATTGTGGACGCCATTTTTGCGATTGCGTTCAAGGACGTGGGGTTCTAAGCCATGGCAACAATGCACAACACCGAACCGGTCGTCATCGTCGATAAGCTCTGGAGCATCTTTGGCGAAGGCGACAAAGCCTTCGCCGTACACCAAGACTTGGACCTGACCGTGCAGCGCGGCGAGATGCTATCGATTGTGGGCGGCTCGGGCACCGGCAAAACCGTGCTGCTGCGGCAAATATTGGGCCTGCTGCACCCCGGTAAAGGCAGTGTCACTACGTTGGGGCGCCCTGCTGCCGAGCTGTGTGACGAGGGTGCCGCAGCGCGGGTGGGCATGCTGTTTCAGCACGGGGCGCTGTATTCGGCCTTCAGCGTGCTGGAGAACATAGGCTTTGCGCTGCGCGAGCAAGGCACTTTGCCCGATGCCATGGTCGATGAGGCCGCCATGATCAAGCTGCAGATGGTCGGGTTAAAGCCGGAACATGCCACGCGCATGCCTGCCGATCTCTCGGGTGGTATGGTCAAACGCGTGGCGTTGGCGCGCGCCTTGATCATGGATCCGCCGCTGCTGCTGCTGGATGAACCAACGGCAGGGCTGGACCCCACCAGTTCCGATGAATTTTGTGCGCTGCTGCGTGAACTGCACGCTGAGTTGGGGCTGACCGTGATCATGGTCACGCACGATTTGGACACCTTGTTTGCGCTGTCCAGCCGCGTCACCGTGCTGGCAGAAAAGCGCGTGATCGTGACAGGCACGCCGCGCGAAGTGGCGCAATTTCAACATCCGTTTATTGAAACGTTCTTTCAGGGTGAGCGTGGTCGTCGTGCCATGGCGCCAGTCCCGCAAGGAGGGCATTAACCATGGAAAACAAATCCCATGCCATGGCCGCTGGCACGTTTGTGCTGGTGCTGGCCGTTTTACTGGCGGGCCTGGCCTTGTGGCTGACCCGTGATCGCCACGAATACAAGCTGTATGAGCTGTCAACCGCTGATGCCATCAGCGGCCTGCAAAACCAGGCCACGGTGCGCTACAAAGGGGTGGCCGTCGGCAAGGTGACGGACATTACGTTTGACGATGCACAGCAAGGCAATGTGCTGATCCGCATTGCGGTCGACAGCAAGGCCCCCGTCTCCCCCTCCGGCACCTTTGGCATGCTGGGCTACCAAGGGGTGACGGGTATTGCGCACATTCAGCTGGATGACATCACGCCTCCCGGTGTGGAGTTGCCGGTGGGTGAAAGCGGTTTGCCGCGCTTGCCCATGAAATCATCGCCGCTGAGCGTGTTGGCCGATCAGGGCATGACAATTTTGAGCAAGGTGGATGAAGCCACCAAACGCATCAACCAGCTCTTGGGGGATGAAAACCAAGAACGGTTCGGCAGCTTGCTGCTGAACTTGTCGGATGCAGCGGGCAATGTGAGTGAGGTGACGAGTGCCATGAACACCACCTTGCGTGAGCAGGTGGTGCCCGCCGTGCAGGAGTTTCCGGCCATGGCCCAGGACGCACGCCGAGCGATGCAGGCCATGGAACGTGCCGGCGATGAGGCTGGTGCACTGGCCAAAGACGTGCGCAATATGACCACGGCCGTGCAGGGTCCAGGCGGTGCGCTGGAGCAGTTGACCGCAGGTTCGCAGTCCATGGCCCGTGCTGCCGAACGCTTTGATCGCGCTACTTTGCCCGGTATCAACCAAGCCACGCGCGATGTTTCTTCTGCCGCGCGGCAGCTGGGCAGTGCAGTGTCTGGCATTGGCGACAACCCCCAAGCCTTGATATATGGCATTGGCAACGGCAAGCCTGGCCCCGGCGAGGCCGGTTTTGTGGCCCCTGAAACCACCCGATGAGGAGACAGCATATGCAGACAATGAAATCAGGCGCATTGCGCCATCAAGGCTGGATGCTCGGTGGTGTGCTGGCCCTCTTGCTGGCAGGTTGCAGCAATTTGCCGCAGCCCCCGCAATCGGTGGCCCGCTATGACTTGGGTGTGCCTCCGGCTTTGGCGCCTGCAGGTGTGAATGCAGCTTTGTCGCCCGTAGCGCTGGCCAGCATGCAGGCACCGTTGCAGTTGGATGGCAATACCGCACTGCGCTACCGCCTGTCCTATGCCGATGCTCAGGTGCTGCATGCCTATACGCAGGCGCGCTGGAGCTTGCCACCTGCGCAAATGGTGCAGCAGCGGTTGCGTGAGCATTTGGGACAAGGTGGCCGGGTCGTGTTGTCGGCCGAAGCAGGAGAGTTGCCACCCAGCGTGCAAGGCCGGCAAGTGCCAGTGCTGCGTTTGTCGCTGGAAGAGTTCAGCCATGTGTTTGCGACCCCGCAAGACAGTGCCGGGTGGGTGCGCGTGCGTGCCACCTTGGTGGATCCGGCCCCGCAAGGCGATGTGCTGCTGGCGCAGCAGGTTTTTGAGGTGCGCCAGTCAGCGCCAGCCGGCAATGCCTCGGCAGGCGTGCAAGCCTTGGCACAAGGGGTGGATGCGATTGGTCTGCAAATGGCGGGCTGGCTACAGACCGTAACGGCTGTGAACAAGCGTTGAAGCCTGCCTTGCAGGCATGGTGGGCGTGGTCTTACCGCCCGTCGCCTGCATCGACTACGGCTTCGGCAAACTGCTCCCGGTACATTGAATGTTCGCGCTGCACAAGAGCAAATGCCCGATTTCTTCGGGCTTTTTAACGGTGCAGCAAGGATGAATTCACGTTGAGGAGTCGCTATGAACGAAGACCGTATCGCAGGAAACTGGAAACAATTCAAAGGCAAGATGCGTGAGCAGTGGGGCAAATTGACCGACGATGACGTCGATGTGATTGCCGGCAAGCGCGATCAGTTTCTGGGCAAGTTGCAAGAGCGGCAAGGCATTGCCAAAGACGAAGCAGAAAAGCAACTGACGGAATGGCAAAAACGCAATCCCGACTTCCGTTGGGATGAATAAGCCCTGAGAGCGCAAAAGCATGGGCCGTCCGTGCCCATGCTTTTTCTATCCCTTTGAGACAAGGAGCTGCTATGCAATTCACACCAAAATTTATAGCTATTGCCGCTGCCGCCATGATGGCTACTACGGCTTTTGCACAGACTGCTGACGAATTCAAAACTGAACAAAACCGCATTTCCGCAGAATACAAAGCGGCCAAAGACCAGTGCAAGTCACTGAAGGCGAATGCCAAGGACGTATGCGAGAAAGAAGCACAAGCCCACGAAAAAGTAGCCAAGGCTGAGCTGGAGCACCGCAAGGACCCCACCGAGAGAAAGCGCCACAACGTTGCCAAAACCAAGGCTGATACCGCCTACGACGTTGCCAAGGAAAAGTGTGATGACCTCAAGGGCAACGCCAAAGACGTATGCCAAAAAGATGCCAAGGCTGAGCACGTAAAGGCGCTGGAAGCCGCCAAGGTGGCTGATGCCCGCGCAGATGGCAGTAAAGACGGTGCCGCCAAGGCTGCCAACGTCTCTGAAGTGCGCAAAGATGCTGCACAGAACGTGCGTGAAGCCGACTACAAGGCCGCCGTTGAGCGTTGCGACGCCCTGTCTGGCGACGTCAAGGATAAGTGCCAAAACGATGCCAAGCGCACTTTTGGACAGTAACCTGATGCCAACAAGCTTGGCAAGTGCCTAGTGCGCACACCAAGTCGTCCAAAAAGCCCCGCAATGCGGGGCTTTTTGCTTTAGGGAAAACAAGGCTGTAGGTCAATGGCCTGCGCTGGTCAGAACTTGATGTGACGCAAATCCCTACGCAATCTCCTCTTTAAGCTTGGTTCACTGAAACACAACCATAAGAAGGAGTTGCACTATGGCGACGTTGGAATGGAGCGCAGCTTTAGAGCTGAACGTTCCTGCCATGGATGAAACGCACAAAGAGTTCGTTGATCTGCTGGCCGCTGTGGAAAGCGCGGCAGACGACAAGCTCGCACCGCTGTGGCAAGAACTGATTGTGCATACGGATGCGCACTTTGGGCAGGAAGACCGCTGGATGGAATCTACGGGGTTTTCGGTGGGTAACTGCCATGCTACCCAGCACAAGGTAGTACTGGAAATCATGCGCGAAGGGGCCAAGAAAGCGGCGGAGGGTGACTACACCATGATCCGCGGCATGACGCCGGAGCTGGCCTCTTGGTTCAGCTACCACGCGCAGACCATGGACGCGGCCTTGGCCCAGCACATGCAAAGCGTGGGTTTTGACCCAGAGACGGGTGAAGTGGCGCATGCGGAATCACTGCCTGAGCAACTGATCACCGGTTGTGGCGGGGCTTGTTCCAAGCCCGAAGACCACGACCAGCATTCGGCCCAGGCTGACAAAGTGGCACACGCTGCCCTGTAGGCCAAGTCAGCAATCCCTGCACCCACGGCGGCAACCGTGCATGCAGGGCGTTGAATGCTGTTCACCCAATCCAGTCCACTGCAGTGTGCTGCGCGAAATGCGGCGTGAGGCCGCAGACACTAGACCCCGTGCGGCCAATTGAAACAACGAAGTAGCGGAAAAAGTGTGAGCGGCGCTTAACCCGCGAGCACGGGGAAAATCTTCACCAAGCCGCCCGCCATCACCTCCACGGCCAGCGCGGCCAAAATCAGCCCCATCAAACGCGTCATCACATTGATGCCGGTTTTGCCCAGCACGCGGGCAATCGGTTCGGCCATCGAAAAGCTGCCCCACACGCAGGCAGCCACCACCACGCCATATCCCACCAGCGCCAAGTGCTGCCAGAAGTTGGCCGCCTGATCGGCGTAAATCACTACGGTCGACATGGCTGCCGGGCCGGTCAGCAACGGAATGGTGAGCGGCACCACGGCAATGCTGTTGCCCATGGCGGCTTTTTCTGCCCCGGCCTCCAGCGTGGCCTCGTGCGGGCGGTCTTCGGCCGGGCGTGCATTGAGCATATTCATGGCGCTGATCAGCAGCAGCAAGCCACCGCCCACCTGAAAACTTTGTAGCGAGATGTTGAAGAAATCCAGCACCTGCAGACCAATCAGCGCACAGGCCGCAATCACCACAAACGCGCTGAATGCGGCGGTGCGGATGGTTTGGGTGCGCTGTTCAGCGTTGAAACCCTGCGTGTAGTGGATGAAAAACGGCACGATCGCCAGCGGGTTGACGATGGCGACCAGGGTGATCAGCGGTTTTAAATCCATGGGCTTGAGATGTTGGAAGTGAATGGACGGCAAACCCGCTCACACCACCCTGGGACAGCGGTGGCGTTGCCTTGTCTCTCACGCAAATCTTCAATGCGTAGGGGCGTGTGCGCGGCGATAAGTGTCTCAGTGGAACGCAGTTTGCTTAAAGTTGCCACAACTATGGCCGAAGTGTAGATAACGTGGCTGGAAATTGGCCAGCGCACTGCGACAACAAAAAAGGGGCAAGCATGGGGCAGTTTGTACAGCTAATGGCGCAAGACGGGGTAGAAATTCCTGCATGGGTGGCGCAGCCTGAGGGGCCGGTGCGCGGTGCATTGGTGGTCGCCCAGGAGATTTTTGGCGTGAATGCGCACATCCGAGCGGTCACTGACCGACTGGCGGCACGCGGTTTTGTGGCGATTGCCCCGGCACTGTTCACACGGCTGGAGCGCGATGTGGAGCTGGGTTACGACGCCGAAGGCATGGCGCGTGGCAAAGCGTTGAAAGCCGCTGCCGAGGCGTTGCCCGGTGAAGGCGTGCAGCAAGACATTCGGGCTGCCGCACAGTGGGTGCAGCAATCAAGTGGCGAGCGCGTGGGCATGGTGGGGTTTTGCTGGGGCGGGTTGCTGGCGTGGCGCGCTGCCGCGCAATTGACCGAATTGTCAGCGGCCGTCTGCTACTACGGCGGTGGAATGACGGTATCGCCTGATATTGATCGCGTGCCGCGCATTCCGGTGCTGGCGCACTTTGGTGCACGCGATGCGCACATCTCGCTGGACAGCGTTCAGGCCTTCAGTCTGGTGCAGCCCAACGTGCAGGTGCATGTGTATGACGCCGACCATGGCTTTAACTGCGACCAGCGCGGCAGCTATGACCACATCAGCGCCGTGCAGGCCAAAGACCGCACGTTGGCATTTTTTGACCAGCATTTGCGCCAGTAATACCGCTGGGTGCCGCTATGGGTGTGGTGAGGCAGCTTGTTGGCGGGGCTGATGCAGGTGGCAATTGCCTAAGGTATGGCGACGAGCCCGCTGCCGGGATCTGGGCTATAGACCGCTTTTCGGGCATTCTCAGAGTAAAAAGAGAAGCTGTTTGCGCTTGTTTTGCGTGCGATTCGAATATCTTTGTATCGGAAAACAAGATCTCATAGGCGCAAGCAGCTCTCTTTTTAGATTGACGCACATGGCATGCCATATGCCATCGCTGCGCTAGGCGTTCTGCGATGCAGTGTGTGCGGCGTTCTTTTATATGCCGCGTGCGGTGCGTGGCAACACAGATTGCCTCAAGGCCGTATCACCAAGCTGCTATGTGCGGTGCGGTGCGGAGGCATCCGCCTTAGTCGTTTTTGCCCAGCAGGCTGTCTTTCTCGATGTAGCGGCGGCGCCAGAAGAACACCAGCAGCACCACGCCGATCATGCCCATGGCGCCCATGGCCCACCAAAAGCCGTCTTCCTTGTGCACCAGCGGCAGCACGTCAAAATTCATACCGAACACGGCGGCAATTAAATTCAGCGGCAGGAAGATGGCGGTCAGTGTGGTGAGGGTGCGCATGATGTCGTTAGCGCGGTTGCTCTGGGCTGAAAAGTGCATTTGCATGGCGGCCTCGGCACTTTGCTCCATGCGGTAAACGTGGTGAATCACGCGCTCAATGTGCTCCAGCACGTCGCGCGAGCGTATGCGCAGCAGCTCCAGCGCGCGGCGCTCGGTTTTGCTGGTGTCTTCGCTCCAGGTTTCCAGCGTATCGATCCAGTCCTGCACGGCGGCGCGCTGGTCTTCGCAAATTTCATCCAGCTGGTGCAGACCCAGCCGCGCCTGCAGCACCTGGCCCCAGTCGTTAAAGCGCGACTTGGGATTGAGCAGGGCCATCTGCCAGCTATCAATTTGCTTGGCCATGTCACGGCGCAGGTTCAGGTAGCCGTCCACCATCTGGTCGATCTGGCGCAGCATCAGGTCGGCGCTGCTGGGCGGCAGGCGGGTGCCAGCGCTGCGTTTTTCAGGGGCAGAGCCGGGGGCCAGCAAGCGCTGCAAATGCTGGGCACGCACCATGCACTGGCTGGGGTGCACGCTGAGCAAGATTTCATCAAACACCGCAAAGCCCACGGGTGCGGTGTCCAGCCCCTTGGTGGCTGGGGTGGCCACATCCTGCACTTGGCGGCGCCAGCCACGCGAGACGGGTGCGGGCGCTGCCGCTTGTCGGGTCAGGTCCAGCCGGCGGAACACCAGCACGTCGTAATCCGAGGTGTAGTCGAACGTGGAGGGGATCTGCGCGTTCAGCAAGTCGGAGATGTGCAAGTCCACCAGCGGTGTGCCGCACAGCGACAGCAGCAGTTGCTGCACGGCGGGCAGCTGGGCTTCAAATTCGCTGCGCTCGCACGAGAGCCAGTAAAACGTCCCTGAGGCTGGGCGCGGCAGCGGCGCGGCCTCGGCAGAGGGCCAGGTGCCCAGGTCTTGCACCTGTTTGGTGGCAGGCTGAATCAGCAGCAGTTGCATAGATGTAAGGTCAAAAAGGCCACAAACGCAGGCTGTTCAAGCGTTGACAGCTATGAATGCTGGATGGCTGCGTGGCCACCCAGTAGTGCCCGGTGTGTTACAGGCCGCGCAGCTTTTTGGCCGCGTCGATCGCAAAGTACGTCAGGATGCCATCGGCACCAGCGCGCTTGAAGGCCAGCAGGGCTTCCATCATGACGGCGTCGTGGTCCAGCCAGCCGTTTTGCGCAGCGGCTTTGATCATGGCGTACTCACCAGACACTTGATAGGCAAACGTGGGTACCTTGAACTCGTCTTTGACGCGGCGCACGATGTCCAGGTAGGGCATGCCGGGCTTGACCATGACCATGTCTGCGCCTTCGGCAATGTCCATGGCGACTTCGCGCAGGGCTTCGTCGGTGTTGGCGGGGTCCATCTGGTAGACGTTTTTGTCGGCCTTGCCCAAGGCTCCGCGTGTGCCCACAGCATCACGGAAGGGGCCGTAGAAAGCGCTGGCGTACTTGGCACTGTAGGCCATGATGCGCGTATAGATGTGGCCTTGCAGCTCCAGCGCTTCACGGATGGCGCCGATGCGGCCATCCATCATGTCGCTGGGGGCCACCATGTCCACACCCGCTTCGGCGTGCGTGAGGGCCTGACCGACCAGCACTTCCACGGTTTCTTCGTTCAGGATGTAGCCGGTTTCATCCAGGATGCCGTCCTGGCCGTGGCTGGTGTAGGGGTCCAGCGCCACGTCGGTCATCACGCCCAGTTCAGGGAATTCTTTTTTCAGCGCGCGCACCACGCGGGGGATCAGGCCGTCGGGGTTCAGGGCTTCTTTGCCGTCGGGCGTCTTCAGGCTGGTGTCAATGGCGGGGAACAGCGCCAAGACGGGAATCTCCAGCTTCACGCACTCTTCGGCCACGGGCAGCAGCAAATCCAGGCTCAGGCGATCGACGCCGGGCATGGAGGCAATCGACTCGCGGCGGTTGCTGCCCTCGTGGACAAACACCGGGTAGATGAAGTCATGGGCTGTCAGGTGGCTCTCACGCACCAGATTACGGGTGAAGGCGTCGCGGCGCAGGCGGCGGGGACGGCTTTGCGGAAAAGGGGTAGGGCTGGACAGATGCATGCCCACCATTGTGCGCCTGTCAGCCCGGCTGTGGCGCGATCACGGCACAGGGCAGTCAAGCTTGCTGTTGGGGATAGTCCCGGTGTGCGGCCCTGCGCGCAATGCTAGATTGGCCCCCGAACGCGGCGTGCCGCGTTCCCTGCTTCACCTCCCTGAGCAGGCCTCTTCCCAGAGGAATTTGCAAGCCCGGCTTTGGCCGGGCTTTTTTTTGTGCCCCAGCCTGCGGCTTACACTGTGCCCATGTTGTGGGTCAAAGCTTTTCATATCGTCTTCGTGACCAGCTGGTTTGCGGGTCTGTTCTATCTGCCGCGCATCTTTGTGAACCTAGCCATGGTGACACCAGGCTCGGTGGCCGAGCGCGAGCGCTTGATCGGTATGTCGCAGCGTCTGCTGCGCTTCACCACCATTTTGGCGTTGCCAGCCATTGGGCTGGGGCTGTGGCTGCTGTTTGGCTTTGGCTTCTGGCAAGCTGGCGGCTGGGTGCATGCCAAGCTGGTGCTGGTGCTGGCCGTGGTGGCGTATCACTACAGCTGTGGTGTGTTGCTGCGCCAGTTGATGGCGGGGTCTTGCCAGCGCAGCCACCGCTGGTTCCGGTGGTACAACGAACTGCCCGTGTTTTTGCTGATGGCGATTGTGGTTCTCGTCGTCGTCAAGCCTTTTTAAGCCCACGTTCGCCCAGCTGAAAGGGGCAGCCTGTGTTCAAAACCTCGGCCTGGCCATTGGCCATGCTGTACACCGCGCTGATTGTCTTTGCCAGCCTGTTCCCGTTTGAGGGCTGGCGGGTGCAAGGCATTTCGCCGTGGGTGTTTGTGACGGCGCCGCTGCCGCCGCCGTACTGGACATGGTTTGACGTCAACACCAACGTTGTGGGCTATGTGCCGCTGGGCTTTTTGCTGGCGCTGGGCGGGCTGCGCAGTGGCTGGCGCTGGTGGGCATTGCCCGTGGCTTTTGTGAGCGGCGCGGCGCTGTCGCTGAGCATGGAGTTTTTGCAGATATTTTTGCCACGGCGCGTACCCTCAAATTTGGATTTTGTGCTGAATGCTGCAGGTGCCTTGATTGGCGCGTTGCTGGCGGTGGCGCTGGAAAGGCTGGGCGCGCTGGACCGCTGGAGCGTGTTCCGCGATCGCTGGTTTGACGCGCAGCCGCATGGCGGGCTGGTGCTGATTGGCCTGTGGCCCATGGCCTTGCTCTTCCCCGCCACGCTGCCTTTCAGCCTGGGGCAGGTGCTGGAGCGGCTGGATAAGACGCTGGATGAGTGGCTGGAAGGCACGCCCTTCATGGATTGGCTGCCGTTGCGCGAAGAACCACTGGTGCCACTGATGCCCAGCGCAGAAATGCTGTGCGTCATGCTGGGGCTGTTGGCACCGTGTCTGCTGGGCTATATGTTGATGGCCCACCGGGGGCGGCGCGTAGCGCTGGCGGCAGTGGTGATTGCGGCGGGTGTAGCGGCCACGGCCTTGTCGTCGGCTATGGCGTATGGCCCCAGCCACGCCTGGGCTTGGAATACCTTGCCGACACAGGCGGGCATGGTGGCGGCCATCCTGCTGACAGTTTGCGCACTGCCCGTGCCACGCCGCTGGTGCGCGGTGCTGCTGATCCTGGTGCTGATGTGGCAGCTCAACTGGCTCAATCAGGCACCGCTCAACCCTTATTTTGCCGACACGCTGCAGTCGTGGGAGCAGGGACGTTTCATGCGCTTTTATGGGCTGGGGCAGTGGCTGGGCTGGGTTTGGCCGTATGCCGTGCTGGCCTATGTAGCGCTGCGCCTGACGCAGCGACCACCGGAAGCCCGCTAGGGCGCCGCATCACCAAGCCTGTGCGTTACACGCCCTCGGCCTAGAATGTTTGCACCATGAGTGAACACACCTCCAGCGGCTACTACAACCGCCACATTTTCTTTTGTTTGAACGAACGCCCTAACGGCGAAGACTGCTGCGCTTTGCATGGCGCTAAAGAAGGCTTTGACCATTGCAAGAAGGCCGTGAAAGCGGCTGGCTTGGCTGGCAAAGGCCAAGTGCGCGTGAACAAGGCGGGTTGCCTGGATCGCTGCGCGGCAGGGCCGGTGGCCGTGGTCTACCCCGAAGGGACGTGGTACACCTTCTTTGACACGGCAGATATCGACGAGATTGTTGAATCGCACCTCAAGAACGGCACGGTGGTCGAGCGTTTGCTGGTTCCACCGGAACTTGGTCGCTGAAACCGGGTCACAGACCGCATTCCAAATGTTTTTGGCCGCTAGCGCTTATCCAGTAAGCGCATATAGCTATAAATTAGGTAGTTGCAATTGAACGCCCAAACCGAACGATTCACCCTCACCGGCGGCGCCGGCTTGATCGAAGCCCTGCGTGACCGCCCAGCAGGGACACCCAAAGGCGTGGCCGTGATTGCCCATCCCCACCCCTTGTTCGCCGGCACCATGGACAACAAAGTGGTGCAGACCTTGGCGCGTGCCTTGGTGCAAGCGGGCTGGGAAGCCATTCGTTTTAACTTTCGCGGCGTGGGCGCCAGCGAAGGCGTGCACGACGCAGGCAAGGGCGAGGCCCAAGATTTGATTGCTGTGGTGCGCCAAGTGGCCCCCCAAGGCGCTGTGGCGCTGGCTGGCTTTTCTTTTGGGGCTTTTGTCACCACACATGCCGTGGCGGCGTTGTGGGACGAGGGACGTGTGGAAAAAGTGGTGCTGGTGGGTACGGCGGCCAGCCGCTTTGAGCCCGCCACGCTGCCACCTGCCGCCCATGATCGCACGCTGGTGCTGCATGGCGAGAAGGATGACACCGTCTCGCTGCAGTCAGTCATGGACTGGGCGCGCCCGCAGATACTGCCTGTAACAGTTGTGCCGGATGGGGGGCATTTCTTCCACGGACAATTGCCTTTGCTCAAAGGCTTGGTGCTTCGCCACCTGAGTGCTGTGCACGCGTAAGTGCGCAGCTTTTTTTCTGCTGATTTTTTGATAACCGAGTTGTGTTCATGAAGCCTGTTTTCTCGACCCTGCGCGCGCTGGCACTGACCGCGGCCATGGCACCTTTGTGGGCGAATGCCCAAATTGCACAGCTGCAGCCACCAGAAATTGCTGCACGTACCTATATGTTGGTGGACGTGACGGCCAACCAAGTGCTGGCGTCCAAAGATGTGGATGCACCGGTAGAGCCAGCCTCGCTGACCAAGCTGATGACGGGCTATCTGGTGTTTGACGCGTTGCGCGCCAAAAAGATCACGCTGGAGCAGCGCCTGCCCGTGAGCGAGCAGGCCTGGAAGATGCCCGGCTCGCGCATGTTCATCGACCCCAAAATGCAGGTGCCGGTGGAAGACCTGATCAAAGGCATGATCGTGCAGTCGGGTAACGACGCCACCATGGCGCTGGCTGAAGGTGTGGGCGGTACGAAGGAAAACTTTGTGCGCCTGATGAATGAGCAGGCCAAGGCGCTGGGCATGACCGGCACGGTCTACAAGAACCCTGAAGGCCTGACCGAGCCCGGGCACCTGACCACGGCGCGTGACTTGTCAATTTTGGCCATACGCCTGATGCGTGACTTTCCCCAGTACACGCATTACTACGCCATCAAGGAATACCGCTACCAAGGCACGCCTGCTGCCAATGGCCGCAACCGCAACACCTTGCTGTTCCGTGATCCTTCGGTAGACGGCTTCAAGACCGGGCACACCAATGCCGCAGGCTACTGCCTGGTTGCTACCGCAAACCGCGAAATTGTCAATGTGGGTGGTCGCCGCATGCTCTCTATTTTGCTGGGTGCTGCCAGCGATAACGCGCGCGCCAACGAAAGCCAGAAGCTGCTGAACTGGGGTTACACGGCGTTTGACGCGGTCAAGCTGTTTGATGCAGGCCAGGCCATGGAAGAGGCGCAAATCTGGAAGGGCTCGCAAAGCACGGTCAAGATTGGTCGTGAAGGCGCCACCGTCGTGACCGTGCCTTCGGGCAGCTCCGGCAAAGTCACCACCCAGGTGGTGCGTACCGATCCTTTGATGGCGCCCATCGCCAAGGGTCAGCAAGTGGGTACTTTGAAAGTCTTGGTGGCTGACCAAGTGGCTGCCGAGCTGCCTATCGTGGCGCTGGAAAGCGTGGACGAGGGCGGTTTCTTTGCTCGCACTTGGGATGCCATCCGACTCTGGATTCGCTAAAGCGATTCCCCTTTGGCGGTAGGCAGTCAACACTTTGCCTGCCTACCGTTTAATCACATAAGACTTGCTCTGGGTTTGCCAAGCTGGTACATTCGAGGGCTTTTCGGAATTTCCGAAGGGTTTCACGTTTTCGTTTTTTACGTTTAGGGACGTTATTTAATGCCAACCATTAACCAACTCGTGCGTCAGGGCCGCACGGTAGAAGTTGTTAAATCCAAGAGCCCTGCTATGGAAAACTGCCCCCAGCGCCGTGGCGTGTGTACCCGTGTGTACACCACGACACCTAAGAAGCCTAACTCGGCTTTGCGTAAGGTGGCTAAGGTGCGTCTGACCAACGGTTTCGAAGTGATTTCGTACATCGGCGGTGAAGGCCACAACCTGCAAGAGCACAGCGTGGTGCTGGTGCGCGGCGGTCGTGTAAAGGACTTGCCAGGCGTGCGTTACCACATCGTGCGCGGTTCGCTTGACCTGCAAGGCGTCAAGGATCGTAAGCAGTCCCGTTCGAAGTACGGTGCTAAGAAGCCTAAGGCTAAGTAAGCCCTGGTTTTCTGAATACATACGGTGTTTGATTCGCCTGACTGGCGCGGTCAAACGTAGTGACCCGAAGCGCAAGTGTTTTGCGTGGGTCGAGTAAGTGAGAGTTTTTGATTAGCTCTCGCGGTGTCTGAAAAGTCACCAACTGAAGCAAAGATAGAGGTGAAAAATGCCACGTCGTCGCGAAGTCCCCAAACGTGAAATTCTGCCGGATCCTAAGTTCGGCAATGTAGAGCTGTCCAAATTCATGAACGTGATCATGGAAGGCGGCAAGAAGGCTGTTGCAGAACGCATCATTTACGGTGCTCTGGAACTGATCGCCAAGAAGCAGCCTGAAAAGGACGCTCTGGAAGTGTTCGTGACAGCCATCAACAACATCAAGCCCATGGTGGAAGTGAAGTCCCGCCGCGTGGGTGGTGCTAACTACCAAGTGCCTGTTGAAGTGCGTCCCGTCCGTCGTCTGGCGCTGTCCATGCGCTGGCTGAAGGAAGCCGCTCGCAAGCGCGGTGAAAAGTCGATGGCCCAACGTCTGGCCAACGAAATGATGGAAGCCACCGAAGGCCGTGGCGGCGCCATGAAGAAGCGTGACGAAGTGCACCGTATGGCCGAAGCCAACAAGGCATTCAGCCACTTCCGCTTCTAATCTGCTTATTGCAGGTTGAAACAGACGGGCCGCTCGCAATTTTTGCTGGCGGCCTTGTCTCGATTCAAGGCACCCCCATATAGAGCTGCTGGCTCCCGGCGCACAAGGCAGGGTGAACCAGACTCTCCCCCATACGATCAATCAAGGATCAATCATGGCTCGCAAGACCCCCATTGCCCGTTATCGCAACATTGGTATTTCGGCGCACATCGACGCAGGTAAGACCACTACCACTGAACGTATCCTGTTTTATACAGGTGTGACCCACAAGCTGGGTGAAGTGCATGATGGCGCTGCGACCACCGACTGGATGGAGCAAGAGCAAGAGCGCGGTATCACCATTACCTCCGCTGCAGTGACCTGCTTCTGGAAGGGTATGGATCTGTCCTACCCCGAGCACCGCTTCAACATCATCGACACCCCCGGCCACGTGGACTTCACCATTGAAGTGGAGCGTTCCATGCGCGTGCTGGACGGTGCTTGCATGGTGTACTGCGCTGTGGGTGGCGTGCAGCCCCAGTCTGAAACTGTGTGGCGTCAAGCTAACAAGTACAAAGTGCCTCGTTTGGCCTTCGTGAACAAGATGGACCGTACCGGCGCCAACTTCTTCAAGGTCTATGAAGGTATGAAGACTCGCCTGAAGGCGAATCCTGTGCCTGTGGTGATCCCAATCGGTGCTGAAGACAACTTCCAAGGCGTAGTTGATTTGGTCAAGATGAAGGCCATCATTTGGGATGAAGCTTCCCAAGGCATGAAGTTTGAATACCAAGACATCCCTGCTGAGTTGGTCGAATCTGCCAACAAGTGGCGTGAAAACTTGGTGGAAGCTGCTGCTGAAGCCAATGAAGACTTCATGAACAAGTACCTGGAAGAAGGTGACTTGTCCGAAGAAGAAATCAAGGCTGGTATCCGTGCCCGTACCTTGGCTGTAGAAATTCAGCCCATGCTGTGCGGTACAGCGTTCAAGAACAAGGGTGTTCAGCGCATGCTGGATGCCGTGATCGACTATTTGCCAGCGCCTGTCGACATCGACGACGTGACCGGTACCGATCCTGATGACGAAGAAAAGAAGCTGTCGCGCAAGGCTGACGACGAAGAGAAGTTCTCCGCGTTGGCATTCAAGCTGATGACCGATCCGTTCGTGGGTCAGCTGACTTTCGTGCGTGTGTACTCCGGCGTGCTGACCAAGGGCGAAACCGTTCTGAACTCTGTAAAGGGTAAGAAAGAGCGTATCGGCCGTATCGTGCAAATGATGGCCAACGACCGCGTGGAAGTGGACGAAATCCGCGCCGGCGACATCGCTGCTTGCGTGGGCTTGAAGGATGTGACCACTGGTGAAACCCTGTGTGCACAAGAAGCGCCTATCGTGCTGGAACGCATGGTGTTTCCTGAGCCTGTGATTGCACAGGCTGTGGAACCCAAGTCCAAGGCCGACCAGGAAAAGATGGGTATCGCTCTGGGCCGTCTGGCTGCAGAAGATCCATCGTTCCGCGTGCGTACCGACGAAGAATCGGGTCAGACCATCATTGCTGGTATGGGCGAGCTGCACCTGGAAATTATTGTTGACCGCATGAAGCGCGAGTTCAACGTGGAAGCCAACGTGGGTAAGCCCCAAGTTGCTTACCGCGAAACTGTGCGCTCGACTGTCAAGGACGTGGACGGCAAGTTCGTTCGCCAGTCCGGTGGTAAGGGTCAGTATGGCCACGTGGTGTTCACACTGGAGCCACAAGAGCCAGGCAAGGGTTTTGAATTCGTCGACGCCATCAAGGGCGGTGTGGTTCCTCGTGAGTACATCCCTGCTGTTGAAAAGGGTGTGATCGAGGCGTTGACTGCGGGTGTGCTGGCTGGTTACCCAGTGGTGGATGTCAAAGTGACGCTGACTTTCGGTTCGTACCACGATGTGGACTCGAACGAAATGGCGTTCAAGATGGCCGCTATCTTCGGTTTCAAGGAAGCAGCTCGCAAGGCCAACCCTGTGATTCTGGAGCCAATGATGGCTGTGGAAGTGGAAACACCTGAAGACTACGCTGGTACAGTGATGGGCGACTTGTCGTCGCGTCGCGGTATGGTGCAGGGCATGGACGACATGGTTGGTGGCGGTAAGGCCATCAAGGCAGAAGTGCCATTGTCGGAAATGTTTGGCTACGCCACTTCGCTGCGTTCGCAGACACAAGGTCGTGCCAGCTACACCATGGAATTCAAGCACTACGCTGAAGCTCCTCGCAACGTGGCAGAAGCCATTGTTGCTGCACGCGCTAAGTAATTTCCAAATCGGTCATAATTGACCGTTTGGCTGCAGCTACCTTCTGGCTGTTGCAGATGAACTGCCGGTCTGCGATCGCGTGCCACTTTGTTACCTGTGCGAAGTGATATAGCAATGCGATGCAGACCTTAAAACCACACACAGGTTTGCTCTTTTATTCGGAGAATTTGCAATGGCAAAAGAAAAATTCGAACGTACCAAGCCTCACGTGAACGTGGGCACAATTGGCCACGTTGACCACGGTAAGACTACCCTGACTGCTGCTATCGCTACAGTGCTGTCCAAGCACTTCGGCGGCGAAGCCAAGGACTACTCGCAGATCGACAACGCGCCTGAAGAAAAGGCCCGTGGTATCACGATCAACACTTCGCACGTTGAGTACGAAACTGCTACTCGTCACTACGCTCACGTTGACTGCCCTGGTCACGCTGACTATGTGAAGAACATGATTACTGGTGCTGCTCAGATGGACGGCGCTATCTTGGTTTGCTCTGCTGCTGACGGCCCTATGCCTCAGACACGTGAGCACATCCTGTTGGCTCGTCAAGTGGGTGTTCCTTACATCATCGTGTTCCTGAACAAGTGCGACATGGTTGATGATGAAGAGCTGCTGGAGCTGGTGGAAATGGAAGTCCGCGAGTTGCTGGATAAATACGATTTCCCCGGTGACGACACACCTATCATCCGTGGTTCGGCCAAGCTGGCCCTGGAAGGTGACCAGTCCGACAAGGGCGAGCCTGCCATCCTGAAGCTGGCAGAAGCACTGGATACATACATCCCTACACCTGAGCGTGCAGTGGACGGTGCCTTCGCAATGCCTGTGGAAGATGTGTTCTCGATCTCCGGTCGCGGTACCGTGGTGACAGGCCGTATCGAACGCGGCATCATCAAGGTCGGCGAAGAAATCGAAATCGTCGGTATCAAAGATACGCAAAAGACCATCTGCACTGGCGTGGAAATGTTCCGCAAGCTGCTGGACCAAGGTCAAGCCGGTGACAACGTTGGCCTGCTGCTGCGCGGCACCAAGCGTGAAGACGTCGAGCGTGGCCAAGTGCTGTGCAAGCCAGGCTCCATCAAGCCACACACACAGTTCACTTCCGAAGTGTATGTGTTGTCCAAGGACGAAGGCGGTCGCCACACTCCTTTCTTCAACAACTACCGTCCTCAGTTCTACTTCCGTACAACTGACGTGACAGGCTCCATCGAGCTGCCAGAAGGCAAGGAAATGGTCATGCCTGGCGATAACGTGTCGATCACCGTCAAGCTGATTGCTCCTATCGCTATGGAAGAAGGCCTGCGCTTCGCTATTCGCGAAGGTGGTCGTACTGTTGGTGCCGGTGTGGTTGCCAAGATCATTGCTTAATTCTTAGAAAACTAGGAATTAATCATGTCTAAGCAAAAAATCCGCATCCGCCTGAAGGCCTTCGATTACAAGTTGATCGACCAGTCTGCAGCTGAAATCGTTGATACCGCCAAGCGTACTGGCGCGATCGTTAAGGGTCCTGTGCCATTGCCTACACGCATGAAGCGCTTCGACATTCTGCGTTCGCCCCACGTGAATAAGACTTCGCGCGACCAGCTGGAAATCCGCACTCACCAACGTCTGATGGACATTGTCGATCCTACCGACAAGACTGTTGATGCTTTGATGAAGCTGGACCTGCCTGCTGGCGTGGACGTTGAGATCAAACTGCAATAAGAACTAACTGGCACTGCTTGCAGTGCCTTGTGTGGTCTTCTTTTAACGCGAACTTGCTTGAAAAAGCAGTTCGCGTTAAAATTTGGAGCTTCGCTAAATTCAGCGAAGTTTTATTAACCTTCTTTCGTGCACTACGGTCTAACCAGTTGGGTGCAACGCTGAGCCAATTGCAGTTACAGCGGCGAAAGTTTTGGAGCAAACAAATGAGTCTGAGCAACTCCCTGGGGTTGCTGGGTCGCAAGGTGGGCATGATGCGTCTGTTCACTGATGATGGGGACGCAGTGCCTGTCACAGTGGTGGATGTTTCTAACAACCGAGTGACCCAGGTTAAAACCCAAGAGAACGATGGCTACGTGGCTTTGCAAGTCACTTTTGGTACACGCAAGGCATCTCGCGTGACAAAGCCTGAAGCCGGCCACCTTGCTAAGGCAGGTGTTGAAGCTGGTGAAGTCACCCAAGAATTCCAAGTCACCGAAGAGATCGCTGCTAAGTACGCCGCAGGCACAGCCCTGCCCGTGCTGGATCTGTTCAGTGTAGGCCAGAAGGTAGACGTGCAAGGCACCTCTATTGGTAAGGGCTTCGCTGGCACGATCAAGCGTCACAACTTTGGCGCACAGCGTAATTCGCACGGTAACAGCCGTTCGCACCGCGTGCCTGGCTCTATCGGTATGGCACAAGACCCAGGTCGCGTGTTTCCCGGTAAGCGCATGACAGGTCACATGGGCGTTGAGACCGTGACTACCCAAAACCTGGATGTGGTTCGCATTGACGAAGCACGCCAACTGCTCTTGATCAAGGGCGCTATCCCCGGAGCCAAGGGTGGCTTTGTGTCGGTGCGTCCTGCTATCAAGGCTAAAGCTTCCAAAGGAGCGAACTAATGCAGCTCGAACTCCTGAATGAACAAGGCCAAGCCGCATCGAAGATCGATGCGCCTGAAACCGTGTTTGATCGTGCTTACAACGAAGACCTGATCCATCAGATCGTGACTGCCTACCGTGCCAATGGCCGCCAAGGTACACGTGCTCAGAAGGATCGTGAACAAGTTCGTCACAGCACTGCAAAGCCTTTCAAGCAAAAGGGTACTGGCCGCGCACGTGCTGGTATGACTTCCTCGCCTCTGTGGCGCGGAGGCGGACGTACGTTCCCTAATCTGCCGGAAGAAAACTTCACGCAGAAGATCAACAAGAAGATGTACCGCGCTGGTATGGCTTCCATCCTGTCCCAGTTGGCCCGCGACGGTCGTTTGGCTGTGGTGGAGTCGTTGACCGTTGACACTCCGAAGACCAAGGCTCTGGCTGACAAGTTCAAGTCCATGAATCTGCAGTCGTCGGTCATGGTGATCACCGAAGAAATCGACGAAAACCTGTACCTGGCATCGCGCAACCTGAAGAACGTGTTCTTGGTGGAGCCCCGCTACGCTGACCCCGTTTCTCTGGTGCATTACAAGAAAGTACTCATCACCAAGGGTGCTATCGACAAACTCAAGGAGATGTTCGCATGAGCACACTCAAGTTTGACGAAGGTCGTCTGATGCAAGTGCTGGTCGCTCCTATCGTGTCCGAAAAGGCCACCATGGCAGCTGAGCAGTCCAACGCAGTGACGTTCAAGGTACTGCAAAACGCTACCAAGCATGAAATCAAGGCCGCTGTGGAATTGATGTTCAAGGTTGAAGTGCTGGGCGTTTCTGTAGTGAACACCAAAGGCAAGACCAAGCGCTTTGGCAAGACCATCGGCCGCCGCGACAACGTGCGCAAGGCTTATGTGCGTCTGAAGCCTGGTCAAGAGCTGAACCTGTCTGGGGAGGCTGCTTAATCATGGCTGTTATCAAACTCAAACCTACTTCGCCCGGCCGCCGCGGCGCAGTTAAGGTAACTCGTGATCACCTGTTCAAAGGCCCCGGCTACGCTCCTCTGTTGGAAGCGCAATCGGAAAAGGCTGGTCGTAACAACAACGGTCACATCACAACCCGTCACAAGGGCGGTGGTCACAAGCACCACTACCGCGTGGTGGACTTCAAGCGCAACAAGGACGGTATCCCCGCCAAGGTTGAGCGCATTGAATACGATCCGAACCGTTCCGCGCACATCGCTTTGGTGTGCTATGCAGACGGCGAGCGTCGTTACATCATTGCTCCTCGCAACCTGGCTGTTGGTGCAACCATCCTGAGCGGCTCTGAAGCCCCTATCCGCGTTGGTAACACCCTGCCTATCCGCAACATCCCCGTGGGTTCGACCATCCACTGTATCGAACTGCAACCTGCAGGCGGCGCTCAAATCGCTCGTTCCGCTGGTGCATCCGCTACATTGCTGGCCCGCGAAAGCGTTTACGCCCAAGTGCGTATGCGTTCCGGCGAAGTGCGCAAGATTCATATCGAATGCCGCGCAACCATCGGTGAAGTTGCCAACGAAGAACACAGCCTGCGCCGTTACGGTAAGGCCGGTGTGAAGCGTTGGATGGGTATTCGTCCTACCGTCCGCGGTACTGCAATGAACCCAATCGATCACCCGCACGGTGGTGGTGAAGGTAAGACAGGCGAAGGCCGTCATGCAGTTGACCCATGGGGTAACCTGACGAAGGGCTACCGCACCCGTAACAACAAGCGCACACAAAGCATGATTGTGTCGCGTCGTAAAAAGTAAGGGGTAGCAAATGACTCGTTCTCTTAAAAAGGGTCCGTTTGTTGACCATCACTTGGTTGCCAAGGTTGAAAAAGCCGTAGCTACCAAGGACAAGAAGCCAGTTAAGACATGGTCGCGTCGCTCCATGGTTCTGCCTGATTTCATCGGTCTGACCATCGCTGTGCACAACGGCAAGCAGCACGTGCCTGTCTACATCACCGACCAAATGGTAGGTCACAAGTTGGGCGAATTCGCTCTGACTCGTACCTTCAAGGGTCACCCCGCCGACAAGAAGGCCAAGAAGTAAGGAACGACCATGTCTGAAACACGTGCAGTCCTCCGTGGCGTCCGCTTGTCGGTTGACAAGGGTCGCCTCGTCGCGGATCTGATCCGCGGCAAGAAGGTGGATCAAGCTCTGAACATCTTGACTTTCACGCAGAAAAAAGCTGCTGTGATCGTGAAGAAGGTTCTGGAATCCGCTATCGCCAACGCTGAGCACAATGACGGCGCCGACATCGACGAATTGAAGGTCAAGACCATCTTCGTTGAACAAGGCACAACGCTCAAGCGCTTCACAGCGCGCGCAAAGGGTCGCGGCAATCGCATCAGCAAGCCTACATGTCACATTTACGTGACAGTCGGTAACTGAGGCCAAAAGGAAGAATATGGGACAGAAAATCCATCCTACCGGCTTCCGCCTTGCTGTAAGCCGTAACTGGGCTAGCCGCTGGTACGCGAGCAACCGTGACTTCGCCGGCATGCTGGCTGAAGACATCAAGGTTCGCGAGTACCTGAAGGCTAAGTTGAAGAACGCTGCCGTGGCACGCGTGGTGATCGAGCGTCCTGCAAAGAACGCACGCATCACTATTTACTCGGCCCGTCCTGGTGTTGTGATAGGCAAGAAGGGTGAAGACATTGAGGCCTTGAAGAAGGAACTCACTGCTCGCCTGGGCGTGCCAGTCGCTGTGAACATCGAAGAAGTGCGCAAGCCTGAAATCGATGCCAAGCTGATCGCTGACTCCATCTGCCAGCAGTTGGAAAAGCGCATCATGTTCCGTCGCGCTATGAAGCGTGCGATGCAGAACGCTATGCGTCTGGGTGCCCAAGGCATCAAGATCATGTCGTCCGGTCGTCTGAACGGTATCGAAATCGCCCGTACTGAGTGGTACCGCGAAGGCCGCGTGCCATTGCACACTCTGCGTGCTGATATCGACTACGGCTTCTCCGAAGCTAAGACCACCTACGGCATCATCGGCGTGAAGGTTTGGGTCTACAAGGGTGATACCTTGGGCCGTAACGACCTGCCCGCCGTTGAAACTCCCCGTCCTGAAGACGACCGTCGTCCACGTGGCCCCCGCCGCGATGGCCGCCGTGACGGCGCAGGTCGTGGTGCCCGCCGCCCCACAGGCGGTAACGCAGCTCCTACTGACGGCAGCGACAAGCCCGCCGGCGCTGGTGCTGACTCCGTTAAGCGCGTTCGCAAGGCTGACGCGCCCGCTACAGCAGCGGACGGTAAAGGAGAATAAACATGCTGCAACCCGCACGCCGTAAGTTCCGTAAGGAACACAAAGGCCGCAATACCGGTATCGCTACCCGTGGCAACGCAGTTGCTTTCGGTGATTTCGGTTTGAAGTCTACCGACCGTGGTCGTCTGACAGCTCGCCAGCTGGAAGCCGCTCGTCGCGCGATTTCTCGTCACGTTAAGCGTGGCGGCCGCATCTGGATTCGTGTGTTCCCCGATAAGCCAATTTCCACTAAGCCTGCTGAAGTGCGTATGGGTAATGGTAAGGGTAACCCCGAGTACTACGTCGCCGAAATCCAGCCCGGCAAGATCATCTACGAAATCGTGGGTGTGTCTGAAGAGCTGGCTCGTGAAGCGTTCCGCTTGGCTGCTGCAAAGCTGCCTCTGCGTACGACCTTCGTTGCCCGTCACATTGGTGAATAAGGAGAGATCACATGACTAAAGCTGCTGAACTCCGCCAAAAAGACGTGGCCGCTGTGGAAGCTGAAGTGAAGTCCTTGCAAAAGGCACACTTCGGTCTGCGTATGCAAAAGGCCACGCAACAACTTGGTAACACTGCAACTCTGAAGGCTACACGCCGTGACGTTGCCCGTGCCAAGACCATTCTTGCTGAAAAGCAAGCCGCCAAGTAAGGAGCCGACATGACGGAAGCTAAAACATCCCTCAAGCGCACCTTGATTGGCAAGGTGGTAAGCGACAAGCGCGCAAAGACAGTAACCGTGATGGTGGAGCGTAGTGTTATGCACCCCATCTACGGCAAGATCGTGGTGAAGTCCTCGAAGTACCACGCTCACGACGAGCAAGGTGAATTCAAGATGGGTGATACCGTCGAAATCACCGAAAGCCGTCCGCTGTCGAAGACCAAGAACTGGGTTGTGTCCCGCTTGGTGCAAAAGGCTGCTCTGGTTTAAGCGTTCAACCGCTTTGACTGCACAGTCTTAAGAAGCGACCCACAATGTGGGTCGCTTTTTTGTTTTCTGGCCTGTCTTTGTGCGCACTGCACTGGGATGCAAGCTAGGCAATTTTTCGTTAATTGAAAGACATACATGATCAAAGTTGGAGACGCACTGCCCGCAGTGAAGCTGATGGAATACGTGGAAGTGGAAGGCAATGGCTGTAGCATTGGCCCTAACCCCGTAGAACTGCCCCAAGCACTGGCTGGCAAGACCATTGCACTTTTTGCCGTACCTGGCGCTTATACGCCCACCTGCTCTGCGCAGCATTTGCCTGGCTATATCCAGCAAGTTGAGGCTTTCAAAGCCGCTGGTGTGGACGAAATCTGGTGCGTGTCCGTGAACGATGCATTCGTCATGGGTGCGTGGGGCCGTGACCAGCAAGCCACTGGCAAGGTGCGCATGATTGCCGACGGCGACGCTGCTTTGGCCAAGGCGCTGGGCCTGACTTTGGATTTGAATGGCAAGGGCCTGGGCCTGCGCAGCAACCGCTACTCCATGCTGATCAAAGATGGCAAAGTGGCCACGTTGAACGTGGAAGGCCCTGGCAAGTTTGAGGTGTCTGACGCCAATACCTTGCTGGCGCAAGCTAAGGCGTAACGTCGAGCTCACGCACTCACCAAGCGCTGCTATTTGCAGCGCTTTTTTGTTGGGCTAATTGCTAGTTTTTTCAGGCTGCTGGGGGCGTGCGATTTCCGCCTCTTTGTTGGCTGGGTCGCTCGGACTCCAGCGCCCGGTTTCAAGCACTGGCGCAAGACCGCGTGCATATGCTTCCTGTTCTACGGTTTCGCGCCAGCTACTAAGTTCTTGGCTGCGCATCTCGCAGTTCTGGGCCGATAGAACGCTGTGTAGACACTGCAGCAAGCGTTGCACCATGGTGGAGGGCTGAGCGCCAGGGCGCATCCAGCGGTAGCCCGCCGATGCTTCGGCGCCCACATAGGTGGAAAAACGCTTGAGCTCTACCGCCGATGCTGATTGCATCAGGTCAAACACTTCAGAAGCTTGGGGCTTGCTGGGTAGGAGTGTGTGCACTAACTCTGGATGTTGCATCAGCAGCCGTACCAAGAGCGCCAGGGATGGATCGCTGACCGGTACGTCGGCCTCTTTGCGCACGATTTGGGTCCAGCGGGTGATGGACAGATTGAGCAGCCAGATGGTGTCGTGCGTGGTCAGGCCAAAAGCCAAGCGCAGTGTTTCAAGGTCACGCCCAATGACGGGGCGGTGGGATGGAATCAGGTTGGATTCAAGCATGCGCAAAGCCTCGCTGTTTGGACGTTGGGTATGCCTGAGCGTGTGGGCCATCGCTCATCGGAATGGGTGCGGACAGCGTTTAGGCCATGTCTCGGCAGGATTAGAAAATATCTGCTTTGAGGTAATGCGCCCCTGGAATGGGGTTGTGGTAGTAGGGCTCAATGCTTTCAAAGCCCAGATCTGTGTACAGGTTCCGCGCGGCTTCCATGTCGTCCAGGGTGTCGAGCAGCACGCTGGCGTAGCCTGCTTGGCGTGCAGCATCCAGCGTAGCTTCTGCCAACTGGCGGCCCAAGCCAAAACCCCGAAAGGCTTTGCGCACATACAAGCGCTTCATCTCCGCGGAATTGGGCGTGTCCGCGCTGTCCAGCGGGCGCAACGCACAGCAACCTGCCAGCGCGCCGTCGACGTAAGCCAGCAGCAGCGCGCCGCGTGGGGCTGCGTAATCACCGGGCAAGTGTGCAAGCTCGTGCGCAAAATTCTGAAATGCGAGATCCAGTCCCAGGCTGTCTGCGTATTCGCTAAACAGCTGGGCCGCGCTGGCAATGGCTGGGTCGGTGGCTGCGGTATGAATGGCCACACAGTGCTGATCCACGGTCAAAACAGGGCTGCTTTAGTTGAAAGGAACAAGCGAGCAGTGTAGCCATACCGGCGCAGCAGGGACATTCGGGTTAGAACGCAGCGCGCGTCCACACCCAGTAAGCCATCACGGAGCAGGCTGCGGCAAAAAAGAACGCAGGCAACACAGCGCCCCAGCCGTCGCGGCTGGCGGGCAAGTCATCTGGCTGATTCAGCTTGTCGCCGTGCAGCATCGCGGCCACCAGTTTTTCGCGCTTGACCACGCGGTAAAAGATGATGGCTGCAATGTGCAGGCCCAACACGGTGTACACCAGCGTCTGGCCCCAGCCCTTGTGCCAGACGCTGGCCCAGGCAATCGTGTCTCCCGATACGTAGCGCACCAGAGAGCCTGCAAACGCAATTTCATCGTCGCTCACCAAACCCGTGCCCACTTGCATACCCAAAATCAGCAGCATGGCGATGACCGACAGTGCCCCGATCGGGTTGTGCCCGGCTTTGTCGGCGGCCGTGCCGTGCCCTTTCAGGTAGCGAACCAGACGCGCAGGGCTGGGAATGAAGGTGGTGAAACGCGACCAGTAACCACCAGAAAATCCCCAAATGATGCGAAATAGCAGCAAACCTAATACGACATGGCCCAGGCGCAAGTGCCACTCCATGGCATTGCCACCGATTTGCGCAGTCACGATCAACGCAATGGTGCAAGCGGCCAGCAGCCAGTGAAAGAGGCGCGTGGGCAAATCCCAAATACGCAGGCGGGGGGTGTTGCGAAGGCTCATGCTGTGAATGTACGGGTTGAAAGTTTGCAGTTGCGGCGGCGCGTCAAAAAAATGGCCCTGAATTGAGGAACTGCGTGGGTGCAACGACAATCCCTGCGATCAGTGCGCGTATTTTGGTCGGTTTCATCACAAAAAAGGAAGTTCCCACATGTCATTCAAAACACTGTCTACCGCTGCTTTGGCCTTGTCTGCCGCCTTGATGGGCGTTTCTGCTTCGGCCGATACGCTGAAGTTTGGCAAAACCGAAGACGCCATCAAATACCGCCAGAACGCGTTGTTTGTTATGAGCCAGCACTTTGGCACATTGGGCGCCATGGCCAATGGTCGTGCAGAATTCAACGCCGATCTGGCCAAGCAAAACGGCGCGGTGCTGGAGACGCTGGCTACGCTGCCTTGGCAGGCGTTTGGCGCAGGCACGGAAGGCGGCAAGGCCAAGCCTGAAGTCTGGAAAGAAAAAGCCAAGTTTGACGACCATGCAAACAAATTCGTCGCAGAAGCCGGCAAGTTGGGCGCAGCCGCCAAAACGGGTGACCTGGCGCAACTGAAGGCCGCCTTTGGCCCCGCCGCGCAAACCTGCAAGGCTTGCCACGACGCGTTTCGCAACCGTTAATCACGGGGTTTAAGAAGCCAAAGCACTGCTGGCTTTGGCATAAAAAAGAGCTGCCAGCGCTGGTGTTTGCTGTGTTTCAGAGAGAAAAGTATCTGAAAACAAGCAATACCAAACGCTGGCAGCTCTTTTTTTATTGAATATTTGTTGAATAGGCGCTGTCAAGCCTGTGCCAACAGCTTTTCGATCAGTTTGTGCAGCTCTTCAAAATTGGGTTGACCAATGTAGGTCTTCACAATCTCGCCCTGCTTGTTGACGATGTAGGTGGTGGGCGTCAGCTTCACATCGCCCCATGCCTTGGCCACAGCGCCGGTGTTGTCCAGGGCGACATTGAATGGCAGCTGGCGCGACTGCGCAAAGTTCACTACGTAGCTGGGTGGGTCGTAGCTCATGGCAATTGCCAGCGTGTCGTAGCCCTGGTCTTTGTACTTGTTGTGCGTCGCAACGATCTCGGGCATCTCTGCCACGCAGGTCACGCAGCTGGTAGCCCAGAAGTTGACCAGCGTGACCTTGCCCTTGAGGTCATTCGTGCTCTTGCTGGAGCCATCCAGCAGCACAAAATTGGAAGCGGGTGCAGTCTGCGTGGCGTCACCTAAAAAGGCATAGCCGCCCAAGCCTGCGATTGCTGCAAGCGCGACGCCTGCCACGATGTGTTTGATTGCCATAGCCTGTATTGTGCCAAGTTGCGATCGGTGTAGCCGGGCAAACCCCAGTGCTTCTCTGAGCTATGGAGTGCGATCCCCCGTAAAAGTTCGCTATCCAGTTGGGTGCATGACTGCCGATAATGCGGGTATGAGAAAAATCCCAACCCTGATGCGTTGTGCAGTGACAGTAGCCACTGCGCTTGTACTGGCCGCATGTGGCGAGCAGGAGCCGCAGTGGAAGTGGCAGACCGTTGCGCTGGAAGATGCGAAGCTGGAGATGAAGTTTCCCTGTGACCCGCAGTTCGCCCGCACGCCTGTGGACTTTGGGATGGACATGGGCAGTGTGCCCGTCAACATGATGGGTTGCGATGCGGTGGACTCGACCTTTGCCCTGTCGCACTGGGTGCTGGAGGATGGCAAGCAAGCCGACGACGCCCTGTCATTTTGGGAGGCAGCTGTGCTGTCGCGCCTGCAGGCGGTGGATGGCAAAGATGACAAGAGCGGCGCACCTTTTGTGCCGCTAGGTGCCATGGACCTGTCGCGCTCCATCCGCGCTACGGTGGAGGGAGTGGGGCCATCGGGTTGGACGCTGACCACCCACGGTGTGTGGTTTGCGCGCAAAGAGGGCGACAAAGCACGCATTTTCCACGCCGTGGTGTATGCGCCCAAGCCCAACCACCAAGTGGCGGGCACTTTCTTTCAAAGCATTACTCTGAAATAAGCGCACACCACCTCGTGTGGCTGACTGCCATGCGGGCCTATGCCGCATGGCCACAGGCGGTGCTGCGCGCCATAATGGCAATGAAAAGATACCTATGACGACGACTGCCAATCACATTCTGCTGATCGCCCATGCACCTTTGGCGCAAGCCTTGCGTGAATGCGCCTTGCATGTGTTTGCAGACAGCGCGGACGATGTCAGCGTGCTGGACGTTCCCCCCAACGAAAGCCCCGAAACCACATTGCAAACGGCGCGCGTGCTGCTGGCGCAAAGTGGTGCCGAACGCACCTTGGTGCTGGCTGATGTGTTTGGGGCCACGCCCAGCAATGTGGCGCACCGCTTGGTGGAAGGCAGCGCAGCGCGCTTGCTGGTGGGCGTGAACTTGCCCATGCTGCTGCGCGCACTGTGCTATCGCCATGAACCATTGGAGCAGCAAGCCGCCCGTGCATTGGCCGGTGGCCAGCAGGGCATGCTGCAAGTGGGGTGCGGCAATGCGCCCCAAAACCAGACTTCCCGGAAAGAACATGGTCAAGACAGAGATCACCATCAGCAATAAATTGGGTTTGCATGCACGCGCTTCCGCCAAGTTGACCAAGCTGGCGGGCAGCTTCCCGTGCGAGGTCTGGATGAGCAAGGGCGACCGGCGCATCAACGCCAAGAGCATCATGGGCGTCATGATGCTGGCGGCCGGTGTGGGTTCGCTGGTGGAGCTAGAAACCGACGGTGAGCAAGAGCAAGAGGCGTTGGAAGCCTTGGTGGCCCTGATCGATGACAAATTTGGTGAAGGTCAGTAACTGCGCTGACCTCTTTTGAAACGGCAATTTGAACGACAACAAGCCTTTTTCAGGGCGCGGCCCACGGCCGAAAAGGACCAAGGCATGACATTTGCCATCCATGGATTGCCGGTTTCGCGAGGTATTGCCATTGGGCGTGCCGTTGTGGTTGCGGCCAGCCGCGTTGAGGTGCGCCACTATTTCATTGAAGCGTCGCAGGTCGATGCAGAACTGGCCCGCGCACGCAAAGCGCGCGATGCCGTGATTGATGAGCTGCAGCGCTTGGTGAGTGATTTGCCAGACGATGTACCCGGCGAATTGGCCGCCTTGCTGGAAGTGCACCTGATGCTGCTGCAAGACGAGGTGCTGACCTCGGGCGTGCGCCACTGGATTGCCGAGCGCTTGTACAACGCCGAGTGGGCGCTGGTGACGCAGCTGGAACAAATCTCTCGCCAGTTTGACGAGATGGAAGACCCCTATCTGCGGGAGCGCAAAGCCGACTTGGAGCAGGTGGTAGACCGCATCTTGCGTCACATGCGCGGCATTGCGGCCAGCCCGGTGGCATCGCCTCCGGTGGCTGTGCAAGATGGTGTCCAGCCCTTGCTGGATGGCATGGCAGATGCGCCCTTGGTGCTAGTGGCGCAAGACCTCTCACCTGCCGACATGCTGCAGTTCAAGCGCAGCGTGTTTACGGGCTTTGTTACGGCGGTAGGGGGGAAGACCAGCCACACCGCGATTGTGGCGCGCAGCATGGACATTCCCGCCGTGGTCGGTGCGCGGGCAGCCAGTCAACTGATTCGCCAGGACGACTGGATCATCATCGATGGCAATGCTGGCATTGTCTTGGTAGACCCCCCACCGATTGTTTTGGAAGAGTACCGCTTTCGCCAACGGCAGGACGTGCTGGAGCGCCAGCGCCTGGCGCGGTTGCGGCATACGCCGTCGATCACGCTGGACGGGCAGCGAGTGGAGTTGCTGGCCAATATTGAGCAACCGGACGATGCCGCCGCTGCCGTGCACGCCGGTGCCGTCGGCGTAGGTCTGTTTCGCAGTGAATTTCTGTTCATGGGCCGCGAAGGCAAGTTGCCCGGTGAAGACGAGCAGTTTGCAGCCTACAAGGCAGCGGTGGACGGCATGCAAGGCCTGCCGGTGACCATTCGCACCATAGACGTGGGGGCAGATAAGCCCCTGGACAAGAAAAGCAGCAAAGATGCTTCGCTGAACCCCGCTTTGGGGCTGCGTGCGATTCGCTGGAGCCTGGCGGAGCCGGCCATGTTCCGCACCCAGTTGCGCGCTATTTTGCGGGCAGCGGCCTTTGGCCGGGTGCACCTGTTGTTCCCTATGGTCTCGCACCTGCACGAGGTGCAAGGCATTTTGGCGCAGGTCAAGCTGGCGCAGGCCGAACTGGACGCACGCGGTGCAGCCTATGGCACGGTGCACTTGGGGGCGATGATTGAGATTCCTGCTGCCGCCATCATGGTGCGCAGCCTGCTCAAATATTTTGATTTTGTCTCCATCGGCACCAATGACTTGATTCAGTACACGCTGGCGATTGACCGCGCCGATGAGGCGGTGGCGCATTTGTACGATCCGCTGCATCCCGCCGTGCTGGGCTTGGTGGCGCAGGTGATTGAAGCGGCCAACGACATGGGCAAGCAAGTGTGCGTATGCGGCGAAATGGCGGGCGATGCCAGCCTGACACGGCTGTTGCTGGGCTTGGGACTGCGCAGTTTCTCCATGCACCCGGCGCAGATCCTGAGCGTCAAGCAAGAAGTGCTGCGTGCCGATACACGCAAGTTGCAGCCGTGGGCCCAGCAGGTGCTGTGTGCCGATGCACCTTCCGCCATGTTGGAAGACGCGGTCAAATAACCGTTCGTCGGAATATGACCTTGCTGGCGAAGAAACTATTTGCGATTAATTCTCATTCAGTGTTATAGTTCACTCACTGAGTCCAGCAGACATTCTCTGGTGGGGAAACTCCAAGGACTGCAGTGGTTTTAAGTTTCATCGTGGGGCGACAAGCAGGCCTGTAAAGCCTGCAAGTCGTTTTTTGCCAGCCAGCGGACTGCCCGGTTAGCCACGCATTTTTTCTTGCGAAGAAACTTCAGGTGTAGAAGATGAGAGCTGCCAGCGCTCATAAACAGGCGGTTTCAAGCATGAATGGCTTGGAAAGCAAGGTTTGAAGAGCGCTAGCAGCTATAAAAAAAGCAACCTTTCGGTTGCTTTTTTCGTTGGTGCCTTGCTTTAAACGCCAGCAGCGTGCGCCTGCTGATCGGCGTGGTAGCTGGAGCGCACCATGGCGCCGACGGCTGCGTGCGTAAAGCCCATCTTGTAGGCCTCTTCTTCAAACATCTTGAAGGTGTCCGGGTGCACATAACGGCGCACCGGCAGGTGGCTGTTGGTGGGCGACAGGTACTGGCCAATCGTCAGCATCTCGATGTCGTGCGCACGCATGTCGCGCATGATTTGCAAAATTTCTTCGTCGGTCTCGCCCAAGCCCACCATGATGCCGCTCTTGGTGGGTACGTTGGGGTGCAGTGCTTTGAATTTTTTGAGCAAATTCAGCGAGAACAAATAGTCCGAGCCGGGTCGCGCTTCCTTGTACAGGCGGGGCGCGGTTTCCAGGTTGTGGTTCATCACATCGGGCGGGGCTGCCTTCAGAATTTCGAGTGCGCGGTCGTCGCGGCCGCGGAAGTCAGGCACCAGAATTTCAATTTGTGTCAGCGGGGACAGTGCGCGAATTTGCTGGATGCATTCCACAAAGTGGCCAGAGCCACCGTCGCGCAAATCATCGCGGTCAACGCTGGTGATCACCACGTACTTCAGGCGCAGGCGGGCAATGGTTTCGGCCAGCTTGCGAGGCTCATCTACATCCAGCGGATCTGGGCGGCCATGACCCACATCGCAGAACGGGCAGCGGCGCGTGCACTTGTCGCCCATGATCATGAAGGTGGCCGTGCCCTTGCCAAAGCACTCGCCAATGTTGGGGCACGAAGCTTCTTCGCAGACCGTGTGCAGCTTTTGCTCACGCAGAATGTCTTTGATTTCGTAAAAGCGCGTGGTCGGGCTGCCAGCCTTGACGCGGATCCAGTCCGGCTTTTTCAGCGCTGGCGCGTGCTCCACCTTCACGGGAATGCGTGAAAGTTTGGCGGCCGCCTTTTGTTTGGCCAAAGGGTTGTAGTTTTCGGCGGACTGCGCTTCGCGCACGACTTCGTTGCTGCTCATGGTGTTTGTCTCAGGGCGCAAGGCGGGTGATCAGCTGGTTGCCGAACACTTGAGCCACCTCGTTCCAGGTTGTCTGGACGCCAATTGTAGAAAGATCAACGGTGGCCATCTCTGTATAACCGCAAGGGTTGATGCGGCGGTAAGGCTCCAAGTCCATCGCCACGTTCAACGCCACGCCATGGTAGGTGCTGTGGCGACTGACTTTGATGCCCAATGCTGCAATCTTGCCCAAACCTGTGAAGTCTGGTTGCGGGGCGGGGTTACTGGCGTCGCGGTGCTGCGGGCGTTGCGCCAGCATGGCGTGGCTGCGCGGGTCGTCCAGCCGCACATAAATGCCCGGTGCACCACCCACGCGGTGACCGGTGATGCCGTAGTGCGCCAAGGTGCGTATCACCGCTTCTTCCAGGCGGTAAACGTACTCTTTGACGAAATAACCCCGGCGTTGCAGATCAAGCAGCGGATACGCCACCACTTGCCCGGGGCCGTGGTACGTCACCTGGCCGCCGCGGTTGGTAGAGACCACCGGGATGTTGCCGGGCAGCAAAACATGTTCGGCTTTGCCCGCCAAGCCTTGTGTGAACGTGGGGTTATGCTCACACAGCCATAGCGCGTCAGCAGTAGATGCATCGCGGCTGGCGGTGAATGCCTGCATGGCACTGTTGCAAGCGGCATAGTCCACACGGCCGAGCAGCCGGGCGTCAAGCGCTGGCGATGTGGTGTCGCTCAAAGAACGACCTTGACCATGGGGTGGCTGGTCAGTGCTCGGTACAGGTTATCCAGCTGCTCACGGCTGGTGGCCGTCACGGTGATGGTGACACCCAGATATTTGCCTGAACTGCTGGGGCGCAGCTCTACCGTGCTGGCATCAAAAAAGGGGTCGAACTCTTTGGCCACCCTGGTGATGGCGTGCACGAAATCATCCGCATGCAGCCCCATCACCTTGATTGGGAACAGGCTGGGGTATTCAATCAGCGAGTCCTTGCGGGGATCGGTGCTAGCGGAAGTGTCGGTCATGGTCATGATGCAGATGGAGGCAAAGGGTTTTGCTTGGAGTGTGAGTTATTGTGCGCTATGGTTGCGCCGCTGGTCGCAGCGCCGCGCAAGTAGTCCCAGATGCAAATCTTTGAGGCTGCGCAATAGGGTAAGCCCACGATCTTGTTGGCATCTTGAGACACGCCTGTAAAAATTGTCCGTGAAAACCCCCGAAGGATGTCGGAGGTGTCCGGTTTAAAAGGGGTTTCTACGTATAATCAGAGGCTTTGTGAAAATTCCGATTTGATTTTTGGCTCGCTGAACACATGAAACACCAAGCCCATGAATCGGAATTTGAGGACGAAGAGCCGCAAATCAAGCCCCTGACGCCTGAAGAGGCTGCAGTGTGGCGCAAACGGCAGCCCAAAATGTCCATGTGGCGTGTCTTGGCTGTGCAGGCACTGGTAGGTGCTGTGGTTGCGCTGGTGGCTTGGTGGGTGGCAGGTCGTGCCGCCGGATGGTCTGCCGCTTATGGCGCGCTGGCCATTGTCGTGCCTGCTGCGTTGTTTGCCCGAGGTGTGGCGCGCAACAGCGGTGGTGCGGCGAATGCACCGGGTGCGATTGCAAGGCTTTTTGCCTGGGAATTTGTCAAGCTGGTGCTGTGTATTGCTATGTTGGCTGCAGCGCCCGGCTTGGTGCCAAACCTGAATTGGCTGGCGTTGCTGGCAGGGATGGTAGTAACGATGAAAACGTACTGGCTGGTCTTGGTAGCAGGACGAGCCAGTGTCCGAAAAACCGATTGATATTGAGAGAAGAGTTCACCGATGGCAGCCGACGCGCACGCTCCAACAGCAAGTGAATACATTGTTCACCACTTGCAGCATCTGCAAAATATCAAGCAGAACTCCATCATCGATTTCTCGGTGGTGAACATTGACTCCGTGGTGGTTAGCTTTATCTGTGGCGCGATCGGTTTGTTCGTGTTGTGGCTGGCCGCTCGTAAGGCAACGTCGGGCGTTCCCGGTCGTTTCCAAGCTGCGGTCGAGATGTTGGTTGAAATGGTGGATAACCAAGCCAAGGCCAACATCCACAGCGCTGAATCGCGCAAGTTCATCGCTCCTTTGGCGCTGACCGTGTTTGTCTGGATTTTTCTGATGAATGCCATGGACTTGTTGCCCGTTGATTTGCTGCCTTTGCTGTGGCAAACCGCACAAGGCGACTCGCACGCTTATCTGCGCGTCGTGCCTACTGCTGACTTGTCGACCACCCTGGGCCTGTCCACTGGCGTGCTGCTGCTGTGCTTCTACTACAGTGTGAAGATCAAGGGTGCAGGCGGCTGGGCCCACGAATTGGTGACTGCACCTTTCGGTACTTCTAAGAATCCTGTCTTCGCTCTGATTTTGGGCGTGATTAATCTGCTGATGCAGATCATTGAATATGTTGCCAAGACTGTCTCGCATGGCATGCGACTGTTCGGCAATATGTACGCTGGTGAGTTGGTGTTCTGCCTGATTGCCCTGATGGGTGGCGCGGCTGCCATGTCTCTCTCTGGTGTGTTGCTCCCTGTGGGGCACATCATTGCAGGCTCTATCTGGGCGATCTTCCACATTTTGATCATCACCCTGCAGGCCTTCATTTTCATGATGCTGACGCTGATTTACCTCGGCCAGGCGCATGAAGCCCACTGACCTTCCCCTTTCAACTTCAACTTTCCTTTAATCTCTAGGAGTCATCATGGAAAACATTCTCGGTCTCGTCGCTCTGGCTTGTGGTTTGATCGTTGGTCTGGGTGCTATCGGCGCTTCGATCGGTATTGCTCTGATGGGCGGCAAGTTCCTGGAAGCTTCGGCTCGCCAACCTGAACTGATCAACGAACTGCAAACCAAGATGTTCATCTTGGCTGGTCTGATCGACGCTGCGTTCCTGATCGGTGTTGCTATCGCTCTGCTGTTCGCTTTCGCCAATCCCTTCGTCCTGGCCTAAGCTCCGACCAACGCCCTAGAAAGAAAGGTGTTGCCGTGAGTATTAACGCGACCCTGTTCGTTCAGTGCATCGTCTTCCTGATCTTGGTGCTGTTCACGATGAAATTCGTGTGGCCCCCGATTGCGAAGGCCTTGGATGAGCGAGCCCAGAAAATCGCCGATGGCCTCGCTGCTGCCGATAAGGCCAAGTCCGAGCTGAGCGCTGCTAACAAGCGCGTTGAGCAGGAACTGAGCCAGACGCGCAACGAGACAGCATCGCGGCTTGCGGACGCCGATCGCCGCGCCCAGGCCATCGTTGAAGAAGCCAAGGCCCGCGCGACAGAAGAAGGCAACAAGATTGTTGCTGCTGCCCGCGCCGAAGCTGAACAGCAAGCTATTGCTGCCCGTGAAGCACTGCGTGAGCAAGTGGCTGCATTGGCTGTCAAGGGCGCTGAGCAAATCCTCCGCAAGGAAGTGAATGCCGGTGTCCATGCTGATCTGCTCAGCCGCCTGAAGACAGAGCTGTAAGGAAGCAACATGGCAGAACTCGCCACCATTGCCCGCCCTTATGCTGAAGCATTGTTCAAGGTCAGCTCCGTGCCCGGAGCTGACCTGAACAGCACTGTCGCTTGGGTGGAGGAATTGGCGGCGATTGCCGCTAATCCGCAATTGCGTCAACTGGCCGACAGCCCCAAGGTGACAGTCGAGCAAGTGCTCGGCGTCATTACTGGCGTGGCCCGTTCGGCTTTGCCCGATGCCGCTCGCAATTTCCTGCGCGTCATCATCGAAAACGGTCGTCTGGATGCCCTGCCCGAAGTGGCTGTGCAGTTCCGCGGCATCGTTAACCGCCTCAATGGCTCGTCCGATGCTGTTGTTGTCAGCGCTTTCCCGATTGAGGAAGCTGCTTTGAACGACATCAGCACAGCGCTGGAAAAGCGTTTCGGTCGCAAGCTGAACCTGTCCGTCGAGATCGATGCATCTTTGATTGGCGGCGTTCGCGTGGTGGTGGGCGACGAGGTGTTGGACACCTCCGTTAAGGCTCGTCTGGAACAAATGAAAGCGGCCCTCACTGCGTAAGCAGATTGAGGTTTCGGCTAACCAAAAGAAAGAAGGAAAGAGTCATGCAACTCAATCCCGCAGAAATTTCTGAACTGATTAAGAGCCGCATCGAAGGGCTGGAAGCTAATGCCGATATCCGTAACCAAGGCACAGTCGTGTCGGTGACGGACGGTATCGTGCGCGTGCACGGCTTGTCGGACGTGATGCAAGGCGAAATGTTGGAATTCCCCGCTTCGGCAGATGGCCAGCCTTCGTACGGCTTGGCACTGAACCTGGAGCGTGATTCCGTCGGTGCAGTGATTTTGGGTGAGTACACCCACATCGCTGAAGGTGACACTGTCAAGTGCACCGGCCGTATCTTGGAAGTGCCCGTGGGCCCCGAACTGGTCGGCCGCGTGGTGAATGCACTGGGCCAGCCTATTGACGGCAAGGGTCCTATCAACGCCAAGATGACCGACGTGATCGAAAAGGTTGCGCCTGGTGTGATCGCACGTCAATCCGTGGATCAACCTCTGCAAACCGGTATCAAGTCGATTGACTCGATGGTTCCAGTGGGCCGTGGTCAGCGCGAGTTGATCATTGGTGACCGCCAGACCGGTAAGACGGCTGTCGCTATCGACGCCATCATCAACCAAAAGGGTCAAGGCGTGACCTGTATCTACGTTGCGATCGGCCAAAAGGCTGCTTCGGTCAAGAACGTAGTGCGCGCGCTGGAGCAAGCTGGCGCGATGGAATACACCATCGTTGTGGCTGCTACCGCCTCTGAATCGGCTGCGATGCAGTACGTGTCGGCCTACTCGGGCTGCACGATGGGTGAGTACTTCCGCGACCGCGGTGAAGATGCTCTGATCGTGTATGACGATCTGTCCAAGCAAGCTGTGGCCTACCGTCAGGTATCGCTGCTGCTGCGCCGCCCACCAGGACGCGAAGCGTTCCCCGGCGACGTGTTTTATCTCCACTCGCGTCTGCTGGAGCGTGCCGCTCGTGTGAACGCTGACTACGTGGAAGCCTTTACCAAGGGTGAAGTCAAGGGTAAGACAGGTTCGTTGACTGCACTGCCAATCATCGAAACACAAGCGGGCGACGTGTCGGCTTTCGTTCCTACGAACGTGATTTCGATTACGGACGGTCAGATCTTCTTGGAAACCAGCCTGTTTAACGCCGGTATCCGTCCTGCGATCAATGCCGGTATCTCGGTGTCCCGCGTGGGTGGTGCCGCTCAAACCAAGCTGGTGAAGGGCCTGTCCGGCGGTATCCGTACCGACTTGGCACAGTACCGTGAACTGGCTGCGTTTGCGCAGTTCGCTTCCGACCTGGACGATGCAACCCGCAAGCAGCTGGACCGTGGTGCACGTGTGACTGAATTGCTCAAGCAAGCTCAGTACTCGCCCCTGAACACTGCCTTGATGGGCGCTACGCTGTTCGCCGTGAACAAGGGCTTCATGGACGACATCGCAGTCAAGCAAGTGCTGCCTTTTGAAGCTGGTCTGCACCAGTTCCTGAAGACCAGCCATGGTGCACTGCTGGATCGTCTGAACGAAAAACGTGCTTTCGACAAGGAAGGCAAGGACGAAGCTGAATTGACCGCCGCTATTGCTGCGTTCAAGAAGTCGTTCGCTTAATCCGGACGAGGAGCCATCATGGCAGCAGGTAAGGAAATACGCGGCAAGATCAAATCGGTGGAAAACACCAAGAAGATCACTAAAGCCATGGAAATGGTGGCTGCATCCAAAATGCGCAAAGCGCAGGAACGGATGCTGGCTGCCCGCCCATACAGCGAGAAAGTCCGCAACATTGCAGCCCATCTTGGCGAAGCCAACCCCGAGTACGTGCATCCCTTCATGAGTGTGAATGTGGATGCAAAGAAAGCCGGCGTCATCGTTGTGACGACCGACAAGGGGTTGTGTGGCGGCATGAACACGAACGTGTTGCGTGCCGTGACTTCCCAGTTGCGTGAACTGCAAGATGCAGGCATCTCTGCTGAAACAGTGGCTATTGGCAGCAAGGGGCTGAGCTTCCTGAACCGTATTGGTGTCAAGGTGGTTTCTCAAGCCACAGCCCTGGGCGATCAGCCGCACTTGGACAAGCTCGTTGGGCCTGTCAAAGTGTTACTGGACCAATACGCTGAAGGTAAGTTAAGCGCGGTGTATCTGAGTTACACCAAGTTCATCAACACCATGAAGCAAGAGTCGGTGGTGGAGCAGTTGCTTCCATTGTCGAACGAGCATATGCAAGCCCAGAAGACGGGTGCAGCGTGGGAATACATCTACGAACCTGATGCACAGAGCGTGATCGACGATCTGCTGGTGCGTTACGTAGAGTCCCTCGTGTACCAGGCTGTTGCGGAAAACATGGCGTCCGAGCAATCGGCACGCATGGTGGCCATGAAGGCCGCGACCGACAACGCAGGCAGTGTCATTGGTGAGTTGAAGCTGGTCTACAACAAGACGCGTCAGGCAGCGATTACGACCGAGTTGTCGGAAATCGTGGCTGGCGCTGCCGCTGTGTAAACGGCTTTAACAGACAAACAGATTGGAGCAAAGAATGGCTCAAGTACAAGGCAAGATTGTTCAATGTATCGGCGCCGTGGTGGACGTGGAGTTCCCACGCAGCCAGATGCCCAAGGTGTACGACGCCCTGAAGCTGGAAGGCTCGGCACTGACTCTGGAAGTTCAACAGCAGTTGGGTGACGGCATTGTCCGTACCATTGCGCTGGGCACTTCCGACGGTCTGAAGCGCGGCCTGATGGTGACCAACACTGGTTCCGCCATTACCGTGCCCGTGGGCAAGGCTACGCTGGGTCGCATCATGGACGTGCTGGGTAACCCCATCGACGAACGTGGTCCTGTAGACCAGGCGCAAACGGCTCAAATTCACCGCAAGGCCCCTGCATACGACGAACTGGCACCTTCGCAAGAACTGCTGGAAACCGGTATCAAGGTGATCGACTTGATCTCTCCTTTCGCCAAGGGCGGCAAGGTGGGTCTGTTCGGTGGCGCCGGCGTGGGCAAGACCGTGAACATGATGGAGTTGATCAACAACATCGCCAAGGGCCACGGTGGTCTGTCGGTGTTTGCTGGTGTGGGCGAACGTACCCGCGAAGGCAATGACTTCTATCACGAAATGTCGGACGCAGGCGTGGTCAACCAAGAGTCGTTGAACGACTCCAAGGTGGCCATGGTTTACGGTCAGATGAACGAGCCCCCAGGAAACCGTCTGCGCGTTGCGCTGACTGGCCTGACCATGGCTGAAGCGTTCCGTGACGAAGGCAAGGACGTGCTGTTCTTCGTGGACAACATCTACCGCTACACATTGGCCGGTACCGAAGTGTCCGCGCTGCTGGGTCGTATGCCTTCCGCCGTGGGCTACCAGCCTACGCTGGCCGAAGAAATGGGCCGTCTGCAAGAGCGTATTACGTCGACCAAGGTGGGTTCGATCACTTCCATCCAGGCCGTTTACGTGCCAGCGGATGACTTGACCGACCCATCGCCAGCAACCACGTTTGCTCACTTGGATTCGACCGTTGTGTTGTCGCGTGACATCGCTTCGCTGGGTATCTACCCTGCGGTGGATCCTTTGGATTCCACCAGCCGCCAGCTGGACCCCCAAGTGGTGGGCGAAGAGCACTACAAGGTGGCCCGCGAAGTGCAGGGCACACTGCAGCGCTACAAGGAACTGCGCGACATCATTGCCATTTTGGGCATGGACGAACTGGCTCCTGAAGACAAGCTGACAGTGGCGCGCGCTCGTAAGATCCAGCGTTTCCTGTCGCAGCCTTTCCACGTGGCCGAAGTGTTTACGGGCGCTCCAGGCAAGTACGTGTCTTTGGCTGAAACCATCCGTGGTTTCAAGATGATCTGCGCCGGTGAGTGCGACCATCTGCCAGAGCAGGCTTTCTACATGGTGGGTACCATCGACGAAGCCTTCGAAAAGGCCAAGAAGCTGGCTGCTTAATTGGCAAGGCAGGCCGGGAAGTCATTTCCCGGTTTGCTCTGTGCATTAAGCCCAGTCCCCCCTCTTCTCAGGAGCAAAGATGAAGACCATCCACGTTGATGTGGTCAGTGCCGAAGAGTCCATCTTCTCCGGTCCAGCGCGCTTTGTCGCTCTGCCGGGTGAGTCGGGCGAATTGGGTATTCTGCCCAAGCACACACCGCTGATCTCTCGCATCAAGCCCGGTTCTGTACGCATCGAATTGCCCGATGGCACCGAAGAATTCATCTTCGTGGCCGGTGGCATTTTGGAAGTGCAGCCCAATTGCGTCACTGTGTTGTCCGACACTGCCATCCGTGGCAAGGATCTGGACGAGCAAAAAGCGAAGGCAGCCCAATCCGCTGCTGAAGAAGCCCTGAAAAACGCCAGCAATGACGTGGATCTGGCCAAGGCGCATTCGGAATTGAGCGTGTTGGCTGCCCAAGTGGCGGCGCTGCGCAAGTACCGCGGCAAGCACTGATCGGTAGTCCGATAAAAAACAGCCACCGCAAGGTGGCTTTTTTTATGCCTGTTATCAAAAAACAAAGCGTACGGCGCTTATTTAGCAAGCACTTCAAATGGTTTTATGCCTGAAGTGACCAATACATAAGCATCAACCGCTCCATTTTCAGACAAATTCATGCGTTACCTTGGCACTTTGGTGGAGTGGAATGACCAGCGCGGCTTTGGTTTTATCCAGGCAGATGCGGGTGGCGAACGTGTGTTTGTGCACATCAGCGCGATGACCCCCAAACCCTCTGCGCAGGCGCGGCCCCACGTTGGCTTGCGGCTGGAGTTTGCTGTGGGCGTGGAAGGGGGCAAGCAGCGTGCGCAAAAAGTAGCTTGGCGTACGCTGGCGGGCACAACGCATCAACAATCGGCTGCACCACGGCATGTCGCAACGCCTAACTCCGCGCGTGCGCCAAGGCGGGTCAAGGGTGGCGGTAGCTACTTGGCCATTTTGGTTTTTGTACTGATCTTTCTGGCAGTGGACAGGGTGTGGGGCATACCGGGCTGGGTGGCATCGCTCTACGGTGTGCTGAGTTTGATCACGTTTTTCGCCTACTGGAAAGACAAGGCGGCTGCGCAAGCAGGCCGCTGGCGCACGCCTGAATCCACTTTGCATGCCTTGGCCCTGCTGGGTGGCTGGCCGGGCGCCATTTTGGCGCAACAGTGGCTGCGCCACAAAAGCAGCAAGTCTGGGTTTCAGGTGGTTTTCTGGCTGACTGTGCTGCTCAATGTGGCGGCCTTGGTGTGGTTGCATTCACCATGGTCAGGCGAATGGCTCTCACGGCTGCACACTTGACGGCAGCTGTGAAAAGATTTTTGCAGCGGAGGGCGCTGTTGACTGACGTGTGCGAGGTTGCCCATGGCGCGCGCAGCCAACTGCTGAAAAGAACTTAACGGTCTTTGGCAAAACGTCCCTGGACCACCGGCGCATTGGGCAGGCCGTGCGCTGGATCGCTGATGTGATCGGCACTGCGCGGAAAGCGGGCCGCCAGCAATTGCGACACGCGCTGCAATGCGCATTCCATGCCCTCGGCATAGGCGGCTTGTTGAAAGTGCTGCTGCATGTCTTGCACCAGCGCCTCCCACTCCGTTTGCGGCACTGCGGCTGCGACAGCGCGGTCGGCAATGATCTCGATGGAATGGTCCACCAGCAGCAGGTAAATCAGCACCCCGTTGTTGTGTTCGGTGTCCCAAACGCGCAATTTGCCAAACAGCCCGACGGCGCGTTCACGTGCCGTGGCATCACGCCAGATGTAGCTGTAAGGCAGGCCACCTTCTACACACAGGCGAATCTGGCCTGTGTGTTGCGCTTCGCTGGCGGTGACGGCATCTTCCAACTGCTGCAAGACTTCGGATGGGAATGCGGTGTGAACCTGGCCTTCGGCCCAGCGGTGGCGCCACAGGCGCGCCATGCGTTGAATGAGTGATGCCATGTATTACCAGCGCCCGGAAGCGCCTCCTCCTCCAAAGCTACCGCCGCCACCTGAGCGAAAACCACCACCACCGCCAAATCCACCTCCGCCACCTCTGCGGCCCCCCCCGCCGCCGCCGCCAATAAAGGGGCCACTGCTGCCTTTGCCCAGCAAGGTCACTAGCAAGGCGACCACGCCGGCAATACCCGCCAGCAAGAAGCTGGTGGTGAAGATGAACGCCAGAAAACCAGCACCGCCGCCGACGATGAGCGAACCCAGCTTGCGTCCGGCTATGCGCCGCAGGATGGGCCCCACCATCATCACGCCAAAGAACAGGAAAATGGCTATGCCTTCCAGATCTGCGCTTTGCTTGGTGCTGTTGGCTGCGGGTTTGGGCGCAGGTAACTGCTCACCTGCAATCCGTGCGGCGACCTGGTCCAGGGCCGCCAAAATGCCACCGGCATAGTCGTCCTGGCGAAAGTGCGGCCCCATCTGCTGCTCAATGATGCGCGATGCCGCCAGATCAGGAATGGCGCCTTCCAGCGCGCGTGCCACTTCAATGCGCATGCGCCGGTCATTCTTGGCAATCACAATGAGCAGGCCATCACCGACATCGGGGCGGCCAATTTTCCAGGAGCTGGCTACGCGGTTTGCGTAGGGGGCAATGTCTTCGGGCGCCGTGGTGGGCACTATCAGCACTACAACTTGCGAGCCCGACTTTTCCTCAATTCCACGCAGCCGCGCCTCAATGGTTGCAGCCTGCTCTGCACTGAGTGTGCGGGTCTGGTCGATCAGCCGAGCGGTGAGTGCGGGCACGGGTTGCAGTGACTGCGCAAAAGCTGCTTGCCAAGGCAGCAGGATTGCAAAGAGTAGAGCTGCTAACGTGCGCCAGATATGCGCAAAAGCCATATTTTGTTCCTAAGTTGCATGGCGCCACACAGGCCACCTGCCGCTGGGCTTTACTTGGTGCCAAAGTCCACGGTGGGTGGGCGAGAGATTTCGGCTTCGTTTTGCACACTGAAGTTGGGCTTGGCTTTGTAACCAAACACCATACCCGTCAAATTGGTGGGAAAGCTGCGCGCCAGCACGTTGTACTGCTGGACCGATTGGATGTAGGCATTGCGCGCCACCGTGATGCGGTTTTCTGTGCCTTCCAGCGTGACACGCAAATCGCGAAATGCCTGGTTGGCCTGGAGCTGCGGGTATTGCTCGGCCACCACCATCAGGCGGGACAGCGCACCACTCAGCTCCCCTTGGGCCTGCTGGAATTTTTCAAAGGCTGCAGGGTCGTTGATCAGCTCGGGCGTGGCCTGGATCGAGGTGGCTTTGGAGCGCGCTTCAATCACGCGGATCAGCGTGTCTTGCTCAAAATTGGCCTCGCCTTTGACCGAAGCCACGATGTTGGGCACCAGATCTGCACGGCGCTGGTACTGGTTGAGTACTTCGCTCCATTTGGATTTGGTGTCTTCATCCAGGCGCTGAAAGTCGTTGTAGCCGCAGCCAGTGAGTGCCGTGGCGATAAGCAGCAGAGCAAGCAAGCGTTTCATAAGGTGTCCCTTCCGAGGTGTGTCATGTGTTGGGGCGTATTGTGGCGGCCCCGAATGCCCAAAAACTGTAGGGCAACAGCGTGCCAAGCAGCATGTGTTGCGGTTATCTTTAGCCTCTGCACGGTCGCACAAGCAAAAGATGGATGGTTATGGATTACATCGTAAAACAAGCGCTGGCGAAATGGCCCAATGTGCCTGACTGCTGGGGATGGCTGGCACTGGATGCGCGTGGCAACTGGTGGCTGCGCGATGCCGAGGCGCAGGCCCAAGGCCGATTTCCGCAGAGCAAAGGCGCATTGCTGGAGCACGAGAAACTGAAGGCCTTCATTGGGCGCAATTACGAAGCGAATGCGCAAGGGCACTGGTTTTTTCAGAATGGCCCGCAGCGTGTGTATGTGGAACTGGAGAACACGCCCATGGTATGGCGTGTGCATGCCGATGGCACTGTGGTGGCACATACCGACAAGGCCGTTCAGCAGGTACAGCAATGTTTGGTGGATGAAGACGGCCACGTCTATTTGCTGTGTGATGGGGTGCTGGGCTTGGTGCACACGCAAGACATGGTGCATGTCGCCGATGCCATAGAGTCGGGCCGCTGGGCGCAGCCTGACGACGTGCACAGCGACAGCTTGCCCGCACGGTTTGGTTTTGTGCGCAGTCCACAAAGCCTGCAGCCACCCGGCGTTGTCAAAGGGCCCTAGCGCACACGCAACGTTGCATTGCAGGTGCCATTTTTGCCATTGCCCTTGAACTGTTTCGGTGTCACAGCCGTTTTTTGAAAGGCAAAGTGCCCATTGTTTGGCTTGTGTGATGTGCTTTTCAAACCACCGATGCCAGAAAAACAAAAAGGACCCAAATGGGTCCTTTTTTATACAAGCGAAGGCCAATTATTTGGCGGCTTCGCCTTCTTTGGCTTCTGGTTGTGGCTCTGGAAAGTTGCCACCACCAGAGTTGGCCATGAAAGCCACGGCGCGGGAGATTTCCAGGTCGTTGAACTCGCCGCCACCTTGGGGCGCCATGGCTCCCTTGCCCTTCAGCGCGGAATGTACCAGGGTGTCAAAGCCCTGTGCCAAGCGCGGACCCCAGTCACCCGCTGCACCAAACTTCGGAGCACCCGAGACGCCCGTAGCGTGGCAGGCCGCACATTGGCCCTTGTAGACATCTTCGCCACCGCGCAAAGGGCGGTCTGCGTCGCGAATTTCAATGGACCCCACTTTTTGGATGCGTTGGGCTTGCGCCAACTCTTGCATACCAACACCTGCGCCGGTTTTGGGGGCAGAGCCCACAAAATTCACCAAGCCAATGATCAAGATCACCGGCAGGATGAAGGCCAGTGCAACTGTAATTAGCAGTTGCTTGGAGTTTTTAATGGGGCCTGTATGGGCTTCTTCGTGGTGCGTGTCGCTCATAGCGTCCTCTGGTTATCGGGGGCAGAAAAAACCAACGGAGAATTATATCGACCGACCTTTTTGGGCTTGCAGCCACAGCGACCGTTTGGCAGTCACTGTGGCGCAGAGTTGACGCAACTCAACGATTGTTGACTTCCTGCTTGCCAAGGCTGGCCTCAGACCAGCCGCCACCCAGCGCTTTGTACAGATTGATCTGGTTGAGCAACTGCGTCAGTCGTACTTGCACGTCGGCCTGCTCCAACGCAAACAGGGAGCGTTGCGCATCCAGCAGATCCAGATAGCTGGCTACGCCATTGCGGTAACGCAGGTCGGACAGGTAAAAGCGCTTGCGCTCTGCCTCAGCCTGTGCAGTTTGTGCACGGGCTTGCTCTGCCAGTGTGGTGCGGCCTGCCAGCGCATCCGAGACTTCTTTGAAGCCGGTTTGGATGGACTTCTCGTACTGCGCTAAGGCAATTTCACGACCGGCACGCGCCGATTCCAGGTTGGCCGTCAAACGGCCACCGGTGAAGATCGGCAGGTTGAGCGTAGGGCCAACATTAAAGCCCCAGGTGCCACTCTTGAACAGGTTGGACAGCTCATTGCTAACGCTGCCGTACTGCGCGGTGAGCGAAATACTGGGAAAAAATGCCGCACGTGCCGCACCAATATTGGCGTTGGCAGAAATCAGCGTCTGCTCTGCCGAGCGAATATCCGGGCGGCGTGCCAGCAGATCTGACGGCAGGCCAGCGGGGATATCTACCATGGGAGCTGTTTCAGCCAGCTTGGCACCTTGGATGCTGGTGAGCAACTCCGCAGGGATTTGCTGACCGAGCAGCAAGGCCAGTGCGTTCTCATCCAAGGCACGCTGGCGCTGCTGCTGCGCAAAGGTGGCGCGCGCTGCCTCTGTCAGTGATTCTGCTTGGCGGTAGTCCAGCTCGGAAGAAAAGCCAGCATCAAAGCGCAGCTTGGCCAGCTTGATGGACTCCTCACGCGTTACTACGGTGCGGCGCGAAATATCCAGCAGTTCTTCATCAGCAATCAAGGCCAGCCAACCCTGGGCCACGCTGGTGACCAGCGTCAACTCATAGGCTTTGCGGCCTTCATCTGATGCAAGGTACTGGGCCAGAGCGGCTTCTTTAAGGCTGCTGATGCGGCCAAAGAAATCCAGCTCCCAAGCCGACACTGCCAAGCCCACGGTGAAGGTGTTGCCCAATGCTCCGGTGACTTGGTTGTTGCCCCGGTTTGCGGACGCCACGCCCCCCAGATCAGGGAATAGTGCAGAGCGCTGAATTTGCAGCTGGGCACGGGCTTGCTCCAAGTTCAGGGTGGCAATGCGCATGTCGCGGTTGTTGCTCAGCGCCAAATCAATGAGCTGCTGCAGGCGCGGATCAGTGAAGTAGTCACGCCATGCAATGGCCGTGTTCTGTCCTTGTGCAGAAGCTTGCGGATAAGTGGCAGGAGCAGGTGCTGCTGGGCGTTCGTAGGTGGGAATCAACGAGCAGCCCGACAAAACAGCTGCAGCGGCGATCGCGATAAGAGAAAAGTGCTTAGGCATGGTGATCCACTCCTGCTGTGCCAGCGGGTGTGGCGGTGGTGGGTGGTGGCGTGGACTTGCCCTTGAACATGGTGCGAACCACCACAAAGAACACAGGCACAAAGAGCACGGCCAGAACCGTACCCGTGATCATGCCGCCCAGCACGCCGGTGCCAATCGCACGCTGGCTGGCTGAACTGGCGCCCGTGGCGATGGCCAATGGCACAACCCCCAAGCCGAACGCCAGCGAGGTCATGATGATGGGGCGGAAACGCAGGTGTGCTGCTTCCAACGCGGCTTCAATAATGCCCTTGCCTTCGGCTTGCAGATCCTTGGCAAACTCAATAATCAAAATCGCGTTTTTGGCAGACAAACCAATCACCGTAATCAATCCCACCTGGAAGTAGACGTCGTTGGAGTAATTGCGCATGAGCGTGGCCAGCAGCACGCCGATCACGCCCAGTGGCACGACCAAAATGACCGACAGCGGAATGGTCCAGCTTTCATAGAGCGCAGCCAGGCACAAGAAGACGGCAAGAATCGCGAAGCTATAAAGAATCAGCGATTGCGAGCCTGCCTGTTTTTCTTCAAAAGACTGGCCCGTCCACTCGTAGCCAAAGCCTTCAGGCAGTTGCGAAACGATGCGTTCCACTTCGGCCATGGCTTCGCCCGTGCTGTAGCCTGCAGCAGGCGCCCCAGAAATTTTCATTGCGGGGTAGCCGTTGTAGCGAACTGTTTGCTGTGCACCCTTGACCCAGTTCACCGTCGCAAAAGCGGACAGTGGCACGGGCTGGCCCTGGTTGTTGGAGGCGTTGATCTTCAGCAGATCATCAGGTTGCATGCGTGCAGGGGCATCAGCTTGCACCACGACACGCTGCAAGCGACCGCGGTTCGGAAAGTCATTGACATAGGCAGAGCCCATGGCGGTGGACAGCGCGGTATTGATGCTGTCAAAACCGACACCCAAGGCATTGGCTTTGTCGCGATCAATGTCGATGCGCAGTTGCGGTGCATCTTCTAAACCGTCAGGACGCACCTGCGTCAAGATGCTGCTTTGTGACGCCATGCCCAGGAACATATTACGTGCATTCAGCAGTGCATCATGGCCCAGGTCCGCGCGGTCCTGCAGGCGCACGCTGAAACCAGATGAGACGCCCAGCTCGGGAATGGGAGGAGGGCTCAGCGCAAAGATGAACGCATCGCGCACACCCATCATGGCGCCCATGATGCGCCCAGCAATCGCTTCCGCATGCTGATCGGGCTTGGTGCGCTCATGCCAGTTTTTCAACGTGATAAATGCAATCCCCGCGTTTTGGCCTTGACCAGAGAAACTGAAGCCGACCACACCCACCATGCTGCTGACTTCAGGCTGCTTCAACACAAAGTCTTCCGCTTGCTTCATGACTTCCACCGTGCGTTCTGCAGTGGCACCGGCAGGCAGTTGAATGTTCAGCAAAACCATGCCTTGGTCTTCGCCCGGCAGGAACGATGTGGGCAGACGGTTGTACAGCAGTGCGACCGCAGCAATGATGGCCGCGTAGATGATGAGGTAACGCGCAGCTTTCTTGAGCATGCGTGCCACCAGACTTTCATAGCGCTTGGCCCCTTTCGCAAAGGTGCGGTTGAACCAGCCAAAAAAGCCTTTGCCTTCAAGGTGGTGTCCCGCTTCAACGGGTTTAAGCAAAGTGCCGCACAGCGCAGGAGTCAGCGACAAGGCCATGAAAGCGGAGAAACCAATCGAGGCCACCATCACCGTGGCAAATTGGCGGTAAATATTGCCGGTGGAACCCGCAAAGAACGCAAGTGGCACAAATACCGAAATCAGCACCACGGTCACGCCCACAATGGCGCCAGAAATCTGGCCCATTGCCTTGCGAGTTGCTTCCTTGGGAGGAAGCCCTTCCTCGCTCATGATGCGTTCAACGTTTTCCACCACCACGATGGCATCGTCGACGACGATGCCGATCACCAGCACCATGCCGAACATGGTCAACACGTTGATCGAGAATCCGAGCGCCAGCAGCGTTGCAAAGGTACCGAGCAATGCCACCGGAACCACGATCGTGGGAATGATGGTGTAGCGCCAGTTTTGCAAGAACAGGAACATCACCAAAAACACCAAGCCCACCGCTTCTAACAAGGTGTATGCAACCTTGGTGATAGAAATGCTGACGAAGTTAGAGCTGTCATACGGGATGGAATAGCTCATGCCTTGGGGGAAGAACTTGGACAGTTCATCCATCTTGGCGTGAACGGCTTGTGCGGCCGCCAGCGCGTTGCCCGAAGGGGACAGCTGCACACCAATACCCGCTGCCGGTTGGCCATTCAAGCGTGCCGAGGTCGCGTAGGTTTGGCCGCCGATTTCGATGCGCGCGACATCTTTCAGGCGGACTGCCGCCCCCGATGTGTTGGCGCGCAAGATGATGTTGCCGAATTCCTCCACCGACGAGAGCTGGCCGCGAACCGTCACCGTGGCGGTAATGCCTTGCCCTGCAATGCCTGGAAGATCGCCAATAGCACCGGACGCGACTTGTGCGTTTTGTGCACGGATCGCAGCAATGACCTCAGCGCTGGAGAGCTTGAACCCTTCCAGCTTTGCGGGGTCAATCCAGACGCGCATGGCTTGCTCAGAACCAAACAACTGAACCTGTCCAATGCCTTCTAGGCGTTGAATTTCAGGGACAACGTTGCGCGAAGCGTAGTCTCCAATCCGGACCACATCCCATTCAGGATTGGAGGAGGAGAGCATCGAGAACAGCAAGAAGTTGGAGGCGGATTTATCTACCTTCACCCCTTGCTGCGTCACGGCTGCAGGCAGGCGCGGGCTGGCGCGCGACAAACGGTTTTGAACGTCAACCTGCGCCAGCTCGGGGTCGGTGCCTTGCACGAAACTGATCGTGACAGAGCCGGTGCCGTTGGACTGCGCCACTGACTCCATGTACAGCAGCCCTGTTGCGCCGTTCATTTCGCGCTCAATCACGGAAAGCACACTGTCTTCCAATGTTTGAGCTGAAGCGCCTGGATATACAGCACTCACCACAATCGCTGGTGGGGCGACAGGCGGGTACTGGGCGATAGGCAGTTGCGTGATGGATACGGCGCCCACCACCATGATGAAAAGCGCAACCACCCAAGCAAAGATGGGGCGCTCAATAAAGAATTTAGCCATGTGACAAGGTCCTCATTTACTTGGCGTCGGTGCCTTGTGCGGCTGTGGGTGCTACCTCTGCTGGTGTGGCAGCAGCTTCGCCAGCGGGTGTCCATGGCACGGCTTTCACAGGTGTTCCCGGAGGCAGCATCTGCAGCTTTTGGAATCCATCAACCATGACTTGCTCACCTGCTTGCAAGCCTTCTTGAATGACCCAGCGGTTGCCGCTGGCCATGCTGACCTTGACAGGGCGAACGCTGACCTTGCCCTCGGCAGATACAACGCTGACGGTGTCGCCCTGCTCAGTCCGTGTCACAGCCTGTTGCGGGACGGTGATGGCATTGGTTGCTTGCGCTTGCTCCATGCGAATGCGTACGTACAAACCAGGCAGCAGCAAACCTTTGGGGTTCGGGATTTCTGCGCGCAAAGTGACTTGCCCAGTGTTGGCATCGACGGCCAAATCGCTAAAAAGCAGTTTGCCAGTGGCGCCATATTCAGAGCCGTCGTCCAGAATTACATGCACTTCTGCGGCCTGCTTTCCAGCTGCCTTCAACTTGCCTTCATCCATGGCTTTACGCAGTTTGAAGGCTTCTGTTGCAGACTGCGTGAAATTCACGTAAACCGGGTTGATTTGCTGAATCACTGCCAAAGGCGTTGCTTCGCCTTGGCCCACCAACGCACCTTCAGTGACCAATGCTTGGCCGATACGACCTGAAATAGGGGCTGTCACACTGGCATACCCTAGATTGATGTCAGCGCTACGCACAGTAGCCTTGGCCGCAGCAACTTCTGCTTGTGCTTGCTTTTGGGCAGATTCAGCGTTGACAAAATCTTGTTTGCTGATGGCATTCGCCTCCACCAAAGGGCGAAAACGCTCCAACTGCGCGGTGGTTTGCACCAGATTGGCTTCAGCGCGGGCTAAGCTTGCTCTCGCGTTTTGCGCAGTAGCTTCATAAGCTGCAGCGTCAATTTGAAACAGTAGTTGTCCAGCTTTGACGTCCGAACCTTCTGTGAAAAGACGTTTTTGCAAGATGCCAGCGCTGCGCGCGCGCACCTCTGCAACTCGGGACGCTTCTACACGGCCAGGTAGTTCAGTTACCAGGCCAATTTCCCCAGGCGTCGCAGTGACAACACCCACCGGTACTTGGGGGGGGCCTCCTGGTGCGGCTTCCTTGGCTGGGGTCGCGCTGTCCTTGCTGCATGCGGTGAGAGCGAGGGCACATGCCAGAGCAATGGGAGCAGGGCTTAAAAGACGTGCCCACGCATTGGTATGACCGGAGCGGAAGAGGTTCATGATTGTCCTTAGAGGAATTGGCCTAAAGCTACACGCGCAGCGAGAGCGCAACGGCCAATGGATGACCCTGCGCCCATTCAAAAAAGAATATACATACAATAGTGCATGTATGTTGGGGATTTATTGTAGCGGCGCTCTTGCGATTGAGACGCAGGTCTTGATTGCGGGTACATGTGAAGGGGTTTTAAATGGCGCGGCGAACGAAAGAGGACGCAGAGGCAACCCGCAACAGATTGCTAGATGCTGCGCAGGAAATTTTTTATATCAAAGGCGTTGGCGGCGCTTCTTTGCTGGATGTTGCGCAAGCAGCTTCTTTGACGCGAGGAGCTATCTACTGGCACTTCAAAGACAAGGCCGATTTGTTCGATGCCATGATGCAGCGTGCGATATTGCCATTTGAGCAGGCATGCAACACAGAGCAGATGCAGCCTGAAGATCAGCGTTGTGCACTGGGGGGGATCCTAAATGCACTTCAAATGGTGCTTCGCTCGGTGAGTACAGATGCAGCAATCAAGCGCGTATTTGATATAGCGCTTTATAAAGTAGAGTGCGTCGGAGAGATGATGGCAGTGCGTGAACGAAGAATGATGGGAATCATGCGTTTTACGCTAAAGATGGAAAGCGATTTAGTACTCGCAGCCAAGCAAGCAGGCATTGAATTACCGATTTCTTCGAGCAGCGCTGCGAGAGGATTGCATGCAGTATTTGATGGCATTTTGCATGCATGGCTGCTTGATGATGCAAAACCGTTTGATCTGGAATCTGAAGGAATGTCTGCTGTTGCCGTTTACCTTCGTGGCTTGGGACTGAATGGCGTAAAAGAAAATACATGAATCTGCCAGAACTGCAGTAGCTGGCGGGTTACAATAGTGGTTGAAGTTTTTTGTAGTTCGCGTGCAGCGGGCGTCGTTAGCGGCTGTAGCTCAGTGGATAGAGTATTGGCCTCCGAAGCCAAGGGTCGTGGGTTCGATCCCCGCCAGCCGCACCAAGCATCAAGCTTAAGAAAATAGCTAAAAATATTTTCAAGAGTTAAAACTTTGCTACAATAGAATTCTCTTAGGAGGGGTGCCCGAGTGGCTAAAGGGGGCAGACTGTAAATCTGTTGGCTTACGCCTACACTGGTTCGAATCCAGTCCCCTCCACCATCTTTTTGATGGGTTGAGATAAGTTAAGCATCGCAAGCGGTGTGCGCAAGCTAAGGTTTGCGGGAGTAGTTCAATGGTAGAACCCTAGCCTTCCAAGCTAATGACGCGGGTTCGATTCCCGTCTCCCGCTCCAAGATTCATGAGCTTGCTTTTAGGCAGGTTTATGCCCATGTGGCTCAGTGGTAGAGCACTCCCTTGGTAAGGGAGAGGTCGGCAGTTCAATCCTGCCCATGGGCACCAATTTACGTGGTGCTTCTGTGTCAGATGGTTGCGCCGAAATCTCGTTAGCATTTGGTTTTTTTCGGAGTCGAAAAAATGGCAAAAGAAAAGTTCGAGCGCACCAAGCCCCACGTGAACGTGGGCACAATTGGCCACGTTGACCACGGTAAGACTACCCTGACTGCTGCTATCGCTACAGTGCTGTCCAAGCACTTCGGCGGCGAAGCCAAGGACTACTCGCAGATCGACAACGCGCCTGAAGAAAAGGCCCGTGGTATCACGATCAACACTTCGCACGTTGAGTACGAAACTGCTACTCGTCACTACGCTCACGTTGACTGCCCTGGTCACGCTGACTATGTGAAGAACATGATTACTGGTGCTGCTCAGATGGACGGCGCTATCTTGGTTTGCTCTGCTGCTGACGGCCCTATGCCTCAGACACGTGAGCACATCCTGTTGGCTCGTCAAGTGGGTGTTCCTTACATCATCGTGTTCCTGAACAAGTGCGACATGGTTGATGATGAAGAGCTGCTGGAGCTGGTGGAAATGGAAGTCCGCGAGTTGCTGGATAAATACGATTTCCCCGGTGACGACACACCTATCATCCGTGGTTCGGCCAAGCTGGCCCTGGAAGGTGACCAGTCCGACAAGGGCGAGCCTGCCATCCTGAAGCTGGCAGAAGCACTGGATACATACATCCCTACACCTGAGCGTGCAGTGGACGGTGCCTTCGCAATGCCTGTGGAAGATGTGTTCTCGATCTCCGGTCGCGGTACCGTGGTGACAGGCCGTATCGAACGCGGCATCATCAAGGTCGGCGAAGAAATCGAAATCGTCGGTATCAAAGATACGCAAAAGACCATCTGCACTGGCGTGGAAATGTTCCGCAAGCTGCTGGACCAAGGTCAAGCCGGTGACAACGTTGGCCTGCTGCTGCGCGGCACCAAGCGTGAAGACGTCGAGCGTGGCCAAGTGCTGTGCAAGCCAGGCTCCATCAAGCCACACACACAGTTCACTTCCGAAGTGTATGTGTTGTCCAAGGACGAAGGCGGTCGCCACACTCCTTTCTTCAACAACTACCGTCCTCAGTTCTACTTCCGTACAACTGACGTGACAGGCTCCATCGAGCTGCCAGAAGGCAAGGAAATGGTCATGCCTGGCGATAACGTGTCGATCACCGTCAAGCTGATTGCTCCTATCGCTATGGAAGAAGGCCTGCGCTTCGCTATTCGCGAAGGTGGTCGTACTGTTGGTGCCGGTGTGGTTGCCAAGATCATTGCTTAATTATTCGGGTTTAGGGGTATAGCTCAATTGGCAGAGCGTCGGTCTCCAAAACCGAAGGTTGTAGGTTCGATTCCTACTGCCCCTGCCACCATAAAGTGGTAACGCTAAGCCCGCCAGTTACTGGCGGGCTTAAGTGTCTTGTGCTGCAGCTTTATTGCAGTGAGAAAAAGTGAAATATGGCCACATCGCAAGTAGAAACAGTTCGCACAGGCGCTGACAAAATTAAGTTAGTTGGTGCGTTGCTTTTGGTAGTTGCCGCCGTGGCGGGCTTTTATCTGTTGTCCGGCCAAGGTTCTGTGGCTCAGTGGGGTATCTTGATTGTTGGGCTGGCTGCTGCTGCTGCAACGTTCTTGGTTTCAGAGCAGGGAAAGCAGTTATTTGCTTTTGGCAAAGACTCTTGGAAAGAAGTCAAAAAGGTAGTGTGGCCAACTCGCAAGGAAAGCTTGCAGATGACGCTTTACGTTTTTGCATTTGTGGTGGTCATGGCACTGTTTCTGTGGCTGACGGATAAAACGCTTGAATGGGCTCTTTATGATCTCATTTTGGGCTGGAGAAGCTAATGACTGATTCGCTCGAACCTGTGCTGGGTGAGGCTGGCGCTTCTGCTCCTGTGCATCCAGATTTGCGCTGGTATATCGTTCATGCTTACTCAGGCATGGAAAAGGCTGTAGAGCGCAATATTACCGAGCGCATTAATCGCGCAGGTATGCAAGATAAGTTTGGTCGTATTTTGGTTCCCACCGAAGAAGTGGTGGAAATGAAAAACGGTCAGCGAAAGACAACAGAGCGCCGTTTGTTTCCAGGCTACGTCTTTGTTGAAATGGTCATGGAAGACGATACGTGGCATTTGGTCAAGCACACGAGTAAAGTCACTGGCTTTGTGGGTGGGGCAAAAAATCGTCCTGCCCCCATCTCTGAAGCTGAAGTGCAAAAAATCGTTAGCCAGATGCAAGAGGGCTCCGACAAGCCGCGCCATAAGATTGAATTTATGGTTGGTGAGTTTGTACGTGTCAAAGATGGTCCTTTCACTGACTTTAACGGTAGCGTTGAAGAAGTGAATTACGAAAAAAGTCGATTGCGTGTGTCGGTGGCTATTTTCGGTCGCTCGACCCCGGTTGAATTGGAATTTTCTCAAGTCGAAAAAACTTGAAGTACGTTTTTGGCCTCACGTATTTAAATAATGAGGCTGCAATCACGGGGAGCTGTGCTTTTTTGTGCAGCGCTACTACCCGTTAGGAGCTAAAAATGGCGAAAAAAATCGTCGGCTTCATCAAGCTGCAAGTGCCAGCTGGTAAGGCCAATCCATCCCCTCCAATCGGCCCAGCATTGGGTCAGCGTGGTTTGAACATCATGGAGTTCTGCAAGGCATTTAATGCGCAGACTCAAGGTGTTGAGCCAGGCCTGCCTTTGCCTGTTGTAATTACGGCATTTGCTGACAAGAGCTTTACTTTCGTCATCAAGACGCCTCCAGCAACTGTGCTGATCAAGAAAGCAATCAAGTTGGATAAGGGCTCTTCGAATCCTTTGAAGGCTAAGGTTGGCAAGATCACCCGCGCTCAGCTGGAAGAGATCGCTAACACCAAGATGAAGGACATGAACGCTGCTGACGTTGACGCTGCTGTGCGTACGCTGGCTGGTTCTGCTCGTTCGATGGGTGTGATCGTGGAGGGTTTGTAAAATGGCCAAGTTGACCAAGAAGCAAAAAGCCCTGCAGGGCAAGGTGGACTCCAACAAGCTGTATGCATTCCCTGAAGCTGTTGCTTTGGTGAAGGAAGCCGCTACTGCCAAGTTCGATGAATCCATCGACGTGGCTGTTCAGTTGGGCGTTGATGCCAAGAAGTCTGACCAAGTTGTGCGCGGAGCTGTTGTGCTGCCTCACGGTACTGGTAAGACTACCCGCGTTGCTGTGTTCGCCCAAGGTGCTAAGGCTGAAGAAGCCAAGGCCGCTGGCGCAGACATTGTTGGTATGGATGATCTGGCTGCAATGGTGAAGGCTGGCGACATGCCTTTCGACATCGTGATTGCTGCTCCAGATGCTATGCGTATCGTGGGTCAGCTGGGTCAAATCTTGGGTCCACGTGGCCTGATGCCTAACCCCAAGGTTGGCACTGTCACTCCCGATGTTGCTACAGCAGTGAAGAACGCCAAGGCAGGTCAAGTGCAGTATCGCGTTGACAAGGCCGGTATCATTCATTCGACCATTGGGCGTCGTTCGTTTGACAACGATAAGCTGCAAGCTAATTTGGCTGCGCTGATTGACGCTCTGAACAAGTCGAAGCCAGCGACCAGCAAGGGTCTGTACCTGCGCAAGGTGGCTGTATCCTCCACCATGGGTGTGGGTGTTCGCGTTGAGACGCAATCCATCGCAGCTTAATTGCTAAAATCTTTGGCTGTCTAGAAATAGACGGCCAATGTGGTGGGCTACGTTGCTGTTGACAGTGGCGTAGGACATCCAAGACCGCTGGTGTGGCTTGCCACTTAATGAAAGCCAGCGCAGATGGCGATCCCGCTGCAGATGGATAAATGTCCTTCTAACAGTTGGTCGCTGCAATAAGAGCGCGCACAAAGGGGTTTTCTCCTGAGTGCGCATTTTAAGGAGTAGACCTTGAGTCTGAATCGCAGTGAGAAAGAAGCGGTCATCAGTGAAGTGACCAGCCTCGCCGCTAAAGCTCAAACGCTTGTGATCGCGGAATACCGTGGCATCACGGTCGCCGACATGACCAAACTGCGTGCTGATGCTCGCAGCAAGGGTGTGAGCCTGAGCGTGTTGAAGAACACACTGGCCCGCCGTGCTGTCGCCGGTAGCGCGTTTGAAGTTGTGGCTGACCAGATGACTGGTCCTCTGATCTATGGCTTCTCTGAAGACGCAATTGCTGCCGCTAAGGTGGTAGCTGACTTCGCGAAGACCAACGATAAGTTGGTCATTCGTGCAGGTGCGTTTGCAGGCAAAGTCCTGGACGTAGACGCCGTGAAGCAACTGGCAAACATTCCTTCCAAGGAAGTTTTGCTGGCGCAAGTGTGTGGCTTGCTGATGTCCCCCATTTCGCGTACAGCCGTTGTGCTGGGCGCTCTGGCGGCTCAGAAGAGCGAAGGCTCTGCCGAAGTGGCAGCCGAAACAGCCGAAGCCTAAACGCTCGGCAAACCAACAAATTTGTTAGGAAATCAAAATGGCATTCGATAAAGACGCATTCTTGACCGCCCTGGACAGCATGACTGTTCTGGAACTGAACGACCTGGTTAAGGCAATTGAAGAAAAGTTTGGCGTGAGCGCTGCTGCTATGGCCGCTCCTGCTGCTGGCGGCGCTGCTGGCGGCGCTGCTGCTGCTGAAGAAAAGACCGACTTCAACGTCGTTCTGACTGAAGCTGGCGCCAACAAGGTGTCCGTGATTAAGGCTGTGCGTGAAATCACTGGCCTGGGTCTGAAGGAAGCCAAGGATTTGGTTGACGGCGCTCCTAAGGTTGTTAAGGAAGCCGCTCCTAAGGCTGACGCTGAAGCTGCTGTGAAGAAGCTGATCGAAGCTGGTGCAAAGGCTGAACTGAAGTAATTCAGTTCAATCCTGAGGCTGGAGTGTCTGAAAAGGCACTCCAGCCTTTGGTGCTTGTGGAAATGCCTTTTAGAGCACACCAGAAAGCCAGTTTCTTATTGAACGGTTTTCTAGTGTCTTCTGACAACCCGACAGCAGAAGACGCCTTGGTTCGGGCGATGTGCAATGCATCGCTGTCAGCCATGGTTGGTAGTGGCCAACCGCCAAGCCGGCAAAAAAGCGCTTGCCCATTTGCTGGACCGTGTCGTCGCAGACCCAGGACTCATGTCTTTGCCCGGAGATCTCATGGCCTATTCTTACACCGAACGCAAGCGAATTCGCAAGAGTTTCGGCAGCCGCGACAGCGTGCTCGAAGTGCCTTACCTGCTGCAGATGCAAAAAGATGCCTATACCGCATTCCTGCAAGCAGATTCAGCCCCCAAAAAACGTACGATGGAAGGCCTGCAAGCGGCCTTTGAATCGGCATTCCCTATCGTCTCCCACAATGGATTTGTGGAGATGAAGTTTGTTGAATACAACTTGGCTAAGCCTGCGTTTGACGTGCGCGAATGCCAAACGCGTGGTCTGACGTTCGCGTCGGCGGTGCGTGCCAAAGTTCAACTGATCATCTATGACCGTGAGTCCTCGACCAGCCAATCCAAGGTGGTCAAGGAAGTCAAGGAGCAAGAGGTCTACATGGGCGAAGTGCCCTTGATGACTGAGAAGGGCTCCTTCATCATCAACGGTACTGAGCGCGTGATCGTGTCTCAACTGCACCGTTCGCCTGGCGTGTTCTTTGAACACGACAAGGGCAAGACCCACAGTTCGGGCAAGCTGCTGTTTTCGGCACGCATCATCCCTTACCGCGGCTCTTGGTTGGACTTCGAATTTGATCCGAAGGATCTGCTGTACTTCCGCGTGGACCGCCGTCGCAAGATGCCCGTGTCGATCCTGCTGAAGGCCATCGGCATGAATCCTGAGCAAATCCTTGCTCACTTCTTCGTGAACGATAACTTCCGCCTGATGGACAGCGGCGCACAAATGGAATTTGTGGCCGATCGTCTGAAGGGTGAAGTGGCGCGTTTTGACATTACCGACAAGTCGGGCAAGGTCGTCGTCGCCAAGGACAAGCGCATCACTGCGCGTCACACCCGCGAACTGGAGCAATCGGGCACCAAGTACGTCAGCGTACCTGAAGACTTCCTGATTGCTCGCGTGCTGGCCAAGAACATCATTGACCCTGACACTGGCGAAATCATTGCCAAGGCCAATGAAGAACTGACAGAAGCACTGCTCAAGAAGCTGCGCAGCGCTGGTGTGCAAGACATCCAGTGCATCTACACGAACGAGTTGGACCAGGGTGCGTACATCTCGCAAACACTGCGTACCGATGAAACGGCAGATGATTTTGCTGCACGTGTAGCCATCTACCGCATGATGCGCCCCGGTGAGCCTCCAACCGAGGACGCTGTGCAAGCGCTGTTCCACCGCCTGTTCTACAACGCAGACACGTACGACCTGTCGCGCGTGGGCCGTATGAAGTTCAACGCCCGCGTGGGCCGTGACGGCGCAACGGGTGCCATGGTGCTGTCTAACGAAGACATCTTGGCTGTGGTCAAGTTGTTGGTAGACCTGCGCAACGGTAAGGGTGAGGTCGATGACATCGATCACCTGGGTAACCGCCGCGTACGTTGCGTGGGCGAGCTGGCCGAAAACCAGTACCGCACGGGTCTGGCACGTATTGAAAAGGCTGTGAAGGAACGTTTGGGTCAAGCAGAGCAAGAGCCTCTGATGCCCCACGACCTGATCAACTCCAAGCCTATTTCTGCCGCGCTGAAGGAATTCTTCGGTGCATCGCAGCTGTCGCAGTTCATGGACCAGACCAACCCTCTGGCCGAAATCACCCACAAGCGCCGTGTTTCGGCCCTTGGCCCAGGTGGTTTGACGCGTGAACGTGCAGGCTTTGAGGTGCGTGACGTGCACGTGACCCACTACGGTCGTGTGTGCCCGATCGAAACGCCTGAAGGTCCAAACATTGGTCTGATCAATTCGCTGGCGCTGTACGCTCGTTTGAACGAGTACGGCTTCATCGAAACGCCTTACCGCCGTGTGGTGGATGGCAAGGTCACGATGGAAATCGACTACCTGTCCGCCATTGAAGAAGGCAAGTATGTGATCGCTCAGGCCAATGCCGAGCTGGACGCAGAAGGCCGTTTGGTGGGTGATTTGGTGTCGGCCCGTGAAGCGGGTGAATCCACACTGCTGTCGCCTGAGCGCGTGCAGTACATGGACGTGTCGCCTGCGCAGATCGTGTCGGTGGCTGCTTCGCTGATTCCTTTCCTGGAACACGATGACGCGAACCGCGCGTTGATGGGTGCCAACATGTCGCGCCAGGCTGTGCCTGTGCTGCGTCCTGAAAAGCCCATGGTCGGTACCGGTATCGAGCGCGTTGCCGCGGTCGACTCGGGCACGGTCGTGACTTCCAAGCGTGGCGGTATCGTCGACTACGTTGACGCCACCCGTATCGTGATTCGTGTGAACGATGAAGAAGCGGTGGCCGGCGAAGTGGGTGTAGACATCTACAACCTGATCAAGTACCAGCGTTCTAACCAGAACACCAACATCCACCAGCGTCCTGTCGTCAAGCGTGGCGACAAGCTGGCCAAGGGTGATGTGATTGCTGACGGCGCATCGACCGACCTGGGCGAAATCGCCATCGGTCAGAACATGCTGATCGCGTTCATGCCTTGGAACGGCTACAACTTCGAAGATTCGATCTTGATCTCGGAGCGTGTGGTGGCTGAAGACCGCTACACCTCGATCCACATCGAAGAACTCGTGGTGATGGCGCGTGACACCAAGTTGGGTGCGGAAGAAATTACCCGCGACATCCCCAACCTGTCTGAGCACCAACTGAACCGTCTGGATGAGTCCGGCATCATCTACGTGGGCGCAGAAGTGCAGCCCGGCGATACGCTGGTTGGCAAGGTGACGCCCAAGGGTGAAACCACGCTGACACCGGAAGAGAAGCTGCTGCGCGCCATCTTCGGCGAGAAGGCTTCGGACGTGAAGGATACGTCGCTGCGTGTGGACCAGGGTTCGTCCGGCACCGTGATCGACGTGCAAGTCTTCACCCGTGAAGGCATCCAGCGTGACAAGCGCGCTCAGCAGATCATTGACGATGAACTGAAGCGCTTCCGTCTGGACCTGAACGACCAGCTGCGTATCGTGGAAGCCGACGCGTTCGACCGTATCGAGAAGCTCTTGATCGGCCGCACTGCCAACGGTGGCCCGAACAAGCTGTCCAAGGGTGCCAAGCTGGACAAGGCTTATCTGGACAGCGTCGAGAAGTTCCACTGGTTCGACATCCGTCCTGCGGAAGACGAACTGGCTGCTCAGCTCGAGTCCATCAAGAATTCGCTGGAGCAAACGCGCCACGAATTCGATCTGGCCTTTGAAGAAAAGCGCAAGAAATTGACGCAAGGCGACGAGTTGCCTGCTGGCGTGCTGAAGATGGTCAAGGTGTACCTGGCTGTTAAGCGTCGTCTGCAGCCTGGTGACAAGATGGCCGGCCGTCACGGTAACAAGGGTGTGGTCTCCAAGATCGTGCCTGTGGAAGACATGCCGTTCATGGCCGATGGCTCCACCGCTGACATTGTGCTGAACCCATTGGGCGTGCCTTCGCGTATGAACATTGGTCAGGTGCTGGAAGTGCACTTGGGCTGGGCCGGTAAGGGTCTGGGCCAACGCATTGGCGATATGCTGCGCGATGAAGCGGCAGTGGCTGAAGTGCGTGCCTTCCTGGAAGAGGTCTACAACTCGCGTGGTCGCAAGGAAGACCTGTCGCTGCTGAGCGATACGGACGTCCTGAACATGGCAGAAAACCTGAAGACCGGCGTGCCATTCGCAACGCCTGTGTTTGACGGTGCCAACGAGCAGGAAATCAAGGACATGCTGAAGCTGGCATACCCTGAAGACCTGAAGGCGCGCAAGGGCCTGACCGAAGCCCGCACACAGGCTTACCTGTTTGACGGCCGCACCGGCGAGCAGTTCGAGCGTCCAACGACCATCGGCTACATGCACTACCTGAAGTTGCACCACTTGGTGGACGACAAGATGCACGCCCGTTCCACAGGTCCTTACTCGCTGGTGACGCAACAACCTCTGGGCGGTAAAGCCCAGTTCGGTGGTCAGCGTTTCGGTGAAATGGAAGTGTGGGCGCTGGAAGCTTACGGCGCCGCTTACGTGCTGCAGGAAATGCTGACCGTCAAGTCCGATGACGTGGTGGGCCGTACCAAGGTGTACGAATCCATCGTCAAGGGCGAGCACGCCATCGAAGCGGGTATGCCAGAGTCGTTCAATGTGCTGGTCAAGGAAATTCGTTCCTTGGGCCTGGACATCGAACTCGAGCGTTCCTAAGGCCTTATAAAAAAGTAAGCGGCTACCGCTTGTAAACAAAGGATTTGCGCATGATTTATTACAGAAATCGGCGCAAATCCAGCGGTAACAGCTATTAATTTGGATGAAAAGGGAAAGAGTTCATGAAATCGTTACTCGACCTGTTCAAGCAATTCACGCCGGATGAGCATTTCGATGCCATCAAGATCGGCATGGCTTCGCCCGAGAAAATTCGTTCGTGGTCTTTCGGTGAAGTAAAAAAACCGGAAACCATCAACTACCGTACGTTCAAGCCTGAACGCGACGGCCTGTTTTGCGCCAAGATCTTTGGCCCTATCAAGGACTACGAGTGCCTGTGCGGTAAGTACAAGCGCTTGAAGCACCGCGGTGTGATCTGCGAGAAGTGCGGCGTTGAAGTCACACAGACCAAGGTGCGTCGCGAACGCATGGGTCACATTGATCTGGCCGCACCTTGCGCCCACATCTGGTTCCTGAAGTCGCTGCCATCGCGTCTGGGCCTGGTGCTGGACATGACACTGCGCGACATCGAACGCGTGCTGTACTTTGAAGCATATGTGGTGACCGACCCCGGCATGACGCCGCTGAAGAAGTTCGGCATCATGACCGAGGACGACTACGACGCTAAGCAGCAAGAATTTGGCTACGACGAATTCACTGCCAAGATGGGCGCCGAAGGTATCAAGGACCTGCTGGATGGCATTGATATCGACAGCGAAATCGAGCGCCTGCGCGGTGACTTGACCGGCTCTGAAGTCAAGGTCAAGAAGAACGCCAAGCGCCTGAAGCTGCTGGAAGCGTTCAAGAAGTCTGGCATCAAGCCCGGCTGGATGGTGCTGGAAGTGCTGCCTGTGCTGCCTCCAGACCTGCGTCCGCTGGTGCCACTGGACGGCGGCCGTTTTGCGACGTCCGACCTGAACGACCTGTATCGCCGCGTTATCAACCGTAACTCGCGTCTGCGCCGCCTGCTGGAGCTGAAGGCTCCAGAGATCATTGCTCGCAATGAAAAGCGCATGCTGCAAGAAGCAGTGGATTCGCTGCTGGATAACGGTCGCCGCGGTAAGGCCATGACGGGCGCTAACAAGCGTGCCCTGAAGTCCTTGGCAGACATGATCAAGGGTAAGAGCGGTCGCTTCCGCCAGAACTTGCTGGGTAAGCGCGTCGACTACTCCGGTCGTTCCGTGATTACCGTGGGTCCTTACCTCAAGCTGCACCAGTGCGGTTTGCCTAAGTTGATGGCGTTGGAGCTGTTCAAGCCCTTCATCTTTGCCCAGCTGGAACAGCGCGGCATTGCGACCACCATCAAGGCTGCCAAGAAAGAAGTCGAATCCGGTACACCCGTGGTTTGGGACATCTTGGAAGAGGTCATCAAAGAACACCCGATCATGCTCAACCGTGCGCCTACGCTGCACCGTTTGGGTATCCAGGCGTTCGAGCCCATCCTGATCGAAGGCAAGGCCATCCAACTGCACCCACTCGTCTGCGCGGCGTTCAACGCTGACTTTGACGGTGACCAGATGGCTGTGCACGTACCTTTGTCTGTGGAAGCACAGATGGAAGCCCGTACCCTGATGCTGGCATCGAACAACGTGTTGTTCCCTGCTTCGGGCGAGCCTTCCATCGTTCCTTCTCAGGACGTGGTGCTGGGTCTGTATCACGCTACGCGTGACAAGATCAACGGCAAGGGCGAAGGCATGGTGTTCATGGACACCAACGAAGTGCAACGCGCTCTGGATTCTGGCGAAGCAGAACTGCACGCCAAGATCAGCGTGCGCCTGCCTGAGTGGACCAAGGACAAGGAAACTGGCGAATTCGTCAAGACCGTGAGCCTGGTGGAAACCACCGTGGGTCGTGCGCTGTTGTCGGAAATTTTGCCCAAGGGCCTGGCGTTCAGCCACATGAACAAGGCGCTGAAGAAGAAAGAGATCTCTAAGCTGATCAATTCTTCTTTCCGCAAGTGTGGTCTGAAGGCCACCGTGGTGTTCGCTGACAAGCTGCTGCAAAACGGCTTCCGTCTGTCCACGCACGCTGGTTTCTCGGTGTCGATCGACGACATGCTGGTACCTCCACAAAAGGCCGGCATTTTGGCCAACGCCGAATCCGAAGTGAAGGAAATCGAACAGCAGTACGTTTCGGGTCTGGTGACTTCGGGCGAGCGTTACAACAAGGTGGTGGACATCTGGGGTAAGGCTGGCGACGACGTGTCCAAGGTGATGATGGACCAGTTGAAGGTTGAAAAGACCCTTGACCGTCACGGCAACGAAGTGGACCAAGAGTCGTTCAACGCGATCTACATGATGGCGGACTCCGGCGCTCGAGGCTCTGCCGCTCAGATTCGTCAGTTGGCAGGTATGCGTGGTCTGATGGCCAAGCCAGACGGCTCGATCATTGAGACGCCTATTACCGCGAACTTCCGCGAAGGCCTGAACGTGTTGCAGTACTTCATCTCGACCCACGGCGCCCGTAAGGGTCTGGCCGATACGGCGTTGAAGACAGCGAACTCGGGTTACTTGACACGTCGTCTGGTGGACGTGACGCAAGACTTGGTCGTGACCGAGCTCGATTGCGGCACCACCAATGGTGCGCTGATGCGTGCCATCGTTGAAGGCGGTGAAGTGATTGAGTCCTTGCGCGATCGTGTGCTGGGCCGCACTACCGTGGAAGAAGTGTTGCACCCAGAAAACCGCTCGGTGTTGCTGGATGCAGGCGTCTTGCTGAACGAAGACATCATCGAGGCACTGGAAGCCCAGGGCGTGGATGAAATCAAGGTTCGCACCGCGCTGAACTGCGAAACCCGCTACGGCCTGTGCGCCAAGTGCTATGGCCGTGACCTGGGTCGCGGTGGCATGGTGAACTTGGGCGAAGCGGTGGGCGTGATTGCTGCGCAGTCCATCGGTGAACCCGGTACCCAGCTGACCATGCGTACGTTCCACATTGGTGGTGCGGCTTCGCGTGCAGCCATTGCCTCTAGCGTGGAAGCCAAGTCGAACGGTTCGATCGGCTTTAACGCCACCATGCGTTACGTGAGCAACTCCAAGGGCGACCTGGTGGTGATTTCCCGTTCCGGCGAAATCGTGATCAGCGAAAACGGCCGTGAGCGTGAGCGTCACAAGGTGCCTTACGGCGCGATCTTGACCATCAAACCTGACGAAACCGTCAAGGCCGGCAAGATTCTGGCGAATTGGGATCCGTTGACCCGCCCCATCATTACCGAATACGCCGGTCAGGTGAAATTCGAGAACGTGGAAGAAGGTCTGACGGTCGCCAAGCAGGTGGACGATGTGACCGGTTTGTCGACCCTGGTTGTGATCGACCCCAAGCGTCGCGGCTCTGCCAAGGTGGTGCGCCCTCAGGTCAAACTGATCGACGCCAACAACCAAGAAGTCAAGATCCCCGGCACCGATCACTCGGTGACGATTGGCTTCCAGGTTGGTGCGCTGATTCAAGTGCGCGACGGCCAAGATGTGGGCCCCGGCGAAGTGCTGGCACGTATCCCAGTTGAAGGTCAGAAGACCCGAGACATTACCGGTGGTCTGCCTCGCGTGGCCGAGCTGTTCGAAGCCCGTACACCCAAGGACAAGGGCACACTGGCTGAAATGACCGGTACCGTCTCCTTTGGTAAGGAAACCAAGGGCAAGATTCGCCTGCAGATCACCGATCTGGAAGGCAAGGTCTGGGAAGAGCTGGTGCCCAAGGAGCGCAACATTCTGGTCCACGAAGGCCAGGTGGTGAACAAGGGCGAATCAATTGTGGACGGCCCCGCCGACCCACAAGACATCCTGCGTTTGCTGGGTATCGAAGAGCTGGCACGTTACATCGTGGACGAAGTCCAGGACGTGTACCGTCTGCAAGGCGTGAAGATCAACGACAAGCACATTGAAGTGATTGTTCGTCAGATGCTGCGTCGCGTGGTGGTTGAGAACACGGGCGAATCCACTTACATCGCTGGCGAGCAAGTGGAACGTTCGGAAATCCTGAACACCAACGAAGCACTGCAAGCCCAAGGCAAGATCCCTGCTACGTACTCCAACGTGCTGCTGGGTATTACCAAGGCTTCGCTGTCGACCGATTCGTTCATCTCTGCGGCTTCCTTCCAGGAAACCACCCGCGTGCTGACCGAAGCTGCGATCATGGGCAAGCGCGACGAGTTGCGCGGCCTGAAGGAAAACGTGATCGTGGGTCGCCTGATCCCTGCCGGTACAGGCTTGGCTTACCACCAAGCGCGCAAGGCCAAGGATGCCATGGACGACGCAGAGCGCCGCGCCATCGCCGATGCCGAAGCCGCTGAAATGGCTGGTGAAGTGGATGCTTCCGAAGACAGCGCTGCTTAATCGCTGCGTTGCCTGATTAGGCACCTCCGCCACACGCTCCCTACTTGCCTTCTGGTGGGTAGGGAGCGTTTTTATTGGTATTTGCTCTAAGCTGTCACACCATGTGGATCTTGTCGCTTGAATGGCTGTCGCTCGCACTGCTGGTGTTTTGGATCACTGGCGCATGGAAACGCATGAAGCGCGTGCGTGCTGCCTGCAAAACCGCATTTGACGCCGTCGATGCGCAGTTCATGCAGCTGCTGGACTTGCTGCGCAGTTGTGCGAACGCAGACGTGCCTGAAGAAACGGCACAGCACGCGGCTTTGCAGCATGTCAGGCATGCACTGCACCCCAGCGCCAATTTGCTGGAAGCGGCCTTGCAGCAAGCCAGGTCGCAACCCTTACGGCCCGAAGCTATTGCTGCGCTGGATAGCGCTTGGCAAGGCATGCAAGTGGCCTGGCAGGCCTATGTGCAGTTGCGCACTGCGCAGATGGACGCACCGTCAGAACTGCAGCAAGAGTGGGAGCAGCGCTGGGTGCAACTGGTCACCTTGCAAAGCCACAGCACAGAGCAATTCAACACCGCCGTGCATGCGTACAACCGGGCGATTGCCCAGTTTCCGGCGTGCGTGATCGCACGACTTCGTGGCCTGAAACCGGGCCGAACTTTTCAGAAAGACGCTGCATTGCTGATGCAGCCTTCCGCATGACGCGCAAGATTTTTCAAACTGAAGGCGCTGCCGTACAGACTGCAGCCCCCATTCCTTTGTGGCAGCAGCTGGCGGCAGTGGCCCAGGCACTGCAAATGATTTTGTCGGGCCAATCGGGTACGGCTGCGTTGGCAGCGGTGCCCGTGCGTTTGCGCCCCGGCGTGCAGGCGCTGTTGTTCCAGGTGTTGCGCCAATTGGGCCGTGCCCAGGCCCTGCGCAAGCAGCTGGCCCCTAAAGCGCCACCGGCCAAGGTCGATGCTTTGCTGTGCACAGCGTTGGCGCTGGCATGGGATACCGACCAAGCGCCTTATGAACCGTTCACCTTGGTAAACCAAACCGTGGAAGCTGCCAAGCGCGGCAGCTTGCTGCGTCAAGCCGGTTTTTTGAATGCCTGCTTGCGCCGTTTTTTGCGTGAACGCGATGCCTTGGTGGCCGCCACAGACAACGATAGCTTGGCGCGCTGGAACCACCCGCAATGGTGGCTGGATCGTTTGAAGCAAGACCACCCCAAAGATTGGCAACGGATTCTGGCGGCCAACAATGCGCACGCACCCATGAGTTTGCGTGCCAATAAGCAAAAAACGACTCCAGACCAATACCAGCAAGCGCTAACAGCTATGGATATTGAGTCCACCTTGTTTGGGCAAAGTGGCGTGCAACTGGTGCAGGCGCAGCCTGTGCATGTGCTGCCGGGGTTTGCGCAGGGCGTGGTCTCCGTGCAAGACGGGGCTGCGCAATTGGCGGCTCCCTTGTTGCTGCAAGGCCTGGATATGAGTCAGCCTTTGCAAGTGCTCGATGCCTGTGCGGCACCCGGAGGCAAGACGGCCCATTTGCTGGAATTTGCGGGTGCGGCATCGCCCATGCAGGTGACCGCTTTGGAAATGGATGCGCAGCGCAGCGAACGCATTCACGACACCCTGCAGCGCACAGGTTTGCAAGCGCATGCCAAAGTGATTGTGGCCGATGCTGGCAAACCCGCGCAGTGGTGGCAGCAAGCCAATGGGGGGCAGCCTTTCGACGCCATTTTGCTGGATGCGCCTTGTACGGCATCCGGCATCGTGCGCCGTCACCCTGATGTACGTTGGTTGCGCCGCGAAAGCGATGTGGCGCAGCTCGCCGCCATCCAGTCGCAAATTCTGGATGCCTTGTGGCCTTTGCTCAAAGTCGGCGGACGCCTGCTGTATTGCACATGCTCCGTCTTCAAGGCCGAGGGCGATGATCAGGTGCAAGCGTTTCTTGCACGCAACACACAGGCGCAGTTATTGCCGTCTCCCGGACATTTAATTCCGGGAATTGCAACGCAAAGCGACATGCTCCCGGAGAATGGCGCGGGTGACCATGACGGCTTCTTCTACGCACTCCTGCAAAAAAACGCCTGATTCTTTGTGTGAACAAGGAATGCAGCGCCGTGCGCTGTCACTGGCCGTGATCACAGCAGTGGGGGCAGCTGCATTGGCCTCTTCCGTGGTCAGTGCGCAAGACGCTGGCGAGCATGCTGCGGGGCAGGCAGACAGGGAAGACCGCAACGGTATGCAGCTGTTGCGCGATGGTGATGCACTGCTGCTGACTGCCAACTTGCACTGGTCGCTGCCTGACTTGGTGCAGGATGCCTTGCTCAAAGGCATTCCAGTGCACTTCATCGCCGATGCTGAGATGCTGCGTGAGCGCTGGTACTGGAGCGACCAAGAGCTGCTGACGGCCGCTCGCTTTATGCGGCTTAGCTACCAGCCACTGACACGCCGTTGGCGCCTGTACACCGGCAGCCAGCCGTTTGAAGGGCAAGGGCTGGGGGTGGCACTCTCCAGCTCTTTCGACACGTTGCAAGAGGCCGTACAGGCGATGCAGCGCATCGTGCGCTGGCGTATCGGGCACATGGCGGATGTGCCTTCCAGCGGCAGCGCGATGGTGCGGCTGCGCTTTCGCATTGATCTTTCGCACTTTCCGCGGCCGTTGCAAATTGGCGCCTTGGGCCGTGCAGACTGGAATCTGCTGGTGACGCGCAGTGAGCGCGTTGACTTGGGACAGCTGCAGTGAGTGCATCGCAAATGACGACCTCTTCAGCGACGCAAAAATCCACCCGCTGGGCGTTGGCAGTGGCTGGTGCCGTCATGTGCGCCATTGGCTTGGTACTGTTGTTTCTGTTGATGCAAGCCACCAACAACCGTGAGTTGTATGAGCGGCACTACGCGTGGCTGTTTGGCCTGAATGTACTGGTAGCCGCAGCCTTGTCCTTGGTGTTGCTATGGATGGCGGTGCGCTTGGCGGTGCGTTGGCGGCAGCGCAAATTTGGCAGCCGCTTGCTGTTCAAGCTTGCTGCCATTTTTGGTTTGGTGGGGGTGATTCCGGGACTGCTGATTTATGTGGTGTCTTACCAGTTTGTGTCGCGATCAATTGAAAGCTGGTTTGACGTCAAAGTGGAAGGGGCGCTGGGCGCCGGCGTTAACTTAGCCAGCGTTACGTTGGAAACCATCGCCAATGACATGGCGAATAGCACGCGCACTGCTAGCCAGCAATTGACACAGGTGTCAGATGCTGGCGCTGGCTTGGTGCTGGAGCGCATTCGCGAACAATTGGGTGCGACCGATGTGGTGCTGTGGAACGATGCGGGCGTTGCGGTGGCCAGCGCCGGCACCTCTTTGCTGGAGCTGTCTCCCGCACGGCCCAGCAGCCAGCAGCTGCGCAGCTTGCGTTCTGGTTTGAAGACCATGGCCAGCATTGAAGGTTTGGATGAAGTGGCGGCCAGCAATGTTCGCGACAACATTGACAGCGTGCACGTCAAAGTTCTGGCGCTGGTGAGTAATCCACGCTTGGAGCTATTGGCGGAACGTCGGTTTTTGCAAGCCTCCATTCCTCTGCCGAGGGCGTTGATCGTCAACTCGCTGGCAGTGCAAGACGCCAATCGGGAGTACCAAGAGCGCGCCCTGGCCCGTGAAGGTCTGCAGCGCATGTACATCGGAACGTTGACATTGAGTCTGTTCTTGGCCGTGTTTGGCGCCGTCTTGCTGGCGGTCTTGCTGGGCAATCAATTGGCCCGCCCGTTGCTGGTGCTGGCGCAAGGTGTGCGTGATGTGGCGCGTGGAGATTTGACGCCCAAGATTGCCTTGCAGTCGAAAGATGAGCTGGGCGGGTTGACCCGTTCGTTTGCGTTGATGACGCAGCAGTTGCTGGATGCCCGCACGGCCGTGGACAAAAGCATGGGCGAGGTAAAGGCAGCGCGTACCAATCTGCAAACCATTCTGGACAATCTGACTTCAGGCGTCTTGGTGTTGGATGACCGCTGGCATGTGCTGTCGATCAACCCTGGTGCTACGCGCATTCTGCGCACACCCATGGCAGTTTACATGGGACGCAAGCTGGAAGATGTGCCTGGCTTGAACGCACTGGCAGATCTGGTGCGTGAGCAATTCGACATTTTCTTGGGCGAGCGCGGAGCGGCTGCCGGGAGAGACCGCTGGCAGCAAGTGCTGGAGCTGTCTTTGGATCATGCCAGCGGTGGTTTAGATGGCGAGGTTGCGCAAAGCAAAACGACCTTGGTGGTGCGTGGAGCGGAGTTACCGCAAGCCAGGCGCTTGATTGTTTTTGACGATATCTCTGAAATTGTCTCAGCGCAGCGTTCCAAAGCATGGGCTGAGGTCGCACGCCGGGTGGCGCATGAGATCAAGAACCCCCTGACTCCCATCCAATTGTCCGCAGAGCGCTTGGCCATGAAGCTCACGGACAAACTGGAGCCGCCCGAGCAAGCCTTGCTGGGCCGCTCTGTCAAAACCATTGTGGATCAGGTCGCGGCCATGCTGCGCTTGGTCAATGAGTTTCGGGACTATGCGCGTTTGCCTACGGCTGAATTACAACCTGTGGAACTGAATGCCTTAGTTTCAGATTTGATGCAGCTGTATGGCGAAGAGAACGCCCAAGTGCCCGTACGTGCCACCTTGGATGTGCAAGCACCATGGGTCACAGGAGATGCACAGCAATTGCGCCAAGTCATTCATAACTTGGTACAAAACGCGCAAGATGCGACACTGCAGCAGGCAGAAGCTTTGGGCATTGCGCCTCGGCCTGTGGAAATCTCAACCCAATGGATCGAAAGCAGTAAACGCGTGCGTTTAAGCATCAGTGACAGTGGAACGGGCTTTCCCCCTCATATCTTGCAGCGTGCGTTTGAGCCGTATGTGACAACCAAGGTACGTGGCACAGGCCTAGGTCTTGCTGTCGTCAAAAAAATTGCAGATGAGCATGGTGCGCGCATTGATTTGACCAACCGTATGGATAACGGAGTGGTGCAAGGCGCACAAGTATCGCTATCATTTGTCCCTGTAAGCACCGAGGCACCGTGAGGGGCGGTGAACCTAAAACCTGTAGACATAGGCTTTTCGAAACTCATGGCAAACATACTGGTGGTGGATGACGAACTAGGTATCCGAGATCTCTTGTCAGAGATTTTGAATGATGAAGGGCACAGCGTTGAGTTGGCAGCCAATGCCACGCAGGCACGTGCAGCCCGCAATGGTGGCTCCTTTGATTTGGTGCTGCTGGACATCTGGATGCCTGATACCGATGGGGTATCGCTCTTGAAAGAATGGGCTGCATCAGGCCAGTTGACCATGCCTGTGATCATGATGAGTGGCCATGCCACCATCGATACAGCGGTCGAAGCAACGCGGATTGGTGCGCTGTCCTTTCTGGAAAAACCCGTCACCATGCAGAAGCTGCTCAAGGCGGTGGAACATGGCTTGGCAAAAAGTGCCAGCGCACCCGCAGCTAAACCAGCGGCGCCCTCGTTGGGGCTGCCTGCAACTGGGGCCGTGCAAGCCAGTGATCTGGCAAGCAGCAGCGATATGGGTCTGCGTCCACTTGCAAGTCTGCGTAACCAAGCGGACAGCATGCCTGACGCCCACCAAGACTTCGATCTGGATCGACCACTGCGCGAAGCCCGTGACGGCTTTGAGAAGGCTTACTTCGAGTTCCACTTGGCGCGCGAAGGCGGCTCTATGACGCGGGTGGCTGAGAAGACTGGATTAGAGCGTACCCACCTGTATCGCAAGCTGCGGCAGTTGGGTGTGGATTTAGGACGTAGCCGCCGTGGATGAGAAATTTCGAAAAGTTTTTCGAAATTTCTTTTGAAGCCAAAAAGTGTGCCTATAATCATGGCTTCGGCACAACAACAGATTAGTCTGAAGTTGCAAAGGCCCGGTAGCTCAGTTGGTAGAGCAGCGGATTGAAAATCCGCGTGTCGGCGGTTCGATCCCGTCCCAGGCCACCAGAATTCAAGCCCCAGATCAGCAATGATCTGGGGCTTTTCTGTTTGCACCTTGGAAATTTCTTGTAAAGCTTCCAAACACACTTATTGCTTAGCTAGTCAGTTGGTAGCTAAGCTATTAAAATAAGAATAATTATCATTTATAACTACTTGGGGGCTCGCTCGTATGCGAATCAATCCGAAGTCCAGCACACCTTGCGCAGGTGATCGCTGGTTTTTTTGTGCCTATCTTGCGTTGAGGGCACGATGAGTAAGCAGGCTGCAATTTCGCAGAAACCGTCTCTTGTGCACTATCGCCTGACGGTGTTGTCACGGATGTTGGCTGCCTTTCTAGGCGGCTACGGATTGAGTGCAGCGTTTGCTGCAGCATTTGGCTTGGCGGCTGTGCGTTGGCTGGGGATGGCCAAGGCCGATGCCGTATCGATGTCGACCATGTTGTCATTCATCGTTTTCACCGTGGCCGTGCTGTGGGCCTTTGCTTGTGCCAGTACGCGCAAAGCGTGGGTGGGGATTGTTTTGCCTGCCGCTGTCTTGGGTGGTTTGACGCTGGCCTTGTATGGAGGCCAAGCATGAGGGCCGATGGCAAACCGGAGGGCTTGCGCCAGTCCATGTCGTGGTTGCACACATGGAGTGGGTTGTTGCTGGGCTGGCTGCTGTATGCCGTATTTTTTACCGGCACGCTGAGCTATTTTGTGGATGAAATTAACGATTGGATGCGGCCTGAGCTGCATACATCGGTGCCGCAAGCTGACACGGCGGAAAAGACAATGGCGGGCATGCAAAAGTTGGCCCCGGATGCCAGCAGTTGGACGATCAGTCTGCCCAATGAGCGCAAAACGGCGGTGGACGTGAGCTGGCGCCCGCAAGGAGCTCCGCAGGGGCGTGAGGGCATTCAGCGGGCACATTTGGACGCCGCTACTGGGGAAGTGATTCCCGTGCGGGAAACGCGTGGTGGCAGCTTTTTGTACCGCTTTCACTTTGAGCTGTATGCCATGCCGCGTGTGTGGGGGCGCTGGATTGTGGGCATTGCTACGCTGGTGATGTTCATTGCCATCATCAGTGGCGTGATCACGCACAAGAAAATTTTTACAGACTTCTTTACCTTTCGTCCCCGCAAGGGGCAGCGCTCTTGGCTGGATGCGCACAACGCCACAGCCGTGCTGGCCTTGCCCTTTCATATCGTCATCACGTTCAGTGGGCTCTTGCTGTTTATGACGATGTTGATGCCCTGGGGCGCACAGGCGGTGTATGACGGCGATATGCAGCGTTATTTTGCCGATCGCAGAGGCGTGCAGGCGCCGCCAGCCGGTCAGCAGTTCGGCGCACGCGAAGGACGCGGCGAAGGTGGCACGCGGCCAGCTCGTGAGCCACAAGCCATGGCGCCGATTGGCCCCATGCTGCACATCGCACAAACGCATTGGCAAGGTGGCACGGTGGGCAGCATTACCGTGCAAAACCCGAATACGGCGCGTGCAACGGTGGAGTTGCGCGCACAGGGCGCTGACAGTTTGACGGCCAACCGCGGTGGTGGCCAGCGTTTGATGCTGGATGGCGTCACAGGTGCCATGAAAGATGCGCCTGAGGCACGCCCGCCATCGACCGTGGTGGCGGTGATGAACAGCATGATCAGTGTGCACCTGGGTCGCTTTGCCAGCCCGGCCGTGCGCTGGCTGCTGTTCTTGTCAGGCTTGGTGGGCACTTGCATGGCCGCAACAGGCATGGTGCTGTGGGTGGTCAAGCGCCAGCCAGATCGCCGCAAGCTGGGCTATACGCCCAAGGGACACCGATTGGTGGAGGTGCTGAATGTGGCCGCCATGGGCGGGCTGTCCGTGGCGGTAGCGGGTTACTTCTGGCTGAATCGTTTGCTGCCCGTGGGGTTAGAGGCGCGCGCCAACGCGGAGATCAACGGATTTTTCATGATCTGGCTGGCGTGCCTGGTGCATGCTGCCGTGCGCCCGCACGCCAAGGCGTGGCTGGAGCAAATGGCGCTGGCGACGGTGGCGTTTGCCTTGCTGCCCTTGCTGAATGTCTGGACGGGTGGCGCAGGCCTGTGGCAAACCCTGGCGCACAGCCAGTGGAGTGTGGCGGGTTTTGATTTGATGATGCTGGCTTTGGGCGGTGTGCACGCTGCCGTGGTTTACAAGCTGTGGCAGCGCATGAAGGCGGCACAACCCGCATCCAAAAATGTCCCACGCAGCGGCGTGGCGGTGCAAAAGGCTGTGCTGCAAGCACCGGAGAACCATTCATGAACGTGTGGATTGCATGGTTGCTGGCTGTGCCAGCGTTTGCGGCCCTGAGCCAAGCCATGGAGCGCCATGGCGCACAAGACCATGGCAGCTTGCCTCCAGCCCGCGTTTTGTGGATATGGCGCGGCGCAGGCGTGGCGCTGCTGCTGGGGGCTTTGGCTGTGTGCTTGCACCACTGGGGCACTTCGGTGGCCGTGGCTGCTTGGATCGGGGTGCTGACGTTTGCTGCCTTGGCGGTGGCGCTGGTGCTGACGTATGCCGAACACCGTTTGCGCGGATTGGCGTGGGCCAGCCTAGTGTTGGCCATCGTGGGTATGGTGACCCGCTGATACGAGCGTACAACAGTACTTCTAAAAAATGAGCGGTTAGCGCTTGTATTCTGGTGACTTTAGATGCTTTTATGGCCAAAGTTGGCTTTATGCATACGCTGGCCGCTCTTTTTTTATAACTACGTCTGACTGTATTACGCTTGCTCCCTCACCACAGCCGTAGCAGTCTTGCGGGCTGATGCACGCAACGACATCTCTGAGGGAGAGGCTTCTTTGGCAAGCTCAATCGCACCGGGCCTGGTGGCCCTGCATGGCAACTGCACCGAAACCCTGGCCGACACGCTGATGGCGTGGATGCAGGCCCATCCGCTGGAGCCGCTAGAGCAAGAAATCGTGCTGGTGCAAAGCAATGGCACGGCCGAGTGGTTCAAGATGCGCATGGCCGAGCAATTGGGTGTGTGCGCGGCGGCCAAGGTGGAGTTGCCGGCGCGTTTCGTCTGGCGTACCTACCGGCAGGTGCTGGGCAAGCACGAGGTGCCCGCGTCGTCACCGCTTGAAAAGATTCCGCTCACCTGGCGCTTGATGCGCTTGCTGCCCACGTGCTTGCATGCCCCCGAATTTGCGCCGATTGCCAGCTTTCTGCGCCCCGGCGAGCCTGAGCGCCTGCTGCAACTGGCCGAACGGCTGGCCGATTTATTTGACCAGTACCAGATTTACCGCGGCGACTGGCTGGCCGCCTGGGAGGCGGGGCGCGATGTGCTCCCACAGCCCGGCAAGGCCGACCAAGCCATTCCTGCCGGTCAAACGTGGCAACCGCAACTGTGGCGCGCCGTGCTGGCTGATTTGAACGAGGCGGAAAAAGCCGCCACACGCACTGCGCTGCAAGCCTTGGTGATGCAGCGCCTGCGTGAAGCCGCCCCTGGCACGCTGGTCACGCCACGGCGTGTGGTGCTGTTTGGTTTGAGCCATGTGCCGCTGGCCATGCTGGGCTTTATGGACGCTTTGTCGCGCCACACCCAGGTGGTGCTGGCGGTGCCCAACCCTTGTCGTTACCACTGGGCCGATGCCATTGATGGGCGTGATTTGCTGCGCATGCAGCGCCGCCGCCAGCCGCTGAAAAATGGGCAGGATTTGGCCGCTGTGCCGCTGGAATCCATGCACACCCATGCCCACCCGCTGCTGGCCGCATGGGGCCGCCAGAGCCGCGACTACGTGCGCTTGCTGGACGAGTACGACACCACGCTGGAAACGGCCAATCCGCACGTCTGGCCGCGTGTGGATTTGTTTGACGACGCACCGGCCGACCAAGGCAGCTTGCTGCAGCAGGTGCAGCGCAGCATTCGCGATTTACTGCCCTTGAGCGAACACCCGCGCGCCACGCAGCCCAACCACCACATTCCTGCGGCCGATGGCTCCATCGTTTTTCACAGTGCCCACAGTCTGGTGCGTGAACTGGAGGTGCTGCACGACCAGTTGCTGCACATGCTGGCGCAACCGGCGGGCGCTGGTTTGGCCCCGCTGCAGCCGCGTGATGTGATCGTCATGCTGCCTGATATTCAAAAGGCCGCACCCTCCATCCGAGCAGTGTTTGGCCAGTATGGTCGTGCCGACGCACGCTACATCCCGTTTGATATTGCCGACCTGAGCGCACGCGCTGCCAGTCCCATGGTGGTGGCATTGCAATGGTTGCTGCGCTTGCCCCAGCAGCGCTGCCGTCTGAGTGAGCTGTGTGACTTGCTGGATGTGCCTGCCGTGGCTGCGCGCTTTGGCCTGGCGACTGAAGATGTGCCGCAGCTTACGCAATGGATGGCAGGCGCGGGCATCCGCTGGGGCCTCAATGGCACGCAGCGCGACAGCCTGGGGCTGGGCGCCTGCGGCGAGCACAACAGCGCCTGGTTTGGCCTGCGCCGCATGTTGCTGGGATATGCCACGGGCAGCCGCAGCGTGGCCACCGCCGCTGGTATATCGCAACCTGCAGCTTGGGGCGATATTGAGCCCTATGACGAGGTGGGCGGGCTGGATGCCGAGCTGGCAGGCACGTTGGCAGCCATGCTGGAGCGCTTGCTGCGCTGGTGGAGTGAAGCGCTGGAAGACGTACCGCCCGATGTGTGGGCGCAGCGCCTGCGCCAGCTGGCGCAGGACATGTTTGATCCGCAAGACGATGTGGAGCAGGCCTTGCTGGATGGCCTAGAGCAATCGCTGTCGCACTGGCAAGAGGCTTGTGACCAAGCCGCTTACGCACAGCCCATTCCCTTGGCCGTGGCCCAAGAAGCGTGGCTGCAGTCGCTGGAGCAACCAACGCTGGAGCAGCGCTTTCGCGCCGGTGGTGTGACCTTTGCCACGCCCATGCCCATGCGTGCTATTCCCTTTGATGTGGTCTGCCTGCTGGGCATGAACGATGGCGACTACCCGCGTCGCGCCACGCGCAATGATTTCGATCTGATGCAGCAAAGCGGCCAATACCGCCCGGGCGACCGCGCACGGCGCGACCATGACCGCCAGTTGATGCTGGAGGCCGTGCTGTCGGCCCGGCGCACGCTGTACATCAGCTGGGCAGGCCACCATGTGCGCGACAACAGCGCGCAGCCGCCTTCGGTGCTGGTTTCGCAACTGCGCGAATACTTGCAAGCAGGCTGGCAAGGGCAGGCCAACTTGCTGTCAGAGCGCACATGGAGCCATCCGCTGCAGCCGTTCAGCCGCCGCTATTTTGAGGCGGACACGCTGCTCACCACCTACGCCAGTGAATGGCGGGCCGCGCATGCGCAGCAAGAAGCTGCGGAGACGGTAGTGCCAGCAATGGCGGCCTTTGTGCCAGACCCTCAGGTGCCTTTGACGGTGGCGCAGCTCACCACGTTTGTGCGCCATCCTGCGAAGGTGTTTTTTCGCCAGCGGCTGGGTGTGCACTTTGATGTGGACGACAGCGCGGTGGAAGACGAAGAGGTGTTTCAGCTGGATGGTTTGCAGGCTTACGGGCTGGTGCAAGCACTGCAACAGCAGTTTGTGGCGGACTGGGAGCAGCACGCGCAGCAGCGCCCTGATGGTGATGCGGCTGCGCAGCTTCTGCAGGCACGCATTCAGAGTGTGCAGCGTGCGGGGCGCTTGCCCCTGGCGGGGCTGGGGCAGCGCGAGGCGCAGCAGTTGCAAGCCACACTGCTGCCCGGCATGCACGCTTGGCAGCGCTTGCGCACCGACTATCCCCTACCCGCTGAGCGCCAGCGCTTGCACGTGCGCCATGCCGGAGTGGTGCTGGAAGATTGGCTGGACCAGCTGTGGCTGCCGCCCGGCAGTGCGCCGGGGGTGCTGCCCACCTGGATGCTGATGGACCCGCGCGATGTGCTGGACGCCAAGCGTCAGCCGCGCCGTGACCGTTTGCTGCCCGTGTATGTCCGCAGCTTGGTGGCCGCAGCCTGCGGCGTGGAAGTGCAAGGCATGGTCGTGGGGCGTGATGCCTGTCTGCATGTGCAGCCGATGGATGGCGACGCGGCGTGCAGCGCACTGCAAGCCTTGTTGGAGCTCTGGCTGCAAGGGCACAACCAGCCTTTGCCCTTGCCTTTTAAAACGGGGCTGGCATTGGCGCTGGGTGATGTGCACGCGGCCGTGAGCGCCTACGAAGGCGGTTTCAAACACCATGGAGAGTATGAAGACATGAGCTGGCAGCGCCTGTTTCCGGACTATGCAGCGCTGGTGGAAGATGGCCAGCTGGAGCCTTTGGCACAGACTGTCTACGCACCCATGCATGCCTGGTGTGCCAGCAGCGTGGCGGTGGTGGAGTGGGATGGCGGTGCAGACCAAGGAGGTGCGGCATGAGTGCGCGCCACACTTTGGATGCCATCCGTTTTCCGCTGCATGGCAGTCGCCTGATTGAAGCCAGTGCGGGTACGGGCAAGACGTGGACCATTGCAGCCCTGTATGTGCGGCTGGTGCTGGGGCATGGTGCCGAGCAGGGGTTTTCCAGGCCACTGATGCCATCCGACATCTTGGTGATGACCTTCACGCGCGCGGCCACGCGCGAGCTGACGGACCGCATCCGTGCGCGGCTGGTCGAGGCCGTGGCGTGCTTTCGGGGGCTGCAGCCTGTGGCCGTGAACGATGGCTTCTTGCAAGCGCTGATCGATGCTTACCCGCAAGGGCAAGCGCGGGAGCACGCTGCATGGCGCTTGGCCATGGCTGCGGAATGCATGGACGATGCCGCCATCTTCACCATCGATGCGTGGTGCCAGCGCATGCTGCGCGAACATGCGTTTGACAGCGGTAATTTGTTCGATGAAGAGCTGGAGAGCGACGAAAGCCAGCGCCTGATGGATGCGGCGCACGATTACTGGCGCCAGCAGTGCTACCCCTTGAATGGCACGCAGCTAGAGCAGGTGCTGCAGGTGTGGAAAGGTGTGCAAGCGCTGGTCGCGGACATGCAGGCCTTGCGCAATGACGATGTAGCGGCTGAGCACAGCCAAGGCAGCTTGGCCCAGTGCATGGCGCAGGCCCAGCAGACGCATGACAGTGCGCTGCAAGCACTGGCACAGGGTTGGGCAGAAAAAGCCGATCACCTGCAGCTGTGGCTGGATGGTCAACTCCAGGGCCAACCCACCCTGTGGGACAAGCGCAAGCTGCAGCCAGGGCGCTACACCGGTTGGCTGGCTGCCTTGAAAGATTGGGCACAGGCCCCGTTGCAGGTGCCGCTGGACTTGACCGAAGCCGCGCGCAAGCGCTTAAGCCCCGAAGGCATGGCGGAGGCATTCAAAGGCTCCAGCATGGACTTGCTGCTACCAGCAGAGTTGGAGCAACTGCAGCACATGCTGGCAGCGCTGGCGCAATTGCCGCCGCTGTCTGAAGCCATGCGCTTGCATGCCGCTGCCAATGTGCAGGCACGCCTGCAATGGCTCAAGCGGCAGGCCGGTACGTTTGGCTTTGCCGACATGCTGCAGCGACTGGATATTGCGCTGGGTGGTGAGAACGCGGCCAATTTGCGCAGCAGCATCTTGGCACAGTACCCGGTGGCCTTGATTGATGAGTTTCAAGACACGTCGCCACTGCAATACCGTTTGTTTGACCGTATTTACCGCACAGCAGACAACGATGCGCACAGTGCCTTGCTGCTGATTGGTGACCCTAAACAGTCTATTTACGGTTTCCGTGGCGCAGACATCTACAGCTACCTGCGGGCCCGTGAAGCCACCGAGGGCCGGCACTATGTGCTGGATGTGAATTACCGCTCGACCCACGCCGTGGTGCAGGCGGTGAACGCATGGTTTGAACAGGCAGAGCAGCGGCCTGGCTTGGCGGCCTTCATGTTCCGCCACTGGCAGCACGGAGAGATGCACAACCCGCTGCCGTTTGACCCCGTCAGCGCCAACGGGCGCAAAGAGCAGTTGGTGAACCACGGTGCACCGGTGCCCGCCATGCAGGTGCTGTGGCATGACGCAGAGGGAGAGCCTGTGGGCAGTGAGACATTGCGCCATCTGATGGCGAATGCCTGTGCCGAGCAAATCGTGCAGTGGCTCAGTGATGCGCAGGTGGGTTTTGCGCAAGATGGAAAGGCGCTGGAGCGCCTGCGTCCGCGCGATATGGCCGTGCTGGTGCGCACCGGGCGTGAAGCCGCAGCGGTGCGCCAGCAGTTGCAGCGCCGGGGTGTGGCATCGGTGTATTTGTCGGATCAAGAATCTGTGTTTGCCAGCGCTGAAGCCCAAGACCTGCTGTTGTGGCTGCGTGCCGTAGCGGCACCCTTGGATGTGCGGGCGGTGCGCGCTGGCTTGGCCACCCGCATGATGGGTTTGAGTCTGAACGAGCTGGCCTGGCTGGCCAGCAACGACGAAGCATTTGACGCTTACAGCGAGCAATTGCGCCAGTTGCATGGCGTGTGGCAGCGCCAAGGGGTGCTGGCCATGCTGCGCCAAAGCCTGCATCGCATGCAATTGCCCGCGCGCTGGCTGGTGGAGATTGGTGGTGAGCGCCGGTTGACCAATTTTTTGCATCTGGCGGAACTGCTGCAAAACGCCAGCGCCACGCTGGAAGGAGAGCAGGCCCTGATTCGCTGGTTGGCCACACAAGTCGAAGACCCCGGCACAGGCTCCGAAGAGCAGGTGGTGCGGCTGGAAAGCGATGCGGATCTGGTGAAAATTGTCACCGTGCACAAGAGCAAGGGCCTGGAATACCCGGTGGTGTTTCTGCCGTTTGCGGCAGATTTTCGGGCCTACAGCGATGACTTGGTGCGCTTGCCGCAAGACGACGGCAGCAAGCTGCTGAAGCTCAATGCCAGCGAGGAAGACAAACAGTTGGCAGACACCGAACGCCTGCGTGAAGACCTGCGCCTGCTGTATGTGGCGCTGACACGCCCGCGCCACATGCTGTGGCTGGGCTTAGGGGCGCTGCGCAAGGGTAATTCCAGCAAATGTGTGAACCACCAAGGTGCCGTTGGCTATCTGCTCAACGGTGGCGAGCCAGCATCTGCCAGCGCATGGTGGGACGCTTTGCAGGCCTTGGCGGCGCAGTGCCCGCAGATTGCTTTGCAACGCTTGCCGCAGGAGATGGCACAAACTTGCCTGCGCAGCACCGAGCAAGCAACGCCTTTGCATGTGCCTGCCGCGTACAGTGGGGCATTTGATCGCAGTTGGGGCATTGGCAGTTTTACGGCCTTGGTGCGCGGTGCATCCAGCAAAGCCAATGTGGTGTTGCCCGTGGCGGCCATGCGCCCCGCCGATGATGAACGCATGGCCAGCGAGCTGTTGCCTGCCAAGCCCAGTCTGGTAAAGGCCGATGCTGATGCGCCGGTGTGGCACCGCTTTAAGCGCGGTGAGTTGGTGGGCAACTTTATCCACGACCAGCTGGAGTGGCTGGACGGAGAGGACTTTGCGTTGCCTGCCGATGGCCAAGGTGTGCTGGCCCAGCGCTTGGTGCGCCGCTGTGAGCGCGCAGGCCGTGGGGATGAGGCACAGGATGTGGTCGCATGGCTGTCTGCCGTGGTGCACCACCGTTTGCCCGTCATTGATTGCAGTCTGGCGCAGCTCACTACACGCTTGCCGGAGATGGAGTTCTGGCTGCCCTTGGCGCAACTGCCCGCAGAGCGGGTGGATGCCGTGTGCCGTGCCTTCATCTTGCCGGAGCAGCCACGCCCCGCCTTACCGCAGCGCAGCTTGCACGGCATGCTGATGGGCTTTGCGGATTTGGTGTTTGAGCACCAAGGGCGCTATTGGGTGATGGATTACAAAACCAACCACTTGGGGTTTGAGGCCGCTGCCTACTCCGACGCCGCCTTGGCGCAAGCCATGTTGCAGCACCGCTATGACGTGCAGGCTGCGCTGTACATGCTGGCACTGCACCGTTTGCTGCAAAGCCGGTTGGGTGCTGCCTACGTGCCGGATGCCCACCTCGGCGGCGCGCTGTACTTCTTCTTGCGGGGTTTGGATGGGCCTGCGCACGCGGTGCATGCGGTGCCCCCGGTGCTGCCTTTGCTGCAGGCGCTGAAAGCATTGTTGGACGAGGTGGCTGCATGATCCGCAAACGCAGGCTGGATACCGAGACGCTGGACTTGTTCACAGCGACCATGGCGCAAACGCAGGCACTCACGCCAATCCGCACCTTGGATGTACTGCGCCACTGGGCCGATGCAGGCATGTTGCGCCGACTGGATGTGGCGCTTGCGGTGTGGGTGCATGAGCAAGACCCGCAGATCGCACCTTGTGCCCTGGTGGCCGTCACTTTGCTGGCGCACATGGAAGGGCGCGGCCACAGCTGCCTGCCCTTGGCCGAGGTGGTGCGTGAACCCAATGCGGCGTTGGGTTGGGAGGCGCAAGAACTGCCTACCCTGCAAGCGCTATGGTCGCAATTGCCCACACGGTTGGGGGATTGGATGCAGGCGTTGCAAGCCAGCGTTTTGGTGCGGCTGGTGGGGCAGCATGCTGACCACGCCCAGCCTTTGGTGCTGGCCGCTGCAGATACGCCGCAGCCCTTGCTGTACCTGCGCCGCTACTGGGACTATGAGCGCACAGTGGCCGCGCACATCCTGCAGCGCAGTCAAGCGCAAGCAGTGGACTTAGATGAAGCAACAGCCCGCCGCTGGCTGGATACGTTCTTTCCCACGCCATCGGACACGTGCAACTGGCAAAAAGTGGCCTGTGCCGTGGCGCTGCGTGGGCGCTTCTCGGTCATCACTGGCGGGCCGGGCACCGGTAAAACCTATACCGCTGCGCGTTTGCTGGCCTTGCTGTTTGCCACGACGCCGCACGCTGATCAACTGCGCGTGGCACTCGCGGCACCCACGGGCAAGGCGGCGGCACGGCTCAAGCAATCGATTGAATCGGCCCTGCAAGGCTTGCAAGCCAGCGTGGGCAACGCACTTGATTTACCGGCGCTGGTGCAGCGCGTGGGCGCAGCACGCACCCTGCATGCCTTGCTGGGCGCACGGCCCGGCACACGCCACTGGGGCTACCACGCCGGGCGGCCTTTGGATGTGGATGTGCTGATCGTGGACGAAGCCTCGATGGTGCACCTGGAGATGATGTCTGCGCTGCTGGAAGCCTTGCCGTCCCATGCACGCCTGATCTTGCTGGGCGACAAAGACCAGCTGGCATCGGTGGAAGCGGGGGCCGTTTTGGGTGACCTGTGCCGCGACGCACAGGCCGGGCGCTATGGGGTAGAGACCGTCGATTTTGTGCAGCGGGTAGCGGGTGAAACCATTCCTGAAAGCTTCCGTGCAGCCGGGCAGGCGCCCGCCTTGGCGCAGCACACGGTCATGCTGCGTGCCAGCCGCCGCTTTGAAGGGCCGATTGCTGCGCTGGCAACAGCGGTCAACACCGGCGATGCGCAGGAGAGCATGCGCCTGCTGCAAGACGCGGTGGCGCAATACGGCGAGCAGGCATCCATTGCCCTGCGCCAAGATGGCCGTTTGCCAGCGTTGTATGCGCTGGCTTTGCAAGGGCGTGGTGATGCGCCGGGGTATGGCGCATATGCCCATGCCTTGCAGCGCTGGGCGGAGGTCAAAAACCGTACAGATGGGGACGTGGCCCACGGCGAGTGGGTGCGTGAGGTGCTGCAGGCGTTTGACCGTTTTCGCCTGCTGTGTGCTGTGCGCGAAGGGGCATGGGGCGTGGCAGGCCTGAATCAGGCCATTGTCAGTGCCTTGCGCGCACAAGGCGTGATTGCGGCAGAGGGCGAGTGGTATGCCGGGCGCCCGGTGATGGTGATGCGCAATGATGCCACCTTGGGCGTGTTCAATGGCGATATTGGCGTTGCGCTGCCCAGCGCGGCCCCCGGCAGCCCTTTGCGCGTGTACTTTTTGCAGGGCAATGATTTGCGCGCTGTGAGCGTTGCACGGTTGGCGCACGTGGAGACCGCCTTTGCCATGACGGTGCACAAAAGCCAGGGCTCCGAGTTTGAACACACGGCGCTGGTACTGTCAGCACAGGCGGGCGGTGTGCTGGGGCGCGAGCTGGTGTACACCGGAATTACCCGCGCACGCGCACATTTCACGCTGATGGCCGAACGCTCAGGCCTGCTGGCAGCAGCAATTGCCAGTCCGACGCGACGGGCCAGTGGGCTGTTGCGGTTTCTGGAAGGGGAATGGAATTCCTGAAATAAGAGCTATCAACGCTTGATGCATAAGCGCTAGGGGTGGTTTTGATTTAATTTTCTGTGTGCGTACCAGAGCGCTTTTTGCGCTTTGCCTAGAATGCCATCCATGTTGTTCCTGCCCGCTTCGCACCTGCCGCGCCGTGCCATCACTGCTGTGCTGGCGCTGTGGCTGTGCGTGGTGGCCGCAGGGGCATGGGCACCCATGGCGCGTGCCCACATGGCTGCGCAAGGGGTGGAGCGCTTGTGTTCAGGAGAAATGGCACCCCAGTGGGCGCTGAACCCGGTTTCTGATGCAGCACAGGGCGATGTGGCTGCGCTGCACCATGTGATGGATTGCCCGCTGTGTTTGCCGGTGCTGGCGCCGCCACCCAGCTTGCACACCAAACCCTTGCCCGCATGGGTTCACCCCGTGCCACAAAGCTACCGCGTGGGGGAGCAGATGGCGCAGTCGGGGCAGTGGCCTTGGGCGCGTGGCCCGCCGGATGACACACACTTTGAGGTATAGCAATGTGCGGTGCAGGCATGGTGTGCATGCGCCGTTGAAAACAGGTTTTTTGAAAGAATTGTGTGATGGCAAAAACAACAACGTGGATGTCGGGCGCGCTGCTCAGCGCTTGTTTGGTGGCCCCAGTGTGGGCACACCCAGATGCTGCCCATGTGCAGGCAGATAACGCATGGGCACGAGCCAGCGTCACGGGCCAGCAGGCCACGGGCGCCTTTGTGCAACTGACAGCCCGCGAGCCCCTGCGTCTGGTTGGCGTGGAGACCACCGCTGCGGCCAGCGGTGAAATCCATGAAATGAAGATGGATGGCGATGTGATGCGCATGCGCCAGATCGACGGTCTGGATCTGCCTGAAGGCCAGACGGTCGAGCTCAAGCCCGGTGGCTACCACTTGATGTTTCAGCAGCTCAAAGCGCCTTTGCAAGATGGCACGCAAGTGCCTGTGACCCTGGTATTCAAGGACGCCAAGGGAGCCACTTCGCGCTTGCACCTGCAAGTGCCCGTCAAGCGCATGGCCCCTGCCGCCGGACAGCACAGCCCCTCCATGCCGCAATCCCACGGCCACGGACATTGAGCACAAAAGTCACAAGTCGCCAGCGCGCTGCAAAGCGCGCGCACTTGTGCATTAAGCTTGTCACAAGCAGCCCGGGTATCTTGGTGCCTGGGCTTTTTTATCGGGCTTACTGCAGGAGGTAGCTATGACGGATTCATCGGCTTTTGGCTTTGGCAAATTCATCCCCGGCTTTGACTTTCTGCAAAACCTCGGTAAAGCCGGGCAAGGCACGGCAGCCATGCCGCCGTTCTCGCACTGGGTGGCGCCCACCATGAGTGTGGAAGAGATCGAAAAACGCATCGAAGAACTCAAGGCGGTGCAGTTCTGGCTGGAACAAAACAATCGCGCCCTGAATGCCACGGTACAGGCATTGCAGGTGCAGAAGATGACGCTGTCCACCCTCAAGGGCATGAACGTCAACCTCAACGATTTGGGTAAGGCCTTCCCTTTTGCGGCGGCAACTGCTGCAGCGAGCAACGCAACGTCCAGCGTCGCCCCCAATCCCGGTAATTTGTCGGACTGGCCCATGTCGGGTGCTGCGCCTTCTGCGGCCGCAGAGCCTGCACCGCAGCCAGAACCTGCACCGCAGCCAGAACCTGCGCCGCAGGCCGAGGCCAAAAAGCCTGAAGCCCCGCAAGCCAGCGCAGCAAAAGACACGACAGCGCAGGCTGCCAACATGGCCACGGCCATGCAGTGGTGGGGTGCATTGACGCAGCAGTTTCAGCATATTGCCCAGCAAGCCATGCAAGATCCTGCACAGCAACAGGCCATAGCCAAGGCCACGCAGATGAGTTCGGACTTTGCCAAAGCGGCAGTGAAAACAGCCGGTGACATGGTGCGGCAAGCCGTAGCGCAGGCCAAACCCACTAAACCTGCCAAAACTGCCGCAACCAGCACGGCCAAAACACCCGCCAGCAAGCCAACACCTGCCAAGAAGCCCGCGGCCAAACGCAGCGCACCGGCAAAGAAAGCGGTGTCTGCTGACAAGAAGCCGACCTCTGCGGCGGCCCGCACACGCAGTACAGCGGCTAAAAAATCATCGACCAGCAAGACACGGGCGCGTTGACCGTTTCTTTGCTGCCGTAAAAGCGCGGTGTACACCGCGCCTGCGCCAAGGAGTCGCCGCTTGATGCCGTTCTTCCCCTGTGCCCATGCAGGCCATCCACTGTGGCCCCACGCCGTCAGGCAGGTGGTGGTGCAGTTGGGCGCGCAAATTAGCATGCAAAACCTGAAGGCACCAGCCAACTTGGGCTTGGTGTACCTCTCGGCGTCCTACGCCGAACATGCCAGCGACATCGTGGGGATGCTGTCCAAGGCCCTGCCTGAGGTGCAGCATTGGGTGGGCTGTGCGGCACATTCGGTACTAGCCGGAGACATGGACTATGGGCATGCCGGCGCCATCGCCGTCATGCTGCCGTACCTGCAGGCGCAGGATTACCACGTTTTTTCAGACATCGCGCCACGGCCACAGACGCCATTTGCGGCGCATGCGGCATTGATTCATGGTGATGCCTCTGCCCCCGGCATCGCGCAGCAAGTACATGCCTTGCGGGCGCATTGGAGCAGCGCAGCGTTGGTCGGTGGGCTGTGCGATTTAAAGCATGAACACGCGCAGTGGTCTTGGGGCACAAGTGACGCTGCCGCGCAGCCTTCAAGCCTGGGTGGCAGCGCTGCGGGCATTCAGAAGGGCGGGTTGTCGGGCATCGCTTTTTCTGAGCGCGTGGATTGCTGGTCTGTAGGCATGCAAGGGTGCAAGCCTGTGGGCGCTACGCACACCATGACCAAGGTGGAAGGCGATGCCGTGCTGGAACTGGATGGTAAGCCTGCACTGGAAGTTTTCTTTGGCGATATGAACTGGGGCGATGTGCTGGCGCAGCGGCATCCGAATGTGGAGGCGATCTGGCGCAAGGTGCAAAACACCTTGATGGCCACCACACCCGCTGACAGTTATGCGCATGGGGCATGTCTGGCCACAGATGCCCGCGTGGTGCGCGTGGCGGGCGTCAACCCTTGGCGGCAGGCGATTGTGCTGGACGGTATCCCTATTGAGGGGCAAGCGCTGAGCATTTGCCAGCCAGATGTACAGGCCACGCGTGCCGACATGCGCCGTGCGTGTGCGGAGGTGTGGGAATCGTTGACGGCCCCAGTGGCGCAGACGTTGGGCGGCGTTGATGCTGTGGCGCCTGCAGGCCGCAGTATTTGTGGGGCCATTTACATGCGCAGCCAGTATCGAGACACACTATCACGCACCCCGCGCATTGATGCGGAGTTGCAATGGATTCGCCATGCCTTGGGGCCTGTGCCTCTGCTGGGGTTTTCATCGTCCCACGAGATTGATTCCGGCGAACTGCAGCATTTGAGTGCACAGTTGCTCGTTTTTACCCAGCCGCTTCAGGCCTTGTCATGAGTGATCACACCCCGCAGTTTGGATTGTTGCGCCAGCGGCGCTTCGGCCCATTTTTTGCCACCCAGTTTCTGGGGGCTGCGAACGACAATTTGTTCAAGTTCGCGTTGACGGTGCTGGTCACTTACCAGTTGCATGTGGCATGGTTGCCACCGTCCGTTGCGGGCCTGGTGATCGGTGCCTTGTTCATTTTGCCGTTTGTGCTGCTGTCAGCCACCGCAGGCCAGCTGGCGGACCGTATGGACAAAGCCGTGCTGATGCGGCGCGTAAAAGACTGTGAAATCGCCATCATGGCGACGGCCTTGCTGGGCTTTGTCATGCAATGGCCAGCGTTGCTGCTGGTCTGTTTGGTGGGTATGGGCGTGCATTCCACGTTCTTTGGCCCGGCCAAGTTTGCCTATTTGCCGCAGGTGCTCAGACCCTCGGAGCTGACCGGGGGCAATGGCATGGTGGAGATGGGCACGTTTGTCGCCATCTTGCTGGGCAATATGGTGGGTGGCGTATTGATTGCGACCCCTGAGGTCGGGCGTATCCATGTGGCCATTGCATGCCTGTGTCTGGCTTTGATCGGGCGTTGGACGGCGCGCGCCATTCCCAGCCAGTCCAAGCCCGCCGTGGTGCAGCGCATGAACTGGAACCCTTGGTCAGAAACCATGGCCAACCTGCGCTTGGCGCGGACCGATGGTTTGGTGTTTCGCGCGGTGCTGGGCATCAGCTGGATGTGGTTTTTTGGCGCAGTGTTTCTGGCGGAATTCCCTGTACTGGCCAAAGACGTGCTGCATGGCAACGAGCAGGTAGCGGCTCTGCTGCTGGTGGTTTTTTCGCTGGGAGTGGGCACGGGTGCCTTGCTCTGCGAGTCGCTGTCGCGCGGACGCGTGGAGCCGGGCTTGGTGCCGATTGGTGCGCTGGGTATGACGGTGTTTGCGGTGGATCTGTGGTGGACGCTGGAGGGGCTCTCGCCCGTCACCCAGACCTTGGGCGTTGGCGCGTTCATTCGCGCGCCGGATCGCTGGCATGTGCTGCTGGATTTATTTGGCCTGTCTTTGGCTGCTGGGGTGTACAGCGTGCCTTTGTATGCGCTGATTCAGCAGCGCAGCCCGGTCACGCACCGGGCGCGCATCATTGCCGCCAACAATATTTTGAATGCCTTGTTCATGGTGTCTTCGGCCGTGCTGGCCGGGGCTTTGCTGGCTGCAGGCTTGAACGTGCCGCAGCTGTTTTTGTGCATGGGCGCAGCGAATGCCGTGTTTGTGGCGCTGATGTGCTGGCGCGATCCGCAGTACCTGCGGCGCAGCAAAAACTGGTTGTTGCGCAGTCTGGGGCGCATCAACACCCCATCCGCATAATTGCACCCCAAGAAGTGAAGGAGCATCAGCATGGCGAAGTCTTTGCGCTTGTCTGAAACGTGGTTTCGGCGTGGGTTGTGGGTGGTGGCACTGGTGTTTGCCAGTTTTCTGATTGGCTTGGGCTCGGCCGTGGTGGACGATCTGCCGCAGGTAGAGCAGCGGCTGCAGCTGGATGATTTTCTGGACATGTCCAAGGCGCAGCCTTTGCGCGCTGAGCAAGACGCCCTGCAGGCAGCACAGAACCGCGCCATGGAGGCGCGTGACCAAGCCAGCCTGCAATGGCAGCAGGCGCGCAGCGACACGCAGGCCGCACGCGATAACTTCAGCAGCTGGATTGCCACCCGCTCCGCCACGCAGCGCAGCGAGCAAGACCCCGATGTGATTCGCCGCACGCAGGCGCTGGAGCAATTGCGGCAAACCGAGCGCAAAGCCCAGCAGCAGCTGCAAGACCAGGAGCAGGTGTTGCTGAATACGCGCCAGCAGTCACGGCGTGTCAGCACTGCTTTGGTACAGATGGAAAACGAGGCCCGCGAGCAGTTGTACAAGGCACAACGTGCCCAAGAGCTGCGCGTGTTTCTGTACCGTTTGGCCATCACCTTGCCTTTGCTGGCACTGGCGGGATGGCTGTTTGTGAAAAAGCGCAAGAGCACATGGTGGCCCTTTGTCTGGGGCTTTATCTTCTTTGCGCTGTTTGCTTTCTTTGTTGAGCTGGTGCCTTACCTTCCCAGCTACGGTGGCTATGTGCGTTATGCCGTGGGCATTGTGATTACGGTGCTGGTAGGGCGCTGGGCGATTGTGGCTTTGCAGCGCTACTTAGAGCGCCAGCGGCAGGCCGAAGCCTTGCCCGCCAGCGAGCGGCGCACGCAAATGACCTACGACAAAGCCTGGACGCACCTGAGCAAAGGCGTGTGCCCCGGCTGCGAGCGCCATGTCGACCTCAAAGACGGCGTGACAGATTTCTGCCCACACTGCGGCATTGGCTTGTTTGAGCCGTGCACCGCCTGCAATGCACGCAAGAGTGCGTTTGCCAAGTTCTGCTTTAGCTGCGGTGCGCACGCGCCGGTGGATGCGTTGGTAGCTCCGCCCACAGAAAAGGTGAGCGGTTAGCGCTGCTCATTCGGTGCATTGCGATAGTTAATACATGAAAGTGCCCGCAACTAATGCGCGGCAAGCTCACTTTTTAGATGGCTGATGGAGCCAGCGCTGGGCCGTACTGGCGCACTTGGTCACGGCCACTGTTTTTGGCCACGTACAGCGCTTCGTCAGCCTTGGAAAGCAAATGCTCCATGCTGTCTTGTGAGCCGATGCACGAGACAGAATGCAGGCCCACGCTCAGCGTGATGCCCATCTCGCCGTGGTGGGGCAGCGGGAAAACGTGTTCACGCAAGCGCGCGCACAGGCGCTGGGCCACCACCAGCGCCTGATCGTGGTGGGTGCGTGGCAGCATGATGGCAAATTCTTCACCGCCCATGCGGCCCAGCAGATCTTCGGGGCGCAGCCCCTCGCGGGCGATCACCGCAAACTCTTGCAGCACCACGTCCCCTTGCGAGTGACCGTAGCTGTCATTAACGTTCTTGAAGTGGTCAATGTCCACCATCAGCACGGCCACGGGCTGGCCTTCTTCTTCCAGCCGCGTCAGCAGTTTTTGCCCGCGTTCCAGCAAGGCGCGGCGGGCCATTACCCCAGTCAGAAAATCGTGGTTGACCGCATGGTGCAGCCGGTTCAAAGCCTGTGTGCGCAGCGAGTAGGCGCAGGCCACGGCCAAAGGTGCCAGAGACAGTAAAGCCAGACCCGTGCGATAGGACGTGGACTCCATCAGATTACTGGGCGCAAAACCAAAGGCATCGCTGGCTAGCACCAGCGATGCGGCTTTCCACGAGCAGACCAGCAAGCTCAGCAGCGTGGTGGGAAAAACGCCATAAGCAATGGCGCACCAGACCATGGCCGGCATGATGAAGGCAATCGCACCGGGGCCACCAATTACCAGGCTCATTGCCTCGCTGACCAGCAGCGCCAACAAAGGCAAAAAGTTCACCACAGATTGGTGGTTGATGCCGCACTTCCAGTGCCAGATCCAGCCTTTGGGCGCTGCTAGAAAGACCGGTAGCAGCAAGATGTAGTTGTAGAACTCGGACGAGAACCACAGCGTCATGGAGCGCCACAAAGGTAAATTGAAGGCAATGCTGCCGGCCCAGCCACCCACGACCATGCAGATCAGTGAGGCCAGCATGCAGCCGGTAAACAGCACTAGTACAGAGCGTTGGCGCTGAAAGCTGAGGACTTCGGTGGATTGTCTGGACAAGAACAGCCACCCCACAAAAACGCCTGTCACGTTGGCAAGGCTGAGGATGACTGCAACAAAAAAACCAGCGCCGGTTAGCAGGTCCGCACAAATGTAGGCCAGCAGGGCTGTGGCCCAAGTGATGACACTGCGCGCCCATGCAGGATGGCGCAGGAGCAGGCCCAGCATGATGGCGTTGGCTGGCCAAAATGACGCCAGAAAACCCAGCGGGCGGCTAAAAATACCCGCCAAGCAAGCGACAAAGACGCAGGCGACCAACACCATCTGGCCATGCCACAACGGGTGCGCATGGCTGTTGAGGGGGGAGTGGGTTGTGGACTGCACAGTTTGAAAGTCTTTCAAATCAAGGATGGCAGAAGCCCCACTTTGTAACTGAAGGTATTTTCCCCATGCTGCTACCGTACTTTTTGTGAACCAAGGTTGCAGCGCTCCGTATCAGGATGTTGCTGGCATTCAGTGTGGCGTAAAAAAAGCCTCCCGAGGGAGGCTTTTGTTGTGCGTGTGTGCCAGCAAAAACTTACACACCACGTGCGCGATCTGTCTTGAACTGGGAACGGAAAGCGGCAAAGCTGCCTGCATCCAGCGCATTGCGCACTTCCTGCATCAGGTTCAGGTAGTAATGCAGGTTGTGGATGGTGGTCAGCATGGGGCCGAGCATTTCGCCGCAGCGATCCAGGTGGTGCAGGTAGGCGCGGCTGAAGCCGTCGCGGCCACCGTTGTCCCAGCTCACGCCGCTGGCACCTGCGCAAGCGTGGCAGGTGCAGGTGGTGTCCAGTGGCTGGTGGTCGGTTTTGTGGCGTGCGTTGCGCAGCTTCAAATCGCCAAAGCGCGTGAACACCGTGCCATTGCGGGCGTTGCGGGTGGGCATGACGCAGTCAAACATGTCCACACCATCGGCCACGCCTTGCACCAAGTCTTCGGGCGTGCCCACGCCCATCAGGTAGCGAGGCTTGTTGGCAGGCAGCAGATGCGGCGTGTGCGCCATGATTTCCAGCATTTCGTCTTTGGGCTCACCCACGGAAACACCGCCCACGGCATAGCCGGGGAAATCCATCTCCACCAAGGCATCCAGTGACTCTTGGCGCAGGTTGGTAAACATGCCGCCTTGCACAATGCCGAACAGGGCGTTGGGGTTTTCCAAACGCTCAAATTCGTCTTTGGAACGCTTGGCCCAACGGCGGCTCATTTCCATCGACTTGCGCGCTTCGGCTTCGGTGGTTTTGTGACCGTTGGTCTCGTACGGTGTGCACTCGTCGAGCTGCATGACGATGTCGGAGTTCAGCACGGTCTGGATCTGCATGCTCACTTCGGGGGACATGAACAGCTTGTCGCCATTGACGGGGCTTTGAAAGTGCACACCTTCTTCGGTGATCTTGCGCATGGCGCCCAGGCTCCAAACCTGAAAACCGCCCGAGTCGGTCAGGATGGGCTTGTTCCATTTCTCAAACCCATGCAGGCCGCCAAAGGTCTTCATGATGTCCAGACCGGGGCGCATCCACAGGTGAAAGGTGTTGCCCAAAATGATTTGTGCGCCCATCTCTTCCAGGCTGCGGGGCATGACACCCTTGACGGTGCCATAGGTGCCCACGGGCATGAAGATGGGGGTTTGCACCTTGCCGTGGTTAAGGGTCAGCGTGCCACGGCGTGCGTGGCTGGTGGGGTCGGTGGTGAGAAGGTCGAACTGCAGCATGATGGCCTGCATTGTCCCTCAAGCCCGCTTGGCTGCGCTGGGCTTGCCCGTGAGTCGGGGTGGTCTATAGTGGAATCCAAGCACTGTTTTTCAACACACTAGGGGATTAGACGCCATGCAACAACTCATGATCGCGGTAGATGGATCGAACGAATCGTTGGAGGCCGTGCGCAAAGGCCTGAGCTTGGTGCAGGGTGGTTTGCGTGCAGAGATTGCCTTGGTGCAAGTGCAGGAAGCGGCGTCGTTTCTGGAGCTGGCCACCCAAGACTCCGATGCGATTGCGGCGGCGGCGGTGGAAGCGGGCGAACACTTGATGGCTTCCGCAGCCAGCTTGCTGGAAACCGCAGGCGTGCCTTTTTCCATGGAAGTGGCACTGGGTGAGCCCAGTACCGTGCTGGTCGATATGGCCGATCAGTTGAACGCCGACATGGTCATCTTGGGGGCACGCGGCATGGGCGCTATTCAGAGCGTGCTGGTAGGCTCGGTCTCTAAAGCGGTCATCAGCCGCTGCAGCAAGCCGGTGCTGGTGGTGAAGTTGCCCGAAGACCCTGCACTGGATGTGCTGAGCGCCGAAGACGACGCTTAATTAAAAACTGCGCACCGCGAGGTGGTTCTATCAAGCCGCTTTACGCTGCCAGCTTTTTTGATGGCTGTGCTTGCTGCTGTGGGTTTGGTGTGTGGCGGGGCGTGCCTGCAACTTACCGTGCGGCAGGCTGGACAGACGCTGCAGCAAGCGGCGGCAGTAGCCTTTGATCCACAGGCACTTGTTGATTTCTTCAACCGGAAAAGGGCCGCTGATGACCACGATGTCTGCGGCTTCTTGCCACAAGCCTGCTGCGCGCAGCCTGCGCCGCGTATTGCTGGCCCACGACTGGATGCGTGAGGGCGTGCCGTGCTGGTGCACTTCGCCCGTGTAATTGTCAAAGGCAATGGCCAGCAAATCTGTCTTGAGCTTAAAGCGGCGCTCACCTGTGACTACGCTGGGTGTATCGCGCATGTCGTACAGGTAGTAGCTGCCGGCTTTAAGCTGGTATTGCAGATTCATGGTCATCCTTGGTGTCGCATTGTCTGCGACGTGCCAGGCATCCAAACAAATGAAATGGCGGGGGAGCGAGGGCCAGTTCGCCGGAGTGCTGGGGTCTTGCCACAACGTGCAGCAGATTTTGCGCCAAGCGAGTGGTCACTACAAGCGGCAATCACGCGCTGAGGTGGCTCGGGTAACCATTGTCTACAAAAGGCATCAACTGCTTTATGTACAAGTAGTTGATGCTATGTTTTTTGAAGATTTTTATTTAAAAATCCAGCAAACTCAGTCCCACTGAGAGGGAAGTTCGCTTGCGGTTGTAGTCGATCAGGCTTTCTCCATAGCCGCTGAACAGTTGAACGTGCAGGCGCAGATTGCTTTTGCCGCCATTCCAGCCTTGGCCGATGGTGCGCAGCCATTCGACACGCCCCGAACCATAACCCTTGCCCAGGCTACCGCGTGCAGTCAGCCCCAGCGTGTTGGTCTCATTCGGCTGCCACAGCAGCTTGAGCTCTCCACGGCCCCAGTAGTTTTGAATGCCGGGGTTGTCATCGTCTGGCGTGCTTTCCGCCATGCGTTTCCACAACTTGGCGTGTACTTGCCAGCGGTTATCCAGCTCAGCACCGGTCATCAGGTACCAGCGGTTCCAGCTGCGCGAAAGCGGTTCGCTCTGGCCGTTGGAGTGGTGCACCATGCCGATACCGCTGTAACGCCACTGCCAGCCAAAAGGCAACTTGGCCTGCGTGGGGTAGACATAAAACACTTCCGGCTCATGGTCGGTGGTGCGGAAAGGGCGCGACAGCGCCGGGCTGAAGACCTGCCAGTACGACTGCTGGGTGTAGCCCACCCAGATGGAGTCCTGCAAGCCCGACGTGGGGCTGGTCAGTAAACCTGATGCGACCTTGGTGCGCGCAGACAGCTGAATGCGCAGTTCTTCCGGGCGGTAGTCTTGCGAGGAGGCCACGGGTTTGCCTGGGCTGGTGGGTTGCTTGTTGACAGAGTCGGCGGTGACGACCGAGACGGACAGGGGCTTGAAACCCCGGAAGGTGAACGTGCCGCAATCGGTGCCGGTTTCCAGCTCATAAAAACGCGATATTTCACTGTAGCGTGGGTCACGGCAGCCGCCGTTGGTGGGCACCAGGCCTTGGCCTGCGACCACATCGGCCTGCACCATGGGGGCGTTGGCCGCTTGCGTCAGTGCTGCGGCGGGTTCTTGCTGGGCAGAGGCCGCAGGCGCTTGCCAGCTGGTGCCCGGTGGGGGTGTCAACGGCTGCTGTTGCTGCGCCCACGTGTCAAAGCAGGCCAGGCGTGTGGCGTTGTCGGTGGTGGCTGCGCATTGCTGCCAAGCCTCGGCTGGAACAGCGGCGGGGGCTTTGATCTGTGCCTGTGCGGCGGGCAGGAGCGCCACGGTGGCCAATGCCAGCAAGGTGTGTGAAGTCATTTGGATGTGGATGGTGTGCATGCAAAGTCCTCCCCGGAATCGATCCGCGCTGCGGAGCTACCAAGGCTTGCGCAGCTTACTGGGTGTGGCTGGCTGCCCGCGTCAGCCAAACCCGCACACTGTGGGGTTTGTGCATGTTTTTGGCTGCTAGCCCAAGTGGGGTAAGCGCAGGTAGCTATGCAATTGATGGGTTATTAAATCTGTTTGGGTGCCGCTTCGGCTTTGCGGGCCAGTTGCTCGCGCAGCTGGCGCAGCTTTTCGCGCGGGTCTTCGCGGGCGGTGCTGGCATCCAGATTCATTTCTTTGATGAAGCGGCTAGGTTGGCACTGCACCATTTCGCGGCCTTTTTTGCGGCGCTTGGTCCAGCTGACGGCCAGTGAGCGCTGCGCGCGCGTAATGCCCACGTACATCAGGCGGCGTTCTTCTTGCAGGCGTTGTGCGGTTTCATCGCTCACTTGTTGCTGTTTGCCGTCGTCATCGTCGAGCTTGAAGGGCAGCATGCCCTCGGTCACGCCGACCAGCATCACATGTGGCCATTCCAAGCCTTTGGAGGCATGCAGCGTGGACAAAATCACCATGTCCTGCTCTTTTTCGCGCTCGCTGATCGTGGACAGTAGGGCAATGTTCTGTGCGATTTCCAGCAGGCTTTTGGTTTCAGTCTGCGTGGTGGTGCCTGCCGCATCTTCAATTTGACCGCCTGCGCGCTGGCTCATCCAGTCACAAAACTCCAGCACATTCGTCCAGCGTGCAGCGGCCACTTGCTCGCTGTCTTCGCTGTCGTACAGGTATTGCTCGTAGCCAATCTCCTTGAGCCAGTCGAGCATAAAAGTGCGCGATGCCTCGGCGCCCAAGGTGTGGCGGGCGCGGTATTCCAGATCATTGATGTAGCGGCCAAACTCCAGCAGCCCTTCGTGGGCCTTCTTGGGCACCACGGCCTCCAGCATGTGGGAGAACAGCGAGCCAAACATGGACAGCTTGTGCTGGCCCGAAAACTCCCCCAGCTTGCCCAGTGTGGTGTGGCCAATGCCGCGTTTGGGCGTGCCAATGGCGCGCAGAAAGGCAGGGTCGTCGTCGTTGTTGATCCACAAGCGGAACCAGGCGCACAGGTCTTTGATTTCTGCTCGGTCAAAAAAGCTCTGTCCACCCGAGACCTTGTACGGAATGCTGGCTTTGCGCAGCGCTTTTTCAAACGGTTTGGCCTGGTGGTTGGCGCGGTAGAGGATGGCAAAGTTCTTCCACGCGGGCTGCGGATTCATGTTGGCACGCAGACTCAAAATGCGTGCCACGGCGCGCTCGGCCTCGTGCTCTTCGGTGTCGCAATCGACAATGCGCACCGGCTCGCCCTCACCCAGTTCCGAGAACAGGGTTTTGGGAAACAGCTTGGGGTTGGGGCCAATCACGTTGTTGGCTGCCCGCAAGATCGCGCTGGTGGAGCGGTAGTTTTGCTCCAGCTTGATGATCTTCAGCTCCGGGTAGTCCAGCGGCAGTTTTTTCAGGTTCTCCAGCGTGGCACCGCGCCAGCCGTAAATGGACTGGTCGTCATCGCCCACGGCAGTGAAGTGGCCGCGCTTGCCCACCAGCAGTTTCAGCAATTCGTACTGCGTGGCGTTGGTGTCCTGGTATTCATCGACCAGCACGTGGCCCAGCAGGCGCTGCCATTTCTCGCGCACCTCGGCGTGGTTTTTCAGCAGCCGCATGGGCATGCCGATCAGATCGTCAAAGTCGACACTCTGGTACGCAGTCAGCCGCTCTTCGTAGCGCTGCATGATCAACGCAATCGAGCGGGCGTTGTCGTCTTCGGCCATGGCCAGGGCCTTGCGGCTGTCCCAGCCCGCGTTCTTCCAGCCACTGATGGTCCATTGCCACTGGCGTGCCGTGGCCGCGTCCGTGCCGCCGCCGGCGCAGTCTTTCAAAATGCCCGTGACATCGTCGGTGTCCAGAATGCTGAAGCTGGGCTTCAGACCCAGCACATGGCCGTCTTCACGCACCATGCGCACCCCCAAGGAGTGAAAGGTGCAAATCAGCACGTCTTTGGCAGGTTTGCCAATCAGGCCCTTGGCGCGCTCGCGCATTTCAGCGGCGGCCTTGTTGGTGAACGTGATGGCGGCAATCCGTTTGGGCGCCATGCCGTTTTCGATCAGGCGACCAATCTTGTGGGTAATCACGCGGGTCTTACCCGAGCCAGCGCCCGCCAGCACCAGGCAGGTGCCTTCGGTGTAATGGACAGCTTGAAGTTGGGCGAGGTTGAGACCAGCGGACATGGCAATCGTTCTAGACAGGGAAAGACAAACGCCTAAAGCCAGGCGCGCAGCCATCATACGCAAGGCCATCCGCGCTGGCCTCTAGCGCGTTCCATGCCCGTGCCGATGGCGCGTTTGCCAGCGGGTTCTTGTCGCCTGGGTGTAAGCGCGGTAGCGACATGTGCCATTGGCACTGTCAAAATCGGCAGAGTGCTGTCTATTCTTGCTGTGACCTTCCCCTTTTTTGCCTTGGTGCTGTGCGGCTATGTCGCCACGCGCCGGGGGGCACTGCCGTTGGTGGCCATTCCGGGGCTGAACACCTTTGTGCTGTACTTTGCGCTGCCGTGCATGCTGTACCGCTTTGGTGCGCAGACACCGATTGGGCAATTGCTGGATCCGGTGGTGGCCAGCGTCTATCTGGTCTGCGGTTTGCTGATGGTGGCCGGCACGATCGCCACCACGCACCAGCGCTGGGGTTGGAATGACGCTGCTTTTGGCGCACTGGTGGCGGCCTTTCCCAATTCTGGCTTTATGGGCGTGCCGTTGTTGGTGGCGCTGCTGGGTGCTGCCAGTGCCGGGCCGGTGATTTTGACCATGGCCATCGATATGGTCATCACCAGCTCACTGTGTATTGCGCTGTCGCGCTTGGGCCAAGGTGAAAAGGGTGTGGTCCAGGCGTTACGCAATGCGCTCAAGGGCATGCTCACCAATCCCATGCCATGGTCGATTGCGCTGGGGGCGCTGGCTTCGGCCTTGGCCTTTGAATTGCCCGGGCCCATCGATCAAACAGTGGCCATGCTGGCTGGTGCAGCTTCTCCGGTGGCGCTGTTCACGATTGGCGCGGTATTGGCACGCTCGCAACTCAACCAGCATGAACAGGTGGCGCCCCGCCACTATGTGCCGATTGCCTTGGCCAAGCTGTTGCTGCACCCGTTTTTGATCTGGCTGGCGTGCCAAGCGGTGATGGCCGCAGGCTGGGAGATGTCAGCGCTGACCGTCACGGCCTTGGTGCTGGTGGCCGCTTTGCCCAGCGCTAGCAATGTGTCGCTGCTGACCGAGCGCTTTGGCGCCCACGGTGGCCGTGTGGCACGCATTATTCTGGTGAGCACAGCTCTGGCGTTTTTGACGTTCTCGGCCGCTGTGGCCCTGCTGCTGTAGCGGCTGCGCTGGGCCGACTTGGGCGGCAATGTGCAGCGCCCTGCTGAATTGGGGCAAACTACGCGCAGTTTTGCTGGTAGCAGTCCATTCAGAGCGCCCGCGTGCGTTGGGTGATGGGGGCGCCGCGCATCTTTTTCTCCGCCACTATGTCATCTTCCTTAACCCCTGCCCCACAACCCCTGCTGACGCGCTGTCTGCTGATGGCCGCAGCACTGTATGTGCTGGTGTGGTCCGTGCTGCCTGCTTTTCTGTCTCAAAGCTTGCCGCTGGATGTGGTGGAGAGCCTGTCGTGGGGGCGGGAGTGGCAGTGGGGCACCTATAAGCACCCGCCACTGGCGCCCAGCGTTTTGCATGTGTTTTACATGGCTTTTGGCAAAGTCGGCCCGTTCTTGCTGAGCCAGCTGTGCATCGCGGCCACGTTGTGGATGGTGTGGCTCACGGGCTGCCGCTTGATGAGCCGTGAGCGCGCCTTTTTGGGCACGGTACTGACTATGGGCGTGGCTTACTACGGTTGGCCTGCCATAGAGTTCAACCACAATATTGCGCAGATGCCGACCTGGGCTGCGCTGGGTTACCTGTTTGTGGTGGCCTTGCAAGAGGGGCGCTGGTACCAATGGGCGCTGCTGGGGTTGATGGCAGGCGTGGGCATGCTGACCAAGTATTCCATGGGCATCATCTTGGCTTGCATGGGCTTGTACATCTTGCTGTCTGCCCAGCGCAAAGTGCTACTGCGCCCAGGTCCTTGGCTGGCCGTGGTGCTGATGGTGCTGGTGATGGCGCCCCATCTTTATTGGCTGAAAGCTTCGGAATGGCTGCCTTTCGCCTACGCAGGGGACCGTGCTGCGACCGCCAGCCACAATCCACGTCTGGCCGCGTTGGGCTTTTTGCTGACCCAGTTTCTGAATCATCTGCCTTTGCTGTGCATTGTGGGCTTGGCCGCCCTGCTGACCCGCAAGCAAGCCCTGCGCGAAGGGTGGGTGGCATCGCCTTGGCGTCTGCATACTGCACAGCCTCTTTTGTTGTTGGTGCTGGCATTGGGGCCGGGCCTGCTGGTGACCGCCTTGGGCGTGACCTTGGGCATGCGCTTGCGTGATATGTGGGGGACCACCATGTGGGCGTTCAGTGGGCTGGTGATTGCCGCCTGCGTACCGACGGCTTGGCTGGCTGCCATGCGCCCCCGTGTGCTGCGCGGTGTCGGTGTTTGGCTGGTGCTGCTGACGATTTTTGCCGGAATCTACTTGAGCTTTGGCGCGCAACTACGCAAACGCCCAGCACGCATGGACTGGCCCGCGGTGGCGCTGGCGGAGCAAGCCCAGCAAACCTGGGATCAGCTGAGCAGCTGCCGCCTGGATGTGGTGGCTGGTGACTATTGGCTTTCCGGTCTGGTGGCCACCACCATGGGCGCGCAGGCCCCCTCCGTGCTGATTCCGGGGGATGCACGGTATTCCCCATGGATATCCCCACAGCGCCTGCAGCAGCACGGCGCATTGTGGCTGCGCCAAGACAAAGACATGGATACGTATGCCCAGCCGCCGCAGCCGCTGGAAACCGTCGCGCGCACGGCAGACTTGCTGGCAGTGGATGGCACGTGGCAGATCGCGTGGGCGTACAGCGCCAAGGCAAACCCTTTGACGGTGCACTGGCGTGCGTATGTGCCAGCACATTGCGTCAAATAAGAAGGTGGCAGAGCAATGCAAACCAATCCAGTGAATGGCATCCAGACCGCCAACGACGCCTACAACGCGAGCTTTATGCCCGCAGCACCGCATGGGGTGTTACCGCGTGCACCTTTGCTGCTCAGTTGTGTGGTGCCCGCCTACAACGAGCAGGACAACCTGGAAGCCTTTTTGCGCGCCTTGCTGCCTGCCTTGGAAGCGCTGACCCCGCATTTTGAAATCATCGTCGTCAACGACGGCAGCCGCGATGCCACGCACGATGTGGCCATGCGGCTGGTGGATGAAATGCCGCTGCGTTATATGGCGCTGTCGCGCAACTACGGCAAGGAAGCGGCCCTGTCTGCAGGCATTGATCATGCGCGTGGCAACGCCGTGCTGTTGATTGATGCCGACTTTCAGCACCCGCTGGAGCTATTGCCGCAGATGCACGACCTGTGGCTGCATGGCTACGAGATGATTTACGGCGTGATTGCCGACCGTGGGGCCGAAAGCGGCGCCAAGCGGCTGGGTACGGACCTGTTTTACAAGCTCATGAACTCGGGCAGCGGCGTCAAGGTGCCTCCGAATGCGGGAGACTTTCGCTGGATGGATCGCAAGGTGGTGGATGCGCTCAAGGCCTTGCCCGAGCGCAACCGCTTCATGAAGGGCCTGTATGCCTGGATCGGTTTCAAAACCGCCGCCTTGCCCTTTGTACCCAAAGACCGTGCGGCAGGCGCATCCAGCTTCAATTTGCGCCGTTTGGGTGCGCTGGCTTTGCTGGGGCTGACCTCCTTTACCACCTTGCCCTTGCGCGTGTGGAGCGTGATTGGCGGCTTGGTGGCACTGCTGGCCTTGGCGTATGGCGCATGGATCACCATTGACACCTTCTTGTTCGGCGCGGATCTGGATGGCTGGCCCACGCTGGCGGCAGGCATCATGTTGTTCTCGGGGGTGCAACTGATGTCGATTGGCATTTTGGGCGAATACATCGGCCGCATCTATGACGAGGTCAAACGCCGGCCCACGTATTTGCTGGCGCGCGATGAGGACCACAGCCCTTGGCGTGACCAGGCATGAGCGTTGCACGTATCGCGCTGCAGCGCTTGCAGGCATTGCCTCAGGTGCTACAGTTTGTATTGGTAGGTGGCGGCGCTGCGGCCACGCACCTGGCGGTGGTGGGTGCCGTGGTGGCCCTGACGGGCATGCCACCGCTGTGGGCCAATGTGCTGGGTTTTTTGGTGGCGTTTGTCGTCAGTTACAACGGCCATGCCTGGCTGACGTTTTCGACCGCGCAGGCGCGCGGCTGGCGCACGGTAGCGCGGTTTTTTGCCGTGGCTTGCTTGGGGTTTGCTGCCAACGAAGCGCTGTACGCCTTTGCCTTGCACCGCTTGCACTGGCACTATTTCTGGAGCTTGGCGGGCGTCTTGGTGCTGGTGGCCGTGGGCACTTTTGTGTTGAGTAAATTTTGGGCGTTTAAAGCGCGTTCCGCATGACAGCCTCTACCGCGCCGCGTGCGCTGATCTTGTGTGCCGACGATTACGCCTTGCACCCCTTGGTGGACGCGGCGGTGGAGCAGTTGACCTTGGCAGGGCGGCTGTCGGCCACCAGCTGCATGACCACCTCACCGCGCTGGCTGGAAGCCGCCCCGCGTTTGAAAGCCCTGCGACCACGGCTGTCGGTGGGTTTGCATTTCAATCTCACGGAAAGCCATGGCGGTGCCGTGCCAGCACACGCTTTGGGTGAGGTCATCAAAAAAGCCTATGCCCGCCAGTTTTCGGCCGATGCGCTGCGCCTGCAATGGCAGCAGCAACTGGATGCGTTTGAGCAGGCCTTGGGCACAGTGCCGGACTTTATCGATGGCCACCAGCACGTGCACCAATTGCCGGGCATGCGCGATGCCATGCAAGAGGTGCTGCACAGCCGTTATGCGGCATCCGAAATGCCTTGGGTGCGCTCCACCGCGCCGGCGGGTGGTTTGTGGCGCAGCCCGAAGGCCGCCATCATTGCCTTGCTGGGTGGCTGGACCACCACGCGACGCTTAAAACAAGCCCATGTGCCAGTGAACACAGGGTTTGGGGGGGTGTATGGGTTTGATGCACCCGACGCCGCCAGCTATGGCGCGCAGATGGCGCAGTGGCTGCCGCAACTGCGCCATGGCAGTTTGGTGATGTGCCACCCCGCGACCGAGGTGGTGCTGGGCGATGCAATTGGCAAGCAACGCCCCGTGGAGTTTGCTTACCTGATGTCTGAAGCCTTCACGGCCCTTTTGCAGCAGCAGCACATGCAGGTGGCACAGGGTTCTGTGCGCCACCTGATGAAAATCTAAAAACCATAGCTGCTAGCGCTTATCTATCAAGCGCTAGCAGCGGTTTTTATCAATATTCCCAGAAAATGCGTTGCAGCTGTTTGGTGTCCTGCGTCTGTGTCAGGGCCACGGCAGCCAGCAAGCGTGCTTTTTGCGGGTTCAGGTCGTGGGCAACGACCCAGTCGTACTTGTCATCGGGCTGCTCGGCATTGCGCAGCACAAAGCCAGCGGGAACGCGCGAGCTGCGCACGATGATCGTGCCTTTGCTGCGCAGTTCATTGAGCTTGGGCACGATGCGGTCGGCCACCGAGCCATTGCCTGTGCCGGCATGGACGATGGCTTTGACGCCTGCTTTGCCCAGCGCATCGATGGCGGTGGCGGGCACGTTGCCGTAGCCGTAAACGATGTCCACGGCGGGCAGTTCATTGATTTGCTCAATATTGAACTCGCTGGCGCTGGTGTGGCGTTTGACGGGGGCGCGGAACCAGTAGGTCTTGCCTTCTACCACCATGCCCAAGGGGCCCCACTGGCTGGCGAAAGCATTGGTCTTGATGTTGGTGAGCTTGGCCACATCGCGGGCGGAGTCGATGTTGTCGTTCATGCTGACCAGCACGCCCTTGCCAGTGGAATCCTTGGCGGCGGCGGTGGCCACGGCGCCCAGCAGGTTCAGCGCGCCATCGGCAGAAATGGCGGTGCCGGGGCGCATGGAGCCAACCATCACGATGGGTTTGTTCGTGCGCACCACCAGGTTGAGGAAGAAACCGGTTTCTTCCAGTGTGTCGGTGCCGTGGGTGATGACGATGCCGTCCACATCCGAGCGCTTGGCCAGCTCGTTCACGCGCTTGGCCAGTGTGACCAGTTCCTTGTTGGTAAAGCTTTCCGAGGCGATCTGGAACACTTGCTCACCCGTCACCGTGGCCAGATTGCCCAACTCTGGCAAACCGGCCAGCAGCTTGTCGACCGGTACTTTGGCTGCCGTGTAGGTGGCGCTGTTGACTGCGCTAGCGCCTGCACCTGCAATCGTGCCACCGGTAGCCAGTACCACGACGCGTGGTTTGGTGGCTGCGGCCGTGGTGGGCGCTGCGGCGGTGACGGAGGTGGCTGGCGCTGCAGCGGTGGGGGCGGCCGGTGCGGTGGCCTGGCTGGCACAACCGGCCATAACCAAAGCCACGGAAATCAGGGACAGGCGAAATGCCGAAGGAAAGCGCATAGAAGCTCCAGAGATGCACCACCCGGCGGGTGGTTGCTGGTGGTGCACCTTGCAACATCTGCGCCTAGATGGCATTCGGACAAACACCAAGAGACATTCATTATTGCAGAAAAAGTAGCTGTCAGCCCTTGGTGGTGTTGGGCTGAAGGCCTAAAAGGCCATGATTTGAGAAATGTCTTTCACAGTGCCAGCGGATCGACATCGACCAGCCAGCGCACCACGCCTTTGTGCTGGGGCTGGCTGCGCACCCAGTGCAGCCACGGTTGCCACGCGTGCAAAAACCTTTGCAGGGCGCGCCGGTCGGCGGTTTCAATCAGCATCTGGGCCCGTTCAACATTGGCGACGCGCTGCATGGCCATGGGAATGGGCGGGTAGAGGAACACATCGTCCAGACCGGGCAAAGCCCCTTGGCGTGCAGCATCGGTGGCGGCGCGCAGAAAGGCCTGGGCGGCTTCCTGGGTTTTGGCATCGGCACGCACCAAGGCCTGGAAGGCGTAGGGCGGCATGCCCGCATCTTGGCGCTCACGCAATTGCTGGGCGGCAAACGCCGGGTAGTCGTGCTGGCGCAGGGCGGCAAACACGCTGTGCTGCGGCTCAAAGCTTTGTACCCACATTTCGGGCTGGCTGCCCTGGTCGCTCACATAGGCCGCATCACGGCCCGCGCGACCAGCGGCCTGCATCAGCAGGCAAAACAGGCGTTCCGGCGCCCGAAAGTCACTGGAAAACAGCGCACCGTCAGGTTGCACGGCCGCTACCAGCGTGATGCGCCGAAAATCGTGACCCTTGGCCACCATCTGCGTGCCAACCAGTACATCCACCTCACCGCTGTGCACCAAGGCCAACTGCGCTTCTAAAGCGCCTTTGAGCTTGGTAGTGTCGGCATCAATGCGTGCCACGCGTGCGGGGTTGCCGTCGGGGCGTTGCACGTTGCGCAGCAGGCGCTCCAGCTCTTCTTCCAGTTGTTCGGTGCCTTTGCCCAGCGGCAAGATGTCTGGGTTGCCGCAACTGGGGCAGGCGTGTGGCACGCGCTGGGTGTAGCCACAGTGGTGGCAGCGCAAAGTGCGGTCACCTTTGTGAAACACCTGATGGGCGCTGCAGTGCGGGCAATCGCTTTTCCAATTGCAGTCTGCGCAGTACAGCACCGGGGCAAAACCGCGCCGGTTTAGCAAGATCAGGCTTTGCTCGCCGCGTTGTACGCGCTCGGTAATGGCCTGCAGCAGTGGTTGCGAGAACACGGTCTTCTTGGGCTGCTGCGACATGTCCACCAAGCGCACGCGTGGCAGTGCGCCAGCGCCAATGCGGCTGGGCATGTGCAGGCGCAGGTAGCGGCCCACCGCAGGGTCGCTGGCGTGCCAGCTCTCTAGCGACGGCGTTGCGCTGCCCAGAATGACCTGCGCCTTGCAGGCATGGCCGCGCCACAGCGCCAGATCGCGTGCGGAATAGCGCGCACCTTCCTGCTGCTTGTAGCTGGGGTCGTGCTCTTCGTCGACCACGATGACTTTCAAGCCGGGCAGGCTGGCAAAAATCGACATGCGCGTGCCCAGCACAATGCGCGCTTGGCCGGTGTGCGCGGCCAGCCAGCTTTTCAGGCGCTGTACATCGGTCATGCCGCTGTGCATGCTGACCACGGCCTGCTTGCCAAACATGGGTACAAAGCGCGATTCAAAGCGCTCTTGCAACTGCGGGGTGAGGTTGATCTCGGGCACCATGACCAGCGCTTGGGCGTGGGGATCGGCTTGCAGTGCCTGCTGCACCACGCGCATGTAGACCTCGGTCTTGCCACTGCCGGTGCTACCGTAGAGCAGGAACGGCCCAGAATGCTGGTTAATTTGGTCTAAAACGCTTTGCTGTTCTACGCTGAGCGCTATGGATTCTGTAGGATATGGCACTGCGCAGACTGCGTTATCCACAGCCGCTTGCGCAGCGGCCGCCGCTTTTTTCGATAATTTCTTGGGTTTGGGTGGCTGCAGACGCTGGGTGAGTTGCTCTGCGGTCATGTCGCGCAGGGCCGGGGGCAGGCCCGCCATGGCGATTTCACCCACGCTGCGTTGGTAGTAGCGTGCTGCAAAGCCCACCAGGCGCTGCCAGCTGGCATCCAGCGCGGGCAGCCCCTGCATCACCGATTCAATGGCGCGCAGCTTGGCGTGCTCGGGCAGCGGGGCTTCATCTTGCGGCGCAGGCCAGACCACGCCCAACAAATGGCGTGTGCCCAGCGGCACACGCACCAAGGTGCCGGTGGGCAGAGGGCTGGTGTGTAGGTAGCTCAAGGGGGTGCCCACACCGCTGTGCACGGGGGTATGCACCGCCACGTGAACCACATGCAATGTAGGAGCCGAGTCAGACATGAACGTCAGAAGAAGAGAAACTGCGCTGGGGCAAGTTTCTGTGGATAACTTTGTGGGGATTGTTTACCACAGCTGATGTGGCTCAAAGCGAACATGGCGGCTTTTATTTTTGTATGACAGCTTTGTCATGAAATTTGTCTATATAAAACAATGTCTTATTACGCTGGTGCGTGATTATTTGCTATCGCCTTGTGGGCGCTGAAATCCACGCCCCGCATGCACCAAGTTGTGCATAAGTTGAAAGCCGTGCCCCTGTCAAGTGCGTGAAAGTAATAAGTAGATACGCCAAAAATACGCGAATTTGTTGTTTGTTGAATGAATGCGCGTGTTTTTGATGCGCTGCGAAAACAAAACAACCCGTAGTCAAAGGCCTACGGGTTGCGGTGGGTGAGCGCTTAGTTAGCAGCTGGCTGTTAATTGGCTTGGCGCTGCAGGCGGGAGTGGCTGTGCACCGCCTCCACCAAGGCGGCCACATGCTCGGGCGGCGTGAACTGGCTGATACCGTGGCCCAGGTTGAAGATGTGCGTGGGGCCGTTTGTCGTCTTGTCGGTGTGGGGTTTGCCAAAGCTGTCCAGTACAGCGCGGGCCTGCGCGGCCACCTGTTCAGGGGCCGCAAACAGCACGTTCGGGTCGATATTGCCTTGCAGTGCCTTGCCATAGCCACCGACTTCACCGCCCACCAGGGCGCGGGCCTTGCCCAGATTGGCGGTCCAGTCCAGGCCCAGTACTTCGCAGTCCATGTCTTTCATGTCCGCCAGCCAGATACCGCCGCCCTTGGTAAAGACGATGCGGGGCACGTCCGTGCCATCAACACCGGTGCGCTTGAGCTGCGCCAGCACGCGCTTGGTGTAGGTCAGGCTGAATTCTTGGAAGGCACCGTCGGCCAGCACACCACCCCAGCTGTCAAAAATCATTACGGCCTGGGCGCCAGCGTCGATCTGGGCATTCAGGTACGCGGCCACGCTGTCAGCGTTGACCTGCAGGATCTTGTGCATCAGGTCTGGGCGCGCGTACATCAGGCTTTTGACCTGGCGGTAGTCGTCGCTGCCCTTGCCTTCCACCATGTAACAAGCCAGTGTCCAGGGGCTGCCCGAAAAACCGATCAAGGGCACGCGGCCATTCAGTGCCTTGCGGATGTTGGTCACCGCATCAAACACGTAGCGCAGCTTGTCCATGTCGGGCACGGCCAGCTCGGCCACGGCGGCTTCGTCGCGCACGATTTTGGCAAAGCGTGGGCCTTCACCCTCGGCAAACGACAAGCCCAAGCCCATGGCGTCGGGCACGGTCAGGATGTCGCTGAACAAAATGGCGGCATCCAGCGGAAAGCGCTCCAGTGGCTGCAGTGTGACTTCGGTGGCGTAGTCCACATTCGTGGCCAGACCCATGAAGCTGCCGGCTTGCGCACGTGTGGCCTTGTACTCGGGCAGGTAGCGACCAGCCTGGCGCATCAGCCACAGCGGGGTGTAGTCGGTGGCTTGGCGGCGGCAGGCGCGCAGGAAGGTGTCGTTCAAAAGGGGGGCAAAAGACATGGGCGCTCACACGGAGAAAGAGCCTGCACCACAGTGGGGGCCGTGGCGCAAGGGCGGTTCTTGGTAACGGGTCAGTTTAACGGAAGGCCCTGGTTGCGCTGTGTCTAAAGGACTAACGCGGGTGGCTAGCTGCACAAGTGCTGATGCAACGCAAGGCAAAGGCTGCCGAGAAGGTGTGAGCAGTGGCAGTCCCAAGGCGTTATTGCGCAGTTGGTTTGCACTGTGACCGATGCTGTGTGCGTGCCGCTTGCCTGCCAATCCGTTACAGCGCAAAGCGCTGGTGGTGGTTCACGCAAACCCTTGGCGAGGGCCTCTGCGCCAGGGGACCGCCCGTGCAGCAAAGGCGATGCGGGTGCGCAGCGAGAAGATCGCACCACCGTTTGGGAGGCCTGCGAGGCATGTCATGCACAATCGCAGCCTTTGTTTTTTGACCATCCCATTCCGTACACCGTGACATTGCCCGAAACCCTGCACATTCCCGCTTTCCAAAGTTTTACCTTGGCCATCTTGCTGTTTTTTGCGGGCCAGAAGGTGGCTGAGCACTGGAGCGTGGTGCGCCGTTACAGCATTCCAGAGCCGGTGGTGGGCGGTTTTCTGTGTGCCTGCGCGGTGGGGCTGGTGTACTTGGTGCTGGGCACCAAGGTGGAGTTTGATCTGAATGTGCGCGACATTTTGCTGCTCTACTTTTTTGCAGCGATTGGCTTGCGTGCCGATCTGATGACGCTCAAGGAAGGCGGCAAGCCGCTGCTGATCTTGCTTCTGCTGGCCACCGTGTTCATCGTGCTGCAAAACCTGCTGGGCATGGGTGTGGCGCAGTGGTTTGGACTGGACCCGCGTGCGGGCTTGATGACGGGTTCCATCTCTTTGACTGGAGGCGTGGGCACCACCTTGGCCTGGGGGCCTGTGTTTGTCGAGCGGCTGGGTATCAGCAACGCGGTAGAGCTGGGCATGGCCAGCAATATGGTGGGCATGATTGCTGCGTGCACCATTGGCGGCCCCATTGCCAGCTACCTGCTGCGCCGCCATGCGATTGCCGACAACAACGCCCGCAGCTTGGACGTGGGTGTGGCCGTACAGCGCACCACGGTCAACCTGGATTACTACGGCGTGCTGCGCGCCTGGCTGTGGCTGAACATGGCGCTGATGATTGGCAACTTCATCACCCCGCTGTTCCATGAAATGGGTCTGCAATTGCCCAAGTTTGTTGGTTGCCTGATGGGTGGGATTTTGCTGCGCAACACGCTGGGCCAGTGGTTGCTGTCACGCAAGCGCCGCAAACTGGGCCAGTACCACTGGAACAGCATGCGCATTGGCTTGTCGATGATGTCGGACATTTGTCTGGGCTTGTTCCTCACCATGGCGCTGATGGGGCTGCAGCTCTGGGCCTTGCAGGGCGTGATGGGCTTTGTGATGACGGTGCTGGTGCTGCAGGTGCTGATGACGATTGGTTTTGCGCTGTTCATCGTCTTTCGCTGCATGGGCAAAGACTATGAGGCAGCGGTCATCACCGCAGGCTTTGGCGGCATTGCCTTGGGCTCTACCGCCACGGCCGTGGCCAATATGACGGCCGTGGCGCGCAGCCATGGCGCGGCGCACCGGGCGTTCATCGTGGTGCCGCTGGTGTGCGGCTTCTTTGTGGACATCGTCAACGCCATGATCATTCAGGCCTTGCTCTGAGCGTCACACACCTGTCATGCGGGACGTGAATAATTGCCTGCGTGGGCCGATGAAGAAATTTGGGTGAAGGCTGGGTGATCCCCTTCACAGATACCGAACCTTGGTCCACGCCAATACCGAGCCGCTGTTTGCACCTGTTGCAGACAGCGGCTTTTTTATGCCGGGCGGTTGCCGCTAGCATGGGTAAGTGCTTGTTTTATTGCATGGCAAGCGTGCGTGGCATGTGGGCGTTGGCCACTGCTTCAAACCCTTGGTGCAGCAGATGAGTGCGCGCGGTTTGCATTAAAAGTAGCTGCTTGCGCAATATGTATGCTTGTTTCAGATAGTTTTCTATCTGAATCCTTTAATTTAATTGCACTAACAGCTATGGTTTTTAAAGCTTGTTGAGTGCGTCATGCACTTCTTGCTTGCCCAGCAGCTCACTCAGCACCACGGGCGTTTTGCCGGGTGCCAGCAGCACATACACGGGCACACCACTGCGCCCCAGCTGGGCCAGCGACTGTGTGATGGCTGGGTCACGCCGTGTCCAGTCGGCACGCAGCAAGGTCACGTTGCGCTGGGCAAAGTCGGCCAGCACGGCACTGTCTGCCAGCGTGGTGCGCTTGTTGTACTGACAGGTTACGCACCAGGCGGCGGTGTAATCCACAAACACCGGGCGGCCTTGGGCCAACAGCTCGGCCTGTGCCGATGCCGACCAGACCTGCCAACCCCCTTGGCTGGCAGCGGTGGTGGCGGGTGCTGGCTCAACCACGCTGCGGCCCATACCCTGCAACAGCCAGCCACTGAAAGCCAGCACCAGCACGCTCAGCAGCACACGGGTTTTGCCACGCAGCGTCAATGTCCAGGCCAAGGCCGCCAAGCACAGCAGCAGAGCCAGCAAGGCGGCGGCGCCGTCAATCCCGGTCTGCTGGCCAATCACCCACACCAGCCAGATCACGGTGGCAAACATGGGAAACGCCATGGCGCGGCGGAAGGTGTCCATCCACGCGCCGGGGCGCGGCAGCCAACGCATCAGCGCAGGCACCCAGCTCACCAGCACATACGGCAGGGCCATGCCCACGCCCAGTGCCACAAAAATACCCAGCGCCTGTGCGGCAGGCATGCCTACGGCAAAGCCCAGCGATGCGCCCATGAACGGTGCGGTGCACGGCGAGGCAATGGCCACAGCCACCACACCCGAGATGAATGCATCGCCCAGCGGGTGGCGCGCATGCAGGTTGGCGATGCGGTCAGGCACCACATGGCCCAACTCAAACACCCCGGCGAGATTCAGACCAATCAAGGTAAACAACGCGGCCAAGCCCGCCACCACCCAGGGCGACTGCAGTTGAAAGCCCCAGCCCAGCTGTTCACCTGCCGCGCGCAGCGACAGCAACACGGCACCCAAGGCCACAAAGCTCAGAATGACGCCCGCCGCATAGGCCAGACCATTGCTGCGCTGCGCACGCACGTCAGCGCCGTGGCGCGCAAAGCCCATGAGTTTGATGGCCAGCACCGGAAATACGCAGGGCATCAGGTTGAGCAACAGTCCACCCACCAAGCCGCCCAGCAAAGCCGCCAGCCAGCCGCTGGTGCTGGCCGTGGGGGCGGGCAAGGTGTTGCTGTCTGCCGATTGCTGGTTGGCGGCCAAGGCGGCCGCCAGCGCTGGAGAAACTTGCGCCAGCTCAGCGGCTTTCCACTGGCCTTGCACCGGCGCGCTGAAACGCCAAGCCTGTGCGGGTGGCGCGTGGGCCACATCACTGCCGGGTGTGGGCAGACCCAGCACAAAATCCAGCTGGGCCGGGGTGTCGCCCCGCATGGCGGACAGCGGCAGCTCTGCCGTCCAGGTGGTGCCTTCCCACGCCTGCGTCCAATCCTTGCCCAGCACGGCGGCGTGGTGGAAGGTGTCTGCGGCCTCGGGGTAGAAGGCCAGTGTTTGCCCGTGGGCGGCAGCGGGCAGACCGTCGACACGCACGGCCACGCGGTCGCCGCTGGGCAGTGCGGTGAAGCTGGCGGTGGTGTTGGGGAGCGCAATGGGTGTTTGGGCGTGGGCCGTCGCAAATTCGGCAGCCCAGAGGGTGTCCGCTACATCGACCGGCACACGCAGTTGGAACTGCCCGTCTTCCGGGATGCATTCCACGCGGCAGACCAGCCACGAGGCGGTCAGGCGGATGTCTGCCGTGCCATCGCTGTTGGGCTGAAAGTTGTCGGCTACCTTGACCGTGACCGGCAGGAGCACCGTGCCTTCATAGCCATAGTTGAGCATGTCGCCCACGGGGATCTGCTGGGGCACCGGCCATGCAATGTCGGCCGCTTGCATGCCCGTGGGCAACTGCCAGTCCAACTGGGTGGGCAAGCCGGAGTCGCCCGCGTTCTTCCAGTAGGTGTGCCAGTCGGGCTGGTGCTGAATGCGCAAGCCCAGTTCCAGCGGCTTGCCGGGGGCAATGCCTTGTGGGGCCAGTGCCACCAGCTGTGCCTGCACACGTGGCGTGACCACGGTGTCGGACAGTGGGGCGCTGCTGCCCGCCATCTTGAGCTGGATTTGCGCGTGCGCCGCAACAGGCAGCAGCACGCAGCACAGCGCCAGCAGACTGAACCAGGCAGCGGCGAAGTGGCGGGTGGTGCGATGGAGGAGGGAAGAGGCAAAAATCGGCATGACAAAGCTTGGAGCCAGAAACCGTATTGTGGTTCCTGTCACCGCTTGGGTGCGTGCAATTCAGCGAGTGTCTGAAGCGCAGGGGGTGTTTGCGGTGCCAAACGTTGACGCAGCGCACACACTGGTGTGGGCGGTTGGCCCGCCACTTCAGCGGGTGTTGCTACGGTTTCTTCATCTTCGGGCGTGGGGGTGAGCATGCGTGCCTCGCGCCAGCGGCCCCAGCGGTAGTAGGCCATGCTCATCAGCATGGCGCAGATGGAGCTGGCCGGAAAGCTCCACCAGATGGCATCAACGCCCAGCCAGGGCTGCAGCAACTTGGCGACCGGCACACGCACGCCCCACAGTGCCAAGCCCAGAATGATCAGCGGTGGGATGACCGCGCCCGTCGAGCGCACCACGCCCGAGAGCACAAAGGTCACACCAAAAAACAAGAACGAGCCAACGGCAATGTGGTTGATGTGGCGGGCGGGTTCCAGCGCGGCGCTGTCTGCGGGCAAGAACAAGGCCAGTACGTGCCGATCCAGCAACAGCATGGGCACGATGAGCGCCCCCGTCATCAGCACATTGCACAGCACGCCGGCTTTGGCGGTGCCGTCCACCCGGTGCCATTGCCCAGCGCCTACGTTCTGTGCAGCCATGGTGGAGCAGGCCGCGCCAATGGCCATGGCGGGCATTTGCACATACGTCCACAGCTGCAGTGAAGCCCCATAGGCCGAAGATGTTTCCACGCCATAGCCGTTCACCATGGTCATGACCATCAGCATGGCCAGCGAAATCATCACCATTTGCGCGCCCATGGGCAGGCCTTTGATGACCAGTGACTGGACGATGGCTGGCTGGGGACGGAAGAAATGCAGCTCATGGCGGCCAATCCACAAAGGGTGTTTGCGCCAGTACAGCCACAGCAGCATTGCCACAAAGCTGATGGCGTTTGAGACCAAGGTGGCCATAGAGGCCCCGGTAATGCCCATTTGCGGAAATGGCCCCCAGCCAAAAATCAGCACCGGGTTGAGGATGACATCCAGCACCACCACCAGCAGCAAAAAGATGAACGGCGTGCGTGCATCGCCTGCGCCGCGCAGCACGGCAGAGACAAAGGCAAACAGGTACAGCAGTGGTGTGGCCAGAAAGATGATGCGCAAATAGCTTTCTGCCAGCGGCAAGGCCATGCCCGGGGTGCCCATCCATTCCAAGATATGGCGCGAGAGCGGGTAGCCCACCAAAGCAATCAGTACCGAGACCGTCCCAAATAACGTAGCGCTAGACCCCATCACGGTGCGCGCTTGCGTCAGGTTTTTAGCGCCCATGCTTTGGGCTACCAAGATGGTGGCCGCCATGCCCACGCCAAACACCAGGCCAATCAGCAAGAACATGATGTTGTTGGCATTGGTGGTGGCGGTGAGTGCTGCTTCCCCCAGGTATTTGCCCACCCACATGGCATTCACCGAGCCATTGAGGGATTGCAGCATGGTGCCCGCCAAGATGGGCAGTGAAAACGCCAACAAGGTGCGGGCAATGGGGCCTTGGGTCAGATCGCGGGTGGGGGAAGAGCGCATGCAGGGATTGTGAAGTGGCTGGCTATCCAGTCTGCCGGACAGCGCCTAAGATTGCAGCATGTGCCAAAACTCCCATGCCCGTCCTGCTTCGGAACTTACCGACCTGCCTGATTTACAGCGCTGGCCTTCACGCCGCTGGTATGAAGTGTCTGCCCGCGACTTCGCACTGGCGCAGCGCAGTGGCTTGGCCGCGCAGACCGTGGCGATTTTGCCGGTGGGCGCGGTAGAGCAGCATGGCCCCCACTTGCCGTTGAACGTGGATACCGCGCTGGCCGATGGCATTTTGAATGTGGCCTTGGCGCAGGTGGCAGAAGATATTCCGGTGCTGGCGTTGCCGACACAGGCCATTGGTTTGAGCCTGGAGCACCAAGACTACGCCGGAACCTTGGGGCTATCGCCCGCTACCTTGCTGGCGCTGTGGACCGAACTGGGGGCCTGTGTGGCACGCGCTGGGGTGCGCAAGCTGCTGATTTTTAATGCCCATGGCGGTAACGTCAGCAGCATGGACATCGTGGCGCGGCAGTTGCGCGTGCAGTGCGGGTTGCTGGTGTACCACAGCAGCTGGTTCAATTTGCCGCAGCCTGCAGGGGTGAATGAGGCTTTCAGCGCACACGAACACCGGTTTGGCGTGCATGGCGGCGAGATGGAGACCTCCATGATGCTGCACCTTGCCCCACAGTTGGTGCGCATGCCCTATGCGCAGCACTTTGCCAGCACCTCTGAGGAGCGCGCCCAGCATTTTCCTATTTTGGGCAATGGCAAAAGTGCCAAGCTGGGGTGGGCCATGCAGGACTACAACCCGCAAGGCGCGGCAGGCAACGCCGCAGCGGCCGATGCCCAGCGCGGCCAAGCCTTGGTCGATGGGGCGGCGGCCAGCTTGGCGCAGTTGCTGGCAGAAATACACCGCTTGCCCGCCACTACGGTGGGGGCACCGCCTCAGCCTTTGGGCGGTTGAAGCGCCTCGGGTACTGTCGGCAGCAAGCGCACGGCACCCAACTGCCAGTGGTGCAGAACTTCGCGCAAGATCAACAGCGCGGCAGCCCAGCGCGGTGACTGGGGCAGATCGCCCATGGGTGCGTGTGGATGGACCGCTTGGCGTGCCAGCAAGTCAAACTGCGCTTCAATTGCCTCGCGGCTCAGCACCGGAAAGCGCCCGGAGGCATTCCAGGCCGCCTGCCAGTCGCGAATGCCCAGTGCGTGCTGTGCCACCTCCAGCAAACACGGGTCGCGCGTCACAAACACGTTGCTGCTGGGAATCAAGCGTGCCACTGGCATCACCGCATCTTCCACCAGCATGATGCCTTGCTCCAGCTGCGCTTCGTTGGGCATCTGTCGCTTGAACGTGCGGCGTGCCAGCAAGTCCATGCCCAGTTGCAGGTAATGAAAAGCGGGTTGCGGGTGACCATTGTCCCCCTCGCTGATCATGAGGCGGCAGCGCTGGTCCCCAATATCCAGCATCGCAATCGCTTGGTGGGCCTGGATGGCGTCGCCCAGCAGGTCGCGCAAGGGCTGCATGTCTGACAGCGATTGCTGTGGCTCCAAAGCATCGTCGATGGGCGGTAAGAACATCAAAACTCCAAATGTGGCTGTTCAGGGGAATTGCCTTGGAGTTTTTATACCGCGTGCGAAGAAGCCCTGGTGCCAGAACGCAGTACCACCCAGCTGCTGCAGCGCTGTGGTGGCACGGTGTTTAGGCGAAGCTAACCCAGTCTTGGGTCTCTGCGCTGTCCAGATGGTTGAGCGTATTGAAGGTTTGCAGCATGAGGCGTTTGGCACTCATGCTCAGCTCGGTCACCGCTGTGTTGCGGATGCGCATGTTCAAGGCAATCGACACTTCGGCAGGCGCGCCCAAGACTAGACTGGTTGCGGTCGAGATGGGGCCGCCACTGCTGACCACCAGCACATTGCCTTCATGGTGCTGGCGGCGCATGTGCTCCAGCGCTTGGCGGATGTCTGCGGAAAAAACTTCCCACGTGGGCATCCCTTCGGGGCTGATGACACCGGCCATCCACTGCGCGATGGCATCGCACAGCAGGCGAAAGTGTGCGCGGTACAGCTCGGGTGTATCGGCTGGGCCCAGCGGCTCCGCGCGGATGCAGCGGATCAAGGCATGGCTGTCGTATTCATTCAGGGAAGGCAGCGCCTGCGCCGTGGGGAGATGCGGGAGCGTCTGGCGAATGCCTTCCAGCGTCTGAATGTGGCGTTTGAGCGTGCCGGTATACACCGCATCAAAGCGCATGGCGCGTTCATGCCAGTAGCGGCCGAGCTGCTGTGCCTGCTGGCTGCCCAAAGGGCTGAGCAGGTCATAGTCGTCGGCCCCAAAAGATGCCTGGCCGTGGCGTACAAGGTAGATGGTTCCCATGCCACGAATTGTGGAGAACACCCTGCAGCCTGCCTGTCTTGCGTGTGACGAGGGTGTTGTGGGCACAGCCACTTGGCCGAATCACGTTGCGCGGTCAGGCCTGCGTAATGTTGCGTGTGAGGATGGCGGCGCGCGATCACCGCAAGCTTCATGGTGCGCACGGTGGCTTTTGAGTTGTGCGGAGGGCTGCACCCGATGAAAAGTGTTCTGCACCTTACGGGTGTTGCGCAGGCTACAACCGCAGTTTTGCGAATTTTGTAGCTGCTGACGCTTGCTGCACAAGCGTTAAAGCCTATTTTTCTTTAATTTTTCAGCATCGTCAGGGATCAGATTTGCACCCAGTGGTTGTCCAAAGCCATGGCCTGCGTCGCAGCGACAGCCGCCTTGTTGGGCCATTGCATCACTTGCTGGGCACCGCCCGACCACATCTCGCGGGTGGCGGTTTGCAAAGGGTGCATCACGCTGGGGTTGCTGATGCAATAGACGCCTTGCTGGCTATCCAGGCTGACACAGGTTCCCACCTCGCTGGCTTGGGCAGGTGGTTGCCACCAGCTCAGCACATCGGCGCGTGGGCAGCTGACGGCAAAGTGCGTGCCATTGCTGCTGATGTCTCCGCCATAGCCTTGCCACTCCGCCTCGGCAGGCAGTGGAGCTGCATGCAACTGCTGGCCATCAAACAGGGCCAGTACCGGCGCTTGGCGTTTGTCTTCGGCACTGTCATGCTCGGCTTGCAGGGCAATGCCCAGCCAGCGTCGGTCTTTGGCCCATGCGACCTCAGGCCCCCAGGCCAGATGGCGCAAGCTCAGCCGCGTATCGGCCAAGCGCCATTGCCCCGCAATGTGCCCCTCTTGTGCAGGCAGCAAACGCGCAATCGACGAATCCATGTGCGTCAGCTTGAGCTTGCGCCGCCCGGTTTCTGGCTGCGTTGGAATGCCGCCATTGGCCACGACCAGTGAACCATCACGGTCCAGGAGCAGTTGGTGGGGGTCCATGCCACCGGTGCGCCATTCGGCGATTTTTTCCAGCGTATGCACATCGCGCACCCCGATCAGGCCTTGGCTGTCTGCCAAATCTGTCTCGGTGGTGTAGAGGTGCTTGCCATCGTGGCTGGCAATCACATGGCCGTTGAAAGCGCGGTCGGCTTCAATCCACTGCCACTGTTCTTTACCGTTGGGGTGCACGCGCAGCAGCCAGTCACCGGGGCGGCGACTGGCAAACAGCAAACTGCCATCGGTCAGCTGCGTCATGCCGTGGGCGCGGGTAGGAACTACGTGTGCGTGCTGGATGCGCAGACCTTGATCGGGCAAGTCAGGGGCTTGCAGCACCCCGACATACAGTTCGGCACCCACGGCCCAGGCTGCGGCGAACTGCGGGGCTTGGGTGGTTGTGGCCCAACTGGCCAAAGGCATGCTGGCCAAGACTGCCATGCCTTGCAACCATTGCCGACGCGTGCTGTGCATGGGCTTAATCCCCGTCGGCGTCAGAAAAACCGATCGTGATGTCCAGCGACAAAGCTACGTCGTTTTCGACCAAGTGCTTGAGCTGACTCAGGGCCTTGTTGGCCGGGGCAATCGCGCTCAGTTCCACTTTGTCGATGGCTTGCAGGGCTGTGTCGGCTTGTTGCACGGCTGCTCGTAGCTCATCGGCCAAGCGTTGCCAGCCTTGCACTTCGACCAGCCGGGCAATGCTGACGTTGTCAGGCATTTGGGGGTTGCCGATGGCCAGTGTGCGCAAGCTACTCCACTGTGCTTTCCAGCTCGCCAAAGTGCCGTCACTGGCGGCGCGGGTCACTTGCGCAGGCTTGCTGGCGGTGGCGCTGCGCAGGGGTTTTTCCATCGATTGCCAGCGTAGCCGTTCCACACCGCCAATCCACTGGTTCAGAAATTCCGCTGTGCTTTCAAAATCTAGCGCCGTGAAGTGGGTTGCGGCCTGATTGGCTTGCTGGAGTTCTTTCAGCTCTTGTGCCAAGTCAGCGGCCACCAAGCGTGCGTACTGGCATGTGGGGGTTTTGGGCGTGGCCACGTCCGCCCACAGCAGGTGCTCTAGCGCAGGAAATCCTTTGGCTGGGCCACCGATGGTTTCCATGGCCGCCAAGTCTTTGGGGGCCTTGCGCAGCGCTGCTTTGAGGAGCGGCAGGCGCATGGGTTGAAAGTCCACCATGCGGGCTGTGCGGTGTTCAATCTGTGGGCCCATGGCCAGCGCGGACAGGCGCTCCCAGTCCTGGCTGGCTTGGGTGAATTGCTCGCGCACTTTCTCTAGACTGGAAGTGCCGTCACAGTACTGCTGCAGTTGGCCATGCAACTGCTGGGCGGAGCCACTGGCCTGGGCCGATTGCGGCACAAACCATTGGGCGTACAGCGCTTGTGCAGCTGCACCCGAGGTCAGAGGCGGGGCCGGTGTGGCCGCTTGGCTGCTCACCGCCATGCACAGTGCGACCAGACCCAAAGAAAGAGGAGCAAAACGCATTACAAAGATTCCACAAATTGAACCAAGGCTGCGCGATCGGGCGCAGGCATGTGGCGGAATTGTTCCCGCGCGGGCTCTGCTTCGCCGCCGTGCCACAAAATAGCCTCGGCAACACCACGGGCTCGGCCGTCATGCAACAAACGCTGGTGGTTGTTCACGGCAGGCAGCAAGCCAATTCCCCACAACGGTGGCGTGCGCCATTGCTGGCCGTTGGCCGCAAAGTCAGGGCGGCCATCTGCCAGCGCCTGGCCCATGTCGTGCAGCAGCAAGTCGGTATAGGGGGTGATGTCTTGCCCGGACAGCGCTTTGCTGCTCAGGTTGGGAAACAGCACCTCGCCCGTGCGATAGCTGGGACGGTGGCATTGGGCACATTGCGCAGCGTGGAACAGCGATTCGCCACGCAGCACTTGCGCATCTTGCGCATTGCGGCGGGCTGGTGGGGCCAGGGTGGACTGGTAGAAGATGACGTCGTCCAAGACGTAGTCTTCAATCTCGACACCGTTTTTGCCTTTGGCGTTGCCATTGGGCGCATCCATGCAATCTTGCTGGGCGGGTGTGCAGGTCTGGTGCGGAAAACGCTTGGAGGTAATGCCCATGTCACCGATGAACGCGCCTGCAGATTGGTGCGCCAAGCTGGCAACGTTGGCCTTCCAGCCAAAGCGGCCCAACATCATGCGTTCACCATAAGCATCCCACACGTAGTTGGGCTGGCCTTTGATGGTGCCTGCAGAGGCTGCCTGGGCCTTGGCATTGGCCAGAATTTCAGATTCGGGAATGGCTTCCAGCAAACCCAGGCCAATCACTTGTGGTGCAAGTCGAGGGCTGAACATGAAGTCCGCAGCCATTGGCCCATATCCCAGATTCGAGAAATGGTAGATGGGCTTTTCCAGCGTGTAAGCCGTGCCATCGGCGTATTGACCGTCAATGGTTTCATAGCTCAGGCTGAGCGAGCCTTCACCCTTCACACCGTTGATGCCCATGGTATTGAATTGGTCGCCATAGACCGGTTCGTGCTTGGGGCCACCATGGGCGTCGGTGCCGGGTACGGACAGGCGAATCAACAAACCGGCAAACGGCTGGGGCGCCAGCGGGTTGTGAAAGTCTGGTGGTTGTGCCCGGCCATCTTGCACATGGCAGCCTGCACAGGAGCGGGCCAGAAAATGCGGGCCCAACCCATCACGTGCCGTGGTGGACGCCGGAGCCTGTACCCAGTTGCGCTTGAAAAATGAGTTGCCTATGACAAAGCGTGTGCGCTCTGCATCGTTCAAATTGGCGGCAGGCAATGAAAACGCATTGCGGCCATTGGAGTACACCGTTGTTTTGCCACCGGGTTGTGCATCGGCAGCAGGGCGGTCAAACAAAGCGCTGGGAGCTTCGGGGGCGGCGGTGGGGCTGGGTGCAGATTGCGCGGTGCAGCCTGCCAAAACCAGGGCAGCGACCAGGGCCGATCCGTACATGTGCAAGGGCGTCATAAAGCGTTCAAAAGTTCTAACAAATACACCGCTGCCTAATGTGCCCAAAGGGCGGCAGCGGTGTATGGCAGATGCAACCGAAGTTGCGTGCAATCAGGGTTCGACCAGATTCAGTTGCTCAAAGCCGACGGCCTTGGCAGCATCGACCAAGTCCTTGCTCTGCTGGGTCAAGGAGTCGATGGTGGTTTGAATCTTGGCACGTGCGGCGCTGTCACGCGCACCTTGAATGGCTTGGTCAAACGGAGCAGGAATGGCTTCTGCAGAAGCGACCGACTTGGCGATTTGCAGCGAAGTTTTTTCGGCAATCGCAGCATCTTGCGTTGCAACCCAGTCCCGCAGGCCGGGGCCCTTCAGCTGCGAGCCATCCAGGCGCTTGTAGCTGCCCAGCCATACGTTTTGAATGCCTTGGGCGTTGGTGACTGCATCGCGGTGCGTGTTGTCGGAAAAGCAGGAGTGCTCGTCTTCCTGGTCACGGCTGGCCATGGCCACTTCCAAACGCTCACCTGCCAGTTCACCACGTGACAGCGAGCCCAGGCCCACAAAAATCTTGCGCAGCGAGGCTTCGCCGCCCTTGGTGAATTCTGCGCGGAAGTTCTTCTTCATGCCAGGCTTCCATTGGTCGGCTACTGATTGCAAGTCTTCAATCAGCAGCTCGGTGACCACCTTCAGGTAAGCACGGCGGCGGTCGGCATTGGGCTTTTTGCCATCAATGAAATCGGTGAAAGGGCGTGCGCCAGGGCCGGTGTCGCTCAAATCCTGGCCCCACAGCATGAACTCAATGGCGTGCCAGCCGGTGGAGATGTTTTCTTCGCCATCGTGCTCGTTCAATTCGGCCAAGTGCTTTTTGGTGATGGCCACTTTGCGGTTGTTGATCAAGCCGGCTTTGTCGTCGCCCACCACGTAATCCACATAGGACTCGTCCATGGGCCATGCATTGATTTGGCCTTCGGGACCGTCTTCGTTGTCGATTGGGCCGTCATAGAAGCGGAAGGCTTCGGTCTGACCATAGAACTCACGGGCATCCAGCCACGCTTTGCGGGCGGCGTCTTGTGTAGCTTGGGTGGGCTTGGCCAAGAAAGCGTGGATGGCTTTTTGCATCTGCTTGCCAGCAGTGATGGTGTCACTGTAGTTGGCGTACACCAGTGTGCTGTAGTGCTGTACTACATCCTGTGCCTTAAGTTGGCTAGCACTTGCACTGGCTGCAGCGACTGGTTGGGCGGCAAAAGCGGGCGTGGCTGTGAAGGCGCCGAGGGCGAGTGTGCTGGCAATCAGGTAGCGATACATAAGGGCAATAGGATGTAAGTGGATGAAGGAATGAAAGATTTTATGTGATTGATAATTATTTTTATTTGTTTTTTGGCAAAAACTGCCATTACAAGAGGACGTTGCCGCTCACACAGGTCACAGTGCGGCCACCGACCCAAAGTTGTTTTTTTGCGTCCAGCTGGATGGCAATCCAGCCATCTCGGCCCACACAGGCGCCTTGGTTGGCCAGATAGGGCGCTTGCACGTGGCCTTGTGCAGTCAGCCATTGGGCCAAACTGCCGTTGAGGCTACCGGTGACTGGGTCTTCCATGCCGGTGGTCGAGAAACCGCGCACTTCCAGTTGTGCCTGTGCCTGCGGTGTGCTGGCGCGCAAGCCGGTGGAGAATGCCTCTGCCTCACGGCAGGCGCGGCCAATCAGCGGGGTGGCATCGCTTTCGGGGTACAGCGCTGCGACGCCCAGTTTGTGTCCCAAGGCCTTGATTTGGGCCATGTCCGGTTCGAGCGATAAGACCGTGTCCGGGCTGTCCAGCAGCAGGCACAGCCACTGTGATCCGTTGTCGAGATACGCCACGTCGATGACCTGCTCCGCAGCAATCCCCAGGGCAGCATACATGGGCTTCAGGTTGTGGGGCACAGGCAAGGCGCGTGACTCGGGCGAAGCAAATGCCAAGCCATCCGATGTGCGCTTGATGGTGATCAAGCCCTTGGCGCATTCTTGCACGATGCAGTCTGCCGCCTGCGGCTGCCCGCCACTGGCCAGCCAAGCGTGGCAGGTGCCTAATGTGGGGTGGCCCGCAAAAGGCATTTCAGCAGCCGGGGTGAAGATGCGCACGCGGTAGTCTGCCCCCTGGGCTCTGGCGGCATCGCTGGGTGGCAGGACAAACGTGGTTTCCGACAGGTTGGTCCAGCGTGCGAAGGCTTGCATGGCCGAGGTGTCCAAGCCCGTGGCATCCAGCACCACTGCAACCGGGTTGCCTTTGTAGGGGATGGCCGTGAAAACATCTACGGTCATGAACGGGCGGGGTGGGACGGCAGTAGTGGGCATGGGATGAACTGCGAGAAAAAACCAAAGAAAAAAGCGCACCACCTGCGACAGGCGATGCGCTTGGAACGATACGCCAGTTCAGGCGCTTGTCGTGGAGGGCGACGGAATTACTTGGCTTGCTGCGCGCGAATGGCGGCAGCCAAGGCGGCAATGCCCTTGTTGATCTGCTCCGGCGACACGGTCACGTACGACAGGCGCAGCGTGTTGTGCTCAGCCTCATCCGCATAAAACGGAGCGCCGGGCACAAAGGCCATGCCACGCTCGACGGCTTCAGGCAGCAGGTCTTGGGCATTCATGCCCTTGGGCAAGGTGACCCACAGGAACATGCCACCCACGGGGCGTGTCCATGTCACATCCAGGCCTTCCATTTCACGTTCCAAGGCCACCAGCATCACATCACGCTGTACCTTGTACATGGCGCGGATGGTGGGGATGTGGCTGGCCAAGAAGCCATCCTTCATCACCTCTGCCACCACGCGCTGGTTAAAGCTGGGGCTGTGCAGGTCAGCAGCTTGCTTGGCCTGGGTCAGCTTGCCGTACACCGACTTGGGTGCCACGATAAAGCCCACGCGCAAGCCAGGTGCCAGCACCTTGGAGAACGAACCCATGTAGATCACGCCCTCAGGGTTGCGTGCGGCCAGTGGCAATGGGGGCTCACCTTCGTACCAGAGGTCACCGTAGGGGTTGTCTTCCACCAAGGGGATGTCCAGCTCCTTGGCTTTTTCCACCAGAGCTTGGCGGCGCTCTTCGCTCATGGTGCGACCCGTGGGGTTCTGGAAGTTGGGCAGGATGTAGGCCACGCGGGCCTTGTCTTCGCCAGCGCCCACTTTGGCGGCGAAGTCGTCAATCAGCATGCCTTCGTTGTCGCTGTTGACGCCAACGGTCACAGGCTCAAAAGGAGTGAAGGCCTGCAAGGCGCCCAGATAGGTGGGTTTTTCCACCAAAATGCGGCTGCCCTTGTCCATAAAGATCTTGCCGATCAGATCCAGTGCCTGCTGCGAGCCAGTGGTGATCAGGACTTGCTCAGGGCTGACATCCCAAGGCAGGAAGTCTGCAATGGCTTGGCGCAGCGCAGGAAAACCTTCGGTGGTGGAGTACTGCAGTGCCGCGGCACCGTCACGTTCCATCACCGTGTTGCAGGCTTGCGTGAAGGCCGAGATCGGGAAGCTGGCCGGCGCTGGCAGGCCACCAGCCATGCTGATGATGCCGGGGCGATCCGTCAGCTTCAGGATCTCGCGGATTGCGGAAGAGTTCATCTTGGCCGCACGTGCGGCCAGGTTCCAGTTCGTCATAACTACTCAATTTCAATAAGCAGCGCGCGCACTGTGCGCGTGCTGGCGATGGCTTGTTGCAAAGAGCATACCGTTGTGCAGCATGGCCAGATAGCCCCTGAAAGTACGTATGTCTGGGGCGTCTGGGCATTGAGCGCCAGACCGCAGGGTAGGCAGCGGCGCCAGTACATCCATTGTGGAGCCAAGCGCCCCAGCTTGCAGGGCGTTGGCATAAAAAAATACACGCGCTAGGCCTGTATTTAGGTGCGCAGCATCCACCAGGCTGTGGCAATCAGCAGCAGTGCCATGCCACGGTTGAACCAGAGCAAGCGCTGGCCTTGTGCCAGCCACTGGCGCAAAACCGCGCCAATACAGGCATAAAGCAGGTTGCTGGTAAATGCGTAGAACGCCATCACGGGCAGCACCACCAGCATGCGGGCGGCAAAATCGCTTTGCCCAGCGACCCAACCGGCGACGATGGTCAACGCCAAAAGCCATGCCTTGATGTTGACAAACTGCAGCAAAACGCCCTGCGCAAAACCGACGTGCAACTGGCTGTGCCGGGCTTGGGCAAGTTGCTGGCTGCCGGAGAGCTTGTAGGCCAGCCACAGCAAATAGCCAATCCCCACCGCCTTGATGCCCCAGCGCAGGGCGGGCACGCTGGTGACCAAAGCCCCCAAGCCCAAGGCGCACAGCACCAGCAGCAGCGTCCAGCCGACGGGCACGGCCGCCACAAAGCGCAGACTGCGCCGCAGGCCATGGTTGGCGGCCAGCGCGGTCGATAAGGTGGTGTTGGGGCCGGGCGAAAAGCTCATGGCCGTGGCCAAGATAAGCAGTGCCGAGAATTCTTGCAGAGACATAGCGCAGGAGGACAAGGAGCCGCCACTGTAGGGCGCTTGCGCTGGTACGGCCAGCAGGTTTGTACCGATAGAGCACAAACATTAAAAAACCGAAGCTGTTGGTGCTTGCACAGCTTCGGTTTCAAATGGTTTTCATGCTGAGTGTGAGCGCCATCAAGCGCTACCTGCTTCTTTATTCAGAGTGTGACAAGCAAAACCATCTTCTTGGAGCTGATGCTGAAACCCCGCGGTCATTGCTGTTTGCCCAGCGCTGACGGTTTGTGTGGTGCTTACGCTTGGGCCCAGCTGGGGTGCTGGTTGTGCCAATCACAGATCAAACGCAGCAACGTGCGGTTGACGTGCTCAATCGAAAGATCATGTTCTTCGCACACGACGCGGATGGCGTCTGCGCCATCTTCACGCTCCAGTGCCTGCGCCAGTTGCAGGCTGGGTGCGTAGGGGCCTTGACCGCGTACTGCCGCATCGGGAATGCGTTCGGACAGCGGCAGGCGCGTGAGTGTGGTTTCCAGCGGCTCATCCAGCACTTCGTGCAGGCGTGAGAACAGGCCACACAAATAGACCTCGCTGCGCAGCTCCTGGCTGACGCCCGCATCCAGCAAATGTGAGGTGAGCTGTGCGCGCATTACCGCGGACAGGCGAATCGGTTGCAGGTCTTTTTCGTGGCTGGCGTGCACCAGTTGCGTCGCCAGCCATTCTTTCAAGGTGCCGTAACCCAGCATGACCAAGGCGCGGCGCAAAGAGTTGATGGGGTTGCGTGCGCCCAGCGCGGCCGAGTTGGCATACAACATGAAGCGGTAGGCAAGCAACGGGTCTTCGCTCAGGATGGCTTCAAAGGTTTCCAGCGACTGGTCGGCGTCGACTGCTTTGAGCAAGCGCAGCACGTGTTCGTGCGACGGATGCAGCACGCGGGCACCACGGATGCGGTGCAAGACGTCTTCGGTGGGCCAGCCCGCAATCGCGCTGGCGTGGTAATGCTCCAGACAGCGGCGCGCCAGCACTTGGCTGTGGATGTCTTCGTACATCTGGCCTTCCAGCAAGGCCAGCCGCTGCGGCACAGGTTGATCGACCGTGGCGCGCATCAAGATCAAGGCGTCTTGTGGCTCCAGATGCAGCAGGCTGCAGGCGTAATTGTTGGCTTGCGCGCTGCTGGGCAACTGGTTCATGCCACCGCGCCAGACCAGGCGATTGCCACGCTGTGCGGCATGTTCTACCCTGGCTTGCAGGTCGGGGTTGTCCTGCAGCCACGCAGCTTGCACTTCCAGTGCCCAAGCTGCGTTGGGGGTGATGTGGGACAGCAGCGCCTGCAGCAACTGCGGCGATTGCGGTGACAGCAACAGCAGCGGTGAGGCGGGGGCCCACATTTCATCCAGGATGCGCAGCAAATGGGCGCTGTCGACCGGCGTTTCGGGTGCGTCGTGCAAAAACAGTTGCACGCCGCCCAGATGGCGCTCGGCATTCCACAGTGGGCGGTAGCCCATCACCAAAGCATTCAGAACAAATTCCACGGTGCAGCCCTAGTTGTCAGGTGATGGCGCCAGCTTAGCGGATGTAGTCGAACAGCGACAGCTTCTGGATCGAAGCGTACGACTGCAACGCCGCAGACACGGTGGCTTCCTGGGTTTTCAGCTGCGACAGCGCTTTGACCATGCCGACGGCGTCGTAGTCTTCTGCAGCCACGCGCTGGGCTTGCAACTGCTCATCACGCAATAGCAACGTGCTGTCCATGCGCTTGGCTTGGTTGAGCAGATCGCCGGCCGCACCGCGCACCGTAGAAACACGGTTGAGTGCGGTGTCCAGCTCGGACAGCGATTTGGCAATCCCATGCGCCAGGCCACCGTGGCCGGTTGTGCCATCGGTCTTGACGTTGATCTTGATCTCGTAAATCGCTTGGTCCAGCGCGTCAAAGATGGACTGTGTTTCGCTGGGCTTGACGGTGAAAGTGTCGCCGGCTTTGGGTTCGCCGGAGATGGTCAACTTCATGCCTGCCACGTTGATGGCTTCGCCAGACTTGTAGGCAGTCCAGGTGGTGCCTCCGTCAATGCTGTACTCCGTGCCATTGGCACCACCTTGGAAGGTGATGTCAATCGGCGTGGTCAGTGCCGTAGCAACGGCGGGGTCTGCAATGGTGCCCACATCGGCCCAGGCCGTGCCGGTATTGCCCGCGCCAATGCCAACGGCCAACACGCCATTGCCGGTTTTGCCACTGAAAAACGCCATTCCGCCATCCAGCGAATTGGTGATCGTGTATTCGTTGCTGTTCGGCTGCCCGGTCTGGATACCTTTGTCACCGTTGGGGAACGGGGTGTTGGTTGCAGTATCCAGGCCACGGAACAGCGGCAGGCCATTGCTGTCCGTGCGGTTGCTGTACTTGAGAATCTGGTCGCGCAGGCTTTGCAGTTGCTCGACCAGTGTGTCGCGCTGTGTCTGGTTGTAGGTGCCATTACCGGCCTGCACCATCAGCGAACGGAATTGCTGCACCGCATCATTGATTTCGCCCAGCGTCGACTCGCCATATTCAATGGTGGCAGTCTGCGCAGTCAGCATGCGCTTGTCGGTCTCCACACGGTCCAGGCGGGTGCGGGCGCGCTCTGCTTGTGCCGCAGCCACGGGGTCATCGCTGGCGCGCAGCACGCGCTTGCCAGCAGAGACGTGCTCTGTCTGGTTGATCAAGCTGGTCTGCTGTTTGCTGATGTTATTGATCGTACGGTCATACATGTTGGCCGTGCTCAGGCGTGTGATGCTCATGGTGAACTCCTAAGTCCTGAAAATTAGCCGCCAACAGCGTTCAACACGCTGTCGAACAAGGATTGCGCGGTTTGAATGATCTTGGCCGATGCCTGGTAGGCCTGCTGGTATTGCAGCAGGCGCGCGGCTTCTTCGTCGCGGTTGACGCCTGATACGGAGGTGCGGTCGGCATCCAAGTTGGTGGCCACTGTTTCAGATAGCTCCGCCGCATATTTGGCGCTTTGTGTGCGCGTGCCGACAACGGCCATGGCAGCCGAGAAACCATCGCTGAGCGTGGTGCCTCCGTCAAAGATCACGGCATCGCGCAGGCTCAGAAACGCGGAGGCATTGCCTGCGTTGAGTTTGTAGCCATCACCCAGGTCCAGGGCATTGCTGACCGTGACCGTGTCGTTGGCTTGGGGTGTACCGGTCAGGGTGATGCTCCAGCCATCCACCGTGATGGGCTGTCCGGCGGTAAAGGGCTGGGCTGCAGAGGCCGGGCTCCAAGTATTGGTCGCTGCGTCAAAGGACGAGTAGCTGAAATTGCCGGCCCCATCAAAGGTGATGCGCACAGGCTCACCTTGCGCAGGCGCAGGCAGCGTCTGCATGTTCAGGCGGGTCAGTTGCAGGGTGCCCTTGTTCTCGCTGGAAATTTCTGCGGTGACCGCATTGGACACGGCCAGATCGCCCGGGGTGTGCACCAGGGGCTGGATTTCGTCAGCAGCCTTGTTGAACGGCTGGAACAGAATGCTTTGACCTTTGGCGGCCGCCGCAGTGACTGTGGCGGGTACGTTGAATTGCAGGCCATCGACTTCAACGCTGATGCCGGTCACTGGGTCCACCGTCAGGTCGGTGACCTTTCCATCCGACATGCGCACCAGCTGGGCAGTTCCGGTGTTGTTGAACAGAATCTTGTAGTCGGAGGCCACTAGGTTCTTGGAGTTGGTCACATCGGCGGTGGCGCGGTTGGCGGCATTGCCCGCGTCATAGCCTGTGATGTTGCTCCAACCCATGGTCTGGTTGGTGAGCTTGAACAGATCCGTGCCGTAGTTGCCCGACAAGGTCAGGCCCAGCTTGTTCTGGTTGTTGAGTTCGGTGCCGATGGACAGTGCCAGACGGCCCAGCAGGTTGCGGCCAGAGACCAGGTCGTCGTTGTTGAACTTCAGCAGGCCTGCAATCGCGCCGCCGCCCACCATGTTGGGGAACAGTTCGACCTGCTCGCCATTGGGGTGGCTGAAGTACAGCGACAGTTTGCCGCTGCCGGGGTATTCCGTGGTCTCGGCCACGCTCAGTTGGCCGGTGCTGCTACCCAGTACCAGAGGCTGGCTGCCGCCGACAAACAGGCTGACGGAGCCGTCATCCGCATCCACCTGGCTGGTCTGAACATACTGGTTGATTTCACGGATGGCCTGGTCACGGGCATCCAGCAAATCGTTGGGCTGGTGGCCTGAGGCCAGTGCGCGTGCGATTTGTGAGTTCAGCGTAGCCACCTGGCCGGCCAAGCTGTTGACCTGCGCAACGTTGTTGGTGAGCTGTTGCTTGGTGGCGTAATCCTGCTCCTGCAGCGACGCTGATGCAGCGCGGAAGCGTGAGGTCAGCTCGCTCATGCGGGTCAGCACCACGTTGCGGGCCGTGCCGTCAGCCGGTGCGGCTTCCACATCGGCGAACGCGTTCATCATGCTGTTGATGGCCGCGCCCAAGCTGGCATCGCCGCCGGAGTAAACGTCCTGCATCTGCATGAGCGATTGGTAGCGAATCGAATCTGCCGAGCTTATGGCGTTGGCCGCGTTGGACTGTCGGTTCAGCAACTCGTTGTAGTGGCGCATGACCGTTGCCACCTGGACACCCTTGCCCACGTAGCCTGCGCCGGTGTTCTGGCCGATCAACGCCGAAGTTGCCACCGTCTGGCGGGAGTAGCCCGCAGAGTTAGCGTTGGCAATGTTGTGACCTGTGGTGGTCAGTGCCTGTTGGTTGGCAATCAACGAAGAGATGCCGACGTTCATTAAGCTCATGGGTATATCTTTCTAAAGCTTTAACCTTGGGTGCCCTGTTGTGCGTTTTGTGCACTCTGAATGGCACGTGACAACTTGTTGGCGTAAAGAGGATCGGTGGCGTAGCCCGCCTTTTGCAGTGCCGTGGCGTAGGCTGTGGCGCTGCCCGTGTTTTGCATGGCTTGCGCGTAGCGTGGGTTTTCGGTGATCAGGCGTGCGTAGTCGCGGAACGAGTCTTCGTAGGAGTCGTAAGCGCGGAACTTGGCCTTGACTTTGCGCGGAGCACCGTCGATGTATTCGGTGGTGGTGATCTCGGCCACCTTGCCCGTCCAGTTGCCTGTGGCCTTGATGCCAAACAGGTTGAAGGAGTTGCTGCCGTTGTCACCGCGAATCTCGCTCTTGCCCCAGCCGGTTTCATGGCCAGCCTGGCCCAGCATGTAGCTGGCGGGAATGCCGCTTTCACGGGCTACGCGCTGCGCAGAGCTGTTGTGCGACTGCACGAAGTTGTCACGCCCCTGCGGTGAGGGTGCATAGGCGTCCAGAAATGCCGTATTGCCACCAACTGCCGAGTTGCCGGACAGGCCGGGGTAGCGTGCGCTGCGCCCGGCAAAGCTGACCGTGGAGGGAATGCTGAAGCTGCGCTCCATGCCGCCCAGCGATGCGGCGGCATTGACGCCCGATGCCTCGGGGTCTAGTCCCATCGAACGGGCAATCTGCGCGGTGATGGCGTCGGTCAACCCACCGGGCATGCCAGACATGGAGACGGACAGTTGCTGGTCCATCATGGAATCGGCCAGCTTCGAGCTTTCGTTGTCCAGCAAGCCACTTTTCATGGTGGCTTGGCGCATGCTCTTGATCATCTCGTGCATGAACAGCGATTCAAGCTGCTTGGCCGCTTCGCGTGCGGCTTGCGGGTTCTTGGCGTTGGCCTGGTTTTTCAGGCCATTGAGCGAGTTGATGTCGGTCGCCAGCGCATTGTTGGCGTTGAGAGACAGGTTGCTCATATCACCTCCAGCTCGGCATTGAGTGCACCAGCCGCCTTGATGGCCTGCAGGATGGCCAGCAGGTCTTGCGGTGTTGCGCCCAGTGCGTTGAGTGAGCGAACCACATCGGACAGCTGCGGCGAGGCCGGAATGCGAATGACCTTGCCTGGCTCTTGCGTTACGTTGATGTTGGTCTTTTCCGCCACCACGGTCTGGCCTTGCGAGAAGGCGCCGGGCTGGCTGATGACAGGGGTGGAATCGATGGTGATGGCCAGATTGCCGTGCGCAATGGCGCAGGGGCCGAGCGTGACGGCCTGGTTCATCACAATCGAGCCTGTGCGTGCGTTGATGACCACCTTGGCCGATGGCTTGTTGGTGGGCAGGTTCAGCTCTTGGATGTCGGCAATAAAGCCAACGCGCGCGCCAGAATGCATGGGTGCGCGGACTTCCACGGTGCGACCATCCAGTGCCGTGGCGGTGCCCACGCCGTGGCGGTTGTTGATGGCATTGACGACCTGGTTGGCGGTCAAGAAATCGGTGGTGTTCAGGCCCAGCTTGATGGTGTCGCCATCATTGATAGGGGTGGGCACTGCACGTTCGACCTGCGCGCCTTGGGGGATGCGGCCAGCGCTCAGGTGGTTGATCTGCACCTTGGAGCCGCCTTGCGAGGCACCCGCACCGCCAATCACCAGATTGCCCTGGGCCAGCGCGTAAATTTCGCCATCTGGGCCGCGCAAGGGGGTGGTGATCAGCGTGCCGCCGCGCAGGGATTTGGCATTACCCATGGACGAGACATTGATGTCAATTTGCTGGCCCGGTGTGGCAAAGGCGGGCAGCTCCGCGGTCACGATCACGGCCGCGACGTTTTTGAGTTGCAGGTTGTTGGTGTTGGCCGTAGCAGGCAGGGTGATGCCCATCTGCTGCAGGTAGTTGGCCAGCGTCTGCGTGGTGTAGGGCATCTGGGTGGTTTGGTCACCCGTACCATCCAGACCGACGACCAGGCCATAGCCGGTTAATTGGTTGGACCGTACGCCCTGTACCGAGGCCACTTCCTTGATGCGCAAGGCGTGGGCGGGTGATACCAGCATGCCGCCGCTGAGGGCCAGCAACGCCAGGGCAAGGCGTGCGGTGCGGAATGAGGAAGGCGTAGACAGTACTTTCATACTGCCCGATTCTGGAGAGGATTAGAAAGGGATAAAGCTCAAAAAGAAGCGCGACAACCAGCCAATTGACTGTGCTGAGTTTTGCTGGCCACGGCCACGCGACTCCACGCGGACATTCGCCACCTGGGTGGAGCTGATGATGCTGTTGGGCGCCAGCAAATACGGGTCAATCGTGCCGGTAAAGCGCAACACATCCACGTTCTGGTTCACGCCGATTTGCTTCTCGCCCGTGACGATCAAATGCCCATTGGGCAGCACGTCGGTCACCGTGGCGGTGATGGAGCCGGTGAAGGTATTGGCGCTGGTGGTGCCACCGCCGCCCTGGAAATCGGCTTCGCTGCCAACGCCCAGTTTGCCCAGGTTTTGCGCGGTTGCCAGCGCACCACCGGTGAGGATGGGCAAGTTGGTGATGCCTGCAGACATGCTGCTGTCACGGTTGACGGTCGAGGAAGACTGCTGGCTGGCCGTTACGCGCTCGGCGATTTGAATCGTCACCATGTCGCCCACCAGGCGGGCGCGGCGGCTTTCAAAAGGCGGGCGGTAGCGGTTGGCCTGGAACAGGCCGCCAGTGTTCTGCGCCGCTTGCTGCGGCACGGCAATCGCCGAGGCGGGCAAGGGGTTGGTTTGGTTGTGCAGGTCAACGGGTGGTGGTTCATTGAACGCACAACCGCTGACCACCAAGCTGGCGGCGCCCCACAGCGCGACGCGAGGGGCACGCTGAGACAACGCAAAGACTTGGGACAAGGTGCGAGAGGCGGACATAAACGCTCCGAAGAAATACAAAACTAGAGCGTTTAGCGTAAGCAGATCAAGCGTTTCAATGTGTTTTATATTTGAAAGCGTTGATTGACTAGCGCTAAGCGCTCTCAATAAAAATAGATTACAGCTGCGACAGCTTGGCCAGCATTTGGTCGCTGGTGGAAATCGCCTTGGAGTTCATCTCGTAAGCGCGCTGGGTCTGAATCATCTGCACCAGCTCTTCCACCACGTTCACGTTCGACGACTCCAAGAAACCTTGCATCACCACGCCCAGGTTGTTGGTGCCGGGTGTGCCGGTCTGGGGGGCGCCCGATGCACCGCTTTCGCGGTACAGGTTTTCGCCAATCGGCTCCAGACCCGCTGGATTGATGAACGATGCGGTATTGAGCTGGCCGATTTGCTGGGGCAAGGCGTTGCCGGGCGTGGTGGCAGAAACCACACCGCTTTTGCTGATGCTCAGCTTGGTGGCGTCTTGCGGCACGGTAATGCCGTCCAGCAAGGGGTAGCCACCGGCAGTGACCATCTGGCCATTCGCATCTTTGCTGAACGTACCGTCACGGGTATAGGCCGTGGTGCCATCGGGCATCTGAACTTGAAAGAAACCATCGCCATTGATGGCCACATCCAGGTCTTTGCCAGATTCCAAAGGCGTGCCTTGGGTGAAGTTGCGCGTAGTGGCCACGGTGCGCACACCCAGGCCCAGGTGCATGCCCGTGGGCAGCACGTTTTGTTCGTCGGCTTGGGCACCCACTTGGCGCAGGTTTTGATAGATCAAGTCTTCAAACACTGCGCTTTGGCGCTTGTAGCCGGTGGTGGAGACGTTGGACAAGTTGTGCGAAACAACGTCCATATTGGTCTGCTGGGCAGACATACCGGTCTTGGCAATCCACAGGGAATTCATCATGGTGAAGCTTCCTTCCGTATTCGTTGGTCAGCGGCCTTAGCCGTTCATGCTCAGCAGTTGGCTGGCCGTCTTGTCATTGGTTTCTGCCGTGGTCAGCAGCTTCATCTGCTGCTCAAACTGGCGCGAGGCAGCGATCATGCCCACCATGGCTTCCACAGCGTTCACGTTGGAGCCTTCCAGTGCACCCGCCACCATGGTGGCGTTGGCGTCGGCAGGCAAGTCACCCTGCGCAGAACGGAACAGGCCGTCATCGCCGCGCTGAATGGTTTGTTCCATGTTGGGCGTGACCATCTTCAGGCGACCAATGTTGATGGGATCTTGCCCATCCAATGTGGCCACCACGGTGCCGTCGCCGCCAAAGCTGATGCGAGCGTTTTGCGGGACATCCACCGGGGCGCCGCCATCGGTCAAGATGGGCAGGCCTGTGGCCGTGACCAACTGGCCTTCGGCCGTCACTTCCAGTGCACCGTTGCGGGTGTACGCCTCCAGACCATCCAGTCCCTGCACAGCAAACCAGGCATTGCCACGGGCCATCAGGTCGGTGCTCTTGCCGGTGGTCATGGCGGGGCCGGGTTGATCCAGATGGCCAGAAGTGGCATCGAGACCGAACACGCGCGTGCTGGAGCCCTGGCCTTCGAGTGGCACCGAACGGAAGGTGCTCAGCTCGGCACGGAAACCCGTGGTCGAGACGTTGGCCAGATTGTTCGACAGCACCGCCTGCCGTTGAGCAGCGGCATTGGCGCCGGTCATGGTGGTGTAGATGATGCGGTCCATAGTTAACTCCTAAATGCGCGTGTTCAGTTGCGCTTAGCGCAGGTTGACCAAGGTCGAGAAGATCTGGTCTTGGGTCTTGATGGTTTGGGCATTGGCCTGGTAGGCACGCTGGGCGGTCATCATGCCCACCAGTTGTGCGGTCAGGTCCACGGTGGACTCTTCCAGCGCACTGCCGGCAATGGTGCCGAAGCTGCCCGTACCTGCTGTGCCGTAGACCGGAGGACCAGAGTCGTTCGAGGCCACCCAGTTGTTGTTGCCATCAGGCTGCAGGCCCTGGTTGTTGGTGAACTTGGCCAAGGCAATCTGTGCTTCAGCGCGGGTTACACCGTTGGAGTAGGTGGCCATCAACGTGCCGTCCGAGGCCACGTTCACAGAAGTCAGCTCGCCCGAAGCATAGCCGTCCTGTGTCAGCTTGGCCACGGAGAAAGCGCTGCCGCGCTGCGTGACGCTGCCCAAGTCGATGTCCACGCTCCAAGGCCCTGGGTTGGGATTGTTGGGATTGTTGGTGGCGACTTGGGTGGACAAGGTAGTGCCGGTGGCTGTGCCGAATGTGTGCGTGGTTTCGTAACCTGCGTCGCCGGGGTTCAAGCCATTGGGGTCGACCCCCAAACCTGCATAAGGGGCGACGCTGGTCAGCTTGCCGGTCGAGTCAAAAGACAATTGGCCGATGGGCGCAGCGCTGGCATCCAGGCTGTCATACACCGCCCAGGTGTTGGCGCCGGTTTTCTGGAAATACATGGGCAGTGGCGTGGCCATGCCTTGTTCGTCAAACACTTCCAGCGACGTGCCATAGGTGGCGCGCGGTGGTGCTGGATTGGCGTTTTGATCCACGCGCGCATCCAGATTGAGTGTGGCTTTGACGTTGTTGGTTTGCTTGGCAGGAATCGGTGTGCCTGTAGGAAACACCAGATCCGTCAGGCTGGTGCTGGTGCGCAGCCCTGTGTCGGGGTCCAAAGGATAGCCCTGCACCTTGTCTTTGTTGGCCGTGATCAGCTCGCCCGCCTTGTTCAGCTGGAAAGCGCCATTGCGGGTATAGGCCACACCAGTGCCTGTTTGGACGACAAAGAAGCCGTCGCCTTCAATCGCCATGTCCAGGCCATTGCCGGAAGGGGTGATCACGCCTTGGGTGAATTGTTGCGAAACCGCCGCCACGCTCACACCGATGCCCGTGTTGTTGGTGCTGGACGTGCCCATGGCACTGGCCACCATTTCATTGAACTCAGCGCGCGAGTGCTTAAAGCCAACGGTGTTGCTGTTGGCGATGTTGTGGCCAATGACGTCCAGGTTTTTGCTGGAAGCATTCAGACCGGAAAGACCGTGGTGAAAACCCATGTGGAGCTCCTAGAAATTTAGAACACAGCCTTGACGGTGTTGTAGTTAATGCTTGAACCATTGGCCAGCTCAAGCATGAGCGCACCGTTGGTGAGGCTGGTGGCGACGACAGCGTTGGGCGACAGGGCGGTGGATTTGACGGCTGCTTCGCCATTGGTAGCGGTGACCTTGAAGCGCAGATCCATGCTCTCGCCGGTGTACTTGCTGCCATCCCAGGTGAAGTAGTTGCGCCCTGCAGCGGCCGAACCCAATTCCAGTGTCTCGACCACTTCACCGCTGGCGTTGGTGATGGTGACGCTGACATTGGCGGCGGAGGCATCCAGGTCAAAAGCGGCTGTACCGCTGAGGCGCTTGGTGCCGTCTTCGTCGGTTTTGGCCGACAGGCCCAGCTGGTTGCCTTCGGACAGTACGGTGCGTCCGATCATGGAGATGCCTTGCTGCATTTGCATGGAGGCGAACTGGTTGGTGACGCTTTCGACCGTGGTGTTGAGCTTTTCAATGCCACTGACGGTGCTGATCTGCGCCATTTGCGAGGTCAGCTGCGCGTTGTCCATAGGACTGGTGGGGTCCTGGTTTTGCAGCTGTGCCACAAGCAAGGTCAGAAATTGATCCTGCATGTCCGCCGCTGTTTTGGGCGAACCATTGCTGCCCGATGAAGTGTTGTTCGATACGCCGGAAATCATGTGCGCCTACTTTCGGTCTTTACTTATTGGCCCATCTGCAGCGTTTTCAGCAGCAGCGATTTGGCGGTATTCATCACTTCCACGTTGTTCTGGTACGAGCGTGATGCAGAAATCATGTTGACCATCTCATCCACGGCATTGACGTTGGAGTGGGTGACATAGCCTTGTTCGTCGGCCAACGGGTGCTCAGGGTTGTGCACACGGCGGCCTGGTGTGTTGTCTTCGGTGATGTTTTTCACCTTGACGCCCGCCGAGCCTTCGTTGCCCATGGGGGCTGTTTGGAAAACGACTTGGCGGGCCTTGTAGGACTCGCCATCCGGACCGGCGACGGCGTCGACGTTGGCCAGGTTGGAGGCCACAACGTTCAGACGCTGGGACTGGGCGCTGATGGCACTGCCAGAGACGCTGAAAATGGAGAACATGGACATGGCGATGGTTTCCTTGTGTCAGTGCGGCTTACTGGCCAGTGATGGCGCTGAGCATGGTTTTGGAGCTGCCGTTGAGAAAGCGCAGCGTGGCTTCATAACGCACAGCGTTGTCCACAAAGTTGGCGCGCTCGCGGTCCAGATCCACGGTGTTGTTGTCCAGGCTGGGCTGTGAGGCCAGTGAATAGCCCAGACGGCCTTGGCCGTCATTGCCAAATTTTTCGGTCGGCAGTGGCATGTGCTGCGCATGCGAGGTGCTGGCCTCTTGCAGTGCTTGGCGTACCGAGCCGTTTTCGCCTTGTGCTGCTTTGAGCGTCTTGGCAAAGTTGAAATCGCGGGCCACGTAGCCCGGGGTGTCGGCGTTGGCGATGTTGCTGGAGATCACACGCTGGCGCTCTGCGCGCAACAGCAGAGCGTCACTGTGGAAGTCCAGGCGGCCTGTCATTTTGTCTAGCATGTGATTCCTTGCTACAGATGAAAACGAAGTCGGAGGCACCTCGCCACTGCGGACTTTGGTGCGTGCAGCGATTATGGAAACGCCCTGTTTTTGCTAAAGCGCGAAGAAAGCGTGGTTGCCCAGATACTTCGGCGCTTTAAAAAGTAGCTGCCGCTCTAAAGTTGCAGCCATGCCTGAACTGACTGCTTTCGTCTCTTCCCGTTTTGCACGTGCTGCGGCCCGTGTGGCGGCCTGCGTGGTGCTGGGTGGTGGTATGACTGCTGCTTTGGCGCAAGATCTGACAGAAATCAGCAATCAGTGGTTGCAAGGCGCACTCTCTGCGAATACGCAGAATGAAACGCAAAGCATGCCGCTGCGCATGGAAGTACAGGTGGGCAAGCTGGATCCACGCTTGAATCTGGCACCTTGCCAACGTGTGGAGCCTTATCTGCCCAGCGGCAGCAAGCTGTGGGGCCGTACCCGCATTGGTTTGCGCTGTGTGGAAGGTGCGCGGCCCTGGAATGTGTTTTTGCCCGTCACGGTGAAAGCGCTGGGTTCTGCATGGGTGCTGACCAGCAACGTCAACATGGGTGAGATGCTGACGCACGACCACGCCATGGAAAGCGAAGTGGACTGGGCGGAATCCCCGCATTCCATCATTGCTTTGCCCGACGACTGGGTTGGACAAACGGCAGCCCGCAATCTGACGGCTGGCATGGCCTTGCGCCAGACCATGGTCAAGGCGCCCCAGATATTTAAGCCAGGTACCGGTGTCAAAGTGTCGGTACAAGGCGGTGGTTTTACGGTGGTTTCGTCAGGCAAGGCGCTGGAAGGCGGCTCGGCCGGCCAAAACGTGCGCGTGCGCATGGACAACGGAAGAACCATAATAGGCGTTGTCAATCAGCAAGGCGAAGTCGTTGTTGCACAGTGATACACGCTTTTGGAAGAAAATACTTAAGTTCTCTTTCAAGGCGTCGATAGCTACACTACGGAGCCCTTGAGCGGGCGATTGGAGTAGGAAAATGAAGGTCGGACAAAATACCAATGTAGAAATGCTGGCAGCCAAACTGCAGCAAAACGCTACGCAACAAGCGCAGCAAAGCAAGAGCGGCACCGCCAGTGAGGTGGTGCAGCAAACCCGCAGCAACGCCGCAGGCGTGCCTGTGACCGTGTCAAATTCGGCGCGTTCACTGGATCAAAACGCCAAAACTTCGTCGGATGTGGACATGGCCAAGGTCAATTCCATCCGTGAAGCGATTGCCAACGGCACATTCAAAGTCAATGCCAGCGTGATTGCCGACAAGATGTTGGTCGATACCGCGGATTTGCTGGGCGCGGTACGCGCTTAACTTTCCATTTGTCGGGCGCTTAGCGCCAGTCGTCAGCCTTCCGACCTTCGGCTGCCACTGGTCCCAAGCGCCCGAACTCCATTTCAACCGCTCAAACCTTCCCCGACACCATGAAACTCAGCGAAGCCTTGGAACAGATTGACGGCATGATCGACTTGGTCAATGCCCTGATTGTGAAAAACGAGCCGGATTCGACGGAGGCGGCCATTCGCCAGCTGCGCGATGGCATGGAAGCTTTTGCCGGTCTGTCCAAGCGTTTCGGCGCTGACCAGTTCACCGCAGAAAACACCCAGCGCATGCAAGCCATGTCGGGGCGTTTGACGCAAATGCGCGGGCACATCACCAAAATGTCGGCGATTACTGCGCAGCAACTGGCAGCCTTGATGCCCGAGCAGTCAATCAGCCACACCTACGGCGCCAGCAAGCAGCCAGGCTCCACTGCTTCGGTTGCGCGGATGTACCACATCAGTGGTTAAGCATTGAATTGCATAGCAGCTTGCGTAAGTTATTCGGCGGTTTCGGTATTGAATGCCTTTGAATCACTGAATGGATAAGCGCAACCAGCTATCAAAAAATACAAACCAACAAAAAGCGCCTGATCAGGCGCTTTTTTTGTGGGTGAAAACCTAGCGTGCTCAGTGGGCGCGCATTTTGGAGCGCAGGCGGGCAATGGCCTGACTGTGCAATTGGCAGACCCGCGATTCGGTCACTTCGAGTACGGCCGCAATTTCCTTGAGGTTCATTTCGTGCTCGTAATACATGCCCATCACGTATTTTTCGCGCTCCGGCAGATTTTCGATGGCCTGCACCAATGCAGAGCGCATGCGGTCATCGCGCAGCATGCTGAAAGGGTCAGCATCGGCATCGGCGACATAGCGGTCCAGAAAACTGGCGCTGTCTTCTTCACCGGGGGACATGTCTTCCAGGTAAATCAGCTGGGTGCCGCGCACTTTGGAGAGCATGGACTGGTAATCTTCCAGTTCCATCTCCATGAAAGCCGCGATTTCTGACTCTCTGGGTGCACGCCCCAATTGCTGCTCCAGCCGGCGGATGGCGGACTCGATGTCTTTTTGGCCCTTGCGGGAACTGCGGCTCATCCAGTCGTTTTCGCGCAACTCGTCCAGCATGGCGCCGCGAATGCGTTGCCCGGCAAAGGTCTCAAACTGTACGCCCTGGCTGGTTTCGAAGCGCGAGAGTGCATCGGCCAAGCCAATCATGCCCACCTGGATGAGGTCATCCAGTTCCACGTTGGGCGGAAGTTTGGCAATCATGTGTTGCGCGATACGACGCACCAGCGGGGCATGCTGGCGAATCAGTGCATCGCGGTCCAACTGGCCATGGGCGGTGTACATTGACTCAATGGCTCCACACAGCAGAAGAAGAAAAAAGGCCGGCTTCGGTGGCTGGCCGCTCAGGCGGGGCGTGAACGGTTTCCGAATGCTCTAAACATTGTAGGGCCCAGCGTTGCAGGTTGCGGGCTTGCATTGGATCGAATTGTTCGCACAGCGGTTCGGTGTGCAAATGGCGCAGTGCACACTGCGATAGCGACTTCAGCACGTGATCCAAGCCATAACCCGACGGACGCATCGCGACCAAACGTGGCATCTGACCACAGCCCATGAACAGCTGTTTGAGGGCGCGGTAGCTGCTGACCACATTGCGTGACTGCGAGGGCACCAATTGAATGGCGGGCTGTGTGCAGCCTTGCAGCATGCCGGTGAGCAACGGGGCGGGCGCCCACAGCACGACCACGGCATGGTTGCTGACAAATCGGTACAGCAGATCCAGAGGGCGCTCGCCCGTGACCGATGCCTTGTGCTGCAGCTGCACCATGCCGCGGGCAGCGGGCAGCGTGGCCACACTCAGCGGATTGCTGATGTCAGCGCTCAAGGTGGTGAGTGCATAAGTCTGGCTGGGCTGCAGCATGTCTTGCAGGCCGGGCGTGGCGGCGGATTCTTGCTCCGTGCCATCCAGCACCACGACGGGGTAACCTTGCTGCTGCAATTGTGCGCAGGCCATCCACAGCGCGGTGGCGTCAGCGCTGTCACCGGATGGCACCACCGGCAGCACGCGCAGTGACGACTGCGCGCCTTGCCAGTGCAAACCGGTTCCTTGGTGCCACACACTTTCAAGCATGCAACGCTCCTTGGGCTTGGCCCAGGGACGATTCGGTGAAGTAAAAATCCATGTCCAGCGACGTGGGGTCAAACGCGGACTTGGTGTGTGCACGCATTGACGTGGCAACCAGCTCGTTGGCATTGGCGCGGGCAAAGTCCTCAGGCACGCGCTGGCCGTTGGTGATGCCGCGCAGCACCAGTTGGTGGCGAATCAGGGCATCCAGCGCCGGGGCCAGTTTCACGGCCTCGTCCACCTTGGACAGAATGGCTTGCTTGCAACCTACGCGCTTGAAAGCACCAAGGGCTTCGTCCAGCGTATCGCCGTGCGCACCGGCGTTGGCCACCAGCAGGCGTTCAATACCGGGCAGGTTCAGCACTTCCAGAATGTCGTCCTTGCGGGGATCACGTGGTGCCACTCCGGTGGTGTCGATGATGACCATCTTCTTGCCAGCCAGCAGGCCCAGCAGGTCTTGCAGCGCCGCCTTGTCATGGGCCAGATGCGCCACCACACCGAGCATGCGGCCATAGGCGCGCAGTTGCTCGTGACCGCCCACGCGGTAGGTGTCCAGCGTGATCAAGCCCACGCTGTTGGGGCCGTGCTTTTGGGCGCACAACGCTGCCAGTTTGGCTGCCGTGGTGGTTTTACCCACACCGGTGGAGCCCACCAGTGCGAAAACACCGCCTTTGTCCCAGATGGGGGCGTTGGTGCTGTCGGTGCGCAAATTGCGTTCCAGTACTTGCACCAGCCACTTCATGGCTTCCGCGGGGCCTGCGTTTTGTGGCAGGCGCTCCATGATGGTGCGCGACAAGGCTGGCGAGTAGCCCGAGCGAATCAGCTTGAGCATCAGATTGCTGTGCAGCGGATTCTGGCGTGTCTGGTTCATCCAGGTCAGGGTGTTGAAGCGCTCTTCAATCAGCTCCTTGACGGATTGCAGTTCATGCATCAAGGCCGGTGCTGCCACGGGCGCGGTCGATGCCTTGCGAGGCGCCTCTGCAGGCAACTCAATCGCCAAGCCACGCAATGGGTTGTGCTTGACGACCGAAGGGGCGCTGGGCAGCGGTGCGGTATCGCGTACGGCATCCAGACGGTTCTTGCGTGCAAAAGTGGGTAGCACTTCTTGGGGCAGTTCGCCGGTCATTTCTTCATTGCGACGGCGCAGCATGCGTTCACGCACATAGTCTTGGAAAGACAAGGTGCTCATGGCCAGCTGCTCGGTGTCTTCTGCCACGCTTTGGCGAGGGTTGGCTTTCACGGCAGGCTTGGCTTGCTGCAGCAGTGTTTCCATGCGCATCGGCGCTTTGGGGGCTTGCTTGGGCGCACGGGTTTCTTCGGCCTCGCGGGCTTGGATGGCGGCCATCAAACCGGGGCTGGTGTGGTTGCCTTGGTCGAGGCTGCCGAAGGTTTCTTCGGCCGTGGCCATGACTTCGACGCCGTTGCCCATGGGGCGGTTCGACAAAATCAAGGTGCTTTCACCAAAAGCGGCGCGCGCCTTGTCCAGGGCCTCACGGGAAGTCGGGGCTATGAAGCGTTGGATGTTCATGCGTTTGCACCTTTAAGAATGGGGCCGATGCGAATGGTGTGGGTCTCAGGGATTTCGCTGTGCGCAAGCACCTGAAGACGGGGTGCCACACGGCGCACCAGGCGCGCGATAGCGTTTCGAATGGCGTCGGGCACCAACAAGCAGGCGGGCATGCCCAATTCTTCTTGCTTGTTGGCAACTTCGGCTGCACGTTGGGTCAGTAGGTCTGCCACTCCGGGATCCAGCGAAGGTGCCTGGGGGTTGGCCAAAGCTTGCACCAGCAGGCGTTCCAGACCTGGCTCAATCGCGATGACGTTGAGCTCTCGGGTGGGGCCGTAGATTTGCTGCACGATGGCTGGGGCCAGTGCAATGCGCACACGGCGTGCCAGCTCAACCGGGTCTTGGGTGGATGTGGCGTGTTCGGCCAGTGTTTCGATGATGGTGCGAATATCACGGATGTGCACAGCGTCTTCCAGCAGCAGCTGGAGCACTTTCTGGAACGATGTGATGGGCACCATTTTGGGAATAACTTCTTCGATCAACTTGGGCGCGGACTTGGCCACATGCTCCACCAGTTGTTGCACCTCATTGCGGCTCAACAGCTTTGCAGCATGCATTTGCATCAAGTGTGACAAATGTGTCGCCATCACGGTTTCCGAATCAACGACGGTAAAACCAGCCATTTGTGCCGCTTCCTTTTGGCGCTCATCGATCCAGTGTGCGGGCAGACCAAATGCAGGGTCGGTCGTGGGTGTGCCGATCAGCGGTGTGCTGATGCCGCCGGGGTTGATAGCCAGGTACATGCCGGGGAAGGCTTCGCCTTCACCGACCATCACGCCGCGCAGTGTCAGGCGGTAAGCGCTGGGCTTGAGTTCCAGGTTGTCACGCACATGCACGGCCGGGGGCAGGAAGCCCACTTCCTGTGCAAACTTGCGGCGCACGCCCTTGATGCGGGTAAGCAAATCGCCTTGGCGTGTTTTGTCGACTAGGGCAATCAGGCGGTAGCCCAACTCCAGCCCCAGCAGATCCACGGGTTGCAGGTCGTCCCATGTGGCTTCGGTGTCTTGCTGGGGAGCCGCCAAAGCGCCAAGCATAGGGGCTTCTGCCGAACTGCCAGATTTGGCCTGCTCGGCCTTCTTTTGGTTTTTGCGGTAGATCAGCCAGGCGCCATAGGCAAACAAAGCACCCATGCCCAGGAACACGGTGTGGGGCATGTTGGGGATCAGACCCAGCATGATCAAGATGGCGGCGGTAATGGCCAGTGCACGCGGGGTGCCCAGCATTTGTGCCGCAATTTGCTGGCCGGTGTTGTTGTCTTTGCCCACGCGGGAGATCACCATAGCCGCAGCCACCGAGATCAACAGGCCAGGGATCTGTGCCACCAGCGCATCGCCCACTGCCAGCAGGATGTAGCTGTTGGCCGCTTCACCAGCGCTCAGGCCGTGCTGTGCCATACCGATGATGAAACCACCGACGATCGTGATGATCAAAATCAAAATACCGGCCATGGCATCGCCACGCACAAACTTGGAGGCACCGTCCATCGAGCCGAAGAAGTTGGCTTCTTCCTGCACTTCCAGGCGGCGGCGCTTGGCTTCAGGCTCGTCAATCAAACCTGCATTCAAGTCAGCATCCACGGCCATTTGTTTACCGGGCATCGCGTCCAGGGTGAAGCGGGCTGATACTTCAGCAATACGCTCAGCGCCCTTGGTAATCACCACAAAGTTGATTACCACCAAAATCGCAAACACGATCAAACCTACGGCAAAGTTGCCGCCGATCAGAAAGTGACCAAAAGCCTCAATCACCGCGCCCGCTGCGCCGGGGCCGGTGTGGCCTTCCATCAGCACAACACGCGTAGAGGCCACGTTCAGCGACAGGCGCATCAACGTGGTCAGCAGCAACACGGAGGGAAAGGCCGCGAAGTCCAGCGGCTTGATCATGTAGGCCGCAATCATCATCACCATCAATGCGGTGGCAATGTTCAGCGTAAAGAACGTGTCCAGCAACCATGGAGGGATGGGCAGGACCATCAAGGCCAAGATGGCAATCACCATGATGGGCGCTGCCAAGCTCTGGAGTAACGAGCCATTCTTGGTATTCCACGCTTTCAGGTTTTTAATCAATGCAGTGCTCATAGGGTGCAGTGCTTTCTATCGCTTAAGGCTTCGCTGCCGCAGCACGCTTGGTGTGCGGGTCAAGTTCTGGGGGTACGTGGGGCTGTGTCAGATCGCCCGGTGCTGGTGCCTCGCCGCGCATTGCGGCCTGGAGGCGGTAAACGTAGGCCAAGACCTGTGCCACGGCGGTGTACAGCGTGGACGGAATGGACTGGTCAATCTCGGCATGCGCATACAGTGCGCGTGCCAGCATGGGAGACTCCAGCACGGGAATGCTGTGGGCTTTGGCCACTTCACGAATCTTCAGCGCAATCAAGTCAGAGCCCATGGCAATCACCTGGGGCGCAGACATGGTCTTCTCGTCGTAACGCAGAGCCACGGAATAGTGCGTGGGGTTGGTGACCACAAAATCCGCCCGGGGCACGGCGGAGACACTGGCGCGCTGGGCAATTTCGCGTTGCTTTTGGCGAATTTTGCCTTTGAGTTCGGGGCTGCCCTCAGACTCTTTGTGTTCTTGTTTGACTTCCTGGTGGCTCATCTTCAGGCGCTGCAAGAACAACACCTTTTGCAGCGGAACATCAATGACCGCTACAGCAAACACCACCACCAGCAGCATCAGCATGCCGCTGACAATCCAGTCCCCCACCTTGGCCAAAGCAGCTGCACCACCCAAAGCCGGCAGGCTGGACAAATCGACAATGCCTGTCTTGATGTGAAACCAGCCGACGGTGGCCAGAATCATGGTCAGCACCACATTTTTCAGGGCTGTGACCATTTGCTGTTTGGAGAACACATTGCCCAAACCTGCGATGGGGTTGAGGCGACTGAACTTCGGCATGATGGGCTTGATGCTGTAAATCCACCCGCCCGATGCCAGCGTGGCTATGACAGATGCCACATTGATGACCGTAGCGAAAATCACGCAACCCATCACACCCACGATGGCCATTTCCATCAGGCGCTCCACCATCAATTGCGGGACCAGCACGGTGTTGGCGTCAAACGACAATTGCTTGCTGATGGCGATGCGCAGGTGGTGCATCAGGGTGGGTCCACCCATCACTACCAGCATGGATCCCACGCCCAGCACCGCCAAGTGGCCGAGATCGCGCGAGCGCGAAGTCTGCCCGTCTTGGCGGGTTTTCTGCAGCTTTCGTTCGCTGGCTGGGAGTGATTTATCTTGGCTCGATTCCATGATGACATGAGGGAAAGGTCTCATGCCATTGTCCGCAAGCGGCCAAAACGCTAAAGCGGGAAAAGCGCGCCACAGGGGGCGCTATTTCAAAGCCTGCGGAGCTGGCAGGCCGTGTGCAATCTGTTAAATGAGTGGAGATTGCTTGAAAAAAGTGAGCTTGCAATGCTTGCCTGATAATAACTCGCACGTGAAAACGGTGTGAAATTATGATTGGGTAAGCGCTGATAGCTCACTTTTCTTATTCACTCAAAAGCCCAAACTGGCCAACAAGTCATCAACCTGCGACTGGTCGGTGACTACATCAGCCTTAGTGGGGTCAACCACGGGGCCTTCCAGGGTTGGGTGCACTGGTGATGTTGCCTCGGGTGTTGATTCACCCAATGCAGCCGCCCACAGATCGTCTGCTTGGTCAGCCGCTACGGTAGTGGCTGCAGTCGTCGCTGCAGCGGCAACAGGCGATGCACTCAGTGGCGTTGCGTCAGCAGTGCCGGATTGCGGCGCTGTTTGCAGCAGCAGATTGACCAACTGGGATTCAATCGAAGCGGCCAAGGTCACCACTTTGGCAATCACTTGCCCGGTCAGGTCATGGAAGTCCTGCGCCATCATGATGTCGGTCAACTGGTTGTCCACGATTTGGGTGGACTGCTCCATGTCTTCCAAGTAATTCATGATGTGGCCCTTGGCCACAGCGGCCACCGGGTCGGCAATCATGGATTGGCGCATTTTTTTGGTTTGCGCCACGATGTCTGTCTGCCTATCCTTGGCATCATCCACCAGCGTGAGCACCTTCTCTGCTGCTTCGCCAGTCAGGCGTGCAATATAAGAAAGGCGATTTTGCGCATCGGGCAGCTCATCGACCGCACCGCGCAAGCGATCGGCATAGCCAAGCTCGCGCAATGCGTCATGCAACTGACGCGTCAGCTGGCCAATCTGGGTATGGACGTTGCCCTGGTCAAAACTCGAGGGGGCAAGGTCGCTTTGCGGCGTTGCTTGATCCATCGACTTAGCCCAAGCCAACCTTCTTCAGAATCAGGTTGACCTTTTCTTCCAAGGTCGCCTTCGTGAAAGGTTTGACAACATAGCCTGCTGCGCCGCCCTGGGCTGCGGCAACGATGTCTTCCTTGCGGGCTTCGGCCGTCACCATCAGCACCGGAAGGTGCTTGAGTTTTTCATCGGCCTTGATTTCAGTCAGCAACTGAAAGCCATTCATGTTCGGCATGTTGATGTCAGTGACAACAAAGTCGAACTTACTGTTGCGCAGCTTATGCAGGGCAACGATACCGTCTTCAGCCTCATCGGCCTCGGTGTAACCGCTTTCTTTCAACAAATTGCGCACGATACGGCGCATGGTGGAGAAATCATCAACGATCAAAAAGCGCAAGGCACTGTTAGCCACGGGGGACCCTTTCGGTCAAATATCCACTGAATGAAGCCTGTGTCAGCCACGGACTCCGTCCTATTTCACAAATTGTCACGGAGTTTGCGTTGCAGGAGGGGGATTCTCCAACTTTTCCGTATCCAATTTGTTGTCTTGCTGGACAGAGGGTGTTTGCTTGCCCAGCAAACGTTCCTCTGCCTCATGTGTCAGCACCGTAATGGTGATGCGTCGGTTTTGCGGTGCGCGCGGCTCATTTGGTAGCAGTAAATCACTGGCGGCCAAGCCGACCACACGCGCTAATTTGTCATTGGGCATGCCTGCAGAAACCAGTTCTCGGCGCGAAGCATTGGAGCGGTCGGTGGACAACTCCCAGTTGCTGTATCCCTTCTCGCCCATGCCATAAGGTGCTGCATCGGTGTGACCGGCCAAGCTGATGCGGTTTTCCACACCACCCAACGCCGAGCCTACTTCGCGCAGAATGTCGCGCATATAGGGTTTGACGATGGCGCTGCCGATATCAAACATGGGGCGGTTTTGCTCGTCCACAATTTGAATCTGCAGACCATCTGGCGTCACATCCATGCGAATTTGCGAACGGTATTCGTTCAACGTGGCGTTGCTGGAAATCATGGCATCAATTTTGGCGCGCAAAGCTTTGATGCGCTGGGCATCTTGCTGTGCACGTTGCTGGCGCATGTTTTTGCGGTTCTGGTCGCTTTCCTCAGCCTCTGAACGCTTAACCTGCCCGTGTATTTTGGCCAAATCCGTACCGCCGCCGGGAATGATGCTGGAGCTGTTGCCTGAGCCATCGCCACCATTCATTGCCACTTTCAGCGGCGAGTTGAAATAAGCAGCGATGCCTTGCAAGTCGCCCTTGGAGGTAGAACCCAGCAGCCACATCAACAAGAAGAAAGCCATCATCGCCGTCATAAAGTCGGCATAGGCAATTTTCCACGCGCCGCCATGGTGGCCGTGCTCACCCTTCTTGACGCGTTTGATGATAATGGGTTGCAGCTTCTTTTCGTTGGCTGCCCCGGCCTGTGCGCCGCCGGGTGCGTTTGGTGGCGGCATCGCTTACTTTCTCTTGACGTGCTCTTCCAGCTCCAAGAAGCCGGGACGCTCGGTCGAATAGAGCACCTTGCGGCCAAACTCAATGGCCGTCGGGGGGTTGTAGCCTTGCATGCTGGCAATCAAGGTGCACTTGATGCACTCATATTCTTTGCTGCCATCTTGCTGGCGCTGTTCAATCAGCCCCGCAAGAGGTTCTACCAGCGCATAAGCCAGCAAAATACCCAAAAATGTACCAACAAGGGCCGATGCAATCATGCCGCCCAAAACGGATGGAGGCTGACCGACCGAGCCCATGGTGTTCACCACGCCGAGCACCGCCGCCACAATACCGAACGCTGGCAATCCACCTGCCAAGCGCTGGAGCGCCACTACCACGCGGTGGTCTTCTTGATGGTGGGCATCCATTTCGTTTTCCATCAAGGTTTCAATTTCGTGCGAGTTCAAATTGCCCGACACCATCATTCGCAGGTAGTCGGTAATGAACTCCACCAGGTGCGTGTCCGCCAGCAGATCAGGGTATTTTTGAAAAATCTCTGAGCTCTGTGGTTCTTCGACGTCCATTTCAATCGCCATCAAGCCTTCTTTGCGCGCTTTTTGCAGCAAATCGTAGAGCAAGGCCAGCAAATTCATGAAGCGGCCTTTGTTGTGCTTGGGGCTCTTCAGCACACCTGCCAATGCCGAAACCGAGGCCTTGAGCACTTTGGGCGGATTGGTCACGATGAACGCGCCCAATGCAGAGCCACCAATCGTGGCCATTTCAAAGGGGAGAGCTTTGGCGAGTACGCCCATGTTCCCGCCGTGCAGGGCGTAAACACCGAAGACGCAACCGAAGGCGATGACGTAACCAATAAGGACAAGCATGGTGGAGATTCTGTCAGACTGAATGCCAATCAAAAGAAGAAACTAGCGCAAAAGCTTGCGTCACTTCTCTGGTTTGGGGAGGGGCTGCCTCGCTAAGCTCTGGTTGGCAAGCTACAAGCTCAGTAGTTATCGGCAGATCAGTCGGTTCCTTGAATGATTTGTCTTGATCCATCGTATCGAGTGCGCCCATGTCTCTCCCGTCTTGTCTGCGGCATTTGTCCATGTGTGTGAGTAGGGGGGCTGCATTTTGGGATGCAGACTTGGTCGTTGCATCGTGTAGATGCCCTGATGAGACTGCGATGGCCAAATATCCGGATTTTTGAATGAAAACTGAAAGCAGTTGGGTTTTACATGTCCACGAACCAAAAAATGTGTCAGTGCATTTGATCCTAATCTTGAATGATGTCGTTCATTTTAATTATGAAAATAATTAAATTATTATTGTTTTTTCTTTGAAATACTTGAAGTTAAATTTCTTAGAACCTTGTTTGAATGATCGATTAAGTACTAATAAACAAGCAATAAGTTATTGTTAGAAAAAGTGCAAGCTAAAAGGTGTGAAATGAAAAATAATGATCAAAATATTGTTTTGAACAATAAGATCGCTTCCATTCCAGAAGATAAGCTGGAATACGCTATAAGCCTGCAGCAGCAATGGCGTTTTGAAGAGGCTAAGTCACAATACTTGGCGCTGCTGAAAGAGTGTCCAGATGATGCTGATGCGCTGCACAACCTTGGCGTCCTGTTTTCGGTGCAGCTGCTTGAGCCAGCAGAGGCGCTCCCGTATTTTGAAGCGGCCCTGAACCTAGATCCCACTAGATTGCAATTTTGGTTCAGCTATCTGGATGCACTTATTAAGGCGGGTGCCCTGGATGTGGCCGAGCATGTATTGATTCTTGCCAGCAACTATGGCTTGAATGATTTGCAAATTGCCTCATTCACACGTGATATCCGATTGGAACGCACCACCATTGCTGATTTGGTGGATGCTGTATTGACCGATGTACCCCCGTTACCAGAACCTCAGCCTTTACAAGCGCAGCCTATGAGGGGGGCGGAGCCCAGCATGCAGGATTTGCAGCAGCTGTTGAGTGTTTTCAATCAAAAAAAATACGAACCCACTCTGGATGCGATTACCACGATGCTTCAGCGCTTTCCGCAAGCTGTCGTGGTTTGGACGATGTTGGCTGAAACGGAAAAACGGCAAGGATTCCTTGAAAAAGCGCTGGAGGCGCGCCGTCAAGTGGCTACGTTGCAACCCTCGAGTGTGGCAAGCCACCTCGCACTAGTCGATGCATTGCTTGATTTGAATCGTTGGGATGAGGCGGAAGCGGTACTAGAAGTCATTCTGCGTATACATCCCAGCAATGCCCAAGCGCTCGGCAAAATGGGACTGATCTATCAGAAGCAAGGTAAAGCGGACAAAGCGCTGCTCAGCTACGCTTGGGCATTACGGAGCGAAGGACTGAGTCCGCTGCTTTTGGAAAAATTTGGTTCTTTGCTGCGCAGTGAAGGCAATCAAGATGGCGCACTTGTGTGTTTCAAGTGGGCGGTAGAAGCCAGTCCGAACGTGCCGGAATTGCTAGATGCCTATGGTATTACCCTGCGCAATCAAGATCGATTGGCCGCTGCAGAAAATGCGTTCCGGAGCGCATTAAAAATCCATCCTGGCTACACCCCAGCATTGCGTAATTTGTGCCATCTTTTGGAATTTCATGGCCGATTCGCTGAAGCTGAAGCAGGGCTTTTACGATGCACAGAAATTGACAATGGCAGCCCGGAAACTTTGTTTGAGGTCGGCCGCAATCTGGTCCATCAAAAGCGCGAGAACGAAGCGGTAGACTGGTTGCGCCGTGCCATCAAGATCAAGCCGGATTTTGTTCCTGCACACATCATGCTCAGTGCGGCCCTTAACAGTACGGAAGAGCCATCGGTGGCGATGGAGGAAGTCAAAGCCAGTATTGCCGTATTGCCAAATGTTCCTCAATTGCATACCAATTTAGGCGTCATCAATCTGGCGCTTAGCCGTATTGACGATGCGATTGCTTGTTTTCGCCAAGCATTAGCTGTCGATCCTGATTTTGATTTTGCACGCAGTTGTCTGCTTTTTGCTCTCAGTCACAGTACAAAAATAACGCCGGAAGAGCTTTATCGTGAGCATCGGCTGTATGGACGCTTAATCGAAGAGGGCGTCAAGGGTCGACAATTTTCAAGCTACAACAATACCCGAATACCTGAAAGAGCATTGAAAGTCGGTTTTGTCTCTGCTGACTTCCGTAACCATGCTGTCGCGCAATTTGTTATTCCATTTTTTCAATCCTTGGCAGAGCATAGCGAAATAATCTCCTATGCTTATGTGAATCACGGGGCACGTGACGGCGCAACGCTGCAAATTGAAAAAAATATTAATGTATGGCGTTCGGTAGTGAAATGGTCAGATGACCGTTTGGTAGAAAAAATTAGAGAAGATGGGATTGATATTCTTGTCGATGTCAGTGGGCATACAGCAGGTAATCGGTTATCAGTGTTTGCCCGTCACCCAGCACCTGTGCAAGTAACTTGGCTTGGATACCCAGGTACAACGGGACTGAAGGGAATGGATTACAAACTTGTGAATGCTCTTTATTTAAAGCCAGAAGGTAAGGTGGATCTGCAAAGCCAATTCACAGAAAAACTTGCTCTGCTTCCATCCAGTTTTTCATTTAAAGAATCGGACGAGAAAGTTGATACCGGAGATGCACCATTCCTCAAAAATGGTTACTTAACTTTTGGTTCATTCAATCGTTTAAATAAAATTAGTCATGAAGTGGTCGTATCTTGGTGTCAGCTGCTAAAAGCGCTTCCAGATTCTCGATTAATTATGGGTGCGATGCCTGCAAACGGGGTGCCGTCAGATGTGGCTGAATGGTTTAAAAACGAAGGAATCGCAAGCGAGCGTGTGATGTTCTTCCCTCGGACAAGCTTGTCTGATTATCTCAAACTGCACGCACAAGTTGATCTTTGCCTCGATACCTTTCCGTATACCGGCGGTACTACCACACTTCATGCTTTATGGATGGGGGTGCCCACCTTGACGATTGCTGGTGATACTTATCCAGGTCGTCAGTCTTCTGCTATTTTGCATAGCGTTGGAATCGAAAGCATGTGCGTGGCCCGCAGTGTGCCAGAGCTTGTCGATTTAGCTCGTGTTTGGGCGACCCAGCCACAAACCTTGAACAAGGTGCGCAGAGAGTTGCAATCTGTTTATTTCTCACAAGATCAAATGGCAGAACCTGCTGCAGTCGTTCAGAGCACTATTCTTGCTATGCGCCAAATGTGGATACGCTGGTGTATGGGTAAGAGGCCCAAGAGTTTTCAGGTGAAGTATGAAGATATTGGATTGACCTGCCCAGAATCTATTCTTAACCGATGATTTCACTCGTGTTTGATTTTTTTTCGCAATCTTCTCTTGAAAATAATTGCTGAAATTATGAATAAACTGGCAAGCGTTTATGAAGATAATCACAATGGTGTGATTGACTTGCGAAGTAAATCCAATCATCCCTTGTCTTTGAAATATGGTGAAATTTTTAGTAGCGCGTTAATTGATGCAAATGTTCGGAAGGGAAGATTGTTGCCTTATTTTGAATTGAATAAGAATGCTCCATTCTATAAGGCTGCGAAAGCTGGATTCTTGTTTGAAGAAAAGATGGAATCATTCAATGCAGTGAGAACTGTATTGAATGATTTTTATGAACAATTCCAACCAAAAAGCATCAGTGACTGGTTTTTGTTAAACGCGCACAATGAGTCTAATCTGAGGAAATTTCCAGCCTGGGCTGCGGTCTTGCCTTGGAGAGCGCGGAGCGTAAAATCTTTTCAAGAGACCATCGAGGATGGTACGAGAAAAGATAATGAAAAAGATGGTTTGCAGGGCGGGATTGAAAAAGGATGGGCTTATTGCGGCCCCGTCTCTGAAGAGAAACTAAGTATCGAAGCGAAGAGAATCAATGAGTTGATTTATAGTTTTCGAAAAAACGGATATCAGCGTTCTTTTGAAAATGATGGCGATATTGTAGCAACAGCATTGGTCAATAAAAACAATGATTGGTGCTGGCTGGTGACCAGTGGCTATCATCGAGCTTGTGTGCTTGCTGCCATGGGAGAGGAAACTATTCCAGTCAGAGTCAATTTGGTGATACGGGAAGATGAGGCGGATTTCTGGCCTCATGTATCAAGTGGTTTTTATAGTAAAGATATGGCTATGCATATCTTTAGAAATATTTTCCAACCTCAGGTAAATTGGAGTTGAAATGAGCAGAGTGCAAGATAAACATGTGGCTTATTATCGCAAGCCAGCACGTTTTTTAGATAGCGCAGATTTAGAGCATGTGACTTTGTATAAGTCAAAAGTAAAAAATATGCCCGGGGACAAACATTTCGAAACACCTCGTGCAGATTTCATCAAAAAATTTATTAACTACAATGGCCAATCTGTTTTAGATATAGGTTGTACAACAGGTTTCTTTATATTTGATGCACTGGATAACGGAGCAAAAAATATCATATGTTATGAAGGCTCCTCAGATTCTTATGAAGTTTTGGCTGACTTTATTCAGAGATCTGATGAAAATATAGAGCACCATAATATATATTTTGATTTCAGTAGCGATAAAATCCCCGCTGCAGACGTTGTTCATCTACTCAATGTTGTGCACCACTTTGGAGACGATTACGGTGCAGATGTAGACGTTGAAAATGCAAAGGTGATGATGGTGAAAAACATTGATGCTTTTGCAGAAACATCAAAATACATGGTTTTTCAAATGGGCTATAATTGGAAAGGTAATGTGAATTTACCTTTGTTTGCCAAGGGTGAAAAGGATGAGGTAATTAATTTTCTCAGAGAAAATCTCAAATCTTGGAATATAGAGGAAATTGGTATTCCTGCCTTGATTGATGATTACATAGAGTATGTTGATGTGAGCCCCGAACGGATGGCGCGCAACGATCAACTGGGCGAATTTCTTAATAGACCAATTTTTATTTTGAAATCGAAATATTTTTCTTAAAGAAATCTATAAAAATTATGCAGTCTTGGGAGTTTTCTTAAGACTGCTTTTTTATTGGTTTTAATTTATTAAAGTATAGTCTTCAAACAGTTTTATTACTGTGCTCTTTTCACAGTGCATCAACACATCGATGATAGATAGATTGCCGATGAATTCTTGTGAACCCTGATCGTACTTCGGTGTGTTGCTTTTCGTGAATTTCAATTCTATATTTTCATTCTCAAATGCCTTTACATCGTAAAGGGACTGACCTCCAATAGCATTTCGATATTGATCGATATTGGTTTTTTTGCAAAGCGTAAGAATTCTGGTCTGACCTTTGTCTTTGTGTGCTTGGTCAATATTAGATGAGAAAATAAATTCGCGATGAAGGTCTAAATATCTAAATACAGCACTCAAACTTCTGGAGTTTTTTTGTGCGACATTTAAATTTTCATCAAGCACAATTTCTTCAATCAATGGCATTACCTGATTGAATTGAGGCATTTTTTTATATGCATTCTCAATAAGTAGCAAGAAATCAGAAAAATTATTTATATAGTTGTGCTCATTAATTTTTCGATTCTGACTGATTTTTTCTACTGGAACTGAAAAATCAAATTTATTTCCATTTAAAAGTATTGAATTTCTATTGATGTATCCCTTTTTGATGTAGTTGACATCGTCTAGAAAAATAAACTTCTCTGCTGCGTAAGCTAACTGGTAATAGCCGATATAAGGGAAGAAATACGGCTGCATGATGGCCCCCCTCATACGAGCAACTCCAATATCACCGAAATAACACGCTCCTGTTGTGTGTCTGTCAGTGCGGGGTAAATGGGTAGGCACAGTACCTGTGATGCTGCGTGGCCAGCCTCTACGACATTCGCGGGCAAGGCAGAGGGCAAGCCTCGATACATGGGAAAGTCGGTAATCAGGGGGTAAAAGTACCGCCGGGTGTAGATTTCGTGTGTCTTGAATTTCTCGTGCAGTGCATCACGACTTAATGGGTACTCGGGGCCGACGAGGATGGGGAAATAAGAGTGATTTGCCTTGGTTTGTGTTCCTTGAGGCAGGCAAGTAATACCGGTCACGCCGCCGAGTTGCTTGCGGTAGTAAGCATCTATTTCTGCCCGGCGCTGCATGACTTGTGGCATGTGCTGCAGTTGCAATAGACCAAAGGCCGCATTGATTTCACTCATCTTGGCATTGATGCCCGGCGCCACCACGGTGGTTTCATCGGTAAAGCCGAAATTTTTCAGATGATTGATGCGCTGCTTGGTTTTTGCATCTGGGCAAATGATGGCACCGCCTTCAAAGGTGTTGAAAACCTTGGTTGCGTGAAAACTCAAAACGGCCAAATCACCGTGGCGCAAAATGCTGCCGCCTGCATCTTCTACGCCAAAAGCATGTGCTGCGTCATAAATGACGCGCAGGTTGTAGTTGTCGGCAATTTTTTGAATGGCGGCGGTATCGCAGGGGTTGCCATAGCAATGCACAGGCAAGATGGCCGTGGTCTGTGGGGTAATCGCCGCTTCGATCTTTGCGGGATCCAGGTTCAGCGTGTGCGGCTCCACATCGACAAACACGGGCTTACAGTTTTGCCACAGCAATGCGTGAGCGGTAGCAACGAAGGAGTAGGGGGTGGTAATTACTTCTCCGGTTACGCGCAAGGCTTGCAGAGCCGTGATCAAGGCCAAGGTGCCATTGCTGAAAAGCGCCACGTGCTGGACACCAAGGTAGTCGCACAGCGCTTGTTCCAGTTGCTGGTGAAAAGGGCCACCGTTAGTCAGTATCTTGTTGTCCCAGATTTGCTCCAGATAAGGCGTGAACGTTTCCAGGGGCGGCAGGTAAGGTTGGGTGACGTAGATTTTTTCGGCAGCCATAGCGCGGTCAGCCCCTTGGGGTGGTTGGTGGTTGGTGAATTCAGACGCTGACAAGGGTAGCAGCGCGGGCCAACGCTAAAGTGGTGAGAAGGTGGGCAAAAAGGTGGGAGTTTGCACAGGGGGCGAGGTACACGTCTTGAAGACGTTCATGCGGCTGGCGCCAGTATCTTTGTCTTGGGTGCATGTGCGCCGAGCAGTGCTTTACCTGTGGCAAAACTTGCAACACTCATAAAGATAGCTAGAAGTTCAAATGAAAAAAGGGTTTCAGATAAAAAACTATCTGAAACCCTTTAAATAAAAGCGCTCATCGCTTTTATTTTAGAAGCGGCACAAGTTATAGGCTTGGCCGCCCCGCTGGCGCTGGATTAGACCTCAGCAGGGTCTTTCAGGTTCAACGCCTGAAACTGGTCGGTGTCAAGTGCATCAAGCTGGTCTTGGGTCAGTGCCTGCACTTGCGTGTAGCTCAGTACAGCCAACTGGTCTTTGCTCAGTTCTTTGAACTTGGCAACGTCAATGCCTGCGATCTGTTTGGCTTGCAGGGCTTGCAGCTGGGCATCTTCCATGTCTTCGACCTTGAGGCCGTCCAACTGTGTTTTCGACAGCGATTGCAGCACGGCGGTATCCAATTTCTTGGTTTGCGTGTCCGTCAACTCTGCGAAGTGGTCGGTGCCCCAGCCCTTGATGGCAGTAGCGCTCAGGGCCGCAACTTTGTCGTCGCTCAATCCACTGATGACCGATTTGTCCAAACCGCCCATTTGCGCAGCGGTGAGCTTGCCGAACTGGGTATCGCTCAGCTTTTCGACTTGCTCCTTGGTGACGGCGCCCATTTGGGCGGTGGTCAGTGCGCCCAGCTGGGCATCGTCCATGGTGGTGAAGTAGTCCGCTTTGATTTTGGCGACTTGGTCGTTCAACAGCGCAGAGACTTGGGCCTTGCCTAATTTGGCAAACTGGTCCGATGTCAGGGCTTCCACGCCTTCAGGTGTCAGCGCCTTGATCTGTTGGGCGGTGAGCTGGCTCAAAGCGTCTGCGTCAATGTGCTCAACCTTGGTGCCCAGCTTGGTCAGTTGCGCAGTGCTCAATCCCTTGACCTGTTCTGCGCCCATAGCGCCAAGCGCGTCGTTCTCCAGCGTGTCGATCTGGGTTTCGGACAGTGCGGCGACTTGGGTGTACTTCATCGCCTTGACTTGGTCTTCCGTCAGTTTGGAGACGTTGAGTTCCTTTATCTGCGTGGCATTGAGCTGCTGCAGATCTTCGACTTCCAACCAGCTTGCCTGTTCATCGCTCAGCCAGCCGACTTGAGCGGCGGTCAGTGCTTTGGCCTGGCCCTTGGTCAAATCTTGAATCTGGGTTTGTTCCAAGGCTTGGATTTGGGTCTGGGTCAGGGCCTGAACTTGCTTGGCCGTAAGGGCTTGAAGTTGATCCGTGTCGAGCTTGGCAACTTGCGTGGTTTCCAGTGCCTTGATCTGGTCAGCGCTGAAGCTGGCCAATTGTTTGCCTGTGATGGCCCCGAGCTGGGTGTCATCCAGCAGTTTGATCTGGGTGCCTTGCAAGCCCTTGAGCTGCGTAGCGCTCATGCTGTCCACTTGGCCGGTGGTCAGAGCCTTGACCTGGTCATCCGTCAGCTTGGCAATTTGTGCACCAGACAGCGCCTTGAACTTATCCACCGCAATATCGGCGATATATGTAGCGTCGATTTTGGAGATTTGATCAGGTGTCAGCACCTTGAGCTGCGCAGCACTCAGGCCCGTGATCTGGTCTTTTGTCATCGCCTTGAGCTGGTCATCACCAAGGCCCTTGAGCTGTGCTGACGTCATACCACCGACATCGCCCACGTCCAGTGCTGCGATCTGGGTATCTGACATGTGGTTGAGCTGTGCTGCCGACAGCAACTTGACCTGCTTGTCTGTCAGAGCTGTCACTTGCGCTTCGGTCAATGCCGCAATCTGCGTTTGGCCCAAACCCTTGAGCTGTGTGGCACCCAGCAGGGCAATATTGTCATCACTGATCTTGCCGACCTGATCTGCCGTCAACGCACCAACTTGCGCGCTGCTCAGTACCTTGAGCTTTTCACCATCGATCTTGGCGAAGTCAGTATCGTCAATTGCGGCGATCTGGGTGGTGGTCAGTGCCTTGAGTTGGTTGGCGGTCAGTTTCTCGACCTGGCCTTCCGACAGGTTTTTGAATTGCGCAGCGTCCATGCCTTTGAGCGTGGCTACGGCGATGAAGGCCACGCCTTCCACGTCCAGTGCTTGCACTTGGGCTTCTGTCAGGCTGTTGAGCTGTGCAGCAGACAGATTTGCGATATGTTCCTTGCCTTTGAGCGCGCCTAGCTGATCGTTGGTGAACTCTTTCAACTGATCGGGCTTCAGGCCTTTAATCTGTGCTGCGGTCAGTGCTCCGACTTGGTCGGTGCTCAGTTTTTGAATCTGAGCGGTTTCCAAGCTTTGGATTTGCTTGGTCGAAAGTACTTTGACGTTATCGCCAATATTGGCAATCTTGTCGCCCAGGGCCTTGATTTGGTCTTCGCTGAAAATTTTGAGCTGGGCAGCGCTGAGTTTCTCGACCTGATCTGTGGTCAGCTTTTCCACCTTGTCGACGGACAAGCCTTGGATTTGCGCGGTCGTCAAGCCGGCGATGGTGTCGGCGTTCAATTTGTCGAACACAGCATCGTCAATCGCATTGACTTGGGCGGCAGACAACACCTTGAGCTGGTCTGCAGTCAGTGCCTGGATAGAGTCGGCCTTCAAGCCTGTCATTTGCGCAGCGGTCAATCCCTTGACTTGGACGGCCGACAGATCCGCAATTTTTGCACCGATCGCTTCTATCTGGTCATCGGTCAGCGCACCGACTTGCTTGGCGCTCAGTGCTTTGAGGGCCGTGCTGTCGACTTCGGCGAAGGCAGTCTTGTCCAGCTTGCTGATCTGGTCTGGTGTCAGTGCTTTGAGGTGGGTGCCGGTCAATACCTTGACTTGGTCACCATCCAGTGCTGCCAGCTTGGTGTCGTCCAGCGCCTTGAGTTGTGCCGCAGACCAGTGTTGGATTTTGTCGCCCAAAGCGGTCACTTGGGCGGCAGTCAACTGGTTCAGTTGTGTCGGGGTCATGGCCTTGACCTGGGTGGCATCCAGCTTTTCGACAAAGTCGCTGCCCAGCTTGGACATCTGGTCGTTAGTCAGTCCTTTGAGCTGGGTGGCCGTGATTTTGTCAACTTCGTAACTGGCCATACCCGTGACCAATTCATCTGCGTTCAGCGAGGCAATGGCTTTGGCACTGAGGGTGACGAAGTCGCGGGTTTCAATGGCAGCAATTTGATCGCCTTTGAGCGCAGCAAGCTGATCGGTCTTCATGGCCTTGAAGTCTGTAGCCTTCAAGTCTTTGATTTGCTGGGTGGATAGCTGCGCGATCTGCGTTGGCGACATGCCGCTGATGATGGACATAAGGTGCTCCGATTTTTGCTTGAATGCTCTGAAATTAAGGAAATGACAACAACCCAACACAACCCTGGATGCAACAAAAAAGCGGAAGTCTGCGCACGCTCACAATCCAAGGTGTGCGTCCTTTTCGGCATAATCTTGTAACAATTTAGGACTGAAAGCGCGAATAATAGCCAGTCGGCGCTAAGCAACAAAAAAAATAGCTACCACCGGTTGTTATTGTTGGATTTCAGATGAAAACCATCTGAAAACTCGCAATAGCAAGCGGTGGTAGCTATTTTTATAGCGTTGCTGCTGTGGGCGGCAGCGGCCGCCTTGGGCGTTTAGCCTTGCAAAAGTTGCAGCACGTTTTGCGGAATCTGGTTGGCCTGAGCCACCATGGCGGTGCCGGCTTGCTGCAGGATTTGTGTGCGGCTCAGATTGGCAGTTTCTTGGGCGAAGTCGGCATCAATGATGCGGCCACGGGCGGCAGACAGGTTTTCCACCTGAATGTCGATGTTGTTGACGGTGTTTTCAAAGCGGGCCTGCACCGCACCCAGTGTGGCGCGTGCGCTGTTGACCTGGTCTACCGCGCTGTCAATCTTCTTCAGGGCCACCCACGCACCGGACTGGGTGCTGACATCGATGTCTTCAATGCCCTTTTGATTTTCTTTGGAATCTGCACCGCCAGCGCCGCCAGTGATGTTGATATCAGCAGCGTCCTTGCCAGTCAGTGCTTCTGTAAAGCCGTTGAAGGTGACGGAGACGGGGTTGCCTTCGCCATCCAACTTGCTGGACATGATTTCAAGGTTGTAAGTGTCTGTGCCTTCTACCTTGTTCAGGTAGGCCGTCACGCCCGTGTCGGTCGACTTTTTGTTGATGGCGTCCATGATCTGGCCCAGACGCTGCTGCGGGCTTTCTGCAGGTTCGATCTTGCCCAAATCAATATTGATGGCGGGCAGGGCTGTACCTGTTTGGTCGTTGCCGTCAATTTGGATATCCAAGGTGCCTGCGTCAATGCCGAGGCGGAAATCCGTGATCGCATTGGCGACGCCGGTTGTGGCATCAATGCTGGTATCGACCGCGACAAGAGGATCAATACCTTTGTCGGCATAAGAGATCGTGGACAGCTGCGAAGAGCGTGTATCCGCCAGGCCGCCTAGGGTGATGTTGTCGCCAGAGTTGGCACCCACTTGGAACACCGCACCTGCAAAGCTGCCGTCCAAAATTTTGGTGCCATTGAAGTTGGTTTGCTTGGACACGCGGTCGATTTCGGCGCTCAACTGGCTGACTTCGGCCTGCAGTGCCTTGCGGTCACTGGCGCTGTTGGTGGCGTTGCCTGCTTGCACGGCCAGTTCGCGCATGCGTTGCAGCATGTCACCCACCTTGCCCAGTGCACCTTCAGCGGTCTGCGCCAGCGAGATGCCGTCATTGGCATTGCGAGAAGCTACCGTCAGGCCTTTGACCTGGGTGTTCATGCGCTCAGCGATCGCCAAGCCCGCAGCATCGTCTTTGGCGCTGTTGACCCGCAGGCCTGAAGACAGGCGTTGCATGGTGGTGTTCAGCGATGCCCCGGACAAAGTCAGGTTGCGCTGCGCATTGATCGAGGCGATGTTCGTGTTGATAGTTGCAGCCATTGCTGTGATTCCTTCAGTTAGGCAGAAAACGGAGGATGCGAGTTGCGTCGCGTCGCCTAGAAACCATGGGCGCTGGTAAGCGGGCAGGCAACAGGAGCGATGGCTGGATTCTTTCCTGCTTGCCTTGTGGCTATTGCAGCAATAAGCACGGGGTTTGGGTCTCTTCTTGAGGTTTTGCAAGATTTTTGCTCCAAAAAATGGAGCGTCATATCTTTTGTTGGTAAGGGTTTTGTGCTTTTTTAAAGAAACTTGCTAAAGATTTCTGAGCAGTACCCGATAAACCATTTGTACGCAGCAGGCACCAAACGCCGCAAACGCCCACAGAGGCTAGGCAGTCCCGCAGCGACAAGCAAAACATTGTTCAAACACCGTCCGTTTTAAGGAATCGCATCATGGCCATGTCTATCAACACCAACGCAGTCTCCATCAACGCTCAGCGCAATCTGAGTCTGTCGGGTGGCTCCTTGGGCGTCTCTATGCAGCGCCTGTCTTCCGGTCTGCGCGTTAACAGCGCCAAAGACGATGCCGCAGGCTTGGCGATCGCCGAGCGCATGAGCACCCAAGTACGTGGTTTGACAGTGGCCTCCCGCAACGCCAACGACGGTATCTCTCTGGCACAAACGGCTGAAGGCGCACTGGGTAAGGTCGGTGACATGCTGCAGCGCATGCGTGAACTGTCAGTGCAGTCCGGTAATGCCACCAACAGCAAGTCTGACCGCGAAGCTCTGCAAGCAGAATTGAAGCAGCTGCGTGACGAAGTGGATCGCGTAGCCAAGACCACTACGTTCAACGGTGCCAAGTTGCTGGACGGCAGCTTCACCGGTGGTGTGTTCCAAGTGGGCGCCAATGCTGGCGACAACATCACGGTGGGCGCTTTGGCTAACACCAAGGTTGACAAGCTGGGTAATTCCACGTTTGGTACTACCGACATCACTGCCATGACTAGCGCGGATGTGACGGGTCTGGCTGGCACCAGTGCCATCACAGTGGTCGTGACAGGTGCTAACGGCGTGTCGGCCAAGGTGGTAGTGGCTGCCGATGCCAAGCGCACCAACGAAGAGGCGCTGGGCAAGGTGATGGAGGCGATCAACAGCAAGACTGCAGATACGGGTCTGACCGCTTTCCTGGAAAAAGATGGCGATACCTTCACCATCAGCTACCGCAATACGGCTGCCAACAGCACTGCAACTTCCGCCGTGGCGAACGTGAACGTGACGGGTGTGACCTTCGGTACGCATTTCAGTGGTGACACGACCACCGTGGAAGAGTCGAAGTCGATCGGTATCCATGAAGTGAACATTGACACCCAGGCGGGTGCATGGGAAGCCCTGCAGCGCATCGACAACGCCTTGGACAAGGTCAGCTCGGCCCGCGCTGAACTGGGTGCCATCCAGACACGCTTTGAAAAATCGATCGAGAACATTGACATTCAAAACGAAAACATCACTGCAGCCCGTGGTCGCATCGTAGATGCTGACTTTGCCAAGGAAACAGCCAACCTGAGCCGCACACAGATTCTGCAACAAGCAGGCACTGCGATGGTGGCCCAGGCCAATCAACTGCCGCAGCAAGTGCTGAGCCTGCTGCAGTAAGCAAGGTTGTGAAAGTTTTGCGCCACCGGGTTGTTCGCCTCTTCAACCCACAAACCGGTGGTGCACAAGGAAACGGGGGGCGTCAAAACCTCCGCACAAAAAGCCCAAGCCCAAGCATTTGAAGAGTCATATTTCAAAGCTTGGGCAAAGGCATATCACTGAAGGTAGATCCATCATGAAGGGGAATCAAAATGGGTATGTCAATTAACACCAACGCGGTGTCCATCAACGCCCAGCGCAATCTGGGCTTGTCGGGCGGTTCGCTGGCAACTTCGATGCAGCGTCTGTCTTCGGGCTTGCGTGTGAACAGTGCCAAGGATGATGCTGCCGGCTTGGCCATCGCCGAGCGTATGAATACGCAAGTGCGTGGCTTGGCTGTCGCTTCGCGCAATGCCAATGATGGTATTTCGCTGGCGCAAACCGCTGAAGGCGCGCTGGGCAAGGTGGGCGACATGCTGCAACGTATGCGCGAACTGTCTGTGCAGTCCGGCAATGCGACCAACAGCAAGAGCGATCGTGAAGCCCTGCAGTCTGAACTGAAGCAACTGCGCGACGAAGTGGACCGTGTGGCTAAAACCACCAGCTTCAACGGTGCCAAGTTGCTCGATGGCAGCTTTACCGGTGCGGTGTTCCAAGTGGGTGCCAACTCTGGTGACAACATCACTGTGGGTGCTTTGGCTAATACCAAGGTAGACAAGCTGGGCAGTTCCACTTTCGGTACGACCAATGTCACTAGCATGACTAGTGCCGATGTGACAGGTCTGGCTGGTACTAGCGCCATCACTGTGACCGTAACAGGTGCCAACGGCGTGTCTGCCAAAGTGACTGTGGCGGCTGATGCCAAGCGCACCAACGAAGAAGCGCTGGGTAAAGTGATGGAAGCCATCAACAGCAAGACCGCTGATACGGGTCTGACTGCGTTCCTGGAAAAAAATGGCGACGAGTACACCATCAGCTACCGCAACACGGCTGCCAACAGCACCGCGACTTCGGCAGTGGCGACAGTGGCTGTATCAGGCGTTTCGTTTGCCGCTAGCTTCAGTGTGTCTACTTCTACGGTTGCTGAAACACAGGCCGTTGGTATCCACGAAGTGAACATTGATACCCAGGCTGGCGCATGGGAAGCCCTGCAACGCATCGACAACGCGATTGACAAGGTCAATAGCGCACGTGGTGAGTTGGGTGCGATCCAGACTCGCTTTGAGAAGACTGTCGAAAACATCGACATCCAAAGCGAAAACATCACGTCTGCCCGTGGTCGCATCATTGATGCTGACTTCGCTAAAGAAACTGCCAACCTCAGCCGCACGCAGATCCTGCAGCAAGCAGGTACAGCCATGGTGGCACAGGCGAACCAGTTGCCACAGAACGTGTTGAGTTTGCTGCGTTAATCGTTGAGACAGCCCATTTCGCTATCCAAATAGCAAGATGGGCTGGACGAGTGAACGTTTTGCTTTTGATGGCAGCCTTGTGCGAACAGGGCTGTCTTTTTTTATGATTTTTTGTGGATGCCTTGCTGTCGCTTGAGTTATCTCTATTTCAGCAGCAGGTTGTTTGGCAACATTTCTACACCTGTGGTTACGTGAAATGTCTCAAGTTGGTCCGCGGTGTGTCGATAGTTCTATTGGCGCGATAGCTGCTGACCTGTGCTCGTGAGTCAAGTGGATTGGCGGGTGCTATAGGTTTTGTTTGGGCTTTTGTATCCAGAGTGCATGCGCCACAATAAGCGGTGGTGCAAGCTGCCTTCTAAGGGCGGAGCTACACCCTCAGGCAACACGCCGCACTTTATTCAGGAGGTTTTCACCATGGCAATTTCATCGGCAGGTATCGGCAGTGGCTTGAATGTTGCAGATATCGTTGAGAAGATGGTGGCTGCAGAAAAGACGCCCCTGAAGAAGCTGGAAGTGCGTGCGGAGAGCGTGAAGACTCAGATTTCCACGTATGGCGAAATTAAATCCCTGACATCCAAACTGGGCGATATCGTCTCCAAATTGACGCGGGACAGTGCTTGGAATGGGGTGACCATTACTTCCAGCAACACCACGCTTTCAGGAACGATGACGGGGATTGCCGCGCCAGGCACATACAACATCAAGGTGACGCACCTGGCTCAAGCGCAGACCACCGTCATTGGTGGTGCAAGTGCCGTAGCCTTGGCTAAAGATGAAACCATGGGCAGCTCAGGAAAAATGAAGTTGACCATGGGGACGACGACCAAGGAAATTGATGTCACAAGCGCTGACACGTTGTCCAAAATCGCAGTCAAGGTGAACGAAGCGGGAATGGGTATTCAGGCCTCCGTGATCACGGACGTTGACGGAAAAGAGCGCCTCATGTTGCGCTCCAAAGAGACGGGTACTGACAAGGCTTTCAGCGTAGATATTGACCCTGCCCTGAGTAAGCTGGGTCAGACGGAAGCCCAGGCCGCCAAGAATGCCCAGATCGAGCTCAACGGCGTACAGGTAGAGTCCAGCAGCAATACGTTTGCCAACACCATTCCCGGGATGTCGTTTACGGCGACGGAGGTGACGACGAATACCGCCACCCTGACGGTCAAGTTGGACACCGAAGGGATGAAAAAGAACATCCAAGAATTTGTGGATGCCTACAACGCACTGAACGAACTATTGGCCAAGTCCACCAAAGCCGTGCGGACGGCTGATGGCAAAGTAGATGAGGCGGCGCAGCTCAGTGGCTCGGGGGTATTGCAAGGTGACAGCGCGACGGTGAGTTTGCAGAACTCTCTGCGTTTGCTGACGATGGGCGCCTCGGGCTCCACGGGGGCGTTCAAGAATTTGTCTTCTATCGGTATTCAGATGCTGGAAGGTGGCACGCTGTCTGTTGACAACACCAAGCTCGACAAGGCGTTGACCTCGGTGGATGACCTTAAGGGGTTGTTTGCCAACAAGGCGGATGCCATGGGGCAAAACGGTGGCATCGCTGTGAATTTCAAGAATCTCACCGACAAATTGCTGGCTTATGACGGCACGCTGAATGGCAAGGACGATGCTTTGCAAAAAGTGCTCAAAAGCAATAGTGACGCACAGACCAAAGTGAATGAGCGTGCGCTGGCTTTGGAAGAGCGGTTGTACAAGCAGTACACAGCGCTGGACGTGAAGATGGCCTCCCTCAATGGCTTGAGTTCGTATGTGACGCAGATGGTGACGACTTGGAACAAGTCGAGCTAATTGCGCAATGCCAAGTTTCGAATGCGCAGTTTGCGTATTTGGACGGTAGATTTTTTTGAATGGACGTGTTGTTGCAGCTGCATAGCTGGCAAACGTCATCGAATAAGAGTAAGGAGCACTATGTTTTCATCTCCAGGTTTTAGCAAGGCCAATACCTATCGCCAAGTGGGCGCCCATTCGGGTGTGGAGAACGCTTCGCCGCACCAGTTGATTCAGATGCTGTTCGATGGTCTTTTCCAGTCACTCAATGCAGCGCGTGGCGCGATTGAGCGTGGTGAAGTCGAAGAAAAAGGCCGCCATATCACCAAATCTGTACGCATTTTGCAAGAGGGTTTGGTCATGGGATTGGACCTTGAAAAGGGTGGTGAATTGGCTGCTAATTTGCGGCTGCTTTATGACTATTCTGTGGCCCAATTAACCAAAGCCAATGTTCACAATGATGTGGTATTGGTCGAAGATGTTATTAAGCTTTTGCAGCCAGTGGCGCTAGGCTGGAAAGAAATTGGACCCACAGCCAACCAACCGACTTGAGGGGGTTGGCTGTGCAGGAGAACAGATTGCTCAATTACTACAAGGCCATTGAGGCCAAGAGTGCCGAAATGTTGGCGGCCGCGATGCAGCAAAATTGGGACTGCATGGTGGAGTGTGAGAAGTCGTGTTCCGTGCTGATTGGTGAGTTGCGTATGCAATCCCAGGAAGTGCAGTTGACGGCGGCACAACGCAAAGAGAAGACGCGCATCATGCAGAGCATTTTGCGCAACGATGCGCAGATTCGCATGTTGGCCGAGCCATGGCTGGCAACGCTGGAATACATGGGCAAGATGCCGACGACGTCTGCGCTGCATTGAAGGTCAAACGGTTCAAGCTATTCCTCCAAGGTTTGGCTCAAGCCCACTTGCCGCAAGGTGAGTGGGCTTTTTTCTTGCTGTTGAGGTGATTGACTTTTAAATTGCATAGCTAGTAGCGCTTGCTGTGCAATGGTTTGAAAGTTAAAAGAGTCTATAAGCCCGATGAAGCTTACGCTGCTTGCTCACTTAGTCTTGGGTGTAGGCCGTTCTTGGATGTGTGGCGGCGTGGTGCGTCGTACGGTGCCTTTGATGGCTATCCTGTGCACTGGATGTGGTCTGCAGGGGGGGGTTGTGCTCTGCAGAACCACGGGTGAAGAGTCCATGCCAAATAGCGTGTGGACGCACGCAAAAAAAGACCGCAACCCGAGGGGTGCGGCCGTTAAATTTTTGAAGGGGAGCGTTCAAGCAGGGTTCAGGGCGTAAGCCCTCAACTCCACACAAGCAGGTGCTCAGACCTGCATGTTCATGACGTCGGTGTAAGCCTGTACCAGTCGATTGCGGACATGCAAAGTGGCTTGAAAGCCGATTTGTGCTTTTTGCATGGCAACCATGGTTTCTTCCAGGCTGACCGAGGGGTTCTCCAGCTGCACTTCTTTTTGCAGATGGGAGGAATGGTTTTGAGAAGCACTGACGGAGCGCAGTGCGTTCTCCAGTGCGGAGCTGAAACCATGGCCTTCGGCTTCTGCAGTTTGCACAGGCTTGGTCAACCGCTGTGCCATGTCGCTGTGCAGTGTGGTCAACGGGGAGGTGGCGCTATGAAGTCGAAGGTCCATGATGTTGTTTCCTAGATCTCGTTACTGGATCAATGGCGCAATCGTAGGCATTTGCAAGCAATGTATCTGTGCAAATAAGTGGGGAAACGGGCGCCTTATCTGGGGAACGACAAAACAGGAAGTTTGAATAATCGGCATCACGTTGGGCTCCGTGTCGGGCTCAAGCACTCCATTTGGAAAAAACATGTCCGCAGTTGCCGAAATTCCTGTTGCACAAACTCCGCCCGCCGCAAGTCAAGTTGCTTGGTCACAGCGGATTGCAAGTCTCGACCGCAATCAGCGTATCTTGATTGGTGCTGTCGCCGCGTTGGTGGTAGCTGGCTTGGTGGCGGCCTTGGTGTTCAGCCGCCAGCCCGACTATCGTGTCTTGTTCTCCAATCTGAGTGACAAAGATGGTGGTGCGGTGGTGGCGCAGTTGACGGGCATGAATGTGCCTTACAAGTACACCGAAGGCGGTGGCGCGATCATGATTCCTGCAGATCGGATTCACGATGTGCGCTTGAAGCTGGCCACACAGGGTTTGCCCAAGGGTGCCGTTTCGGGCTTCGAGATCATGGAGACCAGCAAGTTTGGTATCACGCAGTTTCAAGAGCGTGTGAATTACCAGCGTGGTCTGGAAGGCGAGTTGACACGCTCGATCCTTGGTTTGTCTGCGGTACAGAATGCCCGCGTGCATTTGGCATTGCCCAATCAGAATGGTTTTTTCCGTGAGCAACAAAAGCCATCGGCTTCGGTGTTGTTGACGCTGTACCCTGGCCGCATGCTGGATCGCACGCAGATCGCCGGTATCGTGCATTTGATTTCTTCGAGCGTTCCAGAAATGGTTCCCAGTGCCGTCAGCGTGCTGGATGACTCGGGCAAGCTGCTTTCGCAAACCGCCAATCCTGAAGACAGCCCGGTGAATGTGCAGCAGCTGATGTACCAGCAGCAGTTGGAAAAGCAGTACACCCAGCGCATTTTGGATATTTTGGAACCCGTGGTGGGCAAGGGCAATGTGAAGGCCCAAGTGACTGCGGATCTGGACTTTTCGCGCTCGGAATCGACCTCCGAGCTGCACGCGCCCAATCAAGGTCAAGCGGCCAGTGCTGTGCGCAGCCAGCAAGTGTTAGAAGCCACAGGTGAAAAAGAGCCTGTTCCGCCCACAGGTGTGCCCGGTGCGACCAGCAACCAGCCACCGCAGACAGCTGCCGCGCCCATTAATGGCCCTGCACAAGCGCTGCAGGCGGCCAATGGGCAGAACACCAACGTCATGGCGATTCCCGGTAGCAAGCGCGAGTCGGTAACCAATTACGAGGTGGACAAAACCATCCGCACCACACGCAACAGCACAGGCTCGATCAAGCGCATGACGGCAGCCGTGGTGGTCAACTATTTGCCCGGTACGCCGGCAGAAGCTGGTGCCGCCGCATTGCCACAGGCCATGTCGGAGGCGCAGCAGGCGCAAATGCTGGCACTGATCCGCGAGACGATTGGCTTTAGTGCAGAGCGTGGTGACTCGGTCAATCTGATGAATACGCCTTTCCAGCAAGAGCTGCGCCTGGCATCAGATCTGCCGGTGTGGCAGCAGCCTGAAACCCTGGAATTGGTGAAATCCGTGATGTGGCCGGTGGGCTTGGTGCTGGCCGCTCTGATCTTGATGTTTGGTGTGGTGCGACCCATCCTCAAAGCGCGCAAGAAGAAAGAGCTGGCGCAGCAACTGGATCTGCTGGAGGCGGAAGAGCTGGAGCGTCCAGCGTTGGCAGCGCCCACTAAACCCGGTGAGCCCACGGTGGAGGAATTGCGCTTGGAACAAGCCCGCGCTTTGGCCAAACAGAACCCGATTGCGGTAGCCAATATTGTCAAGACATGGGTCAATGGCGAGAACAGCCATTAAGTACGGACAACGTGCGCTTAACTATCAACGGAACACAAAGAGTTTGCTATGGATGATCGAGGTCTGAACGACGCTGCCATTTTGCTGATGTCCTTGGGTGAGGAAGAAGCGGCCGAGGTCTTCAAACACCTGACGCCCAAAGAAGTGCAAAAACTGGGCGAAACCATTGCGCGCATGCGCGGTGTTTCCAGAGAAAAAGTGGACTTTGTGATTGCGCGGTTCACCGATGACTGCGCGGCACAAAGTCTGCTGGTGGAAGATGCCAGCGACTACGTGAAGGCCGTGCTGCGCCGTGCACTGGGTGACGATAAAGCCGCATTGCTGCTGGATCGCATCTTGCAGGGTGGCGACGTGTCGGGCATTGAAAGTCTGAAGTGGATGGACCCGCTCTCTGTGGCGGAGTTGCTGCGCAACGAACACCCGCAGATCGTCGCAGCTATTTTGGTGCACCTGGAGTTCGACCAAGCTGCAGCAGTCCTGATGCAGTTTCCTGAGCGTATGCGCAGCGAAGTGGTGCTGCGTGTGGCCACGCTGGAAGGTATTCAGCCTTCGGCGTTGAAAGATCTGAACGAGGTGCTTTACAAGGTGCTGGCAGGCGGCGACAAGATTCGCAAAACATCGCTGGGTGGCGTAAAGACCGCAGCAGAAATGATCAACTTGCTGGGTGGCAATGCAGATGCTGCGGTGCTCGACACCATTCGCAACTACGACGCAGACCTGGCGCAAAAGATCATGGACAAGATGTTTGTGTTCGACGATCTGGTCAAGCTGGACGATCGTTCGTTGCAATTGGTGATGCGCGAAGTGGCGTCCGAAACCCTCATCGTGGCGCTCAAGGGCGGTTCGATGGAAGTGCGCGACAAGATTTTGGCCAATATGTCCATGCGTGCATCGGCTGCGTTGCGCGAAGACTTGGAAGCACGCGGCCCTATGCGCCTGTCCGAAGTGGAAGCGCAGCAAAAAGAAATTCTCAAGGTGGTACGCCGTTTGGCGGACGAAAACCAGATCACGCTGGGTGGTGGTGCGGAAGACAGTTTTGTCTAAGGCATGCCAGAGATTTGAAGATTAAACGCATATGACACGTTTTATTCCCAGCGAAGAAATTGACTCCCAAAACGTGCGCCAGTGGCACTTTGGTGGATTGCGCAACAGTTCGCGCCAAGGCTTTTCTGCAATGCCGGAAATGACCGTGGATCCTGCGTTGCTACCACCTGCTGAAGAGGCACCGGAGGAGCCAGTTGACGAGGTCTTAGAAGAACTGCCTTCAGAGGTGGACGCTGAAGAGGCACAGCCTGCGGCACCTGGTTTTTCAGAAGAGGAATTGCAGCAGCACCTGGAAATTGCCCGCCAAGAGGCCTTCCAGCAAGGTTTGGAGCAAGGTCAGCAGCAAGCCAGCCAAGAGTGGCAGGCGCGCATGGCGGACTACCAGAACAATCTGGGCCGTGACACCGCACAGCGCTTGAACGAATTGCTGCACGCAGCGCAAGCGTCGGTGCAAGGCTTGCAGCATCAAATGGCCCCCGATCTATTGCAGCTGGCGACCGATATTGCCCGCCAGGTGGTGCGGCAAGAGTTGCGTTGCAACCCCCAGGCTTTACAGCCTGTGGTGAGCGAAGCGCTGGACATGCTGGGTGCAGAAACCAAGCCTGCACTGGTGCGCTTGAACCCTGAAGACTTCAAACAGCTGGAAGCGCATTTGCGTGCCGCCTTGCCCAATCCCAAGGTGGAATGGCTGGCGGACCCGAGCGTGTCTGCTGGTGGCTGCTTGGTGGAAAGCCAGGGCGCGCAGGTAGATGGCAGTCTGGAGCGCCGCTGGCAGCGTGCGGTGGCGGCACTGGGCTTGGTTTCTACTTGGTACGAAGGTGCAAACCATGGCAACTGAGCACGCGCCAGAGTCCACCTCGCTCACGCAGTTCAAAGACATGCTGCGCGTGGGACGGGAGCGCATCAATCAACCCCTGCCCTTGCACAGCCATGGCACGCTGACCCGGTTGACAGGTCTGGTGCTGGAGGCCAGTGGCCTGCGTGTGCCTGTGGGTTCTCAATGTCATTTGCAGGTTCCCGGTGGCGAACCAATTTTGGCGGAGGTGGTGGGATTTGCAGGCGATAAAGCGTTTTTGATGCCCGCTGGTGATATTCAGGGCCTTTCTTGTGGCGCTACGGTGACCCCTGCGGAACCTTTTGTTTCGCCTTTGCGGCTGGGTGATACCGAGGCACCATCGCTTGCCAAAGGCTTGCTGCGTCTGCCCATGGGTGACGGTTTGTTGGGGCGTGTTGTGGATTCACAAGGCGTGCCGCTCGACCATGTGGGCGACCTGGTGGATGTGGTGGCGGAAACCTTGGACCGTGAGCCGATCAATGCTATGGAACGTTCTCCGGTGCGAGAGAGCTTGGATACTGGGGTGCGTGCTATCAATAGCTTGCTAACAGTAGGCCGTGGTCAGCGGCTGGGCTTGTTTGCGGGCTCTGGCGTAGGTAAGTCCGTTCTGCTGGGCATGATGGCGCGTTACACCCAGGCCGATGTGATTGTGGTGGGCCTGATTGGTGAACGAGGCCGCGAAGTCAAAGAGTTCGTCGAAGATATTTTGGGTGCGCATGACCGCTCACGCGCAGTGGTTGTGGCTGCACCTGCCGATGCGCCACCATTGCTGCGTATGCAGGGTGCAACCTATGCCACGGCGGTTGCGGAGCATTTTCGCGACAAGGGCAAGCATGTGCTGCTGCTCATGGATTCGTTGACCCGCTATGCCCAGGCGCAGCGAGAAATTGCCCTAGCCATTGGTGAACCTCCTGCTACCAAGGGCTATCCGCCTTCATGCTTTGCCAAGCTTCCCGTACTGGTGGAGCGCAGTGGCAATGGTTTAAATGGGGTGGGTTCCATCACCGCGTTTTACACGGTGCTGTCGGAAGGCGATGACCAGCAAGATCCGATTGCTGATGCATCACGAGCGATCTTGGATGGTCACTTCGTGCTGTCTCGAGCATTGGCAGAGCAAGGCCATTACCCGGCGATTGATATTGAGCAATCTGCGTCTCGCGTGATGCACAACGTAGTGAGCCGAGAGCATTTCGAATTAGCTAGGCGCTTTAGAGCCGTCTATTCGCGCTATCAAAAAAGTAAAGATTTGATACAAGTAGGAGCTTATGCCAACGGCTCCGATCCGCAGGTGGATGAGGCGATACGCCTGCAACCTGCGATGTCCAGTTTCCTGCAGCAGACCATGTTTGAGTCTGCGTCGATGGAGCAGGGCTTGGCGGAGATGGCTGCGGTTTTGAATTAGCTGGAATAGATAACGAGAGGGATGTCGATGTCGTCGCTCAATGCTTTGATGATTGCCATTGAAATGGCTGTACGCAAGCGTGATGAAGCGCGCCAAGCGCTGCGTGAGCGTCAGCGTGCCTGTGATGCGGCCAAATCCCAAATGGATCAACTGGAGAGCTACGCCCAGGAAATGGAACAGCGCTGGGGTGCCACCGAAGGCGCGGCGATGAAGCCGGAGGTGATGTTTCACCACCGCCAGTTCATGGATCGCCTGCAGCACGCCATGGATTTGCAGACCAAGGTCGTGGCAGACCAGTCCATTCGTTTGGAAGCCTCGCAAAAAGGCTTGATGGCTGCGGAGCTGCGCTTGAGCAGCCTGAATAAGGTGGTGGAAACCCGCCGTCGTGACATTGCTTTGGCGCAGATGCGCCGTGAACAGAAACAGACCGATGAACGAGCTGCGTTGCAGTTCATTGGCCGCACTTTCGGAATGCAGTTCCAAGAGGCTTAATCCATGGATATTCAGCAAACCATTGCCCCTGCGGCAGCGAAGCTGCAAGCGGCGGACAAAACAGATAAATCAGACAAGACGACAGACGCCCTCAACGAGCAGGTGTCTGTCTCTTCGTTCTCCAAGCTGCTTCAAGGCGCACAAGAGAGCGGTGAAAGTCGTATATCCAGCTTGCAGATCGACAAGCTCGCGGCAATGGCAGGGGTGGACACCACAACTTTGCCTTTGACCGAGGGTGTATTCATTCCAGGTTTGGAATTGCTTCAGGGGGCTTGGAGTGTGGACACTCTGGTGGGGCAAACCCAGCGTTTGGATATCGCCAATGCCGATGTTGCTTTGCAAGATGGTAGTTTCTTGCAGGCGAAACAAGATGCCGGGCTGGCAGGCACGACTGGCAATAGCCTGGCCTGGGGTGCACAGCCGAATGTGGCTTTGGGCCAGAGCGTGGCAACGGTCGCGGCTGGGGTGCAATCTGCTGTGAGTACGCCGGTTGCGTCAGAAACGCAAACGGTAGTTGCTGCCGCTTCAGCGCTGCTGGCCGAGGCTGCAGACATGGCAGAAGCTGTTGCACAGACCGTTTCAGACGGCCTCAAAACCGATCAAGCCAGCGAAGGGCGGGTGGCTTTGCACGGAGCTTGGAAGCTGGAAGATCCACAAGCTACGGCGAATCCTGCCTTACACCGGGTCATGGGGCAGGTTGAACAGTGGGCGGCTGCCAGTGCAGGGATGCAGCCCAAAGTGACAGAGCGCGCAGAAGGTAAGAGTGCAGCCACTGCTGCTGAGTGGTTGTCCGCAGGCCATGGTAGTGGTACGCGCTTGACTGAAAATGCGGTGCAAGAAGCACAGCAAACTCAAGATGCTGCGTTTGAAACACCAGATGCCCCTGTTGAAGACATGCGTTTCTGGCTGCAAGGCAGGCAGCAGCGTGCAGAGGTCGTTCTGGACAAGGACGGTCAGCCTGTGCGCGTACAGGTGAGCGTGCGCGGCAATGAAGCCCATGTCACCTTCCGTGCCGATCAGGCGCAGACGCGTGAGTTGTTGGATGCCAGCGTGGCGCAGTTGCGAGAAATGCTCGAGCAACAAGGCGTTCAACTGGCGGGTGTGTCGGTGCAAGCGGATGAACGCGGTGGTCAGCAGCCTTCTCAACAGGGTCAAACCAGTCCTTGGGAAGATGGTGCAGTTCAGCATGCGCAAGTGGCTGTGCCTGTGGCGGATGTGCCGTCAACACGCCGTCAGCCTGCGCAAGGTTTGGACTTGTACGCCTGATTTGGCACGTTTTTAAGGGTTTTGGTGCTTCACATGCGATGCAAGAGATGCTCAGACGATTTGTTTAACGGATGTTTGAGCCTTTTATTCTGGCTATGATTTCGCGCTATTCAGAAATAATGGGCCTACTACCGTGTTGCATGCGCAAGCACAAGCGCTGAACGCAGGCTCAGCCCAAGTTTGGTGAAACAAACTTTCTTTTATCCATCAAGGAAAACAACGTGGCCGCAACCAACCCTGCCGCCGCTCCGGCACAAGCCAAGAGCAAGAAATTGATCATCATCGGTGCGGTGGTCGCCTTGCTCGTTGTCGTTGTCGCAGCGGTGCTGCTGTTTACAGCCAATAAATCGCACGATGATCCTTATGGTGACGGTGAAGAGTCATCGGCCAAAGCGGTGGCTTTGGTGCCGACCTTTTTACCGCTGGAAAATATGGTGGTGAATTTGGCGGACCAGGGCGGTGATCGTTTTGCACAAATTGGCATCACGCTGGAGCTGCAAGACGAAGCAACCGCAACCTTGATCAAACAATACATGCCCAGCATTCGCAATGGTGTTTTGATGCTGGTTTCGCAGCGTACCGCTGACGAGTTGCTGCTGCGAGAAGGCAAAGAGAAGCTGGCTGCCGATATCTTGCGTGAAGTCACACGCCCATTAGGCATCAATGCGACAGCAGCGACAGCGCAAGCGGATGAAGAGGGTGATCGCCCTCGCCGTCGCGCTCCCAATGCTGTGCGCCGCGTGCTTTTTTCCAGCTTCATCATTCAATAAGCGCGAGGAGTCATTGGTATGAGTGATTCTTTTCTGTCGCAAGAGGAAGTTGATGCCCTTTTGGAGGGGGTAACGGGCGAGCGTCAGAAATCTGATAGCGAAGATGCTGACGAAAGCGCGGTTCGCAACTACGACATTTCGAGCCAAGAGCGCATCGTGCGTGGGCGTATGCCCACCATGGAAATTGTGAACGAGCGGTTTGCGCGCAATTTCCGCATCGGCTTGTTTAACTTTATCCGCCGCAGCCCTGAAGTCTCAGTGGGTACAGTCAGCGTGCAGCGCTACAGCGCATTTTTGCGTCGTTTGGCAGTGCCTACCAACTTCAACATCGTGGCCATTCGTCCTTTGCGTGGCAATGGTTTGATTGTGTGTGACCCATCGCTGGTGTTCGGCATCATCGATACCTTGTACGGTGGCGCTGGCCGCCTGCAGACACGCATTGAAGGGCGCGACTTTTCCGCCACCGAGCAGCGTGTGATCAATCGCCTGGTGGATGTGATCAGCGACGAGTACAAAAAAGCATGGCACGGCATTTACCCGCTGGAGTTGGCCTACCAGCGCTCGGAAATGCAGCCCCAGTTTGCCAACATTGCAACGCCCAGCGAAATCGTGGTCTCTACCGCGTTTCAACTGGAAATTGGTGATGTGTCGGGCTCTATCCATATTTGCATGCCCTATGCAACCATGGAGCCGATCCGCGATATCTTGTATTCGTCCACCCAGGGCGACTCGATTGAGGTGGACCGCCGCTGGGTCAAGGTGCTGACGCGAGAAATTCAGTCGGCAGAAGTGACCTTGGTGGCCGAGCTGGCCCGGGCAGACGCTACGGTCGAGCAAATGCTGGCCATGAAGCCTGGCGACTTTATCGAACTGGATCGCCAGCCCCGTATCCGTGCATCGATTGGCGGTGTGCCAGTGTTTGAATGCCAGTACGGGACGCACAACAACAAATATGCCGTTCGCATCGAGCAGTGTTTGCGCGGCGTGGACTCGAATTGGACCGGAGAGAAGAATGGCAACTGACCCTAACAACAACGACAGCGTTTCTGGTGATGATCCGTTCTCGGATTGGGCCGAAGCTTTAGAAGAGCAAAAAACCATTGACGAAGGCCAAGCCTCGCTGGATGCAGAGCAAGGCGGCCCCTTGTCTGGCAATGCCTCTTACAACACCGGCGTGCCGGGTACAGAAGTCCCAGTGAACGACATCAACATGGTGCTGGATATTCCAGTCCAGCTGTCGGTCGAGCTGGGGCGCACCAAGGTGCCCATCAAGTACATCTTGCAACTGGCGCAAGGCTCGGTGGTGGAGCTGGACGCACTGGCCGGCGAACCCATGGACGTGCTGGTCAACGGCTACCTGATCGCCCAAGGCGAAGTGGTGGTGGTGAACGATAAGTTCGGTATCCGTTTGACGGATGTGGTCACGCCTTCTGAGCGCCTGCGCCGCGTAAGCCGTGGGTAGCGCCGGCTTTACCTCCTCGTTGCTGGTGCTGCTCATCATGATCGGCGCCTTGGCAACCTTGCCTTGGTTGCTCAAGCGCTGGCAGCAGCGCCAGCAAATCGCCCGTACGGGGTCCGCGGTCAGCGCGCAAGTGCTGGCGTCGGTAGCGGTGGGGCCGAGCCAGCGCGTGGTCACGGTGGAGGTAGGGCAGGGCGACAACAAAACCTGCTTGGTATTGGGCGTAACGGCCCACAATGTTCAATGTCTGCACGTCTTGGGGCAACCCGCTTCGGCACAGCCAGCGCCCATCAGCTTTTCGGGTGCGATGGTGCAGGCCCAAGAAACTGTGCAACCTCCGCAACCATGAGAGCTCGCATGCGATTAGGCTTTCTTGCCTCCAAAGCCCACTGGGCTGTACCAGCCGCCGCTTTGGCGGCTTTTTGCTGGATGCCCGCATCGGCCTGGGCGCAAACCTCTGCGCCCAGCTTGCCTTTGTTGGTGGGATCGGGTTCTGGCGGTAACAGCTTCTCGGTGCCTATCCAGACCTTGCTGTTTTTTACGGCACTGTCGTTTTTACCGGCTGTTTTGCTGATGATGACGGGTTTCACCCGCATCGTGATCGTGCTGAGCTTGATGCGCCAAGCGTTGGGCACCCAGTCTGCACCGCCCAATCAAGTGATCATTGGCTTGTCGCTGTTTCTGACGCTGTTTGTGATGGGGCCAACCCTGGATCGGGTCTACCAAGAGGCCTACTTGCCTTACAGCAAGAACACCATGCAGTTTGAAGAGGCGGTGCAAAAGGCCGAAGCCCCCATGCGCGATTTCATGGTGCGCCAGACGCGCCAGACGGATTACGCCTTGTTTGCGCGCTTGGCCAAGCTGGAGCCCGGCACGCAAATTGAAGATGCGCCATTTCGCGTGGTAGTGCCATCGTTTGTGATCAGTGAACTGAAAACGGCGTTCCAGATCGGCTTCATGATCTTTATTCCGTTCCTGATCATCGACATGGTGGTTTCCTCCATCCTGATGTCTTTGGGCATGATGATGCTGTCACCTGTGTTGGTGGCGCTGCCCTTCAAGATCATGCTGTTTGTACTGGCCGATGGCTGGAATTTGCTGGTGGGCTCGCTGGCCGCCAGCTTTGCCATTTAGCGCTGAAAGGTTTGTGTCATGACTCCCCAGATGGTGCTGACTTTTGGGCGTGAGGCGCTCACGCTGCTGTTGATGATTTCCTTGCCTGTACTGCTGACGGTGTTGGCGGTAGGCCTGGTGGTCAGTATTTTTCAAGCGGTTACGCAAATCAATGAAAACACCCTGTCGTTTGTCCCCAAGCTGGTGGCGGCGGTGCTGGTGTTTGCTGTTGCTGGGCCGTGGATGCTCAGTACCGTGGTGGATTTCATCCGTCGCACGATCGAGAACATCCCGAATGCACTGGGTTGATGCGCGGCGCAGTGGATTGAAGGCATTCGCGTGATTGGTATCTCCGAAGACCAGTTGATGACGTGGCTTTCGCCCGTCATTTGGCCGTTCTTGCGCACCTTGGCCATGTTCACGGCAGCGCCAGTGTTTTCACAAAAAGCAATTCCCATGCGCGTCAAAGTGGGTCTGGCGTTCTTGGTCGCTGTGTGCGCGCAGGCCATGCTCGATCAGCCCATGGTGGCGGTCAACTCGCCCGAAGCGCTGACTTGCGTGATTCAACAAGTGGGCATTGGCTTGGCGATTGGCTTTAGCGCGCGCCTGGTGATTGCAGCCATGGAGGTAGCGGGCGAAGCGATTGGCTTGCAGATGGGCTTGAGTTTTGCCTCGTTCTTTGACCCAACCAGCGGTGCGCAGCTGAGCGCTGTGTCGCGCTTTCTGGTGCAAATCTTCACGCTGTTTTTTATTGTGGTGAACGGACACTTGTTTGTGCTGGTGGCCGTCATCAAGAGCTTTGAGGTGTTTCCCGTCGATGGCTCATTCCTGCAAGCGGTGGCGCAGATGCGCTTGCACGAGCTGGGTAGTGCGGTTTTCTCCAGCGCCCTGTGGATTGCGTTGCCCATGATGGCGCTGTTGCTGTTTGTGAACTTGACCATGGGTGTGATTGCGCGCATTGCGCCGCAAATGAACGTGTTTGCGGTGGGTTTTCCGGTCACGCTGACGGTGGGCATGCTGGGTATTACCGCTACTTTGCCCATGATGGAGCAACCCTTTCTCAGCCTGATTGAGCGCACCCTGTCTGTTTTTGGTGGTGGCTTTCTGTAAGACGCAAAGAAAGAAAAAGAGCGCCTAGCGTAGAAAGCAAAAGGATTTCAGCATATTTAGAGGCTGAAGTCCTTTTGTTTTATGCGCTGCTAGCTATTGTTTTAAACCAGATTGTTGCGAATGGCGTAGACCGTCAACTCCGCGTTGTTGGTCAACTGCAGCTTTTCCAACACGCGCGCACGGTACACGCTGACGGTTTTGGGGCTGAGCATCAGCTCTTCCGCAATATCGGTCAGGCGCTTGCCGCTGGCCATCTTCTGCAAAGTTTGCATCTCGCGTTCAGACAGGGCTTCGTGCGGTGCCTCTGGCGTGGGTTGGGCCAAGCTGTCTGCCAGCATCTGGGCCACTTCAGGGGTCAAAAACTTGCGGCCCATGCTCACGGTGCGTACTGCTTCCACCAGCTGCAGCGGATCACCCGCCTTGTTGGCATAGCCGTGTGCACCCGCCTTCAGGCAACGCAGCGCGTACTGATCTTCCGGGTACATAGAGACCATCAGCACCTTGATGTCGGGATAGCTCTCGCGCACGCTGACCAAGACTTCCAGCCCGTTGCGGCCTGGCATATTGATATCCAGCAGCAAGACATCACAGGCGGTGCTGCGCAGGGTGTCACGCAACTCGGTGTAGCCTGCGGCCTCACCGCGCACACTGATGTCGGTAACCTCGGACAACGTATCGCGAATGCCCCGGCGCAAAACGGCGTGGTCGTCGCAAATGACAACATCAATCACTATTGCTCCCTTATTTCGGCCTCTTGGTGCAGCATCTTACGTGAGCGGCACCGAAACGATAATGCTCGTTCCTTTTCCCACTTGGCTGCTGACATCCAGCCAACCATCGACCGTGCGCGCCCGCTCTGCGAGACCGCGCAGGCCAAATGCTTTGGGCTTGCTGCGCTGTTCAAGGGCAATACCGCAGCCGTTGTCGCGCACTTCCAAGGTGAGATGGCCTTCGGTATTGGACAGATCAATATGCACGGTGGTGGCTTGTGCGTATTTACCGACGTTGGTCAACGCTTCTTGGGCGGTGCGGTAGGCCACCACTTGAATATCAGCGCGGACATCAATATGGGCAGGGGCGTCGAATCGAGTAGCGATGCCTGTGCGGCGTTCAAAATTCTCCGCCAGCCACTGCACCGCTGCCACCAAACCTTGGTCGAGCACTGGCGGGCGCAGGTTCATCATGATGCGCTGGCTGGCACCCAGAGCATGCTGCAGCATGTCGAGCGCGGCATGGGCGTGATTTTGTACTTCCGGCGTTGTGGCATTTCGGCCAATCCACGACAGATCAAATTTGACGGATGTCAATGAACCACCGATGTCATCATGGATCTCCCGGGCAATGGCTGCGCGCTCTTGCTCGATCGATTGCTGCAGGTGCTCGGTCAGTTCGGCCAACTGGCGCTCTGATCGAGCCAACTCCTGCACTGCCTGCTCTCTGGCGCAGTGGGCTTCGTGAACTTCCAGGGTGCGAGAGAGCACATGAGGCAGGCGGCCCATGTCGTCTTTGAGTAAATAGTCTGCAATGCCTTGCCGAATTGCATTTACTGCTGCAGTTTCTCCAATTGCACCCGATAACAGTAGGAACGGTGGGCACTGCGCAAGGGTGCGTGCCTTGTCCCAGGCATCCAGCGCCGTAAAGCCCACCAAGTGGTAATCGGCAAGGACCAGATCAAAAGTATGTGTTTGTAGAAGGTTAAAAAAAGTGTCCAAGTTGTCGGTGCAAATGATCTCGCAAACAATCGCTGCCTTGCGCAAGGTGATTTGCGCTAACCGCTGGTCAGCCTTTGAATCTTCAAGGTGAAGCAAAAGCAGGGGCTTATCTGTTGGATTAGCAAGCGCAGAGGGCGCTATCATTGGAAACATCTTGGAACAAACTTTTTGGGGTGCGGATTCCTTCATGCCGTGAGTGAGAGCTCACAGCAAGCGATTGCGGCCGGTCAGGGCTGCTTTCGTGCCTGGAAGACATACTGCGGTTCCACCATCTTGGAGAAACGATGCAATCAACGCAATTACCATCAGCAGAGCCTGTCGTTCAGGTGCCTGTCATGGTTGCGGCCGAATTACAGGATTCCCTGTTGGTCGTGATGCGGGACCTGCATCGTCTAGAGGGCTTGCTCAATCATGCCACGACCAATTTGCTGGAACGATTTGGCGAAGCCAATGTATTGCTTTCTGGCAATGGCATTGCGGACGACCCAGGTCTGGACGCAGCCCGCACAGCTTTGCGCAGTGCGGTCACTGAATTGCAGTTTCACGATATGGCGACTCAGCTGATTGGGCACACTACACGGGTATTACAGGGATGTGCTTTCCGCTTGGCGTCTGAAACTATGGGGCGCGAAGAAGACGAGTTGGAAGCGCCGGTGATGTCCATTCAGCCAGAACGGCCCAATCCTGTCACACAAAGTGAGATGGATGCTGGTTCGATCGAACTGTTTTGATCTCTAGAGCCTGAATACATTCAAAACTTAAAAGTCCGTTGGAGCTTTACATGCATACGATCCTCGCTGTTGATGATTCACCATCCATGCGAAAAATGGTCTCCTTCACATTGGCAGGGGCCGGCTACAAAGTGGTCGAAGCTGTTGACGGAATGGACGCGTTGGAAAAAGCAGAAGCACAGCACATCGATTTGGTGCTGGCCGATCAGAACATGCCCCGCTTGGACGGCATTGGCCTGACCCAACGTCTGCGTGAACACCCCCGATTTAAAAACACACCCATTCTGATTTTGACGACCGAGTCGAGCGATCAGATGAAGCAGGCTGGCAAAGCCGCTGGTGCAACAGGTTGGCTGGTGAAGCCGTTTGATCCCAATCGTTTGATTGAAGTTTTGCAGAAGGTAATTCGCTAAACCCATTCAAGCGGATGCTCGGAAAAAGATAGGAACCCAAATGGCGGACACACATCAAGGCGGGGCTGAGGCCGATTTCGACCTGACCCAGTTCTACCAAATCTTCTTTGAAGAAGCCGGTGAAAACCTGGATCAGATGGAGCAAATGCTGCTCAATCTGGATTTGAACGAAGCCAATGACGAAGAACTCAACGGCATTTTCCGTTGTGCGCATTCCATCAAGGGTGGCTCTGCCACCTTTGGCTTCTCTGACGTTGCAGAGCTGACGCACAAGATGGAGTCTTTGCTGGACCGTCTGCGCCGTCATGAGATCACGCCCATTCCCGAGATGGTGGATGTGCTGCTGGAATCCGCCGACGCATCGCGCAGCCTGCTGGCGCGCCACCAAGCGGGTGGTGAGGGTGAGGTCATGCCCACAGCGGAATTGGTGGCGCGTATCAGCCAATTGGCGGCTGGCGAGGGTGGTAGCCCCGCAGCAGTTGCTCCCACCCCAGCACCTGTGGCACCGCCACCCGTTGCGGTGGCCGCGCCCACACCTACGCCAGTCCCAGCACCTTCGGTGCCCGGTGGCGTGCGCCAATTGCAAATCAAGATCGGGCCGATTGATGTGTCGGAGTCTGTGGATGCCATCAAGGAGCTGTTCCGCGATATTCCTGGGCTGGGCACCATTGAAGATCTGCCTTGCGAAGAAGCAAAGATGCGCTTGTTTGCGGTGCAAACGCACTCCACGGACGATGATCTCTTGGACTTGATGGCTTTCCATGTGGCCAAAGAACAGGTGCAGATCACCTCGCCTACGCAGGCTGCTGTCGCTGCGGCTGCACCTGTCGCAGCCGTTGAAGCCCATCCAGAAGCGGAGCATCTGAATCCCGCAGCGCTTCCTGAGGGTGAAGCTTATGGGATTTTTGAAGGTGCGCCTGGCGCACCGGCTGCCAAGCTGGCAGGTACCACCGCCAAGGCAGTGACACGCCCCAACATGGCCCAGATGGAGTCCACCAGCATTCGCGTGGAAGTGAAAAAGGTGGACCAACTGATCAATCTGGCCGGTGAGCTGGTGATCATTCAGGCCATGCTGGCGCAGAACAGCCAAGCCTTGGACCCTTCTGCCAACCAGCAGTTGCTGGCGGGTTTGGCGGATCTGGACCGCAACACGCGCGATTTGCAAGAAGCGGTGATGTCGATCCGCATGATTCCCATGTCCACCGTGTTCAGCCGCTTTCCGCGCATGCTGCGCGATTTGGCCAACAAGTTGGGCAAGAACATCAACTTGGTGACCCAAGGGGAAGCCACCGAACTGGACAAGGGCTTGGTTGAAAAAATCACCGACCCCTTGACCCACTTGGTGCGCAACAGTTTGGACCACGGCATTGAAATGCCGGAAGACCGCGTCAAGGCTGGCAAGTCTGAAGTAGGCACCCTGACCTTGGCAGCCTCGCACCAAGGCGGCTCCATCGTGATTGAAGTGCGCGATGACGGTAAGGGCATGAGCCGAGAAAAGATTCTGCGCAAGGCGCGCGAACGTGGCATGGATGTCTCGGACAGCATGCCAGACAGCGAAGTCTGGATGCTGATTTTTGCGCCAGGTTTTTCGACGGCAGAAGTGGTCACCGATGTCTCAGGCCGTGGCGTAGGCATGGATGTGGTGCGCAAGAACATTGCGGCACTCAATGGGTCGGTGGAAATTGATTCGGTCGAAGGCGTGGGCATGCGTGTATCGATCCGCTTGCCGCTGACACTGGCCATCATGGATGGCATGTCGGTGGGGGTGGGCGATGAGGTCTACATCTTGCCGCTGTCATCGGTGGTGGAGTCGTTCCAAGTCAATGCTGCCGATGTCAGCACCGTGACCCAAGGCTCTCAATTGGTCAAGGTGCGTGATGAATACATGTCGGTGATTGAGCTGGAGCGGGTCTTTGGCGTACCGCGCGCAGAGAGCGACCGCCGCAGTGACATCATGGTCGTGGTGGAATCGGACGGTATGCGGGTAGCGCTGTTGGTTGATGAACTCTTAGGGCAACACCAAGTGGTGGTGAAGAACCTGGAGAGCAATTACCGCAAGGTCACGAACGTGTCGGGCGCAACGATTTTGGGCGATGGAACGGTGGCGCTGATTTTGGATACCAACAGTTTGGTCCGTCGCGCACGCTAAAACAGCAAGGCTGGTTCGCGGCAGTAAGGTGCTGCTGCGAACAGTTTCAACGGTAATTTTTGGCGGCTCAGAGAGCGTTCTCAAAGCCAGACCGATTTAGGAGAAAGCAATGAACATCATGGGAAAGAATGCCGAGAGCAAAGCTTCTGGCGCCCGCGAATATCTCACCTTCCGTCTGGGAGATGAGGAATACGGCATCGACATTCTCAAGGTGCAAGAAATTCGCGGCTATGAGCAGCCGACACGCATTGCCAATGCACCAGAGTTCATCAAAGGTGTGGTCAATCTGCGCGGCACCATCGTGCCCATCGTGGACATGCGCCTGAAGTTCAACTGTTCTGCGGTGGAGTACAACAGCTTTACCGTGGTCATCATCTTGAACCTGCGCAACCGTGTGGTTGGCATCGTGGTCGACTCTGTCAGCGATGTGATGGAGCTGGCACCGGAGGCCATCCGTCCCGCACCCGATATCGAAAGCGCCATCGACAGCGGTTGTATCTTGGGCTTGGGTTCGGTGGGTGATCGCATGCTGATCCTGTTGGACATTGAAAAGCAAATGTCCAATGTCGACATGGGCTTGGTAGCACCTGCGGAATAAGTGGTCACTGCGTTTCTTGGGTAGCCCAGCCTGGGGCTGGGCTGTTTAGTTTTTCCGTGTAGCCTCTTCGCGTGCACTTTGGTTGTAAATATCCATGCGTCAAACCGATCCACACTCCGACTCTGTTCTTGGTTCTGGGTCAGGGCCTATGAGCCAAGGGCGAGAGTTCACTTGGGCGTCGACGGACTTCATACGTGTACAAGCGCTGATCTACAAGCATGCCGGCATCAGCTTGCATGATGGCAAGCACGCCATGGTCTACAGTCGGCTTTCGCGCCGCTTGCGTGAAACAGGGCATGAAAGCTTTGACGACTACCTGACTTGGCTTGAAAAGCAAGGGGATGCGCACGAGTGGCAAGAGTTTGTGAATGCGCTCACCACTAACCTGACCTCGTTCTTCAGAGAGCAGCACCATTTTGATATTTTGGCGCAGCACCTCAAGAGCAAGCCAGCCAACACTCCATGGCGCGTATGGTGCAACGCCGCGTCGACGGGTGAAGAGCCTTACTCCATCGTGCTGACGGCGCTGGAGTCTTTGGGGGCAAATGCCAATTTCAAACTGACGGCCAGTGATATTGACTCCAAGGTGCTCAACACCGCTTCCAACGGCGTGTATCGCCTAGAAAACGTCAAGAGCCTGAGCCAAGAGCGGCTGCATAAGTTTTTCATGCGCGGCAAGGCTTCGAATGCCGGCATGGTGCGCGTCAAGCCAGAGCTGCGTCGCATGATCGACTTCCTGCAGGTGAATTTGATTCGCGATGACTGGCCCTTCAAAGAGCCGTTTGACATGGTGTTTTGCCGCAACGTCATGATCTATTTTGATGCGGGCACGCAACGCAAAGTGCTGGAACGCATTCACCGCGTCATGAAGCCTGGCGGTCTGCTGTTTGTGGGCCATGCAGAAAATTTCAGTGAGTCGCGGGATTTGTTTCTCTTGCGTGGCAAAACGGTTTACGAGCGGATTTAAATGGCCTTGATCCGCATTCCTTCCCCCTTCAGGATGACTAAGGCGCAGCCATGAACAATCAGCCATATGGGGTGATGAATGGCGCTAGTGCACCGCTGGCTGCACGCGCTGCCGCGCTGCCACCGGCACCCCCTTCATCGTTGGACAGGTTGCGCAGCCGCCCGCGCAAGCCCGGGGAAGCATCGTTTTATTACTTCGATCACCATTTTCAGTACAACGCCGTCAAGGTGCTACCCGGGGAATACTTTGTGACGGGGGAGAACATGGTGATCTGCACCGTGCTGGGCTCGTGCATTGCGGCCTGCCTGTGGGATCGCACATTGAACATTGGAGGCATGAACCACTTCATGCTGCCTGAAGGCGACAGTACGGATGTCAGCGGGCGTTATGGCTCGTACGCCATGGAATTGCTGATCAATGAAATGATCAAGCTCGGTGCGCGCCGCGAGACCATGCAGGCCAAGGTATTTGGGGGTGGCCAGGTGATGGCCAACTTCACCACCATGAATGTGGGGGAACGAAACACCGATTTCGTGACCCAATATCTGCAGACCGAGCGCATTCCTATTGTGTCGGAAGATGTGCTGGACATTTATCCGCGCAAAGTGGTGTTTTTCCCCGCCACAGGCAAAGCCATGGTCAAACGCTTGGCCCATGCGCATCCTGAAAATTTGGTGGAACAAGAGCGTTCACGCGGCAGTGCAGCACAATTGGCCAAGACCAATGCGGGCGGCAGTGTGGACCTGTTTTGATAGAGGGTGACCAAGAATGAATCGGAAGACTCGAGTGATTGTGGTGGACGACTCTGCGCTGGTGCGCAGCTTGCTCGCAGAAATCATCAATCGCCAACCAGACATGGAATGCATTGGCACGGCGAACGACCCCTTGGTAGCGCGTGAAATGATTCGTGAACTCAACCCGGACGTGATCACGCTGGACATCGAAATGCCCAAGATGGACGGCATCGATTTTCTGGGCCGCATCATGCGTTTGCGCCCCATGCCGGTACTGATGATTTCAACGCTGACCGAGCGTGGCGCTGAAATCACCATGCGTGCGTTGGAGCTGGGTGCGGTGGACTTTGTCTCCAAGCCCCGTGTGGGCGTGGCCAATGGGCTGAGCCAACTGTCCACAGAGATTGTGGAAAAAATTCGCATTGCGGCTTCTGCGCATGTGCACCGTATGGTCAAGTCTGCAGCCACGGCCTCTGAGCCTGGTGCTGTGGCATCGGCCCGGCCTGCAGTCAGCAGCGCCACGCTGCTGGGCAAGCTGTCTACCGAGAAGTTGATTGCGATTGGTGCCTCCACCGGCGGTACCGAAGCCATCAAAGAAGTGCTGACGAATCTGCCCGCCGACGCGCCCGCCATCGTCATCACCCAGCACATGCCGCCTGGCTTTACCACCAGCTTTGCCGCACGCCTGGACAGCCTGTGCCAGATCACTGTGAAAGAAGCCAGTAATGGCGAGCGTCTGTTGCCCGGCCATGCCTACATTGCGCCCGGTGGCAAGCAATTTGCCATCTCGCGCAGTGGCGCCAACTATGTGGCTGTGGTGGATGAGCAAGCCCCTCCCGTCAACCGCCACAAGCCGTCGGTGGAAGTGCTGTTCAAATCTGTGGCGCAGTTCGCAGGCCGCAATGCCACCGGCGTCATGCTGACCGGTATGGGGGCCGATGGCGCCGCCGCTATGCGCGAGATGAAAGATGCCGGCAGCTACAACTACGTGCAAGACGAAGCCAGCTGCATTGTCTTTGGCATGCCGCGCGAAGCGATTGCCCACGGCGCTGCCGATGAAGTGTTGCCGCTCACACAGATTGCCCCTGCATTGCTGACCAAGCTGCGTGCATCGCCGGACGTACGCCACCGCATCTAAAGCACAGACAAAAAAAGGAGCTGCTAGCGCCCTTGAATCAGTCGTTTCAAATAGTTTTGTATTTGAAACGGTTGACTATCAAGCGCTAGCAGCTCCTTTTTTATTGAGCGTTTAAGCCGACAGACTTTCCCAACGCTCTAGCGCCAGCAGCAAAGCCTCGTCAATTTCGCCATCACGGGCATGCAGTTGCATGGCGCGGGCATTGTCCTGGGCATACAACGTGCCGTCTTCCAGATCCTTGCGGATGCTGGCTTGCTCGGTTTCCAGCGCTGCGATCTGCGTGGGCAACAGCTCCAGTTCACGCTGCTCTTTATAGCTGAGCTTGCGTTTGGCCACTGCGGCGGGAGCGGCAGCCTGAGCGGGTGCTGCGGCGACGGGTACTACCGCAGTTTCTTTGCTGGGCTGCTTACCTGCACCCTTCTTGGCGGCTTGCTCTTGCAAAGCCTTGGCACGCTTGGACTGAATCAGCCAGTCCTGCACACCGCCCTCGTATTCGCGCCACTTGCCATCACCTTCCGAGGCAATGGTGCTGGTGACCACGTTGTCGAGAAACGTACGATCGTGGCTGACCAAAAACACCGTGCCGTCGTAGTTTTGCAGCAATTCTTCCAACAGCTCCAGCGTATCGATGTCCAAGTCGTTGGTGGGTTCGTCCAGCACCAAAACGTTGGTCGGGCGGGCAAACAAACGCGCCAGCAGCAAACGGTTGCGCTCACCACCTGACAGACTGCGCACTGGCGAGTTGGCACGCGAGGGCGAGAACAAGAAGTCGCCCAGATAGCTTTTCACGTGCTTGCGCTGGTTGCCAATCTCAATCCACTCGCTGCCAGGGCTGATGAAGTCTTCCAGCGTAGCGTCCAAGTCCAGGTTGTTGCGCATCTGGTCAAAGTAGGCCACGGTGACGTTCGTGCCCAAACGCACGGTACCCCATGGACTGTTGCCGGGTTCAGGAGCGGGCGCATTCGCGGGCGGTGCATCGGGTTCTAACTGGCCCAAGATCATTTTGAGCAACGTTGTCTTGCCAGCACCATTGGCGCCCAGCAAACCAATCTTGTCACCGCGCATGATGGTGGCGCTGAAGTTATCGACGATCACGCGGTCGCCAAATGTTTTGCTCACATGGGTCAACTCGGACACCAGCTTGCCGCTCTTTTCGCCGCTGCTCACGTCCATCTTGACGCTGCCCTGGGCGGTGCGACGTGCCGAGTGTTCCGCACGCAACTCTTGCAGCCGCGTAATGCGGGCAGTTGCCTTGGTACGTCGGGCTTCCACACCCTTGCGAATCCAAACTTCTTCTTGTGCCAGCAGCTTGTCGGCCTTGGCGTTGATCACCGCTTCTTGTGCCAGCTGTTCGGCCTTATTGGTCACGTAGGCTGCGAAGTTGCCGGGGTAAGACATCAACTGGCCGCGGTCCAACTCCACAATGCGGGTCGCTACGTTGTCGAGGAACGAGCGGTCGTGCGTAATCAGCACGATGGAGCCCTTGAATTCTTTGAGCAGCCCTTCCAGCCATTCAATGGAATCCAAATCCAAGTGGTTGGTTGGCTCGTCCAGAAACAGAACATCTGGTTGCATCACCAGCGCCTGCGCCAGTGCCACGCGCTTGCGCACCCCGCCGGACAGGCTGCTGACCTTGGCGTCGGGATTCAAATGCAGGCGCTGCAGCGCTTCTTCTACGCGTTGCTCCCAGTTCCAGGCGTCCTGTGCCTCAATGCGAGACTGCAGCGCATCCAAATCCATATCCTCCGCGCCGGACAAATACAGGTCACGAATGGCCGCCACCTCGGCCAGCCCTTCAGAGGCGGATTCAAAGACGGTGTGTTCTGGGTTCAGGTTCGGCTCTTGCGCCACATAAGCGATGCGAACACCAGTTTGCACTTGCAGCGTGCCATCGTCTGCTTGGGCCATGCTGGCCAGAATTTTCAACAGCGAAGACTTGCCCGTGCCATTGCGCCCGATCAGTCCAACCCGTTCGTTGGTTTCTAAAGAAAAGCTGGTGTGATCCAGCAGTGCCACATGCCCGAATGCGAGCTGTGCGTCTATTAAGGTAATGAGTGCCATGTTGTCGCCATTATCCAAGGCAGCGCAAAGCGCTGCCTCACCCAAAGCCTTCAAGAAGGCTTTGGGTGAAAAGGATTTTTCTAAAAAGCCAGTCAAACGGTGCTATAGTCCGTCTCCTTGCTGAGTGCGGCGCAAATTTGCGCAAATCGATGAAAAGTTTTTTGCAGGTTTTTCTGCAAATCCTAAAAATCGATATACAATGCAAGGCTTCGCTAGAGCAGCAAACGCTGCTCCTAACGAAAAGCTTCTAAAAATTTTTAGAAGCACACGCCGAAAAGCGTGCTACAATACAAGGCTTCGCTGATCGCAGCGAGCTAGAGTTTGAAAGAGATTTCAGACTGAATCTTTAAAAAGATACAGCCGATAAGCGTGGGCGTTTGAAGGCGAATTGCCAAGTTCT